>Ga0163161_10000028_pt1 | contig 197151 bp, 180 predicted proteins | sample S45metaG_FD_129847 | JGI IMG/M metagenome (GOLD analysis project Ga0163161, IMG submission 129847) | Switchgrass rhizosphere microbial communities from Kellogg Biological Station, Michigan, USA - S4-5 metaG | ecosystem: Host-associated > Plants > Roots > Rhizosphere > Soil | place: USA... | reverse complement strand
TTCTTCTGGCGCGTTATCGATCTGGTCGAAAGCACGTGCAGAACCGCCGTAGGTTTTAGCCAGAACGGTGGTGATTGCTGCAGTCAGGGTAGTTTTACCGTGGTCAACGTGGCCGATAGTACCAACGTTAACGTGCGGTTTGGAACGTTCAAATTTTTCTTTAGACACGGCTATATTCCTTACTCTTATGCTCTCCCCTCATGGAGAGAGCACTGATCAATGTGTTAAACCCGAAAGCTTATTTACCACGGGCTTCGATAACGGCCTGAGCGACGTTGTTCGGCGCATCATCGTACTTCAAGAACTCCATGGAGTAAGAAGCACGGCCTTTGGTCAGAGAACGCAGTTGAGTTGCGTATCCGAACATCTCGGACAACGGAACTTCAGCGTGAATCTGAACGCCAGTAGCGTTGGATTCCTGACCTTTCAGTTGACCACGGCGACGGCTAAGGTCACCGATAACGTCACCGGTGTTCTCTTCCGGCGTTTCAACTTCAACCTTCATAATCGGCTCAAGCAAAACAGGTTTCGCTTTCTTAAAGCCATCTTTAAAGGCGATAGACGCAGCCAGTTTAAACGCCAATTCGGAGGAGTCAACATCGTGGAAAGAACCGAAATGCAGACGCACACCGAGGTCAACAACCGGGTAACCGGCCAGTGGACCAGACTTAAGCTGCTCCTGGAGGCCTTTATCAATGGCAGGGATGTATTCCGTTGGGATCACACCACCTTTAATGTCATTGATGAACTCGTAGCCTTTCGGATTTGAGCCCGGCTCCAGTGGGTACATGTCGATAACAACATGACCATACTGACCACGACCACCAGACTGCTTGGCGTGTTTACCTTCGATGTCGGTAACTTTCGCGCGAATGGCTTCACGGTAAGCAACTTGTGGTTTACCCACGTTCGCTTCAACGTTAAATTCACGACGCATACGGTCAACCAGGATGTCCAGGTGAAGTTCACCCATACCTGCGATGATAGTCTGACCTGATTCTTCGTCAGTCCACACGCGGAATGATGGATCTTCCTTCGCCAGACGGCCCAGAGCCAGACCCATTTTTTCCTGGTCAGCTTTGGTTTTTGGTTCAACTGCAACGGAGATTACCGGCTCAGGGAACTCCATACGCTCCAGAATGATCACGTGGTTTGGATCACACAGAGTGTCACCGGTAGTCACGTCTTTCAGACCGATCGCTGCAGCGATGTCGCCTGCACGAACTTCTTTGATCTCTTCACGCTTGTTAGCGTGCATCTGAACGATACGGCCCAGACGCTCACGTGCAGCCTTCACTGAGTTCAACACGGTGTCACCGGAGTTAACGATACCGGAGTACACGCGGAAGAATGTCAGGTTACCCACGAATGGGTCGGTAGCAATTTTGAACGCCAGTGCAGCAAATGGCTCATCATCATTAGCATGACGCTCAGCCGGCGTATCTTTACCGTCGTCGAGGATACCGTTGATTGCAGGTACGTCAGTTGGTGCCGGCAGGTATTCGATAACCGCATCCAGCATTGCCTGCACGCCTTTGTTTTTAAAGGCAGAACCACAGGTAACCAGAATAATCTCGTTGTTCAGCACGCGCTGACGCAGAGCTTTCTTGATTTCTTCCTCGGTCAGCTCTTCGCCGCCCAGGTATTTTTCCATCAGCTCGTCTGAAGCTTCAGCTGCAGATTCAACCAGGTTCTGGTGCCATTCTTCGGCCAGCGCTTGCATGTCCGCAGGGATCTCTTCGTATTCGAAGGTCACGCCCTGGTCAGCATCGTTCCAGTTGACTGCTTTCATTTTCACCAGGTCAACGATACCGGTGAATTTCTCTTCTGCGCCGATGGCCAGTTGCAATGGAACTGGATTCGCGCCCAGACGGGATTTGATCTGACCAACAACTTTCAGGAAGTTAGCACCCATGCGGTCCATTTTGTTAACGAACGCGATGCGTGGAACTTTATATTTGTTAGCCTGACGCCATACAGTTTCAGACTGTGGCTGAACACCACCAACAGCACAGTAAACCATTACAGCGCCATCAAGAACACGCATGGAACGTTCTACTTCGATGGTGAAGTCAACGTGTCCTGGGGTGTCGATGATGTTTACGCGGTGCGGCTCAAACTGCTTGGCCATACCAGACCAGAAAGCGGTAGTCGCTGCAGAAGTGATGGTAATACCACGCTCCTGCTCCTGCTCCATCCAGTCCATGGTGGCAGCGCCGTCATGAACTTCACCGATTTTGTGGTTTACACCGGTGTAGAACAGAATACGTTCGGTAGTGGTCGTCTTACCGGCGTCGATGTGAGCGCTGATACCGATGTTACGATAGCGCTCAATGGGTGTTGTACGAGCCATTTGATTCCTCTATTGCCTTAGGCGTTCAAGTTCGGTTAACCCAAGCGGGTTGGCTTCTTGAAGCGCCCGCTTGGTTAGCATAACTACTGCGTGGCAATTACCAGCGGTAGTGGGCGAACGCCTTGTTGGCTTCTGCCATACGGTGAACGTCTTCACGTTTCTTAACAGCAGAACCTTTGTTCTCAACTGCATCAGAAAGTTCGTTCGCCAAGCGCAGAGCCATGGATTTATCACCGCGTTTACGAGCAGCATCAACGATCCAACGCATTGCCAGAGCATTACGACGGACCGGGCGGACTTCAACTGGTACCTGATAAGTAGAACCACCAACGCGGCGCGACTTAACTTCTACAGTCGGGCGAACGTTGTCGAGAGCTACTTCGAAAGCTTCCAGGTGATTTTTACCAGAACGCTGAGCCAGGGTCTCCAGCGCGGTATACACGATAGCTTCTGCAGTAGATTTTTTACCGTCTACCATCAGGATATTTACAAATTTGGCCAACAGCTCGGATCCGAACTTAGGATCTGGCAGGATTTTACGTTGGCCTATTACGCGACGACGTGGCATGGAAATACTCCGTTGTTAATTCAGGATTGTCCAAAACTCTACGAGTTTATTTTGACATTAAAGTGAAAATGTTTGGCCTTACTTAACGGAGAACCATTAAGCCTTTGGCTTCTTCACGCCGTACTTGGAACGAGCTTGCTTACGGTCTTTAACACCGGAGCAGTCAAGTGCACCACGGACGGTGTGGTAACGCACACCTGGCAAGTCTTTAACACGACCGCCACGGATCAGGATCACGGAGTGTTCCTGCAGGTTGTGACCTTCACCACCGATGTAGGAAGTCACTTCGAAACCGTTAGTCAAACGCACACGGCATACTTTACGCAGCGCGGAGTTTGGTTTTTTCGGGGTGGTGGTATATACGCGGGTACATACACCACGTTTCTGCGGGCAAGCTTCCAGCGCTGGAACGTTGCTTTTAGCAGCCTTCACAGAGCGTGGTTTGCGAACCAGCTGATTAATTGTTGCCATTAAAAAAGCTCCTGGTTTTGCTTCGTTTGTTGCTTCGTAAACATGTGATAAATCCCCTCGTATGCACTACTGGCAAAGTACGAGGCCGCAGAATTTTATGGCTGAGCGGTAGAGGTGTCAAGAAATATACAACATCACTCTCATCACCAAGCCATTTGGCTTCGATGTTTTTCGGTTAATTCAACGAAGTGATTATAGCCGATGACAGTGATTTTGTGTGAAAAATGACCAACCAGACCTCTGGCTTCCAGGTCGTCCTGCAGCGCATAAAGTGATATGGGGGCATTGAGCAATAATTCAAGGTGCGCGCTGCCGGCCAACCCGGCCAGTACGCCATCCTGTATCAGCAGCAGGTCGTCGCCTTGTGTGGTCAAGCGCAACAATGCCGGCAAATCGCATTGAGTGGGAGAGTGGCTAAGGGTATACAGCATCCGAATGTCCTAAAAAGTCATTACCGCGTCATAACCGGCCAATTGTTGACGCAACGCATCCGGTGCCAGCACCTCGGCCTCCAGCACCCAGTCGGTCACCTGACTCAGACCGCGCTCCTGCAAAGATGCCTGGCACAGATAACACTGCTCGACGTCATACAGCGGCAGCACGCCAAAGGTGGCGATATAGTTGCGCGCCAGAATTTTTTCCGGCTGCTGCCCCGGCAATAGCTGCAATACGCCATCGCCGATAAAAAACACGCCCAGATCTTCGCTCAGCGCCGAAGTCGCCAACAGCGCATCCAGCCCTTCCCTGCCGCCGGTGCCGCCGTGCGGGCCTTGGGTAAAAACAAAAGCGACTCGTTTCATAAATTCTCTCAGAACTGCACCAGACGGTCACAACTTAGCGCCGCCTCAGCCAACGAACCCAACCCGCTAAGGGTAAAGCCAGGTTGCAGATTAGCCGTTTCCAGCCCCTGCTGTGCAGCTTCCTGTTCATCGGTCACGCCGCGCCGCAACGCCGCGGCCACACAAACGTTGAGCGCAATACCGTGCTGCTGCGCCAGCTGCGCCCAGCCGCGCACCAGATCGAACTCATCGCTGGCAGGGGATGTCAGTTGGTTGGCATTCAGCACCCCTTCACGGTAGAAAAACACGCTGGAGAGCCGATGTCCTTTCGCCAGCAGGGCTTGTGCGAACTGATAGGCGCTGCTGGCCTGCTGGGTGCCATACGCCGGGCCGGTGACCAAAAGACAGTAATCCAGCATCAGCGCTCGGTTCCCAGCAGGTCACCGCTTTTGAACTGGCGGATATACAGATACACGGTGTGCTTGGAAATATTCAGGCGATCCGCCACCTGATTAATCGCATCTTTGATATCAAAAATGCCTTTTTCGTAAAGATTCAGCACCACCTGGCGATTTTTGGCATTGTTGGAGACATTGCGATCGGCATTGACCTCCTCAATGGTGAACTCCAGCGTCTGCGCCACCAGATCGTCCACGGAAGAGGCAAAGTTGACTGAGGGAGCCACTTCCTGGGTTTCCGGCGGCATGAAAGTCTGCATTACCTGAGAGAACGGCACATCGAGGTTCATGTTGATGCACAACAGACCGATCACCCGCTGCTCGCGATTACGGATGGCGATAGTGACCGACTTCATCAGCACGCCGCTCTTGGCGCGTGTGAAATAGGCCTTCGACACACTGCTGTCATCGCCGGCCATATCATGCAGCATCCGCAGCGCCAGGTCGGTGATCGGCGAACCTATCTGCCGCCCGGTATGCTCGCCGTTGGCAATACGCACCGCCGAGCATTTCAAATCTTCCAGCGCGTGCAGCACGATCTCGCAGTGACCGCCGATCAGCATAGCTAGCCCATCGACCACGGCTTCATAAGACTTCAGGATTTCATGATCCGTCTGGCTAAACGGACGTTCATTCAGCAAATCAAGTTCGCTGACTTCGCTGGATAAAAGCGAATTTGACATCGAAAATACCACCCTCAAAGATCGCCTGTGCCAGGGGGCGCAGCTAAAACGGCTCGTGCAGGCTCCCTCTTCCACAGGCGGCATACCCTTGAGGATCCACAGGGCAGGCAGGCTGGTATCAGCATGAAACAGCACGACGGGCGTCCGCAAGCCAACACGCGGCCGGGAACAGTTTTAGATACACGCCCTAAGGGGCAGGCGCATGACTCATAAGTCCGGATTATTAGTCTAGCAAAACTGCCAGAGTAAAGTCCTTGCGTTTGCGCGTGGTATTGACGTTAAGCCCGATGCCCGGCAGGCGTCAAGCAATCAGTGGGAGGGAAAGTAAAAGTTACGCCTCATCCGGCATTAATCAGAGACGCTGAAATGAACACCGCCGCGAAGAAGATTCGCGGCGGTGATGGCAATCAGACAGGCTTATTGCGCTTTGGCATCCGCCGCTGCGTCAGCCGGTTTTTCAGCCTTGGCGTCTGCTTTCGGCGCAGCTTTCACATCCAGCAGCTCAACGTCGAATACCAGAGTGGAGTTAGCCGGAATGCCCGGAACGCCGGTTTTACCGTAGGCCAGTGCCGGTGGAATTACCAACTTGATTTTGCCGCCTTTTTTGAGGTGTTTCAGGCCTTCAGTCCAGCCTGGGATCACGCCGTCCAGACGGAATGACAGCGGCTCACCACGGGTATAGGAGTTGTCAAACTCGGTGCCGTCGGTCAGGGTGCCTTTGTAGTTCACTACCACGGTGTCGCTGTCTTTAGGCGCTTCACCCGCACCCGGTTTCTCTACCTTGTACAGCAGGCCAGATTCGGTTTTCTTCACGCCTTTTTCTTTGGCGAAGGTCTCACGGTACTTGGCGCCTTTCGTTTCGTTGTCTTTAGCGTCTTGTTCCATCTTCGCCTGAGCAGAAGCCTTCACGCGTGCTTCAAAGCTCTGCAGAGTTTTTTCGATGTCCGCATCGTTCAACTTGCTCTTGTTGGCAAAAGCATCCTGAACGCCTGAGATCAACTGATCTTTGTCCAGTTTGATACCCAACTTTTCTTGCTCTTTCAGCGAGTTGTCCATGTAACGGCCCAGGGATGCGCCCAGTGCGTAAGCCGCTTGCTCGTCATCGTTCTTGAACTTGCCGGTGCTTGGTGCCGCTGCAGCGTCCGCTGGTTTAGCGGCTTCGGCCGGTTTAGCCGCATCAGCAGCCATAACCTGAGTCGCATTCAGAGCAAAAGCCATGGTGGTTGCCAGAAGCGTGACTTTAAACAAAGATTTCATCCATTTCTCCAGTGTCTGAAGCTGTGCCCCAAACAGTCATTAAGTAAGATAACCGGGCTACTATAGCTGCCTGAAAGAAAACAAAACAGTCACACAGGTAACCAATCGAGTCAAAGTGTGACTCCAGGTTTAAGGAGAAGTTTCCTTTAATGTGCTACCCGCATGATAAATCAGATTATTCTTCCACCCGATACGATAACGGTAACAAAAACAGCCGCGATAAGCGCTCTATTTTTCAGCACTTTACACAGGGCGCAGCCGCCTGCGGTTATCCCTCGCTCTGCGGGGGGCGAAATAGCGCAGCGCAAAGCCGGCGGCAGCTGTTAACATAGTGCCAGATTCAGGATTAAACCGCGTCAGAGGTAGCATCATGCACAACGCCGATACCCAAAGCCTGTTACTGCGGCTTGAAGAATTGGAAAGCCGTCAGGCCTTCCAGGAAGTCACCATTGAAGAGCTCAACCAAACCGTGGTGCAGCACCAGCTTGAAATGCTGAAATTGCAGGAACACCTGCGCGTGCTGACCGATAAACTGCGCTCGACCCAAACGTCGATGATTGCCTCGCAGTCGGAAGAGACGCCACCGCCGCATTATTGATAACCCATAAGAAAGGGCAGCCCCAGGGCTGCCCTTTCTTGCTGTTGCTGCGCCGCGATTAGTGGCAGCCGCAACCGCCGTTACCGCAACCGCCTTTCTTAGCCTGATCATGGTCATGATCGTGATCGTGATCGTGGCCATGACCGCCGCAGCAACCGTCACCGTGCTCGTGGTGGTGATCGTGCTCGCCGTGTACGTGACCGTGCGCCAGTTCTTCAGCGGTAGCTTCGCGGATCGCGACAACTTCCACGTTGAAGTTCAGGTTCTGACCCGCCAGCATGTGGTTACCGTCAACCACTACGTGATCGCCGTCCACTTCGGTGATTTCGACCGGAACCGGGCCCTGATCGGTGTCAGCCAGGAAACGCATGCCAACTTCCAACTCGTCAACGCCCATAAAGACGTCTTTCGGCACGCGCTGCACCAGGTTTTCGTCGTAGTTGCCGTACGCATCGTTGGCGCCGACATTAACGTCAAAACGATCGCCTGCTTCGTGGCCTTCGAGTGCTTTTTCCAGACCTGCAATCAGAGAACCATGCCCGTGCAGATAGTCCAGCGGCGCGCTCACCGGAGACTCATCAACCAAAACACCGTCTTCTGTACGTACTTGGTAAGCCAGGCTGACCACCAAGTCTTTTGCTACTTTCATGATATCTCCTACCGTTGGACACTTGGACGCAGCCCATCATCGGGTGCCGCGCCTTTACCGGACAGATTGTATCGGAAATCTGCCCCGCTGTACCCTTCAGCATAAAAAAACGCGCCCAATAACGCTACTCCGGATGGAAAATACCGATGACCTGCTCCTGCGGCCGGACGTGCTTTTCCACCTGTTGTTCGGTCTGCCGCTGGTGATGGCCGCACTTGACGCACTCCACCACTTCGACCTGGTCTTCGCGCCAAACTGCCAGCGTATCCATAGCCTTACAGCTCGGGCAGACCGCCCCGGCGATAAATCTTTTACGTGTTGCGGACATCTTCTGTGCTCCAAATTATTCGTATTCATCCCAGCCGTCGAACTGGCGACTCTCTTTTTGCATTTCGCGATGGAAAAGTTCTTCAAGCTCGCGCCGCGCCTCTTTCACGCGGGAAATCTGCGCCACATCGCCATGATGCGGCGGCATCAGTTCACGCAGCATGCGCATGTCCAGCCGGCGAAAGTGCTGCTGCGCGCGATAGGCCTGATGAGGATGCATACCCAATTCCATCAGCGCCTTGCGTCCCAGCTCCAGTGCGCTGGAGAAGGTTTCGCGGCTGAACTGCTTGACCCCGGCCTGCAGCAGTTCGTGCGCCTCCACGCGGCCGCGTGCACGCGCCAGGATGCTCAACTCCGGGAAGTGCTGTTGGCACAAACGCACGATTTCCATGGTGTCTTCCGGCTCATTGCAGGTGATTACAATCGACTTGGCCTTCGCCGCGCCGGCCGCACGCAGCAGCTCGAGTTCGGTGGCATCGCCGTAATACACTTTGTAGCCGTAGCGACGCAGCACGCCGACCGCGCTGACATCGCGCTCCAATACGGTAATACGCATCTTGTTGGCCATCAACAGGCGGCCGATCACCTGGCCGAACCGGCCGAAACCGACAATGATCACCTGCGGATCGTCGTCCTCCACATACGGCGTTTCTTCGTCTTCATCCCGGGCGTTGTAACGGCGGGCCAGGATGCGATCGATAATCTGCATCAGCAGGGGCGTGGTCATCATCGACAAGGTCACCACCACCAACAGCAAGGCGAGTTGGTCAGACTGCAACACCTTCTGCGCCCCCGCGGCGGAAAACAGCACGAAGGCAAACTCCCCGCCCTGGCTGAGCACGCCGGCGAACTGCAAACGCACCGAACTGCGCAGGCCAAAGATGCGCGACAGCGAGTACAGCACCCCTGACTTGATCGCCACCAACAGCACCACACCCAGCAGCACTTCGACCAGATGGGTATAGAGCACGCCGATATTCAGCGCCATCCCCACCGAGATAAAGAACAGCCCCAGCAGCAGCCCTTTGAACGGCTCGATGGCAATCTCCAGCTCATGGCGATATTCGCTCTCCGCCAACAGCACACCGGCGATAAAGGTGCCAAGCGCCATCGACAGGCCGAGCGTATCCATAAACAACGCCGCCCCCAATACCACCAACAGTGCGGCGGCGGTGAAAATTTCGCGCACTCCGGAAGAGGCGATATAGCGGAACAACGGCCGCAGCAGGAAACGCCCGCCGATCAGCATGCCGCCGAACGCCGCGACCTTGATCGCGATTTCCGCCCAGTCGTCGCTGGTGCCACCGGCGCCGGCCAGGATAGGGATCAGCGCCAACGCCGGGATTACCGCCATATCCTGGAACAGCAGCACCGAGAACCCTAACTGGCCGCCTTCATTGCGGTTCATGCCCTTCTCGCGCATCAGCTGCAACGCCATCGCCGTCGATGACATCGCCAGCCCGATCCCGCCGATAACGGCGGCCTGCCAGGCGAAATGGGTCAGATAAAGCAGCGCCCCCAACACCGCGGCGGTGATCAATACCTGCCCGGCACCCACGCCGAATATCGAACGCCGCAGTTCCCAAAGTTTGGTCGGGTTCAGTTCCAGCCCGATGATGAACATCAAGAACACCACGCCCAACTCGGAAAAGTGCAGGATCTCATCCACATCGCGAATAAAGCCCAATCCCCAGGGGCCGATGGCAATGCCGGCGATCAAATAGCCCAGCACCGCACCAATCCCCAGACGGCGGGCGATGGGCACCGTGACCACGGCGGCGAACAGGAACAGTAAAATTGCGGTCAGTAACGTCGAGCCTTCCATGATCACCTTCCTCCATGCGGCAACGGGTTACGCAGCCAGTCGCCATAGGCCGTAGCGTGGCTTTCCAGCACTTCCGGCTTCTGCCGACGCGCCCAATACACCAGCATCGGCGTCAGCCAGTGCATATGGCACATGGCGGCGGTCAGTTCGAACGGGCGCAGGATATCTTCCATCGGATAACGGTTATAACCGCCGGTGCGGTAGGCGCCTTCAGGTTCTCCGGTGGTGATCACCGAACGCCAGTATTTGCCTGCCAACGCATTGCCGCCCATACCGCTGGCAAAACCGCGCGACAGCACGCGATCCAACCATTCTTTCAGCAATGCCGGGCAACTGTAGGTATAGAGTGGATGTTGAAAAACAATGACCTGATGTTCACGCAGCAGTTGTTGTTCGTGGTGAATATCAATAAAAAAGTCAGGATAGTGCGCGTATAAATCGTGCACGGTGACATGTTCCAACTGCTGCGCCGGTCGAAGCAAAACCCGATTCGCGACCGAGTCATGGGATTCCGGATGGGCATACAGCAGCAAGACCTTGGGCGGCTGCGACATCATTCCCCTCCAAAGCGTCGTCAGGATAGCGGTTTTCCGTTACCATGCTTCGCAAAGACTAATAATAGGACAGTCTGTGTCCTGTTAACTTAGAATCCTCTCAATTTAACATACTCTGAACATACGGCGCTTTATGATTGTATTCTCCTCGCTACAAATCCGACGCGGCACCCGCGTCCTGTTGGACAACGCCACGGCGACGGTTAATCCAGGTCAGAAAGTCGGCCTGGTGGGTAAAAACGGCTGCGGCAAATCCACGCTGCTGGCGTTGCTGAAAGGCGAAATCGCCGCGGACGGTGGTACTCATACCTTCCCCACTAACTGGGCGCTGGCCTGGGTCAACCAGGAAACGCCGGCGCTGGACGTGCCGGCCATTGAGTATGTTATCGACGGCGACCGCGAATTCCGCCAGCTTGAAGCCGAATTGCAATTGGCGAACGAGAAAAACGACGGCCACGCCATCGCCACGCTGCACGGCAAACTGGACGCCATCGACGCCTGGACCATCCGCTCCCGCGCCGCCAGCCTGCTGCACGGTCTCGGCTTCTCCAACGAACAGCTGCAAAGCCCGGTGCGCGCTTTCTCGGGCGGCTGGCGCATGCGTTTGAACCTGGCGCAGGCGCTGGTCTGCCGTTCCGATCTGCTGCTGCTCGACGAACCGACCAACCACCTGGATCTGGACGCGGTGATTTGGCTGGAACGCTGGCTGAAGGGCTATCCGGGCACGCTGGTACTGATTTCCCATGACCGCGACTTCCTGGATCCGATCGTCGATAAAATCCTGCATATCGAACAAGAGACCATCAACGAATATACCGGCAACTACTCCTCGTTCGAGCGTCAACGCTCGACCAAACTGGCGCAGCAACAGTCGCTGTATCAGCACCAGCAGGAGAAAGTAGCGCACCTGCAAAGCTATATCGATCGCTTCCGTGCGCAGGCCACCAAAGCCAAACAGGCGCAGAGCCGCATTAAAATGCTCGAACGCATGGAGCTTATCGCCCCGGCCCACGTCGATAACCCGTTCAGCTTCAGCTTCCGCCAGCCGGAAAGCTTGCCGAATCCGTTGCTGCGCATGGAGAAGGTCAGCGCCGGCTACGGCGAAAAAGTGATCCTGAAATCGATCAAGCTCAACCTGGTGCCCGGTTCGCGCATTGGCCTGCTGGGCCGTAATGGCGCCGGTAAATCTACCTTGATCAAAATGCTGGCCGGCTCGCTGGAACCGCTGAGCGGTGAGATTGGCCTGGCGAAGGGCATCAAACTGGGCTACTTCGCCCAGCATCAGTTGGAGTTCTTGCGCGCCGACGAATCGCCGCTGCAACACCTGAGTCGCATCGCTCCCCGGGTGCTGGAACAGCAACTGCGCGACTACCTGGGCGGTTTCGGCTTCCAGGGCGACAAGGTCACCGAGGCCACCGAGCGTTTCTCCGGCGGCGAAAAGGCGCGGCTGGTGCTGGCGCTGATCGTCTGGCAGCGGCCTAACCTGCTGCTGCTCGACGAACCGACCAACCACCTGGATCTGGACATGCGCCAGGCGTTGACCGAAGCGCTGATCGATTTCGAAGGCGCACTGGTGGTGGTCTCGCACGACCGCCATCTGCTGCGCTCCACCACCGACGACCTCTATCTGGTGCACGATGGCCAGGTCGAAGTTTTCGAAGGCGATCTGGACGACTACCAGCAATGGCTGAGCGACCTGCAACGGCAGGAAAACCAGCAGGATGCGCCGGAGAAAGAAAACAACGGCAACAGCGCACAGGCGCGTAAAGATCAGAAACGTCGCGAAGCCGAATTCCGCACCCAGACTCAGCCGCTGCGCAAGCAAATCGCCAAGCTGGAGCAGCAGATGGAAAAACTGGGCGCCGAACTGGCGGCGGTAGAAGAGAAACTGGCGGACTCTGCGCTGTATGACATCAGCCGCAAGGCCGATCTGACCGAGTGCCTGCAAAAACAAAGCCAGACCAAATCCGCTCTGGAAGAGACGGAAATGACCTGGCTGGATGCGCAGGAGCAGTTGGAACGGCTGACAAACGAGTTTGAATTGTAGGAGCGCAGCGCGCTGCGCCCACGGCTTCACGCCTTGTAAAAAGGTTTATCTCCTAAAATGGTCGCACGGTGCATGATGCGCCGCTGCGGCAGGTAATCCGCGTTGGCGTAATGCTGCGTCACGCGGTTATCCCAGATCGCGATGTCATCCTCCTGCCAGCGCCAGCGCACCTGGAATTCCGGCTTGGTGATGTGGGCGAACAGGAAGTTCAGCAATGCCTCGCTCTCCTTCGGCGCCAGATCCACAATCCGCGTAGTGAAACCTTCATTGACGAACAGCGCCTGCCGCCCGCTTACCGGATGGGTGCGCACCACCGGATGCAGCAGCGGCGGGTTTTTCTGCTTCGCCACCTGCCAGCGCTGGTGCTCCTCTTCGCTCGACAAATGCTTATGCTCCGGGAATGACTTGGTGAAGTCATGCTCCGCTTTCAACCCGGCCAGCAGTTGCCGGAAGGGTTCAGACAACGCTTCATAGGCCGCGATGCCGCTGGCCCACAAGGTATCGCCACCGAAAGACGGCAACGTCTTCGCCGCCAGTATCGCCCCCTGCGGCGGGTTTTCGATAAAGGTGACGTCGGTATGCCAGTTGTCGTTGTCCGGCGGGTTATCGTCATGAGTATCCAGCACGATGATCTCTTCCACGTCGGTGGCGTGCGGGTAAACCGGATGGATGTGCAGATCGCCGAAGCGACCGGCCAAATCACGCTGCTGCAGCGGTGTGATCGGCTGATTGCGGAAGAACAGCACCTGGTGCTTGAGCAATGCATGGTAAAGCTGCTCAAACTGGCCGTCGCCCAACGGCCGCGCCAGTACGACGTTTTCCACCAACGCGCCGATGTAGGGCCCCAGCGGGGTAATCTTCAGACGTTCGTTCATTGCTGTACTCCATGCCACGGGGTCAATCGGCGCTGCAAGGCGCGCAGCCCCAGCTCCAGCCCAAATGCAATAATCGCAATCACGCCGATCCCGGCCAACACCACGTCGGTGGCCAGAAACTCACCGGCGGATTGCACCATAAATCCCAGACCACGCGTAGCGGCGATCAGTTCGGCAGCCACCAGCGTCGACCAACCGACGCCCAGCCCAATGCGGATGCCGGTCAAAATATCCGGCAGCGCGCTCGGCAACACCACAAAACGCAGCACCTGCCAGCGGTTGGCGCCTAAAGCGCGAGCGGCGCGCACCCGTACCTGTGCCACGCTGCGTACGCCGGCGACGGCAGACAGCGCAACCGGGGCGAAGATCGCCAGGTAAATAAGCAGAATTTTCGAGGTTTCGCCGATGCCGAACCAAATCACCATCAGCGGCAGATAGGCCAGCGGCGGCACCGGGCGGTAAATCTCAATCAGCGGGTCGAGAATGCCGCGCACCGTGTCGTTCAGCCCCATGGCGATACCCACCGGAACGCCGATAATCACCGCCGCCAGCAGCGCCACCAGAATGCGTCCCAGGCTGGCCGCCAGGTGTTGCCACAGCGTAGCGTCCATAAAGCCCTGTGGGCTGGCGATGACCAGCAACTGGTGCAACACCTGCTGCGGCGCCGGTAGAAATAGCGGGCTGATCAGGTTCAGTGCGGTCACGCCCCACCAGACAGCCAATGCCACCAGCAAGGTTGTACCGCTCAGCAAGAGGTTGCGCGGTATGCGAAAACGACGCGGCGCCGCAACCTGCGATTGGGCAACGCCTTTGAGGGCGGAATGCAGGCTCATAGCAATGCCTCGCGCTGTTGGAACACTTTGCCCAGCACATATTCGCGCTGCGCGATAAATTCAGGATCGGATTTGATCGACCGACATGCCTCGCCGTTGGCGTAGCGCTGGCCGAAGTTCAGCGAAAGACGCTCCACCACCTGCCCCGGCCCCGGCGACAGCAGCAACAGTTCGCTGGCGAGGAAAACCGCCTCTTCAATATCGTGGGTAATCAGCAATACCTGCTTACCGGTATCACGCCAAATGGTCAGCAGCAGTTCCTGCATCTGCTCGCGGGTGAAAGCATCCAGCGCACCAAACGGCTCGTCCAGCAGCAGCAAGCGCGGATCCGCGGCCAGCGCGCGGGCAATGCCCACCCGCTGGCGCATGCCGCCGGAAAGTTGCCAGATAAAGTGCTGTTCGTAACCCGCCAACCCCACGCGTTGCAACATCTGCAGCGCCACCTCGCGGCGCTGCTGCTTGCCGATACCCGCCAACTGCAGGCCAAACTCGACGTTATCCACCACGTTGCGCCACGGAAGTAAACCCTCATGCTGGAACACCACGCCCCGCTCGGCTCCTGGGCCGTTAACGGACGTTCCATCCAGCGTGATGCTGCCAGCTGAAGGCTCGATAAACCCGGCGATCAAATTCAGCAGCGTGGTTTTGCCGCAGCCCGACGGGCCGAGCACCACCACCAGTTGCCCGGCGGCAATCTGGAACGAGACGTCGCGCAGTGCGGGGCGCCCCTGGTAGTCTGCTGAAAGATGGTTAACGTTTAGCATGCGGCTCCCCTACGACTGCGGCGCAGCCTGCACCTGTTTCACAAAGCGGTCGGTCACATAGGCGCTGTAATCGCTGTCGACCTGCGGGATTTTGCCCTGCTGTTTGAGGAACTCGGCGGTATCGCGAATCGCCTTGTCCACCGGCTGACCAAGTTGGGTAATCTGCTCAGCCACCGGCAGATAGGTGTTGCCCTTCACCAGCACCGGCACCTGATCCTCGGGCACGCCACTCAGACGGGACAGCGTACCGAGATTGCTTTTGTCCTTCAGCCACTGCTCCGGCTGTGCCAGATAGGCTTTCTGGGCATTCAACGCGCTGGCGGCAAAGGCGGTCACCACCTCCGGGTGTTTTTCGGCGAAGTCCTTGCGCACCACCCAGACGTCGAGCGTCGGCGCCCCCCACTCCCCAACCTGTGCGGAATCGGTCAGTACCTTGCCCTGTTTGGCCAGCTCGTTGACCACCGGCGCCCAGACGTAGGCACCGTCGATATCACCGCGCTGCCAGGCGGCGGCGATGGCCGGCGGCTGCAGATTGAGGATCTTGACCTGTTCAGGCTTGATGCCCCAATGCTTGAGAGAAGCCAGCAGGCTGTAGTGGGTGGTGGAGATAAAGGGCACCGCAATGCGTTTACCGATCAGATCCTGCGGGCCCTTAATGTCCTTTTTCACCACCAGCGCTTCGGAACTGCCGAGCTGCGAGGCGATCAGGAACACTTCGATAGGGAGTTTCTGGCTGGCGGCTACCGCCAGAGGGCTGGAGCCGATATTGCCGATCTGCACGTCGCCGGAAGCCAGTGCGCGCAACACGCTGGAGCCGCTGTCGAATTTGCGCCAGTCAACGGTGGCACCGGACTGTTTGGCAAAGCTGTTTTCCGCCTGCGCCACTTTGGCCGGTTCCGCCGAGGTTTGATACGCCACGGTAACGTCGACCGCCTGCGCACTGGCCGCGCCGAGCGATAACACCAGCAGCGTTACGCCGCGTAATGAAAAGAGTTTGCTCGCCATGATCCGCTCCGTTGATAAAAGTCTGTTCAGTTGCTGACAGTTTTATCCGAGCGGCGACAAGCGATAAAAGAATAAAAAAAACCTCGTTATTACCTTGAGGAATATGCCATGACATTCAAAACGATAACTCACCCCGTAAAAACGACCGTGCATAGCCGCCAATCAAGGTGCGATCGCCTTTCCATTCGCAAAACAGCTCACCGCCGCGGGCGGAAATCTGCCGGGCATGCAGCTTATGGCGCCCCAGGCGTGCAGCCCAATAAGGTGCCAGCGTGCAGTGCGCAGAGCCGGTCACCGGGTCTTCGCCGCCGTCGAGGGTAAAATAACGCGAGACAAAATCTACCTTTTCACCCGGGGCACTGACGATGGCCGCGCGGCCGGCCAGCGCGATTAACGCCGGGATGTCCGGCTGCAACGCCCGCACCTGGGCTTCATTTTCCAGCAGCACCAACAACGCGGTGGCCTGCCACACGTCCTGCGGTTTCACGCCGAGCAGCGCTGCCAGCCCGGCAGGCTCTGCCACCTTTTGCGGTAATCGTGAAGGGAAATCCAGGATCAACCGTTCGCCGTCGGCGGCATCACGCTTAACGTACAGCTCACCGCCGGCCGAGCGAAACCGGATATCCTGCAGCGCCGGATTCACCGCGCTGAACATCACATGCGCCGCCGCCAGCGTGCCGTGGCCGCAGAGATCCACCTCACGCTGCGGGGTGAACCAGCGAATAGCCGACATGTCGCCATCGTCCCAGACAAAACTGGTTTCCGGCAGGCACAACTCATTGGCAATGGCCTGCATCTCGGCAGTCGACAAGGGTTGCTTCAGCAGGCATACGCCCGCCGGATTGCCACGTAAGCCTTCGCCGGTAAACGCCACTACGTGGAAGTAATTTTCCGTCATCCGCAATTCCTTAATGCCAGATAAGTAACACACAGGCCGCGGTTAACAGCCCCATGGAAAGGTTAAAGAGGATCCAGGCCTTTTTGCTGCGCAGCAAGCGGCCAATCACCGTACCAAACCCCAGCCAAATCACCCCGGCGACGACATTCACCACGAAAATACCCAGCGAAATAGCCATAATAGAAGCGTTATATTTATCGCCCGCCAGACTGAAGCTCGCCACCGCACCCAATGCCATCAGCCAGGCCTTGGGGTTGAGGAACTGCAACAGCCAGCCCTGATACAACCGTATAGGCTGCGGCGGCGCCACGTCGGTTTCCAGCTTTTCATAGGCGGCGGTAGCGACTTTCCACGCCAACCATAACAGGTACAGGCTACCGAGGACTTTCAGGATCAGGTGCAGCGCAGGGTAAACCAAAATCAGGCTGCCGACGCCGAATGCCACCAGCAGCAAAATGCTTTGCATGCCGAGCATAATGCCCATCATCAGCAGCAGTGAGCGCATAAAGCCAAAATTGGCGCCGGAGGTGGTCAGTAACATATTGTTGGGACCAGGCGTGATCGCAGCAACCCACAGGAAGCCTAACAGCGAAAGAAATAAACTCGGTTCCATGAAGCGGGTGCTCCTCACCCGGGGCGTTTTTTGCAGTATTATTGTTAACTCATGGTATTGAAGCTAACAGTGCGCTATTGATCAGACAATAGCCGCCAATAAGATTTTTACTCAGGTTATGCATGAATCCTTTCGCCCTTTGACCGGCGCCAGTAACCCACATTTGCAAACGCTGCTGCCACGGCTGGTGCGCCGCCGCGTGCGGTTGAAACCGCACTGGCAGCGGCTGGAATTGCCCGACGGCGATTTTGTCGATCTCGCCTGGAGCGAAGATCCGGCGCAGGCCGCCGGCAAGCCGCGCGTGGTGCTGTTCCATGGGCTGGAAGGCAACTTCTACAGCCCCTATGCCCATGGCCTGCTCAACGCCTGGCGTGAAAAAGGCTGGCTCGGGGTGGTTATGCATTTTCGCGGTTGCAGCGGCGTACCGAACCGCAAACAGCGCATCTATCACTCCGGCGAAACGGAGGATGCACGCTTTTTTCTGCGGTGGCTGCGCGCCACTCACGGCGAAGTGCCGACGGCGGCGGTTGGCGTCTCGCTCGGCGGCAACATGCTGGCCTGCTACCTGGCGCAGCAAGGGGCAGACAGCCTGTTGCAGGCGGCGGTGATCGTGTCCGCACCGCTGATGCTGGAGCCCTGCTCATTGCGAATGGATCAAGGGTTCTCGCGCGTTTATCAGCACTATCTGCTCGGGCAGTTGAAACAAAACGCCACCCGCAAGCTGCTGCACTACCCCGACACCCTGCCGCTCAAGCTGCCGCAACTCCTGGCGCTGCGCCGTATCCGCGACTTTGACGATGTCATAACCTCACGCGTCCACGGCTTTAGCGACGCCACCGATTACTACCGCCGTTGCAGCGCGCTGCCGCTGTTACCGGCAATTCAGACGCCGCTGCTGATCATCCATGCCAAAGACGATCCCTTCATGACCGACGAAGTGATCCCCGACATCGCCGGCCTGCCGCGCAACATTGAATATCAGTTGACCGAGTTTGGCGGCCACGTCGGCTTTGTCGGCGGCAGTTTGAACAAACCCCACATGTGGCTGGAATACCGCATTCCATCCTGGCTTTCCCCTTATCTGGAACCCGCACCGTGATTATCCCCTGGAAAGAACTGGAAACCGAGACCTTGAACAGCCTGATCGAATCCTTTGTGCTGCGCGAAGGCACCGACTACGGCGAACACGAACGTTCGCTGGAGCAGAAAGTGGAAGACGTTCGCCGCCAGTTGAAAAACGGCGAGGTCCTGCTGGTATGGTCAGAACTGCATGAAACCGTCAACATCATGCCGCGCGGGCAGTTCCGTGCCGGGCAGGAAGAAAATTAGTGGCTGCCGGTTCTATGACTGACGGAAAAAATCAGGTAACAATGAACCATTGCAAACCCGCGCGCGGAATTTTGCCCTTGGCGAAAAGGGCGTCAAACAGACCAATAACCCTACTCTGACGCCGGCGCATTTAACACGGAGTGACAACCACCATGTCCGCCAAACATCCCGTTATCGCAGTGACCGGCTCCAGCGGCGCCGGCACCACCACCACCAGCGTGGCGTTCCGCAAGATATTCCAGCAGTTGAACATCCGCGCGGCGGAGCTGGAAGGCGACAGCTTCCACCGCTATACCCGACCGGAAATGGACGCGGCGATCCGCAAAGCGCGCGATCTGGGTCGTCATATCAGCTATTTCGGGCCTGAGGCCAACGACTTCGGTCTGCTGCAACAGAGCTTTATCGAGTACGGCAAGAGCGGCACAGGACGGTCACGCAAGTACCTTCATACCTACGACGAAGCGGTGCCCTATAACCAGGTCCCCGGCACCTTTACGCCTTGGGAAGCGCTGCCGGCGCCGACCGACGTGCTGTTCTATGAAGGGTTGCATGGCGGCGTGGTTACCGAACATACCGACGTGGCCAAACATGTCGATCTGCTGGTCGGCGTGGTACCGATCGTTAACCTGGAGTGGATCCAAAAACTGATCCGCGATACCGGCGAGCGCGGGCATTCACGTGAAGCGGTGATGGATTCGGTGGTGCGTTCGATGGAGGACTATATCAACTACATCACGCCGCAGTTCTCGCGCACCCACATCAACTTCCAGCGCGTACCGACGGTGGATACCTCCAACCCGTTCGCCGCCAAAGCCATCCCTTCACTGGATGAAAGCTTCGTGGTGATTCACTTCCGCGGGCTGGATCAGATCGATTTCCCTTATCTGCTGGCGATGCTGCAAGGCTCTTTTATCTCGCACATCAATACGCTGGTGGTGCCGGGCGGCAAAATGGGGCTGGCGATGGAGCTGATCATGGCGCCGCTGGTGCAGCAACTGCTGGAAGGCAAAAAAATCGGGTAATGGGTCGGAGCGCGGCAGTTGGCCGCGCCCCTTTATTCTTACGCGTTACGCTACGTCGCGGATTTCAAAGCTGTGAGTCACGCTGGCAGCCTTGTTCAGCATCAACGACACCGAGCAGTATTTCTCGGCGGAGAGGTTCACCGCACGTTCAACGATATTGTCGGTCAGATCTTTGCCGGTCACGATAAAATGCAGGTTGATATGGGTAAAGACGCGCGGCACTTCTTCACGCCGTTCGGAGGTCAATTTCACCTCGCAATCACGCACGTCATTACGCCCTTTTTTCAGGATCGACACCACGTCGATAGCGCTGCATCCCCCCACCGACATCAGCACCATTTCCATCGGGCTGGGGGCTTTGTCGCCGGCGTTGCCGTCCATCAACACCTGATGGCCAGACGCGGATTCCCCCAGAAACGTCAACCCTTCCACCCACTTAACTCTTGCCTGCATATTGGTCACTCCGATTAATTCCTTAAAATCAGAGTACGCTTTCGCATAGAAACTGGCAACGGAACCTGATGCTAGTCATGTGCGAGCAAGACAACACGAGACACCTGCCTCACTCTGTGCTACAAACAGAGCCGCAATAAATCTTTCCGGGACACTGATTTCAGGGAAACTCCCAGAGAAAGGCTCCTTTACCGGTATGTTAATAGAATGTAGCTTGCAGCTCTCCCGGCAAGTTAATATGCTAGAGCGACAGCGTATATTTATGACACGCCTCAAAACCTGCTGCCAGCCCCCCTTAAAACAACGGCGACAGCACGTTTTACAGGGAACTCTGACCCCTGTGACACAAGGCAGCGATAACAACAGAGGATAACAGCGAATGGTTCTCGGCAAACCGCAAACAGACCCTACACTCGAATGGTTCCTGTCTCATTGCCATATCCACAAATATCCATCCAAAAGTACGCTGATTCACCAAGGTGAAAAAGCCGAAACGCTTTACTACATCGTAAAAGGCTCCGTCGCGGTGCTGATTAAAGATGAAGAGGGTAAAGAGATGATCCTGTCCTACCTTAACCAGGGGGATTTCATCGGCGAGCTTGGATTGTTTGAAGAAGGCCAGGAGCGTAGCGCCTGGGTCAGGGCGAAAACCGCCTGTGAAGTGGCTGAGATTTCTTACAAGAAATTCCGCCAACTGATTCAGGTCAACCCGGACATCCTGATGCGCCTGTCAGCGCAGATGGCAAGCCGCCTGCAAGTGACCTCAGAGAAAGTGGGTAACCTCGCCTTCCTGGACGTTACCGGTCGTATCGCGCAAACGCTGCTGAACCTGGCGAAACAGCCCGATGCCATGACCCACCCAGACGGCATGCAGATCAAAATCACCCGCCAGGAAATTGGTCAGATCGTCGGTTGTTCACGTGAAACCGTCGGCCGCATTCTGAAAATGCTGGAGGATCAAAACCTGATCTCCGCCCACGGCAAAACCATTGTCGTTTACGGCACACGTTAATCACTGAAAAAACGGCGCGATGATTCGCGCCGTTTTTTTATGCTCCGACCGATCATGTGGCGTCGACTGATTTACCACCCGGAAGTCAATTACGCACTGCGGCAAACGCTGGTGCTGTGTCTGCCGGTACTCTTTGGCCTGCTGATCGGCCACCTGCAACTCGGCCTGCTGTTCTCCCTGGTTCCCGCCTGCTGTAACATCGCCGGGCTGGACACGCCCCACAAACGTTTTTTCAAACGCCTGATCGTCGGCGGCTCACTGTTTGCACTCAGCAGCCTGTTGCTGCAGCAGGCGTTGCTGTGGCAATTGCCGCTGCCGGCGTTGATGCTCGGCCTGGCTCTGCTGCTCGGCGTCAGCGGCGAGATCAGCCCGTTACATGCCCGCCTGCTCCCCGCCGCGTTGATCGCCGCCATCTTTTCTCTCAGCATGGCCGGCACGGTGCCGCTGTGGTACGCCCCCTTACTGTATGTGGTGGGTACCGCCTGGTACGGCCTGTTCACCTGGTTCTGGTTCAAGCTGTGGAAAGAACAGCCGATGCGCGAATCGTTGAGCCAGCTTTATCTGGAACTGGCGGACTACTTCGAAGCCAAGTATTCCCTGTTAACCCAACATACCGATCCGCAAACCGCGTTACCGCCACTGCTGGTGCGCCAGCAAAAAGTGATGGACCTGATCAGCCTGCTGTATCAACAGCTCAACTTTTTGCCGCACGCCAATAATCTCGAGCAAAAACGCCTGCAGCGAACCTTTCAGGTCGCGCTGGATTTACAAGAACACATTACCGTCAGCCTGCACCTGCCGGAAGAAGTGCAAAAACTGGTGGAGCAGAGCCAGGCCGAGGCGATTATCCGCCGCAATGCGCAGGTGATTGCCGGCCGGCTGCGCACGGTGGCGCACGATATTCTCTATCATCAATACTCTCAGCGCTTCAGTATGGTCAACGAGCTGGCGGCACTGGAAAAAGTGGCCGCACAGCACCCCGACAATCCGGTGGGCCAGTTCTGTTACTACCACTTCAGCCGTATCGCTCGCCTGCTGCGCACCCAGCATCCGTTATACCGTCGCGACCTGATGGCCAATCAAAGCCGCCTACCGTTCTGGCCGGCGCTGTTCAGCTACCTGTCGTTCAAATCCAACGCCCTGCGCAATGCGGCACGGTTAGGAGTGATGTTGGCAGCAGGCAGCAGCCTGGGGATGGTTTTCAATCTGCCAAAACCTTATTGGATCCTGCTGACCGTCATGCTGGTGAGCCAGAACGGCTACAACGCCACCCGAGTTCGCATCCAGCACCGTGCGCTCGGCACGTTGGCCGGGCTGGTGATCGCCGCCGGGTTGCTGCAGTTGCAAATGCCCGAGGGCGCGACCCTGAGCGTGATGCTGGTCATTACGCTGGCGGCCTATCTGGTTTCGCGTAAAAACTACGGGCTGGCGGTGATTGGCTTTACGGTGACGGCGGTCTATACCCTGCAACTGTTGGCGCTGAACGGCACACATTTCCTGATCCCTCGCCTTATAGACACCCTGATCGGCTGCGTATTGGTGTTCGGCGGCACCATCTGGCTGTGGCCACAGTGGCAAAGCGGCCTGCTGCGCAAGAACGCCCATCAGGCGCTGGAGAAAGATCAACAGGCACTGCGCCTGCTGCTGGAAGAGCAGGAACCCGATCCCAGCGCGTTGGCCTATGCGCGCATGCAGGTGAACCAGGCGCACAACGCGCTGTTCACCTCATTGAATCAGGCAATGCAGGAGCCGGGGTTTGAATCCAGCTATCTGGCGGATATGCGCCTGTGGGTAACGCACAGTCAGTTTATTGTCGAACACCTGAACGCGATGACCATTCTGGCGCGCGAACACTATATGCTGACGCCCAAGCTGGCGCAGGAGTATCTGCAAACCTGCGAGATAGCGCTGCAAAGCTGCCAGCAGCGGCTGGAGTATGACGGGCCAAGCAGCGGCAACAGCATCATGCAGCCACCGGATTTGCACCCGGAAATGCCGGTTACCGAAATGGAGCGCCACCTGCGCCGCATTCTGTCCCACCTGAGCGTCATGCACACCATTTCGTCGCTGGCCTGGCGCCAGCGCCCGCATCACGGCATCTGGCTGAAACGTAAACTGCGCGATCAATAAGGGCGCCCTGCGGCGCCCCTTGTCATCCCGAGATAAGATTAAGCGTTAATCACGTCCTGCACCGCCAGCTCAAACAACGCCATGCCATCGTCGATGTCTTTCAGCTCCACAACCAGAGAAGGCGCAAAGCGGATCACATTAGGGCCGGCGTTGAGGATCATCAGCCCACGCGCGGCGGCGGCGGTGAGGAAATCGCGCGCCTTACCCTGATACTGTGGAGTCAGTTCTGCGCCAATCAGCAGGCCCATACCGCGAATGTCGCTGAAAATACCGTATTTCTCGCCGATATTCCGCAAAGCCTGCACGTACAGATGATGACGTTGTTCGATGCCATTCAGCACTTCCGGGGTATTGATCACGTCCAGCGCCGCTTCCGCCACCGCACAGGCCAGCGGATTACCGCCGTAAGTGGTGCCATGCGTACCCACCTGCATCACCGAGGCAATCTCTTCGGTGGTCAACATGGCGCTGACCGGGAAACCGCCGCCCAGCGCTTTGGCGGTGGTGAGAATATCCGGCGTCACGCCATAATGCATATAGGCGAACAGCTTGCCGCTGCGGCCCATACCGCTTTGCACTTCATCGAACACCAGCAGTGCTTGGTGCTTATCGCACAATTCACGCACGCCTTTGAGGAATTCGGCGTCCACCGGTGTGATCCCGCCTTCGCCCTGGATCGGCTCCATCACCACCGCACAGGTGTGATCGTCCATCACCGCTTTTACCGCTGCCAGATCGTTGAACGGCACGTGCACGATATCCGCCGGTTTTGGGCCAAAACCATCAGAATATTTGGCCTGCCCGCCCACCGAAACGGTGAACAGCGTACGGCCGTGAAAGGCGTTATAAAACGCGATGATTTTGGTTTTATACGGACTGTGGCGGCTAATGGCGTAGTGACGCGCCAGCTTGAAGGCCGCTTCATTAGCTTCCGCGCCTGAGTTGGCGAAAAACACCCGATCGGCGAAAGTGGCATCAATCAGTTTGCCGGCCAGCCGCAGCGCCGGTTCGTTGGTGAAGACGTTGCTGGTATGCCACAAGGTTTCACCCTGCTGCTTCAGCGCTTCAACCAAGGCTGGATGGCAGTGCCCTAACGCCGTGACCGCAATGCCGCCGGAGAAATCGATGTACTCTTTCCCCTGCTGGTCCCATACGCGGCTGCCTTTGCCCTTCACCGGGACAAACTGGGCAGGTGCATAAACAGGCAAGATAACCTGATCAAAAGTGCTGCGGCTTACTGGGTATTTTTCGGTCATTATGGGGTCCACCCTAAAAGTGATTCGGTATTTTCACTGCCATCAAGTGAAAATATAATCACAAAATATGCATAAAAAACCAATAAAGGGCAAACGCAAATCGTCTTCGTCGGCAAAAAAAAACTAACTGATTAACTTTTAAGGAAATTATCCAGCAGTTGGTGACCCTGCTCGCTGAGGATGCTCTCCGGATGGAACTGCACCCCTTCCAGCGCCAACTGACGGTGGCGGATACCCATGATTTCATCACGAACGCCGTCGCGCTCGCTCCAGGCGGTGACTTCAAAGCAGGCCGGCAGCGTGGTGGCTTCCAGCACCAGCGAGTGGTAGCGGGTAACGGTCAACGGGTTGTTCAGCCCGCGAAATACGCCGCTGTCGAGATGACGGATCGCTGAGGTTTTACCGTGCATCACCTCACGGGCGCGCACCACCTTTGCACCAAACGCCTGGCCCAGCGCCTGATGCCCCAGGCAAACGCCGAGGATCGGCAATTTACCGGCAAAATGACGGATCGCGGCCAGCGAGATGCCGGCTTCGTTCGGGGTACAGGGGCCAGGGGAGATCACCAAATGCTGCGGCGCCAGCCGTTCGATATCGGCCAGTTGCAGCTCGTCGTTGCGCTTTACCAGCACCTCGGCGCCTAATTCGCAGAAGTACTGGTAAAGGTTATAGGTAAAAGAGTCGTAGTTATCGATCAACAGCAGCATAGTGTTTCCAACGGACATCATCGTAGGGGGCAAATATCTCGCCCCGATTTACACGGGCGCAGTATACAACGCCCCTGCAATACTGCCGCTATCGATAATTTCCGCTTACTTTTTCCGGCCGCCCATGATCGAGCCCAGCACGCCGCGCAGGATCTGACGGCCGAGATCGCGCGCCATGCTCTTGGCGGCGGTCTGGACGATACCGTCGCGCTTGCCGCCGCGTGGGCCGGTGGATCCGAACAGAATTTCGTTCAAGCCGCCCATCAGGCCACCGCCCGCCTGCTGCTGCGCCTGCGGTTGTTGCGCCGGCTGGCCCGGCTGCGGGCTGCCGACGGTGGCGAACCCTTCCGACGACAGCTTCTCATAAGCCGATTCACGATCGACCATATCCTCGTAGCGGCCATACAGCGGTGACTTATTAATTGCGCTGTTTAGCCCTTCAGCCCCCAGCATGCCCATTTTGGACTCCGGCGCGATCACCATCGCACGCTCCACCACGTTAGGCCGCCCTTTCTCGTCGAGGAATGACACCAGCGCCTCGCCCACGCCCAGTTCGGTGATCGCCGTTTCCGCGTCGAAAGCCGGGTTGGCGCGTAAGGTTTGCGCTGCGGCTTTCACCGCCTTCTGATCGCGAGGAGTAAAGGCGCGCAGGGCATGTTGCACGCGGTTGCCCAACTGGCCAAGCACGCTGTCCGGGATATCCAACGGATTTTGGGTGACAAAATAGATGCCGACGCCTTTGGAGCGGATCAGGCGCACCACCTGCTCGATTTTGGTCAGCAGCGCCGCCGGCGCGTCATTGAACAGCAGGTGCGCTTCGTCGAAGAAGAACACCAGCTTCGGCTGTTCCGGATCGCCTACTTCCGGCAGATGTTCGAACAATTCGGCCAGCAACCACAGCAGGAACACCGAATACAGCTTCGGCTGATTGATCAGCTTGTCCGCCGCCAACAGGTTAATGATGCCGTGACCGTTGGCGTCGGTTTTCATCAGGTCGTTGATGTCCAGCATCGGCTCGCCGAAGAACTGATTGGCGCCCTGCTCCTCCAGCGTCAGCAGCCCGCGCTGGATAGCGCCGACCGAGGCGGAAGAGATATTGCCGTACTGGGTCTGGAATTGTTTGGCGTTGTCGCCCACGTATTGCACCATGGCACGCAGGTCTTTCATGTCCAGCAACAACAGCGCATTGTCGTCGGCGATTTTGAATACCAGTTGCAGCACGCCGCTTTGCACATCGTTCAGATCCAGCAAGCGCCCCAACAGCAGCGGCCCCAGATCGGAAACGGTAGCGCGGATCGGGTGACCCTTCTCGCCGTAGATGTCCCAGGGAACGATGGTGCAGGCCTGCGGCTGCCAGTCGCTAACCCCGATCGCCGACAGACGCGCTTGCAGCTTCTCGGAGGGCACGCCTTCCGCGCCAATCCCCGACAGATCGCCCTTCACGTCCGACAAGAACACCGGGACGCCGATGCGCGAAAACTGCTCGGCCATTCTTTGCAGCGTCACGGTTTTACCGGTCCCGGTCGCGCCGGTAATCAGGCCATGGCGGTTCGCCAAAGCGGGCAGGATCGCCAGATCCTGCACCGGTTTCCCGTCTTTCATCGCTTTGGCGATAATCCGTGCTTCACTCATTTTCTTTTCCTTTGACGCTGGCCCGGCGCGAAAAGCGCCTGTTGATGTCAATAAAGCTATAAGCGCGGCGTAACCCCGTCAAGGACAAACAAAAAGGGCGTCATCAAGACGCCCGCAAAGCCAATAATTTCAGATTCCGCCGATCCTCGTACTAGCAGTTTCTGCCTGCTTGAACAATAAGCCACCGGTGATATAGTAAGATTTACGTTGTATATACGAGGTAATTATCATGTCTGAATCTACCGTGGTTATCCGAGTGGATGAGGAATTAAAAATCGCCTTTGCCAGCGCGGCCAAAGCAGCCGATCGCACAGCATCTCAGTTGCTGCGTGATTTCATGCGTGATTTTGTCAGTCGGCAAACTCATCAGAAAGAGTATGAGCAGTGGCTACAGGAAAAAGTGGACTTGAGCCGTAAAGCGCTTAATGAAGGAAAAATCACTGATAATGAAGCCGTTGAGGCCTACTTCGCTGAGCGCAGGTCAAAACTGATAAGGTAATGCGATAAGGAAATATCGTGACACTCAAGTGGACGGAACCCGCGATTGCCGATCGTATGGCAATTTATGACTACCTGGAAACAAAGAATCCGGCCGCAGCTATAGAAATTGATAGCTTGATTTCAGCAGCTGCGACACGACTCTCACAAAACCCGTCCAGTGGAAAACCAGGTCGAGTGCCCGGTACACGTGAAATGGTTATTCATCATTCCTATTTTCTGGTTTATGAATTAATCAACGGGTTAATCATTATGCTGGCCGTAGTTCATGCCCGCCGTCAGTGGCCCGCCAATTAATCATCCCCGCAGCCCCAGCTCTTCCTTCAGCGCTTTCAGGTAGCGGCGGCTGACCGGCACCGGTTCTCCTGCCGGCATGATCATCTCCGCCGCGCCGCTGTCCTCGAAGCGAATTTCGCGTACCTGCTCCAGGTTGACCAAATACTGGCGGTGGCAGCGTACCAGCGGCGTGCGAAGTTCCAGCGTCCGCAACGTCAGTTCGGTGAAACACTCCATGCCGTCATTACGCACCACGAACACCCCGCTCAACCGCGAACGGACAGCCACCACCTCGTCAAAACGCAACAGGTAAATGCGGCTGTGGCCGGTGCAGGGGATGTATTTCAGATAGCCGGCGCTCTCATCCAATGCGCCGATATTCTGCTGTCCACGGTGCTGCTGCAGGCGCTGCAGCGTTTTGCTCAACCGCTTCGGCTCCGCCGGTTTCAGCAGATAATCAAACGCGTGTTCTTCAAAGGCCTGCACCGCGTACTCGTCGTAGGCGGTCAGGAACACTATATGCGGCATGCGGTTGGGATCGAGCATACCCACCATCTCCAGCCCGGTGATGCGCGGCATCTGAATATCCAGGAACACCACGTCCGGCTGCAGGCGGTGGATCCCGCTGATGGCTTCTATCGCGTTGGCGCATTCGCCGACGATGCAGATACCCTCTTCCGCCTCCAGTAAATGCCGCAGGTTATCGCGTGCGGAAGGTTCGTCATCGACAATCAGTACGTTTAACATCAGGCAGCCCTCGCCAGCGGCACGTTGAGCGTAATGCGGGTAAATGTTTGCGGTTCGCAGGCCACCTGCACACCATAGCCCTCGCCGTAGCGTACGCGAATGCGCTTATCCACCAGGTTCATCCCCAGCCCGCTGTTGTTCGGCTGCGGCTGGAACAAGCCGGCGTTATCGGTCACTTGCAGCAGCAGGCACTCGCCCTCAAGCCGTGCGCCGATATCAATCCGCCCCACGCCCAACAGTTGCGAAGTACCGTGCTTGATGGCGTTCTCGACGATCGGTTGCAGCGAAAAGGCCGGCAATCGCACCGCCAACAGTTCTGCCGGCAGCGAAACCGCGATCTCCAGCCGATCGGCAAAACGCGCCTGCTCAATTTGCAGGTAGGCGTTCACATGTTCCAGCTCGTCAGCCAGGCTGACCTCGTCATCCGAACGTTTCAGGTTTTTGCGGAAAAAGGTGGAAAGGTACTGCACCAGCTCACAGGCCCGGTCGCCATCACGGCGGATCACCGCCACCAGCGTATTCAGGGCGTTAAACAGGAAGTGCGGGTTAACCTGCGCATGCAGCAGTTTGATTTCGGACTGCGCCAGCAGCTGTTTATGGCGCTCATACTGCCCGGCCATAATCTGCGCGGACAACAGGCTGGCGATACCCTCGCCCAGCGTGCGATTGATGGTGCTGAACAAGCGGCTTTTCGGTTCGTACAGCTTGATGGTGCCGATCACCCGCTGATTCTCGCCGCGCAGCGGGATCACCAGCGTCGAACCCAGCTTGCAGTTGGGGTTGATCGAGCAGCAGTAGGAAAGCTCGTTACCGTCGGCGTACACCACTTCGTTGTTGTCGATAGCGCGGTGCGAATGCCCCGATGAGATCGGCGTACCCGGCAGATGGTGATCATCGCCAATGCCGATAAACGCCAGCAGCTTCTCGCGATCGGTTATCGCCACCGCGCCGATGCCCAACTCCTGATAGATCACCCGCGCTACCTTCATGCTGTTTTCCTGATCGAACCCCTGCCGCAAGATGCCCTCGGTACGTTCGGCGATCTTCAGCGCCTTGGCGGAAAACGCGCTGGTGTATTTCTCGAACATCGCCCGCCGGTCCAGCAGGATTTGCATGAACATCGCCGCCCCCAGGGTGTTGGCGATCAACATCGGCAAGGCAATGTGTTCGACCAGCCGCAGCGCCTCGTCGAACGGCCGTGCAATCGCCAGGATGATCGCCATCTGCAGCACTTCGGTGACCAACGCTACGCCGGCGACAAACAAGGGATTAAACAGCAAGTCGATACGCCTGCGGCGCATGGCGATGCTGTGCACCAACCCGCCTACCAGCCCTTCCGCCACCGTGGATACCGCGCAGGCGATGTCGGTCATGCCGCCCAGCGTGTAACGGTGCAGGCCACCGGTCAGCCCCACCAGAAAACCGACCGAAGGCCCGCCCAGCAGGCCCCCCAGCACGGCGCCGATGGCGCGGGTATTGGCTATCGAGCCTTCGACATGCAAGCCGAAATAGGTGCCCATGATGCAGAACACCGAGAAGATGAGGTAGCACAACAGCTTATGCGGCAACCGGATGGTCACCTGCATCAGAGGAATGAACAGCGGAGTTTTGCTCAACAAATAAGCAATGACAAGATAAACGCACATCTGCTGCAACAACAGCAGAACCTGGTTAAATTCAAACATGGCAGCCGCTCATTCCGAGAGAAAACAAAGGCACAACGCCGGGTTTCCGGTCTGATTATAAGCGGGCTATTAAAACATGCGGCGGGGAAGAAAACAGTGATGCAGGCAAAGCTTCGGAACGAAGGAACGGCCGACCCCGGCGGGATCGGCACAGAAAATTTATGGCAGCACTTTGGCTGACAGAATGACGATAGGCTTGCTCGGGACATTCTGGTACGGGCCAACATTGCCGGTCGGCGCCTGGGAAATTTTATCCACCACGTCCATGCCTTTCACCACTTTGCCGAACACTGCGTAACCGAAGTCGCGCTGACCGTGATCCAGGAAGGCGTTATCCGCCACGTTCAGGAAGAACTGGCTGGTGGCGCTGTCTTTATCGGCGGTACGCGCCATGGAGATGGTGCCGCGCAGGTTGCGCAGACCGTTATCGGCTTCGTTCTTGATTGGCGCGTTAGTGGATTTTTGCTGCATATCCGCAGTAAAACCGCCGCCCTGAACCATAAAGCCCGGGATCACGCGGTGGAAAATGGTGTTGTTGTAATAGCCGCTGTTCACGTAGTCGACGAAGTTCTTGGCGGAAACCGGAGCCTTCTGACTGTCGAGCGCCAATTCGATATTCCCTGCCGAGGTGGTCAGCATGACATGAGTTTCACCGGCGGCAAACGCTGCGGGTGTCATTGCTGTCAGGGAACACAGCGCAACGAAGGTCACTAAAGTACGTTTGAACATTAACGGGTCCTTTCTCTGAGAGACAAACAACGGAAAAGCGCTTTGATTCTAAAGAGCTGTACCTGCGAGTGCCAGCCATTTACCTATATTTACGCAATTGAGGGGGCATATCTTGGCCAGCCGCAGTTTTTACTGCCGAAAGTATGATCGCCGATACCCTTTTTGCCAACTGCATCACGCATTTTTTGCCCTTTTCACACCTTCGTCGCTTTTTGCGACGCAACTCCCGGTTTAGTTCTCGATTCCCGTTACTCTACATAAATGAGAGCGCTCTCATTTTTGAGAGACCGAGATTAACGCATGCCCGCCGGCACCGCTGTCGCGCGATAACAGGAGAAATAACGTGAGTGAATTGATGACTGAAATCAGCCCCGATTTTGAAAGCACCATCATGGAACTGCTGGTGTTCTCCGGTGGCGCCCGCAGCAGTGCCCTGATGGCGCTGCAACAGGCGCGTGCCGGGGACTTTGCCGCGTCAGCCAAACACATGGCCGAATCGAAACAGTCGGTGAAAAAAGCGCACCTTATCCAGACTCAATTGATCGGCCTGGATGAAGGCTGCGGCAAACTGGCCATCAACCTGATTACCGTTCATGCGCAGGACCACCTGATGAACGCCATGGTGATCCAGGATCTGGCAGACGACATGATTGAACTTTACCGCCGTCAGGCCCTGTTGGAGACTCGCGCATGAATTCGTTGAAAATCGCCGTTATCGGCGGCGGCAGCAGCTACACGCCAGAGTTGGTCGATGGGCTAATCCAGCGCATCGAAGAACTGCCGGTGACCGAATTGGCTCTGGTGGACGTTGAACCGGGCCGCGAAAAGGTAGAGATCATCGCCGCGCTGACCCGGCGCATGCTGGCGCGCAATGGGCTGGAGCAGGTGAAAGTCAGCGTGCATTTCGAGCTGGATGACGCCATTCGCGGTGCCCACTTCGTCCTGACCCAGTTCCGCGTCGGCCAGTTGCCGGCACGCGCCGCCGACGAGCGTCTCGGCCTGAAATACGATTTGATCGGCCAGGAAACTACCGGCGTGGGCGGCTTCGCCAAAGCGCTGCGCACCATCCCGGTCATGCTGGATATTGCGCGCAGAGTGGAAAAGCTGGCGCCGGACGCCTGGATCATTAACTTCACTAACCCGGCCGGCATCGTCACCGAAGCGGTTTCCCGCTACACCAAAGCGAAAATTATCGGCTTGTGCAACGTGCCGATCAGCATGCACCACATGATCGCCACTATGTTAAAAAGCGCCTATGAAGACGTGCAGTTGCAGTTCGCCGGGTTGAACCACATGGTGTGGGTGCATCAGGTGCTGCAAAACGGCCATGACGTGACCGACAAGGTGATCGACATGCTGTGCGACGGCGCGGCGCTGACCATGAACAACATCAAGGAAGAGCCGTGGCAGCCGGACTTCCTGCGCGCCGTAGGCGCCATCCCCTGCCCGTATCATCGCTATTTCTACCAGACCAAAGAGATGCTGGCCGAAGAGGTGGCTGCGGCGGCCGAGCGCGGCACCCGCGCCGAGCAGGTGATGAAGGTGGAGAAAGAACTGTTTGAGCTGTATGCCGATCCTCAGCTCGACAGCAAGCCTGAACAACTGAGTTTTCGCGGTGGATCATACTATTCGGAAGTGGCGCTGGAGCTAATTCGTGCGATCCATAATAATCTCGGTACGCAATTAGTCGTCAATACCGCAAACCGAGGCGCCATTCGCGGCTTACCGGATGATGCCGTGATAGAAACCAACTGCATCGTCGATGCGCAGGGCGCGCACCCGCTGACCTTCGGCACGCTGCCGGATTCCATGCACGCGCTGACCCAGCAGGTGAAGGCCTACGAGCGCCTGACCATCGAAGCCGCAGTGCATGGCGATCGTCGCAGCGGGCTGCTGGCGCTGGTCACCAATCCGCTGGTGGCCAATGCCAACGTGGCGCAGCCGCTGCTGGAAGAGGTGCTGGCGGTGAATGCGCCTTATCTGCCGCAGTTTAAATAACCGCCTGGCGGGACGTGGTTGCTGATACATTGCTATACCTACTATGCAGGGGTTCGGTTCGCCGAACCCGGTTTTAGCCGTAATCAGGAGTCGGATGATGGTGACACTGGAAGATGTCGCAGCATTGGCGGGCGTGTCTCGCGCCACCGTGTCACGCGTAGTGAATGGCGATACCAACGTTAAAGCCCCGACCCGCGAGAAGGTTGAACGGGCGGTAGCCCAGCTCGGTTATACCCCCAACCCCGCCGCCCGCGCGCTGGCCTCCAGCCACAGCAATACGCTGGGCCTGGTCACCACCTCGTATCGCGGCGGTTTCTTCGGCGCGCTGATGGATTTTGTGCAAACCGAAGCCGAATCCCAGGGTAAACAGCTGCTGGTGACCCAAGGCCGCAGCAGCGCGGAAAACGAATGGCGGGCAATCCAGCGGCTGTTCAACCTGCGCTGTGACGGGGTGATCCTGCACGTGCGTTTCCTCAGCGACGACCAACTGCGCCAACTGGCGGCGGAGCAACGCAGCTTTGTGCTGCTCGATCGCCTGGTGCCCGGTCTGGAAGACCGCTGCGTCACCTTTGATCACCCGCTAGCCAGCCGTATGGCAACGCAACAGTTGATCGAGGCCGGTCACCGGCGTATCGCCTGCATCAGCGGCCCAAGCGAGCGGATTTCCAGCCGGCTGCGGCTGCAGGGTTTCGAACAGGCGATGCAGGCCGCGCATATCAAACCGCTGGCCTGCGTAGAAGGGGTTTACGACCTGGAAAGCGGCTACCGCTGCGCCGACCGGCTGCTGCAACTGGAAACCCTGCCCACCGCCATTTACTGCTGTAACGAAGAAATGGCCATCGGCGCGCTGCTGGCGCTCAACGAGCACCGCTTGCGAGTACCGCAGGATATCTCGCTGATCTGTTACGACAGCGGCGAGCGCGCGCCCTTCGTGCGACCGGCGCTGACCAGCGTACATTTCCCTATTACCGAGATGGCGCAATACGCCACGCGGCTGCTGATTGATCCGGCCACCCCGCGCATCAGCTTCGCGCCGACGATCGTCAGCCGAGACTCGATCGTGACGATAAGCAAATAGATCACAAAAAAATTTCACAACCTTTCATTGATTGCATCAAAAAATCGACAGCCATCACAAAAACTCCCGTTGTCTGTGCTAGGATCCGCTCCCTGGTGGCCTGATCGGGACTTTTCCGTTTTTACCAGGAAAAGCCAGCGGCCTTAATCCAGCGTTATACCCTATGAATTTCAAATTGCAGCTGGACGCCCGGTTGCGGTTTGAAAGGCGACGGGAATAATCCTAACAGACATAATCAGGCCTTTATAATGAATGACAGCAACCGTCTACGGCTTACCTGGATCAGCTATTTTTCTTACGCGCTGACCGGCGCTTTAGTTATCGTCACAGGGATGGTGATGGGGAACATTGCAGAGTACTTTAATCTGCCGGTTTCCAGCATGAGCAACACCTTCACTTTCCTTAACGCCGGCATCTTGATTTCGATCTTCCTCAACGCCTGGTTGATGGAAATCATTCCGCTGAAGCGTCAACTGATGTTTGGCTTTATCCTGATGGTGCTGGCTGTCGCCGGGCTGATGGTGACCAAGAGCCTGACGATGTTCTCCCTGTGCATGTTTATCCTTGGCGTGGTCAGCGGTATCACCATGTCGATAGGCACCTTCCTGATCACCCATATGTACGCCGGCCGCCAGCGCGGTTCGCGCCTGCTGTTCACTGACTCTTTCTTCAGCATGGCCGGGATGATCTTCCCGATTGTCGCCGCGATGCTGCTGGCGCGTCAGATCGGCTGGTACTGGGTGTATGCCTGCATCGGTCTGCTGTACGTAGGCATCTTTGTGCTGACCCTGTTCTCCGAGTTCCCGGTGCTGGGCAACAAAGGCGCCAATGCCAGCCAGCCGGTAGCGAAAGAGAAATGGGGTATCGGCGTGCTGTTCCTGTCGATCGCCGCTCTGTGCTATATCCTCGGTCAGTTGGGCTTTATCCAATGGGTGCCGGAATACGCCACCAAATCCTTCGGTATGGACCTTGGCCAGGCCGGTAAGCTGGTGAGCGATTTCTGGACTTCGTACATGGTTGGCATGTGGGTGTTCAGCTTTATCCTGCGCTTCTTTGACTTGCAGCGTATCGTCACCGTGCTGGCCGCTCTGGCGACCGGCGCGATGTACCTGTTCGTCAGCACCGACAATCCGGAACACCTGGGCTACTACATTATGGCTTTGGGCTTCGTATCCAGCGCGATCTACACCACGCTTATCACCCTCGGCTCGCTGCAAACCAAGGTGTCCTCGCCGAAACTGGTTAACTTCATCCTGACCTGCGGCACCATCGGCACCATGCTGACCTTCGTGGTCACCGGCCCGATCGTGGCTAAAGGCGGTGCACACGCGGCGCTGACCACCGCCAACGGCCTGTACCTGGCGGTGTTCGTCATGTGTCTGCTGCTCGGTTTCGTTACCAAGCACCGCAGCCACGGTCACGTGACGCACTAATCTGCCGTCAGTGACATCAAAAAAGGCGCCTCAGGCGCCTTTTTTTATGGAAATGCCCACGCCTTAGCGCCGGAAATCCACCTTCTCATCCTGCGCCAGATACAGCGTGGTTTCCGCCGGCCGGGTCTCGGCAATCACCGCCCCCTGCCGGATCGAATAGCGCACCGGAGTCTGACGGCGCACCGCGTCAAAGCCGCTTTCCGCCGGCAGGATCACCAGGTTGGCGCTGTTGCCCGCCGCCAGGCCATAATCGGTCAGGTGCAGGGTGCGCGCGCTGTGGCTGGTGATCAGTTTCAGCCCGTCGTCAATCTGGCCGTATCCCATCAGTTGGCAGACGTGCAGCCCCATGTGCAGGACTTGCAGCATATTGGCGGTCCCCAGCGGATACCAGGGATCGAAGACATCGTCGTGGCCAAAGCAGACGTTAATCTCCGCTTCCAGCATTTCTTTCACCCGCGTGATGCCGCGCCGTTTCGGGTAGCTGTCGAAGCGCCCCTGCAGGTGAATATTGACCAGCGGGTTAGCGACAAAGTTGATGCCGGACATTTTCAACAAGCGGAACAGCCGCGAAGTGTAAGCGCCGTTATAGGAGTGCATCGCGGTGGTATGGCTGGCGGTCACCTTGGCGCCCATATTCAGCTTCAGCGCCAGCGCCGCCACGGTTTCGACAAAGCGCGACTGCTCATCGTCAATCTCATCGCAGTGTACGTCCACCAGCCGATCGTATTTTTGCGCCAGCGCAAAGGCTTTGTGCAGCGACTCTACGCCGTATTCGCGCGTGAACTCGAAGTGCGGAATGGCCCCCACCACGTCAGCCCCCAGCCGCAGCGCCTCTTCCAGCAATGCCTCGCCGTTGGGATAGGACATAATGCCTTCCTGCGGGAAAGCGACGATTTGCAGCGTCACCCAGGGCGCGACCTCCTGCTTCACCTCCAGCATGGCGCGCAGCGCGGTCAGGGTCGGATCTGAGACGTCGACATGGGTACGCACGTACTGCACGCCGTTGGCGATCTGCCATTTCAGCGTCTGCCAGGCGCGTTGTTTGACGTCCTCATGGGTCAGCAATGCCTTGCGCTCCGCCCAGCGCTCAATGCCTTCAAACAGGGTACCGGACTGGTTCCAGGCCGGCTGTCCGGCGGTCTGGGTGGTGTCCAAATGGATATGCGGCTCGACAAACGCCGGCAGCGCCAGCCCACCTTGCGCATCAAGCACGTCGCTGCGCCATTCCTGCCCCTCAGGTTGCGGCACCAGATGGGCAATGCGCCCCTGCTCAATGGCCAGTTGCCACAACCCTTCATGCCCGCTCAAACGCAGGTTGTCGATAAACTTCAATGGACTCTGGGCCACCCTTCACCTCTGCTGTTACGGCTCGTTTTATTCATCATACTGGCAGAGGATCCGGCTGACAAAGCCGCAAAAAGTTTATTACTCCCTCCGCTACTCCCGAAGGGGTAAGGTTCGCAGCAACTGGCTCGTTTCAGCTAAAGATGAATAAAAACCGCAACTTATCAAATATCGAGAAAAATCATTCATATACCACATTCGAGGTATATGAAGGTGCACTTGATTTGCATCAATAAATTGCCCGTGGGGAGGCATAAGGTAAGCCTAGGAAATCAGAATTTTGAGGCAATAATGAGCAGAGTCAAACTTGCTGTCATCGGGAATGGCATGGTCGGCCACCGGTTTATCGAAGATCTGCTGGAAAAAGCGGACAAAGACCAGTTTGAGATCACCGTGTTTTGTGAAGAACCGCGCATTGCCTATGACCGCGTGCACCTGTCTTCTTATTTCGCCCACCATACTGCCGAAGAACTTTCGCTGGTACGCGAAGGCTTCTACGAAAAACAGGGGGTGAAGGTATTGGTTGGCGAGCGCGCCATTACCGTCAACCGCAGTGAGAAGGTCATTCATTCCAATACCGGCCGCACCCTTTACTACGACAAGCTGATCATGGCCACCGGCTCCTACCCGTGGATCCCGCCGATTAAAGGCTCGGAAAGCCAGGATTGCTTCGTCTACCGCACCATTGAAGATCTGAACGCCATCGAAGCCTGCGCACGCCGCAGCAAACGCGGTGCGGTGGTTGGCGGCGGCCTGCTGGGGCTGGAAGCCGCCGGTGCGCTGAAAAGCCTGGGCGTCGAAACCCACGTCATTGAATTCGCCCCAATGCTGATGGCCGAACAGCTCGATCCTATGGGCGGCGATCAGTTGCGCCGCAAGATCGAACGTATGGGCGTCAAAGTGCATACCGGTAAAAACACGAAAGAGATCGTCAACGGCGGGGAACAGGCGCGCAAAACCATGCAGTTCGCCGACGGCACCGAGCTGGAAGTGGACTTTATCGTGTTTTCGACCGGCATCCGCGCTCAGGACAAGCTGGCTCACCAGTGTGGTCTGGCTACCGCCCGCCGTGGCGGCATCGTGATTAACGACAGTTGCCAAACCTCCGATCCGGACGTTTACGCCATCGGCGAGTGCGCCTCCTGGCATGAGCGCACCTTCGGTCTGGTGGCGCCGGGCTATAAAATGGCGCAGGTCACGGCCGATCATCTGCTGGGCCGTGAAAATGCCTTCCAGGGCGCCGACATGAGCGCCAAGCTGAAGCTGCTGGGCGTAGACGTTGGCGGCATTGGCGATGCCCACGGTCGCACTGAAGGCGCACGCAGCTACGTTTATCTGGATGAAAGCAAAGAAGTCTATAAGCGCATCATCGTCAGCGCCGACAATAAAACCCTGCTCGGCGCCGTGTTGGTGGGCGATACCAGCGACTACGGCAATTTGTTGCAACTGACGCTGAACGCCATTGAACTGCCGGAAAACCCGGACGGCCTGATCCTGCCGGCGCACGCGGGCAGCAAACCGGCCATCGGCGTGGATTCCCTGCCGGACACCGCGCAAATCTGCTCCTGCTTCGACGTCACCAAGGGCGACATCGTCAAGGCGGTCGGCATGGGCTGCCACACCGTCGCGGCGATAAAATCGGAAACCAAGGCCGGTACCGGCTGCGGCGGCTGTATTCCGCTGATCACCCAGGTGCTGAACGCCGAGCTGAGCAAACAGGGCATCGAGGTTAACCACCATCTGTGCGAACACTTTGCCTATTCGCGCCAGGAGCTGTACCACCTGATCCGCGTTGAAGGCATCAAGTCCTTCGACGCACTGCTGGCCAAATACGGCAAAGGTTACGGTTGTGAAGTCTGTAAACCGACCGTCGGCTCGCTGCTGGCTTCCTGCTGGAATGAATTCGTGCTCAAACCGCAGCACACGCCGCTGCAAGACACCAACGACAACTTCCTCGGCAATATCCAGAAAGACGGCACTTATTCGGTGATCCCACGCTCCGCCGGCGGTGAAATTACGCCGGACGGGCTGATGGCGGTCGGCCAGATTGCCAAGGAATACAATCTGTATACCAAGATGACCGGTTCTCAGCGCATCGGCATGTTCGGTGCGCAGAAGGACGACCTGCCGGCTATCTGGAGCAAGCTGATTGCCGCCGGTTTTGAAACCGGCCATGCCTACGCCAAGGCGTTGCGCATGTCGAAAACCTGTGTCGGCAGCACCTGGTGTCGTTTTGGCGTGGGTGACAGCGTCGGGTTTGGCGTCAAACTGGAACACCGCTACAAAGGCATCCGCACGCCGCACAAAATGAAGTTCGGGGTTTCCGGCTGTACCCGCGAATGCGCTGAAGCGCAGGGCAAGGACGTCGGCATCATCGCCACCGAGAACGGCTGGAACCTGTACGTATGCGGTAACGGCGGCATGAAACCTCGCCACGCCGACCTGCTGGCGGCGGATCTCGACAGCGCTACGCTGGAACGCTATCTGGACCGTTTCATGATGTTCTACATCCGCACCGCCGATAAGCTGCAACGCACCTCGGTGTGGCTGGAGAGCCTGGAAGGCGGCATCGATTATCTGCGCAAGGTGATCATTGACGACAAACTGGGCATCAACGATCAGTTGGAAACCGAAATCGCCCGCCTGCGCGATGCGGTTATCTGCGAGTGGAAAGAAGCCGTCGAAGATCCGCAGGCCCAGGTCCGTTTCGCCCACTTTATCAACAGCAGCCTGCGCGATCCTAACGTACAGATCGTCGCCGAGCGCGAACAGCATCGGCCGGCGCGCCCGGATGAACGCATTCCCGTCACCCTGCTGGACGCTGAGGAGAACAACGTATGAGCCAGTGGATCACCCTTTGCCCCGTCACTGACATCCTGCCCGGCACCGGCGTATGTGCCCTGATCGGCGAACAGCAGGTGGCGGTATTCCGCCCCCATGCCGATGAGCAGGTCTTCGCTATCAGCAATATCGATCCCTTCGCCCAGGCCAGCGTGCTGTCACGTGGCCTGATCGCCGAACATCAGGGTGAACTGTGGGTCGCCAGCCCGCTGAAAAAACAGCATTTCCGCCTGCACGACGGCTACTGCCTGGAAGACGGCAGCCGCTCAGTTGCGCATTTCACCAGCCGCGTAGTCGATGGCATGGTGCAGGTCGCGGCCTGACATTTTCACTTTAACCTCAGGGGAAACAGCATGTTCACCGATACCATCAACAAATGCGCCGCCAACGCGGCGCGCATCGTCAGGCTGTCGAAAGACAGCCCGCTGGGCTTTTGGATCAGCTCGGCGATGGCCGGGGCTTACGTCGGCCTCGGCATCATTTTGATCTTCACCCTTGGCAATCTGGTCGATCCATCCCTTCGGCCATTAGTGATGGGCGCCACCTTCGGCATCGCGCTGACGCTGGTGATCATCGCCGGTTCCGAGCTGTTTACCGGCCATACAATGTTCCTGACGCTGGGCGTCAAAGCCGGTACCATCCGCCAGAGCCAGATGTGGGCAGTCCTGCCGCAAACCTGGTTGGGCAACTTGCTGGGGTCGGTGCTGGTGGCGCTGATGTATTACTACGGCGGCGGCAGCCTGCTGCCGGTGGACACCAGCCTGATACATACTGCCGCGCTGGCGAAAACCACCGCCCCCGCCGAGGTGCTGTTCTTCAAAGGCGTACTGTGCAACTGGCTGGTTTGCCTGGCGATTTGGATGGCGATTCGCGTCGAGGGCGCCGCCAAGTTCATCGCCATCTGGTGGTGCCTGCTGGCCTTTATCGCCTCCGGCTACGAACACTCCGTCGCCAACATGACGCTGTTCGCCCTGTCCTGGTTCGGCCATCACAGCGAAGCCTACACGCTGAGCGGGATCGGCCATAACCTGTTGTGGGTGACGCTGGGCAATATCCTGTCCGGCTCGGTCCTGATGGGCCTGGGTTACTGGTACGCCACCCCGCGTGCCGAACGTCCGCAGGCCGAGAAAACCGCAGCGCGCCAGGCTGCATAATATTTCGGGGCGCACTGCGCCCCCGTTGCCAATTGCTCGAGGTTTGCCGATGGATTACCTGCCGATTTTCTGCCAACTGCAACACAAAGCCTGCCTGCTGGTCGGCGGCGGCGAGGTCGCCGAACGCAAGGCGCGCCTGCTGCTGGACGCCGGCGCGTTGCTGACCGTCAACGCCTGCGCATTCAGCCCCCAGTTCCACGAGTGGGCGGCCCTTGGCCGGGTTACGTTGGTGGAAGGGGAATTCAGCGCGGCATTGCTGGCGGAAAAATGGCTGGTCATCGCCGCAACCGATCGGCTCGAGGTCAACGCGCTGGTCTATCAGTGCGCCAACCAGCAACGGGTATTCTGCAACGTTGTCGACGATCCCAAACGCGCCAGTTTTATCATGCCGTCGATTATCGATCGCTCGCCGATCATGGTCGCGGTGTCCTCCGGCGGCAAGGCGCCGGTGCTGGCACGACTGCTGCGTGAAAAACTGGAAGCCGTGTTGCCGCAGCATCTTGGCAAGCTGGCGCAACTGGGCGGCTCATTGCGCCAACGGGTGAAACGGCACTTTACCGGTGCAGGTGCCCGCCGTCGTTTTTGGGAGAAATTGTTTGCCCATGACCGGCTGGCGCAGTCGCTGGCCAATGATGACCAGGCGCTGGCGCAACGGCAGATCGAACAGTTGTTCGACTGCCCTGCGGAGGAGTCCGGCGAAGTGGTGCTGGTGGGCGCAGGGCCGGGGGACGCCGGCTTGCTGACGCTCAAGGGTTTGCAACAGATCCAGCAGGCCGACGTGGTGGTTTACGATCGGCTGGTGTCCGACGAGATCATGACGCTGGTGCGCCGCGATGCCGAGCGTATCTTCGTCGGCAAACGCGCGGGCCATCATTGCGTGCCGCAGGAGCAGATCAACCGCATCCTGCTGGAGCAAGCGCAACAGGGTAAACGCGTTGTGCGGCTGAAAGGCGGTGACCCGTTTATTTTCGGCCGCGGCGGCGAAGAGCTGGAAACGCTGGCCGATGCCAATATCCCGTTCTCGGTGGTGCCGGGCATTACCGCCGCTTCCGGTTGTTCTGCCTACAGCGGCATTCCCCTCACCCATCGCGATCATGCGCAGAGCGTGCGGCTGGTGACCGGCCACGCCAAGCGCGGCGGCGGGTTGGACTGGGCGACGCTGGCCGCCGGGCAGCAAACGCTGGTGTTTTACATGGGCCTGACGCAGGCCGCGGACATCCAGCGCCAGCTGATTGCCCACGGCATGCCCGCGAGCACGCCGGTGGCGCTGGTAGAAAACGGCACTTCATGCCGTCAGCGGGTGATCGAAGGCGAGCTGAATCAACTGGGGGCGCTGGCCCAACAGGCTGCCAGCCCGAGCCTGATTATCGTCGGCAGCGTGGTGAGCCTACGCAGCAAGCTGAACTGGTTCGCCAGCCAGGAAACGCCGCAAAAGCTGGCTCAAATGGCCTGATACCGACGTAAAAAAAGCGGCTCATGGCCGCTTTTCTCTCTGCGTAAAGCATTACGGCTGCGATACGAAGCCTACTGCCTGATAAACCTTCGCCAGCGTTTCCTGAGCGCGCGCGCGCGCCTTGGCCGCACCGTCGCGCATGACCTGCTGCAGCAAGGCCTCGTCATTGCGGAAGTTGTGATAACGCTCCTGCAACTCACCCAGCATACCGGATACTGCGTCGGCAACCGCGCCTTTCAGGTGGCCGTACATCTGGCCTTCAAATTCGGCTTCCAGCTGAGCGATGCTTTTGCCGGTCACACCCGAGAGAATATCCAGCAGGTTGGACACGCCCGGCTTGTTCGCCACGTCGTAACGAATCACCGGCGGCTCTTCGGAGTCGGTCATCGCGCGCTTGATTTTCTTGGCCACCGCTTTCGGATCTTCCAACAGGCCGATCACGTTATTACGGTTATCGTCCGACTTGGACATCTTCTTGGTCGGATCCTGCAACGACATCACGCGCGCGCCAGACTTGGGAATGAACGGCTCAGGCACCTTGAACACATCGCCATACAGCGCGTTGAAACGCTGGCCGATGTCACGGCTCAATTCCAGATGCTGCTTCTGGTCTTCGCCGACCGGCACCTGGTTGGTCTGATACAGCAGAATGTCCGCCGCCATCAGCACCGGGTAGCTGAACAGACCGGCATTGATGTTTTCCGCATAGCGCGCGGATTTGTCTTTGAACTGGGTCATGCGGCTCAGCTCGCCGAAATAGGTGTAGCAGTTCAGCACCCAGCTCAGTTGAGTGTGTTCCGGCACGTGCGACTGCACAAAGATGGTGCTCTTTTGCGGATCGATGCCGCAGGCCAGGTACAGCGCCAGCGTATCCAGCGTAGCCTTGCGCAGTTTTTCCGCGTCCTGACGTACGGTGATGGCGTGCAGATCGACGATGCAGTAGATGCAGTCGTAATCGTCCTGCAGCTTAACCCACTGACGCAGCGCACCCATGTAGTTGCCAATGCTCAGTTCACCGGACGGCTGCGCGCCGCTAAATACGATGGGCTTACTCATGTTTAAATTTCCTGATTCTCTAAAGATGACAGCCCAAGAGAGGGCAACAAATCGGCAAAGCGCTCCAACACGCGGTCGGGATGGCTCAGGGCAATAGCCTCGCCGTAGTTATAACCGTAGGTCAGCGCAGCGCTTGGGCAACCCGCCCCCTGTGCCGCCTGAATATCGTTGCGCGAATCGCCGACGAACAACAACTCATTGGCGCGCAGACCAAGCTTGCCGAGCACCAGATACAGCGGCGCCGGATGCGGTTTCTTTTCCACCACGTCGTCACCGCCGATGATCAGCGAGAAATAATCGATAATGCCCAACGCGGTCAGTAACGGCGCAACAAACGGCGTCGGTTTGTTGGTCACCAGCGCCATCGGATAACCCTGTGCGGCCAGGCGGGCCAGCGTTTCTTTCACCTGTGGGAACAGGCGGCTGCCGCTGTCGACGGTTTGCGCGTAGAAGTGATCGAAGCGCTCACGCAACTGACTGTTGTGTTCCGGCGTGGCTTCCACTTCAGCCCAACGCAGCGCACGCTGCACCAGCACGTCGGCGCCATTGCCAATCCAGGTCCCCACGCGGGCTTCGCCGGCCTGCGGCAGGCCCATTTCGGCCAGCGCCAGATCGATGGCTGCCGCCAACCCCGGCGCGCTGTCTACCAGCGTGCCGTCGAGATCGAAGGCCAGAGCGCGGATCGCGCTGAAATCAGCCATGAGTCACTTTCGCCAGTTCGCTGCGCATCTCGTCGATCACCTTGCGGTAATCCGGCTTGCCGAAGATCGCTGAACCGGCGACAAACATGTCCGCGCCCGCCGCCGCAATCTCGGCGATATTGTCTACTTTCACGCCGCCATCGACTTCCAGACGGATATCACGGCCACTGTCGTCAATCAGCTTGCGCACCTGGCGCAGCTTATCCAGCGTACCGTGGATAAACGACTGGCCGCCAAAGCCCGGGTTGACCGACATCAGCAGGATCACGTCGACTTTATCCATGACGTAATCCAGGTAGCTCAACGGCGTCGCCGGGTTGAATACCAGGCCGGCCTTGCAGCCGTGCTCTTTAATCAGTTGAATGGTGCGATCGACGTGTTCGGAGGCTTCCGGATGGAAAGAGATATAATTGGCGCCCGCCGCAGCGAAATCCGGGACGATGCGATCGACCGGCTTCACCATCAGATGCACGTCAATCGGCGCGGTGATGCCATAGTCGCGCAGCGCCTGGCAAACCATCGGCCCGATGGTCAGATTGGGAACGTAGTGGTTATCCATCACGTCGAAGTGCACCACGTCGCCGCCTGCGGCCAGCACGTTAGCGGTATCTTCACCTAACCGGGCAAAATCTGCCGACAGAATGGACGGGGCTATTAAAAACTTTTTCATCCGCAATCTCCAAACGTAGGGTTCGAATTGTTATACCCTTCGCGTTTCAAGCCGCAGCGTGGTTGGCTGCACCTGAAATCCGCCGGGCATATACGCCGGGGCGTACCCCGGTTTAACGATAGAGCGCCAAAAGCTCGTTCACTTTACTGCGACCAAGAATATTACGGCTGATGGTGCGGCGCGCTTTCACCACGTACAACGCGGCATGCTGGTACCAGTCACGCGTCAGCTCGGTATCATGGTTGGAAATCAATACCGGCACCTGGCTTTCCACAGAAAGCTGATGCGCCATTAACGCCAGGCTTTGCTGATCGGCAATGCTGAAGCTGTTGGTGTGGTAAGCGGTAAAATTCGCCGTCGCCGATAATGGCGCATACGGCGGATCGCAATATATCACCGTCCCGCGCTCGGCTTTTGCCATGGTATCGCGGTAATGCTCGCAGACAAAAGTGGCGTTGCGGGATTTTTCAGCGAACCAGTACAGCTCTTCTTCCGGGAAGTACGGTTTCTTGTAACGTCCGAACGGGACGTTGAACTCTCCACGCAGATTATACCGGCACAGGCCGTTATAACAGTGGCGGTTCAGATAGAGAAACAGCAGCGCGCGGCGATAAGCATCGGCACTGGTATTAAACTCTTCGCGCAGCAGGTAAAAGCGATCCGATTGATTGAACTCATCGGTGAAAAGAAGGCGGGCATCGCGCACGAAATCATCCGTACGCAGCTTAACGATGTTATACAGGTTGATAAGATCGCTGTTGATGTCGGCGAGAATATAGGCGTCGTACTCCGTGTTCAGGAAGACTGAACCCGCACCCACGAAGGGTTCGATTAAGCAGTCGCCCGCCGGCAGATGACGACGAATCTCGTCAACCAGCGGGTATTTTCCACCAGCCCATTTTAAAAAAGCGCGGTTTTTCTTCATGCCGTCAGTTAGCTACTTATACAATTCAGAGCGGCGGATTGTACTCTGTTTCAGACAGCACATCAGCGCACAAATTTAAATGATTATACCCTTCATCTTTCAAGCTGCAGCAATGTCGACTGCGTGCAGTTATTTGGCCTGTCCATGAGCCTACCCCTCTCGGAGCCACCGCAGGGGGCGGGCAAATCTGCTCATGGCACACTTGCCCCCCATCACCGTAGGGGCAAAAATCTTCGCCCCGCTTACTACGGCCGCAGCATCTACATCCCTACAATGCATGAAATCCATGCCCTGACTGCAGCTTGAAATCTATTGGGTTACTTTTTCAGGTCCTGCTGAACCTGACGTACAGGCTTGGCCCACGGTTTTTTCGCCTGAACATCCGCCGGCAGCGTCGCGATTGCGCGCTTGGCTTCAGCCGCAGAAGCGTAATTACCGCTCACCAGCACATACCATGCTTTACCATCACGCTGGGTCGCGTACACCTGATAATTCTGCAGTTTCTGCTGCTTGGCGTAGGCGTTCAACGTATCGGAACGCGAAGCGCTGCTCAACTGCAGGGTATAGTGGCTGGCCGGGGCAGACTGCAGCGAACTGCCGCTGCCGCTAACAACGCCCGCCTTGGCACTCGTCGTGTCCGCTTTGGCGCTCGTCGTGCCCGTTTTGCTGCTTGCCGCTCCCGGTTTAGCGGAAGGAGCCGGGGTATACACCGTGGTTGGCGCTTTATGCTGCTGCGTCGTCGCCGGTTTACTGACGGTTTTTGCCGGTGTCTTATGTTGCTGTGATGACCCAGAGCCCTGAACCGGGCGCGTTGCTTCTTTAGCCACGGTAGCGGCGGCGCCGTTCATCAGGGTGGCCGGAGCCGTAGGCAGCGTTGAAGCCGGGCCACTCATGCCCTGCGTCGCCGCATCAACCTGGCCCTGCTGGGCGGATAACGCATCCGACATATTGCCCGGCAGATCGACACGCTGCTGCGCGCCATCCTGCACCGGCTGCGGTTGCGCTTCTGTCGGAGTGCTGGAGATCGGTGGAACGCTGACGTTTTGCGGCTGTTGCGCGGAAGTGCTGCTCACGCCGTTATTGTCATTGGTATCGGTCGTGCCGCCTGGAACACCGGTATTGCCGGTGGTCAGCGACGAAGAACCGGACAGGTTGATGTCTTTGGCCGCGCCGTTTTGCGCGCCTTCCTGTGCCGCTTCATGCTTGGTAGGCGCCTTCAACGCCGAGCCGATACCGACAATCAGCAACAGCAGCACCAGAATACCGATGCCAATCATCAAGTGCTGACGCGAAACGGCAAAGCGTGGTCCCGGAGCCGGTTTACGCGAACGTGCAGGACGACGATCGCTGCTATCAGGTCTGAGATCGTCTTCCGGTTTAAACTCATCCATCTGAAACCCTCCAACTAGAGGCAAAAGCCCACCACCGTAGACCTACCGTGGTACGAGCAGATTAACCCGATGATGGCAAAGCGACATCAGTCATGCTTTGCACATTATTAATATAGATGTAAACAGCGGCTAAGCCACTGTTACTTCGTCCGATTTACTCAGGCGTTCCGTTCAGGCAAGCAAGCCGCGATAGAAGCGAGCACCACATCATGCCCGACTCCGCCACGAACTTCCGCCTGACCAATGGCCGTCGGCAGTACCAGACGCAGTTCGCCGGCCAACACTTTCTTGTCGCGCATCATGTGCGGCAAATAAGATTCCGGCGCCATTTCCTGCGGCCCGCACACCGGTAAACCCGCGCGCAACAACAGGGTTTTAATGCGTTCAATATCCTCGGCGGAGAACTGGCCGAGACGATGCGCGGTTTCCGCCGCCATCATCATGCCGGCGGCAACGGCTTCGCCGTGCAGCCATACACCATAGCCCATTTCTGCTTCAATCGCATGGCCATAAGTATGGCCCAGATTCAGCAGCGCGCGCAGACCGCTTTCGCGTTCATCAGCGGCAACCACCTCGGCCTTCAGTTCACAGCAACGGCGGATACAATAGCCCAGGGCATTCATATCCAGCGCAACCAACGCATCGATGTTGTTTTCCAGCCAGACGAAGAAATCACTGTCGAGAATGATCCCGTACTTGATCACTTCAGCCAGACCAGAGGAGAGCTCACGCGCCGGTAAGGTTTTCAGGCAGTCCAGATCAACCACCACTGAAGCAGGCTGATAGAATGCGCCGATCATGTTTTTACCGAGCGGATGATTGACGGCGGTTTTGCCGCCAACGGAAGAGTCCACCTGCGAAAGCAAGGTGGTAGGAACCTGAATAAAGCGGACACCGCGCTGATAGCAAGCCGCGGCAAAACCGGTAAGATCGCCCACCACGCCGCCGCCGAGCGCGATCAATGTGGTATCGCGACCGTGAGGCTTTTGCAGCAGCGCCGAGAACACCTGCTCAAGCACGGCAAGGGATTTATACTGTTCGCCATCAGGCAAAATCACCTGATCCACCATTACGCCCGCCTGTTCAAGCACCTTCCGGACCCGGTCCAGATAGAGCGGCGCCAAGGTCTGGTTGGTGACCAGCATGACCTGTTCACCCGCCTTTAGCGGCATAAAAGAAGCCGGATCGTTAAACAATCCGGCGGCTATGGTAATCGGGTAGCTGCGCTCCCCAAGCGTTACGGTAATTCTCTCCATGTCGCGCTCAGTTCTCAATGTGTGGTTTATCCCCGCTGTTGCGGGGAACACAATCAGTCTTTCCGCATTTGCCGTGGCGAACACGGAAACCGCAATCAGTTGCTTTCCAGCATATTGATAATCTGGTTGGCAACCACTTTAGCGCTTTGATCGTCGGTGCGGATGGTGACATCTGCAATTTCTTCGTATAACGGATTGCGCTCTTTCGCCAACGCTTCCAGCACTTCGCGCGGAGGAGAATCAACCTGCAACAACGGACGCTTTTTGTCGCGCTGAGTGCGGGCCAACTGCTTCTCGATGGTGGTTTCCAAATAAACCACGACACCACGCGCCGACAGACGGTTACGCGTTTCACGCGATTTAACCGAACCACCGCCGGTAGCCAGCACAATCCCTTGCTTTTCCGTCAGTTCATTAATGACTTTTTCTTCACGATCGCGGAAACCTTCTTCACCTTCCACGTCGAATACCCAGCCCACGTCAGCTCCGGTACGTCGCTCAATTTCTTGATCGGAGTCGAAGAACTCCATATTGAGTTGCTGAGCTAACTGACGGCCAATAGTGCTTTTGCCGGCACCCATAGGCCCAACCAGAAAGATATTGCGTTTCTCTGCCATGTTTTTGGTATTACTAAGACTATTCGTTAATGTTAACCCGCCCCGCCAATCAAATCAGCGGCGGGACCTAAACTGAAACCTCATGAGCGATAGTGCGAGATCAGACGGAAAATTATCTCAACACTCTTGGTAGTTTGGCAACCGAATAAATCGCAATCCACGCCGCAGGAGGGAAACCATACGTTTTTAACGGCGTCTTGGCGTTAACAAAAAACCTCGGTGCTCAATTCGGTAACCCTTGTAAGCTAAATCGGCCGCAGCGTCAAACGCAGATGCCCCCAAGGTGAGAAAAAAGTGCATCTGCTCATCAACTTTAGGCGATTTCCACCGAACCTGACAGCTTGCTGCTCATGCCTTAATCAATGTCGGAGTAATGAATATCACCAGCTCGCGTCGTTTATGCTGTTTGGTGCTCTGTTTGAACAAGGAACCCAGCAGTGGAATATCCCCGAGCCCCGGTACCTTGTCCGCCCCCTGAGCGCTCTGGCGCTGAAATACGCCGCCCAATACAATGGTTTCACCGTCTTTCACCGTCACCTGGGTTTTGATCTCCTGCTTATCGATCGCCAGCGCCTCGCCATCCGCCCGGCTGATGGAACGCCCGGGCATGTTCTGGCTGATTTGCAGCGTCAGCGTAATGCGGCCGTTCGGCAAAATTTTCGGCGTCACCTCCATGCCCAATACAGCCTCCTTGAACTCCATCGATGTCGCCCCGCTGCTGCCGCTTTTCACCTCATACGGGATTTCCGTACCCTGCTTAATGCTGGCGGTTTGCTGATGCGCGGTCAGCAAGCGCGGACTGGCGATGATTTCAACCCGGTTCTCCTGCTCCAGTGCCATTAGCTCCAGATCCAGCAGCCGTCCGCCGATGCGCGCCAGGTGGAAACCGGCGCTGACCGCGCTGCGTTCCAGCGGCAAGCTCACGTTAAAATCCCCCATCCGCAATGGCTTTGCAGCACCTTCATCCGGGGCCAGGCCCCAACGCACGCCGAGCTCGCGCAAACTTTCACTGTTAATGGTGACAATATGCGCCGCCAGCTGTACCTGCGCCAACGGAGCATCCATTTCCGCGATGCGCTTGGTTAATAACGCCACGATTGGGGCAGTATCGCGGATCAGCAGCGCGTTAGTGCGTTTATCCGCCACAACGCTGCCGCGCTCGCTCAGCAAAATACTGCCCTGGGCATTCAGATTTTCGGCAATCTCAACCGCATCGGCATGATTTAACGTCAGGGTTACGCTTTCCAGCGGCTGCTTTTGCGCCAAAGCCAACTGTTGCCGTTGTTTCTCCTGTTCATCCGGTTCGGGAAACACCATCATGACGTTGCCTTCCAGCGTCATCGACAGCTTTCCCATACGCAGGATCACCGCCAGCGCTTGCTGCCAGGACACGTTATCCAACCGCAACGTCAGGTTGCCGCCCACGCCAGTCGCGGTGACCACATTGAGTTGCTGATAATCCGCCAGCGCCTGCAATACCAGGGTTACCGGCGCGTCCTGAAACGCCATCGATATCGGTTCCTTGTTCTGTGTCGCCATGCCGTAGGCAGCAATACCCCACAGCACCACGCCCAGCCAAATGCCTCCTTTCATTTTTTTTCTTCCTTATGGTTTCCCAATGTCAGCACCAGGGTATTGTCAGCCGCCGGACAAGCCGGATCTTCAGGACCCGCTTTCAACACCAGGCGCCCCTCAAACACCTGTTCCACTCGCCAGCGCCCCCCCAGCAGGCTTTGCCGAGACTCTAAACGCAACCACTGCCCTGCGGGCGTGACCACCCAGGCATGGCGCGACGCTGCCTGCCCGACGGTCCCCTTCAAAAGCCAGTTTGCCGGTGATTCTCTCTGCGTCAGGCACTCAGACGCGGGTGGCGGCATAAAGGGATTGCGCGGTTGCGCCATCAACGCCCACGGCAGCAACAGCCACCAAACCCCATAACCTTTATTCATCCGCATTTACCGGAGCGGCGTCTGCCGGCGCGTCGTGTAAAACGAAGTGCACCGTCAGATCGTCAGCCTGTGCTTCAAGGGTTATTTGATCGATGCGAAATGCGGGAGGCAACGCCTCCAGCAGCCGCAATAAACCGCCGTAATGAATGTTCAGGCTCAGGGTTTGACGCTGCGATTTCTCCTGCTGCTGCCAGCGTTGCAATGCAGCGCCCGCCAACGGCAGCACTTGCGTCAAATCGCCATGGGCGACGGGCTTGAGCGCGTACTGCTGCAGGCGAAGATTAATCTCCTCCAACGTTGGCATCTGGGCCAACTGCTGTCTTAACGGCTCAATCTGCTCAATCAGACGCTGTTGCTCCGCCAATGTGCGCTCCCGCTGCTGCCATTTCTCGTGCAGAAAAAGCATGACGAGCAGCAAAGCCAGGCAGCCCAACACCATCCCCTGCGCAACCAGCAGCTTCCAACCCGGCAGGTTCAGCCAGTGCCTTGTCCAGAGTGGCAACGGCTTATCCATTCAGCCCCCATTGCGCCATCAGAGTGAATGAGAACAGGCCATCCTGGCGCTGTACCACGTCCGCCAACCGACAGCGCTGCAATAGCGGCAGTACCGCCAGTTGCCGCTCAAACTGGACGACAGCCCCATATCGGCGGCTGAGGCCCCGCAGCGTGATATGTTGTGCGTTGCTTTCCAACGAGGTAAGCCACATCGGCGCTGGAAGAATGACCGCGAACTGCTGTAACAGCTGCAGATAACGCCGGTTGTGCGCCTGGTTCTTCTCCTGCTGATCCGCTTGCGCGGTTAAGCGAGCCAAACGCGCCATCGCCTGCTGGAGTTGCTGATAGCGCTCCGCCAACGCCGCCTGTTGCCGGGACAGCGTCGACAAAGCCTCATGCCGCTGTGTTTGTTGATGACTCATCAGGCCAAAAACAACCGCCATTGACGCCAGCATCAACACCAGTTGCAAGACGAAAATTCGTAACCAGAAGGCACAGCGGCGGCGCTGGGTCAGCCTGCGCCAGGGCAGAAGGTTGACCTGATACATCAATTGTCCCCGCTGCGCAGCGCCAGCCCCCCGGCCAACACAAATGCCCCCGGCAATCGGGGTAACGGGGGCCGCAATTGGTTGAACGCGCTGAACGGTGACCATGGCAAACACCCCTTAGGAGGCGGCTCGTCCACCACGCTGCTGTAATAAATCGGCTGCTCACCGATTGACGGGCAGGCTGCATGCATCGCCGCCAGCGCCTGGCTTGCCTCGCTCTCCGGCAAAATGCCATAGGCAAAGGCCGTGCGGCGCGGGGCGGTCCACAGCCACTCCCGATCGAGACGGTGCAGCAAACCGGCTTCAGCCGGTACGCCTGCGGCAAATGCCATCATGTGCAAGGCACAAGGAGTGATGTCGACCACCTGCGGCCGTAAATTGGCCTGACGCAAACAATGCAGCCACTGCTGCAACTCTTGCTGGCGCGCGGCGGTGAGCAACAAAGCGGCAGAGTCAGGCGGAGATTGGCGGTAGTCCAGCGCCAATGTCTGGCTATCCAGCGGGAACTGCTTCAGACCATGACGGGTAATATAATCACCGCGCGCCGGCTCTTTCAGCCTGGCATCCGGCATCGGCATCAGATGCTGCAAAACTCGCTGGGCAGGCAAAGCAATGCGTAAGCAAATATGTCTTGGCAACTGGACCCGCCATTGCCGCAGTGCGTGAGTCAGCACCTCGGGTTGTTCGAGACACCCTTCGCGCAGCACCGCTTGCGGCAGCGTTTGCTGCCACCAGTGACGCAGTTGCCAACCGTTGCGGCGGCGCTGTGCCGCCACGGCGCAAATGCGGTTACTTTGTATATCCAGCCCCACCTGCCATGCTTGAGATAACATATTTCGCCCGACCTCCATATCGTCAGATGATAAAAGAACATATCCATGTTGCAGGCTTGCCTTTATACTACCGCGCGGTTGTTTATAAACTGCCCAAATGACATGAAAATGGGAAATCTCAGGTGAAGTTCGTAAAGTATTTACTAATCCTTGCAGTGTGTTGCATCGTGTTGGGGGCAGCCTCGATTTTTGGCTTGTACAAATATGTCGAGCCGCAGTTGCCTGACGTTGCAACGCTGAAAGACGTACGGCTGCAGATACCGATGCAGGTTTACAGCGCCGATGGCGAACTGATCGCCCAATACGGCGAAAAACGCCGTATTCCGCTGAAGCTGAACCAAATTCCGCCGGTCATGGTGCATGCGTTTATCGCCACCGAAGACAGCCGTTTCTATGAACATCACGGCGTCGATCCGGTCGGTATCTTCCGTGCCGCCTCTATTGCACTGGTCTCCGGCCATGCGTCACAAGGGGCGAGTACCATTACCCAACAGTTGGCGAGAAACTTCTTTTTAAGCCCGGAACGCACCCTGATGCGCAAGATCAAGGAAGCCTTCCTGGCGGTACGCATCGAACAGATGCTGACCAAAGACGAAATCCTCGAGCTGTATCTGAACAAGATCTACCTGGGTTACCGCGCTTACGGCGTAGGCGCTGCAGCGCAGGTCTACTTCGGCAAGGACGTCGGCCAACTGACCTTGAGCGAAATGGCGACCATCGCCGGCTTGCCTAAGGCGCCATCAACCTTCAACCCGCTTTACTCGCACGATCGTGCCGTGGCTCGCCGCAATGTGGTGCTGTCGCGCATGCTGGATGAGCATTACATCACCCAGGCTCAGTACGATCAGGCCCGTAGCGAAGATCTGGTGGCCAACTACCATGCGCCGGAAATCAACTTCTCCGCCCCCTATCTCTCCGAGATGGTGCGTCAGGAGATGATCAAGCGTTACGGTGAGAACGCCTATACCGACGGTTACAAGGTCTATACCACCGTCACCAAAAAGCTGCAGTTGGCGGCGCAGGAGTCGGTACGCAACAACGTGCTGGCGTATGACATGCGTCACGGCTACCGCGGCCCGTCCAACGTGCTGTGGAAAGTGGGCGAGGCGGCCTGGGATCAAAAACAGATCGTCGATTCACTGAAAAACCTGCCGAATTATGGCCCGCTGGCGCCTGCGGTGATTACCAAAGCGACCGCCGATGAAGCGACGGCCATGCTGGCCGATGGCAGCAATGTTGCCTTGCCACTGGCCACCATGCGCTGGGCGCGGCCGTTCAAGTCCGATACGCAGCAAGGCCCAACGCCAAAACGCGTGACCGACGTGGTGCAGGCCGGCCAGCAGGTGTGGGTACGCAAGGTGAACGAAAGCTGGTGGCTGTCGCAGGTGCCGGACGTCAACTCGGCGTTGGTGTCGATCAACCCGAATGATGGCGCCGTGAAAGCGTTGGTCGGCGGGTTTGACTTCAATCAGAGCAAGTTCAACCGCGTTACCCAGGCGCTGCGTCAGGTCGGCTCCAACATCAAGCCGTTCCTGTACACCGCGGCGATGGACAAAGGCCTGACCCTGGCCACTATCCTGAACGATCTGCCGGTCACCCGCTGGGACGCCGGTGCCGGTACTGACTGGCGGCCGAAGAACTCACCGCCAACCTACGACGGCCCTATTCGCCTGCGTCAGGGGTTGGGACAGTCGAAGAACGTAGTGATGGTGCGCGCCATGCGTGCAATGGGTGTCGACTACGCGGCGGAATATCTGCAACGTTTCGGTTTCCCGGCGCAAAACATCGTGCACACCGAATCGCTGGCGCTGGGTTCGGCTTCGTTCACTCCGATGCAACTGGTGCGCGGTTATGCGGTACTGGCAAACGGCGGTTATCTGGTCGACCCGTATTTCATCACCAAAATCGAAGATGAAACCGGCAATACCGTGTTTGAAACCAGACCCAAAGTGGTCTGCGACAGCTGCAATCTGCCGGTGATTTATGGCGATACCCATCGTTCCGCCGTGCTTTCCGACGATAACGTCGAAAACGTCGCGACATCGCAGGAAGGCGGTAACGGTAACGTACCGATGCCGCAACTGGAACAGGTTACGCCGGCTCAGGTTCAGCAGGATGGCGATCAGCAATATGCGCCGCATGTCATCAGTACCCAGTTGGCGTTCCTGATGCACGATGCGCTGAACAGCAACATCTTTGGCGAACCGGGTTGGATGGGGACCGCCTGGCGCGCCGGACGCGATTTGAAACGGCATGATATCGGCGGCAAAACCGGGACCACCAACAGTTCAAAAGACGCCTGGTTCTCCGGCTATGGCCCCGATACCGTCACGTCGGTATGGATTGGTTTCGATGATCATCGCCGCGACCTCGGCCGCGCAACGGCTTCCGGCGCCATCGAAGATCAGATCTCCGGCGGTGAAGGCGGTGCGAAGAGCGCACAACCGGCATGGGATGATTTTATGAAGGTCGCGCTGGAAGGCATTCCGGAGCAAAAAGTCACCCCACCGCCGGGCATTATCAGCGTCACCATCGACAAAAGCAGCGGCAAGCTTTCCGGCGGCGGCGGCGGCAGTCGCTCTGAATACTTTATCGAAGGTACTCAGCCGACAAGCTACCCGACACGGGATACCGGCACTACGTTGACGGACCCCGGCGGCGAAAGCCACGAACTGTTCTAATAGAGAAGGGCCAGAGAAATCTGGCCCTTTTTTTATCGAGGAGATAGGGGATTGATGCCTAACGCGAGCCGCGCAGAAATGCCTCGGTGAGGAACAGCGCACTGACATTGCGCGCCTCGCGGAAATCAGGCTCCGCCAGCAATGACATCATGTCGGCTATCGGCCAACGCACCTGCGGCAACGGCTCAGGCTCGTCGCCTTCCAGGCTCTGCAGATAGAGATCGTTCGCCAGCACGATATTCATTTTGCTGGAAAAATAGGACGGCGCCATGGTCAGTTGGCTGAGGAAATCGAAGCGTTTGGCGCCAAAACCCACCTCTTCCATCAGTTCGCGGTTGGCCGCCTCCAGCACGCCTTCACCCGGGTCGATCAACCCTTTGGGGAAACCCAGCTCGTAAGATTCGGTGCCCACCGCATATTCGCGAATCAGCAGCAGGTCGTCGCCAATCACCGGGACAATCATAACGGCTTCCCTTTCCGAAGGCCGCATCCGCTCATACACCCGCCGTACACCGTTACTGAACTCCAGATCGACCGACTCAACGTTAAATAAACGCGAACGTGCGACCGTTTCCACTTTCAGAATTTTAGGTTTTTGCAGGTGTTTATCCATGATTGCCTCAAATGAGTTATCCGGCGGTGCGCCACTGCATCAGAGATGATGACGCGGATACCCAGAATAATGATTGGCGTGGCGCAGATGCGCTCAAACGCTGACCAAATTCGATCTTGATCACATTGTGCGTTAATGAGAACCTTTGTCGCAACGAGCACAAGCTGTAATTTACTTTTTTTTAACAAGCCTCGCCAGCTACCCGCCGATTTTCTGTACCCATTCAGCAAAAAGAGAGCATTAAAATAGGATAATGCCGATATCGACTGCCTCCCCCGGTTGCTATCATCGCGTAGAGGAGACACGGCAACTGAGCAGATATATTGCATCGATAAATGAGATCGCGACAGAAAATCTGTTCCTCCCTCATTGTTCTAAGTGCCTGCCGGCCGTTTACTCCGTATAATATTCAACGTTTCATCAGGTTGGTGAGGTTCACGGGTGCAAGATGGGGATAGCATGAGCACAATAGTGTTGATATTGGCCTTAGTGCTTGCCTGCCTGATTGCCGCCGGCCTGTATCTTTGGTTTAAAGCCCGCAATCAGCCGATGCTGACACGTGCCCTGCCCTTTATCAAACCCACGCACCGCAAACTGTCCGGCGAAGAACGCATGGCTGTTGAGCACTACCTCAGCCTGCAGAATATGCTCAGCAACAAGCTGTTGCCGGGCAGCAGCTTGTCGCTGCCGTCCGCCAAACTGGCACTGACCCCGCAGAGCGATAACGTTTATCCCGTCACCCACGCCATTACCCGTTATGGGCTGGCCAGCGATGAACCCAATAAGTGGCGCTATTATCTCGATGCCGAAGAAGTGCATCTGCCGCCGTTCTGGGAACAATACATCAGCGCCGATAACCACGTGGAAGTGATAAAAACCCAGACTCTGCCACTGGTCATTTCGCTCAATGGGCATTCGCTGAAAGATCATATCCACGATCGGCCGCAACCGCCGGTAGTGACGGCAACGCCAACCAAAAACGCCTCGATCCGCAAGGAAGAAAGCGAACACGTCGAGTTGGTGAACATCCGCAAGGAAACCCCCGAAGAACACACGCTGAATCGCCCGAACGGCATCAAGGAAGCCGGCATCATCTCCGCCGCCCTGCTATTGCTGTTTTTCAGCCTGATAAGCCCGGTGTTGGTCATCCCCTGGATGATTTTCGTCGCCGTGCTGACCATCGCCTGGGGTTGCTGGAACCTGTTCCGCCAGCCGGCCGCGCGTGAACTGAAAGAAGTGCACTGCCTGCGCGGCACCCCAAAACGTTGGGGACTGTTTGGCGAATCCAATCAGGGGCAGATAAGCAACATCTCGCTCGGTATCATCGATCTGATTTACCCGCCGCATTGGCAGCCTTACATCACCCAGGATCTGGGGAAAACCACCGACGTAGATATCTACCTTAACCGTCAGGTGGTGCGTCAGGGGCGCTTCCTTTCGCTGCACGATGAGGTGAAAAACTTCCCGCTGCAGCAATGGGGCAAAAACGCGGTTCTGATGGCCAGTTCGTTGCTGATACTGGTGTTACTGCTGACCTACATCCCGCTGAGCCTGCCGCTGAAGCTGAGTACGGCCTGGCTGCAAGGCGCGCAAAAAATTGAGGTGACCAATGTGCAAGCGTTGGAAGGCACAACCTTGCGCATCGGGGACCAATTGAAAGCCCAGGGTAACGGTATGTGTTATGTGCCACCGCTGGCCAACGGTACAAACGCCTCCAACTTTATGCCTTTCGACTGCTCGGGGATTTACTGGAACACCGCCGCACCGCTGCCGCAACCGGAGTCGGAAGTCATCGACAAGGCCTCGGCGTTGCTGGCGGCGGTGAATACCCAGTTGCATCCTGAAGTTGCCGAACAGAAACTCAACCCGCAACTGGCCAGCGCAATTGAAAAGTCGGGCATGATACTGCTGGATGATTTTTCCGGTATCGTGCTGAAAACGCAGGATCTGTGCCAAGCGGAAAATGACTGTGTCCGGCTCAAGAATGCGCTGGTGAACCTGGGCAACGTCAAAAACTGGAATACCCTGGTGAAACGCGCCAAATCAGGCTCGCTGCAAGGGGTTAACGTCCTGCTGCGGCCGGTGAGCGCCGAATCGCTGGAAAGCCTGACCAAAGTTGCCGCCTCCTCGTTCGTGTACAACGAAACCCGGCAGGCCGCGGCGGCGCTTAACAGCCCGCCACCGGGCGGTTTCCTGATCAGCAGTGATGAAGGCAAACAGTTGGTGAACCACCCGCAGCCGGCAGTGCCGTTAAACGAATACAATGCGCTTGAGCAGTGGAATGAACTGCAACGCCTTGCTGGCATGTTGTTGCATACGCCATTCGAAGCCCAGGGCGTCATCACCAACATCAGCGTCGACGCCAACGGCACCCGCCACATCGCGCTGCATAGCGAACCGGATATGATCACCCTGTGGCGCTATCTGGGCACCAGCCTGCTGTTGCTGGCGGTCACGGTCATTTTGGGTTACAACGCCTGGCGGTTCGCGCAGCGCTATCGTCTCAACCAGCACCGTATCGCCGATATCCAGCGCTACTACGAAAGTTGCTTTAACCCGCAGCTTACCCCAATGTCATTGCGGCCGATGGCCTGAGTCACTCGCCGATTTCGGCCCTGTCATCAGCTTATGCTACGCTAACGCTATTATCCTTATCCTGCGGACCGCCGACGGTTCGCCTATGGAGTTTTCATGGTTCCCGAGTTTGACTGGCATGAGATCGACACCGTCCTGCTGGATATGGACGGCACCCTGCTCGATCTGGAGTTCGACAGCCATTTTTGGTTGCGTCTCGTGCCACAGGCATTAAGCGAACAACGCGCTATCCCGCTCGACGAAGCAAGCCAGATTATTCATCAGGAATATGTGGCGGTGCAGCACACCATGAATTGGTACTGCTTCGATTACTGGAGCGAACGGCTCGATCTGGACATTTATCGCATGACCAGCGAAGTGGGCAACCGCGCTCGTCTGCGCGAGGATACCGAGCCCTTTTTACAGGCCTTACGCGCGGCCGGCCATCAGACTATTTTGCTGACCAATGCCCATCCGCACAGCCTGGCGGTAAAAATCGAGCATACCGGTTTGGATAAGCACCTTGATTTATTGCTTTCCACCCACACATTTGGTTATCCGAAAGAAGATCAGCGTTTGTGGCAGGCCGTTCAGCAGCACACCGGTTTTGATCCGCAGCGCACGCTGTTTATCGATGACGGCGAGCCTATTTTGGACGCCGCCCGCAGTTTTGGCATTCGCTACTGCCTGGGCGTACAGAACCCGGATTCCAGCATGGCGGAGAAAACCTTCCGGCACTATCCGTCGATGCGCGACTACCGCCTGTTGATACCGGCGCTGGAAAAGGGCAAACGATGAAAGAAAAAGCAACGCGGGACGACGCGGTCCGGCTGGACAAATGGCTCTGGGCGGCTCGTTTCTATAAGACCCGCGCGCTGGCGCGGGACATGATCGACGGCGGCAAGGTGCACTACAACGGACAGCGCGGCAAGCCGAGCAAAATTGTCGAGATCGATGCAGAGATCAGACTGCGCCAGGGCAATGAAGAACGCACGGTGATCGTGCTGGCCCTCACCGGCCAACGGCGCGGCGCCGACGAGGCGCAGCAAATGTATCAGGAAACCGAGGCCAGTATCGCCAACCGAGAGAAAATGGCGATCGCGCGCAAGATGAATGCGTTGACCATGCCGCACCCGGACCGCCGTCCGGACAAGAAAGAGCGGCGCGACCTGATTAAATTTAAATTTGGTGAGCAGGAATAACCCCTCGCCGCAATGAGAGAAAACTATGTCCAACCATGACCAATTGCACCGTTACCTGTTTGAAAACTACGCGGTGCGCGGTGAGCTGGTTACCGTCAGCGAAACCTATCAGCAGGTTCTGAACAATCACGACTACCCGGCGCCGGTACAAAAGCTGTTGGGTGAACTGCTGGTCGCCACCAGCCTGCTGACGGCAACCCTGAAGTTCGACGGCGACATCACCGTGCAAGTGCAGGGCGACGGTCCACTGAAGCTGGCGGTGATTAACGGCAACAATCGCCAGGAAATGCGGGGCGTGGCGCGCGTGCAAAGCGACATTGCCGACGACAGCACGCTGCATCAGATGATTGGCAACGGCGTCATGGTGATCACCATCGCGCCTACCGAAGGCGAACGCTATCAGGGCGTGGTCGCGCTGGAAGGCGAAACTCTGGCCGAGTGCCTTGAAGCCTACTTCCGTCAGTCCGAGCAGTTGCCAACCCGCCTGTTCATTCGTACCGGCGAGTCAGAAGGCAAACCGGCTGCGGGCGGTATGCTGTTGCAGGTACTGCCGGCGCAAGACGGCAATGCCGATGATTTCGATCATCTGGTGCAACTGACCAACACGGTGAAAAGCGAAGAACTGTTCGGTCTGCCGGCCAATGAGGTGCTGTATCGCCTGTACCATCAGGAAGAAGTCACCCTCTACGAACCGCAGGACGTGATCTTCCGTTGCACCTGTTCACGCCAGCGCTGCGCTGACGCCCTGATTACGCTGCCGGCCGAAGAAGTGGCTCAAATGCTGGAGCAGGACGGCAATATCGATATGCACTGTGACTACTGCGGCAATCACTATGTCTTTGACGCCGTGGATGTTGCAGCGCTGTACACCGGTAACACCGGCGAAAGCGAACAGTTGCACTAAGTAATACCTCGTATCGGCGGGTGCACCCTGCACCTGCCGGTTTTCCCCGTTTGCACGCTTGCTTTTTTCCGTGGACTATCTCTCAGATCGTAACGAAAAACCGCCTAAAACGTTAATTATTTGATACCTATCGCGGTTACGCACTGCTGAATCCCTACAATTGGCGCCAGAAATTCTGTGACCAAGGAGTAGTGACATGCGTGTTAAAGGTATAACCCCTCAGGAGCTGGCCGCTTATGGCATTCATAACGTCGGCGAAATCGTTTACAACCCGAGTTATGAACTGCTGTTCAAGGAAGAAACAGACCCGTCTCTGGAAGGTTTTGAACGTGGGGTCGTGACCAAGTTGGGCGCCGTATCCGTCGACACCGGTATTTTTACCGGCCGTTCCCCGAAAGATAAATACATCGTCCGTGACGACATCACCCGCGACACCGTCTGGTGGGCCGATCAAGGTAAAGGCAAAAACGACAACAAACCCCTCAGCCCTGAAATCTGGGCAGACCTGAAACAGCTGGTCACCACGCAGCTCTCCGGCAAACGTCTGTTTGTTGTAGATACTTTCTGCGGCGCCAACGCCGACTCCCGCCTGAAAGTACGCTTTATCACTGAAGTAGCCTGGCAGGCACACTTCGTGAAAAACATGTTCATCCGCCCGTCTGACGAAGAGTTGCAGGATTTCGAGCCGGACTTCGTGGTGATGAACGGCGCCAAGTGCACCAACCCGAACTGGCAGCAGCAGGGTCTGAACTCGGAAAACTTCGTCGCTTTCAACCTGACCGAACGCATGCAGCTGATTGGCGGCACCTGGTACGGCGGCGAAATGAAAAAGGGTATGTTCTCGATAATGAACTACCTGCTGCCGTTGAAAGGCATCGCTTCCATGCACTGCTCGGCCAACGTGGGCGAGAAAGGCGACGTGGCCGTGTTCTTCGGCCTGTCCGGCACCGGCAAAACCACCCTGTCCACCGATCCAAAACGCCAGTTGATTGGCGATGACGAACACGGCTGGGATGACGACGGCGTATTTAACTTCGAAGGTGGCTGCTACGCCAAAACCATCAAGCTGTCTGAAGAAGCCGAGCCGGAAATCTATCACGCCATCAAGCGCGATGCGTTGCTGGAAAACGTTGCCGTGCTGGCAGACGGCACCATAGACTTCAACGACGGTTCGAAAACCGAGAACACCCGCGTTTCCTACCCGATCTACCACATCCACAACATCGTCAAACCGGTTTCCAAAGCAGGTCATGCCACCAAGGTGATCTTCCTGACTGCGGACGCCTTCGGCGTGTTGCCGCCGGTCTCTCGCCTGACCGCGAACCAGACTCAGTACCACTTCCTGTCCGGTTTCACCGCCAAGCTGGCCGGTACCGAGCGCGGCGTGACCGAGCCAACCCCGACCTTCTCCTCCTGCTTCGGCGCAGCCTTCCTGACGCTGCACCCAACGCAGTATGCTGAAGTGCTGGTAAAACGCATGCTGGCCGCCGGCGCACAAGCCTACCTGGTGAACACCGGCTGGAACGGCACCGGCAAACGCATCTCCATCAAGGATACCCGCGGCATTATTGACGCCATCCTCAACGGTGAAATCGATAAGGCGGAAACCATTACTCTGCCAATCTTCGATCTGGCGATGCCGACCTCACTGCCGGGCGTCAACCCGGCGATTCTGGATCCACGCGCTACCTACGCCAACCCTGAGCAGTGGCAGGAAAAAGCGCAGGATCTGGCCGAGCGGTTTATCACCAACTTCGACAAATATACCGATACGCCTGCGGGCGCAGCGCTGGTCAGCGCCGGTCCAAAACTGTAACCTTCTCTTTTTACAGCTTCAGCTAAGGCGTGGATTCCACGCCTTTTTTTATTTTTAACGGTTGTTTTTTATCCAGATAAGCGCGATGATAATGCAGTGCAATCATTGACAGCAAAGGAGATTTCAATGGCTACCATAACCGTCAGAAATCTGGACGATGACATAAAGGAATTGCTGCGTATTTCGGCAGCGAAAAACGGCCACTCCATGGAGGAGGAAGCACGCATGATTTTGAAACAGGCTCTGGTGAAAAAACCGCCTCGCTATGGGCTGGGCACCTGGATGCATCAACATTTCGCCGAGTTGGGTGGCGTTGAGCTGGAGATCCCACCGCGTGATAAAACACCGCCGCGCATTGTCACCTTTGACGATGAAGATGACCAACCATGATCATTCTCGACACTAACGTGATTTCGGAGACACTGCGTCCCGGCCCACATTACAACGTGATCAAATGGCTGAATGAAAAAGACAACGACGAGCTTTATCTGAGTGCAATTGTCGTTGCCGAGCTGTTCAGCGGCGTCGCCTGCATGCCTGATGGGAAACGGCAGCTTGAGTTAAAACATAAACTGACCGAAGCAATGCAGATAAGGTTTGACGAACAAATTCTGCCATTTGATGCGCTTTGCGCCATGCGATGTGGGGAATTGATGGGTAGAAACCAGCGTTTGGGAAGGGTAATGAGCACACCCGATACGCAAATAGCTGCCACTTGCCTGCATTATGGTGCCACATTAGCTACTCGTAACACCAAAGACTTCGCCCATTGCGGAATTGAGTTGATTGATCCTTGGCAGGCCGCTACCGGCCGTCGCCTGCATGAAGAAGCGGCGGAATACTACGTGATGAGCAGAAAACCCTGACGAGGCCGCAGCGAGGCGGCCCTCTGTCAGCAGGTATCATGCGTTCTCTTTCGCCGCCTGATGCCCATTGGCCGACTCTTTTTTCTCCATCGGCAACGGAATATAAGCCCTGATCAACAACCCGCCGCGTTCGCTGGTGCCGATATCCAACGCGCCGTGATGGCCGTCGATAATGCGCTGTACGATAGCCAGACCAAGCCCGGTTCCGCTGGTGCTGCGCGCACTGTCGCCGCGGACAAACGGCTGCAGCAGGTGTTTCAGTTCTTCAGGCTTGATGCCCGGGCCGTCGTCCTCCACCTGGAACCAGCCGCGTTGCAGTTCACGCCCGCTACTGACCTTGATCCAGCCGTTACCGTAACGCGCCGCATTCACCACCATGTTCACCGCCGCACGCTTAATCGACAGCGGATGCACATTCATCATCAGTTCACCCGGCGCAATGGCGGTTTCGATCACCCGCTCATAGCCGCTCTCGGCCGCCACGACTTCGCCCAGAATCGAGTTCAGATCGCTGAGCTCGGTTTGCATCTCCTGGCCGGTGCGCAGATAGTCGATAAACTGCTCGATGATGGCGTTGCACTCTTCGATATCTTTATTGATCGACTCCGCCAGATAGCCATCTTCGGCGCTCATCATCTCGGTCGCCAAGCGGATACGTGTCAGCGGCGTGCGAAGATCGTGGCTAACGCCGGCCATCAGCAGCGTGCGGTCGTCGGCCAGTTGCTTGACGCCCGATGCCATCTGATTAAAGGCCCGCGTCACCGAACGCACTTCCGAAGCGCCGTATTCACGCAGCGGCGGCGGGATAATGCCTTTACCGACCTGCAAGGCCGCGTGCTCCAGCTCCACCAGCGGCCGGTTCTGGATGCGGATAAACAGCCAGGCGCCGCCGATAGCCAACAGCATAATCGCCAGGGTATAGCGGAACAACGGCGAGAAATCGCCCTGGTGAATTTCAGTTAGCGGAACCCGCACCCAGATATCAGGTTGCAGCCAGGTTTTCAGCCACACCACCGGTGAGTTCTTGTTCACTTCCACCCGTACGTCGGTCGGCCCGCCGAGCTGCTGCGCCATCTGTTGGCTGAGGAATTGGTAGTGCTGCGCCCAGCGCAGGCCGCTCTCCTCCGCCGCCGAGTTGGTGTACAGAGAAATCCCCAACTCGCGGTAAATTTCACGGCGAAACGCCGGCGGCACTTCCAACAACGTGCCATCTTCCAACTGCAACCGATCGGTCATCAGCATACGGACTTCGTAGGCCAATACCTTGTTGAACTGCTGCAAGCTGGGCAGGATGGCGAAGTTCAGCACCACCAGATAGGTCGTCACCAGGCTGACGAACAGCAAGGTGACGATCAACAGCAGGGTTCGGGCAAACGAGCTACGCGGTGAAAAGCGCAATCGTCTCATGCCTTGCTGCCGTCCGGGACGAAGACGTAGCCAAGACCCCAAACGGTCTGGATATAGCGTGGATGTGCCGGATCTTCTTCAACCATGCGGCGAAGACGGGAAATTTGCACGTCGATGGAGCGTTCCATCGCGCTGTATTCACGGCCGCGCGCCAGGTTCATCAGCTTGTCGCGCGAAAGCGGTTCACGCGGGTGGCTCACCAACGCCTTCAGCACCGCAAACTCACCGCTGGTCAATGGCATAGGCTCATCTTCGCGGAACATTTCACGGGTGCCCAGATTCAGTTTGAATTTGCCGAAGGCAATCACCGCTTCTTCCTGCGAAGGGGCGCCTGGCAGTTCGTTGGCCTGGCGGCGCAATACCGCACGGATACGGGCCAGCAGTTCACGCGGGTTGAAAGGTTTTGGGATGTAGTCGTCGGCGCCGATTTCCAGCCCAACGATACGGTCGACTTCTTCGCCTTTGGCGGTCACCATGATGATCGGCATCGGGTTGCTCTGGCTACGCAGACGGCGGCAGATGGACAGCCCATCTTCACCCGGCAACATCAGGTCCAACACCATCAGGTGGAAAGATTCACGAGTCAGCAAGCGATCCATTTGCTCAGCGTTGGCGACGCTGCGAACCTGAAAACCCTGTTCGGTTAAATAACGCTCTAAAAGCGCACGCAGGCGCATGTCATCATCGACGACCAGAATCTTATGATTCTCTTGCATTGTATTACTCCCAAAGGCTTTATTGCCTGACGTGAATATTGTTAAAAAACCCTGTCATTTCGGACAGCGTTTAATGGTATATATTCTAGACGAAATTGTTACAAAGCTTATTCTTTTGCCCATTTATCAACAATTTTCATCAAAATGCCGGCGACCGTTCGTCAAAATCCCGATATTTTTAGACTGAATTTGGGATAACGCCGTTAATCGACCAAGGGCGATGCCCCATGAATTTCAAGTTGCAGCCGGGCGGCTGGTTCGGCAGTGTAACTCAGGCGAGGCGATAAAAAACGTCAGCGGTCGGCAATTTTGCGAGCCAATGCTTTATTGAGCGCTTATTGCATCCAGCAACGCCAAGCCAAAGCACCGTCATGCAACCTTTGATATCCCCATAAAGGCAGAAAACAATGAGAACGCAGCTGATAACCCGCGAGGGTTACGACAATCTCAAGCAAGAGCTGGACTTTCTCTGGCGTGAAGAACGACCGGAAGTCACCAAGAAAGTGACCTGGGCCGCCAGTCTCGGCGACAGAAGTGAAAATGCCGATTACCAGTACAACAAAAAACGATTGCGGGAAATCGATCGCCGCGTCCGCTACCTGACCAAATGCCTCGAGCAGTTGAAGATTGTCGACTATTCGCCGCAACAGGAAGGCAAGGTGTTCTTCGGCGCCTGGGTGGAAGTGGAAAATGAGAATGGCGAGTGTAAGCGCTTCCGCATCGTGGGCTACGACGAAATTTTTGGCCGCCGGGACTACATCTCCATCGATTCGCCGATGGCCCGCGCCCTGCTTAAAAAAGAGGTGGGGGATGCCGCCACCGTCAACACCCCGGTGGGCGATGCGCTGTGGTATGTGAATGAGATCGAGTACGTGAAGTAAGATTCGGTTTTTTCCGAGCGGCCGCGCAGGTGGCCGCTGTCCCGCGGAGCTTGCGGCAACGGCCACCCGCGTAACCTCGGCGCATCGGGCAAAGACGGGCAGCGCCACTGGCATTTTTGCCGATCAATCCGTATAACTGTCCCCCTGTTTCCTAACCGTTCTCAACAGATACCAGACCTATGAATGACCCACTGAGCCGCATTATTGCAACAGAACTGCAGGCCCGGCCGGAGCAAGTTGACTCCGCCATCCGTCTGCTGGATGAAGGTAATACCGTGCCTTTTATCGCACGCTATCGTAAGGAAGTCACCGGGGGCCTGGACGACACCCAACTGCGCCAGCTGGAAACCCGCCTGGGTTATCTGCGTGAACTGGAAGACCGCCGTCAGACCATCCTCAAATCGATCGACGAGCAGGGCAAACTGACCGAACAGCTGGCGGGGGCGATCAACGCCACGCAAAGCAAAACCGAGCTCGAAGACCTCTACCTGCCGTACAAACCCAAACGTCGTACCCGTGGCCAAATCGCTATCGAAGCCGGTCTGGAACCATTGGCCGACACCCTGTGGCAGGATCCGCAGCAACAGCCGGAACAGCTGGCCGAAGGCTACGTTGACGCCGACAAGGGCGTGGCGGATGTCAAAGCCGCCCTCGACGGCGCGCGTTACATCCTGATGGAGCGCTTCGCCGAAGATGCCGCGCTGCTGGCCAAGGTACGTAACTACCTGTGGAAACATGCCCACCTGGTGTCCAAAGTGGTGGAAGGCAAAGAAGAAGCCGGCGCCAAGTTCCGCGATTACTTTGATCACCATGAGCCTATTGCCCAGGTGCCTTCACACCGTGCGTTGGCGATGTTCCGTGGCCGCAACGAAGGCGTGCTGCAGCTGGCGCTGAACGCCGATCCGCAGTTTGAAGAAGCCCCGCGCGAAAGCCAGGCGGAGCAAATCATCATCAGCCACCTCGATCTGCGCCTGAATAACGCCCCGGCCGACGCCTGGCGTAAAGCGGTGGTCAACTGGACCTGGCGCATCAAGGTGCTGTTGCATCTGGAAACCGAATTGATGGGCACGGTGCGCGAACGCGCGGAAGACGAAGCCATCAACGTTTTCGCCCGTAACATGCAGGATCTGCTGATGGCCGCACCGGCCGGCATGCGCGCCACCATGGGCCTGGACCCCGGTCTGCGCACCGGGGTCAAGGTGGCGGTAGTGGATGCAACCGGCAAGCTGGTTGCCACCGATACCGTCTACCCGCACACCGGCCAGGCCGCGAAAGCCGCCGCCATCGTCGCCGCACTGTGCATCAAACACAAAGTGGAGCTGGTCGCTATCGGCAACGGCACCGCATCGCGTGAGACGGAGCGTTTTTACCTTGAATTGCAGCAGCAGTTCAGCGAAGTCAAAGCGCAGAAGGTGATCGTCAGCGAAGCGGGCGCCTCGGTGTATTCCGCCTCTGAACTGGCGGCGCTGGAATTCCCGAACCTCGACGTCTCGCTGCGCGGGGCCGTTTCCATCGCCCGCCGTTTGCAGGATCCGCTGGCCGAGCTGGTCAAAATCGACCCGAAATCCATCGGCGTCGGCCAGTACCAGCACGACGTCAGCCAAAGCCAACTGGCGAAGAAACTGGACTCGGTGGTGGAAGACTGCGTAAACGCCGTCGGCGTCGATCTGAACACCGCCTCAGTGCCGTTGCTGACCCGCGTGGCCGGCCTGACGCGCATGATGGCGCAGAACATCGTCACCTGGCGTGATGAGAACGGGCGCTTCAGCAACCGCGAACAACTGCTGAAAGTCAGCCGCCTGGGGCCGAAAGCCTTTGAACAGTGCGCCGGCTTCCTGCGCATCAACCACGGCGACAACCCGCTGGATGCCTCTACCGTTCACCCGGAAACCTACCCGGTGGTCGAACGCATTCTGGCCGCCACCCGGCAGGCGCTGCAGGATTTGATGGGCAACCCGGCGGCGGTGCGCAGCCTGAAGGCCAGCGACTTCACCGACGACAAATTCGGCGTACCGACGGTCACCGACATCCTGAAAGAGCTGGAGAAACCGGGCCGCGATCCGCGCCCGGAATTCAAAACCGCCACCTTTGCCGAGGGTGTGGAAACCCTCAACGATCTGCAACCGGGCATGGTTTTGGAAGGTTCGGTCACTAACGTCACCAACTTCGGCGCCTTTGTGGATATCGGCGTACATCAGGACGGCCTGGTGCATATCTCCTCGCTGGCGGACAAATTCGTCGAAGATCCGCACACCGTGGTGAAAGCCGGCGACATCGTCAAAGTGAAGGTGATGGAAGTGGATCTGCAGCGCAAGCGCATCGCACTGAGCATGCGTCTGGACGAGCAACCGGGTGAAGGTTCGCCACGTCGCGGCGGCGGCAATGCACCGGCGAAGGATGCTCCCTCCCGCGCGCCGGCCAATAAGGCCAAACCGCGCAACAGTTCACCGGCCGGCAACAGCGCCATGGGTGATGCGCTGGCTGCGGCATTCGGTAAGAAATAGCAGGGGCGCGGCATGACCGGGGCAAATACATTCGCCCCGGTCACTGGCGCAGTCCTGCATACTGAAAGGCCAAAAGTACACAGGGCGGAGCCGGCTCCGCCCTTTCTCAAAAAATAGCGTCGCTATTTTTTGACCCGCCTCAATAAACCCGCTTATTTTTCCTGAGCGATAAACGCCCGGTTTTTAAGCCTGAAAATAACGTCGAATCCCGGTTCATTAACACCGTTATTAACATGGCGTTTTCATTTTGGCATTTCCCGGCGAAACACAAATGGTTAGCGCTCGCATTCCGTAGACAAGATGTTGCCGAATAAACGCCGGCATGCCGCCACACCTTCTAAAAACCTCTCAATCTGTCGCTAAGTTTTGCAAACCGGAAAAAATCGCCGCAATTACGTAACTGATTTAACTCGCCATTCGCATTTGCACCCCTGCAGACCCGGTGATAGAAATAAAGGCATCAGGCAATCCGATCGTTAAGTGTCGGTGCCATAACCTTTGGTTACCAATACCCCTACTTTTTGTATTGAATACGATAACTATTCTCACTATTATTGCGTTGCGTGTTCACTGTATTACCTCATGGATTGAAAACGTCGGCAGCCTGCGATCCTCATCGCGGCGCTTCGTCTGGAACGTTCTTTTATCGTCATCGGCCCAAGACCAGGGGCTCTGAGAAGGTTATATGCATCTTCAACCTAAACGCTCTTATAAAATTGCCGGTTTCTCCAACGACATCGGCCCGGCCTATCGCCAGAAACTGTTATCGCTCGGCATGCTGCCCGGCTCATCGTTCGAAGTGGTGCGCGTCGCGCCGCTTGGGGACCCGATAGAAATAAAAACCCGCCGCGTCAGCCTGGTGCTGCGCAGGAAAGATTTGGCCCTGATCCTGCTCGACGGCCAATCCTGACTCTGCGCCCTCTTGCCCCGGCCGCGCCCCACCGCCCGGCTCAATGTCCATTGACTGATATCACGCGAAATGATGAAAAAACTCACTATTGGCTTAATAGGCAACCCCAATTCCGGTAAAACCACGCTGTTCAATCAGTTGACCGGGGCTCGCCAGCGGGTCGGCAACTGGGCAGGCGTGACGGTAGAGCGTAAAGAAGGCCAGTTCACCACGCCGCAATCCCAGGTCAAACTGGTCGATATGCCCGGCACCTACTCGCTGACCACCATCTCGGAGCAAACCTCGCTCGACGAGCAAATCGCCTGCCACTACATCCTGAGCGGCGATGCCGATCTGCTGATCAACGTCGTCGACGCCTCCAACCTTGAGCGCAACCTCTACCTGACGCTGCAACTGCTGGAACTGGGTATCCCCTGCATCATCGCGCTGAACATGCTGGATATCGCCAGAAGCCAGCAAATCGACATTGATATCGCTGCGCTGTCGGCACGCCTCGGCTGCCCGGTGGTGCCCCTGGTCTCCACCAAGGCCGACGGTATCGGCGCGTTGAAGCAAATAATCGACCATCACCGGTTTAACGATCTGAAAGCGTTGGTGGACTATCCACCGGTACTGTTGAAGGAAATGGCCACGCTGAGCGATGCCATGCCGGAGGATCTGCCGACGGAACAACGCCGCTGGCTGGCGCTGCAAATGCTGGAGGGCGACATCTACGGCCACCAATTGGCCGGCAACGCCACCGCCCTGCTGCCTGCCGCCAGGCTGGCGCTGCAACGGCAGCAACAAGAAGATCCTGCGTTGGTGATTGCCGATGCGCGCTATCAGTCGATAGCCACCCTGTGTGATGCGGTCAGCAACTCGCAGCAGGCGATGCCAAACCGCCTGACCGAAGCGCTGGACAAGGTGATCCTCAACCGCTGGCTGGGGGTGCCCATCTTTTTGCTGGTGATGTACCTGATGTTCTTGCTGGCGATTAACCTCGGCGGCGCGCTGCAACCGATATTTGATATCGGTTCGGCGGCGATCTTTATCCAGGGCATTCAATGGCTGGGCTACAGCCTGCACGTCCCTGAATGGCTGACGATTTTCCTGGCGCAGGGCGTCGGCGGCGGCATCAACACCGTGCTGCCGCTGGTGCCGCAAATCGGCATGATGTACCTGTTTTTGTCCTTTCTCGAAGACTCCGGCTACATGGCGCGTGCGGCATTTGTCATGGACCGCCTGATGCAGGCGCTCGGGCTGCCCGGTAAATCCTTCGTGCCGTTGATTGTCGGCTTCGGCTGCAACGTCCCCTCCATCATGGGCGCCCGCACGCTGGATGCCCCGCGTGAACGCTTGATTACCATCATGATGGCGCCGTTCATGTCCTGCGGTGCCCGGTTGGCGATCTTCGCCGTCTTTGCCGCCGCCTTCTTCGGCCAAGACGGTGCAGGCGTGGTGTTCTCGCTGTATATGCTCGGCATCGTGGTGGCGATCCTCACAGGGTTGGTGCTGAAGTACACCATCATGCGCGGCGAAGCTTCGCCGTTCGTCATGGAATTGCCGGTTTATCACGTGCCGCACCTGAAAAGCCTGCTGCTGCAAACCTGGCAGCGGCTGAAAGGCTTTGTGCTGCGCGCCGGGAAAGTGATCGTGATCGCCAGCATCTTCATCGGCGGCCTGAACAGTTTTACGTTCAGCGGCAAACCGGTCGATAACATCAACGATTCCGCGCTGGCGTCGGTGTCCAAAATGCTGACGCCGCTGCTGCAACCTATGGGCGTGCACAGCGACAACTGGCAAGCCACCGTCGGGCTGGTGACCGGAGCCATGGCGAAAGAAGTGGTGGTCGGCACGCTGAACACCCTGTACACCGCTGAACACATCAATAACACCGAGTTTGATGCCGCCAACTTTAACCTTTTGGACGAGCTGAGCGGTGCTGTGGAGACCACCTGGCAAGGACTGAAAGACACCTTCAGCCTGAGCGTGCTGTCCAACCCCATCGAGGCCAGCAAGGGCGACGGGGAAATGGGCGTCAGTTCCATGGGCATGATGAGCAGCAAATTCGGCTCCGGCATCTCCGCCTACAGTTACCTGATCTTTGTGCTGCTGTACGTGCCCTGCGTCTCGGTGATGGGCGCAATCGCCCGTGAATCCAGCCGCGGCTGGATGACTTTCTCCATTCTCTGGGGGCTGAACGTCGCCTACTCCTTGGCCACGCTGTTTTACCAGACAGCCACCTTCAGCCAGCATCCGCGGTACAGCCTGACGGCCATCGCCATCGTGGCGCTGTTTAATCTGCTGATCCTGTTCTGCCTGCGCCGGGCGCGCAGCCGGGTAACGGTACGTCTGGGCAAGGCTACGCCTGCCGCCTGTTGCCAGGGTGCTCAGGGTAACTGCCACTGATGGCCGGCCTGCTGCAGATCCGCGATGCGTTGGCGCTGCATGGCAGCGCTCAGGCGCAACAACTCAGCCGCCAGTTGGCGACCCCACTGCCGCTGGTGCTGGCGATGCTGGAACGTTTAACGGCGATGGGAAAAGTGGAGCGGGTTGAGCAGGACAACAGCGCCTGCCTGAGCGGCAGTTGCAAAAGCTGCCCGGAGGGCAAGGGGTGCGATACGGTGGTGTATCGGTTAAAGCGCTAAAAACCGGGGCGCAGTACGAAATGCGCCCCTGCTTAAATCAAGAATGATTACTTGTCTTTATACACTTCGGCTGTCGCGCTGAACTTACCGTGTTCGCGGCCGGAGATAATCACATAATACTGACCACCTTTTTCATCGGCCTTCTTCGACAGTTCTTCTTTCGCATCCATCGGTGATGTGGTTTGCGCGGTGGTGGTGACCGTACCGATCTTCTCGTATTTACCCGGATTCTTGTCCAGATCTTCTTTGGTCAGCAAGGTTGCCGCCAGGGAGCTGAAAGACACGGAACCGACGACCAACGCTGCAATAATCATTTTCAAAGATTTCATTACCATACCTCTCTAGGGAACATTTATTTGTTATGAAAGCCGTCCAAGGGTACATGCGCAATAACACCGGCTGCCGTGACATCTTCAGACCTCGTTGCTTTCCCTGACGAGAATCCTTTTCCCAGAGACGAAACGTCAAAGCGAAAAAATCCGCGAGCGGTTTTTCAGTTTTCAGCCAACGCATCTACCCCACTAAGTATCGAACAGGTTTCTTTTTTATCCACTGAGCGGCCATTTCTTTAGCGCTTTATTGTGCATTTTAGCGCGGAATGCCACCTTCGGTCACAAAGGTACGAATAATCTCGGCAAATTCATCAGGGTGAGAAATGAAGGGCGCATGAGCGGCTTTCGCCATGACTACCGACGATGAATACGGCCAACTGACATCCAGCAGCCCGGCGACCTTGCGCGGCACCACCCCGTCCAGATAACCGTATATACGCAGCAGCGGCAGGGTCAGTTCCGCCATCGGCAGGCGTAAATCCGTGGTGCGCAGCATCTCCAGGCCGCCGTTCAGTACCTCGACGCTCGGCATCGGCTGATTCAACACCACCGATTTCAGCAGGCGTGCGTCCTGCCGTGCGCTTGCCGTACCCAGGGTTTGTAATGCCAGAAAGCGTTCTACGGTGCGCTGGAAGTCCTGACTCAGCTGATGCTGAAAACCGCTCAGCACCTCTGGGCGAATCCCCGGCCAGTCGTCCTGTGCGGCAAAGCACGGCGAGGAAGCCACGGTGATCAATCCGCGTACCCGCTGAGGCTGCGTCAGCGCAATCTGGCCGGCCACCAGCCCGCCGAGTGACCAGCCCAACCACCAGGCCTGTGGCGGTGCGGCGGCCAGCACGATCTCCGCCATCTGCGCGAGCGACATGCCGCCAAATCCCTGACTGCGGCCATAGCCCGGCAGATCGACCAGATGCAGGCGAAAATGCGGCGTCAGCCGCTCGAGCGTGCAACCCCATACCTCCGCATTCAGTCCCCATCCGTGCAGCAGCACAAGATCGCGTTCGCCTTCACCTATTGTTTGCCAGTACAGCGCTGTCATCAGTTATTGTCCTTTCATTCTCATCCGTCAGGGAGGACGGCCATGCTATCAATCCACAGCCGCTGTTGGCTATGCCGGCAGCCATTATGCCTCAGCCGCCACGGCATCTGTAGTTACTGCCTGCGCCATCTGCCGGCCAAACCGCTGTGCTGCCCCTGCTGCGGCCTGCCCGCCGGCGACGCCGCACACCCCTGCGGCCGCTGCCTGCAACGGCCGCCGCCCTGGCAGGCATTGGTGTTCGTCGGCGACTACGTCGCGCCGCTTCGTCAACTGATCAAAAAATTCAAGTTTCAGCACGCACCGGAACTGGCGCCGCTGCTGGCACGGCTGATATTGCTAAACTGGCAGCGGGCGCACAGAGAGCAGTATCTGAACAGACCCGATATGATTTTAGCGGTACCCTTGCAGGCTAAACGTTGCTGGCGACGCGGCTATAACCAGAGCGATCTGCTGGCGCGGCCGCTGGCGCACTGGCTGGGTTGCGATTATCGCCCTGCCGCCCTGAGGCGGGTACGAAAAACCGCTCCACAGCAGCGGCTGCCTGCCCGTATGCGCAGGCGCAACCTGCGTGGCGCCTTTCGTTGCCATGAGCCGCTGGCAGGCCGACACGTTGCCCTGTTGGATGATGTGGTGACGACCGGCAGCACGGTGGCGGAAATCACCAGGCTCTTGCTGCGGCAAGGGGCGGCATCGATACAAATCTGGTGCGTTTGCCGCACATTGTAGTGCCACCGCAATGGGCGTATTATAACCGACAATAGAAGTCAACTACTGAGCTAATGCTATGATTCGTATAACAGATACCGCACAGGAACACTTTGCCAAACTGCTGGCAAATCAAGAAGAAGGCACCCAAATCCGCGTATTCGTGATCAACCCGGGTACGCCTACGGCCGAATGCGGTGTCTCTTATTGCCCGCCGGATGCCGTGGAAGCGACAGACACCGAGCTGAAATTCGAAAAGCTGTCCGCCTATATTGACGAGTTGAGCAAACCTTATCTGGAAGACGCCGAAATCGACTTCGTCACCGACCAGTTGGGTTCGCAGCTGACGCTGAAAGCGCCAAACGCCAAAATGCGCAAGGTCGACGATAACGCCCCGCTGATGGAACGCGTCGAATACGTGCTGCAATCGCAGATCAACCCACAGCTGGCAGGCCACGGCGGCCGCGTAACGCTGATGGAAATCACCGACGACAGTTTGGCGATCCTGCAGTTCGGCGGCGGCTGTAACGGCTGTTCAATGGTCGACGTAACGCTGAAAGAAGGGATCGAGAAAGAACTGCTGCAGAAGTTCCCTGAGCTGAAAGGCGTGCGCGATCTGACCGAGCATCAGCGCGGCGAGCACTCCTACTACTGATCCCGCACTCCAGGCAATAGCCTGGAAACGGAAAGAAAAATGCCGGAGTTGGCGAAGCCAATCCGGCATTTTTATGACAATTACCCCACCGACACCGTGCGCCGCCGCTTGTCCAGATCCTTCAGCAACCGGTTAACCTGCTGATCGGTAAACATCTCCTCGAGGGTTTTGTTCAGTTTACGCCGCCAGTTTGGGTACTGATCGCTGGTGCCGGGAATATTGACCGGTTCGGCCATGTCCAACCAGTCTTCCGGCTGCAGGCCCAGCAGTGCGCTGGCACTGTCGGCAACATAGCGCTGCAAGCCACGGTTGAGCAGCGGGCTCATGTTCAGCAACGCCGCCTTCTTGCCCACCTTCTGCGGCACGCAGCCATAATGATGCAATCCGTCCAGCAACCCCTGCTTGGCGCGCTCACGATCGGCAAACAATTCTTTCAGGATCTCCGCATCCGGATACAGCCCCAGCCTGTCGCCCAGTTGCAGATCGCCGCTCTGCCAATAACCGCGCAGCGTCGGCAGGTCATGCGTGGTGATGGTCGCCATCGCCTGCACCGGGTAGGCCTGCGGCGCACGGAAGTGGTTCTCGCCGTCACGCTCGAAATACAGCACCTTATAAGAATAGACGCCGCTGTCGCGCAGCTTGGCGACAATCTCGACCGGCACGGTCCCGAGGTCTTCGCCAATCACCATACAGCGGTGACGCTGGCTCTCCAGCGCCAACACCGCCAACAGGTCATCCACCGGGTATTTCACGTAAGCGCCATGATCGGCGGTTTCACCGTAGGGGATCCACCACAGGCGCAGCAACGCCATTACGTGGTCAATGCGCAGCGCACCGCAACTGGTCATATTGGCGCGCAACAGATCGATAAACGGCTGGTAACCCCGCGCCGCCATCACGTGCGGATCCATCGGCGGCAGCCCCCAGTTTTGCCCCAGCGGGCCCAGAATGTCCGGCGGCGCGCCAACCGACGCTTTCAGGCAATAAAGATCCGGCTCGCACCAGGTTTCCGAACCGCCCTCCGCCACGCCTACAGCTAAATCGCGGTACAGGCCAATCGGCATTTGCTGTTGCTGGCTCCGGCGGAAACAGTCGGCGAACTGGCTGGCGGCCAACCACTGCAACCACAGATAGAAGGTCACCGAATCTTGCTGTTGCCGGCAAAACTGCTTCACTGCGGCGCTGTCGCCCTGCCGATATTGCTCAGGCCAGGCCGGCCAACCCCACAGGCTGCCGTCAGCGGCGGCAAGATGAGCATGCAATGCGTCAAACGCCGCCTGTTGATACAGGCTGTCGCCACCGTCGGCAACAAACTGCTCGAACGCCTGACGCTGTTCGTCACCAGCTTTACGCCCCTGGAACAACGGGAACGCCAGCTTCAGCGCCGCCAGCTTGAGCTGCGTCACCGTGCTGTAATCCACCAGTTCGCTGCTGCGCGCTTTGATCAGCTGTTTTTGCGTTGCCGGCTTCAGCCACCATTTCTGCGCCGCATCGCTACGCTGGAACTCTTCCACCGCGTTCACATCGATATACACCACGTTCAGCCAGCGTCGCGACGACGGGCTGTACGGGCTGGCGCTTTCCGGGTTCGCCGGATACAGCGCGTGGATCGGGTTCAGCCCGACAAAAGCGCCGCCCCGTTCCCCAACCTGCTCCACCATCTGCCGCAGATCGCCGAAATCGCCGATACCCCAGTTACGATCGGAGCGCAGGGTGTAAAGCTGGACGCAAGCGCCCCACAGTTTTTGTCCGGTCAGCAGCGCATCCGGCTCAAAGCAGCGTTTCGGCGCAACAATCAACCGGCACTGCCACTGCTGTTCGTCCTGGGTTAGCGTCAGTTGGTGATAACCCGCCGGCAACTCGCCCGGCAGGGTAAGGGTTTTACGCGCGCCGGCGCGCCCCTGTTGCCGGCCACCGTCTTCACGCAGCAGAGTCCAGAGATACTCGCCGCTGCCCGCAAGCGGCAACGCCACCGGCGCGCCCTGATAGAATACCTTGACCGCCGGCAGCGGCGTCACCGCAGCCTCCAGCGGCGCGGCAGTCCGCCCCATGGCATCCAGCAGTTTGCGCTTGGTGTCCTGCGCGATCGCCTGCTGTTTCCCATGAGCGTTAATATAATCAGCGGCAATACCCGCCTGAGCGGCCGCCTGATCGATGCGCTTGCGATCCATTCGCTCTCCTTAACGCTTGGCTTGCCAGATACGCTGTTGGTAGTCGCGGATCGAACGATCCGAACTGAACATACCGACCCGCGCGGTGTTAAGAATAGTGCGGCGTGTCCATTCGTCCTGGTCACGATACAGCTCGTCTACCTGCCGTTGAGCCTGGCAGTACGAAGCGAAGTCGGCCAGCACCAGATAAGGGTCACCGCCTTCCAGCAAGCTGTGCAGCATCATGTCGAAGGCATGCTTGTCGCCATGGCTGAAGGCGCCGCTCGCCAACTCGTCGAGGATCGCCTTCAGGTGTTTGTCCTTCTTGCGGTAGCTGAGCGGGTCGTAGCCTTTGGCCAGCAGCGCCTTCACCTGATCGACGGTATTGCCGAAGATAAAGATGTTGTCGTCGCCCACCTGCTCGGCGATCTCCACATTGGCCCCGTCCAACGTACCGACGGTCAGCGCGCCGTTCAGCGCCAGCTTCATGTTGCCGGTGCCGGACGCCTCTTTGCCGGCGGTAGAGATCTGTTCGGAGATATCCGCCGCCGGGATCATCAGTTCAGCGACGGAAACGCGGTAGTCGGGAATAAACGCCACTTTCAGCCGATCCTTCACCAGCGGATCGTTGTTGATCACCGAAGCCGCCTGATTGATCGCATAAATGATGTTCTTCGCCAGATAGTAGCCCGGTGCCGCTTTGGCCCCGAACAGGAATACCCGAGGCACGATGTCCAGATTCGGGTTGTCACGCAGTTGGCGATACAGCGACAGAATGTGCAACAGGTTCAAATGCTGGCGTTTGTATTCGTGCAGGCGCTTGATCTGCACATCGAAAATGGCGTCCGGGTTCAGCGTCAGGCCCATTACGCCGTGCACGTAGTTTGCCAAGGCGACTTTGTTATCGCGCTTGATTTGCCGATAACGCTGACGGAACGCTGCATCGTCGGCATATTTTTCCAGCCCTTTCAGCGCGTCGAGATCGTTGGCCCACTCGACCTTCAGCGTCTCGTCAATCAGCCCCGACAGCGCCGGGTTACACTGTTTCAGCCAGCGGCGCGGCGTGATGCCGTTGGTGACGTTGTGGAATTTGTTCGGCCACAGCTGGTGATATTCCGGGAACAGGTCTTTCACCACCAGGTCGGAGTGCAGCTGCGCTACGCCGTTGACCGCAAAGCCGCTGACGACGCACAGGTTAGCCATGCGCACCTGTTTGTCATGGTGTACCGCCAGCTTGGCCCAAACCGCCTTGTCGCCCGGCCAGTGTTTATCCACCAGCTTTTTGAAGTTGGCGTTGATCTGCTTGATGATGGAGAAATGACGCGGCAGCAGGCTGCGCACCAGCTTCTCGTCCCAGCACTCCAGCGCCTCGGGCATCAGGGTGTGGTTGGTGTAGGCAAAGGTGTTGCTGGTGATCGCCCAGGCGGCATCCCATTCCAACTGGTGCTCATCCAGCAGAATGCGCAGCATTTCCGGGATGGCGATGGTGGGGTGAGTGTCGTTGAGTTGAATCACTTCGTACTTAGGCAGGTCTTCAATCTTGCGGCCGGCCTGATGGTGTTTGCGCAGGATATCCGCCACCGAACAGGCGCACTGGAAATATTGCTGCATCAGGCGCAGACGCTTACCCGCCTGATGGTTGTCGTTCGGGTACAGTACCTTGGTCAGCTTGGCGGCTTCTACGCCCAGCTTCTCCGCCTGCAGGAATTTGCCGTCGTTGAAATCCCCCAGATCGAACGGGTGCTGATGGGTCGCCTGCCACAGGCGCAGCGGTTGGGTCACGCCATTACGGAAGCCCAGCACCGGCAGATCCCAGGCTTCGCCACGCAGGGTAAACGCCGGACGCCACAGTTCGCGGCCATCGGCCAGTTTTTCCAGTTTCCCGCCGATACCCACATCCACCGACAGCGCGGCATTGTGCTGGAACCACGGGTAGCTTTCGCGCTGCCAGTTATCCGGCGCTTCTTGCTGCTGACCTTCGCTGAACGACTGGCGGAAGAGCCCGTATTGGTAATTGAGGCCATAACCGGTGGCCGGTTGCTCCACCGTCGCCATCGAATCCAGGAAACAGGCCGCCAAGCGCCCCAGCCCGCCGTTGCCCAGTGCCGGATCGGTTTCCTGCTCGAGCAGATCCGCCAGCTTGATATCCTGCTCCGCCAGCGCCTGTTCGACGGTGTCGTACCAGCCCAGGTTAATCAGGTTATTCGCCGTCAGGCGGCCAATCAGAAACTCCATCGAAATATAGTTCACATGGCGCAACGGCTTGGCGCTTTTGCGTGGCGCAGGCTGCGCAGCAAGCTGTTCGGCCAGCGCACGGCTTACCGCCTCCCACCATTGGTGCTGGGTCATCTGTTGTGCAGAACTGAGGCCAAACCGTTGCCACTGACGGGTCAGTGCCGCCAGAAAAGCATCCTTTTTAAGCATAGGCTGTGACATAAGGGAAACTCTCTATCCAGTAAGTGGGTCAAATTACCGTTATCGTGCCGGGGAGAAAGGTTGAAGGCATCATCCCGCCCGGGGATTAGCTGGGGAGGAGGATTGGGGCGTAGCTAAAATTGTGATCTCAGGCACTTTTTGACTCCCTTGCATGATGCAAAAAAGCCCGCCGACGAACGCCGCGAGCACTGAGAATAAGCAGAAAATCCCCGCTATGAAATTAGCATAGTTAATGCAGCTGATGAAGTTTTGTACATGCATCGAAATGCTTTCCCTCAACCGCGTTACCAAACCGCCCCACAACGCCGCAATTGCGCAATGATTTGCCTGCAAACGTAAAAAAGTGTGATCAATAGCAATTTAACTCCAAGCCGAAGATGAACCTTGTTGCAATACGTTTAACGTTGTCAGAAGTTAGGAGGGTGATTAATTACGAGCCATAAAATAATTAGTTTTACTCCGATCCCGGCAGGAGTCGCGATGAACTGAACCCCTTCGGGCAGGCCAACGGCTACGGGAGCCGCGATTTTCACTCTGGAATACTATGCTGATCCCATCAAAACTGAGCCGTCCGGTACGGCTGCAAAATACCGTGATCCGCGATCGCCTGCTGGCCAAATTAGCCGGCACGGCAAACTATCGCCTGACATTGGTTAATTGCCCGGCGGGATACGGAAAAACGACGCTGGTCGCACAATGGGCAGCCGGCAAATCAGATTTGGGCTGGTACTCGCTGGATGAAAGCGACAACCAACCCGAGCGCTTTGCCAGCTACCTGATCGCCGCCTTGCAACATGCCAGCGGCGGCCACTGCGTGAAGAGCGAAGCGTTGAGCCAAAAACATCAGTACGCCAGCCTGTCGGCGCTGTTCGCCCAGCTGTTCATTGAGCTGTCCGACTGGCATCAGCCGCTGTACCTGGTGATTGACGATTACCACCTGATCACCAATGACGTCATCCATGAAGCCATGCGCTTCTTCCTGCGTCATCAGCCGGAAAACCTGACGCTGATCCTGCTGTCCCGTACCCTGCCGCCGCTGGGCATCGCCAACCTACGCGTGCGCGATCAACTGCTGGAGATGGGCACGCAGCAACTGGCGTTTACCCATCAGGAAGCCAAACAATTCTTCGACTGCCGCCTGACCGCGCCGATGGAACAGCATGACAGCAGCCGCCTGTGCGATGAAGTCGAAGGTTGGGCCACCGCGTTGCAGCTGATTGCGCTGTCTGCCCGGCAGTCCACCTCGTCTGCACAGCAATCCGCCAAACGCCTGGCCGGTCTGAACGCCAGCCACCTGTCCGATTATCTGGTGGACGAAGTGCTGGATCACGTCGATGCCGGGGCGCGCGCTTTCCTGTTGCGCTGCTCGGTGCTGCGTTCAATGAACGATGCGCTGATCGTGCGCCTGACCGGCGAAGATAACGGCCAGCAACGGCTGGAAGAACTGGAGCGCCAGGGGCTGTTTATCCACCGCATGGACGACACCGGCGAATGGTTCTGCTTCCATCCGCTGTTCGCCACTTTCCTGCGCCAACGCTGCCAATGGGAGCTGGCGCTGGAGCTACCGGGGCTGCACCGCGCCGCCGCCGAAGGCTGGCTGGCATTGGGTTACCCGGCGGAGGCGATTCACCACGCGCTGGCGGCCAGCGACGTCAGCATGCTGCGCGATATCCTGCTGCAACACGCCTGGTCGCTGTTCCATCACAGCGAGCTGGCCCTGCTGGAAGAGTGCCTGAATGCGCTGCCGTATGAACGCTTGATCCAAAATCCCAAGCTGGCGCTGTTGCAGGCCTGGCTGGCGCAGAGCCAACACCGCTACATCGAAGTGAATACCCTGTTGGAACGCGCCGAACAGGCGATGCGCGATCAAAAAATCGACGTCGATCGGACCCTGCATGCCGAATTCGACGCCCTGCGCGCACAGGTGGCGATCAACGCCGGCAAGCCGGAAGAGGCCGAACGCCTGGCCACCGAGGCGCTGAAGTTTCTGCCGCTTTCCAGTTATTACAGCCGCATCGTCGCCACCTCGGTAACCGGCGAAGTCCATCACTGCAAGGGCGAGCTGGCCCGCGCGTTGCCGATGATGCAACAAACCGAGCAGATGGCGCGACGCCATCAGGCTTATCACTACGCGTTGTGGGCGCTGTTGCAACAGAGCGAAATCCTGATTGCCCAGGGTTTCCTGCAGGCCGCCTATGAGACCCAGGACAAGGCTTTTGAGCTGGTGCGCGAACAGCATCTGGAACAGTTGCCGATGCATGAGTTCCTGCTGCGTATCCGTTCGCAGATCCTGTGGTCCTGGTCACGGCTGGACGAAGCGGAAGACGCGGCGCGTCAGGGCCTGAAAATTCTGGCCAACTTCCAACCTCAGCAACAGCTGCAGTGCATCGCCATGCTGGCCAAATGCTCGCTGGCACGCGGCGATCTGGATAACGCCCATGCGCACCTGCAGCGTTGCGAAGCACTGCTGCACGGCAGCCAATACCATCGCGACTGGCTGACCAATGCCGACAAACCGCGGGTGATCCACTGGCAGATGACCGGCGACACCGCCGCCGCCGCCCAATGGCTGCGCCAGACCGAAAAACCCGGCATGGCGGATAACCACTTTATGCAGGGCCAGTGGCGTAATATCGCCCGGGTGCAAATCATGCTCGGCCAATACGAAGAAGCCGAAGTGGTGCTGGATGAACTGAACGAAAACGCCCGCCGCCTGCGGCTGGTGAGCGATCTGAACCGCAACCTGCTGCTTAGCAACCAGCTTTACTGGCAGATGGAACGTAAAGGCGATGCGCAAAAGGTCCTGATGGAGGCGCTGTCCCTGGCCAGCCGCACCGGATTTATCAGCCACTTTGTCATCGAGGGCGAAGTGATGGCGCAGCAGCTGCGTCAGCTGATTCAGCTCAATACGCTGCCTGAGCTGGAGCACCATCGCGCTCAGCGCATTCTGCGCGACATCAACCAGCACCATCGGCATAAATTCGCGCATTTTGACGAGAACTTCGTCGATAAGCTGCTAACGCACCCGCAGGTGCCGGAACTGATCCGCACCAGCCCGCTGACGCAGCGCGAATGGCAGGTGCTGGGGCTGATTTATTCCGGTTACAGCAACGACCAGATCGCCGGCGAGCTGGACGTGGCGGCCACCACCATCAAAACCCATATCCGCAATCTGTATCAGAAGCTGGGCGTGGCCCACCGTCAGGAAGCGGTACAGCAGGCGCAGCAACTGCTGAAGATGATGGGTTACGGCGCCTAAAAACCACAGCGTTGCTCTGGTCTTAATTGCCACAGAGTTGGTTACAATGGCGGCATATTCTCATTACAAGGCAGTCAGAAGTCATGGAACAGTTTGAAGCGATCAACGTTGAACAAGCCTACGCGCGCTGGAAAGAAGACAGCGCAGCTCTGGTCGACATCCGCGATCCGCAGAGTTTTGAAGCCGGGCACACGCCGGGCGCCTTTCACCTCACCAACGCCAGCCTGCAAACGTTCATGCAGCACAACGACTTTGACCGGCCGGTGATGGTGATGTGCTACCACGGCAACAGCAGCCGCAGCGCGGCGCAATACCTGCTGAATCAGGGGTTTGATGCGGTGTACAGCATTGATGGCGGTTTTGAAGCCTGGGCACGCCAGTACCCGCAGGACGTTGAAACTTCAGCGTAAAAATCAGGGCGCATCCTGCGCCCTCTTCCTTTGTTACTCCGCCGCCGCCATCGGCCGTTTGACAAACAGACCGTAGCTCAATGCCCCCAGCATCAGCAAACCCGCCCCCAGCAAGAACACGTTGGTGAACTGCCCGGTCAGGTCGAGGATCACCCCGGTGACAATCGGCGCCATCGCCGCACCGAGGAAACCGCCAAAGTTCTGAATCGCCCCCAACGAAGCCACCTGCTGTTTCGGTGCGATATCCGTCGCCAGCGTCCAGATCACGCCGGAAGGCAGCTGCGAGAAGAAATACCCCAGCGACAGCAATAAAATGCACAGCGGCGTACTGTCGACAAAGGCGATCGGCGCCACGCAGCAGGCCGCCAGCGCGGCACCGCAGACGATCGGGATCTTGCGTGCGGTGATCGCTTTCACCCCGCGGCGAATCAAACGATCGGAAATCGCCCCGCCGCACAATACCCCCAGAATGCCGGCAAAGAACGGGATCGAGGCGATCCAACCGGTCTGCTTCAGGCTAAAGCCCAGCGAATTCTCCAGGTAGCTCGGCAGCCAGGTCAGGTAAACCCAGATGGTGAACATGATGGAAAAGTTGCCCAAAATCATGAACCAGGTCGTTCTATGGCGGAACAGCGAACCCCAGCTCCCCCCCTGCGCCTGGCTGACGGCTTTTGCCGCCGCACGCTTTTCGGCGTGGATCATCGCCTCTTCCCGCGCCGTCGGATCACGGTAAAACTTCAGCCAGGCCAGCATCAGCGGAATGCCCGCCAGGCCAATGGCGATAAACATGCCGCGCCAGCCCAGGGTCAGCAGCAGCACGGTGAGGATCGGCGGAGCTATGGCGTTGGCAATCTGCGAACCGGTGTTGATGATCGACGTAGGCAGGCCACGCTCTTTCTCCGAGAACCAGCGATGGGTGATCTTGATCCCCGACGTGAAAAATGGGGATTCCGATACGCCCAGCAGCATCCGCAGGCCATAGAACATCGAGTAGCTGTTGACGAACGCCGCCATCACGGTAAATGCCGACCACAACCCCAGCGCCCAGGAAAACATTTTCTTCGGCCCCAGTTTGTCCACCAGCCAGCCGGCGGGCAGGTTGGCGAGCGCGTAAGGCCACAAAAACGCCGACAGCAGCAGGCCCATTTCGGTCGAGGAAAAGCCAAACTCCCGGGCGATAGTGGTATTGGCGATGCTCAGGTTGGCGCGATCGAGATAGTTCACCACAGCGGCAATCAACAGGATCAGGATAATGCCCCAGCGCAAACGGGAGATCGGCGCCGCCGGTGCGGCGGCCGATGCATGCAGCGCAGAAGTCGCCTCTTTCATGATTGCGGCTCCGTAAACAGGCTGAGGTGAATTTTGATCACGGCTTTGCGGATAAAACACTCACCGTGGGTTTGACAGCAAGGGCGATGCAGATCGTGCGGGAAAAATACCGCAAAGGTGCCTGGCAGCAGCGGGACCGCCATTTCATTTTGCACCTTTTGGTAAAACACGATGTCGTGGTGGCGCCGCTCTTCCGCCACGGGTTCATCGCCCCGGCGGCGCGCCACGCCGATGGTTTCTTCCCCCTGCAACAGGTACTGCACGTCGACGTGGTCAAAGTGAGACTCAGGGCGCATTTGCTGCGCCGGCACGGTGCTCATTTCCTGCAACAGACAAAACATCTTGCCGGGAATAATGTCGATTTTACCGGGTTGCAGCGTGGCAAAATCAGTGCGTTCAATAAACGCGATGGCCTGGTGAATAATCGGATGAAACGCGTGTTTTTCCCGCGCCCAGTCCTGCAGATCGCAAAGCATCATGATGGTGTTCCCCGTGTAGTGATAGTTTTAGCGGGTGTAGTAGGTACAGCGGTGTTGTTGAACCGCGGGAGGATGTCGCCATCTTCCCGCACAGCCTTAACCGGCAATTTTTTGCTGGTAGAACCCGGTGCCGCTGCGGATTTGATCCAGCAGCACGCCCAGCCCCCAGAATTTCTCCAGCACGTCGTCCTGATTTACCCGGCACAGCTCGCTGTCGAAAGTGCCCAAACGCTGGTGATAGATCTTGGCGTTTTTCGGGTAACCCAGCGTCTCCGTGACCGCCGCCAACGACAGGAAGGTCGCCAGTTCCTGCGCCAGCTCAGGCCGCTGCGCGCCGTGGTGATACAGCCAGTGGTACAGCTCCGGGTGGAAATTGGTGAACACCCCGCTGAACCCTTTGGAGCCGGCCTGCATCGCCGGCCAGGCGATAGCGGCGTTGGCATTGATGATATTCAGCGGCGTCCCTGCGGTTAATGCCACCCGACGCGTCACGGTCGGCAGATCGCAACTGACGTCCTTCAGCACGACAAAACGGCCGCTGTTGGCGCAATAGCTCAGCTCTTCATCGCTCAGCAAACGGCGATAAGGCGCCGGGCATTCGTACAGGCCCAGCGGCATGCTAGCCGGCAACGCCGCCAGCAGGCTGTCCAGCGTGGCGAAAAATGCCGCGCTGCCCTGGCGTTGCGGGTCAAGATGGTTGGTCACCAGCACCAGCGCGTCGATGCCGGTTTGCGCCATCGCCTGCAGCTCTTCAATTTGCTGCTCCAGCGCGTCGCTGATATGGCCGGAAGCGATAACCGGCACCCGGCCGTCTACCCGCTGCACCACAAAACGCGCCAGCTCGACCCGTTCCGCCAGGCTGAGGAACTGCATCTCGCTGGACTGACAAACGGCGAACAACGCATCGACGCCACGCTGCAAATACCAGTCGATCAGGCGCGCCAGACCCGGATAGTCGATCTCGTTGCGAGCGGTAAACGGCGTTAGCATTACCGGTACAATGCCCTCGATGTTCTTCATTTTTGCTCCTCACACCGCGCTGACGCGGCAGACAATGGTGTTGTTTGATTAGGGATCAGCGCTGGCTCAGACGAGCCACCACCTGTTGATGTTGCGGCATGTTGGACGCCCCTTCTCTTTCCACCGCCAGTGACGCGAAGGCGGCGGCATAGGTTGCCGCCTGGGCAATCGTTTGCCCGGTGGCGATAGCCGCGGCGAAGGCGCCGTTGAACGCATCTCCCGCGCCGGTGGTATCGACGCTCAACGCCGGGAATGCGGGAATATGCTGGAACTGAGAACCTTCGAGGATCATCGCTCCGCGCGCTCCCATGGTGATGATGACCCGTCGGGCGCCCAGCGCGGCGATACGCTGCGCCGCCTCTTTGGCGCTGTTCAAATCCGTGACCTCCACGCCGGACAGCAGCGAGGCCTCGGTTTCATTCGGGGTGATCACATCGACATATTCCAGGCATTGCAGCGCGTCGGCGGAGTAAGGCGCAGGATTGAGGATCACCCGTATCCCCAACGCATTGGCCAGCTTCATCGCGTTCAGCGTGGCGTTAAAGTTATTCTCCAGCTGCACCAGCAGAACCTCCGCGCCGGCCAGCTCCGGGGCGATTGCAGCCACTTCTTCGTCGGTGATGGTTTTATTGGCGCCGGAATAAATGGCGATCATGTTCTCGCCGTCCTGCTGCGAAACATAAATGATGGCGTTGCCGGTCGGCTCGGTTTCCGATTGGTATAAAGTGAACGAGTGGATTTCCGACGCAGAGAGATGGTCGAAAGCGAACTGGCTGAACTGATCTTTGCCCACTTTGGACACGAAATGCACCTGAGCGCCGGCCCGGCTGGCGGCCATCGCCTGATTGGCCCCCTTGCCGCCGGGGCCGAGCGTACTGCCTAGCGCCAGCAGCGATTCGCCGCCTTTGGGAAAGCGCGCCACTCTGGCGACGATATCGACATTGAATGACCCCAGAATACAGACCTTGCCTCGCATGTTTTTTCCTCTCTCCGGCTCCTGCACCTTTCTTTTCTGGCTTTCCAGGCGCCTTAACAGCACTTCGAACGTGCCGTCGGTTTCGGTAATTAATTTGGCCTGCAGGCTGCGGCGGATGACTATCGCGCCGCCGTGACAGCGCTGCACTAACCCCAGTTGCGCCAGCACGTTTAAATCGCTGCGGATGGTTTCTTTGGTCACCGCAAAAGACGTGGCCAGGTACGCCACGCTAACGCGTTCATATTTATCCAGATAATCCAGAATGTTATTGCGTCGTTCTTCGAGAAACATAGTCACCTCAGCACCTGTTTTTGAGAGTAAGGGACCCCCAGTGGTTAAAAAGTGACTGTGATCATATGTTGCAGGGCTAAACGGAAGTAAACAAAAATCGCTGCAATATTCGCCGGCCCATAGCGGGAAAACCGCGGGATTGATAAGCCGCCACAGGCCCGTTAGTGGGTGTTTTTACTGGTTTTTCGCAGATCCCTTGCCTGCGTTCAAGATTTCAACGGTATAATCAGCCGTCAACGCCGTCGGCGGCAAACCGACGGTCCAACTTATCTTTACCCTATGAATTTCAAGCTGCGGCCAGGCGGCAAGGGTGTAAATCCCCCGGAGCATACTCAGGTAAGCGACTGGGGTGAGCAGCCAACAACGCCGAGGCTTGAAAGGCGACGGGTATATGAAACGGAATATCTATGGTTCGAGTAATCGCCGTATCCAACCCCCGCCTGGCTCAGGCCTTTGTCGACTACATGGCGACACAGGGCATTGAACTTAGCGTGCACAATACCGGCGAGGCGGCGGAAATCTGGTTGGCTGACGACAGCCATCTGGATCAGGTGCAGCACGAGTTGCAGCAGTTCCTGGTCGATCCGCTCAACCGCCGCTATCAGGCCGCCAGTTGGGAAACCGGCAACACCGGCGCCGATCTGCACTACCCAGGCTACTCCTATCTGCAAACCTTGCGCAGCAAGGCCGGGCCGCTGACGCTGGGCGTGATGGTGCTGTGCATTGCGGTGTATATCCTGATGCAGGCGATGGGCGATGATACCGTGATGTACTGGCTCTCCTGGCCGCAGGACAGCAGCCAATACCCGCAGCTGTGGCGCTGGGTCAGCCACGCGTTCTTGCATTTTTCGCTGCTGCACATCGCCTTAACCTGCTGTGGTGGTGGTATCTCGGCGGCCCGCTGGAAAAACGCCTCGGCACCGGCAAGCTGTTCGTGCTGGCGGTGGTATCAGCCTTCTTCAGCGGTTGGGCGCAGTCACTGTTCAGCGGCGCGTTGTTCGGCGGCCTGTCCGGCGTGGTCTATGCGCTGATGGGCTACAGCTGGCTCAGCGGCGAACGGGCACCGGAACGCGGCCTGATGCTGCCGCGCGGCCTGATGGTATTTTCGGTGCTCTGGCTGGTGGCCGGGTATTTCGATATTTTAGGAATGTCGATCGCTAACGCGGCACACGTGGCCGGTTTAGTGTTAGGGTTATTGATGGCATTTTGGGACACGCGTCATCGCGCGCACAACGAACAATAACAGCCAGGTACAAGCCAGGCGTTTTAGGGGATTATCGTGAAGCAAACACAGCGTCATGACGCAATTATCGAGCTGGTGCGCCTGCAAGGTTATGTCAGTACGGAAGAACTGGTCGAACATTTTGACGTCAGTCCGCAAACGATTCGCCGCGATTTGAATGACCTTGCCGATCAGAACAAAATTCAGCGCCATCACGGCGGCGCTGCGTTGCCTTCCAGCTCGGTCAATGCCGCTTATAACGATCGCAAAGTGATGTGGTCGGAAGAGAAAGCGCGTATCGCCCAGCGCGTCGCCAGCCAGATCCCCGACGGCGCCACGCTGTTTATCGACATCGGCACCACGCCGGAAGCGGTCGCTCACGCGCTGATGAACCACAAAAACCTGCGCGTGGTGACCAATAACCTGAACGTCGCCACCCTGCTGACCGCCAAGGAAGATTTCCGCCTGATCCTGGCCGGCGGCGAAGTGCGCACCCGCGATGGCGGCATCATGGGCGAGGCCACGCTGGATTTTATCTCCCAGTTCCGGCTCGATTACGGCATTCTCGGCATCAGCGGCATCGACATGGACGGCTCGCTGCTCGAATTCGACTACCATGAAGTTCGCACCAAACGCGCAATTATCGAAAACTCGCGCTGCGTGATGCTGGTGACCGACCATTCCAAATTCGGCCGCAATGCGATGGTCAACCTCGGCAATATGAACCTGATCGACTACCTGTTTACCGACCAGTTACCGCCGCCAAGCGTGATGAAAATCATCGAACAGTACGACGTGCAGTTGGAGCTGTGCTGATCTCCGCCCTTCTCGTCTAACCCAATGGGCGCAGCCTGCCGCGCCGTCACCCCGCCGTTTTTACCCGGGCTCAGCCTACTGAGCCCGGCGTTGCCTGCCGGAATACCCCTTTTCTTTGTGTAACTACTATCACCAAACTGTTACCTCTATCACGCCTAAATGTTTTTGTTTGGTTAAGTCTTGGCTTGTTTGTTGGTTTTTGATTACAATCATGAGCGAAAACGAACATGAAAGAGCTATTTCGAACATCTGGAGGAAGTTGACGTGGAAACCAAAGACTTGATCGTTATCGGTGGCGGCATCAACGGTGCCGGCATCGCAGCAGATGCTGCCGGGCGCGGGCTGTCCGTACTGCTACTGGAAGCGCAAGACTTGGCCTGCGCTACGTCTTCCGCCAGTTCCAAACTGATCCACGGCGGCCTGCGCTACCTGGAACACTACGAATTCCGCCTGGTGAGCGAAGCGCTGGCCGAGCGTGAAGTGTTGCTGAAGCTGGCGCCGCACATCGCGTTCCCCATGCGTTTCCGCCTGCCGCACCAGCCGCATCTGCGCCCGGCCTGGATGATTCGCATCGGTCTGTTCCTGTACGATCACCTGGGCAAACGCACCAGCCTGCCGGGCAGCAAGAGTTTGCGCTTTGGACCAGAATCGGTACTGAAGCCTGAACTGAAGCGCGGTTTCGAATATTCCGACTGCTGGGTCGACGACGCTCGTCTGGTGGTGCTGAACGCGCAGGAAGTGGAAAAACGCGGCGGCGAAGTGCGCACCCGCACCAAAGTGACCCGCGCATGGCGTGAAAACGGCCTGTGGATGGTGGAAGCGGTTGACGTCGACAGTGGTAAAACCTTTACCTGGCGCGCCAAGGGCCTGGTCAACGCCACCGGCCCTTGGGTGAAACACTTCTTTGACGACGGCCTGAAGCTGAAATCCCCGTACGGCATCCGCCTGATCAAAGGCAGCCACATTGTGGTGCCGCGCGCTCACAACCAGCCGCAGTCCTATATTCTGCAAAACGAAGACCACCGCATCGTGTTCGTGATCCCGTGGAATGACGAATTCTCGATCATCGGCACCACCGACGTGGAATACCACGGCGATCCGAAAGACGTGAAGATCGACGATAACGAGATCGACTACCTGCTGAAAGTGTACAACGACCACTTCAAGAAGCAGTTGGGCCGTGACGACATCGTCTGGACCTACTCCGGTGTGCGTCCGCTGTGCGATGACGAGTCCGATTCGCCACAGGCGGTGACCCGCGACTACACGCTGGACGTGCATGACGAGCAGGGCAAAGCGCCGCTGCTGTCGGTGTTCGGCGGTAAACTGACCACCTATCGCAAGCTGGCTGAACATGCGATGGAAAAACTGGCGCATTACTACCCTGGCTGCGGCCCGGCGTGGACCAAAAACGGTTCTCTGCCCGGCGGCGACATCGGTGGCGATCGCGACAGCTATGCCGCCAAACTACGCCGCGAACACGGCTGGTTGCCGGAATCCCTGGCGCGCCGCTACGCCCGCACCTACGGCAGCCACAGCGAGCTGATCCTGGCGAATGCCAACGGCCTCAGCGATCTGGGCGAAGAGTTTGGTCACGGTTTGTATGAAGCCGAACTGCGCTACCTGGTAGAGAAAGAGTGGGTGGTCGAGTTGGAAGACGCCATCTGGCGCCGTACCAAACTGGGCATGTGGCTGGATGATGCACAGCAGGCGCGGGTGAAAGCCTGGCTGGCGCAACACACGAAAACGAAAACGCTCTCTCTGGCTTCCTGAGCCATTGAAGGTGAAAAGGGCCGTATATCCGGCCCTTCAGATTAGCGACAAAGATTCGAAAAACGTGGTTTTCGAACCTTTGGGGTAAAGCAGAAGATCTCATCCTTTGCTTCATTAGTCGTCAAAGTAAACCCTTTAGCTGCAAAGAACTTTGTCAACATTCTCAAAGGGCCGGATATCCGGCCCTTTTGCATTACAGCTTGATCGGTTTGATGTGCCAGATTTCGTCCGCATACTCCTGAATGGTGCGGTCGGAAGAAAAATACCCCATGTTGGCGATATTCAAGATCGCCCGCCGCGTCCAGTCATCCTGATTGCGGTACACCTCATCCACCTTGTCCTGCGTATCCACATAGCTGCGGTAATCGGCCAGTAACTGGTAGTGATCGCCCAAATTCACCAGCGAATCAAACAGATTGCTGTAGCGCTTTGGCTCCTCCGGGCTGAATACGCCGGTGGCGATCTGGGTCAGCGCCTGATGCAGTTCGGGATCTTGCTCATAGTACAGATGCGGGTTGTAGCCGTTGCGGCGCAACTCTTCCACCTGCTCGGCGGTATTGCCGAAGATAAAGATGTTCTCTTCACCCACATGCTCCAGCATCTCTACGTTAGCGCCGTCCAACGTGCCGATGGTCAGCGCGCCGTTAAGGGCGAACTTCATGTTGCTGGTGCCCGACGCCTCGGTGCCCGCCAGCGAGATCTGCTCGGAAAGGTCCGCCGCCGGAATGATCAACTGCGCCAGACTGACGCTGTAGTTCGGAATAAATACGACCTTCAACTGGGTGTGCACGCGCGGATCGTTATTGATCACCTTCGCCACATCGTTGATCAGGCGAATGATCTGCTTAGCCGCATAATAGGCCGACGCCGCTTTGCCGGCGAAGATCACGACCCTCGGCACGCGCTCGGTCTCCGGATCCTGCAACAGGCGGTTATACAGCGTGATCACGTGCAGTACATTGAGCAGTTGCCGTTTGTACTCATGAATGCGTTTGATCTGCACATCGAACAACGCATCCGGGTTGACCACCACATTCAGGGTTTTGGCGATGTACTTCGCCAACCGCTCCTTGTTTTGCCGTTTGGCAGCCTGAACCGCCTGCAGAAAACTGGGGAAATCGATGTTGGCTTTGAGCTCACTCAGTTGGCTGAGATCGGTGCGCCAGGTCTGGCCAATGCTGTCGTCAAGCACGGCGGAAAGCGGCCGGTTGGCCAACCCCAGCCAGCGGCGCGGCGTGACGCCGTTGGTTTTGTTGCAGAAACGATCGGGGAAAATGCGCGCAAAGTCGGCAAACAGCGATTGCACCATCAGCTCGGAATGCAGTGCGGAAACCCCGTTGACCTTATGGCTGGCTACCACCGCCAGCCACGCCATGCGTACCCGGCGGCCATTGGTCTCGTCAATGATCGACACCCGCGCCAGCAGCTCGTTGTCGCCCGGCACCACTTCCTGCACGTGCTTGAGGAAGTGATCGTTGATCTCGAAGATCAACTGCAAGTGACGCGGCAGGATCCGGCCGATCATATCCAGCGGCCAGGTCTCCAGCGCTTCGCTCATCAGCGTGTGGTTGGTGTAGGAGAATACCCGTTCCACGACGGCCCAGGCGTCGAGCCAACTGAACTTGTGATCGTCGATCAGCCGATGCATCAGTTCGGGGATAGACAACACCGGGTGAGTGTCATTCAGGTGAATGGCAATCTTGTCCGCCAGATTGTCGAAGGTTTTATGCATCGTCCAGTGGCGGTTGAGGATATCCTGCACCGTGGCCGACACCAGGAAATACTCCTGCCGCAGCCGAAGTTCGCGCCCGGAATAGGTGGAGTCGTCCGGGTACAATACGCGCGATACGTTCTCCGAGTGGTTTTTATCCTCAACCGCCGCGAAATAATCCCCCTGATTGAATTTACCTAGGTTGATTTCGTTACTGGCCTGGGCGCTCCACAGCCGCAGCGTGTTGGTGGCGTCGGTATCAAAACCGGGGATCACCTGATCGTAAGCGATGGCCAACACCTCTTCGGTTTCCAGCCAGCGCGCCTTGGCGCCTTCCTGCTGAATTCGCCCGCCGAAGCGCACCTTGTATCGGGTGTTGTGGCGCGGGAACTCCCACGGGTTGCCGTATTCCAGCCAGTAGTCCGGTGACTCCATCTGCTGGCCGTTAACGATGTTCTGCTTGAACATGCCGTATTCGTAGCGGATGCCGTAGCCGCGCCCCGGCAGCGCCAGCGTCGCCAGCGAATCGAGGAAACAGGCCGCCAACCGCCCCAACCCCCCGTTGCCCAGCCCCGGATCGTTCTCTTCCTCCAGCAATTCACCGAGGCTCAGCCCCATTTCATTCAACGCGTCATCGATATCCTGGTAAATCCCCATCGACAACAGCGCGTTGGAAAGCGTGCGTCCGAGCAGGAATTCCATCGACAGGTAATAGACCTGCCGCACGTCCTGGGAAAGCTGGGCGCGGTTGGAACGCAGCCAGCGTTCCACCATGCGATCGCGCACCGCAAACAGCACGGCGTTCAGCCAGTCATGCTGGTTGGCGATAGCCGGATCCTTGCCGACAATAAACATCAGCTTATAGGCGATGGAATGTTTCAGCGCTTCAACACTGACCGTGGGTGAGGTGTAACTAATCGGTGAAGTCATAGCTTTTCTATCCCCTGAAGGGGGCGCCATATTCTTCGGAATATCAACGCCCCGCTGAATATGGGCACAGCATGCTGCGCCCCTACAACCTACAAGTACGGATGCTTGCTGCATGCAAGCTAACCAGACACCCGTATTACGACTATAACAACCGTTGATAAAGCGACAGATAATCCTTTGCCGCAATCTGCCAGCCAAAATCCACGCTCATGGCGTGGCGTTGTACGTGACGCCAATGCTTTGGCCTGCTCCACAGCACCATGGCGCGCCGGATGGCGTTGCCCAGTGCGGCGGCGTCACAATCATCAAAGACAAATCCGCTGGCGGTGCCGTCGGCCAGATTCTCCAGCGCACAGTCCACCACCGTGTCCGCCAGCCCGCCGGTGCGGCGCACCAAGGGCAGCGTGCCGTATTTCAAGCCGTAGAGCTGGGTCAGCCCGCAAGGTTCGAAACGGCTCGGCACCATGATCACATCGGCCCCACCGATAATCCGGTGCGAGAACGCCTCGTGATAACCAATCTGTACGCCGACCTGTTCCGGATAGTCGGCGGCGGCGGCCAGAAACGCCTGCTGCAACACCGCATCGCCGGCCCCTAACAGCGCCAGTTGGCCCCCCTGCTCGAGCAATGCCGGCAGCGCTTCCAATACCAGATCCAGACCTTTCTGGCTGGTCAGGCGGCTCACCACCGCAAACACCGGCAGCGACTCGTCCACCTTCAGGCCCATCGCTTTTTGCAGGTGCAGCTTGTTCTTGGTCTTGTTCTTCAAATCTTCGGCATCGTAGCGGGCGGTCAATCGCGGATCGTGGGACGGATCCCAAATATTGTCGTCCACGCCGTTAAGAATGCCGCTCAACCGCCCCTGCCGCTGGCGTTCCTGCAACAACCCTTCCATGCCGCAACCGAACTCCGGCCGGGTGATTTCCCGCGCGTAGGTCGGGCTGACGGCGGTGATATGGTCGGCGTAATACAGCCCGGCTTTCAGGAACGACATCTGGCCGTAAAACTCCAGGCCGTAAACGTTGTAAAACGAAGGCGGCAGCCACAGTTCAGCCACGTGATGGGCGGAGAACAGCCCCTGATAGGCCAGGTTGTGCACGGTGAAAATCGAACGCGCCGGGTGGCCGTTGGCCGCCAGATAGGCACAGGCCAGGCCGGCGTGCCAGTCATGGGCGTGCACTACCTGCGGCCGCCAGTAGCGGTCCAACCCCTTGGCCAACTCGCAGGCGATCCAGCCCAACAGGGCAAAACGCCGATGGTTGTCGGAATAGGCATTCATCGACTGGTCATGATAAGGGCTGCCCGGCCGGTCATACAGCCAGGGGGCGTCAATCAGGTAGATGCCCACGCCATGATAGGTACCGTAGCGCAGGCCGACCCGGCCGGCGAACGAATCGATTTCCGCCACCAGCACGGAGTCCGGTATACCATTACGCACGTCAGGAAAAGCGGGCAATAGCACCCGAACGTCGCCGCCCTCGGCAATTTGAGCCGCCGGTAATGCGCCAACCACGTCTGCGAGCCCCCCGGTTTTCAACAGAGGGAACATTTCAGAACATACGTGTAAAACCTGCATTATCACTCCTGAAGTCGGCAAAGAAGCAGGCTTGCCGCTGTTGTAAATTCCGCGTTTTGCAAGCCATCAGTCCATTCACAAGGCGGCGGTATCATCGTTCCGCCGACAACCTTAACTCACAACTTTGACAGCATTTCGCGCGTCACCAGCACAATGCCGCCTTCCGAGCGATAAAAGCGTTTGCTGTCTTCATCGGCGTTTTCGCCAATCACCATGCCCTCGGGAATGTGGCAGGCGCGGTCAATGATGCAGCGCCGCAGGCGGCAGGAACGGCCGACGTTTACGTCCGGCAGCAATACGGTAGAGTCGATGGTGCAGAACGAGTTCACCCGCACCCGCGGGAACAGCACCGAATGCACCACCACCGAACCTGAGACGATGCAGCCGCCGGACACCAGCGAATTCATGGTCATGCCGTGGCTGCCGGAACGGTCCTGCACGAACTTGGCCGGCGGCAGCGGCTCCATATGGGTGCGGATCGGCCAGGCGCGGTCATACATGTCCAGTTCCGGCGTCACCGAGGCCAGATCGAGGTTGGCGCGCCAGTAAGCTTCCAGCGTGCCTACGTCGCGCCAGTACGGCGGCAGATCGGGGTTGGAGGTGACGCAAGACAGCGTGAACGGGTGCGCCCACGCCGCTTTCTGAGCGGTGATTTTCGGGATCAGATCCTTGCCGAAATCGTGGGTGGAGCCGGGGGTCGACATATCCTCTTCCAGCAGTTGGAACAGATAGTCGGCGTTAAAGATGTAGATCCCCATACTGGCCAGCGACATCTCCGGGTTACCCGGCATTGGCGGCGGATTGCTCGGTTTTTCCAGGAACTCGAGGATCAGATCGTTCTCATCGACTTCCATCACGCCGAATTCGCTGGCCTCATCGCGCGGCACCGGCAAGCAGGCGACCGTGCACTGCGCGCCCTTTTCGACGTGATCGATCAGCATGCGCGAGTAATCCATCTTGTAGATGTGATCGCCCGCCAGGATCACCACGTACTCGGCATCGTAGCGGCGGATGATGTCCAGGTTCTGGTACACCGCATCCGCCGTGCCCTTGTACCAATGCTCGGTACTGAGGCGTTGCTGGGCCGGCAGCAGATCGACAAATTCGTTCATCTCTTCATTGAGGAACGACCAGCCGCGCTGAATATGCTGCACCAGGGTATGGGACTGATATTGGGTGATCACGCCGATACGGCGGATACCCGAGTTCAGGCAGTTCGACAGGGCAAAATCAATGATGCGGAACTTACCGCCAAAGTGGACGGCAGGCTTGGCACGGGTTGAGGTTAAATCTTTCAAGCGCGAACCGCGGCCGCCGGCCAGAATCAGAGCAACGGACTTAATCGGCAGTTGGCGCGCCAACATCAGGGGGTCTTTATTTTCAAACCTAACCATAGCTGACTCCTTTTATTATTTCTGTACCAGCACGCAAATCGAGTGCGCAGCCTGGTTCCAGGCGGGTAAAACCGCCTGCGGTCCTTCCTGAGTAAAAGGGGCGACAACCTGCCAATCGCCCGCAGGCAACCTCATCTCCACCGGCTGCGGCGTGGCGTTAACCACCACCAGCCAGCGCTGCGACAAGCGGATCTGCAATTGCAAGTCTCCCTGCTCCCATTCTTGCGCCGCAGGCGGCAGCCCTTGGGCGTTCAGCCACTGTACGCTGCCGTCGCCCTCCTGCCACCAGCGGTCTTGCTGCAGAGCGGGGATCTGCCGGCGCAGGTGAATCAGCGCTGCGGTATAAGCGGTGAGCGAGTCATCCGCCTTGGCCCAGTCGAGCCAGGTGATGGCGTTGTCCTGACAATAGGCATTGTTGTTCCCCTGCTGGCTGTGTCCATGCTCATCGCCGGCCAGCAGCATCGGCGTCCCCTGGGACAGCAACAACGTGGCAAGCAGCGCCTGCCGGCTGGCCCTGCGGCGTTGCACAATGGCGTCGTCGGCAATCGGGCCTTCAACACCGTGGTTATAGCTGAAATTATGGTCGCTGCCGTCACGGTTGCCTTCACCGTTAAGCTGGTTGTGCTTGCGGTTAAAACTGACCAGATCCTGCAGGGTAAACCCGTCATGAGCGGTCAGCATGTTGATGCCGGCGTACGGCGCACGCCCGCGTTGGTTGAACAAATCGCTGGAACCGGCAAAGCGTTGGGCAAACTGGCCAAGCGGCAAATCGCCCTGCAGCCAAAAGCGACGCATATCATCCCGGTAATGGTCATTCCACTCGGCGAAGCGCCCCGGAAAAGCGCCCACCTGATAACCGCCGGGGCCAATGTCCCACGGCTCGGCGATCAGCTTGCAGCGCGACAGCAAATCGTCCGCCAGCATCGCCTGGAACAGCGGCGCATCGCGATCGAACGCCGGGGTGCGTCCCAGTACGCTACCCAAATCGAAGCGAAAACCGTCGACATGACATTCGCTCACCCAGAAACGCAGACAGTCCATCACCCAGGCCACGCCCTGCGGTTTATCCAACCGCAGCGTGTTGCCGCAGCCGGTGTCGTTAACGTATCCCCCGTCGGGAGTCAGCCAGTAATACTCCGGGTTATCGATACCGCGCAGCGACAGCGTCGGCCCGTCCATGTCCAGCTCGGCGCTGTGGTTGAACACTACGTCGAGGATCACCTCGATACCGGCCTTGTGCAGCGCCTTCACCGCATCGCGAAATTCACGCAGCGGCGTCATGTCGGTGCGCAGGCTGCAATAACGGTTATCCGGCGCATAGGGCGCCAGCACGTTATATCCCCAGTAGTTAATCAGCCCGAGACGCTGTAGACGCGGCTCGGAGCTATGCTGCTGTACCGGCAGCAGTTCCAGCGCCGTGATGCCGAGGCGCTTGAAATGGGCGATCATCACCGGATGCCCGAGAGCTGCGAAACTGCCGCGCAGCACCGGCGGGATATCCGGGTGCAGCAGAGTGAGGCCGCGCACGTGCGCTTCGTAAATCACCGTTTTGCCCCACGGCGTGGCCGGCGGGCGATCATCCTGCCAATCGTAGGCTTCGTCGATGACCACGCACTTCGGCATCACCTCTGCGCTGTCCTGCGGGTCCGGCCGGTCGTAGCCGCCATGCAGTTCCAGATCGTCCGCCACCGGCCCCTCGACCGCGCGCGCGGCGGGATCCAGCAGCAGTTTGTTAGGGTTAAACCGCAGCCCCTGCGCGGGATCAAACGGGCCGTGCACCCGGTAAGCGTAGCGCTGGCCCGGTTTGCCGCCCGGCAGATAGCCGTGCCAGATATCACCGCTGCGCGCCGGCAGAGGCAAACGCACCTCGCGCTGTTGCCCGTCGAACAGGCACAGTTCCACGCCGGTGGCGTGGGCGGAAAACAGGGTAAAGTTGATGCCGCTACCGTCATAATGCGCCCCGAGAGGCGCGGCGATGCCGGGCGTCAGCTCAGTCATTGCGCCTCCCGCAGCAGGTAGATCGTCGCCAGCGGCGGTACGGTCACGCTAATCGAATGCTCGCGGCCGTGGTTGCCGATCGGGTCCGACACCACGCGGCCCTGGTTACCGGTATTGCTGCCGTGATAATGGTGCGAGTCGGTATTAAGGATTTCCCGATACTCGCCGGGGCGGGAGATACCGATGCGGTAGTGGTGGCGCGGCACCGGGGTAAAGTTGCTGACGGCGATCAGCTCGTTGCCCTGCGAGTCGTAACGGGCAAAGGCAAACACCGAGTTGTCGTGGTCGTCCACCACCAGCCATTCGAAGCCGTCCGGACGGTAGTCACGCTCATACAACGGCGCCTGCTGCTGATAGCAGTGGTTGAGATCGCGCACCAGCCGCTGCACGCCGTGATGCCAGCCGTCCAGGCCTTCCAGCAGATGCCAGTCGAGGCTGGTATCGAAATTCCATTCGCGCCCCTGGGCAAACTCGCAGCCCATAAACAGCAGTTTTTTGCCCGGATGCGCCCACATAAAACCGTAATAGGCGCGCAGGTTGGCGAACTTCTGCCAGGCGTCGCCGGGCATGCGGTCGAGAATCGATTTTTTGCCGTGCACCACTTCGTCATGGGAAATCGGCAGCACGAAGTTCTCGGTGTAGGCGTACAGCATGCCGAAGGTCATCTGATTGTGATGATATTTGCGGTGTACCGGATCGCACTGCATGTAGTCGAGCGTGTCGTGCATCCAGCCCAGGTTCCATTTGTAGTGGAACCCCAACCCATTGGCGTCCGGCGGTAGCGTGACCCCCGGGTAATCGGTGGATTCCTCCGCCAGCGTCACCGCGCCGGGCCGCTCCTTGCCGACGGTCTGGTTGGTGTAGCGCAGGAAGGCGATGGCCTCCAGGTTCTCGTTGCCGCCGTAATAATTCGGCACCCACTCGCCTTCGGCGCGGCTGTAATCGCGGTAGATCATCGAGGCCACGGCATCGACGCGCAGAGCGTCGATGCCGTAACGCTCCATCCAGTAAAGGGCATTGCCCGCCAGGTAGTTGCGTACCTCATTGCGGCCATAGTTGTAGATCAGCGTATTCCAGTCCTGATGGAAGCCTTCGCGCGGGTCGGCGTATTCATACAGCGCGGTGCCGTCGAAATTCGCCAAACCGTAGGCGTCGCTGGGGAAATGCCCCGGCACCCAGTCCAGGATCACATTGATGCCGGCCCGGTGCGCCGCCGCCACAAAGGCTTTGAAATCGGCCGGCGTGCCGAAACGTCGGGTCGGGGCGTAAAGCCCCAACGGCTGATAACCCCAACTGCCGTCGAAGGGGTGCTCGTTAATCGGCAACAGCTCGATATGGGTGAATCCCATGTCTTTGACGTAATCGATCAACTGCACCGCCAGCTCGCCGTAGCTGAGCCAGAAATTGTCGTCGGTGTGGCGCCGCCACGACCCCAGATGCACTTCGTAGATGGAGATCGGCCGATCAAAATCGTTGGCGCGTTGGCGTTCCGGGGTATTTTCCACCACCTCCGGCAGTGGCGTCACCAGGGAAGCCGTATCCGGTCGCATCTGCGCTTCAAAGGCGTAAGGATCGGCTTTCAGTTGGGTGTTGCCATAGCAATCGATGATTTCGTATTTGTACAGCTGCCCGGCTTTCACCCCGGGCAGGAACAGCTCCCAGATACCGTTTTCACGGCGCAGGCGCATGGGATGGCGGCGACCGTCCCAGAAGTTGAACTCTCCCACCACCGAAACGCGCTGAGCATTGGGCGCCCAGACGGCAAAGCTGACGCCTTCTACCTCGTCAAGCGTAGCGAGATGCGCCCCCAGCCGCTCATACGGCCGCAGGTGGGTCCCCTCCGCCAGCAGCCAGCCGTCGATATCCTGCAACAAGGTGCCAAAACGGTAGGGATCGTCGACGATCTGCCGGTGGTTTTGCCAGCGGACCTCCAGTTGATAACGGAAGGGGTTTTTCCGGCGCGGGACGGTAGCGCTGAAAAAGCCACGGGCATCGTCGCAGGCCAACTGCACCACCCGCTTGCCGGTTTGCTGCTCCAGTAACCAGACTTCGCTGGCATCAGGCAGCAGCGCACGGACCTGCAGGCTATTATCGACCGTATGCATACCCAACAGGGAGAAAGGATCGGCAAAGTTGCCGGAGAAAAGCTGATCAATCACGTCACGATCGGGAAGTACAGGCATAGACTTCTTCCTTAGATTAAGAGCATGATTTATAAGAGGCTGCGTCTACCCATCACCGTCCAGATCGCCGTCTTGCAGGCCGCGAGTTGACATCCATTGGGTAAATGATTAATCCATAGCCGTTTTGGTTATCATGCAATTCATTCGGTATCTAAAGCGTGATTGCGGTCGGTTATTGATCAATCCTCAGCTTGCCGACCTGAATTTCCGCTCTTTATGCTTATTTTTAGTCATCTTTTCAGCGTTGGTGAAAATGTATTCGCCAACGCTTTAAGCATAGCCAATGTCTGTCAAAAACAGTGCCGTATTAGCATGGAAAATCATTCATTAAGAAAACTGCCAGCCCGCAGCGCCGTTGCGCTACTGCCTGCCGGGAGGAAGGCCGGTTATCGGTACGAACATCTCCCCTGGCAGCAACTTCGTCCATAGCGTGCCAAGACAGGGTGAAAAGCGGAAAATAAGGCTTTGGGGGGCTGAAAGAAGCCAGCCCCCGGGAAGTTCAGTTCAGGTTTACAGCAGGATGCGCAGCATACGGCGCAGCGGCTCTGCCGCGCCCCACAGCAGTTGGTCACCCACGGTGAACGCGGACAGGTATTCCGGCCCCATATTCAGCTTGCGCAAGCGACCGACCGGCGTGTTCAGCGTCCCGGTAACCGCAGCCGGCGTCAACTCACGCATGGTCAGCTCACGGTCGTTCGGGATCACCCGCACCCAGTCATTGTGGGTCGCCAGCATCTGTTCGATTTCCGGCAGCGAAACGTCTTTTTTCAGCTTCAGGGTGAACGCCTGGCTATGGCAACGCAGCGCGCCAACGCGCACGCACAAACCGTCAACCGGGATCACGCTGGAGGTGTTCAGAATCTTGTTGGTTTCCGCCTGGCCTTTCCACTCTTCGCGGCTCTGGCCGTTATCGAGCTGTTTGTCGATCCACGGGATCAGGCTGCCGGCCAGCGGCACACCGAAGTTATCGGTCGGCAGTTTGCCGCTGCGGGTAGCCGCAGTGACTTTACGTTCGATATCCAAAATGGCCGAAGCCGGGTCCTGCAGCTCTTTCGCCACGTCGGCATGCAGCATGCCCATTTGGGTCAGCAGTTCGCGCATGTGGCGCGCGCCGCCGCCGGAGGCCGCTTGATAGGTGGAGACGGAAGCCCACTCCACCAGATCGTTGGCGAACAGGCCGCCAAGCGACATCAGCATCAGGCTGACGGTGCAGTTACCGCCAACAAAGGTCTTGATGCCTTTGTCCAGACCCTGCTGAATCACCGCATGGTTGACCGGATCCAGGATGATAATCGCGTCATCCCCCATGCGCAGAGAAGATGCCGCGTCAATCCAGTACCCTTGCCAGCCGATTTCACGCAGCTTAGGGTAGATTTCATTGGTATAATCGCCGCCCTGGCAGGTAATAATAATGTCGAGCGCGCTCAGCGCGTCAACATCGTAAGCATCTTGCAGCGTGCCCTGCTGGCCGCCGAATGCCGGCGCCGCAGAACCGTGCTGCGAAGTGGAGAAAAAGACCGGGCGAATGGCGTCGAAATCGCGCTCTTCCGTCATGCGCTGCATGAGTACGGAGCCGACCATTCCGCGCCAACCGATGAAACCAACGTTTTTCATAATAACTGTCCTACCTTGGAGGATGACTGCTTAGAGTTGTGTGCAATATCTCTCCACCTTACAAAATGTCAGCGCAGGCGCAAAGTGAATTTATTCGATGGGTGAGCGATTCTCAGCAATCCTTCTTATATACCCGCAGTCTTTCAAGCCGCAGCTTTGTTATCAATGCTTGAAAGCCCTCGGGGATGGCCTGTGCACCGTCGGGACGGACGGCGTGTTTTTTTAATTCTGAGGTAATAATGACAGAGATGATTTCAGTCACGGTATTGCTGTTTTTAATCATGGATCCGCTGGGCAACCTGCCGATTTTCATGTCGGTGCTCAAGCACCTGGAACCGCGCCGCCGGCGGATGGTGTTGATTCGTGAGCTGTTGATCGCCCTGCTGTTGATGCTGATTTTCCTGTTTGCCGGCGAGAAAATTCTGGCGTTCCTCAACCTGCGTACCGAGACCGTGTCCATTTCCGGTGGGATTATCCTGTTCCTGATCGCCATCAAGATGATTTTCCCCTCGCAGGAAGGCAACAGCAGCGGGCTTTCCGCCGGTGAAGAGCCTTTCCTGGTGCCGCTGGCGATCCCGTTGGTGGCAGGGCCTTCGATTTTGGCGGCACTGATGCTGCTCTCGCACCAGTATCCGAACCAGATTTCGCATCTGGTGGTGGCGCTGCTGATTGCCTGGGGTATCTCCGCTGCGATATTGCTGATGTCGAACCTGTTCCTGCGCCTGCTGGGCAGCAAAGGGGTCAGCGCGCTGGAAAGGCTGATGGGGTTGATTCTGGTGATGTTGTCGACCCAAATGTTCCTGGACGGCGTGCGGGCTTACATGAAACTGTAGTGAACATACTGGCGCCTGGCGGCGCCGGTATCATGACGCAGCCGGTTATTGCGGGGCTGCGACGCTGCGAATATAAGCCAAAGTATCGGCGACCACGCCATCCAACGGCTGGTTGATGTCAATCGCCCGCACGTCCTGCTCCTGCGCACCCGGTTCTTCAAGCGTCGCGAACTGAGAAACCAGCATCTGCGGCTTGAAGAAATGCCCCTTGCGCTGTTTCAAACGCTCTTCAATCACCGCCTTATCCCCTTTCAGATAGATAAAATGCAGGTTGCTGTTACCCTCGCGCAGCCGGTCGCGGTAGCTTTTTTTCAGTGCCGAACACACCAGCAGCGACACGTCATTGGTGCGCTGCATAGCGAAAATGGCGTCGTTCAGTGCCGTCAGCCACGGGGCGCGATCGTTATCGTCCAGCGCGTGCCCGGAAGCCATTTTGTTGATATTGACGCGCGGGTGCAGGTAGTCGCCGTCCAGCATCGCGGCATGGGCCTGGTGGGCAACGTCGCTGGCGACGGCGGATTTACCGCTGCCTGAAACGCCCATCAAAATAAATACGTGGTGTTGCGGATTGCTCATAATCTCATGCCCTTATGGGGACTCACGCAGGTTTGTGCGGTGGATTGCACCGCCCAATGCGCCCCAAACTCAAAATGATGCCCGGTGCCGCGCAGGGCACCCGATAGCCTCAGGATATCCTATGAATTTCAAGCTGCCGCCAGGCGGCCGCAGCTTGAAAGGTAACCGCTAAATTATACGACCGTCGCCAGCAGCAGGCAGCCTACCAGGCCGCAAACCGAGATGATGGTTTCCAGCACCGACCAGGATTTAAGGGTTTCCATAATGCTCAGGTTGAAATACTCCTTGAACAGCCAGAAACCCGGATCGTTGACGTGAGAGAAAATCACGCTGCCCGAACCGACCGCGATCACCATCAGCTCCGGGCTGACGCCGGTGGTGGCAATCAGCGGGGCGACGATGCCGCCGGCGGTGATCGCCGCCACGGTGGCGGAACCCAGCGCCAGACGCAGCGCGGCGGCAATGGACCACGCCATCAGAATAGGCGAGACGTTGCTGCCTTCCATCAGGCCGGCGATGTATTTCTCTACGCCACTGTCGACCAGCACCTGCTTGAACGCGCCGCCGCCGCCGATGATCAACAGCATCATGGCGATAATTTTGATCGAGTCGGTGATGGTGCCCATCACTTCATCCATGGTGCGGCCACGGTTAAGACCAAAGGTGAAGATAGCGATCAGCACCGCAATCAGCGTCGCCATCACCGGATCGCCGAAGAACTCGGCAAAGCGCAACAGCGTATGGCCCTTCGGCAGCACCATTTCGGCCACTGCGCGCAGTGCCATCAGGATCACCGGCACCAGAGAAGTGGCAACGCTGATGCCAAAACTTGGCATTTCTTCTTCGGTGAAGATTTTCGGGTTATACAGGCCTTCCGGCACCGGCTTGTCGATGCCTTTCAGGAAGCGGGCGTAGACCGGGCCGGCCAGGATCACCGTCGGGATGGCCAGCAGCGTGCCATACAGCAGGGTTTTCCCCATGTCGGCATGGAAGATGGTGGCGATCGCCGTTGGGCCAGGGTGCGGCGGCAGGAAACCGTGGGTCACCGACAGCGCAGCCGCCATCGGTACGCCAACGTACAGCAGCGGAACGCGGGCGGAGGCGGCGATGCTGAATACCAGCGGCAGCAGCAGCACGAAGCCGACCTCATAGAACAGCGCGAAACCGACGGTAAAACCGGTCAGCACCACCGCCCATTGAATGTGTTTTTTACCGAACTTGTCGATCAGCGTAGTGGCGATGCGCTGAGCGCCGCCACAGTCCGCCAGCAACTTGCCGAGCATGGCGCCAAAGCCCATGATCAACGCCAGGCTGCCCAGCGTGCCGCCAACGCCGGCCTTGATGGAGCCGATCACTTTATCCACCGGCATGCCCTGTGCGATACCTACCGCCAGTGCGACTAAAACCAGAGAGATAAAGCCGTTCAGCTTAAAGCGAATCATCAGCAGCAGCAGCAACGCCACGCCGCCTGCAACAATCACTAATGGCATAATTTTTCTCCAACCCTTTTATCGCGACTCTCTTTACCCTAGACCGTAAAGCGTGCGCTTGTTGTATTTTCAGGCTCTTCCCCGGTGTCAGAAGGCGAGCTGTAGGTGGTACTGAGTCAAAGGTTCTGTCCCTGCTTGCAGGGGGCGATTTACTCGCCCCGCTCCGTGCGGCCGCGGCATGCTGCGCCCCTGCACGGTCATTGACCTCGTTGTTACCGGTATCATGATACCGGTAACAACACGAGTGACGGAATCGGGTAAACGACTAAAATTCGCGTTCTGGGATAGAGATCAAACTTACGGCAGCAATAAGCGGCAAGCGCACAGGCAGGAGGTGAAACGCGCCGAACGGCGCGTGGTTCAAAATGGGATTAGTTGAAAACGATCAAATACTGCCGCCGGGAATTACGGTAAAACCCACGTCTACCATGCGCGGACAGACGGTTTCACCCCGCAACCGCGCCAGCAGACGCTCGGCGCCGATTTGCCCCATCCTTTCACGCGGCGTCAGCACGCTCGCCAGTTTCGGCACCATCACCTGACCGATATCGTGGCCGTGGAAACCGGCAATCGCCATCTGATCGGGGATCGACAACCCCTGACGCTGGCACTCAAAGGTGGCGCCAATCGCCAGGTCATCGTTGGTGCAGAAGATACTGTCAATTTGCGGATAGTCGCGCTGCGCCTGACGCAGCAGTTCGCCGCCGGCGGAATAGGACGACGAACGCGCGGTCATGACGCTGTACGGCTCCAGACCGGACTCGCGCATTGCCTGCTCATAGCCCTGCTGTTTGATAATGGTGCGCTCATCCTGACGTGCGCCGAAATACACCACGTGACGGTGGCCACGAGCGATGATTTGCTGGGTCATCTGGCGCGCGGCTTCGAAGTTATTGAAGCCCACCGCCAGATCGATGCACGGCGACACGCAGTCCATCAGCTCCACCACCGGGATGCCCGCTACCTCGATCATCTTCAGGGTTCGCGGAGTATGGTGGCGTTCGGACAGGATCAGGCCGTCGATATTGTAAGACAGCAGCGAGGTCAGACGCTGCTCTTCACGCTCCGGCAAATAGCCGTAGTGCGCCAGCATGGTCTGGTAATTGTGCGCATCGGTCACGCTCTCGATACCGCGCAAGACTTCGGCAAACACCTGGTTGGTTAACGACGGCAGCAGTACGCCAATGGCGCGGCTGGTCGAGTTGGAAAGGATATCCGGCGCACGGTTGGGAATGTAGCCCAGCTCATCCAGCGCGACGGCAATTTTTTGCTGCAAGGCGACAGAAACCTGATCGGGATTACGCAGATAACGGCTCACCGTCATCTTGGTCACGCCAACCTTGTCTGCAACATCCTGAAGTACCGGCCGTTTTTTCTTCATTATCAATGAACTGGCTAACCGTGAAAGGGCGTTCATTTTAGCAAAAAAAAACCGGGGCCGATATTGTTGGTTGCCGGATGGCCGAATGCAAAAAGGGCTCACCGCGTGAGCCCTTGATATTTACCGCTTAATCACAATTTACCGCTTAATCACACCGGCGGCAGATCGAACAGCAGAATTTCACTGTCTTCATCCGCCTGAATCGACAGCTCGGCTTCATCCCACACCGCGAAAGCATCGCTGGTGCCGGCCTGTTGACCGTTGATCACCACTTTGCCGCGTACTACCTGGATCCAAACGCGGCGCTGGGCCTCGATCTGATACGTCGACTGCTCGTCTTTGTTCAGTGCCCAGCGTGACAAAGTCATATCCTGGAACACCTTCAGCGAACCCTCGCGCGCATCCGGCGACAGCACTAACTGGCGGCCCTGCGGCGCATCGAACATACGTTGCTCATAACGCGGCTCCAGCCCGACCTGATCAGGAATAATCCAAATCTGGTACAGATGCAGCGGACGATCCTTATTGCCGTTGTATTCCGAGTGGCGCACCCCGGTGCCCGCACTCATGATCTGGAACTCGCCGGCTTGAATCTGCTCTTTGTTGCCCATGCTGTCCTGATGCTCTACCGTGCCGCTCAGCACGTAGGTCAGGATTTCCATGTCTTTATGCGGATGAGTGCCAAAACCCTGCCCCGCGTCGATCACGTCTTCGTTGATCACCCGCAGCGCCGAGAACCCCATAAAATCGGCATCGTAGTAGTTGGCAAATGAGAAGGTATGCCAGCTATCCAGCCAACCGTGATTGGCATGACCGCGATCTTCTGCTTTACGTAGATAAATCATATTCAACTCTCCTCAATGTTTTTTTACAGTCTAGTCCCGGCAGCAGAATAAGAAAGCGTAAAAAACTCATCCCTCTGTTCAAAAAATTAGATGGAGTGGCGAAGCTATTTTCAGCGGAGTTGTTGAAGGCGTGAAGGGGGTAAAAACAGGCAAAAAAAAAGCCAGCACCCGAGCTGGCTAAGTAACACTGGAAGCAATGTGAGCAATGTCGTGCCTTCGCAGGAAGAGTATCAAAAAGGCGATGCTCTCCCCGGAACGCATCGCAATAATAATCATTATCATTCGCACCTGTAAAGCGTTATTTTTCCCCATCCGGAATAATATTGACTCGTCCGGATAAACGGATAAATTCAAAGGTTATTCAACCGGTAAGCAACAGGAGTAGCGTCATGAGTGAAATCGTAGTTCGTCACGTAGAAGCGGCAGATGCACAAGCCTTACATCAGCTTTACTCTCAACCGCAGGTCTATCGTGACACGCTACAGCTCCCGCTACCCTCAACCGAGCTATGGCACAAGCGCCTCGCCAACCTTAGCCCCGGCACCCACAATCTGGTGGCCTGTATCGACGGGCAGATCGTCGGCCAGTTGAGCGTAATGCTGGACCAGCATGTACGCCGTCGCCATGTGGCGACCTTCGGCATTGGCGTGGATACGCGCTACCACGGCAAAGGCGTCGGCAGCAGCCTGATGAAGGCGATGATCGACCTTTGCGACAACTGGGCGGCCATCGAACGCATCGAACTGACGGTATTTGCCGACAATCAGGCCGCCATTGCGCTCTACCGCAAGTTCGGCTTTGAAATTGAAGGTACCAGCCGCGCTTATGCCATGCGCGATGGCGAGTTGGTAGATTCTCATCATATGGCGCGCTTTCGCAGCGAGCAGCGGAAAAAAGCGCATCATGAGTGATACTGAAAATGAATCAGGGCCGGTTAACCGGCCCTTAAACGTCAGCCGCCGCGCTTTTGTGCAGACGCTGGCCTGCGTAACGGGTGCCATCGGCATCCTTTCTCCCACCACCTTTTTAGGGGCCGCCATGCCAACCTCTCCCGCCGTGCGGACCGGCGCCCGCAATCTGATTACCGACGTGCCCGGCCTGAAGGTCGGCGTTGCCCAGAGCAGCCAGGTACGCACCGGCACCACGGTTATCCTGCCGGATAGCCCGGCGATCGCCGCCGTCGACGTGCGCGGCGGCGGCCCGGCAACCCGAGAAACCGACGCGCTGGGGGAAGATAACCTGGTGCAAACCGTCGATGCGCTGGTGCTGAGCGGCGGCTCGGTATACGGGCTGGCGGCGGCGGACGGCGTCGCGGCCTGGCTGGGGCAACAAGGCCGCGGCTATGCCCTGCGGCCGGCTCCCGGCGTGCCGGTGTCCCCCATCGTACCTACCGCCTGCCTGTATGATCTGAACAACGCGGGCGATAAAAACTGGCAGCTTGAGCCGCCTTACCGCCAACTGGGGATAGAAGCGGCCGGCAAAGCGGGCCACGACTTCCCGCTCGGCACCGTGGGCGCAGGCTATGGCGCCATGACCGGCATGGGCAAGCTGAAAGGCGGCCTCGGCTCGGCTTCCATCGTGGCGGCTAACGGCGCTACCGTCGGCGCGCTGGTAGCGGTCAACAGTCTGGGTTCGGTGGTCGCGCCCGGCAGCCATGCCTTCTGGGCCACGCCTTATGAAATCAACGGCGAATTTGGCAACGGCGGCGCGGCGGCGCTGGCGCAGTTGCATGGCCAGGGCGAAGACTGGATGCCCACCGAGCCGACAGGCGGCAGGAAAAACACCACCCTGGCCTGCATCGCCACCGATCTGGCGCTGACCCGGGTGGAGTTGAAACGCGTGGCGATCATGGCACAAGACGGCATGGCGCGCGCCATTCGCCCATTGCACAGCCCGTTCGACGGCGACGTGGTATTCGCCTTGTCCACCGGCAAGCGCGAGGTTCAAGGCAGCCGCGAGCTGGCGGTGCTGCAAATTGGCGCGTTGGCGGCAGACACGCTGGCGCGGGCGATCGCCCGTGGCGTCTACGCCGCCACCCCATGGCCCGGCAGCCAGGTCACCACCTGGAAAACCCTCGCCTAATCCTGCCCAATAAAAAGGGGCGCTCTGATGACTCAGGCGCCCCTGGCAAATCCCGGCTCGATTAAATGCCGGCGGTCTCCTTGATATAACGGCGCGCCTTCACCGCATATTCAAACGGGTTGGCCAGCGCCGGATCCTGTTCGGCCTCCACCACCATCCAGCCCTTGTAGCCCCGCTCATCCAGCAGTTTAAACACCGGACGGAAGTCGATCACACCATCACCCGGCACGGTGAAAGTGCCCTTCTTCACGCCGTCGAGGAAGCTCAGCTTATTGGCCTTCACTTCCGCCACCACCTCGTCACGCACGTCTTTCAAATGCACATGGTTAATGCGCGGCAGATACTTTTCCAGTATCGCCATCATCGCCTGCTGGCTGCCTTCCGAGTAGTAAGCGTGGCCGGTATCAAACAGCAGATAGACGTCGTCATTCACCATGCTCATGTAGCGGTCAATCTCTGCGGTAGTCTGGATGCCGGTGCCCATGTGGTGGTGCAGACAAACCTGCATCCCCTTGTCGGCGGCAATTTTCGCCAGCTCATTGTAGCCATCGGCCACACGCTGCCACTCTTCGTCGCTGAAATACGGCTTCTCTTCGAACACCCCTTTGGTGGTGCCCTGGATGCTCTTGCTCTGCTCGGAACAGCCGATCACCCTGGCGCCCATCGCATGCAGGAAATTCATATGGTTGATAAATTCATCGATGGTTTTTTCTTTCTGACCGTCGGCAAAAAAGGTACTGAACCAGGCGTTGCAGATCTGGATACCGCGAATATCCAGCATCGGCTTCAATACCGCCGGATCGCGCGGGTACTTGCTCCCGACTTCGCTGCCGGTGAAACCGGCCAGCGCCATTTCACTGACGCACTGCTGGAAAGTGTTCTCTTTGCCCAGTTCGGGCATATCGTCATTGGTCCAGCCGATCGGCGCGATGGCCAGTTTCACGTTGTCTTTGTTCATGTTCAGCCTCAATAATCGGATGCGCGCCAACGGAATTAGCCGACGCGCCGAAAAGGTTATTTGCCCAGCAGCTCTTTCTCGATGCGCTCTCTGGTCGCCACTGCCTGGCTTTTCATTTTTTCCGGGTAGCCGAACAGCGAAGTGCAGATGATCGATTCGCCACCGACCTTAAAGTTGCGGTTGGCGAACTCCATATCGCGCAGGGTCTGGAACAGGGCGTCGAAATCCACCTCGCCTTCGCCAATACCCACGTGCTGGTGCACGGCAGCGTCCACCCCCGGCGGGTTGACGATATAGCGGCAGTGTTTGGTGTGGTTCATGGTGTCGGCGATCAGCACGTGGGAAAGATCGTCGCCGGCATATTTCAGCATGCCGGCCACGTCACCCTGGCCTTTGTCGTAATAGAAACTGTGCGGCACGCTGTAGAGGTACTTGACGTGGTCGCTGCGCAGCGATTTCACCATGTCGGCGGTTTCGTTGCTCAGTTCGCAGAAATCCCACGGATGAGACTGGATCTCCATGCGAATGCCTTCGCGCTCAATGATCGGCAGCAGCTCCTCCATTGAGCGATACCAAAGCTCCTCGCAAATTTCCGGCTCATTAGGGTTGCCGGCCAGCTCGGTGTTGATCACCTGCACGCCCATTTCCACCGCAATCTCTATCATCCGGCGCCAGTTTTTGACCGCCGCCTGGCGGCGATCTTCGCCCGGGCCGGACCAGCGGTACACCACAATAAACGAGGATATCTCCACGCCGGTCGCTTTCAGCGCGTTCTTGTATTCCGCCATCACCTCGCGGCCGGCTTTCGGATGCTTATAGAACGGATTGATCTGCGGGTGCGGCGACTGTTCGATATACCGATAGCCCCAGTCCGCTACCTGCTGAACCATTTTGGTGATGCCCAGGTCCCTGATGACATCAACATCAAAAGCGATCTTCATGGTCATTCCTCTTAAACGTGGGTACGGCGGTCAGCCCATTAGTGGTTGTAGAATGCCGGGCGCGGCGGCAGGGTCACCGGCACAATCTCGCCGCTGAGCTGCGCGGCCACGCAGGCATCGGCAGTCACAGAGGCCGCATAGCCGTCCCAAGCGGAAGGCCCGGTCAGTTTCCCGGCCAGCACGTCGTTGATAAAGCCTTGCAGCTCAACGTCATAAGCGTCGATAAAGCGGTCTTTCCAGTCGGTCAGGATCTCGGTAGAGAGTTTGGCGCCGCTGCGCATCTGCACCGACGAAGGCTCCGGCAGTTTGGCGATGCCGGTTTCCCCCACCACTTCACACTGGATGTCATAGCCGTACTGGCAGTTAACGAAGATTTCGACGTCAATGCGCGTGCCCTTGGCGGTTTCAAACAGCACAATCTGCGGATCTTTCAGGTGCGGGAACGCCTTGGGGCTTTTACGCGGGAATACCACCTGCACCGAGACGTAGTCGTCATCCAGCAGCCAGCGCAGCACGTCGATCTCGTGAATCAAGGTGTCGGTAATCGCCATATCGGTGGTATAGGCCTCTCCGACGGTCGGGTTGCGGTGCGCGCAGTGCAGCATCAGCGGCTCGCCGATCTGGCCGCTGGTCAGCACCTGTTTTAACGCGCGGTAGCCGCGATCGTAAGGGCGCATAAAGCCCACCTGCACCAGGCGTTTGCCGTGCTTCGCTTCGGCTTCGACGATGTTTTTACAGCCCTGTGCGGTGACCGCCAGCGGCTTCTCGCAGAACACCGGCTTGCCGGCTGCGATGGCCGCCAGCACAAATTCTTCGTGGCTCGGGCCCCAGGAGGTGACCAGCACCGCCTGCACGTCCGCCGCCTTGATCAGGTCATGGCCGTTGTCATACACCTTCGCGTCCAGCTTCAGATCGCTCACAACCTTGGCGGCATTGTCGCGATTGATGTCGTTGACCGCCACGATGCGGCTGCCCTGCAACACTTTGCTGCAACGGCGAATATGATCCCGACCGATTGCGCCGGTGCCAATAACCCCAATGTTCAATGTCATCTTCGTTATCCTCTTCAAATAGTTGCGGCAGACGCCAGGTCTGGGTAATCAGTAATCGCGGGCCTTATCGATGTTTTCCTGCAGCTTGCGGGCCACGGCGACAATTTTTTCGCTGTCGGCAACCTGGGCGCCGCCCACGCGCCACCAACTGAGATACTTGTGCACCATGGTTTTTGGCAGCACTTTGATGTCCAGCAGGGTGGAGACTTTCTGCAGGCGGGCATCGGCCAGCGCGTCGATCAGTTGTTGTTCGGTGGTGACGCTGTAGGTTTTGCAGCCGTAGGCCGCCGCCAGCATGGCAAAATTGACCGGCACAAAGTTGCCGTCGAGTTTGCCGCCCTGCGGGTTGCGGAAGCGGAATTCGGTGGTGTAGCTGTCCATACCGTGTTCCATCTGCAGGTTGTTGATACAGCCGTTGGTCATGTTGTCGAACAGCACCACGTTGATTTTGCAGCCTTCCTGGATCGAGGTGACCAGTTCGGAATGCAGCATCATAAAGGCGCCGTCGCCGACCATCGCATACACCTCGCGCTGCGGTTCGGCCAGCTTGACCCCCAACGCCGCGTTAACCTCGTAGCCCATGCACGAATAGCCGTATTCCACGTGATAACCGTGCTCGCCGTGGTTGTGCCACACGCGCTGCAAATCGCCCGGCAGGCTGCCGGCGGCGGCGACGATCACGCTGTCCTGCGGCAGGTGCTGATTCAACACGCCCAGCACCCGGCTTTGGGTCAGCAGCGAGTCGGTCTGTTCGATAAATTCGGCGAAGACACGGTCGCGATCGAGATGATCGTCAATTTCCGGCACAAAGCCTTCGCCGCTGTATTCCACCGCATAAACGCGGGCGGTTTCCTGCTGCTGCGCGCTGCGCGCCTCGGCAATGGCATCGCCCCAGCCGGCACGGTAATCGGATTGCGCCAGCAGGGCGCTCAAGGCGACCAGCGCCGCACGGGCATCGGCCAGCACCTGTACGCCGTCGAGTTTGCCGGCGTCGAAACCGCTGACGTTAATATTGAGGAAATCGACATCCGAATGCTGGAACAGCCATTTTGACGACGTGGTGAAGTCGGTGTAACGGGTGCCTACGCCAATCACCAGGTCGGCCTGTTTGGCCAGCGTATTGGCCGCCAGACAGCCGGTTTCGCCGATACCGCCCAGGTTAAACGGATGGCTGGAAGGCACGGTGCCTTTACCGGCCTGAGTTTCCACAAACGGAATGTGGAAACGTTCGGCAAACTCGCGCAGCGCCTGCCCGGCCTGCGAATATTTCACCCCGCCGCCGCACACCAGCAGCGGTTTGCGTTTGGCGGTCAACAGCGCCAGCGCATCCGCCAGCATGCCTTCGGTCGCCGGGCGGCGATCGAGCCGATGTACGCGCTTTTGGAAAAAATAGTCCGGGTAGTCATAGGCTTCGCCCTGCACGTCCTGCGGCAGGCAGAGCGTGACCGCGCCGGTTTCCGCCGGATCGGTCAGCACGCGCATCGCGTTGATGCAGGCGCTCATCAGCTGTTCCGGCCGCACGATGCGATCCCAGTATTTGCTGACCGCGCGGAAAGCGTCATTGGTGCTGATGCTGAGATCGTAGGACTGTTCGATCTGCTGCAACACCGGGTCCGGCTGGCGCGATGCATAGACGTCACCCGGCAGCAGCAATAAAGGAATGCGGTTGGCGGTGGCGGTCGCGGCGGCGGTGATCATATTGGCGGCACCGGGGCCGACGGAAGAGGTGCAGGCGTAAATCTGCTGACGCAGTTTCTGCTTGGCGAAACCGGTCGCCGCATGGGCCATGCCCTGCTCATTACGCCCCTGGTGCACCACCAATTCGCCGCTGTCTTGTTCCAGCGCCTGCCCCAGGCCGAGGACGTTGCCGTGACCGAAAATCGCAAAGATGCCCTTGACGAATTTGGTTTCCACGCCGTCGACCAGCAGATACTGGTTGTCGAGGAACCTGACGAGCGCCTGTGCCATGGTTAATCTGATCTTGCCCATTTCTCCACCCTCTACATTATGCCTATGGCTTTCCAGCGGTGCCGCTCACTAAACCGACAACGTGAAACGTGAAGCGATTATAAACAAATATATTTTCCATAAAATCACATTACAGAAGAAACATTTCATTTTGCGATAAAGATCGCATAATGATGAAAACCCCATTTCATCCATGCCTTTAGAATTCACCGACTTAGCTGCCCTTTCCCGCCGGCGCGGCCCCATCCCAACCGCGTCAAACCCGCCTGTGCACCCGGTGCCATCGGCCTGTGACGCGCAAGCATCAACCCCCGTTGCAGCACGTTTTCCTCTCAGGCAGGGCGCGGTTTTTGCCCCCTGCATCCCCGCTTTCATCACGCTTTTAAATGCATCACATTTTTGGGGTGTAAATTTCATTCAATCTTGAAATTGAAATTTTTATTCCTCATACTCCAAAATATGCTTCGCAGTCGGGGTTTGGCTTAATACAGAAGGAAACGGGTATGGCTACACAAGAAAAACAACTTGATGTCATTTGTCTCGGGCGTATCGCCGTCGATTTCTATGCACAACAGATCGGCGCACGCCTGGAAGATGCCAGCACATTCTCCAAGTATCTCGGCGGCTCTTCCGGCAACGTAGCCTACGGCACCGCCATTCAGGGGTTGAAGTCCGGCATGCTGGCCCGCGTCGGCGATGAACATATGGGCCGCTTCCTGCGCGAAGAGCTGCAACGCGTCGGCGCCGACACCCGGAGCCTGATCGTCGACCCAGAGCGCCTGACCGGCCTGGTGATCCTCGGCATCAAGGATCAGGAAACCTTCCCGCTGATTTTCTACCGTGAAAACTGCGCCGACATGGCGCTGATGCCGGACGATATCGACGAATCCTATATTGCGTCGTCACGCGCACTGGCCATTACCGGCACCCATTTGTCGCACCCGAACACCCGCGCTGCGGTGCTGAAGGCGCTGGAGTACGCCCGCCGCCACGGCCTGCGTACCGCGCTGGATATCGACTACCGCCCGGTATTGTGGGGCCTGACCTCGTTGGGCGACGGTGAAACCCGCTTTGTCGAATCCGAGAAGGTGACCCGCGAACTGCAAGAAGTGCTGCACCACTTTGATTTAATCGTCGGTACCGAAGAAGAGTTTCACATTGCCGGCGGCAGCACCGACACGCTGACCGCGCTGAGCAATGTACGCAAAGCCACCCAGGCCACGCTGGTCTGCAAACGCGGAGCGCAGGGCTGCTCGGTCTTCGAAGGCGAGATCGCCACCGACTGGCAGCAGGTAAAACTGCATTCCGGCGTACGGGTCGAGGTACTGAACGTGCTGGGCGCCGGCGATGCCTTTATGTCCGGCCTGTTGCGCGGTTACCTGAACGATGAAGGCTGGGATCAGGCCTGCCGCTATGCCAACGCCTGCGGTGCGCTGGTGGTTTCGCGCCACGGTTGCGCACCGGCGATGCCCACCAAACTGGAGCTGGATGACTATTTGCAACGCGAACGGGAAGTGAAACGCCCGGACCGCGACCCGCGGCTCAACCATCTGCATCGGGTAACGACCCGCAAAAAACAGTGGCCGGAATTGTGCGTGTTCGCCTTCGATCACCGCAAGCAGTTGGCGGATATGGCGCGCGAAGCCAACGTCAGTGAAGAACGTATCCCCCAATTGAAAACCCTGCTGCTGGCGGCGGCGCAACGGGCCGCAGAAGATGCCGGGCTGCAGGGCAACAGCGGCATTCTGGCCGACACCACTTACGGTCAGGCGGCGCTGAACGAAATCACCGGCCAGGGTTGGTGGATTGGCCGGCCGGTCGAGCTGCCCAGCTCGCGCCCGCTGCGGCTGGAACACGGCAATATCGGCTCGCAACTGATCGACTGGCCGCAGGAACACGTAGTGAAATGCCTGGTGTTTTACCATCCGCATGACGCCGCAGAACTGCGCCGCGAACAGGATGAACTGATCGGCGACGTCTATCGCGGCTGCTGTAAATCGGGCCACGAGCTGCTGCTCGAGGTGATTTTGCCGGAAAGCAACGCCGACAAAGACGAGCGCTACTATCTGGATATGCTGCAACATTTCTACCGGTTGGGCGTGAAGCCGGACTGGTGGAAACTGCCGCCGCTGAGTGCCGAGAACTGGCGGCAGGTCGGCGCGTTGATCGAGGCTAACGATCCCTTCTGCCGTGGCGTATTGATCCTGGGGCTGGATTCCCCGGAGGAAACGCTGAAGGCCGGCTTCGCCGCCGCTGCCGATGCGCCTTGGGTGAAAGGCTTTGCCGTTGGCCGCACCATTTTCGGCCAGCCCTCACGCCGCTGGTTGCAGGGCGAACTGGATGACGCCGGCTTAATCGAACAGGTGAAACAAAAATACCTGACGCTGATCGGTTTCTGGCGCCAATATCGCCCCGGCCACGACGCAAATTAATCGACAAAGGCTCCCCTTACAGCGATTTTCGCCGCTTTAAGGGGATTTTTTTGCCGGTTTTCTGTGAAGTAACGCAACTTGCAATCGAATAAATCGCTTTTAGATGAAATGAAATTTCCGCTCCATCTGTTAGAATGGCCTGTCAACAACTCAGGCGTCAGGCCGATACGCCTTAGCCCCCACTGCGAGCCGAATGGATGAACAACCCAACTCAACTTTCGCTGTTACAGGATGAGATTCGCCACCGTTATGAAACGCTAAGCAAGCGCTTGAAACAGGTGGCGCGTTACATTTTGGATAACAGTAACAGCATTGCTTTCGATACCGTTGCCTCCATCGCCGCCCAGGCCAGCGTCCCGCCTTCCACGCTGATCCGCTTCGCCAACGCGTTTGGCTTTAGCGGTTTCAACGAAATGAAACAGGTTTTTCGCCAGCACCTGATGGAAGAAACGGTCAACTACACCGAACGCGCCCGCCTGTTTCGCCAGACCTCGACCGACGGCAACGTCGCACCGGAAAAACCGGCGGAAATTCTCAACGTGTTCACCATGGTCAACGCTCAGGCGCTGCAACAGTTGGCGATGCAAACCAGCTCAGAGCAGTTGGACCGTGCCGTTGAACTGCTGAACAACGCCGAGAACATCTACGTGATTGGCCTGCGCCGTTCTTTCAGCGTCGCCTCCTACCTTACCTATGCGTTGCGCCACCTTGAACGCCGGGCGTTCCTGATCGACGGGTTGGGCGGCATGTTCACCGAGCAATTGAGCATGGTGAAACCCAAAGACGTGGTGATTGCCATCAGCTACTCGCCGTATGCGCAAGAAGCGCTGGAGCTGGTGGAACTGGGTGCCAAACGCGGCGCGCAACAGATCGCCATCACCGACAGCCAGGTCAGCCCGCTGGCCGCCTTCAGCGACGTGTGCTTTGTGGTGCGCGAAGCGCAGGTGGACGGTTTCCGCTCGCAGGTCGCCTCAATGTGTCTGGCGCAAACCCTGGCGGTATCCTTGGCGCTGAATAATGCCAAAGACGAATAACGCTGAATAACATCAGGCCCGGCATGCCGGGCCTGATAACGCTTATTTCGCCGCCGGATAACCGTCGCTGTTAATCCAGGCGTGGTCTTTTTCCCAGGTGAATTTCCACAGCCGCACCGGCCCGGCCATCACGTTGAGATAGTAGCTGTCGTAACCGGCCAGCGTCGCCACCGGGTGGTAACCGCGCGGCACTTTGACCACGTCACGGTTATACACCGGCATGCACTCATCGAGTTCGCGATCGTCGGTATAGACTCGCTGCAGACAAAAGCCCTGTTCAGGCTTAATGCGGTGATAGTAGGTTTCTTCCAGATAGGTTTCATCCGGCGAATCCTCCTGGTCGTGCTTGTGGCTGGGGTATGAACTGGTATTGCCTTCATCGGTGTACACTTCCACCACCAGCAGGCTGTCGGCGGGTTCGCTGTCCGGCAGAATGTTGTGCACCAAACGCTGATTGCGCCCCTTGCCGCGCCGCTCGACGCCCACATCCGCCGGCGTAATCAGGCGCGACGGCAGATGCCCTTTGCCCGGTGCGCTGCACACCGCCAGCTCCAAATCGCTTTCCGCCCGCACGGTAATCTTGTCGTGATGCGGCACGTAGACCGCATAAGGCGGCGTGCGCTCAAACGGGCTCATGCGTTTGCCGATATGCGGATATTCCGCCCGCAGGGTGGCGACGGAGGCAATGCCGGCGACCAGCACCAGGCACAGCTCTTTATCGCCGCTTTCCAATTGCAGCGTCTGGCCGGCTTCGAGGCGATAGACATCGAACCCGACAAAGCGCCAGTCGGCATTCTCTGGGGTGACGTGCTGGATGCGACCCTCGGCGTTCGGCTGCTGACATTTGGCGAGCAATGAGGACATGATTATTCTCCTGTTAACCTATAGCGTTACAAATGCAGCGGCCGTCACTCCAATGAAGTAACGGCCCTGGTCTGTCGGTACGGGGATTAGCCCAGCGTCGGCATGCTGTATTCCGACACCGTCTGCTGCCCGGTCGGCCAGCGCGCTGTGGCGGTTTTCATGCGGGTGTAGAAACGCACGCCGTCGGTGCCGTGCACGTTCAGGGCGCCGAACACCGAGCGCTTCCAACCGCCGAAGCTGTGAAACGCCATCGGGACCGGCACCGGCACGTTAACCCCCACCATACCGGCCTGCACTTCCTGCACGAACTGGCGCGCATAGTGGCCGTTACTGGTGAAAATGGCGCTGCCATTGCCAAACTCATGGCTGTTCACCGTGTTGATGGCGGTTTGGTAATCCGGTACGCGGACAATACCCAGCACCGGCCCGAAGATCTCTTCACGATAGATGCGCATGTCGGAGGTCACGTGGTCAAACAGAGTGCCGCCAACGTAATAGCCCTCCGGGTAGCCCGCTACCTGATAGTTGCGGCCGTCGGCCACCAGCGTTGCGCCCTCTTCCACACCCAGATCGATATAACCCAAAACTTTCTTCTGGTGCGCCGAAGACACCAGCGGTCCCATTTCGTTTTCTTCGCCGCCCTGCTGAATCCCTGGGCCAACGCGCAACTGGGCAATCAGCGGTTTCAGCTTGGCGTTCAGCTTGTCGGCCGTGTCGTCACCCACCACCACCGCCACCGGCAGTGCCATGCAACGCTCGCCGGCAGAACCGAACGCGCCGCCCATCAGGGCATTTACGGTCGCGTCCAGATCGGCGTCCGGCATGATGATGGCCTGATTTTTCGCTGCGCCAAAGGCTTGTACCCGCTTGCCGTGGGCGCTGGCGGTCGTGTAGATGTGTTCCGCCACCGCCGACGAGCCGACAAAACTCACCGCCTGAATGTGCGGATCGGTGCACAGCTGGGCGGCGTTTTCATTAGAACAATGAACCACGTTGAATACGCCGTCCGGCAGGCCGGCCTCTTTCAGTAGCTCCGCCAGCCGCACCGAGGCCGAAGGCACCAGCGCCGGCGGCTTGAGGACGAAGGTATTGCCGCAGGCGATCGCGATAGGGAACATCCACATCGGCACCATCGCCGGGAAGTTAAACGGGGTGATGCCCGCCACCACGCCCAGCGGCTGCATCAGCGAGAAGCTGTCGACACCGCTGCCGACGTCCGGCGAATATTCGCCTTTGATCAAATGCGGAATGCCGCAGGCAAACTCGACCACTTCCAGGCCGCGGGTCAGTTCGCCCAGCGCATCGGAATAGACTTTGCCGTGTTCACTGACGATAAGCTGCGCCAGTTCTTCGCGATGCTGTTCCAGCAGCGCCTTAAAATTGAACATGATGCGCGCACGGCGCAGCGGCGTGGTGCGCGACCAATCGGTAAACGCCTGATGGGCGACATCGATGGCCTGTTTCACCTCGGCGGCGGTGCTCTGCGTGACGCGACGTTCAACCTGCCCGGTAGCCGGGTTATGCACGTCGACGGTTTGATTGCTGCTGCTCAGGCACACCTGCCCGCCAATAAAGTTACCCACGGTTTTCATGTCTCACCCTCTTTTAAGTCCGCTGTCGCCTGGCCGCATGCGGGGCTGCCGCACGCCGTGGCGTTTGAATCACACTGCCAGCTCATGCCCGCAAGCAGGCTAAATCCTGACCGGATAAAGCAAACTCTATTTCATTGAAAAAAAAGTTTCAAATAAATTATTTTAGAAATTTTGTTTTTAGTGCGGAAGGTCGCAATTTTACCCTGTCGTCATACAGGGTCATTGCATCGCGGTAAAAAAACGCGCCACCGGCTTGCCCGGCGGTGGGCGGCAATGACCACTGACTTTTATACAGAAAAATAGCGGCAGTCGGTCAACGCAACGGCGCCGGGCGCACGTAAATCTTTCGGCAACGTCGGCTGTCCGTTTGCGGTTTTTTTTGAACTGGATCTAAAAATCAATATTTCATTATTCACTAATTATGAAATAAATGTTCTTGTTTAAGGAAGAACTGCACAAATATCACCGCCTTGATGACAGGCACGGTTCACTCTTCTGCCCCCCTTTACCTACCACGCAACATGCGGGCAGAAGCCAGGATAAAAATCGGAGCAATAAATGTCATATCAGCGTAAGCGCAATACCGGCTACATCATGAAAATTTGCGGGGTCGCCGCTCTGGGCGGCCTGCTGTTCGGCTACGATACCGCCGTGATCTCCGGCGCGATCGAATCCCTGAAAACCTATTTCGACCTCAGCCCGGCCGAAACCGGCTGGGCGGTATCCAACGTGGTGATCGGCTGCGTGGTTGGTGCCTTTGCCGCCGGGCCGCTGGCGGGGCGTTATGGCCGCAAGAAGGCCCTGATGCTGGCGGCGTTGTTGTTCACCGTCTCGGCCATAGGTTCCTCGTTGGCACCGACCTTCACCTGGTTCGTCATTTACCGCATTATCGGCGGGCTGGCTGTAGGTATCGCCGCCACCGTCTCACCGATGTACATGTCTGAAGTGTCACCGAAAGACATGCGCGGCCGCGCACTCAGCATGCAGCAATTCGCCATCGTGTTCGGCCAGATCGTGATCTTTTACGTTAATTTCAAGATTGCCAGCATCGCCAGCGAAGCCTGGCTGGTGGAGATGGGCTGGCGCTGGATGTTCGCCTCCGGCGTGCTTCCCTGCATCCTGTTTTGCATTCTGGTGTTCATCATTCCGGAATCCCCGCGCTGGAGCGTGATGGTCGGCCGTGACGATCAGGCGCTGGCAATGCTGACCCGCGTCTCTAACGCCGAGCATGCCAAAAACGTACTGCGGGAGATCAAGGACTCGATACGGCAGGATCAACAATCCAGCAAGCAAAAACTCAGCTACGCCGACAAGCGCGTGCGTTTCATTCTGTTTGTCGGCTGCATGATCGCCATGCTGCAACAGGTCACCGGCGTTAACGTCATGATGTATTACGCGCCGGTGGTGCTGAAAACCGTCACCGAGAATGCGCAGGAAGCGCTGTTCCAGACCATCTGGATTGGCGTGATGCAGTTGGTCGGCTCGGTGATTGGCGCCATGCTGATGGATCGCATGGGCCGTATCCCGTTGATGCGCTGGGGCACGCTGGGGGTCATCGCCGGGCTGCTGATCACCTCTTATGCGCTGTATACGGAGGCTACCGGCTATTTCGCGCTGTTCGGCATGCTGTTCTTCATGGTGTTTTACGCGTTGTCCTGGGGCGTCGGCGCCTGGGTGCTGGTGTCGGAGATTTTCCCTAACCGCATGCGGTCGCAGGGCATGAGCATCGCCGTCGGCTGCATGTGGCTGGCCAATTTTGTGGTTTCGCAAACCTTCCCGATGATCAACGACAATCCGTATCTGTTCTCCCAGTTCCACGGCGCCTTCCCGATGTGGATTTTCGCGGCGTGCTGCCTGTTCAGTTACTGGTTTGTCAGCCGTTATATCCCGGAAACCCGGGGCGTCTCCCTCGAGAAAATGGAAGACGTGGTGATGGCGAAACGCTATCGCCTGCCCTTATCCGAAACACAGCCGGTGCCGTTGCAAGACGGCAAGCCCTAAGCTTTCTCAACCCCTTCAGGAGTAATGCATCATGACCATTGCGCCAGAGCGTTTTTGCATCAACCGCAAGATCGCGCCGAATCTCGATTTGGAGTCCTTTTTCCGTCTGGTGAAAAAGTGCGGGCTCAGCAAAGTTGAGCTGCGCAACGATATGCCGAGCGGCAAGGTGACCGACAGCCTGAGCAATGAGCAACTCAATGCGCTGGCGGCAAAATACGGCATCGAGATCATCACTATCAACGCCCTTGGCAGGTTTAACCTGCTGGACGACGAGCGCGCGCTGCTGAAAAACGCCGAGGCGCTGCTGTCGCAAGCCCAGGCCATCCATAGCAAGGCGCTGGTACTGTGCCCGCATTGCAGCGCGGACGATCGCCGCAGCGAAGAGCAGAAAAAGACGGATACGTTGGCGGCCCTGAAGCTGCTGGCCCCGCTGTTTAAACAATACGGCGTGCAGGGCTATGTCGAACCACTGGGCTTCGGCATCAGTTCACTGCGCTCGTCGCTGCTGACGCAGTCGCTGATCGGGGATTCCGGCGCGCCCTACAAAATCGTGCTGGATACCTTCCACCATTATTTAAGCGAGGTGGCGCAGCCCGAGTTTGATGCGCAGATTAACATCGATGGCATTGGCCTGGTGCACCTTTCCGGGGTGGAAGACCCACTAAGCAAAAGCGCGCTCAGCGACGAAGAACGCATCATGCTGAGCGACCAAGATCGGCTGGAAAGCAAAAAGCAGGTGCAGAATCTGGAGCGCCTAGGTTATACCGGCATTTACGCCTTCGAGCCGTTCTCTTCGCAACTGGATAGCTGGTCAGAGGCGGATATAGAACGTGAAATCCGCCAGAGCATCGCCCTGCTGCAAGGGTAGCAGAGAGCATAACGGCCTCTTCGGAGGCCGTTTTTTCAACGCTACTTCAGCTTGCTGACCACCAACTGATGGCGGGCGTTATAGAACTTACGGTAGGCCAGATAGCAGGCAATAATGGTCGACAGGCTGGCGGTGGAAAGCAGCATAAAGGTGACCATGATCTGGTACTTGATCGCCTTGACCGGATCAATGCCCGCGAAGATCAAACCGGACATCATGCCCGGCAGGCTGACCAGCCCGACGGTTTTGGCGGAATCGACCGTCGGAATCAACGACGCGCGAATGCTGTCGCGGATCAACGCCGTCGAGGCAAACTTCGGCGACGCGCCCAAACTGAGCATCTCCTGAATCTTCTGTTGATCGCCTTTGAAACGCTGCCCCAGATTGTTGTAACACAGCCCAACCGCCACCATGGCATTGCCGGCGATCATGCCGGAAATCGGGATCACCTGCATCGGCGTAAACTCTATCGAACCGGTCAGCACCAACACCACCAGCGTCAGTACCGCGCCCGTGGTAATGGCGATAAATGAGGTAATAAACGCATGCTCAATATATTTACTGCGCTTTTGCGCGTTATAGGCAGCGTTAAAACAAATAAACAGCACCATCAACACCGTCAGAATGGCGTTGTTCACGTCAAAAATGTATTTCAGCACGTAGCCGACAATAATCAGCTGCACTACCGCGCGGCAAATACTCCAGATAATGTCTTTTTCCAGCGCCAGCTTTTCTTTATGGCTGATCAAAATAGCGATAACCACCAGTATCATCGACAACCCTAAAGATTCATTGGTGATATTATGCTGGTTCATCGGTTTTCTCCTGTGCCCGTGCGCCGTGGGCGCTCAGGGTAATCACATCGTCCGCATGTTTGATTTCATCTTTATCGTGCGTGACCCACAACGCCGCTACGCCATGTTGCGATACCAGCTGATGAATAATCTCGTTGACGTTACGTTTATTTTCTTCATCCAGCGCACTGGTGATTTCGTCCAACAGCAGCACCTTGGGCATAAACTGCAGGTTGCGGATCAAGGAAATACGCTGCTTCTCCCCGCCCGATAATTCGTTAACGCTTTTTTTCAACTTATTTTCCGCCAGCCCGAAACGCGCCAGATCGGCTTTCATTTTTTGCTCGTCCGGTTTTTGCTTACGGATCAGGTAAGGCAGCGCAATATTGTCATAGACCGTATCGCCAAACAGCGCCGGAGTCTGAAAGCAGTAAGAGACCTGTTGACGGTATGCCTCCGGCGACATATCGGTGATGGGCTTACCGTCGAAGATAATTTTTCCGCGGGTCGGATCGATCAGCGAAGACACAATTTTAAGCAAGGTGCTTTTTCCGCAGCCGGACGGCCCGGTAATCAGTTTGAATTCGCCCTGTTTTAGGCCGAAAGAGACGGAATCCAAAATAACCTGATCGTCTATTTGATAATGAATATCATCCAATAAAAGTATTTCTTTGCTTTCCTTCATAATATATCCGCATCGCCATAAAACGCGTTTCAATCAGCCGGCAAGTATACCCTATGGATTTCAAGTTGCAGCAGGCGGCCTGCTCGCTCATCCCCAATCAGGGCAGTGCGCCCGGCGACGAACAACAGGGCTGAGGGAATTGTCATCCCTCAGCCTTATCATGATGCGCTGTGAAAGAAAGTCCAACATTTCAGACAGAAAAGGCATTACGCTTTTTGGGACGACGTACAAATATACCAGCGTAACGAATTATTGATGCTGCGGTGGGTACAACGAACTTTTCCCTCTTTTTCCAACGCCAACAACAGCGTGCGTGTGGTGTAAATATTCTCGCCGCATTGGTCTGCCAGCTCCCTTGTTTTAGGCCACTGTTCCGGCGGTGGCGGGTGGTGCCTCTCTGTTCCCGCCGCGCGTTCCATACACAGTTTTCGTAACACGTTTAGCATATGCGACTTCCTGATTTCATAGGTTATCGGCGCCTTCGCCATCACGTCCTCCTGGGGTTACTTTTACCTGTCCTTATCCGGCGGCAGCACGTCGGCCACGCGCAGGGCGTAAATCATGGTGGCCCCTGGCGGAATGGCGGGTGGGCTGCCCTTCTCGCCATATGCCAGCTCCGGTGGCACTACCAGAGTAATGGACCCGTGCTTGTCGAGTTTGCCGATAGCTGCGCGAAACAGCGGCGGGTATTGCGCCAGCGGTAGCGTGATAGTCGTACCGGCCGGCTCCATATCCTTAATCACCGTGCCGTCGGGCAAGCTTTCACGCACCACGACGCTGACGTTGTCGCCCGCACCTATCCGCCCACTGCCGGCGTAATCCACGCGGTAATAGAACCCGAGCGCGTCCTTATGAACCCCCGGCCGTGTGGCGAAATCGGCAAGATAGGCTTTACCGTCCTGCTGCAAGGTCTGCTGCCGTTGCCGATGAGCCTGCTGCAAAGCGCGGTCTGCGGCTTGCAGCGCGCCGTCGATGGCGGCGTTGTCCAACCGTAGCCGACCGTTCAGCGTATCTGCGATGCCCGCCAGCAAACGCGGCCGATCGGCTTCAATACCCAGTTGCCGGTTTTGCTCCTGCAGTTGCAGGATGTCGCGCCCCAGCGAAACCCCGGCGGCGTAAGCCTGTTTATCTGCATCGCTGACCAGCGCCGGCGGCTGTTGCAACTGCGCCAACTGTCGGCCGAGCTGCTGTAGCCGTTGTTTTTGTTCTCCGGCTATCCGTTGTTGCCGCGCCAACGATGCCGCCATGGCGAGCAGATCCGGCGGCGGCGCGATGGCCCGTCGGATACCCTTCAGCGCTGCCGCCAGCGGCCGGATATCGACAACCTCAGGCACACTGACCACCGGCTCGGCGGCTTGAATCGCCAGTTGCCGCTCCAGCCGACGAACTGTCTCGGCCTGCTGCTGAATCACCTCGGCCTGTTGACGCAGGGTCTGATTCAGCGTCGTCAGCCGGGCGGTATCCCCTCGCGGCACAGTGCCGGGCTTGGGTTTGACGGTAACCGGCGGCGCCTTTTCTGCCACTGAGGGGGCCGGGGCCGCCACCTGCTGCTGCTCGGCAAATTTCAGCAACGCGGGAATGCCGTCATCGGCCGGCGTTTTGCCCGCCGCCAACACGCTGCCTGCCACCAGCAACGACAGAAAGGCTGCGGCTCCTTCCGCGCACTTTTTCATGGCTACAGGCTCTCCACCCGGCTGGACAGATCGGACATCAGCTCATGCTCGACGTCGGCACAGAACTTTTCAGTTTTATATTTATAAAGCGCGTCTATAGCCTTACGGGTACTTTCATCGACATGACTGCGAATACCGGCATATCCGGAGGCGTTGGCAAGCAGTCCGTTAAAATAAGCAATCCGTTTCTGGTAACTTTGTGGATTAATATTCTTAAGTGAATTCACCCGCTGCTGACAAAGTACGATGCGCTGCTCATCAGTCTTTTCATTAGGATTATTCTGTGAGACTTTTTTCACGGCGTTAACGCCCGCGCCATTCTTCCCCGCACAGCCCGACAACATTAAAGCTGTCATTATCAGCGCCGCCAAAGCGACGGCGGATCGGCGAGTTGAATCATTAATTATGGTAATCATTCCGTTTATCATCCCTTAATTATCACTTAGGTCATTATTATGTCGCAGCGCCCAGCGAGAACTCACCGTTTTGGATTAATCCGAACGAGTTAAATAACAAAAAACGCGCAATATCAGCCTGTACCGATAATAATCCGGCACGCGTCGATATTGTTATTTTTTTGTTAATTCCGCGAAAGAAATTACCGCCGCCGTTATGTCTGAAAGCCGCCTTCCAAGCCAGCAATATCGTTTTACCTGTCTTTTAAAACAATGAGTTAACTTTTCACCGCCGATTAACGGCCGCAATTCATCATCTGCTGTCTGATGGCGATATTATCAAAACAATATTGTGAATTGTAGTGTCAACGGCATATCTGGCGATCTAAAATCTCGCACATTGCCAATTATATAGTCATTTATTCTGGATAATAATTGTATACGATCTATTGATTTTCAATTATATATATTTCTTTTTCCTTTTGGTTTTATATTCTGTATTTGACCTAACTTAATAAAAGCTATTCCCAACAACGCCTATTATTTGCAAGAATATTCTCACCAAGACGCCAGGGTGATATTCATATTTTCATTTTAATGGAATGCGTTTTTACGCCTTCCAAAAACTTTCGTTATTGCTGAGAAAATAACGAAGGGTGGCGTATTGCCCAGAGCAAAAGGATCTGGCTCCAACTTCGAGGCCGGCGACATGATGTTGCCGGCGTCGTGGGGGATTTAGATGTGCTTTTCTTTTTATTTAAATACTCTCTACAGGAACTTGAGAAATGAAACTGAATAAATTAATGCTGGCAACCATGATTGCTTTCGCTTCCGCATCTGTTGCTCACGCCGCATCTAACCAGGGCAGCGGTAAAGTGACTTTTACCGGTGAAATCATCGATGCGCCATGCAGCGTAGCGCCGGAATCTACCGATCAGACAGTGCCAATGGGCCAGATCAGCAGCCGTTTGCTGGCTAAGCAAGGCAAGTCCGAATCTCAGCCGTTCAGCATTGAGCTGAAAGACTGCGCGCTGACCACCATGAAAAACGTCAAAGTGACCTTCACCGGTACGCCAGACCCTGACAACGCCAAGCTGTTGGCCCTGAGCGGTTCCGCCAGCGGTGCCGGCATCGTGATTTATGACAATCTGCACTCCAAAGACGTTGAGCTGGGCACCGCGACCGACGGTCAGGGCCTGAACGACGGCAACAACTCCCTGAAATTCTCCGCTTACCTGCAAGGCAGCAGCGCGTCTGCCGCCGTGGTCCCAGGCGAATTCACCAGCGTGGCGAACTTCACCCTGGCTTACCTGTAATCCCCGTGGGGGCGCCATTCGGCGTCCCCGCTTTTACCTGTACGGATTAGGTAACGAGACAGAGACGGCAACAGGGAGACGCCAGCATGACAACCCGAATTTGGGGCGCACTGCTTATCGCGCTCAGCGTTTGCAGCGCAGAGGCGACGGCGAAAAATCAGGGTCACGGCACGGTCAGCCTGGGCGGCGAGATCGTCGAGACCCCCTGTGGGATTGCCGGCGAAAGCCTCGACCAAACCATTGATTTCGGGCTGATCTCCATGACCGACGCGGCATTGGGCGCACAGCCGGCGTTGATCGGCAGCCACCGCAACTTTGAGATCAAACTGGTGAACTGTGAACTGGCAAGCGTCGTGAAGCCCGACTTTATTTATCGCGCGGCTACCGTCACCTTCGACGGCACCGCAGACAGCCGGGATCCCGAGCTATTGGGCGTTTACGGCGAAGCGCAAGGCGTGGCCATTGAACTGCTGACCGCAGCCGGTACCCCTATCCCGCTGGGCACCACCACGGCGGATTACCAGATCGTCGCCGGCGACAATACGCTGCGCTTCGGTGCCCGATTACGCATTCACCCTGATAAGGCCCGAGCCGGCGGATTCAGCTCGTTGGCGAAATTCACTCTGTCTTATCTGTAACGCCGCGTTAGGCGGGTACCGGCATCAGGTACCGAATGACATCACGTATTACGTATTCAGGTCGTACAGGATGACCTGCTATTGGGCGCGGATTTGCCATGAGTGATTATTCTATGACGTCATTACTGACACGGAAAAAAAGACCCCTTACCGTCATTCTATCTTTCCTCTGGGCGCATTCGGCTTTTTCCGCCACGGAATTCAATACTGACGTATTGGATATCGGCGATCGCAGCAAAGTGGATTTATCGCGTTTTTCCGACGCCGATTACGTCATGCCCGGCACCTATCTGCTGGATATCAAGATCAACCAGAAAACCCTGCCGCAGCGCCGCATCCAGTATTATCCGTCAGCGGATAAAAAGGACCGATCCCGCGCCTGTCTGCCGCCGGATCTGGTGGAAAAAATGGCGCTGAAAGAAGAAGCCGCCAAAAAAATCATCCTGTGGCACGACAACCAGTGCGCCGATATCAGCGGGATCAAAGGGGCGACCCTTTCCGATCGCATCGGCGGCGGAGTACTGACGATCACCATCCCGCAGGCATGGATGAAATATTCCGATCCGGACTGGACCCCGCCTGAACAATGGGACGACGGCATTCCCGGCCTGCTGCTGGATTACAGCCTCAGCGGCCAGGTCGGCAAGCAGAGTCACAATAACAACACGTCGGAAAATCTCAGCAGCTACGGCACCCTGGGTGCCAACCTGGGCGCCTGGCGCCTGCGCGCCGATTATCAGGCCAATTACAACCAGCAGGCCGGCCAACGCGACAGCGGCTTTGACTGGAACCAGATCTACGCCTATCGCGCGCTGCCGATGCAAGCAGCCAGACTGACGCTCGGCGAAATTTATCTCGACTCGAACGTGTTCGATTCCTATCGCTTTACCGGCATCAATCTGGCCAGCGACGAACGCATGCTGCCGCCGAACCTGCAGGGCTATGCACCGGAAGTGCGCGGCATCGCCAAGAGCAACGCCAAAATCACCGTTTCCCAGGAAGGCCGCACGCTGTACGAAACCACGGTGCCTGCCGGGCCGTTTGTGATCCAGGATCTCAGCAGTTCGGTACGTGGCCGGCTGGACGTGAAGGTTGAAGAACAGGACGGCAGCGTCTCCACCTTCCAGGTCGATACCGCCACCATCCCTTATCTGACCCGCCCCGGCTATGTACGCTACAACGTCGCCCTGGGCAAACCCTCGGCTTACGATCACCGCACGCAAGGGCCGCTGTTCTCGGCCAGCGATTTTTCCTGGGGGCTGACCAGTGCCTGGTCACTGTACGGCGGCGCCTTGCTTGGCGACGATTACAACGCCTGGGCGCTCGGTCTGGGCCGCGACCTGAATATCTTCGGTGCCATGTCGGTGGACATGACGCAGTCAATCGCCCGTCTGCCAGACCAGCCGACTGCCAGCGGCATGTCGTTCAAGGTCAACTACGCCAAGCATTTCGACGAGTTGAATAGCCAGATCACCTTCGCAGGCTACCGTTTTTCGCAGCGCAAATTCATGAGCATGTCGCAGTATCTACAGGCGCGTTACAGCGACTATGACGATCGCTACAGCGGTCGCGAAAAAGAGCTGTACACCATCACCGCCAGCAAAACCTTTATGGCGGAAGACAGCGCCAAAGCGATCACCGCCTACCTGACCTATTCGCACCAAACCTATTGGGACAAGCGCGCGCAGGATCGCTACGGGCTGTCCGCCAGCAAATTGTTCAACGTCGGTAACATCAGCAACATCACCGCCTCGCTGTCGGCCTACCGTTCGACCTATCAAGGGCGCACCGATGACAGCGTGATGCTGAATTTCACCGTGCCGATTGGCGATCGTCGCCGCATGGGTTACGCGTTGCAGACCAATAACAGCGACGTGACGCAAACTGCGTCCTACAACGATTACACCGATCCGAACAACACCTGGCAGCTAAGCGGCGGCTTTAACCAGTCCGGCAAAACCTTGACCAGCGGCTACTACACCCATAACGCCTCGTTCGGCTCACTCAACGCCAACGCTTCGTACCAACAAGACAGCTACTCCTCCGTCGGCGGTACTTTCCGCAGCGGTATCACCGCTACCCGGTACGGTATAGCGGCGCACCAGAACGCCAGCAATGGCGGCAGCCGGATGATGCTGGATACCGACGGTATCGCCGGGGTGCCGATCAACAACGGCCGCGCCTACAGCAACCGGTTCGGGCTGGCGGTGATTTCCGACATCACCAGCTACTACAACACCGATACCCGCATCGACGTCAACAAGCTGGCTGACGACGTGGAAGCCACCCGTTCGGTGGTGCAAGGCACGTTGACCGAAGGCGCCATCGGCTATCGCCACTTTGAGGTAGTGAAAGGCAGCAAGCTGCTGGCCACCATCAAACTGGCCGACGGCAGCGAACCGCCGTTCGGCGCTACGGTGCTGAGCGAACGAGGCCGCGAAGTGGCGGTGGTGAACGACGGTGGGTCGGTTTATCTGACCGGTGTGCAACCGCAGGAAAAATTGGACGTCGCCTGGGAGGGCCAGCGCCAGTGCCGCATCGTGATACCGGGCGCTGCCAAGCCGCTGGACCAGTTGCTGCTCCCCTGCGCCAAACTGTAATCCGTAACATTTTAACGAGTTGATGAATATGAACAAAAATCTGACAGCAACCATTGGCCTGGCGCTGCTGACCGCCATTCCCGCCGCCCATGCGGCGATATCGCTGGATCGTACCCGCGCCATCTACGTCGGTGACGCGAAATCCATCAGCCTGAATATCGTTAACGAAAACAAGGAGCTGCCTTTCCTGGCGCAATCCTGGCTGGAAAACGAACAGCATCAGAAAATCACCTCGCCGCTGGTGGTGCTGCCGCCGTTGCAGCGGGTAGAAGCCGGCGAACGTAGCGTAGTGCGCATCACCAAGACCCCGGAGGCCGACCGCCTGCCACAGGATCGCGAATCGGTGTTCTATTTCAATCTGCGTGAAATCCCACCGAAAAGCAGCAAAACCAACGTGATGCAGCTGGCTTTGCAGACCCAGATCAAGCTTTTTTACCGGCCGAAGGCCATCGTCGCGCCCAAAGGCGAAGTGTGGCAGGAGAAGCTGGTGTTCCGTAAAAGCGCCGGTGGGTTCACCATCGAAAACCCCACGCCGTTTTATATCACCCTGACCGGTATCACCCGCCAGCCGCAGAAACAGGGCGGCGGCGCGATAAACGACTTCGAACCCGTGATGCTGAAACCGAAATCCAGCGAAAGCGTGAAGCTGCGCGACAACGGCCTGAGCAGCTTTGTCGTCACCTACATCAATGACTACGGCGGCCACCCCGAGCTGCGGTTCCAGTGCAACGGCACCCTATGCACCGCCGCGCCGGACGCGAAAAAATAAGGAGATACCGCATGGCTGAATCTACCGGTCGCCACCTGCGGCCTCTGCTGCTCGGCGTGTTGCTGTTGGGCGGCAGCGCGGCGGCGGCAACGCCTTTTGACGTGATTGAAGGCACTACCGGCACCGTCAGTTTTTTCGGTGGCCTGCTCAGTGCCCCTTGCAGCCTGGTGCCGGACAGCCGGGATCAGGCCATCGATCTGGGTGAGGTCAGCGCGCGTGATTTTCAAAACGCAGGCGATCGCAGCACGCCGGTGCGCTTTCGCCTCTCCTTCCGCAACTGCCTGCTGGGGGCCAAAGCGCTGGCGGATAACCCCGCCGGCCAACGTAACGGCGATGCCGGGCGGCTCTATTTACAGGGTGAGCAGGCCGCTACGCTGGTGTTTCTCGGCGACAGCGATGCGAATAATCCTGACTTGCTGAAACTCAACGGCGGCGTGCAAGGCATCGGCCTGCGGCTGACCGATCAACAGGGCCGCGCGCTGTCGCTTAATCAGCAAAGTCGCCCCTACATCCTGCAGCCCGGCAGCAATACCCTGTGGTTCAACGCGCAGATCGAATCGACACAAAAATACACGCAGGCAAGCCAATTTCAAGGAGTGGTACATGTTCAACTGGTCTATTTATAAACACGGCCTGTTGCTGGCCTGCCTGCTAGGCCCGCTCAGCGCCCAGGCGCTGGAGTGCCACCTGAACACCGCCAATGGCATTACCGAAGAAAACGAAGACATTGGTCAATTGAAGATCCCCGCAACTCTGCCGATCGGCAGCCGGTTGTGGACTTCGCAGCCGATGAGCCGTGGCGTGGTGTGCTGGGGGTACCCGAGCGTACCGCAAGGGGAATGGGTTTATTTCTACCCCAATCCGGACAACAAACCGATCGCCGCCGGTATTTCGATGGGCGTCATTTATAACGGTACCGATCTCGGCATTCTGAATACCAGGGCGCAAACCGACATGTTCCGCAAGCCAAACCAGCAGCAACTGGGCTACGTGAACTATCAGGTTTATTTGCAGAAAACCGGCGAGATCACGCCGGGTGGCGCCAGCCAGATTTCGGTCTTCCAGCTCGATGGCGTGAAGGGCATCAACAATAAGCCGGGCAAAAACTACCGCTTCACCCTGACCGGAATGGACAAAATACAGGTGATCCAGTGCTCGGCATCGGTAGAGTTGACCACGCCGGAAGGCGTTGATTTTGGCAATATTCCCAGTTGGAAAGCCAACGCCGGTACCGTGGCGAGCAAAGATTTTACCGTGCTGATCCGTAAAAACGGCTGTAGCGATAATTTCGCGCTGAACGCTAACTTTATGGTGAAAAATGGCTCATTGGTCGACGCCACCGGTTTAAATATGGACAACGGTTCGGCCTTGCGCATTTTCGACAATTCCAATCCTAAATGGATTAAGTACAACCAGTTTTCCAGCTTTGCCGATATGAATGGCCGCGATCAGGTACAGAAATCCTATACCGCATCATTACAGGCAACCGGTGAGGGGCAAGAGGGGGATTTCCGTAAAACCATCATATTGCTGATTAACTATATTTAATGGCAGGAAAATGAAAAAACTCATTATTTTAACGACGCTGTGCGGCGCCGGTTATTTATTTCCCGACATCGCGACCGCGGCCGATAAGGAAATTGATTTTTTCGGCACCGTGGTGAACCGGCCGTGCAATATTGAGCCGCAATCGGCCGATCAGGTGGTGGAGATGGATACCGTGATCGTCAAAACCCTGTACCGCTATGGCCACAGCAACCCGGTGCCGTTCAACATCAAACTGACCGACTGCAAAACGGCGGTGTTCAAATCCGTCAATGTCACCTTCAGCGGCACCGAGGACAGCGAGCTGCCGGGCAAACTGGCGATCAATAACGGCACCAACGGCGCCGCCATCGCGCTGTTTGACAGCAAGGGCGCCGATATTGCGTTGAATCAGGCCACCAGCGCAGTGGCATTGCAGGACGGCGCCACTGTGTTGAATTTCACCGCCTATGTGCAGGGCCACCCCAGCGCGATACAGAATAAAACCATTACCGAGGGTGAATTCAGCTCGGTAGCCAATTTTGTGCTGGCTTACCAATAAGGCCGGGCGCTTCAGGAAGCAGTGATGATATCCAACAACAAAACGGCCGGGTTATTCGGGCTGGCGGCATGCTATTGCCTGATCGCCATGCATGTTTACTGGCCCAATCGCGGCGGCAGCGGTTTTTATTTGCCGTGGAATCTGGTCGGCGGCATATTTATCGCCCTGTTTATTCTCGGCGCGATGCTATTGAGCCGTCCGCCGTTGGCCGTATCCGGCTTTTTTAACCGGCTGGTGCCGGGCGCTCTGATTTTATTATTGCCGCTGCTGTGGACGAAAAACCCCTGGCTAGGAGAAGCTCTGCCGCGCCTGTTGGGGTTGACGCTGGGCGTCGCCGCCTATTTCGCGCTGTTGCAGATACCGCTCGACCGGCTGCGGCGGCGCAGACTGCTGATTTTACTGCTGGCGGCGACGGTGATCGAGGCGCTGCTGGGCCTGGTGCAGTACGGCCTGTTGGCGCCGGGTAACGCCATGGGCTACAACACCCTGAAAAACCGCCCTTACGGCATCTTCCAGCAGTGGAACCTGATGGCCAGCTTTATGGCTACCGGGCTGGCGCTGGCGCTGTATCTGCTGAGCAACCGGCACCCGCTGCACCGGGGCGTGCAATGGCTGACAGGCGGTATGCTGGTGCTGGCACCGCTGTTGTTGATCGTGATCGCCTCACGCGTTGGCCTGCTGGCGGCCGCTCTGCTGTCGCCGCTGCAACTGTTTATGCTGTATCGCCTTAATCGTCGCCGCGCTGCCGCCGCCCTGTTGCTGCTGTTCGCCGGGATAGCCGCCGGGCTGCTGCTGGTCATGCTCAACGGCGCAACGCGGGCGCTCACCGTGGCGGAGCCGATTTTCTACCGCCTGGCCTACTGGCAGGAAGCGCTGCGCATGATCGCCGAACGCCCGTGGCTCGGCTGGGGTTACGGCCACTTTCAGCACGACTTCCTGCATCACTTCTACACCACCCACAGCAGCGGCATGGAAAGCGTCAGCATCAGCCATCCGCACAACGAAATTCTGCTGTGGGGCATCGAAGGCGGCCTGCTGAGCCTGAGCGGCATCGCCTTGATTTTCTGGGGGTTATGGCGCCTGTTGCGACGCACTCGCGCCCTGCCGCTGCGGCCTGCCCCCTGGCTGGCAGCGCTGCCGATCCTGCTGCACATGATGGTGGAGTACCCGCTTTATCTCTCCGCGGCACACGGCGTACTGCTGCTGGCGATTCTGCGCGCCGGCGATGTGCGTTGCCGCCTGCGCCTGTCACCGCGCCCGCAACTCACCCTGCGGCTGCTCGCCGCCGGTTTGGCCGCGCTGGCGCTGCCGTACCTGCTTAACGGCCTGCACAGCGCCCTGATCGTGACCGCCGTGGAAAAAACCGGTCTGCAACAATTTGCCGCCATGAGCCGGGTGATGACGCCGACGCCCTGGCAGGTGCGTTACGACTACGACGTCCAGTTGCAACGGCTGCTGCAATACCCGCACACCCGCGATCCGGCCGCGCTGCTGAGCTACCAGCGTTGGGCGGAAAATGAAATCCGCGTGCGGCCGGACGCCAATATCTACGTCAACCTGATGGTGACCAGCCGGTTGCTGCAACAGCCGCAGCGGGCGGAGGATCTGCACCGTCAGGCGCGCCGACTGTTCCCGCACGATGCGCGTTTTAAGGAGTAACTATGCTTAATATTCGGTTCACCCTGCTGTGCAGCGATAACTTTTATCAACAGGGGTTACGGCGGCTGCTGGAAGAGTATCTGCATGACCTGAATCAGAGCCGCCGCGGACATCTGCACGAGCTGCGCAATCTGGAGCCGATCGAGATCGTGTTCCGCACTCTGGAAGACCCATGCGGCTGCGCCAATTGCTACCAAAGCCCTTACCAGACGCCGCGCCACCGGCAAATGATCGTGCTGATCCTCGACGATCGCGACACCCGTTATCTGCACGCCCACCCGGCGTTGTTCAGCATTAACCGGCGCGACGCCCTCCCCACCGTCCGCAACAAACTGCACATGGCGCTGGAACGTTTTTGCCAGCAACCCTGGGTGGCGCTGCACGCCAGCACCCTCTGGAAATGCCGGCAGTGCCGCATCGCCGCCCTGAGCAGCTGCGAAAAAAAGGTGCTGAAGCTGATGAGCACCGGCATGTCCGCCTGCACCATCGCCGGAATGCTGCACCGCAGCCAGAAGACCATCAGCGCCCACAAGCGCTCGGCGATGCGTAAACTGGACGTGCGCAAAAGCACCGAGCTGAACAAAATGCTGCTCAATCAGATGGGGCTGAACTGAAAAGGCGCGGGCTCAGGCCAGCACGCCTTTCTTCGGCAAAAAGATCTCCGCCAGCATGCAGCGCGCGCCCCCGCCGCCGAGATCTTCGATAATGTCGATCGGCCCCAGCGCCAGCCGGGCGTAGCCGCCAATCAGCGCCTGCTGCGGCGACGTAAAACTGGCCCAGGCGCGGGTCGACATGGCGTAAACCGGGCTGCCGTCTTTGGCGCGCAGTTCCAGTACGTTGCAGGCGAACGCCTCCATCTGAGCGTAGCTGACGTCAATCAGGGTTTTGCCGCTACCTTGCAATGTGGCGATCAGCGCGCGCTTTTGCTCCGGGTTGCGCAGGCTTTCCAGGCAGAGAATGGCGTAGCGCGCGCCGACGCTCATCATCACGTTGGTGTGATAAATCGGCTGATTATGGCGATCTACGGCGTCGAACCAGATAATTTTATAGCCGGAATGGCGCTCAAATTCGCGCCCCACTTCTGGAGAGCTGCGTGACGACAGGCAGGAATAAGCCAATTTGTTCGGGTGATCCAGGATCAGCGAACCTGTGCCTTCCAGAAAACGCCCGGCCAGTTCGTGGGCGGAAAGATCGATACGCCGTTCAATCACGAAATCATTGGCGAGCTGCGCGATAATATCCTGGCGACGTTCCCGTCGTCGGTTTTCCGCTTCCATCGGGAAAGTGAACAGGCTGCCGTCGCCCAGCAGCGCAATCCAGTTATTCGGGAATAATGCGTCCGGCGTTTCCTGCCCGTCGATATCATCCATTACCCTCACGTCGACACCGGCCAGTTGCAGGGCGTCAACGTAACCGTTAAAGGCGATTAATGCCCTGGCTGCGTGGTGTTCATGGTGCTGCGTGACCTTCTGAAAAAAATTGCTGTGCTGGGTCTGTTTATTCGCGGCAAAGCCGGAAGGCCGGATCATAAAAACGGATTGGGTGGTTTGCATGATATTTCTCACAGGGATCGGGGGAATAACGCGACCCTATTATGGAAAATCAATTTGACACCAGGCAGTGTGAAAAATGACTAAATTGCTCTATATTTTTACAAATCGCCACCGCCAGCCAACACTTTGCCACCATGAATGATACCGATCGCCACATCCTCGCGCTGCTGCGCGAAAACGCCCGCAGCTCGGTGACCGAGATAGCCAGCAAGGTCCGGGTTTCGCGCGCTACGGTGCAAAAAAGAATTGAGGCGCTGGAAGCGCAGGGGATCATTACCGGCTACACCGTTCGCGTGAAGCCGGGCGTGGAACATAACCGCATTCGCGCCTGGATGTGCGTGGCGGTGGAAGGCACCAAGGCGCAAAGCGTGTTGCAACAGCTGCGCGGTGAACCGGCGGTGTTCACCCTGCACACCACCAACGGCAAGTGGGACATTCTGCTGGAGATCCGCACCGACAGCCTGGAGAGTTTCGATAAAATTCTGGGGCGTATCCGGCGCATCGCCGGCATTTCCAACACCGAAACCAGCATCCAGCTGTCGACGCACAAGGCATAGCGCCGTCAGCGGGAGCGGAACATCGCCTCCAGCATTTCCACTATCAGCGCCGCGTACCGGCCGTCGGGATCGAGCTCGGGGTCGAATACCGACAGCGTCATGCCGCAGCACATGGGGTTTTGCAGCAACCGCGCCACGATATTTTCCAGCCAGAGGCGATCGATACCGGGGCTACCGGGGGAATCCACCGCCGGCATAATGGTTTGGTCGAGCACGTCCACATCCAGATGCAGCCAAAAGCGCCATTCCGGCTCGGTGGCCAGCATCTGTTCGATTTGCCGCACAATTTCCGCTTTGCCCATCCGGTTGGCGGCGAAGACGTCAATGCGCGCAATTGCCGTTTGATTGATATCCGGCCAGGCAAAATCCGCGTCCCGGCACTCACGCTCGCCCAGTTGTAAAACCTGCCGTTCCGGCACCAGCGGCCCCGTTACGCCAGGCCATTCGGCCAGCAGCGGTTCCCCGCGCCCGGTCGCCAACGCCAAATCCATCCCCGCCACCGCGCCCAACATCTGCTGCGGATCATAGTTGCCGGGATGACGAAAATCGCTGTGCCCGTCGATATGTACCAGCGAAAGCGGCCCCGCACGGCGTGAACCGGCCAGCGCTCCCAACAGAATCGAGCAGTCGCCGCCGACCACCAGCGGGAACTCGCCGCGCGCCTGCGCCGCAGCAACTTCTGCGGCCAACGCGATAGTGAAAGCGCGAATCGCATGACCGTTACGTATGCGGGTGCCGGGCTGCGCTGCCGGCGAATAAGTCGGTTGCGGCAACTCGGTGACGGCCCCCGCTCCCAACCGCTGCGCCAAACCCTGTGCCATCAGCGCCTGCGGCGCTCGCCAGGTTCCGGGAACATGGCCCGGTCGCAAGGGGCTCAGCCCCAGATTGGTAGGTGCAAGAATGATATGCATGGTGAATACCCCGGATAAGCCCTCTAAAAATCAGCTTAGCCTATCCGGCTGCACCGGGCCTGAGTTTTGCCTACGGCTGCCGCGTATCGACGTCAAAGTGCAGGAACGCCAGCTGAACCACCCGGTCAATCGTATGTTCACTTTGATTATTGAGGTGCAGATAGTGTTGTAAATGCAGTAAATCAGCGATAAACGCGGCAATGCCGAGCTCGGGTTCAACGATGCCGGCTTGTTGCATAAACGGCAGAAGTTGCTGTGCGGCTTTTGCCGCCCGAATCAGGTTATCGTCGCTGTTTGCCTGGAACGGTTGTTCGGCGAAGGTGGCGATCAGGGTATTCAATTCAGGAAGCGCAGTTTTCATGATTACGCCCTACGGAGGTGGATTATCAGCGTGATTCGCGCCGCCTGCAGCTCTGGGACGGCGATGTCAATCAGGGTCAATTTCTTCGATAATCACCATGTTCGTAGCGATAAGCGCTATCTCTGTCGTATTGCGATGGGCCATATTGCGCCCCCTCGTAATACGAGCGGTTATGATGGCTATGTTTCCCGAGGGAAATACAGCCGCTTAATAAAAACGCCGCGGCGATACAGCTCAGAACAAACATTTTCTTCATTTTCTTTCCCCAGGCATCAACGGTAAAAGGTATTAAAAAGCGGTGGCCCCATCAGTGCCGGCCACCGGCTTATCCAGACAATTCATTACCAACCTATGGACAGGCAACCGCTCAGTAAAAACACCGAAGCGATACCGCAGCCCAGTAAAACCCACTTTTTCATAGCTTCTCCCATGACATCCGCGCAGATGAACGTATCGACACATAACAGTACCGTACGGTTTAGTTTTGCATTAATTTCATCCAACTGTCAAGACAATGTCTCTGTCGCTCTGATTAGCGGAGTTGTCCTGTGGTCAGGGCGCGCAGCGGCCCCGATCGTCCATCGCCCAATGCCGGGCCGTGGCGGCAATCCGCCCTGCAAGATTGCCGATAACCTGCTGCTGCCCCAGCAACATCGCCGTATAGCCCGGCTGAACGGCCTGCGTCAGGCGGCTGCGGCACACCAGCCTTCGCCCCTGTACATTCAGGCTCCAACCGGCGTCTAACTCAACGGCTCGTCCCGGCCAGGCGTCAAAACGCCGTATCTCAAGCTGTATTCTCATCGTGGGGGTCTCCCCGGCTTTAGCCAGCCCGGCAACGTCCTGCGTACCGAGACGCTGCGTCAGCTCGGCGGAAAGCGCGGTGCGTATCTCATCGCCAAGCGGGCTGAGCCAGCGTTCATTTTCCAGCACCAGCGCGCCGCTTTGCCCCTGACGCACCACCAGCTGCGACAGGTCAATCTGCGGCGGAATGCCGACCGGCAGTACGGCAATCAGAAAGGGTGCAGGTTGCACCGGCGGCGGATCGGCTGCCGGCGCCACCAGCGTGTGGTAATGCACCGACGGGGAAGAACAGGCGGTCAGCGAAACCATAAGCATCAAAAAACAGAGCCGCGACGGTGACATCATTTTTTCGAACCTTGCAGAGAAGAGTCATGGCTGCCTGGATTGGGCAGAGGGGGATCCTCAGTTCGGCCTTGCAACAGCGACTCGGGGTGGCGATCAAGTTGGTCAGCCAGGTTGCGTACCGCACGCAGGGCGCGTAGCGCTTCCTGTAAAGACTGGCTAAACGTCAGCATCAGCGGCGAGTCTTCCGCCAGCAGATCTTGTGCGGTTTGCGCCGTTTGGCTCATCTGCCTGAGCAATTGATTCGCCGCCGGCAACGTCTGGCCATTGACCTGCTTAAGGCTGTTATCCACCCCGGCCAGCGTGGCGTTCAGGTTCTGCGCAATCGACGCCAGCGGCATTTTATCCACCTTGCTGACGATGCTGGCGATCTGCTCCTGCAGCCGGTCGAAACCGCCGTTGATGGTCGGCAGCACCAGCGGGCGGGCATGAATATCAAACGGCACCCTGGCGGCATTGGGTACAAAATCCAGCGAGATATAAAGCTGCCCGGTGAGCAGGTTGCTCGGCGTGGCCTGAGCGCGCAGGCCGTGCTCCACCAGATCGCGGGTAAACGCCGCCGTCTCTTGCTCCAGGCCCCGATTTTGCTTCGGCAGCTTGCTCAACACGTTGCCAAGCCGGTTCGGGTAAACCTCGATACCGACCACCGACGGGAAACGGTAGCCTTGGGGGCTGTAATCCAGATCGACCGAGACCACCCGGCCAATCTTGATGCTGGAGAACTCGACCGCCGCACCGACTTCCAGACCGTGCAATGAACGCTCAAAGCGCAGCTTGAAGCGCATCGGCGGGCCATCGGGCGCGGCCAGAGCGGATTCCTGATCTTTAGCCAGCACGTATTCGCCCTTCGGCCCGACGGGGGAAGCCCCTGAAGCGTTTTCCGGCGTGGCGAAGGCGATGCCGCCCGCCATGATGGCGGCGACCGTTTGCGTTCTGAGCCGGAATCCGTTGGCGCCCACCGACACGTCCAAACCGCTGGCGTTCCAGAAACGTGAGTTCGGCGTCACGAAGCGATCGTAAGGCGCATCGATAAAGATTTGCAGGCTGACGCTCTTGCCATCGGCATTAAGCTGATAGGACGCGATCCGCCCTACCGGCACCCGTCGGTAATAGACCGGCGAGCCGATATCCAGCGAGCCCAAGTCGTCGGTCTGCACCACAAAGCGGGAACCCGGCATGTCGTTGATGATGGCCGGCGGCGATTCAAGCCCGGTGAAAGCGCTGCGGGTGCGGGCCGAGCTTCCTTTGTCCACGCCGATGTACGCTCCCGACAGCAGGGTATCGATGCCGGTGACGCCACCGATACCGACGCGCGGGCGCACTACCCAGAACCGAGTGTCGGCACGGGCCAGGTTCGCCGCGCTTTCGTTGAGGCTGACCGTCACCAGCACCTGCGAGTCGTCGCCACGCAGTTGGATATCTTTGACGACGCCGACCGTCACGTCTTTGTATTTCACCGCCGTTTTGCCCGGCTCCAGACCGGTGGCGGTCTGGAAGGTAATGGCGATCTCCGGGCCGGCCGCGAGCCAGGCATGCAGCAGCATCGAAGCGCCAATCAGCAGCGCAATGACCGGCACCAGCCAGATCGGCGATGGCCAGCGGCGACGGATCACCCCAGGCTCACCGGGTTGTTGTGGAATCGGGTTCACTTATCGTCACCTTCCCAGATCAGGCGGGGGTCATAAGCCATGGCGGACAACATGGTCAGGATGACCACCAGGCCGAAAAACAGGATGCCGCTGCGGGGTTCCGCCGCGCTCAGCGTTTGGAACTGCACCAGCGCCGACACGACGCCCACCACCACCACGTCCAGCATCGACCAATAACCGATCCCTTCCGTCAGCCGGTAAAGCCTTGCTCTTTCGCCCATCGCCCAGGTACTGCGGCGCCGGGAAGCGAGCAGCAGCAGGCCGAGGCTCAGAAATTTCAGGCAGGGGATCACCACGCTGGCGACAAAGATCACCAGCGCGATGCCATAGGAGCCGGCACGCCAGAAATCGATCACTCCGGCCATGATGGTACTTTCACTGTCCTTGCCGAACAGACGAGTGGACATCACCGGCAGAAGGTTGGCGGGGATATACAAAATTACGGCGGCGATCAGCAACGCCCAGGGGCGAGCCAGACCACCGGGCCGCCGGCCATGCAACCGGGTACGGCAACGCGGGCAGCGGGAAAGGTGACGGCACGCCAACCCGCAGGTCGGACAGCCCACCACGTTAATTTGCCGGGCATAGAGTGGCCTATTCATGATCTGCCGCCCCCACATCCAGTGCTACCGGCATCCGTTCCCACAATGGTTGAAGATCCTGGCTGCCGATGATGACAATCAGCAACATCAGGGCCGCCATCGCCCAGCTGCCGGGGCCTGCTACCACCTGCAAAAACCCGGACAGTTTGATGGCCGCCACCAAAAACCCCAACATGCCGACCTCAACCCGGCTCCAGGGCCGCAGCCATTTCAGCAGCCTGACAGCACCGATAAAACCCGGCGCGCAACGGCCCACATGGGCAAACATCAGTACCCAGCCGAAGAGCGTAATTTGCAGAAAAGGCGCCACAATCAGTAAGAACACCATGCAAACCGCCAGCGGCAGCGTGACACCCTGAGCCAGCGCCACGGCGGCCTGCCAAAGGGTGGCGACATTCTGCACCGCATGGAAGCTGACGCCGATCACCGGGCAGACGTTGGCCACGACAAAAGCGATGATTGCGGTCAGCGCCAGCGCCAACATCCGTTCGGTGTTGATCTGCCCGGCGCGATAGAGCGTGGCGCGGCAACGCAGGCAGCGCGCTTCGTCACCCGCCGTAAGTGGCCGGTAGCGATAGACGCTGTCGCAGTGTCGACATACCACCGTATTGGGTAAGATTTTCATCTGGTTAATGGGAACGAGGTTCCTGGCAAGATGTTGAGAGCGGATAACCGGCATGTGCCGGCTACCCGCCTCATTTTTTATTATCAGGCAGCGTTTGCCTGCCTGTTTTCCCCTTGGTGTTGACTGACTCTTTCTATATTTCACACTCTTTACTTCAGGATCTCGGCCAGTTCTTCGGCGGCTTTATCGATCCCTACCTCGGCGGCGCTCAACGAGCCGATGCTGGCGCCGACGTTCATGGCGTTCGGGTATTGCCTGGCGACGTAAGCGTTAAGCAGGCGCTGGGTCGAGGCGTCATAGACCTCGACGGCGTAATTGACCGAGCCGTTGAGCATCCCTTCTTTACCGCGAATGGATTGCACGATGTTGTATGGCCCGCCCGCCAAATCAAACTTGGTGAAGGTGCCAACCACCGGCGTGGTGGTCTCTGCCCCGGTCAGCGTCAGCTTCAGGCGAAGCGCATCGGGTGCCGGGCTGCTGACCTCACGAAAACGGGGGCGCAGCGCTTCGCTGAATTTGCTGTGCATATAGTCTGCCAGCGCCTTGCGATCTTCCTGCGAGACCTCGCCAAACTGGTTGTCCGCACCCTGATAAATGACAACCGGCTCAATGATGATGTTGGTGTATTTTTTCCACTCCACCGGGGTGGTATAGCGGTAAGGAATACGGTCGGATTGATCGTCAGTGTTAGGCTTTAACTGTGATGACGAATCAATACTGGCGTAACGCACCGGCGGCGTTCCGGCGCAGCCGACCAGCGCAATGGTAAGTGCCAGCATTGCCGGACGAGAAACCTTGAGGTATGCGAACATTTAGGTGATCCTGTAAAAGAAAATGCCACCAATATCGGTCAGAACGTGCTGTTTCAGCGACGATATTTGCCCGCTGCGTACGCCCGAGTATGCGGCCTTGACGGCCCGTACAGCGCTGCCCCCGGCGGGGTAAACAGACATTGAAATGGATGAAAAACCGCCAAAACAAAACTGTACAGTTGAGTTTTGCATTGATATTCTTCGCTTGTCAAGAAGATGTCTTTTTTTGTGCGATTTCCCGGTTAGCTTGCAGGAGAGATGATGAAAGTACGGACCAACGCGCGCCGCGATGCCATCGTTGAAGAGGCGGCACTGCTGTTTCAGGAGATGGGCTATGAGCGTGCATCGATGAATGAGCTGGCGAAACGAGTCGGCGGCTCCAAAGCGACGCTGTACGGATATTTTCCTTCCAAGGAGGAGCTGTTTACCGCCGTTGTTCGCCAGCACGCCACCCAGCATCTTTCCGAAGCCGCCACCGAGTTGATGAATGAAAAACGGGGCAAGGAGACGCTGGAACAAACGCTGACGCGCTTCGGCGAACAGATGCTGCTGGTGCTGACCAACGACAACAGCGCAATGGCGGTTTACCGCATGGTGGTCGCCGAGGCCGGGCATTCTGATATCGGTACGCTGTTTTACGAGGCCGGCCCGCGCGAGAGCGTGGAAAAACTGTCGGTGCTGATGTCTGCCGCCATGGATCGCCAGGAACTGCGGCTGGCCGACCCTTACCTCAAGGCAACCCAATTCCTTTCACTGCTCACCGCCGAGATCGACATGCGGGTATTCCAGCGCGAATTGCAGCCGATCAGCTTGCCACGCATTCGCGAGATGGTCAGCAACGCAGTGAGCATGTTCTTGGGCGGCGCGGCATTTAAAAAGGGCATTTGACGGGCGGGTTAACTGGGCTTTATTGCCTGTGTATCGCTGTATATCACACTGCCGCCCCCCAGACCGGCACCAGCGGCTGTAGAGGCTTTTATGGCATTTTGTCTGGAGATTTGTGCGGGCGAGAACGTTTTCCCGGCTGAGGCAAACCCGCAAAAATCCATTCCGGTTTGGAGTAACAATCGGCCTTACTGCCCCTGCGCCGCCAGCGCCTGAGCGCAAGCCCAGGCCGAGCTCCAGGCCCACTGGAAGTTATAACCGCCCAGCCACCCTGTCACATCCACCACTTCGCCGATAAAGTACAGGCCGGGCACCTTGCCGGCTTCCATCGTTTTGGAAGACAGCTCTTTGGTATCCACGCCGCCAAGCGTCACTTCCGCCGTGCGGTAGCCTTCGGTGCCGTTCGGCTGCACGCGCCAATTCTGCAAGGTTTCGACCAGCGCGGCCTGTTGCGTGGGGTTCAGCTGCTTCAGCGTGGCTTCCGGCAATTGCCCCAGCGTTTGCAGGCACTCCACCAGGCGTTTTGGCAGGTGCAGCGCCAGGGTGTTTTTCAGGCTTTGGTTGGGATGGGCCTGACGTTGCTCATTAAGGAAGCCCGCCAGATCGAGTGCAGGAAGTAAGTTAACGCTCACAAACTCACCAGGCTGCCAGTAGCTGGAAAGCTGCAATACCGCCGGGCCGGAAAGGCCACGATGGGTGAAAAGCAGACTTTCGCGGAAGCTGACGCCGTTTTCGGCGGTGATCACCGCTGGCACGGAGACGCCGGACAGCGTTTGCAGGTGTTCCAGCAGCGGTTTATGCAAGGTAAAAGGCACCAGCGCGGCGCGGGTCGGCAACACCTTCAGGCCAAACTGCTCCGCCAGCTTGTAGCCGAACGGCGACGCGCCCAGTCCCGGCATGGAAAGCCCGCCGCTGGCCACCACGAGTGAGCGAGCACTCACTTTCTCGCCATTCAGCGCCAGTTCGAAACCGGCTTCGGTTTTTTCCACGCCCAGCACTTCACTGCGCAGGCGCGTCGTCACCTGGCCCAGTTCGCACTCTTTAACCAGCAGTTCGACCACCTGCTGCGCCGAGTCATCGCAAAACAGCTGCCCCAGCGTTTTCTCGTGGTAGGCGATGCCATAGCGGTTAATCAGATCGATAAAATCCCACTGGGTATATCGCGCCAGCGCCGATTTACAGAAATGCGGGTTGTTCGACAGGTAGGCGGCCGGTTCGGTGTACATATTAGTAAAGTTACAGCGTCCGCCGCCGGACATCAGGATTTTGCGTCCCGGTTTTTTGCCGTTATCAAGCAGCAGCACCCGGCAACCGAGTTGCCCCGCCTGTGCCGCACAAAACATGCCCGCTGCGCCCGCACCTATTACCACGACATCAAACTGTTCCACCTGCGCCTCTCTGAATAAAAACCACAATCGCGACAAAAGGCCGCCATATTACGCCGTTTCGCTACCGGTAACCGACAACTTTACGGCGGCAGATTGTAAAGCCATGCCGCCGCCAGCGCCATAGTAAGAAAATATTACAGTACGCTTATCAGCATAAGGTTATGATATTTCATATCTTTGTCATGCCAGCGCCATCGTTTCGTCATATCTAAATCAAAAAAACGTCATATTTTCCTTTTCCCCGGCCCCGGTTGTCACGGATAATGCGCGGCGTTCATGTCCACAAACTGGCGTAACGCTTATGCTGCATTTGTTCGCAGGCCTGGATTTCCATACCGGCCTGATGTTAATTCTCGCATTGTTGTTCGTGTTGTTTTATGAAGCCATCAACGGCTTTCATGATACGGCCAATGCGGTCGCTACAGTAATCTATACCCGTGCCATGCGCTCGCAACTTGCGGTCGTGATGGCGGGCTTGTTCAACTTTCTTGGCGTTATGCTCGGTGGTTTGAGTGTTGCTTACGCCATTGTTCACCTGTTGCCTACCGATCTGTTGTTGAACGTCAGTTCAGCGCACGGATTAGCCATGGTCTTCTCCATGTTGCTGGCGGCGATTATCTGGAACCTCGGCACCTGGTATTTCGGTCTGCCGGCCTCCAGCTCCCACACGCTGATTGGCGCAATTATCGGTGTTGGTTTAACCAACGCACTGATGACTCACACCTCGGTGGTGGATGCGCTTAACGTCCCGAAAATGATCGGTATTTTCCTGTCATTGCTCATCTCGCCGCTGGTCGGCATGATGGTCGCCGGGCTGATGGTGTTTGCCTTGCGCCGCTATTGGAGCGGCAACAAGAAACGCCAGCGTATCCACATGACCCCCGCGGAACGTGAAAAGGTCGACGGCAAACGCAAGCCGCCGTTCTGGACCCGTATCGCACTGATCCTGTCGGCTATCGGCGTCAGCTTCTCGCACGGCGCCAACGACGGCCAGAAAGGCATCGGCCTTATCATGCTGGTGCTGATCGGCGTTGCGCCGGCCGGCTTCGTGGTCAATATGAATGCAACCGGCTATGACATCACCCGTACGCGTGATGCCGTGACCCACCTGCAGCAATATTACCAGCAGCACGGCGATGCCCTGTCACACGTGGTGTCCCTGACGCCGCTGGTGCCAAGCCCGGAAGACGAGGTTTCGCCGAATAAGCCGACCGAGTTCCACTGCGACAGCTCCCGCGCCATGCCGGCGATTGAGCTGACGCAGGGCCTGCTGAACAATCTGCAAAGTTACGATCAACTGACGGTAGAACAGCGCAGCCATCTGCGCCGCCTGCTGATGTGCGTAACGGATACCGCAGACAAGGTCGCCAAACTGCCGGAAACCTCCGCCGCGGACCAGCGTTTCCTGAAGAACCTGCGTCAGGATCTGCTGCAAACCGTTGAGTATGCACCGCTGTGGATCATCGTTGCGGTTGCTCTGGCGCTGTCACTCGGCACCATGGTTGGCTGGAAGCGCGTTGCCACCACCATCGGCGAGAAAATCGGTAAGAAGGGCATGACCTACGCTCAGGGCGTGTCGGCTCAGATGACCGCAGCCTTGTCGATCGGCGTGGCCAGCTACACCGGTATGCCGGTTTCCACCACCCACGTGCTCTCTTCGGCGGTAGCCGGGACGATGATCGTGGACGGCGGCGGCGTACAAAGTAAAACCGTGAAGAACATCCTGTTGGCCTGGTTACTGACCCTGCCGATTTCGATTCTGCTTTCCGGTTCACTGTACTGGCTGGCGCTTAAGGTTATCTAAGCAGCTTGTTCCATGAAAAAGGCGGCCCGATGTGGCCGCCTTTTTTTTGCTCGTAACCAGGGAAACCGCCCGGTTTTAATACCAAATCATCAGCGCCAGCAGGCTGACCACCACCAGCCCGCACAGGGCGGAAGTCAGCATAAACTGGCCGCGCACCCGCTCACAACGGCGGATGAACTCCGGGTCGTGGTGCTCGACGTAGCGCTGCGAGAAGATGTAGCGCACCAGCCGCAACTGCTTGCTCGGCTGGCCGTGGGCAGTAAAGAAACCGCCGCCGTCGACGTATTGGTACAACAGCGGATCGCAGCCGCGCAACACCACCAGCAGCGCACGCAGAGAAGAGTAATACCGCACCATGTTTACCACACACACCACACACAAAGCCCAAAACAGCGCGACGGTACTGATCATGATTGCCCCCTCAAGGCGTTGTTATCCGCGGCGCTCCGCCGGGTCCAACTGCCCTACCTCGATGCCCATTACTGCGGGAGCCTACCGCTCCGATCCCCTTTTTACCGCTCGGGCCACGCATAACCCACAGCCTCTGAAACAAGCCGCCGCCAGGCAAAGTACGGTAGCGCAGACTGGCTCAGAGGAGAAAAGGTGAGGCCCATATTCATTATTGTAGGTGAATGAAACGTAAACTGGCCTGAGCAGTCGATAAAATTTACCGCAACCTGCCCATTTGTCATCCATCGATTGGTTATAAGTGATAACCGCCCTGCCCGCCATTCCCGGTATTTTCCACGGCCAGATGGGCGTTTGGGACTATACTCTGTTTAAGAATGCTTATGTTTCAAGCGGTCAAACCGCCAATAACCCCAGTAATGATAGGATTTTCAACCCGGCGGGTGTAAAACTGACGGGGGTAGAGATGAAGAGATTTTTTGATGCAACACACTGTGATCGCCCCAACATATCATTGTGTTATCTGAATGATAAAATGCAGGTAAACCTAAAGCGCCAGGCTGGTACGCTGAATGCCTGCTAACCCTTTAATCGGCATTATATGGAAGGAGTATTCTCATGGCTTACAAACACATTCTGATTGCGGTAGACCTGTCCCCGGAGAGCAAAATTCTGGTGGAAAAAGCCGTATCTATGGCGCGACCGTACAACGCCAAAGTTTCCCTGATCCACGTAGATGTTAACTATTCCGACCTGTATACCGGCCTGATCGACGTTAATCTCGGCGATATGCAAAAGCGTATCTCCGAGGAAACGCACCACGCGCTGACCGAGCTTTCGCAAAATGCCGGTTACCCGATTACCGAAACCCTGAGCGGCAGCGGCGATTTGGCGCAGGTGCTGGTCGATGCCATCAAGAAATACGATATGGACCTGGTGCTGTGCGGTCACCACCAGGATTTCTGGAGCAAGCTGATGTCCTCTGCGCGCCAACTGATCAACACCGTGCATATCGATATGCTGATTGTGCCGCTGCGTGACGAAGAAGACAGCGCCGAAGATTAAGTAAGCGCTCGCAAACTTAGCCTGCCAACGCCCGCCTCTTGCGGGCGTTTTTCGTTATACCGCGATCATTAATCGCTTGTTAATCAACCGCCCTCCAGTGATATAGTCGCTAAAGACACAACATCATCCCCCAGGCTTTATTCATACCAATATTTATAAAAATAATGGGGGAAATTAATAGTATTACCCTATGAATTTCGGGCTGTAACCAGGCAGCCAGCTCGCGGATCACCAGGCGCTTACTTAGGTAAGTCACTGGGGAACCGCGAGTTCAGCTAACAAGGCTACAGCTTGAAAGGCGACGGGTATAAAGGAGCTATCCATGGAAAATGCCGTATCGGTAGAGTCGTTTTTGTCCTCGCTACAACGCCACAATCCCCACCAACCTGAATATTTGCAGGCGGTAAGAGAAGTGTTTACCTCTCTGTGGCCGTTTATCGAACGCAACCCGCGCTATCGCGAGCACGCGTTGCTGGAGCGTTTGGTGGAACCGGAGCGTGCCATCCAGTTCCGCGTCAGTTGGGTGGACGATCGCGGCCAGGTGCAGGTTAATCGTGCCTGGCGCGTGCAGTTCAATTCCGCCATCGGGCCGTATAAAGGCGGTATGCGTTTTCATCCGTCGGTGAATTTATCGATTCTGAAATTCCTCGGCTTCGAGCAGACCTTCAAAAATGCGCTGACCACTTTGCCCATGGGCGGCGGTAAAGGCGGGTCGGATTTCGATCCGAAAGGCAAAAGCCAGGCGGAGATCATGCGTTTCTGCCAGTCGCTGATGACGGAGCTGTACCGCCATCTTGGCCCGGATACCGATGTGCCCGCCGGGGATATCGGCGTTGGCGGCCGTGAAGTCGGCTTTATGACCGGCATGATGAAAAAACTGTCCAACAACACCGCCTGCGTATTTACCGGCAAAGGGCTGTCGTTCGGCGGCAGCCTGATCCGGCCCGAGGCCACAGGTTATGGACTGGTCTATTTCACCGACGCCATGCTGCAACGCCACGGGCTGGGCTTTGAAGGGATGCGGGTCGCCGTTTCCGGCTCAGGCAATGTGGCGCAGTACGCCATCGAGAAGGCGCTGGAACTGGATGCGCGCGTGATCACCGCGTCTGACTCGGGCGGCACCGTGGTCTATGAGGACGGTTTCACCACCGAGAAGCTGGCCCATCTGGCGGAAATCAAGAATCAGCGTTATGGCCGGGTGGAAGACTACGCCCGTGAGCGCGGCCTGGTCTACCTGGCCGGCCAGCAACCGTGGAGCGTGCCGGTGGATATCGCTCTGCCGTGCGCAACCCAAAACGAACTGGATCTGGAAGCCGCACAGTTGCTGATCCGCAACGGGGTCAAAGCTGTGGCCGAGGGCGCCAATATGCCCACTACCATTCAGGCTACCGATGCGTTCCTGGACGCCGGCGTGCTGTTTGCCCCGGGCAAGGCCGCCAACGCCGGCGGCGTGGCCACTTCCGGGCTGGAGATGGCGCAGAATGCCGCGCGCATCAGCTGGCGGGCAGAAAAAGTGGATGTACGTTTACAACATATCATGGCGGATATTCATCAAGCCTGCGTCGAATACGGCGGTGAAGGGAAACAAACTCACTACGTGCATGGCGCCAATATCGCCGGATTCGTCAAGGTTGCCGATGCCATGTTGGCACAGGGCGTGCTGTAACTCATCCTTAAGGTGACATTGATCACACATCCATTAAATGCTTCAATGCCGGCTCTCCTGCCGGCATTTTTACCGCCCCAAAACGCCATTCCCACCCTTAGGTAGTTGCAATAATGTAAATAAATATGATTTATTTTGTTAAATGAGTGATGATTTTCCGTGGTAAAATTACCACTACTAAATTATTAAACATTTAATTAACATTAAAACTGCCATAATTTTACCTCAATATGCGCAGATCACATTTCCTCAACTTCGGTTACGCCCCCTCTTCCATTCCTTTGTAATCTGCACTGGTGGAAAAACATCCACCCCTACAGATAAAAAAGGTACAGCGAATGAAATTTAACCTCGCATTATTAAATGCATGTGTGGTTTCTGCGTGCATGTTATCGACAACACCTGTTTTTGCCGCTGAAAAGTACGAGATCGCCGTGGTTGCCAAAGTGACCGGCATTCCCTGGTTCAACCGTATGGAAGTGGGCGTAAACGACGCAGCCAAAAAGCTCGACGTCAACGCTTACCAAACCGGGCCTTCCACGCCAGACCCGGCCGCACAGGTCAAAGTGATTGAAGACCTGATCGCCAAAAACGTTAACGCCATCATCGTGGTGCCAAACGACGCCAAGGTGCTGGAGCCGGTGCTGAAAAAAGCGCGCGAGAAAGGCATCGTGGTACTGACCCATGAATCCCCGGACCAGCAGATCGGCCAGTGGGACATCGAAACCATCGACAGCGAGAAATATGCGCAGGCCAACGTCGATGAGCTGGCGAAAGACATGGGCGGCAAAGGCGGTTACGCCATTTACGTCGGCTCGCTGACCGTGCCGCTGCACAACGCCTGGGCCGATTCCGCCATCAAATACCAGAAAGCCAAATACCCGGACATGTTCGAAGTCACTTCGCGTCTGCCGGTGGCGGAAAGCATCGATAAATCCTACGCCACCACGCTGGATTTGATGAAAACCTATCCGCAGATGAAAGGCATTATCGGTTTTGGTTCCCTCGGCCCGATCGGTGCCGGCCAGGCAGTCGCCAAGAAACGCGCCAAGGACAAAATCGCCGTGGTGGGCATCGCCATGCCGGCGCAGGCCGCTCCTTACCTGATGCGCGGCGATATCAAGAAAGCGCTGCTGTGGGATCCGAAAGACGCCGGCTATGCGTTGGTGACGGTGGCCGACCAACTGCTGCAAGGCAAGGAAGTGACCAAAGACTTGTCGATAGAAGGCCTGGGTAAAGCCGACGTCGATATGGATAAAAAAGTGATTCGGTTTAATAAAATTCTTGAAGTGACCAAAGATAATGCCAAATCGCTAGGATTTTAATTTTACCCGTTTCACATGGGTATGACTTATTACGCCACACCGGGAAAGTTATTCAATAACCTAAGGCGCAGCGCCTGCTGCGACCTTAGGATAATAAAAACCTGCACAGGTTAACACTATGACCACATCCACCGCATTTATCACCCTGGAGAATATCAGTAAAGGATTCCCAGGCGTGCTGGCATTGGACCAGATCAACCTGACGCTGAATATTGGCGAAGTGCATTGCCTGGCCGGACAAAATGGCTGCGGCAAAAGTACCATTATTAAAATTATTTCCGGCGTTTATCAGCCGGAAAAAGGCGCCAATATTTCGCTGGAAGGTAAACTCTTTCATTCCCTGACGCCGCAGCTCTCCGGCTATTACGGTATTCAGGTGATTTATCAGGATCTGTCGTTATTCCCCAATCTGACGGTGGCGGAAAATATCGCCATTCATCGTTATCTGCCCGGCGGCCATTTCTGGGTGCGCAAGCAGGTGATGCGCCAGACCGCGCTGGACGCCATGGCGCGCGTCGGGGTGCATATCGATCCCGATAAAAAAGTGGAAAAACTGTCGATTGCCGATCGCCAACTGGTGGCGATTTGCCGCGCCATTGCCGCCGAAGCGCGGCTGGTGATTATGGATGAGCCTACCGCATCGCTGACGCGTCAGGAGGTCAACGGCCTGCTGCGGGTGGTCAACGAGCTGAAAGCCGCGGGCATTTGCGTGGTGTTTGTCAGCCACCGCCTGGATGAGGTGATGGAAGTCGCCGACCGCATTAGCGTAATGCGCGACGGCAAGCTGGTCGGTACTTACCCGGCAAGCCAGCTCGACAGCCACGAACTGGCGTTCCTGATGACCGGCCAACGCTTCCACTACAGCCAGCTGCCGGCACGCCCGCCAGCCGATACCGCCCCGCTGCTTGAGGTCTGCAACCTCAGCCGACGCGGCAAATACCGGGACATCAATCTTTCGCTGCGCGGCGGCGAAATAGTCTCCATTGTCGGGCTGCTCGGCGCAGGCCGCACCGAGCTATGCCTCAGCCTGTTCGGCATGACGCGCCCGGACAGCGGTGAAATCAAAATCGACGGCCAAGCGGTGCGGCTGCACAACAACCGCGACGCGGTGCGTCACGGCATCGGCTACGTGTCGGAAGATCGTCTGACTCAAGGGTTGATCATGGAGCAATCGATCTACGACAACACCATCGTCACGGTGTTTGATCAACTGCATACCCCGCTTGGGTTGCTGGATCACGCCAAGGCGACCGAGCTGGTCAACCGGCTGATCCGCGACCTGAACATCAAGGTGTCCGACAGCGCTTTGCCGGTCAAAACCCTGTCCGGCGGCAACGCCCAGCGTATCGCCATCGCCAAATGGGTAGCGACTCGGCCGAAGATCCTGATCCTCGACTCGCCCACCGTCGGGGTGGATATCGCCAACAAAGAGGGGATCTACCAGATCGCCAAAGATCTGGCCGAGCTCGGCATGGCGGTGTTGATGATCTGCGACGAGATCCCGGAAGCCTATTACAACAGCCATCGGGTGATGGTGATGCGCAAAGGCGAACTGATCGCCGAGTTTTCGCCGCACCACAGCACCGAACAACAGATCGCCGAGGTGGTGAATGGATAAGTCATTACTGGCCCGCCTGGCCGGCCGGCACGAGTTTTACCTGGGCCTGCTGGTGTTGCTGCTGGCCATTGGCCTGAGCGCCGGCACCAGCGAGTTTCTGACGCTCGGCAACCTGACCGACGTCGCCACCAGCTACGCCATTCTCGGCATTCTCGCCTGCGGCCTGTTCGTGGTGCTGATTGCCGGTGGCATCGACATTTCGTTCCCGGCTATCACCGCCATCGCCCAGTACGTGATGGCTACCTGGGTTATCCAGCACGGCGGCGGCTTCCCTTTGGCATTCGTGCTGGCGATGGGCGTCGGCCTGCTGCTCGGGCTGGTGAACGGTTTTCTGGTGTACTGGCTGAAGGTGCCGGCCATCATCATCACCATCGCCACCCTGAATCTGTTCTACGGCCTGCTGGTGTACGCCACCAACGGCACCTGGCTGTACGGTTTCCCAGACTGGTTTATGGACGGCATCAACTGGTTCTCGTTCCAGGGCGCCGATGGCTACGACTACGGCCTGACGCTGCCGCTGCTATGCCTGCTGGCGGTGGTGATCGTCACCGGCGTGCTGATGAACTTTACCCGCCTCGGCCGCCAGATCTTCGCCATGGGCGGCAACCGCGATGCGGCGTCGCGCCTGGGATTGAACCTGCTGCGGCTGCACTTCTACGTTTATGGCTACATGGGCATTCTGGCCGGTATCGCTGCGGTGGTTCAGGCGCAAATCACCCAGTCGGTCGCCCCCAACTCGTTGCTCGGCTTTGAGCTGACGGTGCTGGCGGCGGTGGTGCTCGGCGGCACCAGCATGACCGGCGGCCGCGGCTCGCTGACCGGCACGCTGCTTGGCGTAGTGTTGCTGGCCTTCCTGCAAAACGGCCTGACGCTGCTCAGCGTGTCGGCTTATTGGCACCAGGTGTTCAGCGGCGCGATCATTTTGATCAGCATCAGCAGCACCGCCTGGAATGAAAAACGCAAGCTGGCCAAGGAGCTATGACATGAATTCGTTAACCCGTCTGATCCCGAACGATCGGATCATCCGCCTGCAAAGCGCGATCATCATCGCCGTGGCGCTGCTGTTTGCCGGGCTGCTCGGATCGCGTTTCTTCAGCGTCGGCAACTTCCAGTCGATCGCCTCGCAACTGCCGATCCTCGGCATGCTGGCGCTCGGAATGGGCATTACCATGCTGACCGGCGGCATTAATTTGTCGATCATCGCCGGTGCCAACGCCTGCTCGCTGGTGATGGCGGCGATTATCGTCAGCCATCCGGATCAACCGCTGTTTTTAGCGCTGGCGCTGCTGGCCGGGTTACTGGTCGCAGTCGCCATCGGCGCGCTTAACGGCGTGCTGGTCGCCTGGATCGGCGTTTCGCCGATTCTGGCCTCGCTCGGCACCATGACGCTGATCACCGGCCTGAATATCCTGCTGTCCAACGGCGCGGTGATCTCCGGCTTCCCGGCGGTGATTCAGTACTTCGGCAACGGCAGTCTGCTCGGCATTCCGGTGGCGCTGCTGCTGTTTCTGCTGGTGGCCGTCGGCCTGTGGCTGCTGCTGGAGCACACCACGCTGGGCCGCAGTTTGTACCTGATCGGCTCCAACGAACAGGCCACCCGTTTTAGCGGGGTCAATACCGCCCGGGTGCAGATCGCGGTGTATATCCTGTCCGCCTTGCTCGGCTGGGGCGCAGCCCTATTGATGATGGCCAAGTTCAACTCGGCCAAGGCGGGTTACGGCGAATCCTACCTGCTGGTGACCATTCTGGCCTCGGTGCTGGGCGGCATTAATCCGGACGGCGGTTTTGGCCGGGTACTTGGCCTGGTGCTGGCGCTGATTGTGCTGCAAATGCTGGAAAGCGGCCTCAACCTGCTGGGCGTCAGCAGTTATCTGACCATGGCCCTGTGGGGCGGTGTGCTGATCCTGTTTATCGCATTACAGAATCGAAAAGCCTGACTGGAGAAGAACAATGGCGAGTTATTTTATTGGCGTAGATGTAGGCACCGGAAGCGCACGCGCAGGGGTATTCGATCTCAACGGCCGCATGGTCGGGCAGGCCAGCCGGCCCATCGATTTGTACCGCCCGAAGGCGGACTTTGTCGAACAGTCTTCGGACAATATCTGGCAAGCGGTGTGCAGCGCGGTGCGCGATGCGGTCAACCAGGCCGATATCAACCCGATTCAGGTCAAAGGGCTGGGGTTCGACGCCACCTGTTCGCTGGTGGTGCTGGATAAAGAAGGCCAGCCGCTGACCGTCAGCCCGTCCGGCCGCACCGAGCAGAACATCATCGTGTGGATGGATCACCGGGCGATCGTTCAGGCCGAGCGCATCAACGCCACCAAACACCGGGTGCTGGACTTCGTCGGCGGGATCATCTCGCCGGAGATGCAAACCCCCAAAATGCTGTGGCTGAAGCAGCATATGCCGACCACCTGGGCCAATGCCGGCTACCTGTTTGACCTGCCGGATTTTCTCACCTGGCGCGCCACCCAGGACGCCACCCGTTCGCTGTGTTCGACGGTGTGCAAATGGACTTACCTCGGCCATGAACAGCGCTGGGACAAGAGCTATTTCAAACAGATTGGGCTGGAAGACGTGCTGGAACACGACGCCGCCAAAATCGGCAGCGACGTAAAAATGATGGGCGAACCGCTGGGCCACGGCCTGACGCAGCGCGCCGCCGGCGAGATGGGCCTGATTGCCGGTACGGCGGTCAGCGTGTCGATCATCGACGCTCATGCCGGCACCCTCGGCACGCTGGGCGCCACCGGGGTTTCCGGCGAAGTGGCGGATTTTAACCGCCGCATCGCGCTGATCGGCGGTACTTCTACCGGCCATATGGCGATGTCGCGTACCGCGCGCTTTATCGGCGGCGTTTGGGGGCCGTATTACTCGGCAATTCTGCCGGAATACTGGCTGAACGAAGGGGGTCAATCCGCTACCGGCGCGTTGATTGACCATGTGATCCAGTCTCATCCGTGCTATCAGGATCTGCTGACGCAGGCGAAAACCCAGGGGCAGACCATCTATGAGGTGCTGAACGCCCTGCTGCGCCGCATGGCCGGCGAGCCGGAGGACATCGCCTTCCTGACCCAGGATATTCACATGTTGCCGTATTTCCACGGCAACCGTTCGCCGCGCGCCAACCCGACGCTGACCGGCACCCTGACCGGGCTGAAGCTGTCGCGTACCCCGGAAGACATGGCGCTGCACTATCTGGCGCCCCTCCAGGCGATCGCGCTCGGCACCCGCCATATTATCGAAACCATGAACCAAAGCGGCTACAGCATCGACACCATTATGGCCAGCGGCGGCGGCACCAAGAACCCGCTGTTCGTGCAGGAGCACGCCAACGCCACCGGCTGCGCCATGTTGCTGCCGGAAGAAAGCGAAGCGATGCTGCTGGGCGGCGCGATAATGGGCACCGTGGCGGCGGGCGTGTTCGACACGCTGCCGGAAGCGATGAGCGCCATGAGCCGCATAGGTAAAACCGTCACGCCGCAGACCAACAAAATAAAAAGCTATTACGACCGCAAATACCGCGTGTTCCATGAGCTGTATAACGACCATATGAAATACCGCCGGCTGATGCAGGAGGAGGCGTAATGCAGCAGGAATGGCAGCGAGCGACGGAAGCCTGGGCCATTTACAGCCGCGAACTGGCGCAACTTGGCCAACGCATCGACGCGCCCACCTGGCAACGGCTGCTGACGCTGCTGGCGGCGTGCCGGGGCAAGATTGTGGTCACCGGCGTCGGCACCTCCGGCATCGCGGCGCGCAAGATTGCCCATATGCTGGCCTGCGTGGAACGGCCGGCCATCTACCTGAACGCCACCGATGCGGCGCACGGCGATTTGGGCTTTCTACGCGGCGATGATCTGATGATTTTGATTTCGCGCGGCGGCAATTCCGACGAACTGACCCGCTTGCTGCCGACGCTGCAGGCCAAAGGCGTACCGCTGATTGGCGTGACGGAAAACCCGGATTCGGCGATAGCCCATGCGGCGCAGCTGGTGATCCGCACCGGGGTGGAAAACGAGATAGATCCGCTGAATATGCTGGCAACTACGTCTATCGTGCTGGTATTGGCGATTTTCGATGCCGCCTGCGCCTGCCTGATGGAACGCAGTGGCTACAGCAAAGAAACCTTGCTGGCGGTGCATCCGGGCGGTGACGTGGGGAAAAGTCTGCGCGAGCAGGAATAACAGCGGGGCGAAGATGTTCGCCCCCTGGGAATAAGCTTACAACGGCATATAAATATCGAAGCGGTGGCTCTTGGTCAGGCTGGCCGCGTGCGCAGGCACGTTGGCCAACGGCGGGGCGTAATCCGGCCGCTTCACCACCACCCGCTTGGTCGCCAGCCGACGCGCAGGCTCCAGCAGGCCGTCGGCGTCGTCATCGCTGCCCACCAACGACTGAAATACCCGCATCTCTTTCTTCACCAGCGCGCTTTTTTGCTTATGCGGATACATCGGATCGAGATACACCACTTCGGGCCGTGGATCGAGGCCGGTCAGCGCGGTCAGGCTGGAGGCGTGCAGCAGCGTCAAACGCTCACGCAGCCACGGGCCGATTTCCGCATCCTGATAGCCGCGTTGCAGGCCGTCATCCAACAGCGCCGCCACCACCGGGTTGCGTTCCAGCATCCGCACCTTGCAGCCCAGCGAAGCCAGCACAAAGGCATCACGTCCGAGCCCGGCGGTCGCATCCACCACATCCGGCAGGTAGTTGCCCTTGATGCCGACCGCCTTCGCTACCGCCTCACCGCGCCCGCCGCCGAAACGGCGCCGATGCGCCAGGGTGCCGGAAACGAAATCGACGTAAATCGCGCCCAGTTTGGGCTCGTCGCGTTTACGCAGCTCCAGCCGCTGCGGCGTCAGCACCAGCGCCATCAGCGCGTCGTCGTCTGACGTTAACTGCCAGCGCTCCGCCAGAATAGACAAGGCGCCGGGATCGGCGCCTTCTTCACACAATAAACACACGCTCACCGGTGGGTTATCCTTTAATACCGTAATGGCGCAGCATAGCATCCAGCTGCGGCTCACGGCCACGGAAGCGTTTGAACAGTTCCATCGGCTCTTCCGAACCGCCGCGCGACAGGATGTTGTCGAGGAAGGATTTGCCGGTTTCGGCGTTGAAAATCCCCTCTTCCTCAAAGCGCGAGTAAGCATCGGCCGACAGCACTTCCGCCCACAGATAGCTGTAATAACCCGCCGCATAACCGCCGGCAAAGATATGGCTGAAGGCATGCGGGAAGCGGCCCCAGCTTGGTGAAGGCACCACGGCCACCGTTTTTTTCACTTCCGCCAGCGTCGGCAGGATTTGCGCACCGCGTGAAGGGCTGTACTCGGCGTGCATGCGGAAGTCGAACAGGCCGAACTCCAGCTGACGCAGGATAAACAGCGCCGCCTGGTAGTTTTTGGCCGCCAGCAGCTTGTCGAGCATCTCTTTCGGCAGCGGCTCGCCGTTCTGATAATGGCCGGAGATAAAGGCCAGCGCTTCCGGCTCCCAGCACCAGTTTTCCATAAACTGGCTCGGCAGCTCGACCGCATCCCACGGCACGCCGCTGATGCCGGAGACACCGGCGGTATCGATTTGGGTCAGCATATGGTGCAGACCGTGGCCGAACTCGTGGAACAGCGTGGTCACTTCGTTATGGGTGAACAGCGCCGGTTTGTCGCCCAGCGGGCGGTTGAAGTTGCAGGTCAGGTAGGCAACCGGCTTTTGCAGCGAGCCGTCGGCCTTGCGCAGGCTGCCGACGCAGTCGTCCATCCACGCCCCGCCGCGTTTGTTTTCACGCGCGTACAGGTCAAGGTAGAAGCTGCCGCGCAGTTCACCGTTGGCATCGAACAGATCAAAGAAGCGCACTTCAGGATGCCAGGTATCCACATCCTTGCGTTCTTTGGCGGTGATGCCGTAAATGCGTTTCACCACTTCGAACAGCCCTTCTACTACGCGCTGTTCAGGGAAGTACGGCCGCAGCTGTTCGTCGCTGATGGAGAACAGGTGCTGTTTTTGTTTTTCGCCGTAATAGGTGATGTCCCAGGCTTCCAGCTCATCCACGCCGTAATGCTGTTTGGCGAAGGCGCGCAGCTGCGCCAGCTCTTTCTCGGCCTGCGGGCGGGCGCGCTTGGCCAGATCGTTCAGGAAACCGAGCACCTGCTCCGGGTTTTCCGCCATTTTGGTCGCCAGCGATTTGTCGGCATAGCTGGCGAAGCCCAGCAATTCAGCCAGTTCGTGGCGCAGCGCCAGCGTTTCCGCCATCACTTCGCTGTTGTCCCATTTGCCGGCGTTCGGCCCCTGATCGGAAGCGCGAGTAGCGAAGGCGCGGTACATTTCTTCACGCAGCGCACGGTTGTCGCCGTAAGTCAGCACCGGCAGGTAGCTCGGCATATCCAGCGTCAGCAGCCAGCCATCCTGCTCTTTGGCCTGCGCCATCGCCTGAGCCTGTGCCAGCGCGCTTTCCGGCAGGCCGCTCAGTTCGGCTTCGTCGGTAATCAGTTTGCTCCAGCCCATGGTGGCATCGAGCACATTGTTGCTGTAGGTAGAACCCAGCTCGGACAGGCGCGCGACGATCTCGCCGTAGCGCCGCTGTTTTTCCGGCGACAGGCCAATGCCCGACAGTTCGAAATCACGCAGCGCGTTTTCCACCGATTTGCGCTGTGGCGCGCTCAGTTGGTTAAACGCTTCGCCCTCTTTCAGGCTGCGATACGCTTGGTACAGCCCCTCATGCTGCCCCACCCAGGTGCCGTATTCAGACAGCAGCGGCAGCGCCTGTTCGTAGGCGGCACGCAGCTCCGGGCTGTTTTTGACCGAATTCAGGTGCCCGACCGGCGACCAGATGCGCGACAGGCGATCGTCCGACTCCGCCAGCGGCTGACACAGGTTATCCCAGGTGAACGGCCCCGGCTGCGCGACCACGCGCTCTACCGCAGCGCGGCAATCGGCCAAGGCGGATTGCACCGCAGGCACGATATCTTCAGGGCGAATGGCGGAAAACGGCGGCAGGGAAAACGGTGTCAGCAACGGATTTGTCATAGGGCAGTCCTGATTAGCGTTGGGGCCCGCCGCAGCGGGCAGGCCTTAAAATGCGAATGAATATCTAACATGGAGCCAAGCAGCGGGAAAATCAATGGCCGGGCGTTGATAGATAGTGCCTTAAAGGGTGCTCTGGCGGATTTTCGCCGCCAGAGCACCCAGATGCCCATCGTCGGCGCGAGCGGCGTCGTGCGAGGAAAGATACCCCTCGTAACGATCGAAAAACTTGGTCGATTTGGACTCTATCGGCTGCCAGTGATCCAGCCCGGCGGTGCCGTGCATCGGGATCAGTTTGGCATGCACGTGATCGACGCCAAAGCCTTCGAACACCATGCCGCAGCGGCCGACGTCGTCAAATGCCCGGTCGAGCAATTGCGCCACCCGCTTGGTCGCCAGCATCAGTTCGCTGAGCGCCTCGTCCGGCAGCGCAAAGGCGTAGCTGTCAAAGTGCGCCTTGGGGATCACCACGCTGAAACCTTCGGTATTGGGGTAAATGGAGAGAAACGCCATATGCGCGTCGTCCTCCCAGATTTTATGGCACGGCACTTTGCCTGCCACCATGTCGCAAAATAGGCAGCTCATCGTCGCTCCTTATCTGATCAAATCGCCTCTACCAGCTCAAACTCTTCAAACACCAGCCACATATCCGGTGCGAAGCTGCCTTCACGGCTGAAAAAAGCCCGGTGCCCCTGCTGCCAGAACGCCAGGCTTTTATCCCCTTCACCCTCTTTGGCCGCCATCTCGGCGGTGACATCACAGTAGCGGATCAGCCGCAGGGAGAGCGTTCTGATCACGCAGGCGGGTTCCCCACGCCCATCAAGGATGACGCTATAATCGCCCAGCAGAGACGACTTCTCTTGCCGGTAACTGGCATAAGAACCGCAGGTCGCCGTTTTATCCCCGCTCACCACCAGTTGCAGCAGTTCATTGGCCAATTCGGGCCCATCGCCGAATGCCCAACGCGCAGCGTCGGGGTAACGGTCCAAAATCGCGTTTTCACTCATCGTCTTATCGCTCCCTTTAATGACCTGCGGCAACGCAGTTCAGTTTTTCCCTGCCAGACAGTTTATACTGTGCAGATTATAAGCCTTCATTCTCTTCAGCACGCTCCGCAGGAGCACAAGGAATTACCACCAGCCATGTTAAGTTACCGCCACAGTTTCCACGCCGGCAACCACGCCGACGTGCTCAAGCACACCGTTCAGAGCCTGATCATTGAATCGCTGAAAGAAAAAGACAAACCTTTCCTGTATCTGGATACCCACTCCGGCGCAGGGCGCTATCAGCTGAGCAGTGAGCACGCCGAACGCACCGGGGAATACCTGGAAGGCATCGGCCTGCTGTGGAAACGTGACGATCTGCCGGAAGAGCTGGCGGCTTACATGAGCGTGATTCGCAACTTTAATCGCACCGACAGGCTGCGTTACTACCCTGGCTCCCCTCTGATTGCCCGTCAGTTGCTGCGCCCGCAGGATAAAATCCACCTGACCGAGCTGCACCCGAGCGATTTCCCGCTGCTGCGCAACGAGTTCCAGAAAGACGAACGCGCCAAGGTGCAACGTGCCGACGGCTACCAGCAGCTGAAATCCCAGTTGCCGCCACTGTCGCGCCGTGGGTTGATCCTGATGGATCCGCCGTACGAGATGAAAACCGATTATCAGGACGTGATCAAAGGCTTGCAGGAAGGCTATAAACGCTTTGCCACCGGCACTTACGCGCTGTGGTATCCGGTGGTGATGCGCCAGCAGATCAAACGCATGCTCAAAGAGCTGGAAGCCACCGGCATCCGCAATATTCTGCAGATCGAACTGGCGGTAAAACCCGACAGCGATCAACGCGGCATGACCGCCTCCGGCATGATCGTGATTAACCCGCCGTGGAAGCTGGAACAGCAGATGAAAAACGTGCTGCCGTGGCTGCACAAGACGCTGGTGCCGTCGGGCAATGGCCACCATTTGGTGAACTGGGTGGTGCCGGAATAAGCCCCCGGGCGCGGTACGCCGCGCCTTCACCCCACCTATCGCAGCCATCGACGCAACCTTTGCGACAAACCCGTATCAGGCGTTAAACTCTTACCCTCTTCGATTCACACAATTCATGGAAATCCCAGATGACCAAACATTACGATTATCTAGCAATTGGCGGCGGCAGCGGCGGCATCGCATCGATCAACCGGGCAGCCATGCATGGCCAGAAATGCGCACTGATTGAAGCCAAGGAACTGGGCGGCACCTGCGTAAACGTGGGTTGTGTACCGAAAAAAGTCATGTGGCACGCGGCGCAGATCGCCGAAGCCATTCACCTGTACGGCCCGGATTACGGCTTCGATACTACCGTCAACGCCTTTGACTGGAAGAAGCTGGTCGCTAACCGTACCGCGTATATCGACCGTATCCATAATTCCTACGACAACGTGCTGGGCAAAAACAAAGTCGACGTGATCAAAGGTTTTGCGCGCTTTATCGACGCCCACACAGTGGAAGTTAACGGCGAGAAGATCACCGCCGACCATATCCTGATCGCCACCGGCGGCCGCCCGAGCCACCCTGACATTCCAGGCGCCGAATACGGTATCGATTCAGACGGTTTCTTCGAGCTGGATGCGATGCCAAAACGCGTTGCGGTCGTCGGCGCGGGCTATATCGCGGTGGAGATCGCCGGCGTGATGAACGCGCTGGGAGCCGAAACCCACCTGTTCGTGCGTAAACACGCGCCGTTGCGCACCTTCGATCCGATGATTGTCGAGACCCTGGTGGAAGTGATGAACACCGAAGGGCCAAGCCTGCACACTGAATCTGTGCCGAAAGCCATCGTCAAGAACGCCGACGGCAGCCTGACGCTGCAACTGGAAAACGGCAAGGAATTCACCGTCGACAGCCTGGTGTGGGCGATTGGCCGCGAACCGGCGACCGATAACCTGAACCTGAGCGTGACCGGGGTGAAAACCAACGAAAATGGCTATATCGACGTCGACAAATACCAGAACACCAGCGTAAAAGGCATTTACGCAGTGGGCGACAATACCGGTGCGGTTGAACTGACCCCGGTCGCGGTCGCCGCCGGCCGTCGCCTGTCCGAACGCCTGTTCAACAACAAACCGGAAGAACACCTGGATTACAGCAACATCGCCACCGTGGTGTTCAGCCACCCGCCGATCGGCACTATCGGCCTGACCGAGCCGGAAGCTATCGAGAAATTCGGCGCCGACAGCGTGAAAGTGTATAAGTCTTCCTTCACCGCCATGTACAGCGCCGTGACGCAGCACCGCCAACCGTGCCGCATGAAGCTGGTGTGCGTGGGTAAAGAAGAGAAGATTGTCGGCCTGCACGGTATCGGCTTGGGCATGGACGAGATCCTGCAGGGCTTCGCCGTCGCCATCAAGATGGGTGCCACCAAGCAAGACTTCGACAACACCGTGGCGATCCACCCGACCGCAGCGGAAGAGTTCGTTACCATGCGTTGATTTGCCTGCCCGGCGTGCAATACCGCTGGGCAAACGGCAACAAAAAGGTCAGGTGCCTCAGGGCCCTGACTTTTTTTTATATTTACCGAACGCTAAGCAAACCTCGTGTTTTTTGACGCGTAATTTTCGTCACCCACCAAAGGTTGCGGCGATTGTGCCGGCAGTCGGCAATGACTCCCTCCCCCCTCTACCGCATACCGTTTTTCAAAGGAGGCGAGGTTACGTCAGAAAATCGCTCAATATCGACCGAATACACATAAAAACAGAATGGACTTTCGTCATTAATATCAAAATACTCCTATATATTTTATACTTTCTCTACATCCCCGAGCTCTCTTTCAAAACACAATTAGCATCAAAGTCTGAAAACAACATTTTTTTAGATTTAGTCACCATTGTTTATACTTATCTAAATCGATATTTTTAAATTTATTATTCCTTGATAAATTTAAGAAAAATAAATCGTCGTCATTCAACGGTAAAATAGAACAATTAGCCAACCACACGCAGGAATAACTCATTTAAATTTACTCTTACAGAGCCTGCCAATCTCACGAGAATATTTTCCCGCCATGCCAAGCACCGGCCAGGCTATGGCGCTTTAACGATCATGGCGCAACCACCAGCAGAAAATCAGCCTTATTACGCATGGCAAAAAGCACAAAAAATAGGGCGTCCCCTACAGACACTCAGAGTTTGGCTCCAGATATCCTGGCATTTTGAGGGGCTGGAATGAAACCCGTGCGGCTCGGAAAGCCGCACTTTATTAACAAGGAAATAATAATGAATAAAATCTATGCACTGGTATGGAACCCTGCACAAGACTGCTGGAACGTGGTCAGCGAGAACTGCAGCCGTCGCGGCAAGCGCAGCAGCAAACGCCGACTGGCGGTTGTGTTGTCACTGTTGGGCCTGGTGGCGTTAGAGCCGGCCTATGCCCTGCCGACCGGGCAAAATATCGTTGCCGGGCAAGGCAACATCTCCACTAACGGGCAGCAGATGACGATCAATCAGCAAAGTGACAAGTTGATTACCCAATGGGAAGGTTTCAACGTCGGCGGCAACGAAATCGTCACCTTTAAGCAACCCGGCAGCGATTCTGTCGCGCTTAACCGCGTAATAGGCATCAACGGCAGTGATATTCAGGGCAAAATCGACGCCAACGGCAAGGTGTTCTTGGTCAATCCGAACGGCGTAGTATTTGGCAAGAATGCCCAAGTGAACGTAGGGGGCCTGGTCGCCTCTACGCACGACATCAGCAATACCGACTTCTTGGCAGGCAAAAGCCGTTTCGTGGGCAAATCTGTGGCGGAAGTGCGTAACGACGGTACCCTGACCGCAGCCCAGAGCGGCAGCGTGGCGCTGCTTGGTGCCCGCGTTAGCAATCAGGGCGTTATTCAGGCGCAAATGGGCAGCATCGCACTGGGCGCCGGTAATGACATCACGCTGAATTTCGACGGCAACAAACTGCTGAATCTGCAGATGGACGGCGCGGCACTGGAAGCATTGGCACAGAACGGCGGCCTGTTGAAAGCCAACGGCGGCCAGGTGCTGATGACGGCTAAAACGGCCAGCAGTATGCTGCAAAATGTGGTGAACAACCAAGGGACTATCGAAGCAACCACCCTCAACAATCAAACCGGACGCATTATGCTGGATGGTGGCGATGTGGGCACCGTGAGCGTCGCCGGTCGTCTGGATGCCAGCGCGGCCGCAGGCAATGGCGGCATGATTGAAACTCGGGGCGCGAACGTGGTGGTTCAACCCGCCGTACAGGTGACCACCCGAGCGGCCAACGGAAAAACCGGCAGTTGGAAGGTAGCCACAACCCAGGTCAACGTCGCCGATAACGGCACGCTGAATGGTGCAACGCTAGGAAATAGCCTGGCAAGCAACAATGTGACCCTGACCAGTACCGGGGGAAATGTCTCCGTCTCTGCGCCAGTAAACTGGTCGAACGGCAATAAATTGTCGCTGACCTCCGAACGTGCAGGCATCCAGATCAACGCCCCACTTGACGCCACGGGTGCCGGTGCAGCATTGGAACTGAACCACAAATCGGGTTATGCGCTGAATAACGACGCCGCAATCACCCTGTCCGGCTCCGGCGCGGCATTCAGTGTCAATGGCGAAAATTATCAAGTAGTGCAAAATCTGAAGCAACTGTTGGATATCGACAGCGGACTGAGCGGCCGTTACGTGTTGGGTACTGACATCACCCACAACGACAAGGTACAAGCCATCGGCAGTTCAGCCGCCTTCAGCGGCGTTTTCGACGGCCTTGGTCATACCGTTAAAGGGCTGACGATTGACAGCAAAGGGCCTCACAGCGGGTTATTCAGTGCCTCTACCGGCAAAATCAGCAATCTGACGCTGGATTCATTGACCGTGGCCGGCAAGGGCACAGGCTCTTCAGTTGGGGCATTAGTAGGCCGCAATGAAGGTGAGATTATCAACGTTAAAGCCGTCAATGTGTCTGTCGGCAAAGGTAGTGAGTTAGGCGGGTTAGCCGGCTGGAACACTCGCACGATCGTCAATTCTTCCGCTACTGGCAAAGTAACGGGCAATGGCGAAACAACATCGATTGGCGGCCTGGTCGGCGTGAACGTTGGCGACAAAGCGATCATACGCAACAGCCAGGCAAATGTTGCAGTCTCCGGATCAATGCAGAACAGTAAGTTTGAAGGCGGCACTGGCGGATTAGTCGGCGCAAACTTTGGCGGAGTGATCGACAATTCATCCAGCCATGGAAATGTCACGGCCAAAGGTTCTGATCTTAGCGTTGGCGGGCTTGCAGGCTTTAACACTGCGCCAGGGCGCATCACCCATTCTGTTGCTACCGGTAGCGTAAGCGCCGGTAAAGGCAGCTATGTTGGCGGCCTGATCGGTATGAACAACGGCGCGATTAAGAACTCTGCTGCGAGCGGCCAGGTCAATGGTTCGGGCGCTGACGCCCTCGGTGGTCTGGTGGGTTGGAATCTGCACGGCACAGTCGCTGATACCAAGGCTAGCGGTAACGTGTCGGATCTTGCCTCGGCCAATGTGGGTGGGCTGATCGGCAATAACTACTCTGGCGACGTGCAACAGTCCGAAGCCAGAAATACCGTTACTGGCGGTGCCAACGCCAATATCGGCGGTTTAGTCGGCCACAATCACGGCGAATTATCGAACGTGGCTTACTACGGGAACGTCTATGCAGGAAACAACAGTCTGGTTGGCGGCTTGATTGGCTTGCATACGGCGGGGACGATTGCTGCGGCGCAAGCCAACGGTAACGTCACTGGCTATAACAGCGCATCTGCTGGCGGTCTGGTGGGCGAAAACAACGGGATGACACTGAGAAACGTCAAGGCATCCGGCTCTGTCACCGGTGGCCAAAACGTCGGTGGGTTGGTGGGTAATAATATTGGCGGTTACATTGATAACGCCAGCGCCCAAGGTACCGTGAGCGCTGGCAGTAACAGCCGTATTGGCGGGCTGGTGGGCAATAATGACCGCGGGACTCTCAACAATACGCAAGCCCTGGTTAGCGTCATTGGCGGAGATAAGAGCTACAGCGGCGGTTTGGTTGGGTATAACAAGGGTGCACTGTCTCAGGTCTCTGCAACGGGCGATGTTATCGGCGGGGCGGAAAGCTATGTCGGTGGGTTGGTCGGCAACCATGCTATGGGAGCATCCAGCCGCATTTTGCAGGCCAAGGCTTCAGGGAAAGTCACCGGTGGCAGAGACAGCAGCGTAGGGGGATTAGCGGGGCAAAATGAAGCGTTGATTGAAAACTCTACGGCTTCCGGGCAGCTCAGCGGCGGAAACGGTGCCATATTGGGCGGTCTCGTCGGCAAGAACGGAGGTACAATAAATAACTCGATGTTTAATGGAAACATTAAACCATTAACGCCAACGGCAGGCCAACGTGTTGGTAGTCTGGTGGGCATTAATTTCGGTTACCTAACCGGTAATAACGTCTCGGGTGAATCTGAAAAACTGCCGTTGGCAGGCATCAATATGCGCCCTGGTTTCATTAAGTAAGCATAAACCGGCAGACATTTTATCTGCCGGTTTTCATTGCACATCGGAAGGTAAAATAAACACGAGCATCCCCTACCCATAACAACAAATAAACACATATGAAAAAAATTTATTTAGCCGTGGCAATAACCTTAACTTTTTCAAAGTCGTTAGCCGCTGTTCCTAATGCCGGCCAGGTCATGCGCGATATTGAACAAGAGCGCAAAACGTTACCGGCACCTGCAGATTTAGCGCCTGAAATGAAAAAAACCACCAAAAAAAGCAATAATAACGAAAAAGATGACGCCCCCAGAATTTTAGTGCATGGATTTCTCATCGAGGGCAACAGGGTATTAAAAACCCCAGAACTGCTAAAAAAACTGAAGGGTTTTAGCGGGAAAAAACTTGCGCTAAAGGATTTGCAAGATGCCTCTCAGATTATTACTCAATATTATCAAGAGAAGGGCTACGTCCTGGCCAGAGCCTATTTACCTGAACAAGACGTAACCGGAGGTTGGGTGCGTATAACCATCGCCGAGGGTAACTTTGGCCAGCTTCACCTGAATAATCATACCCGCGTGAGTTCGACACTGTTGCGAAAATCGGTTGCAGGGATAAAAAACGGGCAAGTGATTTCAGACACCGACCTCGAGCGCGGCTTATTGCTGTTAAGCGATATTCCCGGTATCGAAGTTAACAATACCCTACGCCCCGGTAGCCAACCAGGTACCGCGGATTTGCTGGTCGACACCACGCCGGGCCCTTTATTCAGCGGGTCCCTTACTGCGGACAACTACGGTGAGCGTTATACCGGAAATTATCGGCTAGGCGGCAATCTCAGTCTGAATAATCCCCTGGGTCTCGGTGACCAGGCAAGCTTGCGCCTGTTAGGCAGTAATAAACATCAACAATATTACCGGGCAGCCTATGACCTTCCCGTCTATGACAGCCCGGTAAGGGTTGGCGCGGCCCATTCGGAGATGAGCTACCGCCTGGGGGAAGACTTTGCCGTGCTAAATGCCCATGGGCGAGCAGAGATTACGAGTTTATATGCCGCCTATCCGGTCATCCGTGCGCGCCTGTTCAACCTGTCGGTGCAACTGCAGTATGAAGACAAGAAACTCCGCGACGATATCGATCTGTTTGAAAAGCGCAGTAAGAAAGATGTCGGTTTATCGACCTTAACCCTGAACCTCAATAATCAGGATCGCTGGTTAGGCGGTGGGCAAAGCGCGCTTTCCCTCAGTTATGGGCTGGGAAGATTGAATATCGGCGATGACCAAGACCGCTTCTGGGACAGACATAGCGCCAACACTCTGGGGCGCTTTAGCAAAATCAACATGAATGCCCTGCGTCTGCAAAATCTGGGGGATCGCTTTCAATGGTATACGCAAATTAATGCGCAATGGGCATCAGGCAATCTGGACCCATCGGAGAAATTCAGCCTGGGCGGCCCCTATGGCGTTCGGGCCTATGATGGCGGCAGCGGAAACGGTGATGAAGGCATACAACTCAGTACCGAGCTTCGCTATGACTTAATGCCCGGCTGGCAATTGAGCACTTTTCTCGATCATGGCGCGATCAAATTCAACAAGCAGCCCTGGACATCCGAGAAAAACACTGCCCGCATGACATCGACCGGGGCCGGCATCGGGTGGCTTGGTCGGCAGCAGCAAATCAACATAGTGGCGGCATGGCCCATTGCTCAGAACAACAGTATCGCCACACCGACACAAACCCCCCGCATTTGGCTGCAGACTTCCTGGTACTTTTAATGGCCAGGAATAAGCCCTGCGCGGCTCGGAAAACTGCCCTCGGGTATGAACCCCGCAGCAGGAACAGCAAACGCGGCGGACAGTACAGCATGCGCCAGCTTAACAATGGCAAGGAAACGCCCCAGGGAGCCACAGGCAATCTTCAGCCCAATGTCGATAGCGCAATGCCAAGAAAGGGGGCCGATACCTTGCTGCGCATGTTATCGTACAAACGGAAACATAAGTAACGCGATAAATTAAATGGGGGTGAACGGGGTTTCAAGAAACCAACACCCTATTATGCATTCACATAATCACCCCACAAAATGATAGCTGTATAATTAAAAAATCATCAGGTTAGTTCATTTTTCTACGCAGACAAATAACCCTTCTTTTTTTAGCCAAAGACATATGCTTGTAAAAAGAAAACATACTAACGGATAATAAAACAACAATAGCAATCAACAAAACTGAATTCCCTTTCAAAATAAACATATAATTTCACTCCTTTAACAACCAATTAAAAAGGTCATTCCTCTTTCTAAAATTAAGTTTACGCATAACAGACTGTTTATATGTATGTACTGTTTTAACACTCAAATGCATATACTTTGCCGCTTGCGTTTGGTTAATCCCCAACCGGAGATAAGAGACAACCTCTTTTTCCCTGCCGCTAAGCCTTCTGCTTAAGCAAAAATAACAGGGTCTTGCCACCGTACTGATTACGCTCATTCGCCAAAGCTTGTCATCCAACAGATGAAACAAAGCCTCAATACCGGCATGATAATCTAAAACCCCCAACTCATGAGAACATGATTTCTTTCCGTTCACTTGAGCTGTTTTTATTTTACGCATAGCAATATACAACGGGGAAACGCTCGTCTCATGTACATCTCTGTCGCAATAGGTCATATTTCCTGATTCGGACTGCGCAATAAAAACCAGATCGACGGTGGCGTTACTTTTTTCTTCTGCAAAAAACTCAACGGTTCTTCCCTTCAGGGTAAAATAATCTGATAACGCATATTTCAATCCCTCGGCAAAAAATAGATTATTCTCTATGATTGATATTTTCACTGACATCTCTATTTCCCTCCTTTTAAATGATGCTCCTGTTTACATAAACCGTGGGTCATCTGGGAAAAAGGCTATTGCTTCCCGCCGCAGCTTTTCGGCCTGCGTGCTATTCCCCTGATGCTTCAATATCAAGTACAAACTGGCGTACACATTTCTATCTATACGTTTTTTCAAATAGCCGTTGGCCCAGTTCGCGTAGCCGGATAGCAATGCCTCATCTTGCGTTTGATTGAATAACAGCAATGCATAAACCTGTTGGTCAAACTCCCGGCGTTCACCATGGAACCAACGGGTAATAGGCGGCATAGCGGCTATGCCACGCATATCGGTAAAGTTATTCTGTTCGACTCGCGTAAGGGTGATACCACCCGATAAACCGGCCAGCATCACGATCAGCGTGATCAGAGAGGCTATCGGCAACAGAATAGCCAGAATTTTCCGCCCAACGCCGATTAACGCGCCGCGCTCACTGGCGGGGGTAACCTGACGATCCTGCATCGCCAATAACAGCAGGAAAACGGCCCAATGCAGCGTCGATAAATAAAACGGGTACTCGGTCTGGGTATGCAAGGCTATCGGTAGCAAGACAAGACAAAGCGCCAGCGCAAGACCCCGTTCAGAAGAGCCAGCACACTGTTGGTTACGGCGCCACGCTTTGTATGCCAGCTTCAGCCCGGCAAACAAAAGCAGCAACATGCCAAGCAAGCCCAATACCCCGCCTTCAACCCACCAGAACAACAGCTCATTATGAGGGTGTACAGCCACCCCAACCCCCAGCGTCGACTCCCCTAATGCTGCGCGAAAGTGCTGGAAACTGTACTCAAAACCGCCATAACCCCAACCGAGCAACGGCTTGTCTGCTATCATCGCCAACGTGGTATTCAACATGACGCCACGCGCGCTGTCTGATCCTTCATGGCTGACGGTGCCAACCGAGTCTCCCCAGGCCAGCACCGCTGCACCAATCGCCACGCCCAATAACATCATTAACGTCGCAACAGCGCTGCGCTGTGGGTATTTATTGGCGTATGCCGCAATAAACAACAGGGTAACCGCACTGCCGCTCAGCCAGCCTATGCGCGATTGCAACCACACCAGTAAAGCGGGGAATACCGCCAATAGCAGGGTCAGCAGCATCAGGCGCAGCTTTTCATACCGCTGTGCCCGCAGGCTAAAATCAGGTAAGAGAAACAACATCAACGCCAAAGCCAGACCGGTGGACGTAAAGCTGGCCAGCAGATTGACCTGCTGGAATACCCCATAAGGGCGGCCACCGATGAGCGGATACGGGATCCAGCCCCCCAGGCCAAACAGTTGCAGCAGCGCCATCAACGCCTGCACCACCACTGCCAGCAAAATGGTGTAGAGCGGCCAGTAATGCGTTCGTTTTGATGTCTCCGTTTGCAGCCACGAAAAATAGAACAGCAGGCCACCCAATAATCCAGCCCAGCGCCACAGTGCCGCCTCTCGCCATTCGGGTCGGGTATAAAACAACGGAATAGCCAACAGTACTAAGGCGACAAAAAACAGCTTAGCCGCGGGGGTTATTATGATGCTGCGTTTTTTAAGCCCAACGCCCAACCAAATCATCAGGCTAAGCAGTGCCATCATGCTCCAACCGAGAATATTTTGCGGTAGTGCTAAACCCATACCTCCCATATTGGGCAGGTAAAGGTGCATAGCCAATCCAAACCCTAGTCCAGAAATAATAATCAGAAAATAGCTTTTCACTGCACGTATTATTTTCATCGCTATAACCAAAAAATATTGTTAATCTATGATTTTATTTTTGATAATAAGTTAAAACTATTGAATATCCATTACCGGCATCGTCGATGCTTAAAAAGCTGAGATATAAAAATCAATGGTAAATTACAGTATCGCTACCACCGCCACGGCAGAAGCAGAGAAATTACCGGCAGCCACATTGCCATTACTGCTTAACGTCGATGAAAAAAGAACTGAGGTGCCATTGCTGCCAGGCACCCGTACCGTCGCCCCGGTTGCGCCTGCAATATTATTCACCTGCAGTTTTGTTTTTAGGCTGCCATCCGGGCGCAATGTCACGACATCACCGCCATTGTTCGCCAATGCGGTTATTTTCACGGTCGCCTCACGATTGCAACTTACCTGCGCATAAACGCTCTTGGTGTTGCCATTTACATTATCTTGATTTAGCACGCCGTGCGCCAAATTAATATCGCCATTGATTGTGCAAGACAGGGGCGGTAAAGGTGGTTCAGTTGGTGGTGGATTCATAGTTCCCTCACAGGAGTTGCCAATCGAATCCATACCAACAATGTCTCCTGCCTCAGTGACAACGTTTAAACGTATACATTTCCGACCATGAGCCACATGATAAGGCCAGTTATAAATAACGCTATGTTTAGGCATTGAAGTACTTGCCCATTCTCTAACGACCACATCAGCTGCTAGCACACCGCGTAAAGAAGATACCTGATCTTTCCATTGCACATACTCACCCCCCCAAATATTAGATGGATTTAATGTTACTCCAACATAACACTTAGTGCGATTAAACCGCTGCCCGCAATCAACGCGGCTACTAGAAACAAAATGCAAATCTGTAATGACATAATATAAATCGTCACCACGTAAATCCCATTCAACGGTGACCGCCGATTTTGACTCTGATGAAAAAAACACCGAAAAAAATAAGAGTACGGCTGCCCACCCCAGGGTCAAATTATTAACGTGCCCAGTATTCATCGTTCTACCCCTTTAAAATTAATCCCGTAACACCGTACGCATCAAAAACTTATCGATATCTTCACTCATAGCCCAGTGTAAAAGTGGCAATAGTGGTAAAGACCCCGCGACCAATCGTTTTATGGGTTATCGCTTCCGGCTCACCGCGCACATAAGCCTGCAAATTAATCACGTTGCTGCCGTCGGTCAGCGTATAGGCCCCGGATTGCTGGTTCAACGGCAAGGGCTGCCCCTGCGGGGTTTCCATGCCGATAGCTACGCCACTCGCCTGGCTACCACCATCCAGCGCCAGCAGGCCGGGGAGCTGAATACTCTCCGTACCGCTGAAAGTCATCTTCAGCGTCTTCCCCAGATTGGTATCACAATCAATCAGATGCAGTTGAAACGCTTTGCCGTGGGTGCGGCCATTCAGATACAGATATTTGTCTATCACAGTACCGAAATCCAACTGTACGCTTTCATCCCCCGGCAATAAGGTGCAAGGCTCTGCAACCAGGGCACCGTGCAGTTTTAAATTATTGCTTGCCGCAGCCACAAGCGACACGCTCGCCGCAAATAACCAACTGGCCAACAGGCAGATGTACAGGCTATTCCACATAACGCCTCCTATAGGTAATCCGCCAGCAAAGTGGCGGCCACCTCAAATAAACCTTCCGGTAATACAACCCCCGCCTTTTTTACCGGCACCGCCTGTAAACGCGGCGGATTCTGAGGGTCGATAGCAATACGCTGATTGACCTGCAACGGTTGGCCATTTTGCAACAACCGAATACCCAAATCGGCCACATTGGTTTGCAATGCCGCACCGTCAAAAACCGTCGCCGTACCGACCACCCTTAACCCCAATTCCTGCGTGGTCGCCCCCGACTGGCAGGTGATGCGGTAATTAATGGGCTGTAAATAATTGACGCCATCCACCTTGCTCACGCCGACACGATCGCCAAAGTCGACGTCAATGGTTTGCCCTTCATTGATCTCACAAGACGGGGCCTGAACTAACCGCCCGCCAAAGAAGATATCTGTCGCCTGAGCGGGGAGCGACAATGGCAGAGTCAACACTGTGCCTAACAAGGCGGCTATAGCGTATTTCGGGTTCACTGATAATCCACCTTCAACGTTGCGCCAGCGAAAAAATTGCCCGTCGGCAAGTTCGCGCCGTTTTTTTTCACCGGCACCGCCTGCAACACCGGTTGCATCGGGTAAGTAAAGTTAAACCATTGATTGAGCCTGAGCGGTTGACCATTCTGTTTCAGCGCAATCCCCAGATCTGTTTTGACGGTTTGTAGAACGCCACTGTCAAATCCCGCGCCGGTGCCTTCAATCATCATCTTCATGGCATTTTTGCTTTGGCTTTTACATTCGAGGGTGTAATCGATCGTCTTCAGGTAGTTACTGCCATCAATTCGTGAGATCACCACATTCTGGCCAAAATCCACCTGAATGGTTTTATCACCATTAATCACGCAGGGAGGCGGAGCCATAATAGTGCCGGAAATATTAATGGTAGTGGCAGCATCGCTACCGCTACTGAACGCAGCGGCGCAAGAAATGGCCACTGAAATCAGTGCAAACTCGAAAATTGAATAGTTCCATTTTCCCATATTATCGCCCACCGTTACCACTCAGTCTTTATAATTTATATTAAGCCATCACTCATTCATGCCACCATAAAAATGGTTCTACTACCATTATCAAATCGGCTCAAAATAAAATGCTATGGCATACTGATAACCAATACCGTAGCACCCATAAAATCACCACTGGGATTGTTACTACCCGTTAAAACTGAAGATATAACCAAGGGATTATTACCTGCCACCGCCTTAAAAAGCACACCGTCGCCAACAATCAGAGACTGATCATTCAAATACAGTTTCGACTTAACTCTTCCTGTACCATTTACTGGATTTAGATCCAGATCATTAATGATGTTAGTACGAAAAACCACGTCTGAGGCATAGTCACAGTAAAGGTTTGCATTAACGCGGGCGACCGCAGTTCCAGACTTTAATTTATTGGAGCTCACGAGCCCATGGTCAATAAAAATAGACTCCTTAATATCACATGATGGATGAGTTACCTGGCCACGATAACAGGAACCATCATCTTTAATTCTTACGAGATTTGTTATTCCAGATCCTTCATTACTATTAAACCCCTTATACAAAGACCAATAAAAGCAGATATCGTTAGGATTAGTAGGCATTGGTGAGGTCGTCTTCGCGGCAATCTTATCGCTGACCAATCCCAATTGAGAGGCCAATCTGATGAGACCGCCTACTGTTGTTATTCTGTTCTCATATAATAACGCGTCCCTTACTCTAATAGAATAATTGCAACAATTCCCGTTTCCTTGCCAACTCCCACCCCACGTTTTATTTCTTGCATTCAGCGAAACGATACAAGTGCGATTTTCTTTTTTACTCATCTCTGGGAGTGGCTGCCCGTTTTGCAAATATGTCATAAAATCACAACCAGACAGCGAATCCTGGCTATATTCAATGCCACTTGAAATACCTTTAAATACAAAATCATATGAAGTGGCACTGACCATTTCCATTCCTGGAAACCAATTGCACCGGCCCAAAGGACTCCATATCAACAATAAAATAGCAAAGAGCTTAAACATAGATCCCTTCATAATTTTTTTCATTAGGCGTCTCTCTACTGATAGTTAGCCTGCAAGGTCGCCGCCGCCTCGAATATACCCTCTTGTAAGCTCCCTCCCAGTTTAACGACGGGTACCGCTTCTAGTACCGGTGGGGACTTCGGATCAACAATAATCGTACTTTCTAGTGGAAAGCTTTCCTTATTTTGTAGAATCCGAATACCGAGATCGGGCTGATCAGTTTGTACTGCCGATTTATCAAACGCAGTTGCGACACCTTTCAACGTCAAGGTCAAATCCCACCCTTTAACGCCTGGGGCACAGATTATCTGATAGTTTACCTGTTGGCGATAATTAACCCCATTAACCTTATTTATACCAACACGGTCACCGAAATCCACATCAATAAGAGCACCATTATTGATGGAGCAAGGAGGGGGGTCGATCAGAGCCCCTTTAAAATTCATATCGGCGGCCTGAACAGACAGGCTAAATATCCCACAAACAAGCAGTAAGGTACGAATGAATGAATATAAACTCATTGTCGAACTCCTAATTACTGGTAAAACACTTCCATGACAGCTGAAGAAGTGAACTTTCCAGTAGTTAACTTCGCTTCACTCTGCTTTACCGGAACTGCTTCCAATACAGGTACAGCAGGATAACTAAAATCAAACAATGAGTTAATAGGCCAGACAACCCCATTACTGATAATTTTAATACCCAGACCTGATTTATTGGTCGAAAGAATATCGCGGTCAAAATATGCCGCACTCCCCTGTACTCTCAATCGCATCGTATTAGTACTATGCCCATTGCATATCAGCGTATAGTTTATCGGTATGCGATAATTATCCCCATCTATTCGGGTAGTCATCACCTCTTCACCGAAATCGACTTCAATAGGGCGGTTACCATTGATCACACAGGGTGGTGAAATGGCAACCGTCACTTTTACGGTAATACCTGTATTAGCATGACAGGGAGTAGCCATTAACATTAAAAAAGGTGCACTTTTATATAATGGAGGCAGGATACGTTTTATAAAAAATGTCATTACTGCTGCCTCAGTCATAGCTCAGCCGAAAATCCACCGATGCCGAATAGGCCCCCGCCACCAGCGGCGCACGAGTGCGTTCCGGCGCCACGCTGTAGGCCAGCGTGTTCTGCCCCGGCGTCAACAACAGCGGTTGCCCGCGGCTGCCCAGCCGCACGTCCTGCCCTAATGGGTCGGTCAGGCGCAGCGCCAGCCCAGAGACGCCCTGCACCTGCACCAGTTGCGGGTTGTTAACGTCCGCCGGGGCGCTGAAGCTTACCGTCACCGCCGGCTGGTGCGCCGCCCAGGTCAGTGCTCCGGTGCGGCTGTCGCGGCTGCCCGCCGGGCTGCGCAGGCAATCTTGTAAACGCAACTCAAACCCCACCGGTGTGCCCCGGTCACCCACCTGTTGCAACCGACCGGTGCCGGTTTCACCCAGTTGAATATCCTGGCGCGCACTGCTCATCTCCAGCCGGCAGGCACTCTCGGTCAATGCACCGCGCACCTGCAACACGCCATTGGCACCGTCGGTATACCAGTTATCCACCGCCTGCCCGTGGGCATTCGGCAATAACATCAGCAGCGTGCCAAGTGTGATCGGGGCCATCAGCGCCAATGCGCCCAGGGTGCCGTAGTACTGCCAGTCGCGGTAACCCGGCAGGTGTTGACTCCATTTTTTGCTTATCCGTTGCATAGCCTTTCCTCCTGTTCACCTGCCCCTGACTTACGGCTTTATGACTTGTCTTTCTCCGGCACCACCTGACAACTGCCGCCACTGCAGTTAAAGGTCAACTGTGGACGGCCGCCATAATCGTTGATGTAGGTCAGGACTGGCGCACCGCCCAGTGCTGCGGCGCTGACGCCCACTGAGATATTGCCCTTCGGCGGCACCATCATCGGTTCAAACCCCTTCGCCCCTTCCACACCTTTTTTACTGGCGGCATCGATTATCGTAATGTAGTACGGCGTCGGGTTACTCACCTGGTACTTATCACCCTGTTTTGTCAACGTCAGTTGCTCCTGCCAAGGCGCGGCATTCTGCTGCGGTGCGATCGCTGCCGGGCGGTAGAACAGCTTGATGCGCGTCTGCAACGCTATCTGCAGGGTGTTCGGCTTGTCGCTCTTCGGCGGAATTTCTCGCAGGTTGAAGTAGTACAACGTCTCACGGTCCTGCGGCAGTTGTTTGGCCGCCGGCAGCGCCTGGATTTTCACTTGGCTCGGTTTGCCCGGCTCCACACGCTGTACCGGCGGCAGCACCACCAGCGGGTTCTGAATTTTGGTGCCCTGTTCATCTTCCAGCCAGGCCTGTGCCAGGTACGGCAACTGTTTGTTCTGGTTGCTGATGTTCAGGCTCACCGAGTTCTGGCTGCCGTCAAAAATCACCCGGGTGCGGTCCAGCGCTATCGCTGCCTGCGCCTGCGGGGCCAACAATGCGCCCAGCAGGGTGGCGGTGGTCAGGCACTGTTTGTTGATGACAAAATGCGTTTTCATAAAAAATCTCTCTTGCTGATTCAAATAGGGTGTCTGCGCTTAGGTTGCGTCTGACTCGTCCGCCGGCAGCGTCTGGCACGGCAACAGCAGGTTGCTCAGCGTACTTTCCGGCAGCACTTTCGGCAGGTTGATGGCGCACTGCGCCGCACCGCTCCAGTGCACCGTCATACGGTCACCGGCCCGAATGCCGCTCAGATAAACGCTACCGCCGTCGTTCACTATCCCTGTTTCTTGTTTGCTGGCGTTCATCACCGTGGCGCCGAACGGCGGCGTACTGCCATCTGCCAGGGTGATCACCGCCATCGCCTTTTCCCCGGCGATCACGTCAAATTTGCGGTAACCGATCGCGCCCTCGGTCAGGGTGGCCTGCACCACCGATTTGGTGGCCTCGGCGTTATCGCCCAGCTTGTTCAGATCAATGCTGGCCTGGTTTCGGTAGTAGTTGCTCACGTCCGTCACCACCGCCTTGCCGAACCTGTTGGTGTCGCTGGTGCTGCCGTAGCCACGCACCGGCACCCCGGCCACGCCGCCGGTGTCCAGCAGCAGGCGAGTCGCACCCGGCATGCCGATGCGGTGCAGTGCGCCGCCTTGAGTCGTCAACGTCGCGCCGCCCTGAGCAGAGAAGCCCAGCGCACTGTAACTGCCTTCCTGGTAGCTGGCGTTGGCGCTCATCTGAGCAAGATCACCCTCGTGGTTGTAATAACCGCTCAGATTGGCGCCGCCGCGCGAATTGCCCACGCTCAGCTGGTAGTTGTTGTGTTCGTCAACCCGGTCGTAATATCCCACCCGATGAGTAGTGTCGTTACGGTTCACCGTGGTGTTGTAGCTGACGTTGGCACTGCTCCCCCACGGCATCGTCAACGACAGGTACATACCGTCATCGTTGCTGCCGTTGTATTTGTTACGGTAACCGGACAGCGACAGGCTCAGGTTCTTGAATCGCCCGATGTCGAAGTAGCGCGACATCGTCAGGTTATAACGATCATTGACCGGCCGATCCCAGTAGGTCTGGTGGTCGTAGTTCAGATATAAACTGACCCCGGCATCGCGGAACTGCTTGTTAAAGGTGATGGTGTACATCTCCTTGTTATTGCCTATCCGGCGGCCCTCATGGCGAGCATCCAGATACTCGCTCATGCTCATAAAGTCTTGTTCCGAGAAGCGGTAACCGGCGAAGGTCACCTGGCTGTCCAGCTCGTCAAAGTTCTTCGAATAGCTCAGGCGGTATGAGCCTCCGCTCAACGTGCCGTCTTGCTGCGGCAAACGCGCCCGCGACTGGGTGGCGTCAAACGACAACGCTCCCAGCGCCATCAGGTCGCGGCCGATACCCATCGATGCCGCGTTATAATCGCCACCGCTCAGCACACCGCCGTACAGTGACCACCCGTTGCTCACCCCCCAGGAAAACTCTCCGGTGCCGAACAACGGGCCGTCAGTATGATGCTGCCAGTCCGACGGACGCCCTGCGGCAAACTTGTAGCGCACTGAGCCCGGCCGGGTCAGGTACGGAATGCTGGCGGTGTTCATCTTGAATGCCTGCACACTGCCATCCTGCTCTTCCACCCGCACCTCCAGTTCGCCGGACACCGCATCGTTGATGTCCTGAATGCGGAACGGTCCTGCTGCCACCTGGGTTTCGTAAATTACCCGGCCCTGTTGGCTGATGGTCACCTTGGCGTTAGTCTTCGCCACACCCGCAACCTCCGGCGCATAGCCACGCAGGTTCGGCGGCAGCATGTTGTCGTCCGACACCAGGCTGGCACCGCTGAAGCGGAAGCTGTCGAACATGCCTGAATTCAGATAATCCTCCCCCAGCGTCAGCCGCGAACGCAGTGCCGGCAGCGCCCGGTAGGCGTAATAGCGGCTCCAGTCCAACTGCTGGTCGGTACCCTGCCCGCGACCAGTCTGGCGGTTGAGCTGCCCCTGCCAGTCGGCGCGCAGCCGCCAGGCACCCAGGTTGGCGCCGGCTACGCCGTTGCCGCTCAAGCTATGGCTCTGCGAACCATCCCGCTGCTGGTACTGAGTCTGGCCATTAAGGTTGTAGTCAAACAACAGCCCGGGAATACCTTCATCCCAACGCGAAGGCGGGTCCCAGTCCGCCGAGGCGTACTCCAGATAAGCCTGGGGAATGCTCAGGTACAGTGCCGCAGTGGCCAGATCGCCACGGGCTTCCATACCCTTCAGGCTGGCAATGTCCAGACATTCGTTCTGGTGCCACCAGCGCAGCCCTTTCAGCGCATCTGCCTTTAGCCCCAGTTGGTCGACCAATGCCGGTGAAAGACAGGCCTGGCTGCCTTTCGGGTCATCATCCGGAGGATAAAAATGAACGTTCTGTTCAGGCAGTTCATTTTTATTGATATGCACCGTCAGGCTGTAGGCCCCCGGCATCATGTAACCGCTGCGGGAGAACTGGCTCAGATCGATATTTTTCCGGTCATTCACATCCAGCACGTCAGTATTAAACTGAATACCGTCATCGGCATAAGTCAGCTGTGCGGAAAACCCCATCGCCAGACAAATACAGACTCTCAACAGCCGAATACGAAACCGCGTCCTTGCAGGAATAAACACCATAGCCATCAACCCTGTTATTTAATAATTTTTATCCGCGTCAGTAATAATCCAGTTTGAAACGCACAGCGGAAGAATAGACTCCGGCCCGCAATGACTGGTTATTGCTTACCAGCCGCATGGCATAATTCAGTTGCATGCTCCCTAATGAAATATCCCCGAGCGGCAAGGGCTTCCCTGGTGTGGCAATATTTCCCTGTCCATCGGCAATTTGCAACGCAACGCCCTTTGCTTCACCCTGCACACCAAATGATGTGCCGTCCGTTTCACCATCAAAGGTCACCTGAAAATGTTTCCAATTCGGTAATTTGTTATTGGACCGGGTTAATACGCAATTGATTAACTCAATGGAGAAAGGTTTGATCATCCCCTGGCCATCCCGAATAATATCGGCGACCGGAACCGTCTCCATATCAATAATCTGTTCCCTACTGCCGGCGGCAATGGCGCAAGCAGTATCAATAATGGCCCCTTGCATATTGACCCGTCCCCAGCCCTGAGTCTGCTGTACGGCCTGAGCACTACTGGTAAATAAAAACAGAGTCAATATGCAAGGGGGCATTACTTTCCCAGGAAAATGATTCATTGAATATTCCCTATTCAAAAACGTGTCTTCCGGTAATAAAGCATGCGGGCTGCCCCGCATGCTGAATTCATTGCACTACAACCGGGCTTACTGGTAAGCGAGGGTGAAGTCGGCCACGGACTGGAATTCGCCCGGAGTCACTACTGCGCCAGAGGCTTTGCTGCCCTGCAGGTAAGCGGCGAAGCTCAGGGTGTTGTTGCCATTTTGCAGAGTCTGCGCGTTGGTTGCTGTACCCAGTTTGATAACCTCACCAGAACCATCGGTAATCGCGATGCTGGCGCCTTTGGCAACACCGGTAATACCCAGCAAATCAGGATCAGATGAAGACGCTGCGCCGCTAAAGGTAATGGAAACAGTGTTATTCTTGCCTGGATCTTTATCTTTAGAGTTCAGGTCACAGTTTTCCAGCTTAATCTGGAAATTTTTCGGCGTTGATTTGCCACCGTCTTTCAGCGCCACGTTAGATACCTGACCCAAGTTAACGGTCTGGTCTACAGTTTCTGGAGTAATAGAGCAAGGTGCGTCAATAATCGCGCCTGTAAAGGTTACGGTACCACGACCCTGGTTTTTAATATCAGCCTGCGCCATCATGGAAGTTGCGCCCAAAGCCAGTACTGCTGCCAACATAATTTTGTTCAGTTTCATAAAAAGCCCTTACATTCCTTTATAAGAAGAAGACATCGATAGTCAATTTTCAAATGTGTTGAAGAGAGTAGAGAAAACCCAATCATTCCTAAGCTTTATCCTATCAACTCTATTTTCGACCAGCTCATCGCCAGCCACTACAATGTACCTAACCCGGCAATACATTGGAACATTATAGTGTTAATGTACAAAATTACGGGATTTAATAAACAAAAACTGCACATATATATGTTTTAACACTAAAAATGACTTATTAATTATGTATATAGACATGATCATAAATATTCATATAGCTATTTTTAATTAATACGTGACACAAAAGCAGATTAATCCTACATCCAACCCAGTGGAGTTATTGAAAAAAAGAATCGGGAATAGCAGAATCAGTCCTCTCAAGGACAAGATGAGGTTTTGCTAAAATGATTTTCGTTATAAACAAGACGATTAAATACAATGAATATGAAGGAACACTGGAAAACATTGACGACCCAGGCAACACCATTCTCTTGGTTAAGCCCGCGTGCAGACTGTTGTCTATCTTCGTAAGAAATAATGATATGCTCATTAAACGCAAACAACTGCTTGATGAGGTATGGGAGGACTATGGACTTAAAGCGACAGACAGTAACCTGAACAATTATATTTCTGGTTTGAGAAGGTCATTAGCAAAGTTTGATGAGGAAGAACTTATAATCACCTACCCACGACAGGGGTTTAAATTCATCGCAAAAAAGATTGTCAGGCAGGAAGCCAATGCAATACTATCAGAAACAGACAGCGTGGTTGAGCTAGAAAAAAAGGAGAGTGTTAGGCCTGATGGCCCTAAAGAGGGGCAAAGACGAGCTTATTCCTGGCTAAAAAAAACTGCATTACAGAAAATGGCTGTCATTACAGTTATATTGCTGCTACCGTTTTTTTTAAGCATGGCCTATACACAGATTCCGATCAGTAACATTACCAATCTGGGCCAATACAAGAATTGTGATATCTACTCAATCAAGTACAACGGCATGCAGCCAAAAGAGATTGAGCATGTTATTTCCAATCGTTACAGCTGCGAGGATAAAGCTAATGTTTACTACTACTTCAATATTAAGGAAAAGAGCGTATCCTCCCATGCTTCATTGATCGCCTACTGCCCATTAGATGTCACCACCTCATGCGAGATTAGCTATATCAAAGGTTAGAAAACCACGTTTAACTGCATTTAAGAATCGGTAAGTGCTTTAAAAAACAATAAAATACTCTTGATATTTTTTATGAAAAACGCTTCTACTACCAGGTAAACGGTCGGGATAGTAAAATAATACCCCAAGTTTAAACCCATAATAGCATCATGGTTTATTGTTCAATGCTATTATGGGCAACGGTATTAATTTTCTGTGGCTGTGCAAACGAACGCAGGTGCGCGGTTTCCGGTGAAAACAAAGCTTTTTTCACCAAGCGCCTCAACCTTAAGGAAAAAATACCGACTGTTGACGATTGGGAGAGTCTTGCTCACAGCGTCTTCAACAATGTTATCCGCAGGCATTTTTTTAATATCTTTAACGCGAAAATAGTAATAACCGCTCTGATAGGTGTAATCGGCCTCAATCATCCGTGATAACGTATAGCCCTGCTGCGCACTGGCAGCCTGACCATTAACGATAAACGTCATCTCACGAAACCCGGAAGGGACCAGGTTAACCAGTATAACGCTTTCTTTTTTCTCTCCATCATAGGTTCTGATAACCTTCACCACGGCTTTACACGCAGGCACAGAATGTAAAGAAAAAAACAAAAATGACATTCCGAAAATTATCAGTACAGATAAGAAAGAAATCGCCATAAACATGTATTTCTTATGGTTATTTTTGATCGACAATTTCATGAACATTCTCACATTGGGCTTCAACTCCCCTTACACTTGACGTGGGGCAGTAAGACAGAAAAGATACAGCATTATTCATGCCTGTATGGCTGACCAGCATTTTGCTATTGAAATAATAAATGGTTGCTGGGACAGCACAGTTAAATTTTAACTTTTCGATCAGGGGTTTTACTTTTGCCAGTTCATCATCTGCATGTTTGACGTAATGAGCAGCAGTCAAAACCTCTACCTTACAGTTTTCGACCCGGCCAATTTCACTCATTTTTGCAGGGTTATATTTATTGAAAAAAGGGTAAGCCGCAATCATCACAATCGCTACAGCCATTAACGCCAGCACGGTGAGGTAACCCGGATGCCCCTTTCTTTCCACCACAGCAGCAAGTGAATCACCGCTGACTGAGTTCAATATGGCCTCACCATCGATAGTATTAACCTCACTGGCGGAAAACATAAACCCTTGCCGAGGTACAGTGATAATAATATCACTCTCACCAAATGAGTTGAATATCTTCCTGACCATTGAGATATAGTTATTCAGGTTACTGTGCGTAGACGACTTGCCATACTCATCCCAAGCACTCGATAAAATGAACTCCCGTGTCAGCAGCAAATCATTATTCTTAACCAACAAAGATAAGACCCTGCAAAGAGTAGCAGTGAGCATAATGGGTTCGATAGTATCATCCAGTAACTCTATCGTAGATTTGTCTTCATGAAAGATGATTCTTTTATTAATTATAAATTTCATTTATCCACTTATATTCCATCAAAAGAACGATAAATAAATAAAAATATCGCCCTAGCTTCACCGATAAAAATAAACTAGGAAAATTCTTATATCACATACTACAACAAAAGAATAAAGGGTGTCCAAGGGTATTGATGAAGCAACCAGAATCAACTTAAGCGCTTCAAAATCACCTGGTAACAAAACAAGCATTACGCTATGAATTAAAAAGACTTTGTCGTTCAGATGATTCTTTTAAGGGTAAGCAAACTGGCCATTGATACGATACCTAAAGGCAACGCGCCGTTTATGTGATTGAATGTTACATTCGCGTTTCCACACTGTTGCGAGTTCCGCTTTAGCTCTGGTTTTCAAGAGAACGGCTCGCGCCGCCTGTCGGCATGGTGCGGGGGTTCATAATCATCGGCCACGTATCGTAAGCGAGGTCGATTGCACCAAACACCCGTCCAGGACCAAGCTCAAGGATTACGCATCAAACCATTGATGCTGCCCTACCTTCTCAGGATAAACCTGACCTGTTTTCCACATAGATTAGCGACTGTCTAATCTCTCCATAAATAAAGAAGAAGCTACTCGCTGGCATAACCTCCGTAAGCAGACACTCTTCAGTACAAAATGATGGCATGGTATTTCCCTGCGCGAATACACTTTCAATTTGCATTGTTATTGTTATGGAAACATCACGTGCACCTAAGTATTTATACATTCCTGTCACTAACACCATCACTCCGATAACACCGGGATAGTGACAAAAAATGACACCAGCAAGCTTAAGCTGTCTGACACGTAGAGAAACGCCCCTTTTTTATTAAAAAACGCCGCCTTACTCTGGATATTTTTTATCGACAACAAAACAAGCCCTGTAAATAGACACCTATTTCATACACTGTGTGAAACAAACTTATAATTAATTGATTTCCAATACAGGGTAAAAAAAACAAACACCAAAAAACCCACTCAACACAGAAGAATACTTCAATTGCAATGGAATAGCAGTCATAACATTTCGTCAAATAACCCTGCATGGTATTTTACTCCCTCTGGGTTTAGTAATTTATTGGCGCCACTTAATTTAGGCGTACAGGCGCACAGCTGAAACCTGGTGAATTATCTAATCAGTATTATAAAGCCCTTATATCTATGGAGTAATAAAATGAAAAAGGTATTACCAAGGAAAATATCCTGTCTTTCGGCCATGATAATGTTTTGCCTCAGTGGCGGAGCCGCCTTTGCTGACGCCTCCATTGTGCCGGTTGGCGGCAACGTTAACCTCACTGCCAATAATGTGCCGGTAGTGAATATCAATCAACCAGGTCAAGATGGCGTATCGCATAACCAATACAGCCAGTTTGACGTGGGTAGCCAGGGCGCGGTATTGAACAATGCGCAAGGCAGCGCGCAAAGCCAACTGGCCGGTGCCATCACCGCCAACCCCAACCTGAGCGCAGGTGCCGCGAAGGTGATTCTTAATGAAATCAATTCCAGCGACAAAACGCTGCTGAATGGGATGATCGAAGTCGCCGGCCAGAAGGCGGACGTTATCGTCGCCAACCGTTCCGGCATTACCTGTAACGGTTGCGGATTTATCAATACCGGTACCGGGGTACTGACCACCGGCGAACTGCAGTTCAAAGACAAACAGTTCACCGGCTATAGCGTTACCGGCGGCACGGTAGCATTCGAAGGCAAGGGGCTGCAGAAAGGTGATGTGGACTACACCGCCGTGATTGCCCGCGCTGAGAATATCAATGCCGCGGTGCAAGCCAAGAGCCTGCTGGTGTTGGCGGGCAAGAAAACCGTCACCGCAGATCTGACTCGTTACATCAACCTGGAAAACAAGGAAAAATCACCAGAAGTGTTGGTAGATGTCTCCCAGCTCGGTGGTATGTATGCAGGAAAAATCATCTTAATCGCCAATGAAAATGGTGTGGGGGTTAATGACAGTACACCCGTCAGCCTTAGAAATAACGGCGAATTAGTGACTGATGGCGGTGATATGTTGTTGTCTGCTACGTCTCTTTCAAACGCGGGTAAAATCGCTGCTGGCGGCAATGCAAACCTGGCAACCACCGTGCTGTCGAACCAAGGGGATATCACGGCGAATAACGCGCTAAATATCAGCTCCACCTCTTTCAGCAACGCTAAAGACATCAGCGCAAAAAATAATATTGATATTAAATCAACCACTACGTCTAACAGTGGGACAATAGTCTCTCAGCAAGGAGGGGTGACCGTATCGGATACGACCTTCTCCAACAACGGCACTATTCGGGCAAAAAATAACATTTCTCATAAAGGAACGTTATTTAGCAATAACGGTACCCTGACCTCAACCCAAGGTTCAGTGTTCAACAACGGTAGAGACATTAATTACAAACCTCCTGTCGTCACCCCACCGGCAAACCCATGGTGGTCATCCTGGTGGTCCCGTAGCTGGTAATATTATTCCTCCGCCGCTCAGCGGAGGTTTTACCCTGACGTAAAAAATTAATATGAAAAAAAATATCCTATTACTGCTGAGTCTATTGCAAGCAGGGGGCACCCATGCCGGTAATCTGTTATCCACATTGGAACAACAGACTGTCAGCCAGGAAAATAGCGAGCGGAATATCCAGAACAAGCTGCAGCCTGGCGCTCCCACCGTATTCACCCAACAGAGCGACACGCGCCAAGAGGCGCTCTTCTACCCGCAGGAGAGCCCTTGTCTGAAGATCCGTAAGGTGCAAATTGAAAGTGGTGAAATGCGCCCAATCCCCGCCATTAGGCAATTGGCCAAGAGCGCCGAACACCAGTGTCTGGGCGCAACGGGAATAAGCAACCTGCAAAAGGCCATACAAAATCAGTTGATCGGCGAAGGGCTGATCACTTCACGTGCAGCGGTGACCGCCTATCATGCCAAAGAAGAGACTCTCACCCTTTCTCTGATTTATGGCCGCGTCAACAGCATCAGGCTGAGTGACGACAGCAGCGGGCATTTCAATCTGGCCAGCGTTTTTCCGCTTAAAGCCGGCGACATACTCAATATCCGCAACGTTGAACAAGGGTTGGAAAACATCAACACCCTTCCCGGCACGCTATCTGACATCCGTATTGCCCCCAGCCAAACGCCGGGAGAAAGTAAAATTGAAGTGCTGCGCAAACAAGCGAAATACTGGCAGTTAGCGTCCTGGGTTGATGACTCTGGCACCGAAGCCACTGGCCGCTATCAGGGCGGTGCCGCGCTTTTCCTGACTAACCTGACATCGCTTAACGATACCCTCTACGTATCACGCTCGCAGAATCTTCAACGATCTAACACCCGGGGCAATAGTTCACACGCAATATCTTACTCCCTTCCCTATGGGTTCTGGTCAGTAGACTTGTTTGCGGGTAAGAGTCAATATCATCAGGGTATTCCCGGCTATGCTGTTGACTACCAATATAAGGGGCAATCAGAAAGCCTCAGCCTGCAAATTGGCCGAACGGTATCACGCGGTGCTCGGTACAAAACCACGCTCAATGCGCAATTATTGGAGCGGGATTATCATTATTTTATTAATGACACGGAAATAGACCTTCAGCGTAAACGCTTAACCAATATAAAAATTGGCGCCAAACACTTGCACTACATCGATGATGCAAGGGTTTCGTTATCGCTGGATCTTTTGAAAAATATGCAATGGTTCCAGGCCAATCATCTCGATGGCGCCTATAACTTAAGCAGCCACATTATTAAAGCCGAAGCCAGCGTATTTAATCCTTTCATGCTATCCAACCTTTCCATGGATTATAGGGGCGGATTAACGCTGCAACTCGCCAACTATGACTTGCCTATACAGGACAAGTTAGGCATTGGAAGCCGTACTACCGTGAGGGGATTTGATGGCGAACTTAACTTGTTCGGCAACAAAGGCATCTACTGGCAAAATACGATGGCCTGGAACTTAAGTTCAGTTCCGCTACAGCCCTATGTTGGCATCGATTATGGCTATGTTATGCAGAGCGAGAACGCTGTTGGGCATAAGCTGGCAGGCGGTATCGCAGGCGTAAGAATTGAAAAATGGAATACCAGCCTCGATACCTTTGTCGGTACCCCCCTCTATAAACCCCACGGCTTCGCTACCAGCTCGATGAATATCGGTTTTTCACTGATATGGCGATATTAATGATAGAGATAAGGTCAGGCGCTTCAACACCCTGACCTTTTTATATCTATTCGGAGATGTCAAAAAACCGGGACCGGCTTAACGGGCCTGGTTGAAATGATCCCTGATAAACACCGGCAAGTCGTTTGACGGCGGCGTAAAGGGCACCTGGTACATCATGTCGCCGACAAAGCCCCGGTGATAGGTGGCGTGATTCACCAGGTGCAACAGGGTTTGCTCCTGCGTCATCACGCCTTCACCCCCACCGACAAATTCGAAATGAACGACTTTCGCCAGATCCTCGTTTGACCAGCTATCTACCAGATCGATATACCAACGGTCCATTTCCTGCACCGCCTGCCACAAATCCTCAAACGCTGGCGTATGCTCGGTATTGCGCGCGGTATAGCCGTGCTTTTTCCCCTGCAGATGGTGCCTGAAAATATCGTCTACCACGTAGGTATGGTTCAACGTATGCACCATATTGCCAAACCGCGTCGGGCGCGGTTTCAGGGCTTCGCCCTCCGGCAGCGACCTGACGTTGCTGAACGTCAATGCATCCGCCCAGGCTTTGTAACGCACCAGCATTTTCAACGTATTGAGGGCCGAGGCCGTCGGCGCAGTCTGAACGGCCGTTTCACTGAGAAGCGAGTTATTCGTAACCACTGACATGCTGTGAACTCCTGATTTCAACATTTGACGTTTTTTAAAAGCGTTGATTACCCTGCGCCAGTCACCTGATTGTGCATCAAAAAAACCAGGTTGCATCAGCACCTGGCTTTTTTATTTCATCACTGCAATCCCATCCCCTTTTTCACTGAGCTCGGGGGCACGCCATATTTGGCGGAAAATGCCCGCGAAAACGCCTCCACGCTGCCAAACCCAACCTGATAGGCCACCTGCTTGACGCTTCTTCCCGACATCAGCGCTTTTCTGCCCAGCGTTAAACGCCATGCCGTGAGATAAGCGCCCGGCGTTTCCCCCACAACCGTCCCGAATCGCTCGATAAAATGGCTGCGCGACATGCCGGCGGTCTCCGCCAGCCTTTCAACCGACCATTTGCAGGCCGGCTCGTCATGCATGGCAACCAGGCTGCGGTGAAGGGCGGGATGGGCCAACCCAGCCAACATGCCGGCTTTCACCGCACCGGCGGCAATAGCGCGCCGGATGACCAACACAATGATGACTTCGCACAACCGATCCTGCACCGACACCGTTCCACAACGGGGGGATTGCGCTTCGCCAATAAACAAATCGGCCACGCCCTGCAGCGCCGGCGTATCCGCCAGCAAGAAATCCATTCTGTCGGGCAAGGTACCGACCAGCGGGTTCAGCTCGCCGGAAAAATCGACGCCAGCGCTGACGATGACCGCAAACTCACCTTCCGGCGGCGGCCCGCCTGCGACGTTAAAACGGATATGTGATGCCCCTTCACCCACCTCACGCGCAGCGACGTAGAGGTTGGCAGAGTCTGTCGGGCCGGAAAGCACCCTGGCTTTCAGATCAAAGGCCCTGAGAAAGGCGGCCAGCCGGTCATGCTTGTGCATATTTGTACTATTCATCATGGAATTTGGACATTGTCCGTCAGAAAGTACGCTAGTTTGCAGGCAACCGTCAAAACCTCATGGAGCCCCCCACATGCGCATCGCGTTACTGCATACCTTTGAAACCAATATTGCAATATTTACTCAGGCCGCGTCCCCGCTCGGCTTGCCTGCAGATTCACTGGTGCACGCCGTTCGCGCCGATCTGCGTGTCGCAGCGGAAGCGGGAGCGCCAGATCTGGAACAACAGGTCCGCGCCGCACTTGAAACACTCAGCCAAACTGCCGATGTGGTGGTGCTGACCTGTTCAACGCTCTCCGGCGCCGCCAGAGCGCTCGCCGCAACCTCGCCAGTCCCGATACTCAGAGCGGACTATGTACTGGCGCAAAGGGCGCTGCAGGCAAGTGATTCGATCGTGGCGCTGTGCGCCACAGAAGCCTCGGCGCTGTATACGCAAAGGTTGTTTGAAGAAGCAGGCAAGCGCGCCGCCCAAAAGGTTGAAGTTCGGGTTGTCCCAGACTGTGGCTTGCAGCTGCAACGCGGCAATACCCAAGCGGCCCTGCGACTTACCGCACTGGCCGCCGAACAGGCCAGCCAACAAGGAGCCACCGACGTGGTGCTGATGCACCCGTGGATGGAGGGAGCCTTGGCCACTATGGCAACCGACCGAGTTCCCCTGTCCAGCGCCCCGGTTAGCCTGTCGGCCGCATTGAATATTCTCCAGGCCACCTCTGCCGACTAAACCCGGCCCCCGTTCCTCTATCAGACCGGGGTCATGCCCCGGCCTGCTTAATTTCACTTCATTTACCCTTCTCTCCGGCACAACCCCGTATTTTCTGCCATGATTTTGCCTGTTAAATTAGCAGGCCTTATGCAGACTTCCGTTACTTCTGGAGAGCACCGATGCGGTTCACTTTTTTTAAAAACGCCGCGTGGGCATTTTTTGCGCTGGTCATTGTTCAATCCAGCGCGCTAAGTTTCACTCTGGAAGTGACGGGCAATATCGAAAACGCCACCGACCCGGCAAAAAAAAGTTATCTGTTTACCGATAAACAACTGTTGGCGATGCCGGTGCACAGCATCACCACCTCAACTTCCTGGACGCCGCAAAGAAAGTTCGAAGGGGTGGCCGTGGCGGATATTTTGGCGCGCGTGGGGGCCAAAGGCAGCACGCTGACGTTTCATGCGCTGAACGATTATTACATCGACGTGCCGCTGTCCGACGTCGAGAATTACCATATAATTTTGGCCTACAAGATGGACGGCGAAATGCTGAAGATCAGAAACTTCGGACCGCTGTTTTTGGTTTATCCAAGGGACGCCGCAGGGCCTGAGTTAAATTCCCCGCTCTACAACTCGCGCTTTATCTGGCAAGTGGACAGGATAGTGATTAAATGAAGCTCAAAGGATTTAAAAACGGCAGCAGGCTGGCGATCCCAGCGATTTTCGCCGCGCTTTTTTTGGTTGCCTCCACGGTAACGCTGTATTACTACAGCGACACCCTGTCAAAGAAAGGGCTGTATGCCATTGCCGGCACTCAGGAAAATTACTCCTGGTCGATCGCCAAATTCGCCATCAAGCTGGCCGAATTTGAAACCCTGGTCGAACAGCAGAAAAACGCGCAGCAGGTGGATAGCGAAGATCTCAGGCTTAAATTTGAAATCCTTTATTCCCGCTTTTACGTACTGGAAACGGTATCCGAATCCACGCAGCCGCTGTATGCCGAACCGGGTTACCCTGAAGTGGTCACCCAAATGCGTCGGCAAATGGATCGGATTGATACTTTGCTGAATAGCCCGACGATTGATTTCACCCGCATTTCTCAGGCCATGAAACAAATCAAGCCTTACTCGATTGAGATGGCCAACCTGACCGATCACGCCGAAGTGAAGCAGCGTACCGCCGCCTATGAAGACTATATCGAAAAGCGGCACATCATTTTTTATGGTCTGGTGATCGTGATGTTCTCGGTGATCGCCCTGATTGCCATCACCCTGATTGTGTTGCGCCAGCAGCGTCTGACCATCCGGCAACAGGCCAAAGCGATTGAGGCGGAGAAAGCCACGCGCACCAAAAATGCCTTTCTCGGGGCCATCGGCCACGAGTTGCGTACCTCGTTGCAAAGCATCATGTCCGCCATTGACGTGTTGGTGAATACTAAAGTGTCGGCCGAACATGCGGATACCTTCCAGCGGCTGGAAACCGCCGCGCAGCAGGTTGAAAGCCAGATGAAGGACCTGACCGATTATGCCCATCTGGACAGCGGCATGATGGAATTGCGCATAGTGCCGTTCGACGCCCAACGGTTGATCGATGAAACGGCGAATGAAATCACCACGCTGAGCCAGAAAGATCGGGTCACGCTGTTGTGCGAGGTTGAGTGCGGCCACCAGCAAATACATTCCGATCCGTTGCGTATCAGGCAGATCATCGTCAACCTGCTGACCAACGCCTACAAATACACCGAAAGCGGCACCATCACGCTGCACAGTTGCCTGCGGCGGCAGCCTACCGGCAGCGCGTTGATTATCGAGGTCACCGACACCGGTATCGGCATCGAAAAAGAGATGCTCGACCAGATATTCAGGCCCTTTACCCAACTTGATCAGTCGCACACCCGGCAGTATGGCGGCGTCGGCATGGGGTTGGCGATTGTGCACGGGCTGGTGACGCTGCTCAACGGCACCATTACCGTCTACAGCGAAATCAAAAAAGGCAGCACCTTTATCGTCAGCATCCCTGTCGAGATCGGCGATGAAGAAGAACCAGGTGCTATACCGGCGCAGCACCACGGCCTGGTGCAGAAGCAGCAGCATATTCTGGTGGTGGATGACAATAAGTCGGTGAGCGACGCCTTTGCGGCGCTGTTGGACAAACTGGGTTACCGGCACGAGCTGTGCAACTCGCCTGAACGGGCGCTGCAAAAGCTGTTTCGGCGCCCTTACGACGCGCTGCTGCTGGACCTGCAAATGCCCGGCATCGATGGCGCCGCGCTGGCCAAACAGCTGCGCAGCCGCCGCGGCCCCAACCGCCAGGTGCCGATTATCGGCATCAGCGCCTACACCCCGGAACAACTGTCTGCCGAACAGCGGGCGCTGTTCGATAACTATTTAATGAAGCCGGTGCGGTTAGACGCGCTGTCCACCGCGTTGGCTTCGCTGTTCACCGCTAAAGATTAAAGCACCGCAACAAAGCGGCTTCGATGACGTGAAGCCGCACCGGTTTTTCATAGGGGCCGAGCACGTCATAGTCACGCATCGCTTTAGCGATTTCCGACTCGCGCAGATCGGTGCCCAACTGGCCGGTTAGTACCAACACCGGCGCATCCGGGTTGTCGGAGCTGCGAATGGTTTCAATGCATTTATCCGCCGTTTCCTCGCCGATCAACCAGTCGACCACATAACCGTCGAACAGGCTTTGTTGCAGCGCCTGGCAAAAACTGCTGACGTCGTAGAAAGCCACCGCCGTGAAGCCGCAGCCATCGAGGTATTTCGCCAACTCATCCGCCGCCTGGTGCGAATCATCCAGCACCGCAATGCTCAAACGCTCATCATCGGTATGGCTCGGGCGGATCTCGATCAATTCAACCCAGAAGCGTTTGCCCAACGGCGCATCGTCCGCCCGATAAATCTGCCATTGCTGGTCCGGCTTCAGCGCCACGAACTCCGCCTGTCGCCCGGCCGGCAGTTCATCGCCGATATGACCGACGCAGGGAATTTCCGCACCTGCCACAAAAAAGATGGCATCCTGCGCCATAGTTTGCGCCGACGTCTCCTGTTCCGCCCCCATGTCCGCGATAGCCGCCGGTGTTTCCCCCAGTGCAGCGGCCACGCTGTTGATCTGTTCCAGCGTCCAGGGGCTTTGCCCTTTCAGTTTTCGATGCGCGTGCGAAAAACTCAGATCCAGAATGCGGCTAAGCTCTTTTGCATGCTGCCGCTTGCCAATGCCGTAATGCAACAACAGTTCCCTTACCCGGTTTGCAATCGACAACGAATCGAATTTGTGATGATTGTTATCCATTTTTCCCTTCGATTTTTATGCTTATTTATTAGTTGTTTTAATTATGAATTATGAAGAAGCATGCTCAAAACATTGCATACCATGCAATCTTAATTTAAAAACGTTGCTTGACATACCATGTTCTATGGTCAAACATGGTATCAAAAGACACATACAGCAATACACTATAAAAAATAATACTAGAACCACTTTTGATAATAACCATAATAACACCAGGGAAAATTAGTTCCGATTGCCGCTGCTGAAGGATGTATGCATTCACTCAGTCTGTAAGCAAACCGGAATTTGAGCCGTAGCGCTAATCTGTTTTACCCACTTTTGAGCCGGGATCCGCAAGGGTCCCGGCTTTTTATTGCCGTTTTTTCGCCAAACTGCGCGATGCATCATACGGACAGCTTCCCTTGCCGTCACGGTTACCCGGCCCCAATAAAAACGGGGCCAGCAAGCTGGCCCCGTGTCTTTCAGGCAAGAAGCGTTAAAAACGCCAGGTAAAACCGGCGTTGACGCTGTTGTCCTGGTGGTTTTGCGACAGCAGGCCGCCGTAGCCCAGCGACAGCGTGGCGTTTTTGTTCACCGCCACTTCCGCGCTGGCCTTCAGCACTGCACCGTCACGCGATGCCGACACGCTGTTCACCACGAACGGCGAATTGCCGCCGTTGAAGCGCAACCCGGTGCCGCGATCCAGATCGCCGTACTGATGCTGCCAGCCCAGTTCGCTGCGCAGCGCTACCGCCGTCGTTTTGCTCGCCTGCCACTCGGTATCGGCCCGCAGCCCCAGCGTCGAGACGGTGGCATCGGTGTGCTGCTTGTCGCCATGCAGCGCCGCCGCGCCGCCGTCTTCAGAGATACCGTTGTTCTGGAAGTTGATGTACGCCAGGTTGGCGAACGGCTCCAGATTCACCCAACCGGCCTTCACGCTGTAACCTGCTTCGGCAAACACCTGCTCGGTGCGCGCACTGTACTTCGCGGTTTCGCGATCCGACTGCGCGCCGTAATTGACCGAGCGTGAGGTATCGATACGGTGCCAGGTGTAGGCACCGCCGGCGCGCAGCGCCAGCTCACCGAACTGTTTGCCGCCGTACACCGCCAGGTGGTAGTTGTCGCTGTCGGCGTTCGAGCCGTAGCCACCGTCCAGCGAAGTGCGCGTGTAACCGGTCGCGACGCCCAATCGCCCGTCGTCT
>Ga0163161_10000027_pt1 | contig 197774 bp, 174 predicted proteins | sample S45metaG_FD_129847 | JGI IMG/M metagenome (GOLD analysis project Ga0163161, IMG submission 129847) | Switchgrass rhizosphere microbial communities from Kellogg Biological Station, Michigan, USA - S4-5 metaG | ecosystem: Host-associated > Plants > Roots > Rhizosphere > Soil | place: USA... | reverse complement strand
GGGCGATCCGGCCCCAGTTGGGGTCGCTGCCGTAGAGGGCGGTCTTCACCAGTGGCGAGTTGGCGATCGCCCGGGCGACCCGCTCGGCCTCGTTCTGCGAAGCGGCCCCGTCGACCTGGATCCGGCCAACCCGTGTGGATCCCTCGCCGTCGGCGACAACCTCGATCGCCAACTGCAGGAGGACGGCCTCGAGCAGACCTTCGGGCATGGGCTCGCCGGACGCCCCGGTCGCCTGGAGAAGGACGGTGTCATTGGTGCTCATCTGGCCGTCGACGGTGATCCGCTCGAAGGAGGCGTCGGTGGCGGCGCGTAGGGCGGCGTCGGGGTACTCGACGACGGCGTCGGTCTGCACAAAGCAGAGCATCGTCGCCATGTTCGGCTGGATCATCCCGCCGCCCTTTGCCTGGGCGGAAAGGGTCACGCCGCCGGCTCGAATGGTGCAGCGCTTCGGCCAGCGGTCGGTGGTGAGGATCGCGTCGGAGAAGGCGACTCCTCCGGCCTCGGTGAGGCTTTCTGCGGCCTCGCTGATTCCAGCCAGCACCGCCTCGATCGGCAGGGGAACTCCGATCACGCCGGTCTCCCCCACGGCGACCGTCTCCGGCCGCAGGCCGAGCTTCGCCGCCGCTTCGTCGCACATCGCGACCGCGTCGGCGTACCCCTTCTCACCGGTCTCGGCGTTGGCGTTACCGGCGTTCACCACCGCGGCGCGGATCGCGCCTTGCTCGCAGCGCTCGCGACAGACGCGCACCGGCGCCGCCGAGGATGCGTTGCGGGTGAGCAGGATCGAGGAGTTCACCTCCGGCGCGTCGCAGACGAGCAACCCGATGTCAGTCTTGCCGCCCCCCTTGAGGCCGCAGTGGGCGCCGCCGGCGCGGAAGCCAGGGGCGAGCTGGGCGGGATCGAGCTCCTCAACCCCGGCGGGGGCATCGACCCAGCGCGACTTGAAGAAACTGCTCATCTAAGCCCCAGCCCCTCGTCGAGGCCAAGCATCAGGTTGAGGTTCTGTATGCCCTGTCCCGACGCGCCCTTCCAGAGGTTGTCGATTGCCGAAAAGGCCATCACCCGGCCCCGCTCCTCCACGGTCACATAGACGTGGCACTCGTTGGTGTCGCGCACGTCACGCAGCCCTGGTGGGCCGTCGACGACGTGGACAAAGGGCTCGTCGGCGTAGCGCTCGCGGTAGAGCGCCTGCACCTCGTTCTTGGAGATCGGCTCGCTGGTCTGGGCATAACAGCTGGTCAACTCACCCTGGTCCAGCGGCAACAGGTGCGGGACGAAGGTGACCGGAGCCGGGCTGCCCAGCGCTGCCAACTCCTGTTCGATCTCGGGCCGGTGCCGGTGCCCCTCGGTCTTGTAGGCGAAGGCGTTCTCGTCCATTGAGACGAAGTGCATCGCGTCGCCGCCACCGCGGCCGGCGCCGGAGACGCCCTGCTTGGCATCGATGACGACATCGGCGAGCAGGCCGCGCTCGGCCAGCGGTGCCAACGCCAACACGCTTGCGGTCGGGTAGCAGCCCGGCGTCGCCACCAGCTCGGCCTCGCGCAACTGGTCGCGGTAGAGCTCGGTTAGCCCATATACGGCACCCTCGAGCAACTCCGGTGCCCCGTGCTCGCCATACCAGCGCTCGTAGGTGGGCAGGTCGCGCAAGCGGAAGTCAGCGGAGAGGTCGACGACGAGCGCACCGAGACCGCGCAGAGCCGCCACTGCCGGCGCTGAGGCGCCATGAGGGTAGGCGACGATTGCGGCGTCGACCCCCTCGATCTTTTCGAGATCGAGCTCGGTCAGCTCCAGTGACACCCGGTAGCGCGGGTAGAGCTTGTCGAGCCGAGTGCCAGCATCGCTGCGCGAGGTGACGGCTACCAGCTCCAGCTTCGGGTGGCGCCAGACGATCTGCGCTGCCAGCGCCCCGGTGAAGCCGGAGGCGCCGGCGACGAGCACCCGTGCGGCGGGATCGCCGTGGAGTGGCTGTGCGGCTGCGTCAGGCACGAAGCGACCCCCCGATCTTCGCCAGCTCGGCCTCAATCGCCGAGCGCTGCGCGGTGACCTCCTCGTCGGTGAGTGTGCGATCGGATGCGCGGAACTCGAGCCGCAGGGCGAGGCTCTTGCGGCCCTCGCCCACTTGCTCGCCCTCGTAGAGGTCGAAGACCTCAGCGGCTTGCAATAGCTCGCCGCCCGCGGCAAGCACCGTGGTCCGGATCTGCTCCGCCGTGACCTCTGCAGGGACGACGACGGCGATGTCCTGGTTAACGGCCGGGTAGCTGGTCACGTCTTCGAAGGTCTCCTCGCCGGCAGTGGCAACGGCGACCAGCGCCGCCAGGTCGACTTCGAAGCCAACAGCGGCCTCGATATCCCACGCCCGGCAGACAAGCGGGTGCAACTCGCCGATCCAGCCGGCGATCTCACCGCCGACGCTCACATGCGCCGACCGACCCGGGTGCAGGAAGGGCTCCTCCCCCGGCCCGCAGGCGAATGCGGTGCCGAGCTGTCCAGCAAGTGCCTCAAGGACCCCCTTGAGAGCGAAGAAGTCGGCTGGATCGCCACCTCCGCGCCACGACTTGTCCGTCAGCGAACCGACCGCGAGGCAGCCAATCCGGTGCGGCTCATGATCGGGCGCCGACCGCTCGCCCGCGAAAACACCGGAAAGGACCTCGAAGTCGCAATTACCCGTCTTGTACACGGGTTTTTGCGGACTTGCGGCAGTCGGGAGGTAAACGCGAGCGGACTCGAAGAGGGCGACGCCAGTGGCGCCGTGGGCTTGGTTGCGCTGGGCGACGTCGAGCAGCGAACCGAGAATGGTTGTCCGCATTACGGATTGGTCCTCTGAGAGCGGGTTGGACAACGCGATCGGGTGAGAGCGCGGATCGGCATCAGGAATCCGCAGCCTGCCGGTCTCGCCCGGGTCGGTGAAGCTCCAGCCCACTACTTCGTCGAAGCCGAGGTCCCGCATCGTGTCCTCGGCACGGCGGCGCAGGCGCTGCCCGCGGCTGAGGCCGCCGACCCGGCCGGCGACTGCTGGCAGGGTGCTCGGCAGGTGCTCGTCGAGCCCGTGGACGCGGCCAACCTCCTCGATCAGATCTACCTCCCGGGTCACGTCGTAGTGGCGGTCGGGTGGCACGGTCACCTCCAGGTCCACGCCGGAGGCCTCGACCCCGAAACCGAGCCGCTCAAGGTAGGCGACCTGATCGGCCTGCTCGATCGGCATCCCCAGCAGACCCTCGACCCTCTCACCACGCAGAGTCAACCGCCGCGGCTCCGGGACATCGGCGGCGACGTCGATCGTCCCCGGCACCAGCTTCGCGCCGCAAAGCTCGACCATCAACCGCGAGGCGATGCGCTGCGCCCGCAGGCAGAGCTCGGGGTGCAGCTGCTTCTCGAAGCGCGAGGAGGCCTCCGAGCGCAGACCCAACATCCGCGAAGTACGCAGGATGTTGGTCCCATTCCAAGTCGCGACCTCGAGCAGGACACTGGTCGTCTCCTCGGAGACCTCCGAGACCTGACCGCCCATGATCCCGGCGATCCCAGAGGGGCCGTTTGCATCGCAGACGAGCACCGTCTCAGCGTCGAAAGTGCGCTCGACATCATCGAGCGTCGTCATCTTCTCCCCCTCGGCCGCAGCGCGGATCGTCAGCGCCCCGTCCGGAACCTTGTCGAGATCGAAGGCGTGCAGCGGCTGCGCGGTGAGCAACATCGTGTAGTTGGTGATGTCGACGACATTGTTGATCGGCCTCTGTCCTGCGGCCGTCAACCGCGCCTGCAGCCAAGCTGGCGAGGGCGCGATCGTCACATCGGTAAAGACACGGACGGTGAAGCGCGGGCAGAGGTCGGGGGCCTCGACCGCGATGGAGGCATAGTCGTTTACCTCACCCTTGCCCTCGGCAGGGGCATCTTCGACCCAGGGCTCAGATCCGAGCGGTGCGGCGCTGATCGCGTGAACCTCGCGGGCGACGCCGTAGACACCAAAGCAATCGACCCGGTTGGGGGTCACCTCCAGCTCCAGCACCGGCTCGGCGATCGGTAGCACCTCGGACAGCGGCGTCCCGGGAAGAAGGCCGTCGTCCTCGAGCACCATGATCCCGGGCGGGCCCTCCCCCAGCTCCAGCTCGGAGGAGGCGCAGATCATCCCGGCCGACTCAACCCCGCGCAGCTTCGCCTTGCCGATCTTGTGACCGCCGGGCAAGGTCGCTCCGGGCAGCGCCACGGGAACCGTCTGGCTCGCCGCAACGTTGGGGGCACCGCAGACAATCGTCCGCTCGCCGTCTCCCGTGTCAACCGTGCAGACGCGCAGCCGGTCAGCATTGGGGTGCGGCTCGGCCGCCAGCACCCTGCCGACGACGAAGCCCTCGGCTGAGGGCGGCCCTACTGCACCGACCCGCTCGACCTCGGTGCCGGTCATCGCCAGCCGCTCGGCGAGAACGCTCGGCTCGACGCCGGGATCGCAGTACTCGCGCAGCCATGAGTACGGCACCCTCACGAGAACTGCTCCAAAACCCGCTCGTCGTTGTCGAAGAAGCGCCGCAGGTCGGGGACGCCATGGCGCAGCATCGCGATCCGCTCGACCCCCATGCCGAAGGCGAAGCCTTGGACCCGCTCCGGGTCATAGCCGTTGTCTTCGACGAAGCCGAGCACGTTGGGGTCAACCATGCCGGCGCCGCCCACCTCGATCCAGCCGATTCCCTTGCAGAGGTTGCAGCGGGCGCCGTCGGCGAGCGTCCCCGTGCCCTCGCACTGGAAACAGGAGACGTCGAACTCGACGCTGGGCTCAGTGAAGGGGAAGAAGTGCGGCCGCATCCGTGCCTCCCGGCCAGAGCCGAAGATCGACCGCAGCAGCTCATCGAGCGTCCCCTGCAGATCGGCGAGGGTGATCCCCTCGCCGACCGCCAGACCCTCGACCTGGTGGAACATCGGGCTGTGAGTGGCGTCGGAGTCGCGCCGGTAGACCTTGCCGGGGGCGATCATGAAGATCGGCGGCGGCTGGGACTCCATGCTGCGGGTCTGGACCGGAGAGGTGTGGGTGCGCAGCAGCACCTCGGGATCGGACTGAACGTAGAAGGTGTCCTGGAGCATCCGCGCGGGATGTCCGGGCGGATGATTGAGCGCGGTGAAGTTGTAGTAGTCGTGCTCGACCTCGGGGCCCTCCATCACCTGGTAGCCGAGACCGACCATCGTGTCCTCGATCTGGCGCGTGGTACGGGTGATCAAGTGGATGTGGCCGACCGGCCGGGCCGGCGCGCCGGGCAGGGTCACGTCAATGCTGTCCTCAGCAAGCCGCGACTCGAGCTCGCCGGCGTCGAGCGACTCGGCGCGCAACTCGATCAGCGCCTCCAACGCCTTGCGGGCTTTATTGGCGCCGGCGCCGACCTGACTGCGTTCCTCCGCTGGAAGATTGGCGATCCCGCGCAGGATCGTCGTCAGCTCGGCCTTGCGACCGAGGTAGCGAACCCGCAACTCCTCCAGCTCCGTCGTGCCGGATGCGGCCTCGATTGCGGATGCGGCCTCGACCCTGAGCTCTTCGACTCGCTCAAGCATTAGACGGACCCTCCGGCATGGCGAGCGACGATATCCGCTCGGCGCAAATTGCGGCTACAGCGGCGACGTTCAGCGACTCAGCACCGCCACCGCGCAGCGGGATCGTCACCTGGGTCTCACAGGCCGCAAGCACCTCGTTCGCCAGCCCCTCCCGCTCAGCGCCGAGGCAGAGTGTCGCCGCGCCCTCCAGCGCCGGAAGCGGCTCGCCGCCATGTGCGATCAGCGCGGCGCGGGGCGCCGGCGTATCGCCAACCTCGCCACGGGCAACCGGCTGGCCGAAGATCGAGCCCATACTCGCCCGCACCGCCTTGGGCCCAAACGGATCCGCGCAGTTGGGACCAAGCACGACCGTGCCATCAAGCAAGGCGTGAGCGGTGCGGACGATCGTGCCGACGTTGCCCGGGTCGGTGACACCGTGCAGGTAAAGACAGGACGAGCCCCCTGGCTCGGCCCAGCGCTGCGGCCATACGGCGATCGCCCGCGTGCCGGAGCCGAGGCTCGATACGCCAGCGAGCAGCTCAGCCTCAACCTCCTCGCCGGCCAGGCCACTTCCGACCGTGGTCAAGACGAAGCGCGGCTCGACACCGGTGGCAAGACCGGCCTCGAGCAGATCCTCACCCTCAGTTACAAAGGCGCCCTCGCGCTCGCGATGCTTGCGCTCACGCAGCTTGCGGACCAGCTTCAACTTCTCGTTTTGGGGGCTCTCGATCATCGGCGGTGTGTGGTCGTGTGTCTGTTCTTGTCCTGTGTTTTTTCTCCTGGAACGAAAAAGCGGGCCGTGAAGACGGCCCGCCCGGGAAAGTGGAGTCTTTGGCTGCGGCTAGGCGGCCGCACCCTCCCGGGCTAGCTCCACAAATCGGCGGAACGCCTCGCGGTCGTTGACCGCGATATCAGCGAGCATCTTGCGGTTCACCTCGACACCGGCCCCGTTGAGGCCGTGGATCAGTTCGGAGTAGCTCATGCCCTCCAGTCGCGCCGCGGCGTTGATCCGGGTAATCCAGAGCCGGCGGAACTCGCGCTTGCGGTTGCGCCGGTCGCGGTAGGCGTACATCCCCGACCGCTGCACCTGCTCTTTGGCGAAACGGTAAGAGGAATGCTTCCGCCCGAAGTAGCCTTTCGCTTCTTTGAGGACTTTGCGGCGCTTCTTGCGCGCGTGGACCGACCGCTTGACCCGGCTCATTTGCCACCTCCGAGCAGGTGGCGCACCGACTTGACGTCGGACGGGGCGATCTCCACGGGCCGCGCCATCCGCCGCTTGCGCTTCGGCGACTTCTTCTCGAGGATGTGACTCGAGTAGGCGCGCCGGCCGCGGAGCTTGCCCGTGCCGGTCTTGCGGAAGCGCTTCTTGGCGCCGGAATGAGTTTTCATCTTGGGCATCGGGGTCGCTATTGAAGCAGACGGGCGGCCTGCGGTGCAGGCACTCTTCGCGGCTGGCAGGTGAAGCGCAGGGTACTGTGGCGCCCGATGCGCATCGTCTACGTGGTCGGAACGCGGCCAAACTTCGTTAAGACGGCACCGGTGATTGGGGCGCTGCTGGCGCTGCTGCCCGAGGGGAGCCACACGATCGTCCACACCGGCCAGCACTACGACCACCTGATGTCAGAGGTCTTCCTCGAGGAGCTGGGCGTGCCAGAGCCCGACCACATGCTTGAGGTCGGCTCAGGCAGCCACGCCCAGCAGACGGCAAGGGTGATGGAGCGACTGGAGCCAGTCCTGGCGGAGGAACAGCCGGACCTGGTCATGGTCCCCGGCGATGTCAACTCAACCCTTGCGGCGGCCCTGACCGCGGCAAAGATGCAGATCCCCGTCGCCCACATCGAGTCGGGCCTGCGTAGCTTCGACCGCACGATGCCCGAGGAGCTGAACCGAATCGTTGCCGACCAGCTTTCCGAGCACCTCTTCATCCACAGCCCCGAGGCCAACGACAACCTGCACGCCGAGGGCATCCCAGCGGAACGCATCCACCTCGTCGGCAACACGATGATCGACACGCTCGTCGCCCTGGAAGAGCGCTTCCGCGTAGCCGGGACGGCACAGCGGCTCGGCGTCGAGCCGGGCTCCTACGTGCTCGTCACCCTGCACCGCCCCGCCTTGGTCGACGGTCCCCTGCTGGCCGAGACGGTGGAGCGACTGGCGGACCTCGCCCACGAGATGCCAGTCGTCTTCCCGGTCCACCCCCGCACACGAAAGATGATGGAGGCAATCGACGCAGAGCACCCGGGCCTGCTCCTCTGCGAACCGCTCGGCTACCTCGACTTCCTCTCCCTACTGGCAGACGCCGGCGCTGTCCTAACGGACTCGGGCGGCATCCAGGAGGAGACCACCTACCTCGGCATCCCCTGCTTCACTCTCCGAGCCAACACCGAGCGCCCAATCACAATCACCGCCGGCACCAACACCCTGCTGGGCCTGGACCCCGCCGCGATAACCCAGATCCCCCAAGCTCTAACCCAACGACCAGCAAAGAGCCCCGACCCGCCGCCGCTCTGGGACGGCCACGCAGCCAAACGAATCGCCGACATCCTCGCGGGCTAAAGGCCTAAGCAGCCGCTTCGCCGTCGCCAGACGAATCGTCACTAGACGCCGTCTCGGACTCCGCGTCCGGTGCCGCCTCGGACTCGGCCTCTGCGCTGGGGGCCGTCTCGGGGTCTGCACTGGACACGGCCTCGGCCTCCGTTGCCTCAGACTCCGCTTTCGCCGCCTCTTTCCCGGGCGCAAGCAGCATGCTCATGTTGCGCCCTTCCTGAAGCGGCTGTGACTCGATAACCGCAAGCCCGTCGAGGTCCTCGTAGAGCTTTTGCAGCAATGCCCTGCCCCGCTCCGGATGCGCCTGCTCGCGACCGCGGAACATGATCGTGATCTTGACCTTGTCCTGGTGACGTAGAAAGCGCTCGACGTGGCCCTTCTTGGTTTCGTAGTCATGCTGAGCGATCTTCGGTCGCAGCTTGATCTCGCGGATGTTGACCTGCTGCTGGTGCTTTCGCGCCTGCTTTTGCTTCTGCTCCTGCTCGTACTTGTACTTCGAGTAGTCGAGCAGACGGGTCACCGGCGGCTTCGAGTTCGGCGCCACCTCGACCAGGTCAAGGTCGGCGTCCTGGGCGCGTTTGAGCGCCTCGTTAATCTCGACCACCCCGAGTTGCTCCCCGTCCGCCCCGATTAGGCGGACTTTGGGCACGCGGATCCGCTCGTTGATCCGAGTCGTGTCGCGCTCTGGTGGGCGCCGGTCGAACCTACGCGGGACCGGCACTATCGAGAGGAGTGGTGGAGCTTCAAGAGGACGAGATGTAGGGACCGGGGCACGGGACGCTCAGCGGCGCGGGGTGTTTGGCGTGCCTGCAATCAAGTGTCCGGAGTATAGACAGAGGACGGCGAGTGGCAAGCGCTCGGCTCAGACGATCTCGCTCTCGCTGCGCACGCGGGCGGCGAAGTCCGCTGCCGGCATCGCTCCCAGCTCACCCTCCTCGTGGGAGCGAACGGCGACCGCACCTACCTCCTGCTCGCGGTCGCCGACGACGAGCATGTAGGGGTAGCGACCCAGCTCGGCGTCGCGGATCTTCTTGCCGACCGACTCCGAGCGGGCATCGATCTCCGCCCGCACGCCGGCCTCGCGCAACGTAGCGACGAGAGTTTCGGCGTAGTCGTTGTGACGATCGGAAACGGGCAGGACGATCGCCTGCACCGGCGCCAGCCAGACCGGGAAGCGACCGGCATAGTGCTCGATCAGGATCCCAGCGAAACGCTCCATCGAACCGAGCAGCGCACGGTGGATCATCACCGGGCGGTGGGCGACGTCGTCGGCGCCGACATATGAGAGCTCGAAGCGCTCGGGCATCTGGAAGTCGAGCTGGCAGGTGCCGCACTGCCAGGAGCGACCTAGCGCGTCGGTGACGTGGAAGTCGATCTTCGGCCCGTAGAAGGCACCGTCGCCAGGGTTGAGCTCGTACTCGCGGCCCTGGCGATCAAGCGCCTCGGTCAGCGCCGCCTCGGCCTTGGCCCACTGCTCCTCTGACCCCATCGACTTTTCCGGCCGGGTCGAGAGCTCAACCCGCACGTCCTCGAAGCCGAAGCGCGCGTAGAGCTCGTCGATCGCCTCGCAGATGTCGGCGACCTCGTCGGCGATCTGCTCCTCGGTGCAGTAGACGTGAGCATCGTCCTGGGTGAAAGCGCGGACCCGCAGCAGCCCGTGCAGGACACCCTCGCGCTCGTTGCGGGAGACGCGGCCGAACTCGGCCAGGCGCAGCGGCAGCTCGCGGTAGGAGTGGCGCTCGGAGTCAAAGACGAGGCAGGCTCCGGGGCAGTTCATTGGCCGCAGCGCCAGGCGCTTCTCGTCGGACTGCATGAAGTACATGTCGTCGCGGTAGTTCTCCCAATGCCCAGAGCGGTGCCAGAGCTCCTCGTCGAGCACCTGCGGCGTAGCGATCTCCCGGTAACCGCGCTTGCGCAGTTGTGCCTGGACCTGGTCCTCAATCAGGTGCAGAAGGGTCGTACCGTTGGGTAGCCAGAAGGGCATTCCCGGCGCCTCTTCACGCAGCATGAAGATGCCAAGTTGGGGACCGAGGCGGCGGTGGTCACGCGCCTTGGCCTGCTCGATCAGCTCCAGATGCTTGTTGAGGTCCTTCTTCGAGAAGAAGGCGGTGCCGTAGATCCGGGTCAGCATCTGGCGCTTCTCGTCGCCGCGCCAGTAGGCGCCGGCGAGGGAGTTGAGCTTGATCGCCTTGATTCGGCCGGTGGATGGGCCGTGAGGGCCGCGGCAGAGGTCCTCGAAGGGACCATTGCGGTAGAGCGAGACGGTCTCGACGCCTTCGTTCTCGATCAGGTCGCGGATCAACTCGACCTTGTAGTCCTCACCCTGGCCCGCAAAGATCTCGATCGCCTCGGCCACCGGCACGTCGCGGCGCTCGAAGGCCTCATCGGCCTCGATGTGAACACGCATCGCCGCCTCGATCTTCTCCAGGTCAGCGTCGGTGACCTTGACCTCGGCGGGGAAGTCGAAGTCGTAGTAGAAGCCATTCTCGATCGCGGGGCCGATCGTCACCTTGGTGCCGGGATAGAGCTCCTGCACCGCCTCGGCCATCACGTGGGCGGCGTCGTGGCGGATCAGGTCGAGGGCGTCAGGGTCACGGTCGGTGAGGATCGCGATCTCGGCGCCGTCGAGAAGCGCGGCAGAGAGGTCGTGCAACTCACCATCAACCTTGATCGCCAGAGCGGCCTTGGCCAACCCCGGCCCGATCGCCGCGGCGGCGTCGGCCCCAGACGCGCCGTCGGGCAATTCAAGCGGCGTGCCGTCGGGCAAGCGAACGGTGATCTTCTGGGTAGCAGCCTCGATCCGGCCATGCTACCCACGGCCGCCGAACAGCTCCCCCGGGACTGACTTCGCCTTTAGTAGTCCAACAGCACCGATAAAGGCGAAGTCACCGTCAGTTTTGGCCCTGGCGGGCTTGGCGGACGGCGATCAGGGGGCAGGGACTTTTGCCGTGGACTGATCCGATCCGCCTCCAGAGGACGTATGGAGGGGCGACGCGGTCTACCCTGAAGCCCCGGAACGGCGATCGCGCCGGTCCCCCTTCGGTCACGACGAAGCGAATGCCGGAAGGCGGCTGTCCGTTGGCTTCCGCGCTGGTCTCGATGCAGACGCGACCGCCGCGTAGCTCCCAGGCGATATAGGGAGAGCCGTGTTCGTCGGCGAGGAGCTGACGCGAGGCGAGCACCAAAGTCGGGCCTTCGCCGACGTCGGCGCGCAGCTGTGTCAGTGCCGGGGTGTAGGAAGCGGGACCCACCGGCGCGTTGGCGAGCGCGAGCAGGGAACAGCCGCCCGCCGCGAGCAAGTAGAGCCAGCCGACCGGGCGGCGCAGAAGCGGCAAGACGATGACGAGAGCCGCCAGCGGGGCGCCGATCTCGAGCGCCTTAGCGGCGGTGTAAGGCGTGCCTCCGACCCGAGCGGCCGCATAGGCCAGTACAGCTGCAGCGAGGCCGGCGAGGATCGCCGTCTCGCGGCGACGCACGCACAGAAACGCTCCGTAGAGGAGCAGGATCGAAGCGTAGGCGGCGCCGAGGTAGTAGCCAAGGGCGGGCACGGCACCGGCGCCCGGGGTAAGACGGAAGTCACCCGAAGGCCAGATTCCGAGCGCCTCGAAGGGTGAGATCTGGCCGAAGAGGTTGCCTAGGCCGGGGCCGTGGGGGTCGAAGGTCTCAAAGCTGTGGAAGTCGATCATCCGGCCGATCTCGGGGGCTATTAGGACGAGGAATAGGAGAGACACCCAGAGGCAAGCGCGCAAGGCCGCGGGTCCTGTCGCAGGGGAAGGGGGGCCTGCGGGCGGGGGCTGCGCCTCCGTTCTCGGCCCCCCTTCCCCTGCGCCACCCGCGGAGCTGCCGAACCTGTTGACGACGATCTCCGTCAGCGCCCAGATTGCTGCTGCGGGGATCAGCCAGATGAGTCCGGGGAAGCTGTAGGTGTAGATACTGCCGGCGGCTAGGAGAGCTGCGGGGGCGAAGCGGAGAGGGAGTGCTTGCCAGGTGGGGTTTTGGGATGCCTCTCTGAGCGAGAGGACAAAGGCGAGGACGAATAGGGCTTGCATCGTCTCCTTGAAGGAGCCTTGGGCGAAGTAGGAGGCGACTAGGTAGGTGAGGCCGATTAGAAGGGCCGCGGGGGTGCGGAGGAGGGCCGGCTGGTCGCGGAATGCTGTGAGGGACGTCAGGGACGCGAGGGTGGCTGTGGCGATGGTTAGGCCGGTGAAGCCCTGGACTAGGCCTATGCCGAGGCCCTTGTTTAGGGCTACCGCTATTGCGTGGGGGCCTAGCGGGTAGCCCTGGTGCAGGAGTTGGGAGCCCTGGCCGTGGGCGAGTCGGTCGGCCGCCAGGAGGTGTTGGGACATGTCGGGGTTGAAGCTGGTGCCGAGGATGCCGAAGTGGCTTTCGGCGATGAAGGGAAGTGAGGTGGCAGCGAGAGCCAGGATGGCCACCGGGGCGCCGATACGAAGGGCCTCCCCCGCTCCGTCCACTCGTCGCCACAGGTACGCGATCGAGGCTGCGCCTAGCAGCACGACGACGGTCGCGGAGACCGTGCCGTGCCCAGGCAGTCGCACTGTTCCCCAACAGACCGCGCAGAGCAGAGCCAGCCCGACCGCGGGCGAAAGCCACGACCAGCGCCGCACTCCGCAGAGTGCGGCCGCGGCCTGGCCGATCGCCAGCGAGGCGACGCAGACGACCAGCACGGCTGCATAGGTCCCGATCACGAGGCCCGCGAGCCTAGACTGATGGCATGGCGTTCGTACCGCCAGCCCGCCACTTGCTGCGCGCCAGGGACCTCGCCGACGCCCGCTACGCCGAGCCGCTGGGGGTCGACGACCTGGCCGCTGCCGCCGGGCTCTCGCGGGCTCACTTCAGCCGGACCTTCAAACAGGCCTTCGGGGAGTCGCCCCACGCGTACTTGCTGACGCGCCGGCTGGAGCGGGCCGCGGCGCTGCTTCGCACCACCGACCGCTCGGTCGCCGACATCTGCCTCTCGGTCGGCCTGCAGGGCGTCGGCTCCTTCACAACGAGCTTCGGCCGTGCCTACGGGCTTTCGCCCACCGCCTATCGCGCCGCGCACCCACCTGCCTCACAGCACGCGCTCGTCCCGGGCTGCATCGTGCGCGCCCACGCGAGGCCCCAACACCGCACGTTTCGAGAAGACAAGGCGGGGGCAGCTGCCTAGCATCGCCGGGCACCGGTCAAGTCAACCCGAAGGAGACCACGATGATCAGGATCGCCAATGCACAGCTGTGGGTGCACGACCAGGACGAGGCCCTCGCCTTCTACACCGAGAAGGTCGGCATGGAGGTGCGCGCCGACGTCACGCTTGCCGAGATGGACAACTTCCGCTGGCTCACCGTCGGGCCCGCCGGCCAGGAGGACGTCTCGATCGTGCTGATGGCCATCCCGGGCCCGCCGATGATGGACGAGGAGACGACCGAACAGGTGCACGACCTTGTGGCAAAGGGCTTCGCCGGCACGGTCTTCCTGACCACCGACGACTGCCAAGCCTCCTTCGAGGAGCTGAAGGCGCGCGGCGTCGAGTTCAGCGAAGAGCCCGAGGAGCGGCCCTACGGAATCGACTCCGGCTTCCGCGACCCCTCGGGGAACAGCCTGCGCCTCACCGAGGTCCGACTGCCGGCCGAGGTCTAATGACCTCGGCCTCCGAGCAGGGGGCGATGGGCGTAACTGGGCTCGAACCAGTGACCTCCGCCTTGTCGAGGCGGCGCTCTCCCAACTGAGCTATACGCCCGGGGAGACTGAATCTAGCAGCGGCGGAAGGGACGGCGGGGCCTGCGGCAAGTCCGCAGCAGGTGCGTGGAGATCCCGGGTCCAGGCCTAAAGTTCGCCGCTACAAGCTCCGATGCAGTCAGTGCAACTTTTTCCGACACACGGTGTTTCTCAAGACAGACTTAGGACCGACGAGCCAGGGAAGCAGAGCCTCACTTGGTGGTACGTCCTTCGGGAACAAAGGGCCCCTTATGGGGCCCTTTTCCGATTTCAGACGAGGATTTGGACGGCGACGGTGCGATCCCGCGGCCGGTCGTCGAAATCAAGCAGCACAATCTGCTGCCAGGTGCCCAGCACCAAGCGGCCATCGCTAACTGGAACCGATAGTGAGGGGCCGATGACCGAGGCACGCTGGTGGGCGTGCGAGTTAGTGTCGTGATTGAGGCGGTTGTGTTCGTAGTCGCCATGGGATGGGATCAGGCGCTCGAGCATCACCCGGAGGTCATGAACTCCCCCGGGCTCGTACTCCATCGTTGTGATCGCCGCGGTCGAGCCGCGCACGAACGCAGTCACCAATCCGTCAGTGATCCCGGCCTCGTCGACAGAACCCTGAATGCGACCGGTGATATCGACCGCATCGCCATTGCCTTGGGTCGAGAGGCGTAGCTCGGACGCATGGACCTTCATCCACCCAAGCTACCCGAACAACGAAAGGCAGCCGGTCAGAAGCCGGTCGCCAACATGTCTTCGAACTGCGTTCCAGTCAGCGGGAAGCGCGGCGTGCCTGGGAACGACACCGAGAGCGAGCCAGTCCAGGATTTCGTCCCATCGGGAGCAGCCGCGTAGGAACCTGTGCCGTGGAACGGCATGGGTGGTCTGACCTTGGCCGAAGTCAGCGCATCGTCGGAAACAAACGTCTTAGACGGTGCGATGACCGCGGCGAACCGCACCTCGGCCATCGAGCCCTTGCTCTCTTCAGTAACGGCGAGGTAGAGCGTCTTCTCGGCGATCTGGAACGAGAAGAAATCCGTCGACGAGACAACCTGGCGCCAAAAGGCCGCCAGGATCGTCGGCGTGAATTCCGGCCAGTGACCGACCTGTCGGCTCAATCGCTTCACACGCGGATGAAAGCTCCGAGTCGGACAGTCAAGATGAATCGGACTGCGAACCAGCCCCTTTGCCCGATGAGCACGCACAGCGACATAGTGATCCTCTCCAGTGAAGCGAACCGAGCCCGCGAACACACCGAAGCGGCGAGTGAAGTGAGGCCGCCTGCAGTGACGGAGAGAGCTTGGTTGCACGACTCGCCCAGATGGGTGGAACCGCACCGCGATCCTACCGAGACGGCCGAACGTCGCTTCGATCCGACCGGGAGTAACCGTTCCGTGTGCAACGTAGGCGGTAACCGCGCGGCCCTGCCTCAGCGAGGTTGAGGCGTCGCTCCGTGTTCGGGTCACCTCAAGGGCCACGATGCCTCGGACAGCGATTACGATCACTTTGTAGCCTTGCCGGGTCTTCAGCGTGAATCGCGACTCCGCTTCTGGGCTCGGTGTGTGTTGACTCGAGCTCAGCCCCGCTCGCACCAGGGGCCGAAACTTCGGCGGAACGGCGGCCGGAATATCGAGTGGGTTAGCGACGCATATCGACGGCATGAGAACGAGGGCAAACACCGCGAAAGCCACGCATCGAAGCAGGGCCTTGATCACTTGACGCTCCCCGCTCGGGCGAACAACCGCCCCACTTCCTTACCGAAGTAGGCACCGAAGTCCGTCGCCGGGTCATCTGTGTAGCCGTAGTTGGTCACACTGTTCAGGGTCCCGCCGGAGATGGTCCAGCCGCCGCCGGAAGCGCCCCCGGTGACATTGCAATCGACCGCAAGGTTGAGTGGCCCGGGCGAGAGGAACGAGAGGGTGTCGTGGCCTAGAAAAGGTGTCTCGCTACAGACGCGCTGGGTTTCGCCGTCAAATGGAAATTCCGCTGGATAGCCGTGAACGTCGAATACTTGCTTCGCCTTCAAACCCCAGGCGATGCCGGCGCCGCCAACGGCCTTGGCGAGCAGCTGGCCGCGTTTGTTGCGTGAGACAACGGCCGCGCCAACGTCGAAGTTCTCACTGCCGGTCTTTCGCCACTGCCGCGTCGTATCGATCCACTTCGCGGGGAAGACACCGAACGGGCGCTGCCCGTACCGATATCCGGGCACAAACACCAAGTGTCCATCGAGCCACCAGCCGGAAGGCCCGCCAGTGTGGATGCAGTGCCCTGCAGTGAAAACGACGCTGTAGTTAGGCGCGTTGACCGAGGTGCCAGAGCAGCGACCCAGGCCGAAGGGCGTGACAATGAAGATCACCCCATTTACCCGCGCGCCAACAGCCGCCGGATCGGACACTTCTTCGAAGGCCGAGCTCGCCGATGCGCCCATGCGCGGAGCCAGGGGTGGATACCGATGCGGTACTTCGGCGGAGGCCTGGCCCGGCCTCGTAAGCTCGACCTTGGGACGACCGGGCAGCAGCGCACCCAGCGGCCGCGCACTCTTCATCCGTGCGGAGGTCCAGAAGGGGATCGTGTGCCGCGCCTGTGATTGCTTGACCACGAAGGCGCCCGCCTGAGCAGTTGACATTCCAACGCCAAATGCAGTCATCAGCAGCCCAACAGCAACCATGGCTGCAACCTTGGGCTTGGCAAAAGCGCAATGCGCCCCCCAGCCACATGCGTTCATTGGAGCAGTTTACTTATCGGCGATGACGCGTAACCGCCAGGCAGATTCGCGAACAGGGCCGAAAAGACGCCACCGGAATCGAACCGGTGTCAACGGCTTTGCAGGCGCGTATTTGGCCGCGGTATTCGGCCTGGGTGGTAACCAGCGACCCGGGGGCGCCGGGGATAAGAAGTAACCCGACGTCCGGGGGCCGTTGTGGGACTACCACCGTCCCAGGGAGAACCGGCGAAATTTGCTGTGACGAAGGGGCGGTCGGCGTGGGGGGGCTCCGGTTGCGCCGGCTGCCTGGGTCTTGCCGCCCGGCCGCCGAGACAGTGAGATCGGCGGGCGCTTGGCACCGTCTGCTCGGGGGAAAGACGACAGCCATTTCCTCGGGGCCTACCTGGCCTTGCGCAGGTGCGCGAGGGAAGATCGCGATCAGCGGCGATGCTTAGTAGCGTGGCGCTTGGCTTTCTTCCCGCAGCTGTTGGCCAGCACTGGGTTGAAGTCGTGGACCTTGCCGTTTTGGCCGTCGAATTTGGCCGTGGCATGGTTCGCCTGGGCGCAGAGGTTGGTCGAGTTCTGCAGCAGGCCCTTCTTGCCGCCCTGCATTTCGAGCACGAACTTTGACACCGGCGCATCGGGCACCGCTGCGAAGGTGCTGCGGATGCCGCCGTTGACGGAATCGATGCGGCCGTCGAGGACAACATGGATCTGGCCGTTGAGGTCAGCGACGAGATCGGGGAGCTGGTGGTTCGAGGAGCGCAGGTAGACCGGGCCTTCCAGCGGGCGGTCGAGCAGCGGTGTGATCGCCCGGGCGTGGCCGTAGACGCTTGCCGCGGGACACTGGTCGGCGGCGAACTGCACTCGGGTGCAGATGGTACGGATGTGGGCGTTGTCGAGGAACTCGGAATGGGGTAGGGCTACCTGGACCCTGCGGATGTTGGCGCCGCCCTTGGGCATAGTGAGCACCGCGCGCAAGGCGGGAAGCTTGCCGCGGTCGGTGCCGCCTTTGAGGCTGAGGGCGAGCTTCGGTTTGAAGCCGAGGTCGGCGCAGCTCCCCACCTGGAAGCGGCTGGAGGGGCTGGCGATTGCTCCCTGGCTCGAGCTGATCGTGGAATCGATCGCCATCGGACTGCAGCTGGTCGGGTTGAGCGCGAAGTCGGGTCGGTTGACGTCGACGTGGATGCTGCGGTAGGAGATCGGCACCCCTTCGAGGATCTGGGGCAGCGGATCAGACTTCACGGTCACCTGCGCCGTGGTCGGATCGACCTCAATCGCAGCCCGTGTGACCACCATACCGAGGTCAAACGGTCCCGCCTGGGCGGGCACCGCGACGACTAGGCTGTATGGCGCGCCCCTGTATGGACCCGCCAGGAAGACGGCGGTCGGCGCCTTACCCGCCTGCGGGATCCAAAGCGGATTCGAGCCGACGCCGCTGGCGACCATCGCTATCCCTACCTTCGAGCCAGCAGGGCAGTTGCCATCGACCGCGGCGGAGTCGCCGCAGAGCGGCACACCGGCAAGGGTCGCGGCAACGCCCGGAGGCAACGATACGTCGAGCGAACCGACGTTCTGTTCGCCATCCTTGCGGTTGATCTCGGTCACGAACGTGCCGTGTGCGCCCGCAACCGGGTTTGTCGTCCCTGCTTCGAGCGTAGGCGCGAAACCTCCTGTGTTACAGGCTTCGTCGAAGGACATCGGCACGTGGTTGACGACCGACGGATTGCCCGACCATGGTTCAAGTTCGAACTGCGCCTCGTATTTGCCACAGCTATCCGGCGTTCGCAGCGGTGCCCTCGGACCACCCTTGAAATGCAGAGCGATTTCGCTAACCGGCAGGGGCGGTGTATTCGAGAAGATCGTTGTTAGCCTGCCGGTAGCGGCATCCGCCTCCACCTCTCCTGGAATCTTTAGGTGCAGACCCAGATCGTCCGCGACGAGCCAGATGCCGAAAAGGTGACCTTTTCCCAGGGGCATACGCTGATAGATGGATCCCTGCAGCGGCTGCCCCAGGTCGGGTGAGACCAATGTCGCCGAGCCGATCTTGGCCGCGAGGGGACAGGCGGATGGGCTTTCCTCACCAAAGCCAACCTGCTCCGCACTGCAAGCTTCCAGGCCATCCGCGGCTCCGGGGGAGATGACCAAGCCTTCGGGCAGGGTCACAGTCGCGCGACGCAGAGCCGACGTGGCGATGCTTTTGGCGCCTTCATCCTGGGGCACTTCGAGCGTCGAATCGAGGCCCGTCGGGGATGCCGCCCTCCGGCTTTCGGGTTTTAGAGAGAGCGTGGGGTCGAAGCCCACTTTGTCGCAGCCGGTGATGTCGGGTAGCGGTGCTGACGCTGTGACGAAATGGCCGGCTTCTTGGTAGCTGTCGGTCGAGTAGTCGACCTCAACCGGACCGCAGCTGGTGGGATTCGTGGTGAACGGAGCCGGCGAGAGGCCGCTTGCGCGTGAGCCTCCGACGAAGCAGGGTTCGCCACTTCCACCGCAGAAGATGGCTTCGTACTCCAAAACGCGTTCCGTATCGTGGCTAGGATCGGCAGGAACGCCCCAAAGTGTCGTGGACGCCGAAAGCAGCCCGAGCTGATCGTTTGCGTTGATAACGCTCGCCGTAATCCCATAGTCACCGCCACTGCGCACGCTGATGTCGACGATGACTGGGTTGAACAGCGCCAGGAAGCCGAGTCTGGCGACGACATCCCTGCCGGGAGGCTTCATGTTGAACACAGGGGCGTGGAAGATTCCGCCGCCGAATCGTTCGATCAAGAGAGCCGTGACGCCAACCTGCGAATCCGCAGAACATGCCAAACCGAAGAACTCGGCAGTCGAGCACTGCGGCACGGCGTTCGGATTGCCGATGAGCCCCGGCGGTAGTTCAATGGAGATGTCCTTCGGCGTGGCGTTCACCGCAGGCCCCAAGGGTCCTTCATGCTGCTTCAGGACAAAGCTGGTGGTGAAATCGGGATGCGCTCCCGCCTGTGGTGTCGACTCCGACGCACCAACTTCCTGGAAGCCGTATTCGTCTGCCAGCGCATGCGCGGGTCCAAGGGCACCGAGCATGAGCATTGCGACCACGACAGCCAGCACGCTGCGCCTCGAGATCGAATGCTCCTCCTTCCTCATCTGATTGGGCTCCACTTGCCATTCGTGCCTTAGCGCGCTCATTTCACGTCTCCAGTCGCCACGCGATAGCCCGCGCGGTGCGATGATTCATGCTGGCGGTGACGATGTCTGTGGTGTCTGCGCCGCTTGCATCGTCGGTGTTTACGACACCGATGCACATTCCCGCGCCCGTTGAAGGTCGAGCTAGCAACGGCCGCCCTGCTCGGCGCGGGGCTCGGCGCTCCCTGGCAGCCTTCGCCTTCGCACGAAACCCCCTCAGGCTGCGGAAAGCCACCCCCTTCGCGTGCATCGTAGATCGAGAAGTCTCCAGCCCTCGCTCCTGGCAAGAGCGCGTCCCTCGTGAGGATGAATACGTCATGACCATTCGGTGTGGCCCCGAAGAAGAAATTTGTGGGTCGTTCGACGCCGCCGAACAAGGGTGGGTTCTGCGCGTGCAGACTGTGACCTGACGAAATAAGGTCGACACAGCCTCCCTGCGCACCGCAAGTCCCCGTGCCCTGCGCCTCCCACTGGTAGACGTCCTGCGACGCGTCGACATCTCCCGACACGAGCGAAGCTGGCGTCTCGAAGTAAAGCCTGCGGCCGTCGTCGCTGAGGCTGTGCAGTACCACCGAGGAATCGAAGATGATCAACAGATCCCGCGAGTCATTCTGCAAGTGTGCCGATCCTTCCGGTGGCGATCCAACCGCTGGGCACGATGGACAACTCAGAGTGCCAGTATCCGCGTTATACAGGTACACCTCCGTTTGTCCTTCATTCGCGTAAGCTGTTAGTTTGGCACTGGACTCGAACGCCAGCACGGATCCGTCGGGCGTGGTTCGCGATGGATCGCGGACCACTTCCCCGTTCGGCCCGGCGGCGCGAGCCCACTGGACAAGGCTCGTTTCTTCGCTGACGTCCGCTTCCGAGAGGGTCGCGATGAAGCGGACGCTTTCGTTTTCGCGGTCCCAGACATAGAGGTTGTTGCCTCCGGCTTCGCCTTTCGCCCCATCCAGCAGCGAAGGGGATATGAAATACACGTGCGAGCCGTTTGCCGAGATGTTCACAGGCTTGACGTCCGCCGACGTGGTGATTGGCAGGGTTGATTCGTCGATAGTGTCGAACGAGAAGAGATTCCCTCCTTCCAAAAAGAAGGCGTAACGGCCTTCGCTAGACACGCCCTCCGCGGTCCATTCACCGGCCGTAATCACCTCCGTATGGGATCCGTCTACGCGCGCGTAGAGCGTCGTTCCTTCGCAATGAGGCATTTCGCCCGAGGCATCAACGTTGAGGCAAAAGAGGAGCGTCGTGCCATCTTTCGAGCCACCCGCGAAGTAGGCGTTTTCGCCGGCTTCGGGCCTTTCGTCCCCGGGAAGCAGCGACACGACATGGGTGATCCCGTCGGCCGTTCGGTCGTAAAGCGCAAAGGTAGGCGCTTCTGCCGCCTGCGGCTCGAGCTGTACCGCGGGGACTAGGAAGCCGCTGCGCACGGTACCAGCGCGGAACACTAGGTGTCCGCCGTCGGGGCTTGCTAGAACAGCGAAGGCATTGGGTTCGGTACCTAGGCTGCCGACTCCAAGGGGGGTAAACAAACCGCTGGCATCGCGTATGACACTACTACCGTTGAACGGTGGTTCTTCCGTCGGATTGAAGTCTGCCGACCCGTCGAATACCCGCCACAGCTCATACTGCCGGTTCCCTGGGAAGGGACCCGGGGCCGCTTTATGCGCTTGCGCGTAATTCGGCGAGACGTTGGAGACACCCCATGCACCTTCGTGTCGCACCGCTTCATAGGACTGTTGATTGCCACCCGCTGCCGGCAAGCCTGGAAGAGAGCCGAGCACCGTTTCGAACGACAGCGATGCGCCGTCCGGAGCGACCGGCTCGTAGGGAAAACGTCCTGCATCGGATGTGCCATAGAAAGCTTGGATCAACACGCCGTTGGTATCGGCCGGCGTTACTCGCTCGTAGGCTCTGCAGTCCGGCAGTCCGGACGAATATCCTTGACGAAGATCGGCGTTGGGACAAGATTCGGCCACGGCTGCCGTGGATGCAAGAGGGATCATGGTGATGAGTGCCAGGCACAGAACTAGGCACACACCCAGAATCGTTCGCCTATTGCCTGCCCCAAAACGGCCGTTCTTCCAATAGCTCACGTGCCCTCCTTCTCCTAATGATTTCTCTCCCTCTCTTGATTTGCTTAGGTCATGTACGGCCGGCGGCTCCATGATGAGCCGACCTCGCATCAGACCCTTAACCTCGCCTCGATCTTCCCTACTGCCACCGCGCAAGCATAATGTATCCGACCAGGTTTAACAAGGTATTGCAGAGTTTTTATTCCGGTCCGCTTCTTCGAGCACGAATCGGCGCGGCACTCCTTGCCAGGGACCCAAAAGCCAGCAATGGTGGCTGGTTGATATGACTTCGAATGCCGTCAAGGTAACTTGATCTGGGGATTTTCGTAGATGACTATTATCGCGGCACCCGAACAGCCAATCACGGTGTTTGAGAATTCCCCTCCAAGTGATGGGAAATGAATTTTCAGTCGTGTTTCGCAGATACCGTCTTGATAGCGCTCGAGCCACTCGACCACAAAGCACAGGCTGTCAAAATTGTCAAAACAAGCAGGGAGATCGTGCTAAGCACGATCTCCCTGCTTTCGGAACTATTTTTCCGCTACGTCGAACTGGCCGACATGCCCCGCAAGGGTGTTGTTGGGGTTAGTGACCGTATAGGTTGCATGCTCAGTACCAGCCGGGCACGGGAAGCCAGGACTGGCGATTTTTTCGTTGATGACAACTGTGGCCTTCCCCGTTTCGCTCGTCGCGTTCGTGCCGGCTCCAGTGATCGTCGCCGGTTTGTACGTGCACGTGACCGGGGCGCCGAAGCACGTCATTTTCACTGTGGTTTCCGGGTTGTTAGTCACCACTTTGAACTGGTGTGCTGCGGTCCAGGTAACCGAGCCGGTACGGTTGGCCGCGGTGGTGACCGTCGTTGCAGAGCCAGAGCAGCCGCTCACGGTGTTCGAGCATCCGCTCCAGGTAATGTTGCCTTCCGTGGCCGCCCCGCCGGTAGCAACCGTCGCCGTCAATTCCGACGAGGTGCATGTGATTCTTTCGGTGGCACTAACTTCAAGGAAGGGACCCGATGCCGTGCCTTTGACTTTCGAATTTTCGGTCATCGGATTGGCACAGACGCCAGTATTGTCTTCCTTACAGATAATGGTCGCGGAAGCCGAGCTGGCCCCAACGAACGCCATGAACGCCGCCGCCGCGATCGCAGCGAGGCCGACCATCTTGATGAGTCTCACTTGACACTCCTTTATTTGTGCCGACGGCTGTGCCGCCGGCTATGTCGATTACGGTACGCGTCCGGGGCCTCAACTCTCTGGACACCCCGTCGCTGGTCTTCATCACCGGAGGACGTTTGTCCACCGTGCGTCCAGAGCATGTGGTGATAGTTCCGCAACCGACGCAAGCGAACAACCCGTATATCTCGCGGTATTTTCCGCCGTATATCCCGCAGTATTTTCCGCGGACCGAGGCTCCGGCTGCGGCGAGCCGAAACGTTATTACTGCTCAGGCCAAGATCCGTTTGCCGAGCAGGCCGACCTCGTAGGCTCTTGCCACTGCTGCCGTGGTCGTGGGGACTTCGAGCTTTTCGCGGGCGGCACGGAGGTATCCCTCGACAACCCTCTTTGAGACGGAGAGGCGGGTGGCGGCTTCGTGCGCCGTCAGCCCGCCTGCGGCCAGTGCGAGCACGGCCTGCTCGCGACCGGTGAGCTTCACCCGCGCAATGGCCAGAGCGGTGGCCTCGCGCAGCGCCACCTTGCCAGGCGAGTGCTCCTCGCCTCTCATCATGGCGACGATCTCCTCGCAGACCTGGTCGCAGGGTGCCTCCTTGAACAGCAGCGCGTCTGGTTGCTGTTCGAGCGCGTCGTGCAGCTCGGCCATCGGGTAGGCGGTCAGGACGAGGACCTTGACCTCGATTCGCTCGCTCCGCATGACCCGCAGTACCTCGTCGCCGCCCACCTGCCGCATAAAGATGTCGAGCAGGACGGCGTCGGGTCGTAGCTCGCGGACCTTCTCCAACGCCTCATGGCCATCTGCCGCAACGCCGACGAGCTCGAGCCGCTCGTCAGCCTGGATCACCTGGGCAGCGCGCTCGCGAAACAGCGGCTGGCCGTCGACGACGAGGACAGAAATCGGCTCAGCGGCCGACACAGCTCCCAGTACCCCTGCGCTTCGTTGTCGGTCTTCGGACATTCCACCTCTCTTCCTGTAGGCGTGAACGAGGCTACCCCGAGACGAGGGTTTTAATCGAAATTTTCAATCGAAGTTTTCTAATTAAGAGGTCGGCGTCGCAGGCAGGGTGCCAGCAGGAGGAAGTGAGCCGGCTCGCCATTTCAGCGGAGGACTGCCGTCAAACCGGGTAGCCCTCGTCGATGCGGCGCGAAAGTCGTTAACGGCCCTGGTAAAGGCAAAATCGCTCGCCAGAGCCGAAGGCGCCCACCGGAATCGAACCGGTGTAAACGGCTTTGCAGGCCGCTGCGTAACCACTCCGCCAGGGCGCCGGGCGGATTGAAGGGTAGCGGCGGGCCGGGCTTCGCGGGGGGCGCTAGGCCGCGTGCTGTTCGGGGCCGGGGTCGTCGTCTACGTCGAGGATCAGATTGTCCTCGGCCGTGCGGCGGACGCGGAAGTCGAGCGGGGAGCGCTCCTCTAGTTCGCGCAGTAGGTCAACCGGTTCGTCGAGGCGCATCGAGAGGGTCGCGCGGCCCTCGGAGAAACGCTCGACCGAGATCTCCGCGGTGGCATCGATCTGGCCGGCGGCATCCTCGAAGCCAACCAGCTGGGAGAAGTCGTCGAAGGGGCCGATCTCGACTTTGACGATTCCCTCGTAAAGGCTGCGGGCGGCGCGCTCTATCTCACTCTCGCCGCTTCCGTTCGCGCTCGGCGCCTCGGCGCTCACGTTTTCCTGCGCATCGGTCAGCTCCTGAGCACGACGGCCGACCTCGACCGCCTCGCGTAGGGCCTTCATGCGGATCCGGGTCGCCTGGCCGCGGGCTTGGGTCTGGATCTCCTCCAGCTTCGCCGAGACCGACTCCAACGAGGCGATGCTGCGGTCGTGCCGTTCGTTGGCCTCGCGCAAGCGCTCGTTGAGGCCGCGGATTTCGCGCTCGCGCTCGATCACCATCGCCGAGAGCGAGGAGAGCTCTTCTTCAGCGCGCGCAGATGCCTCGGCGGCGTCACGCCAACCGGACAGCGCTTCCTGAGCATCGCGCTCAAGTGCCCAGCCCCGTGCGTCCAGTCCGGCAAACGCCGCATCTACTTCGGTGCGGCGGTAGCCGAGAAACGCCCTCTTGAAGCTACCCATGCGCGGCACCGTAGAGGTGCCCTCGGACGCCATCTTGTGACGCCTGAAACTCGAGCCGTGGCGCCTCGCGCCAGAGGTCCTCGAGCTGGTAACGCTGCCGCGCCTCCTCGGTGAAGACGTGCAGGACGCAGTCGAGATAATCGAGGACGATCCAGCCGGCGGCCTCGGCTGCCTCGGAGCCGGCTGGCAGCAGCTTCTGCTCCTGCTTCAGCCGCAGCTTTGCCTCGTCGGCGATCGCCCGTGCCTGGCGCTCGTTGCGCGCCGTACAGATCGCCAGGAAGTCGGTATAGGAAACGAGGCCGCGCATGTCGAGGATGACGATCTCGGTCGCGGCTTTCGCGTCGGCCAGCTCTGCCAGGCGCCGGGCCAAGACCTCTGAGACATTGGGTTTGCCCTCCAGGCTCATTTGTAGATCCCCTTCTCTTCGATGAAACGGGCGACCGACTCGGGTACGAGGTAGCGCAGCGGCCGTTCCGCCGCAGCCCGCTCTCGCACGGACGAAGAAGAGACGCCGAACTGCGGCATCTCCAGCATCGTCGCGCGGCCCTCGGCGTCGAGACTACGCAAGACGGCTGCGACGTCGGCATCGGAGATCCCGGCACGCCGGGCTACAGCGAGGCGCGCCAACTTGGTCACCCGCTGCGGCTCACGCCAGCTCTCCAGCCCTACCGCGGCATCCGCCCCCATCACAAAGACAAGCTCTCTATCGCCTCTTTCCCTTGCAAGCTGCTCCAACGTCTCATACGTGTAGGACGGCCCCTCTCGCTCGACCTCCGATGTCGAGACAGAGAAGCGCGAGTCATCAGCCGCGGCAAGCCGCGTCATCGCCAGGCGCAGCTCGCGGCCGGGGTCATCGGCGATCCGCTTGTGCGGAGCAGTGCCGGTCGGGACCAGGACCACCTCGTCGAGACCAAGTTGCCAGAGCGCCTCCTGGGCGAGGGCGAGGTGGCCGAGGTGCGGCGGGTTAAACGCCGAGCCGAGGACGCCGATGCCACCGGTGGAGGGGCTATCCACGTATCTGGCCGTCGCCCTGGACGACGTACTTGTAGGTCGTCAGCTCGCGCAGCCCGATCGGCCCACGCGCGTGCAGCTTCTGGGTCGAGTTGCCGATCTCGGCTCCCATACCGAACTCGAAGCCGTCGGTGAAACGGGTCGAGGCATTGGTATAGACGACGGCGGCGTCCACCCCGGCGCTGAAACGAGCTGAGGCTTCCCCGGAGGAGGTAATGATCGCCTCGGAGTGGCTGGTTCCGTGATCGTTGATGTGATCAACCGCCTCATCGAGAGAGTCGACCACACCCACCACCATCTTCAGGTCGAGGTACTCGGTGCCCCAGTCGGCGTCCTCGGCGATCCCGACCTCGACCCCGCCAGCAAGCTCACGCACGCGCTCGTCGCCGACCAGCTCGACACCGGCCCCGTGGAGGTCGCTCAGCACGTCGGGAAGAAAGTCCGCGGCAACCTCCGCGTCGACCAACAGTGTCTCGGCCGCGTTGCAGACGCCAGGCCGCTGCACCTTTGCGTTGTAGGCAATTTGCCGCGCCATCTCCAGATCGGCATCGGCGTGCACGTAGACATGGCAATTGCCGGCGGCGGCATAGATCACCGGCACCGTCGCGACATCCTTGAGAGCGTTCTTCAGCCCTTCACCCCCGCGGGGGATCAACAGATCCACCACTCCATCCTGGGTAGCCAGATCCGCCAGCTCCTCGCGACCACCCCCGGAAACCATCAGCACCGCGTCCTCGGGCAGGCCGGCCTCCGTCAGGGCCTCTCGCACCACAGCCGCAAGTGCCCCATTCGAGCGCTCCGCGTAACTCGACCCACGCAACACAATCGCATTGCCGCTCTTGATCGTCAGCGCCGCGCAGTCGATCGTCACGTTGGGCCGAGCCTCATAAACAACGGCCACAACTCCTAGCGGCACTCGAACCTTGCGCAGATCCAAGCCACCCTCGAGAGATTTCCGTTCAAGCTCCTCATCGATCGGGTCCTCAAGTGCGGCAACCACCCGCACCCCTTCGGCCATAGCTGCAACCCGGCCCTCGGTAAGCGTCAGCCGATCTCGCAGCGCCTGCGTCAACCCCGCCGCCCGCTCATCGGCCAGGTCGGCGGCGTTGGCCTCGAGGATCTCGGCCGTCCGCTCCTCCAGCAGCCGGGCCGTTGTCTCCAGCGCCGCGTCCTTGCTGGCAGTTGAGACACCGGCAAGCTCGCGCGAAGCTCGCCGGGCAGCCACGCATATCTCCGCCACCGTTTTCGTCGTTACGGCCATGACCGCTAAGGGTAGCCATGAGGGCCGGGTGGCCCCTCCCAAAACACTCAAGCGCGGCCCCTGCCGCGCGTTTTGGGAGGGGCCACCCGGCCCTCAGACCAAGACAAACCGATCGCGGTGGATGACCTCGTCGGCAGCGTGCGGCAAGAGCTCGCGCACCTCTGCGCTCTGCAGCCCGATAACCCGCGAGAGCTCCTCGGCCGAATAGTCGACGATTCCCTTGCCCACGGTCGACCCGTTCGCGGCGACCTCGACCGCATCGCCCGCCTTGAAGTCGCCCTCGACTGCGGTGATCCCAACCGGCAGCAGACTTGAACCGCTCTCGCGCAACACCCGCTCCGCACCAGCGTCAACCATCAGCCTCCCTCTGGCCGGCTTCGCGTACTTGAGCCAAAGCTTGAAGCTCGACACGCGGGTGGCGTTGGCGGCGAAGCGAGTCCCGACCGGCTCGCCACCGGCCGCCGCAACGAGCGTTCCCCCGCTCGTCCCGTTGCAAACGACAGCGGGAATCCCGGCCTCGCTTGCCATCTCTGCCGCTGCCACCTTGCTCCGCATCCCACCCGATCCGAAGACTGAGGTGCGATCACCGATATCGAGGCCATCGAGCTCGGTGAAGTCGGCAACCTCGATGATCCGCTTAGCCTCTGGGTCGAGCGCAGGGTCAGCCGTGAAAACCCCATCGGTATTCGTCAGCAGCACCAGAAGCCGCGCGTCGAGCAGGATTGCGACCTGGGCAGCGAGGAAGTCGTTGTCGCCGAAGGTGATCTCGTCGGTGGCGGTGGTGTCGTTCTCGTTGACGACCGGCACGACCCCCCACTCAACCAACCGCCGCAGTGTTTGGCGCGCGTTGAGGTAGTTGGTACGGGCGCCGATATCGGCCGCCGTCAGCAGCACCTGCGCGGCGCGGGTACCGTGCTCGGCAAGGCGGCCCTCGTAGGCCCGGAAGAGATCGCCCTGGCCGACGGCGGATGCGGCCTGCAGCTCGTCCATCGCCCCCGGACGGGCCGGCAGACCCAACAGCCGGATCCCGCGGGCGATCGCACCCGAGGTGACCATTACTACCCGCTCGCCGTCCTGCTCCAAGGAGGCGACCTGCTCGCAAACCGAGTCGAGGACATCGGCCCGCAGGGAGCCGTCGTCGGCGGCGACGATCGAGGAACCGAGCTTGACGACCAGGGTCATGGCCGCTCAAGTCTATGAGCCGCGCTTTCCTAATCACATGCGCCAGCGGGCCGTCAGCGACGACGCCGTGGCCGCGCATCCCAAAAGAGCTCGCGGTCGGTGAGGCTCACCAGCAGCATCCCGATGAGGATGAACGCGATCTGACCGAGGCCTCCGGCATGCCCGTCGAAGCCAAGCGCGTGCCAAACGACGCTCAGACCGAGTGCGACGACTACTACAGCAAGACCAATGCGGACAAAACGTATCATCATCAAATAGTAGCGAGAGAACGAGACCGAAGGACGCGCCCACGCAAAGCCATGTGGCTTCAATTTGCCGCACCCGCCATGGCGGCAGTTCTTTGCCCCGGAGCTCGATAGACGCACCCCTTTACAAAGACCAGGGCACAAGACTCTCCCCTTGATTCAGGGATACAGCTCGAACTCGTGCTCGCCGACGCGGACGTCGTCGCCGGGCTCGAAGCCGGCAGCGCGCAGGGCAGCGACGACGCCGATCTCGTTGAGCCGCTGCTCCAGGTAGGCCAGGGCCTCTTCATTGGCGATGTCGTGACGCTCGAAGAGCAGCTCTACGCCACGGCCGGTGACCCGGTAGGCGCCGTCGTCCTCGCGCTGCACCGAGTAGCCGCCCTCGCCCGCCGGGCGGTAGACGCGGTGCTCGGCCTCGAATTCGGCGGCGGACTCTCCGGCAACCCTCTCGGGCCGGGCGGGCGCCGACTCGGGCAGCGAGGAGAGGATGCGATCGCGCAACTCAGGCAACCCCTCTCCGGTCGCCGAGGACGCCGCGATGACGCCGAGGCCGTCCTCGCCCAGTCGTTGCCGCCACTCGGCCAGCGCTGACTCCACCTCATCCCCAGGCAGCAGATCCCGCTTCGAGAGCACGACCAACTCGGGCAGCTGATCCAGACCCGCCCCATAGGAAGACAGCTCCGCCCGTACCGCCTTGTAGTTCGCCGCCGGCTCACCCTCGAGCGGCGCCAGCTCAACCAGGTGCACGAGCACCGCGCAACGCTCCACATGGGCGAGGAACTCGTGTCCGAGCCCGGCGCCCTCTGCCGCGCCTTCGATCAGGCCCGGAATGTCGGCAACGATCGCCTGCCGCTCGTCGCCTTCGATCGTGCCCAGCACCGGCGAGAGCGTCGTGAACGGGTAGTCAGCCACCTTCGGCGCCGCCCGGGTCAGCCGCCCCAGCAGCGAGGACTTGCCCGCGTTCGGCAACCCGATCAGGCCGACGTCCGCAAGCAGCTTCAAGCGCAGCTCGATCCACCCCTCCTCCCCACTCGTCCCGTTCTCGGCAAACCGGGGCGCCTGCCGCGTCGAGGTGGCAAACCTCTTGTTCCCATATCCCCCACGCCCCCCATGAGCGACAACGGCCCGCTGCCCAACTTCAACTAGATCGATCCGGCTGCCATCCACCGTCTCAGCCTGGGTCCCGGCGGGAACCAAAATCTCCCTCGCCTCACCCCGGCCGCCGTGCTTATTCGACCCTTCCCCATGCTTCCCGCGCCCACCCCGAAAGTGCTTGCTCCCCTTCAAGGCCCCAAGGTCGCGCTTCGAAGCGTCACAGACCAGCACAACATCACCCCCATGCCCACCATCCCCGCCATCGGGCCCACCCCGAGGCACATGAGCCTCCCGGCGAAAGCTGACGCAACCGTTCCCCCCGGCCCCACCCTCAACCCAGATCTTCGCGCGGTCGTACATGAGGCAATGGAGACTAGTTCGAGCTTCTCAGTCGCAAGCTCCCGAAACCCGAAAGGGGGACGGGCCACCTCTCTCAAAACACTCAAGCGCGGCTCCTGCCGCGCGTTTTGAGAGAGGTGGCCCGTCCCCCGAACGCTTACCTGGCGAAAAGACCCCCTACTTGACCAAGATCTTCGCCTTGGCCGAAGTACCGGCACTGCCCCGAACCGAGAAGCTCAGCTTGTAGGTGCCACCGGCTCCCTGGCCGACCTTGACCTTCAGCGTGGCTGCCCGCTTGCCGCGACCTTTGAGCGTGCCCAGCGACTTGCACTTAGGCGCCTTCAGGTCGGACTTGTCCTTCTTGGCGACTTTGACGCAGACGCGTGCATTGCCGGACTTCAGGTCCCCCTGGTTGACGGCTTTGACCTTGAACTTGGCCACCCCGCCGGGCGCGGCGCTGACTTTCTTCTTCGTGGTCAGCTTGACCTTGGCCGCCTTCACGTTAACTGCCGCACTGGTCTGGCTCGCAGAGCCCGCCTGGTTCGACGCCGCCACGGCGCAGGTGTACTTTCCGGCCGATTTCGCCTGCAGGGTTGCTTTCGTTGCGCCTTTAAGCGATTTGCCTTTGCTCTTCCACTGGTAGGCGAAGGTATGCGGGGCCTGGTAGACGAAGGAGCCGGCAAAGTCGGCCGCCCAGTTTCCGGTTGAGCAGGAGAGTTCGGAGGGTGATTTTTTCGATCGGGTCACCGTCGGGGCTTCCGTCCCGCTCGGGCTCTTCAAGATGACCGGGTCCTGCGGGCTCGCCGCCAAGGTGTTGGCCACGCTGATGTTGCCGGCGGACCCGCCGCTGGGGTTGACGAAGCCGAAGGCGTTGATTCCTTCGCCTTTCGCGTTGCCCTCGTTGGCCCAGTAGAGGCGGCTGATCGACGGGTCGAGGGCGATCCCCCAGGGACTTTTGATCACCGCACCGCTCGAAGACACGTTCCCGCCACCGCTGCCGTTGAGGTTGGCGTAGCCGATTTCGTTGGTGCCGCCAAGGAAGTACAGGCGACCGGTCGCGTCGTCGACCGCGAGACCTTCGCCTCCCGGTTCGACCGTGCTACCGGTCAGGTTGAGTTCGCCACCGCCGCCGGTGTTATTGAGATTCGCGAAGGCGATGGTATTCGTGCCGGCGCCGGTGTTCGCCCAGTAGACCCGTCCGCCGGCCGGGTCGATGGCGATACGGCAACACGGACCACTCAGAGGCGCGCCGGTGAGGTTGAGCAGGCCGCCAGCGCTACCGTCGAGCTTGGCCCAAACGATCGACCCTTCGCCATCGACGTTCTCCCAGTAGATCGTCCTCGACGCCGGGTCGACCGCGACGCCTTCGGGTTCTTCGATCGACGCGCCAGGAGCTGTGAACGGAGCGGCGCCGCTGCCATCGAGGTTGATCGCGAGGATTTGTCCTTTCCCGGTTTCGTCGGCCACGAAGAGCCTGTTGGTGACGCTGTCGTAAGCCATGCCTTCTGGCCCGGTGATGCTCGCGGGGCCAAGGTTCAGCAGGCCACCGCCGCTGCCGTCGACGTTGGCGAAACCGACGTTGTCGGGGTTGGATTCGTAGTTGTCCCAGTAGAGGAGTTCGCTCGCCTGGGCCACCGTCGCAAGAGCGAGGAGCCCGGCCAGAACCGTGGCGAGCACCGCAGAAAACGCAACGCGGCGCCGGTCCGGCCGGCGCTTGGAGGGAGGATTCACCCGAGGGTCCTTTCTAGTCTTGGAGGACGGAAATGGTGCGACCCCTGCGAGCCGACTTGAACTCGACCGTTCCCGGCCGCGTCGCGAAGATCGTGTGGTCGCGGCCGAGGCCTGTGCCGTCTCCCGGCCAGAAGCGGGTGCCGCGCTGGCGCACGATGATCTCGCCGCCGGAGACCTTTTGGCCCGCGAAGACCTTGACCCCAAGCATGTTGGGGTTGGATTCGCGGCCGTTGCGGCTTGAGCCGAGTCCCTTCTTATGAGCCATCGTCAGAATCCTTTTTAGCAGCCGGTTTCGCGGCAGGTTTTTTCGCTGCTGGTTTTTTGGCTTTGGCGGCTGGTTTTTTAGCGGTCGCTTTTTTGGCGGGCTCTTTTTTCGCCGCAGGTTTTTTGGCCGCCTGTTTTTTCGCAGCTGGTTTCTCTGCCGGTTTTTTCGCGGCTGGTTTTTTGGCCTCAGCCGGTTTCGCAGCGGCCGGCTTTTTAGCCTCAACCGGTTTCTCGGTCGTTGCTGGCTTTGCCTCCGCCGGCTTCTCTTTAGCCGCTGCCGGTTTACGCGTCAGCAGTTTGACCTCGGTCACCTCGAGCTTGGTCAGCTCGGAACGGTGACCGGCGCGACGACGGTAGCCCTTCTTCGCCTTGTATTTGAAGACCTTGATCTTCTCGCCGCGCAGGTGCTCGGTCACGGTCGCCTCAACCTTGACCTTCTCCAGCTCTTTGGTTCCGGCGACGACCTCCTTGTCGCGGAACATCACCGGGCGCAGAGCAACCTTGTCGCCTTCTTTGGCGCTCAGCCGATCAACGAGCAGGGATGTGCCCTTCTCGACCTTGTACTGCTTGCCACCGCTCTCTATGACTGCGTACGTGTTCATTCGTCCTTGCTCTGGGTTGAGCTTGACCGACCCCGACCGCCCCTGCGGCCACGACGGCGACTGCGCGAGGGCGAGGATTCTAGCTCGGAGCCGTTTTCGGCGCCGCCAGCGGCTCCGTTGGTCGCCTCAACCCCCGGCAACGAGGCCACCGCAGCGGCCCGCTCGACCCGCTCAATCCGCACCAGCTTGCGCTCGCCGACGAAACGTCCGCCGCCGGTAACACTGACGATGTAGGAGTCAACCCGGGCGACTGCATCGTCGGCGTTGTACATGTGCGGCTCGTCGATCTTGACCAGCACCTCCTCGCCGACCTTGAACGGCAGCGCTCTCTCCTCGATCTCCGCCCGCGTGCCAGCCTCGACCATGTCAAAGGTGTCGATCGCCAGGGCGTCGCCGCCCTCGAAGTGGAACTGCTTGCCGGTCTCGCCCTCGAGCTGGGCCAAGCCGCTGTCGGGGTCGATCAGCTCTGCGGCGACCTTCGGGTGGACCCGCAGCAGCAGCGCCTCGGCGTCCTTCGCCCCTGCCGCGATGTCGGGTAGGCGGCGCATCGCGTCCAGCGCCACCGTCTCGGCGGAGAGGACGACTCCTTCGCCCTCACAGGTCGGACAGGGCACGGTAAGGATCTCGCGCACCCCATCGGTGACGTTCTGGCGCGTCATCTCGACCAGCCCCAGCGGCGAGACCTCGACCACATAGCTCTTCGACTTGTCGGCATCGAGCGCTTTTCGCAGCGTTTTCAGCACCTTGTCGCGGTTGCGGGCCTTCGCCATGTCGATGAAGTCGATGACGATGATGCCGCCGATGTCGCGTAGGCGCAGCTGCCGCACGGCCTCCTCGGCCGCCTCGGTGTTGACTCGGGTGATCGTCTCCTCTAGACCGCCTTTGCCGCGACCGGTGAAGCTGCCGCTGTTGACGTCCATCACGGTCAGCGCCTCGGCGTAGTCGATGATCAAGTAGCCACCAGAGGCGAGATCGACGCGCTTGCCGAGCGTCGACTCGATCTCCTTGTCGATCCCCCACTTCTCAAACAGCGGCTTGCGGTCCTTGTAGAGCTCGACCCCGCCGACCAACTCCGGCGCGGTGCGCTGGAAGAAGCTGGTCACCCGTTCGAACTGCTTCTCGGAGTCGATGATCGCCTTCTCGAAGTCGCTGAGGAAGACGTCGCGCAGGACCCGGACCGGCAGGTCAGCCTCCTGGAAAACGAGGTCAGGCGCCTCGATCTGCTCGGTGCGCCGTTCGAGCACCTCGTTGAGCTTGTGCAGGTAGCCGATCTCACGCACGAAATCGGCCTTTTTTGCCCCGTGTGCAGCAGTACGGACGATCAGGCCGCCGGGTCCTTTGTAGGTGCGGTCGACCATCTTGCGCAGGCGGTCGCGCTCGGAGTCCGAGAGCCGCCGGCTGACGCCGACCCCGCTGCCCTGTGCCGCGTAAACCAAGTAGCGGCCGGCGATCGAGACGTTCATCGAAAGTCGCGCGCCCTTCGACTTCAGCGGGTCCTTGACCGCCTGCACGACGATCTCCTGACCGGGTTTGATCAGCTCGTCGATGCGGCGGCCTTGGCCGCGGCCCCGCCGCGGCGCCTGTTCACCATTAGCCATGAGGATCTCGTCGACGTGCAGGAAGCCGTTGCGCTCGAGGCCGATGTCGACGAAGGCGGCCTCCATTCCGGGTAGGACGTTGTCGACCTTGCCCTTGTAGATGTTGCCGACGATTGAACGCCGGCCGCGGCGCTCTATGTAGAGCTCTGCAACGTCGCGATTACCGCCTTTCGTCTTCGACTCGAGCACGGCCACGCGGGTCTCGCCGCGATCGGCGGAAACCAAAATTGTCTTTTTCATTGATTCAGCTCAGTTCAGATAGGTACGCATTGCCGGCGCCCCCTTCTAGGGATCACCAAGCGAACCTGCCCTTCTGGCTGAGCCGCGCTTGCATGTGGATGCTCTGGAGGACGCCAATCGCAAGGAAGGTCGCCAGCACTGACGACCCCCCGTAGCTCATTAGCGGCAGGGGGATCCCAGTGATCGGCATGATCCCAAGGTTCATCCCCACGTTTACGAAAACCTGGAAGAGCAGCATGGCGGCGATGCCACCTGCCACCAGGGTCCCGTAGGAGTTCTTCGAGAGCGTCACAATCCGCAGCGCCCGCCAGATAAGCAGGGCGTATAGGGATAGGACGAACGCAGCCCCCATGAATCCGTAGCGCTCACCGATCACGGCAAAGATGAAGTCGGTGTGCCGCTCAGGGACAAAGTCGAGCCGCGTCTGAGTGGCCCGATCGCCTCGTCCGGTCTTTCCCCCGGAGCCGATGGCGATCTTGGCCTGGTTCTGCTGATAGCCCGCGTCGCTGGGATCAGCGCTTGGATTCAGGAAAGAGGTAAGCCTCTGTGCCTGGTAGCCCTTGAGTACTGGCGTCCCAACTGCGGGAGCCAACACGAGGACGATCGCTGTCACTGCGACTAGGGCCGCGCCGATCACCGCGAAGTGCGTCCAACGGACGCCCCCCACGTACATCACGGCGAGGGTGATTGCCCCGAACACCAGGGCGGTGCCGAGGTCCGGCTGCAAAAAGACGAGCGCAGCCGGTGCCAGGCCGAGGCAGAGGTAGCGCACTGTGCGCTGCCAATCCGACCCGCTCCTGGCGCCATCGATGACGAACCCGGCAAGCGCAAGCACAAGCAAGAGCTTGCCGAGCTCCGATGGCTGGAAACTGAAAAAGGGGAGTTCGAAGGCACGCCGTGAGCCGCGCGCCGCGAAGCCAAAAACAAAGACAAGCGAGATGCTCACGCAGAGGAAGGTGTAGATGCCGACCCGCAGCTCGCGGAAGCGCGAGTAGTCGATGCGGGTGAGGAGATACATGCCGACGATGCCGAGGGCAGCGTAGAGGCCCTGACGGTCGGCGTAGTAATAGGGATCGCCGGGCACGTCGTGCAGCGTCGCTTGAGCCAGCACGAAGACGCTGAAGACGGCGAGGGCAGCGGCGGAGATGGCCAGGGTGCCGTCCATGTAGGGCAGGCCGAGCCGCTCGGAGATGCCGGGATGGACGGCAAAGGGCTCGGGCCGGGTCTGCCTGGTGCGGGTCGCGTACATCAGCCTTTGCCTTCTTCGCCGGCTTTGGCTTCGCGGGCAAGCCGACCGGCGAAATACGCTTCCAGAATCTTCTTTGCCGCGGGCGCCGCCGATTCGTCGCCGAAGCCGCCTTCCTCCATCGTCACGAAGGTGACGATACGCGGATTCGGATATGGGGCGAGGACGCCATACCAAGACTGTTCGTTATATGGCGGCCGTTCGGCGGTACCGGTCTTGCCGGCGACCGGGATCGGGAAGCTGCCGAAGTTGTCGAACGAGGTGCCGCCGCCATTTTGCGCAGCATCGTGCATCCCTTCCAGGATCGCGGCCCTGTATTCGGGGTTCATGTGGACGTGCCGGCGCGGCTTTGGAGCGAATTCCTTCAACACCCTGCCGGCGGCATCGTCGACCTGCATGCCGACGTGCGGGGTGACAATCGTGCCGCCGTTGGCAATCGCCGCATAGGCGATCGCCATCTGCAGCGGGTTGGTCTGCAGGTCGCCCTGGCCGGTCGCAAGCTGGACGTTGTCGCCGACCGACCAGGGCCGTTCGGTTCCGCCTTCCTTGCCTTCCTTGTAGAGCTTGTAGAGCTGGTCGCGCCAGTGTTTGCTCGGCAGCAAGCCTTCTTCGGCGCCGGGCAGGTCGATGCCGGTCGGCCGCCCGATGCCCAGCGCGTGCGCCCAGTGCTGCAGCTGGCCCGTGTTCCACATGCGATCGCCGAGCGTGTAGAAGAAGACGTCGGAGGAGACTTCGAGCGCACTGGTCAGGTCGACCAGGCCGTGGGCCGCTTCGCCGGCGTCCTTGAACGTCTCGCCGCCGATGACTATCTGACCGGGGTCGTCTATCACTTCGCCCAGGCTCAGCTTGCCGCTTTCCAGCGCCGCGATCGCCGTGATCGGCTTGAAGGTCGAGCCTGTCGGGTAGAGGCCGGCGGTCGCGCGGTCGGTTAGCGGCGCCGCCGGGTTGCGGATGAATTCGTCGACCTGTTTCTGGGTCAGCGGCGGAGTGAGCATTGCCGGTTCGAAGGTAGGAAACGAGCCGAGGCCGAGGATTTCGCCAGTGTGAACGTCCATCGTGATGAAGCCTCCCGGCAGTCCCCGTTCCGCCATCGCCGCCTCTCCCGCTTCCTGGACCTTGCCGTCGATCGAGAGCTTGAGGGTGTCGCCGGGAGCGGGCGGCTTGGAGACGAGCCGGCCGTTGGGCGTTGGCTCGCCGAGGGCGTCGACCTGGACCCTGGTCAGACCTGGACGCCCGCGCAGGTAGCGATCGTAAGTGTTCTCAACCCCGCTCTGGCCGATCTCGTCGCCAGGCTGTAGACCTCGGTAGCGGGGTTCTTTCAGCTGTTCTTCGGAGATCTCGCCGACGTTTCCGAGGATGTGGGCGGCCAGCGTCCCATCCGGATAGTCGCGGACGAAGACCCTCTGGATCTCGACCCCAGGAAAACGATCCTGGTTTTCCTGCAAGTAGTAGACGAGGTAGTGGCCGACGTCGCGACGCAGTGTCACCGGCACTGCAGGCGCCAGCGTCAGTTCTTTGCGCATCGTGCGACGCAGGTGGCGCGGGGTGCTGTGGGTCAATTCGGCAAGCTGGGCGAGCTCGGCCCGGCGCCGGGCCGGATCGAGGGGCAGTTTGCGCGGGTTAACTTGCAGCGCAAGACTGGTGCGGTTGGTGACCATCACTTTGCCGTTGCGGTCGAGGATCTCGCCGCGCGGGGCGCTGACGCGGTAGGACCGGGTGCGGTTGTTCTTTGCTTCGGCCAGGTACTTTTCGCCATCGATCACCTGCAGCAGCCAGAGGCGGAAGAAGAGGACCGCGAAGAGCACCACGGCAAAGCCGCCGAAGATCGCGATCCGCAGGGCCAAGCGGTTGTTCATCGCCGGGCCTCGTTCATCGGAGCGCAGGTACATCAGGCGCTCCTGGGGGGGTCGATTACGTGTTCTGCGGCGGTGGTTGGGGGAGCCTGGTCGCCCTCCATTCGAATTGACACCCCAAGAGCTTCGCTCTTGGGGTGAATGAGGAGCTCGGCTGCGCCGCGCAATGACCGGATTGCATTTCCGCCGCTTCGCGACATTCGAATGGAGGGCGACCAGGCTCCCCTCGACACGGCCCCATAGTCCGAAGCTCCGAAGCTCAGAGGAAGCTCCCGAAGCGTGAAAGCTTCAAGCGAGAACGGCGCTTCATGCGATTGCTTGGAAGCTTCGAGCGAAGGCGGCACCTCCTGTGGTGGCGCTTGAAGCTCGGTGAGGCTTCGAGAGGGATGGCGGGCGGGCCTCTGCGGGAATGTCGCGAAGCGGCGGAAATGCAATCCGATATCTGCGCGGGCATAGCCCGCGCACTTCATTTCGTCGCGACGCGCCATAGGCGCGTGCGACGTCAATTCCCGCAGAGGCCCGCCCGCCATCCCTCTATGCCCCCAAAACTGTCGGCTGCGGCCTGCGTCGCACCCTCGGCTCCTCGACCAGGGCGGGACGCAGGATGCGCCGGATGAGCAGATAGGTCGGCCAGCCAAGGAAGAACGCGTAGACGCTCTTCAGCAGCATGTCGCGGACGATCAGGATGCTGACCGGCGCGTTGATGCCAAGCATCAGCTGCACCGCGGCGAAGCCGAGCTCGGCGACCAAGGTCAGTCCCATGCAGAGCAGGGCCGGGACCAGTGAGCTGTGGATCTCGAAGCGCTCGCGGAAGAGGCCGGCGAGGTAACCGATCGAGAGCAGCACCAAAGAGGTGATCCCGAGCGCCTCGACCAGCAGGCAGTCGACGAAGAAGCCAATTGCGAAGCCGCTGACGGCGCCGGTCAGGCTGCCACCGAGCAGACCAAGGCAGACGACAAGCGCCGGCAGTACGTCGGGGCTGACGTGGAAGAGTTCGACCCGAGAGAAGAAGGAGAGTTGGAGCAGCACGCCGAGCAGCCCGATCGCGATCATCCGGACGAGGATCTTCGGAGTCAGGATCATCCGCGAGAGCCTCCGGTCAGGACCTGGACCAGGTCGAGGTTGCGCAGGTCGGCATAGGGCCGCACATCCACCTGTTCCTTTGCCTCCTGGTCTTCGATCGAGGCCTTGGTCACTTCCCCCACGGGCAAGCCCGGGGGGAAGAGGGATGCCAACCCCTGGGCCCGCCAGCCAGCGGTGACGATGGTCTGGCCGCCGTGGACGAGCTTGGTCGAGTCGATGAAGTCCAGGATCAGGTCTTCCGGGTTGCCGATTTCGGGCTTGACCACACCCTGGACGCCGCTCGGCACTACCTTGCCCGAGATCGCGCTTTCGTGGTCGGTAAGCAGCATCACCTGAGAAGAACCGCCCTCGACCGAGGCGATGCGGCCAACTACGCCGTCGCCGCTGATCACCGGGTCATCGACATGGACACCGTCGCCGCTGCCGACATCAATCGTCACGCTGGAGCGCCAGACCGTCGGCGAGCGGTAAATGACGCGTCCGATCACCTCCTTGTACGGCGAGGAGGCAAGCGCCGGGCCACGGTCCAGTTCCACCAGCTTGCGCAGCTGCGCGTTTTCCTGCAGGGCCTCCTGGCCCGCCACCGCTTGGGTCCGCGCCGTCACCAGCTCGGACTTGAGTCGGCTATTTTCGCCGCGAGCATCGAAGGTCTTGTCGAACCAGTCGACGAGATCGCGGGCCGGCTTTAGGGCGCGGTCGGCAACCGACTGAACCGGGCTAAAAATCGTGCTGACGCCGCTCTGCAAGCCGCGCGACCCCTGATAAGTGAGGGTGAGCAGCACAAAAGAGCCGACGATCAGTAGGGCTAGCACCGCCCTACGGCGGCGTACTTGCTTTCGATACACGGGGAAGACCTAAGTTTGGGGCTTGAGATGAAGGGAAGCTAAGCAAGTCGCCTAGTCCCGGAATTCCGCTTACTGGCGCGGTGGATAGCCTCGAACTCCTCAAGGGAGATACCCGAACCCACCGCCACGCACGTAAGCGGTGACTCTGCCAGTTGACAGGGCATCTGGCACTCGTCGCGGAGGCGCTGTTCGAGTCCTTGCAAAAGCGCGCCGCCGCCAGCGAGGGTGATGCCGCGGTCCATGATGTCACCCGCCAACTCCGGCGGGGTGCGGTCGAGTGTGTCCTTGACCGCTTCGACGATGCGACCGACCGTTTCGTCGAGCGCCTCGCGGATCTCTTCGGAGCCGATCACGATCGTCTTCGGCAGTCCCGATACGAGGTCGCGGCCGCGGATCTCGGCCCGCACTTCCTCGGGCAATGGAGAAGCCGAGCCCGCCTCGAGCTTGACCTCCTCGGCGGTCTGCGTTCCAATCGCCAGCTTGTACTCGTGCTTGCAGTGGTTGACGATCGCCTCATCGAGCTCATCGCCGCCAACGCGAATCGACTGCGAGACGACGATCCCACCGAGCGAGATCACCGCCACCTCGGTGGTGCCGCCGCCAACGTCAACGACCATCGAGCCGGTCGGCTCGGCAACCGGTAGGCCGGCCCCGATCGCCGCCGCCATCGGCTCCTCGATCAGGTAGGCCTGGCGCGCGCCGGCGGAGAGGCAGGCCTCCTCGACCGCCCGCTTCTCGACCCCGGTGACGCCCGAGGGGACGCAGACGACCACCCGAGGATGCGCGAAGCGGTTGGAGTGCACCTCCTTGATGAAGTGGCGCAACATCTGCTCGGTGACATCGAAGTCCGCGATCACACCGTCCTTGAGCGGCCGGATCGCAGTGATGTTGCCGGGGGTCCGCCCCAGCATCCGCTTCGCCTCGACGCCGACGGCATGGACCTGGCCGTTGTGGGAGTCGATCGCCACCACCGAAGGCTCAGAGAGGACGATGCCGCGCCCGCGAACGTAGACGAGCGTGTTGGCCGTGCCCAGATCGACGGCCATGTCGCGGCCGCCGAGCCCTCTGAGATAGCTAAAAACACCCATGTGGATTGGGGGACCTGCCCGAAATCATCCCAAATACCGCAAATGGGACCTAAATTTGGTCAATTCCGCTCGAACAGCTCAGGCGCTAGCTCGAACAACAGGCCGACCGGAAGCCCCACCACGTTCGAAACACTGCCCTCGACCCGCTCGACCAGCGTCGACCCAAGCGTCTGGATCGCATATCCACCCGAGCGCCCCTCCCACTCCCCAAACTCCACGTAACGCTGCTTCTCCGCCTCGCTTAGCTCCCTGAAGACAACCGTGGTGCGATCCAGCCCGGCGCGCTCCTCCCCGGCGACAAGCACAACCAACCCGCTCAGCACCTCATGAGCGCGCCCGGACATCCGCTCCAGATAACGGCGCGACTCGGCAGCATCGGCAGGCTTGCCCAGCGCCTTCCCGTCGAGCACAACATCCGTATCGCAAGCCACCACCACCCCATCGCGCTCAACCGCCCGAGCCTTCAACCGAGCGTTCTCCAGCACCTCGAACTCGGGATCCCCGCCGGTCAACTCCTCCACGCCTGGGACCACCACTTCGAACTCGAGCCCCAGCTTCCGCAGAATCTCGCTTCTCTGCGGCGATCCAGATGCCAGCGTCAGCTTCATGCGCATCTGCCGGGGGGTGGCACGGTTTTGGGGGACCACCCCGAGGAAGCTTTAGCTACCGCAGGGGTGGTGGCACCAAAACCGTGACAGGACCCGCCGGCCCAACAGCTCACGTCAACCCAACTCTGGGAACCAGATGCCGATCTCCCGCTCCGCAGACTCGTCGGAATCGGAGCCATGGACCATGTTGAAGGTCACCTCAAGCGCAAAATCCCCGCGAATCGACCCGGGCGCAGCCTCGACCGGGTTCGTCGCCCCGATTAGCTGGCGCGCCGCCGCAACCGCTTCGGTCCCTTCGAGCACCATCGCTACCAAAGTCCCGCCCGTAATGAAGGTGACCAGCTCACCAAAGAACGGCTTCTCGGCGTGCTCTTCGTAGTGGCGGTTAGCGATCGACTCATCCGCCTGCATCGTCTTCAGGGCCGCAATTCGCAGTCCCTTGCGCTCGAAGCGGGCGATCACTTCGCCAGTTAGGGCGCGCTGGAAGGCGTCAGGCTTTACGAGGATCAGCGTCCGGCTCACGGGCGGGGCTCCTTTGAGGTTGTTTGGGTTCGGTGGGTTTGTCGTTCTCCAGGGCGGCCGGCTCTTTTGCTTTCGCGCGAGCGGGAGGGCGGCGCTTGGGGCGCTCCTCCCCCGCTTTTCGCTCCTCGGGCTTAGCTCGTTCTGGGTTCGCAGCGGGGCGCTCTGCACGTGACTCGCGGCGAACCCCGGCTGGGGGTTTTTTCCGCCGTGGCCGCTCGGCCAGGGCGCTCTCGCAGTAGGGACAAAGAGCCCAGCGTGGGTCGACCGGCTTGCCACAGCTCGGGCACGGATCCTTAAGACGGCGCTGACACTTCGGGCAGCGCAGGAAGTTCTTCTCGACGGGGTATTCGCAGTTGGGACAGGATGCCTCGGTCAGCTGACGCACACGCAGCTCGGCGGCCCTGATCTCTAGCTCTCGTTCGTGGGCGTCCTCGAGAAACTCGGGTGGGCGCACGATTGCGTAGACAGCGGTGCCGATGTAAGGGAAGAAGGAGCCAATCGTCGCGCAGGCGATCAGGAAGGGGTCGGAGATGCGGCGCTTGGCGTCGAAGTACGTGTAAACGATCAGCGCCAGCCAGACGACAATGATCGCCAGGATGAAGAGGGTGACGGCCAGATTGAGGCCGTCGTTTGTGATGCCGAAGATCGCTAGTGCCATGGCTGGGAGCCCGCTACAGGGGGCGGAGCAGTCTACTTCGCCGCGGGGCTCGGGAACCCTCGCATCCGACCCTCACTCCACCCCGCTGCGTTGAATCTCGGATGCTCTCACTTCGCGGGACTAGAGAAAGAGGCTGCCGAAGAGGTAGCCGATACCAAAGAAGACAAGGATCACTGCGGCGACGACCCCAGCGACCAGGGCCATCATCGACAGCAGTTCCGCACCCGCGCTCTTTGACTTCGCCTCCATCGGCTCAATCTTCCCACAGGCGTAGGGCAGCTCGGGCGGGCGCCAGCACGTAATGCGACCCGGTGACGAGGAGAACGCCTCCGAGCTCGAGAGCAAGATCCCGCGCCCGCGCCAGCCCCACCTCAAAATCCTCCACCCCCTCCGCCTCGATTCCAGCCCCTACAGCCATCCGAACGAGCTCATCAACCCCAAACACCCGCCGACGGGACGAAATCCTCTCCTGGGGCGAGGATTTCGTCCCGTCGGCGGGCAAAGCAGTGGCGACTATGTGGCTGACGGCGGGGGCTAGGGCGGCGAACATTGCGGCGGCGTCCTTTTCGGCCAGGACGGCGACACAGGCGACGACCGGGCGTCCAGCAGAGATCTCAGCGATGGCCTCGGCGAGAGCCGCGGCCCCGTCAGGGTTGTGGGCCGCATCGAGGAGTGTTGGCGGGTTCTCGGCGACCCGCTCAAGGCGCCCGGGCACGGTCAATGTCTCGGCGACGGCGACAACGCGCGAGCGGTCGAGCTCTCCAAGGAAAGCCTCGGCGGCGGCGCAAGCAAGGGCGAAGTTGCGGCGCTGGAAGCCGCCCGCGGCGCGCAGTGCGATGTCCTCGCCAGGGTCCTCAGGGGCGACGATCAACTTCGCCCCTCGCTCCGCCGCCGTTCGTTCAGCCAGGGCTGCGACCTTGGGACTAAGCCGACCCAGGACCAGGGTGGTGTGGTCACGCAGCACAGCGAGCTTCTCGGCGGCGATCTCGAGTTCCGTCTCACCCAGCCAGGCGGTGTGGTCGAGCCCGATCGAGGTCAGGACAGTGACCCGGGAAGGGATGGTGTTGGTCGCATCCAGTTTCCCGCCCAGTCCGGCCTCAACAGCTGCGGCCTCGACTCGGGCAGCGGCGAAAGCGACAAAGGCGGCGGCCGTGGCGACCTCGAACTGGGTCACCGCCTCGCCCTCCCCCAGACTGTGGTTGACGGTCTCGGCGGCCTGGGCGGTCCGCTCGACCGCAGCGGCAAACTCAATGGCCCCGATCTCTTCGCCGCTAATCAACACCCGTTCGGACCAGTGCAGCGGGTGGGGGGAGACGCAGGCTCCACAGCTAACGCCATGGACCTCGAGCAGCGCCGCGACCATCCGTGTCACCGAGGACTTTCCGTTGGTGCCGACGACGTGGATCGAGGCGAAGCGGTGCTGGGGGAGCCCGAGTGCGGTGCTGAGGCTGTGCATCCGCTCCAGGCCGAGCTTCCAGCCAACCGGCTCCAGCGAGTCGAGGTAGGCCTGCGGGTCTATTCGGTGAGCTCCTCGAGCTCGGCCCGGTAGCGCTCGAGCTTGGCCTGCTCCTCCTCGACCAGCTCGGTTGGCGCTTTGGCGACGAACTTCTCGTTTGCGAGCTTGCCCTCGGCGCGGGTGACCTCCGAGCGGAGCTCCTCGCGCCGCTTCTCGAGCCGGGCCGCAACGGCGCCGGTGTCGATCTCGGCCGAGGCGAGCACCTTGACCGGGCCCACGGAGGCAATTGGGTCCCCCCCATCCTCAGTGAACTCGAAGCGGGCGAGGCGGCTGACGAACTCCTGTGGTCGCTCCCCCTCGACGCGAGCTGAGAGCTGGCTGGCAGCCGGCGCCTCGACCATGTCGCGCCAGGCGCGCAGGCGCCCGGTCAGCTCGATCCCGCGCCCGACCTCGGCCTCGGCCTCGGCGTCGAACAGCGACTCGTCCGCTTCGGGGAATCGGTGAATAGCGAGGTGCCCCCTTCGGGATGGGTGGTAAGACCAGACCTCCTCGGTGACGAAAGGCATCAACGGATGCAGTAGGGCGAGCGTGCGCTCCAGCACCCACAGTAGGTTCGCGGACACCTCCGCCTCACCCTCGTAAAGGCGCGGCTTAGCGATCTCCAGGTACCAGTCGCAGAGCTCGGACCAGAAGAAACCGTAGGCCTCGGTTGCCGCGTGGGCGAAGTCGTAGGCGTCGAGCTTCTCGGTCACCGAAGCGATCGTCCGCTCCAGCCGCGAGAGGATCCAGCGGTCCTCGACGCGGTCAAGGTTGATCGTCTCTCGTCCAACCGCCGCAGGGACTTGGCCCTGCGGCGCTTTGAGGTGCGCTTGATCTTGCTCGAATTTGCAATTCAGCAAGATCAAGCGCGACGCGTTCCAGAGCTTGTTCGCTAGGTCACGGCCCTGCTGGACCTTGGCGTCGGAGTAGCGCACGTCCTGGGTCGAGGACATTGCCAGCAGGCCGAAGCGCAGCGCGTCGGCACCATGCACATCGATTTCCTCCAGCGGGTCGATCCCGGTGCCGAGGCTCTTCGACATCCGCCGCCCGTCGCGAGCCTGGATCACCGAGTGCACGTAGACGTCGCGAAAGGGAACGTCGCCGGGGAACTCGAGCCCGGTCATGATCATCCGCGCCACCCAGAGAAAGAGGATCTCGCGCGCCGTAGTCAGGAAGCTGGTCGGGTAAAAGGCGCGCAGCTCAGGGGTGTCTTCGGGCCAGCCGAGCGTCGCGAAGGGCCAGATCGCCGAGCTGAACCAGGTGTCGAGCACATCCTCCTCTTGGCGCAACTCACCGCCGCAGGCACCGCAGCGCTCGGGCGTCTGCTCGGCGACGATCGTTTCCTCACAGGGGTCGCAGTACCAGACCGGTATGCGGTGTCCCCACCAGAGCTGGCGAGAGATACACCAGGGGCGGATCTCCCGCATCCAGTCGAGGTAGACGCGCTTCCACTGACCTGGCGCGATGTGAACGCGGTCGCTCTGCACCGCCTCGATCGCCGGTGCGGCGAGCTCATCCATGCGACAGAACCACTGCAGTGAGATCAGCGGCTCGATCCGCTCGCCGGAGCGATGCGAGAAGGGGACCGAGTGGACGTAGGGCTCTTCGGCCCGCAACACGCCCTCCTCGCGCAGCGCCTCGACCACAGCAACCTGTGCCTCGGCGGCGGTCATACCGGCGAACCTCTCCCCCGCCTCCGCGGTCAGCCGACCGTCGGGGCCGATCGCAACGATCTCCTCCAATCCATGTTTGCGGCCGATTTCGAAGTCGTTGGGATCGTGGCCGGGGGTGATCTTCAGCGCCCCGGTACCGAACTCAGGGTCGACGTGCTCATCAGCGATGATCGGCAAGCGGCGGCCGACCAGGGGCAGGACACAGTGCTTACCGACAAGGTCGCCGTAGCGTTCGTCATCCGGGTTCACGGCGACCGCGGTGTCAGCCAGCATCGTCTCCGGGCGCACCGTGGCCACGGTCAAGACCTGGTCGGAGCCCTCGACCGGGTAATCGATCGAGTAAAGGACGTCCTCGACCTCGCGGTTCTCGACCTCGAGGTCGGAGATCGCCGAGTGCGAACCCGGATCCCAGTTGACGATGTAGTTATCGCGGTAGATGTAGCCCTTGTCGAAGAGCTGCTTGAAGACGCGGTAGACGGCCTTCACATATCCCTCGTCGAGAGTGAAGCGCTCGCGCTCGTAGTCACAGGAAGCGCCGAGCCGCTTGTACTGCTCGACGATCCGCGAGCCATACTCCTCGCGCCACTCCCAGACCCGCTCGACGAACTTCTCGCGGCCGAGATCGTGGCGGGAGACGCCTTCGGCGCGCAGCATTTTCTCGACCACAGACTGGGTGGCGATGCCAGCGTGATCGGTGCCGAGGATCCAGAGCACGTTGCGCCCGCGCATCCGGTTCATCCGCACCAGCGCGTCCTGCATCGAGCCGTTCAGCGCGTGGCCCATATGCAGCACCCCGGTCACGTTGGGGGGCGGAATTGCAACCGAGAAGTTCTCCTCCGGGGTGCCCTCAGCCGGCGGATGAAAATACCCCGCCTCAAGCCATTCGGCAAAGATCCGCCCCTCGACCTCATGGGGATCGAAGCGGGTGGTCTCTTCAAGCTTTTTACGCCAGGCCGGGTCCACGCGCCGAGTCTAGATAGCCACGATCCCAGGCGCCTCAGCGCAGCGTCGCAAATAGGGGCCGGGTCCCCCTTCCCAAAACACTCAAGCGCGGCTCCCGCCGCGTGTTTTGGGAAGGGGGACCCGGCCCCTATCCCTACGCGGATTCTTCGGTTAGCTGCTCTTCAGGCCCAATGTCCTGCGGAGCAGCCTCGGTGACGAGTGTCGGCCGCCGCCCCTGCTCGATCGTCTCGCGGGTCACCACGCACTTGGTCACGTCGCGACGGGAGGGCAGCTCGAACTGGACGTCGAGCAGGGTCTCCTCGAGAATCGAGCGCAAACCACGAGCGCCGGTCTCGCGCTCGAGCGCTTTGTCGGCGATCGCCTCGAGGCTGTCCTCGGCGAAGACCAGCTCGATCTCGTCGAACTCAAAGAAGCGCTGGAACTGCTTAGTGAGGGCGTGACGGGGCTCGGTGAGGATCGTGACCAGATCCTCGCGACTGAGCTGGTGGATCGCGGCGACCACCGGTAGACGGCCGATGAACTCTGGGATCAGGCCATATTCCATCAAGTCCTCGGGCAGCACCTGCTCGAACCACTCGCCGGCGTCCTTGGATTCGCGCGAGGAGATCGCGGCACCAAAGCCGACCCCGCGGTCGCCGACCCGGTTCTCGATCACCTTGTCGAGTTCGGCGAAGGAACCGCCGCAGACAAAGAGGATGTTGGTGGTGTCGATCGTGAGGAACTCCTGGTGGGGGTGCTTGCGCCCGCCCTGCGGCGGCACCGAGGCGGTCGTCCCCTCGAGGATCTTCAGTAGCGCCTGCTGCACGCCTTCGCCGGAGACGTCGCGGGTGATCGACGGGTTGTCGGCCTTGCGCGCGATCTTGTCGATCTCGTCGATGTAGATGATTCCCGTTTCGGCCTTCTTGACGTCGTAGTCGGCGGCCTGAATCAGCTTCAGCAGGATGTTCTCGACGTCCTCGCCGACGTAGCCGGCCTCGGTCAGCGCGGTCGCATCGGCGATCGCGAAGGGGACGTTGAGGATGCGGGCGAGGGTCTGGGCGAGCAGCGTCTTGCCGCAGCCGGTCGGGCCCAGCAGCATGATGTTTGACTTCTGCAGCTCTACCTCGGCGTCCTCGGACTGGTTCATCTGGACGCGCTTGTAGTGGTTGTAGACGGCGACCGAGAGGGCGCGCTTCGCGGCCTCCTGGCCGACCACGTACTCCTGAAGGACGCCGTGGATCTCACGCGGCTTAGGCAGGTTCTCTAGTTCGACCGTCCCCGTCGGCGGGGTCAGCTCCTCATCGATGATCTCGTTGCAGAGGTCGATGCACTCGTCGCAGATGTAGACGCCGGGACCAGCGATCAACTTCTTGACTTGGCGCTGCGACTTGCCGCAGAAGCTGCAGAGGAGCTGCTCATTCGAGTCTGTGGGCCGTGCCAGCGGAATCCCCTCCTTGTGGGGCCTAGGTTGCCTACCGGCTCGCGTCCCGAAAAAGCTTAGAGATGGGTGCAAGCCGGCCCTGTTGGTGCCGGTCTTTACCTCGCGGGAGTCGTGGTCCCTCCCCACGACTGGAACCTTGCGTACCCGCGGTACGGTGATCGGGTGTCGGGAGACCTCCGAATCGAGCCGATCGCACCCGGACAGATGGACGAGCTGCTGCCGCTGATCGCCGCCTACCAGCGCTTCTACGAGGTCGAGGAGATTGACGAGGAGCGCAACCGGACCTTCTTCTCCCGCTTCCTTTCTCCCAGCGAGGACGGCACGCTGCTCGGCGCCTGGCGCGGCGGCGAGCTGGTCGGCTACGCCTGCCTCTACTGGCACTTCACCTCACTCGTCCCGGCCGAGACGGTGCTGATGAACGACCTCTACGTCGACCCGGCGGCCCGCGGCAAGGGTGTCGGTCGGGCCCTGATCACGGCGAGCGCCACGGTGGCCCGTGAGCGCGGCGCCCACCACCTCGAGTGGGCTACTGCCCCTGACAACGAGACCGCCCAACGCCTCTACGACTCGACCGGTGCCGAGCGCAGCGAGTGGATCGAGTACGAGCTGCCGCCATAGGACGTCACGAGGCCCGGCTGCGCCTCCCCGACATATGCTGCGATCTGAGTGACCCGATCATCCGGAATGATTCGATCATCGCTGCTCGTCCCGGCGCTGGCGATTGCCGCCCTGCTGGCAGCGGCGCCCGTCGCGGCCGCGCCGGCAACGAAGTCGGTAACCCACCCGGCTGCCGTCGACATCCAACTCGTCCTGCCCGCAAATCATGGCCTTCGCGCGACTGTCGCGAACTACGAGAAGATCACGCTCGAAATCGAACGCAAAGGCCGTCTCGTCACCTACGAGGTGCCCGGTGAAGTCACCGAAACCGGGCTGAAAGCGCAATTCGGAGAGCTCGGACTGATCGACGTTACGTTCGAACCGACCAAGACGCGCACGGACGAGCCGCCAAAGGGATGCAAGGGAAGGCCTTCGACGCTCAGCGAAGGTCTTTTCGTCGGGACGATCAAGTTCACCGGCGAGCGCGAATACGTGCGGATCGAGACGACCCAGGCCAAGGGGAGACTGAACGTGTGGCGGGAATCGGAATGGCGCTGCCCCCGACACAGAAGACCGATAGTCATCCACGGTGCGCCGCGCCTACCGGCCCTCAGGTCTCGTCAGCAATCTGAAGCCGAAAAGGAACCGGCGACGCTGGCCGCTGCCAATCGTCGCTGCAGTTGCTTCTTCATCGCCGTCGCCGAACGCGACCGCAGAGGACGCGGGCCGAGCGCCTTCGCCGGCGTTCAGTTCGAAGAACGAGAAGGGATGGAAATCAGTCGTGTAACTTCCGCCGAGGCCGGCGCGTCGGCCTTCGTCTTCGACCATGCGGCCGGCACCGCGAAGGTGCACCCGCCACAGCCCTTCAGCGGCAATGGGACCTTCAAGCGCCGCCCCCACGGTCGCGACCTCTGGCGGAGCACGATCCAGGTCCCGCTCCTGGGAGCCGATCCCCTCCGTGTTGGCGACCCGGATTTCAGAGCCCGCTTGGTCCGCGCACTCCCCGGCGGTGAGTGAGCCGGATCCTGTTAGTTGCGGCCGCGGCGGCGAAACGGTTCTTCGAGGTCGGCGGCGGCGAAACCACCTGTGTTGGGCGCCCCACTGGCGTAGCGGTAGAGGGCGAGGGAGAAGACCTGCCGGGTGGCGAGCGAGAGGGCGGAGACCAGCAGGATCGCCCCGACCGCGATTGCGATCAGCGCCGCGCCGAGGGTCGCGTCCCGGTTCCTGACACTGAGGCCGATCCCGAAGAGGATCCCTACCGGGATCATGGCGAAGACGGTCCAGATGCCGATGCCGACCAAGCCGGTGATCCCCTCACCCCATTTGCTCTTGATCAGGTGGACTGACTCCTTGGCAGTCTCAAGCGGTCCGGCCCCCTCGAGTGCCAGTAGCGGCACGGCGAAGATCGTCGCCAGGCTCCAGGCCGCACCGAGCAGCCAGGACGCGAGGCGCCCGGCGCCGGGAATGCGCGAGGCGATCTGCTCCAGGATTAGGCCCACTCCCGCCGCCAGCAACGACCACTGCGCAATCCGGCCCACCCGCTTCCAGGAGATGCCGAGCGCTTCGCGGACGCCGATCGGGTGGCCGTCGAAGCTGGCCGCGGCGGCGCCGACAAGGGCGACGTTGAAGAAGACGCTGAGGAAGGTCATCGGGTAGAGGCCGACGATCGCCGCCAGCGCCAAGCCGCCCTGCGAATGAGTCGGTGAGCTGAAGTAGCCCGAGAAGTAAAGAAGCGCGGCGGCTCCAGCCAACCCGCAGCCCGCGCCTATCAGCGCGATCGAGATCATCGTCGGGTCCCGCCGGATCAGCGCCCACGCGGTCTTCGTCAGGCGCCAGCCCCGTTCCATCTTTCCCTCGGTGGGGGCGCCGCCGCCTTGAGTCTGCCCAGTCTCCATACCCACAGCAATCGACAGGTTATCGCGATGGTTAGAGCTCAGCCGAGGATGTTGACCGCCCTTGCCGCGATCAGGCCGACTGTCAAGAACGAGGCCATCGCCTCAACCAGCATCAGGCTCTTCACCCGGACGCTCAACGGCATTGCGTCGGTTGGGCTGAACGCGCTGGCATTTGTGAAGGCCACATAGAGGTAGTCCAGGAAGCCTGGTCGCCAGTCTCCAAGTGGCAACTCGGGAACGGTCATCTGCGGAAAGAGGAAGTCTGGAGTCTGCGGTTCGGATTTGGTTCGGATGTGCGGCCCACCGCAGTCGACCTCCCAGTACCAGAGCGCGAAGACCGCCACGTTCGTCAGCCAAATTTGCCCTGCGGCGATGATTAGATCGCGGCCGGCGGCCGTGTTGCGCTCGAGCAACAGGTGGACGAGCAGGCCCAAAGCGGTGAAGTTGGCGGCCGTCACAAGCGCGATCAGCCCGATCGACAGGCGTCGACGAGCCGGAGATTGAGAGTGATGACGGTAGGGAGTCGAGATCGCGAGTCCCAGCAGCAGCACACCCTCGAACAACGGCAATAGCCAGCGTGGTCCGAGCGTCAGTCGGCCCGGCAGCACCAGGTAGAGCAGCAGTGCGAAGAGCACAGCCAACTGCGCTTGCCAGAACGGCTCGACCACGCCGAGCTCCTCGCGATCCGCGCGTGACAACCTCATCGGTCAGCCGCCTTTTCCTCAGGGTTTGAACTGCGGCCCAGAGGTATTCGCCGCCGATCATTCCCACTCCTTTGCCGGTTGCATGCGGCCAAGGGTCGGTGCTGCCCCTTTCGCACTGAGCGAACAAACCCCACTCGTGGTCCACCCGGCGGGTGGCCTGCCCCCCGGCCAGACGCATCACTACGCCGGTCCGAGCGCGAACGGCTGGGTCGTTGTCGCGGTCTGGGGGTCGAAGGAGATCTGGGAGAAGTTCCGCGACGAGACGCTGTTGCCCGCCTTCCAGGGAGGGGAGTCCGTGTTGCCGGGCCCACCGAAGACGACGGAGTTCGAGGTCGAGGTCGAGGTCGAGCTCTAGGACCCCTGCCGACCGAGGGCGGTTGTCAGAGGGCGCCCACGGGCGCCCTCTGATCGGTTTTGAGGTATCCCGTGCTCAGCTGTTCGGCGCGCACTTCTTGAGGCCTAGTGCGTGCAGCTGCTTGCCCGCGGCGGCGAAGACATTTTCCTTGCCGAAGGCCAGTTCGGGGTTAGCTTCGATCCTTTCCAAAGTCTGTTGGGAGAGTTCCACGGCCGAGTTCACCTGCTGTTCCTCGCCGCTCGGCGCACCAAGGGCTTTGACGCCGTCAATCTGGCTCTGGACGTTGGGCACGAGGACGGTTTCCACGAGTTCAGCTTCCTGTGCCTTGCTCGGCTTCCTGTTTTCCAGGCCGTGTTTCTTGATGTAGGCGTTGATTTCGGCTTCCTGTGCCTTTTCGCCTTTGACGCAGACCGCATTGCCCTTGGCGACGAATTCGGCCTTGGTGATCGCAGCCGTCGTTTCGGTGGTGGTCGAACTGCTGCTGCTGCCACATCCGGTCACGCAGACTCCGACAATTAGGGCTGCCAGCAGAGCCAACCCGCAGATCATCCTCTTTCGCATCAAGTCCTCCTTCAGCGGTTTTCGGAACCCCGATCACCCTAACTGCGAATCGCCTGCCTGTTCGTTACCGGAAGCAAAAGCCATGTAAGAGGTCGCAGCGATGCTCTTTGCTTTTCTCGCAATCCAAGAGCAGTTGGCCCCTGGCATCGGCGAGAACGGGATGTGAGCGCTACCTCCCTTCCACGGCGCGGACGCTAGGCTGCGCGAGTGCCAGGTCCAACGCTGCCGCTGACCGGAGGATGTATGTGCGGCGATGTCCGCTTCGAGGTTTCCGAGCCACTGCTCGGTGCCCTCTTTTGCCACTGTAAGCGCTGCCAGCGGCGTACCGGCACGGGAGTGTCAACGACCGCCCTGACCGCTCCCGGTTCCTACCGAACCGTTTCCGGCGAGGACTTGATTCGCTTGTGGGACCCTGGCGACGGCGGCTACGTCAAGGCCTTTTGTTCCAAATGCGGCAGCCAGCTATTCACCAGCCACCCCGACAACCCCGAACTGCTCGCGATCCGCATGGGCGCCCTTGACGAGGACCCCGGTATCCGCCCGAGTGCACACCAGTTCACGAACTACGCTGCGCCATGGGCGCCGGTCCCAGATGATGGCTTGCCGACGTTTCCAGAGCGGATTCATCCAGGCACCCCGCCGCCGAATTCCTAGAGTCATCGGCTGGACGGGGGTGCCATAGAATTGCGCCGTGCCGTTCACTCTGAGGAACCTCAAGGAGGACCTGGAGGACCTCGGGTCCAACTTCGACGGCGCGCCGGACCTGGAGTTCCGCATGGCGACCGGGGCGCTCGAGCTCGAGCAATCCGGCCTGAGCTACCAGCGTGTCCCGCCCGGCTATCGCTTTCCCTACGGCCACACACACAAGAAGCAGGAGGAGGTGTACGTGGTCCTGAGCGGGAGCGGCCGGATGAAGCTCGACGACGAGATCGTCGAGCTCAAGGAATGGGACGCGGTGCGCGTCCCGCCCGGTACGTGGCGAGGCTACGAGGCCGGGCCGGAGGGCCTTGAGATCCTCGTCATCGGCGCGCCCAATCTCGGCGAGGCACCGCGTGAAGACGTCGATGGCCAGCGCGACTGGTGGGCTGACTAGTACCAGCTAGGTGAAGGTGAAGCGGGAGAGTGGCGCTAGCGCCATAGCTTCGCCCTGGTCCCAATCAATTAGCACGTGGTGATGACTAATGGTGGTGATGGCCGCGCACAGTGCCCCAAGAGTCCCACGTGATCTTGAGGATGACGGCCGTGATCGCGAGGCCGATCAGCGGGTCTGCAATCGGTAGGCCAGCCGCAACGATGACAGCGGTGACGATCACAGAAAGACTGACGTAAGAATCGGCGCGAGCGTGGTTTCCATCGGCGATCAGAGCCGGGCTATCGAGCCGTTTGCCTGCGCGGGTTCGAATTTGGGCAGCGATCCAATTACCGGCGAAGCCGAGCAACCCTGCGGCTGCCAGCGCGAGAAGGTGAGTCGGGGTCTGGGGGTGGATCAGCCGCGAGATCGCCTCGACGCCGACAACGCAAGCGGAGATAAAGATCGTCGCAACGACGAACAGCCCCGCCCAGCGCTCTGCCCGAGCGGAGCGCAGCAGGAAAGCAGTGCCGAGTGGGATCGCGGTGCTGGCATCGCCGAAGTTGTGGATCAGGTCTGCAAGCAGGGCGATGCTGCCGCTAGCGATGAAGATGGTCAGTTGAGCGCCTGCGGCAAGCGCGAGGACGACCAACGACAGACCGACCGCCCGCAGTCCCTCACGTGAACGTTTGATGCTCTCGTCAACCAAGCCGTGGGAGTGGCCGTGACCACCGTGGGAATGATCGTCGGGGCCTTGCACATGCAACTCCGCGGATGAGACTAGTGGGCGAACGACCGGATGAAGAAGAATTGGGGTGTCAGCTGTAGCGGTCCCAGCGGCGCAGGGAGGGCTCGGGGTCGATCGGGTGGCCGTGGACGTGGATCTCGAAGTGGAGGTGGCAGCCGACGGTGCGGGCGTTGCCGGTCTCCCCTACTGCGCCGACTCGCTCACCAGTCCAGACCCGCTCGCCGCGGTGGACCAGGGACTGGCGGGGCAGGTGGGCGTAGAAGTAGCTGCGGTCCTCGCCTTCGCCGTGGATCAGCAGGTAGTTGCCGTAGAGGACCGGGTCATAGCCGCGGCGCAGCACGCGCCCGCCTCTCACGGCGACCAGCGGCGTGCCGCAGGCGGCGACGATGTCGAAGCCTTCGTGACGGCGGCCGCCGTCACGCGGGGCGCCGAATTCGCCAATCGCGCCTCGGGTCCCGTGCGGGCCCTGGACCGGGAAGACGTGGCTGTAATAGGTGACCGCGCCATCACGGGTGGAAATCCGGGCTGAAGCTGGAGCGACGAGCGTCGCGGCGAGGAAAAGAGCGAGGAGGGCCGGGCGCTTCAGTGGTGCTCGATCACGCGGTCGACGAGGTTGTACTCCTTCGCCTCTTCCGCGCTCATGAAGTAATCCCGATCGGTGTCGTTGGTGACCTTCTCGAAGGTCTGGCCGGTGTGCTTAGCGAGGATCTCGTCGAGGCGGCGGCGGACGTCGATGATCTCTTTGGCGTGGATCTCGATGTCGGTCGCCTGGCCTTCGAACCCGGACGACACCTGGTGGATGAGGATCTTCGAGTTGGGCAGCGACATCCGCTTGCCGGCGGCGCCGCCGGCGAGGAGCAGCGCCCCCATGCTCATCGCGATGCCGACACAGATCGTCTGCACGTCGGGCTTGATGAACTGCATCGTGTCGTAGATAGCCAGGCCGGAGTAGACCGAGCCTCCTGGCGAGTTGATGTAGAGGCTGATGTCCTTGTCGGGGTCCTCGGACTCCAGGTGCAGGAGCTGAGCCACGATCAGGTTGGCGATTTCCTGGTTGACCTCGGTGCCGAGGAAAACGATCCGCTCATTGAGCAGACGCGAGTAGATGTCGAACGAACGCTCGCCACGCGAGGTTTGCTCGACCACCATTGGAACCAGAGGGCTCATAGCCGGCACTCTATAGAAGGCGTCAGGCGTGCTCGTCGCATGGCTCAGTCAGAGCCCGGCGTCCAGAGCTCACCCTTCTCCTCTTCCTCTTTCTCCGGGGTCCAGATCTTCTCCCGTGCCTCCGCCTGCTCCAGCGGAATCGGTTTCGCCGAACCAGCGATCAGGTCGATCGCCTTGCGCACCTGGAGGTCCTCGCGGACCATCGCGTCGCGACCGTTCTCGCGCAGACGCTCCAGGAGCTTCTCCGGCGTCGTCCGCTCGTGTTCGGCAGAGTGGGCGAGCGCCTCGACCATCTCCTCCTCGGAGACCTCGATCCCCTCCGCCTCGACGATCGCTGCCAGCACCGCCTCGCCCTTCAACTCCCGCTCGGCGTCGGGCTTGGATTCCTCGAGCAGCTCCTCGCGGGTTTTACCCTGCATCTGGAGAAAGGTCTCGGGGTTCATGCCCTGGCCCGCGAGCCGGCGTTCGAAGCGCTCCAGGCGTTCCGCCGCTCGCGCGGCAACGAGGTCGTCGGGGAGCTCGATGGTCGCCGCATCGACCGCGGCGTCAACCGCAGCGGTCCTGAAATCCTGCTCGGCGCGCTCGTCGACAGCCTCACCGACGCGCTTACCGATGTCAGCACGCAACTCCTCGAGGGTGTCGAACTCAGAGGCCTCGGAGGCGAAGTCGTCATCGAGCTCGGGTAGGACCTTCTCCCGCACCTCCTTGACGTCGACGGTGAAGACCGCCTCCTGGCCGGCGAGGTGCTCGGCCCCGTAGTCCTCGGGGAAACTCACCGTTACCTCGCGCTGCTCGCCGCCGCTGACGCCAGCCAGCTGCTCCTCGAAGCCCTCGATAAAGCGACCGCTGCCGAGCTCCAGCATGCCGTCGGTTTCCTTGCCGCCCTCGAAGGCCTTGCCGTCTATCAGGCCCTCGTAGTCGATCAACAGCACGTCGCCGTCGGCGGCAGCCCGCTCGACCGGCTCCAACTTGGCGAAGCCGGCGCGGATGCGCTCGACCTCGCGCTCGATGATCTCATCCGTCGGCTCGGACTCGGCCCTTCCTACCTCCAGGCCCTTGTACTCAGCGAGTTTCGCCTTGGGCCGAACGCCGATCTCAAATTTGAAGCCAAGTACCTCACCCTCGGCCTCGGGGGCCGAGACGATCTCAACGTCGGGGTCGCCAACTGCGCTAATTCCGGAGCGCAACAACCCCTGTTCGTACCACTCGGGCAACGACTCACGGATCGCCTCCTGCAGGACTGTGCCGTAGCCAAGCCGTTGGATCACCAGCGACGGCGGCGCCTTGCCCTTACGGAAGCCGGGCATTTTCATCTCGCGTGCCAAGCTGCGCGCCGCGCGGTTGACGCTCCGCTCGACAAACTCGGCGGGAACCTCGACCTCGACCCGTACGCGCGAGTCCGGCAGCTCTGTAACGACGGTCTGCATCGGCGTCGCACCCTAGATGATCGACGACTGCTGAGTTGAGCACACTGGGGTGTGCATAAGTCGACAGTCGTCGGAATCAGCGGCGCGAGAGTAGGCCGCGTCGAACTGCTACTGCGAAGTCGATTGCGAAGGCGAGGCCCCTGCCCACGGGCCCGGTTACGAGCCAAGCCTTAAGCGCGGTCACTGCCCACGATCCGTTCCTCCAGCAGCGCGCCATGCCCGGCCGCGACCGCGCGCCGGGCACGGCGCTCGTCTAGAGCGACGCCTCGGTCCTGTGCGAGGTCGAGCAGCCGCTGCTTCTCGGTCCCTTCCCTCGCAACCTCGAAGAAGACCCAGGCCAAGACGCCAAGGGCCAGGAAGGTCCCCTCGACCATCATGATCACGCCCGCGGTGCTCTGATCGGCCACCGCCGAGATGCCCCAGTAGTGCTCGCCGGGCCCGTAGATCGGGTAGAGCACCGTGCCCGACCACATCAGCACGTTGCCGAGGATCGCTCCGGCAAAGCGCACGGAAATCACGTAGCCGACCTTCCAGCCGGCCGTGAACCACTCCGGCTTCGGCAGCGGGCCGAAGATCGGCATCCACATCAAACAGCCGAAGAGGAGGAAGCAAGTGTGCTCGAGTGCGTGGACCGGCGCGGTGCCGTAAGCGGCGTCGTAGAGCGCCGGAACGTGCCAGAGGTAGAAGTTGAGCGCCCAGAGCGGCAAGGCGACCGCCGGGTGGGTGAGGATCTGCAGGCGGTTGAAGACACGGATCGCAAGGATCGGCTGCAGCAACGACTTGGTCAGGCCGAGGACAAGTAGCAGCGAGGCGACGTCACCGATCAGTAGGTGCTCTGCCATGTGAGCAATGACCAGCTCCTCGGCGATGTGGCCGATCGGGCTGAAGAGAGCGATCGAGATGACCAGGAGTCCCGAGCCGAAGCAAAGTTGGCGCCAAAGCGGCACCGGCCGCCCGTCCCAGGAGAGCGTCCGCACCCGTGCCCAGTAGGCGACGGCCCCGATCGTGATCGGGAAGACCTCGATCGGGGCGAAGACGCCGGCGACGTGGGCGAACGGCGGGATCACGAAATCAGCGTAGCGCCGCGGTTTGCGACGACGCCGCCCGCGCTCGTTGCTAGCTTGATCTCGCTTTGAGTCAGGAGAACCACCGCTTCCCGCCAATCGGCAGCTACGGGTTCCTCTCCGACTGCCACACCAGCGCATTGGTTTCCTACGACGGTGCGGTCGAGTGGCTCTGCCTGCCTCGCTTCGACTCTCCAAGCGCCTTCGCGGCGCTGCTCGATCGCGGCGCCGGCCACTTTAAGGTCGCGCCCCGCGGGGTCGTCGTGCCGCTTAGCCGCCGCTATGAGCCTGGGACGCTCGTCGTCGAGACGACCTGGGTGACCGACACCGGCTGGGTCGTAATCCACGACGCACTAACGATCGCCGAGTGGGCGACGTCCGATGGCAAGGGCAGCCGACCAGACACTGAACACGAGTCCGACCGCTCGTTGTTGCGAACGATGACCTGCGTCGACGGCGAGGTTGAGATCGAGATGGAGTGCCTACCGCGCTTTGGCTACGGCGTCGATCCCGCGACCTGGAGCGGTGGTGAGCTGGGCGAGGCGGTGGCCCTCGGCCGCGATGGCACCGAGTTGCGGCTGACCAGCGACATGGAGCTCTCGATCGAGGACGGCGTGGCGCGCGGATCCATGAAGTTGCGCGAGGACGAGACCGGCTTCTGCGCCCTGACCTGGGGCGACGGCGACCTGGGCGGGCCGCGCAGCGCCCCCGAGGCCCTCGAGCGCCTCGACTCGACCGAAGAGTTCTGGCGCCACTGGCTGCGTGCCGGAGACTTCCCCGATCACCCCTGGCGCATCCACCTGCAGCGCTCGGCGCTGGTGCTGAAGGGGCTCACCTACACGCCGACCGGCGCGATCCTCGCCGCGCCGACCACATCGCTGCCGGAGACTCCCGGGGGCGAACGCAACTGGGACTACCGCTACAGCTGGATCCGCGACTCGACCTTCAGCCTCTGGGCCCTACACACGCTCGGCTTCGACCAGGAGGCGAGAGACTTCATGCGCTTCATTGTCAATGTCTGCCGGGAAGACCCCGATCTCCAGATCATGTACGGGATCGGCGGCGAGAAGGACCTGACCGAGAGCACCCTCGACCACCTCAGCGGCTATGGCGGGGCAAGCCCGGTGCGGATCGGTAACGGCGCCTACAACCAGCGCCAAAACGACGTCTGGGGCGCCCTGCTCGACTCGATCTACCTGCACGAAAAGGCGCTTCGCGGAACGGGCACGCCCGCCGACCGGGAGCTGATCCGCCACCAAGTCGAAGCCGCGATCGCCGCTTGGCCCCATCCCGACCAGGGGATCTGGGAGTCGCGCGGCGAGCCCCAGCACTACGTCTCTTCGAAGCTGATGATCTGGGTCGCAGTCGACCGCGGCGCCCGTCTCGCCCGGATCCTCGGCTTCGAGGAGATCGCCGAGGAGTGGAAACGGATCGCCGACGGGTTCCGCGAGGAGATCCTCGAGCGCGGAGTCCGCAACGGGGTCTTCCGCCAGCACTATGAGACCGACGCGCTAGATGCCTCCACCCTGCTCATCCCCCTGCTTCGCTTCCTGCCGCCGGACGATCCGCGGGTTAAGGCCACGGTTGAGGCGATCGCGGACGACCTGACCGAACACGGCCTCGTCCTGCGCTACAAGGTTCAAGAGACCGACGACGGCCTCAGCGGCGAGGAGGGAACCTTCCTGATCTGCTCGTTCTGGCTCGTCTCGGCTCTCTCGGAGATCGGCGAGCAGGCCCGAGCCCGGGCGCTCTGCGAGCGATTGCTGGAGTCAGCCGGCTGGCTCGACCTCTACGCCGAGGAGCTGGACGCTCCGAGCGGGCGACACCTCGGCAACTTCCCCCAGGCCTTCACCCACCTGGCGCTGGTCAACGCCGTCTCGCACGTGATCGCCGACGAGCAGCGCGAAGACGGCGGCCCGACGGCCGTCTTCACCGAGATGGGCGGCGTCCGCGAGCACGCCTAAGCGCCGCACGCTCGGTTGTTGAAGACAAAACATTCTGCAGACAATAGATTTCGTTTGCTCTATATTGACGACCATGACGACTGCAAAGAACTCCAAGACTAGAGACCTGTTCCTAGCCCTTGCTCATCCTCTGCGCCGGCGGATCCTGCAACAAATGATCAAAGATGAGACCGAGATCAGCCCGCGTGACCTCGCTCTCAATCTTGGCGAGCAACTGAGCAAGCTCAGCTACCACGTCAGGATCCTTGCTTGCTGTGGCGCCATCGAGCTAGTGCGAACGGATCAGGTTCGGGGCTCGATGCAGCACTTCTACCGCGTCATCGTCGATGCGAGGTGGGCGCGCATGGCGCTGGAGGCAACCGGGGATCCACCCGAGAAGGCGAAGCCCTAGGGGGAAGAGATTTCCCTCTGGCGCCCTTATGTAGGAGAGCCGTGGACGACAGGGAGGACATTCGGAGCACAGCTGGGGAAGACGCTGCGATGGAGTCCGCCCTCTTGCAGTACGTCCTCGCACTACACCCGGCCACCGTCACCCTGGAGGAGCTGGCGCGGGAGCTCGGCGAGACACGCGATGACGTCGCTCGAGCGGTACGGGACCTTGTCGGGGCAGGGCTGCTGAACAACAGCAATGCCCTGGTGCTGCCTTCGCGTGCCGCCCTGCGCTTCGACGAGCTAATGGAGAGGTGATTGGTGATTGCGCATGGACCCGGCCGGTCTCGGCCAAAAGAAGCCGGGTCCATGCGCTTTGAGGTGGACCCCCGGCCACGAGGAGCCCGAAAGGCAATCTTGCTGCCAATCCCTCACGAACCCGGATTTCCTACACCCGGGTTTTTAATAAGCTAATACATAGTTCGCCTCTGGGCAAGGGGAGTTTCGGAGCACTACCGAGGACCGGGGGACCCTTCTGTAGCATCTTCGAATTGATTTTCGCCCCGGCGCGTCGCTCACTTCTGGTCCTCGGCCTAACAGCACTCCTGTTCTGCGGTCTCACCGATTCTGCCTCGCCACAACGCGGAATCGTGATCCGCGCCGCAGGGTCGGGTTCGCACCTGCGCCTGACAGTCCGCAACTCCCGACTCCTGATCAACGGTCACCTGTCCAAGGCCACTCCCGTTGGCTGTCGCCTTATGCGCGCTCGCCGCTTGGCTTCCTGCGGGCTGGCGGAGGCCGGCTCGATCGTGATCGAAATGGGTCCTGCCAACGACAAGGTCGAAGTGCTGGACCCACTGCCGGTCCCACTCATCGCCTACCTTGGCGCGGGCTCCGACAAACTGATCGGCAACTCTGAGGCCGACACCTGCTACCCACAGGGGACCGCCCGCAACCGCTGTATCGGTGGCGGCGGAAACGACATCTGCATCGCCGGCCCCATCAACACCGACTGCGTCGGAGACGCTGGCAACGACTACTGCAAAATGAGCAGCGGTAGCGACGGCTGCTGGGGCGGAGTGGGCAACGACACCTGCCTAATGGGTCGCGGCCAGGATGGCTGCCACGGGGAAGAGGGGGACGACCGGCTCTACGGTGGACCTTCGACAGACCAGCTCTACGGCGGACCCGGCTACGACTACTGCGACGGAGGCCCCGGCGTCGGGCACTCTCACGAATGCGAGGAAGGGCCACAGCACTGAGGGCGGGCTAGCATCGGCGCCATGGAGATCCTGGTCGTCGAGGACGAGGCGTCGATTGCAGACTTTCTTGTGCGCGGCCTGGAATCGGAGGGCTACCGGGTGCGCAGCGCGGCGGACGGGATCGCCGGCGAGCGGATTGCTCTCGGCGACGACGTCAACCTGGTGATCCTGGACCGGATGCTGCCCGGTCGCGACGGCATGGAAGTACTGGCGGCTATCCGACGGACTAAGCCGATGCTGCCGGTGATCATGCTCACGGCCAAGGACAGCGTCGCCGATCGAGTCGCGGGCCTCGACCAGGGCGCTACCGACTACGTGACGAAGCCGTTCTCCTTTGACGAGCTTGTAGCGCGGGTGCGGGCGCACCTGCGCCAGCCCTCCAGCGAGGTCGCGATCGCACTGAAAGCCGGCGGGATCACGCTCGATCTGCTTGCACGCCGCGCTCAGCGTGACGGCCAAATAGTGCGCCTCTCTGAGCGTGAGGCCGAGCTGCTTGCCCACCTGATGCGCCACCCGGGCCAGGTCTGCACCCATCGCGAGATCCTCTCCGCAGTCTGGGGCTACGAGCACGACCCGGGCACCAACGTGGTCCAGGTTTACATCGGGTATCTGCGCCGACGCCTTGCCCTACCCGGCTCCCCCGCCCCGATCGAGACGGTGCGCTCGGTCGGCTACCGGCTAGCCAAGCGGCCGTGAAAGAGGTCTGGAAGCAGATCGGATTGCGGGGCAAGATGACGATCTCGATCGGGATCATCGTCCTCATCGCGCTCGGACTGGTCGTCCTCGGGGTCCGACGCGAGGTCGGAGAGGCGATCGGCGCCGTCCTGCTCGGCGGCGCGATCGGCCTTGTCGCCGTCCTCGTCGCAAGTCACCTGCTCGACGAAGCCTTCTCCCGTCAGCGCCAATTCGTCTCTGACGCCTCGCACGAGCTGCGCACGCCACTGACCGCGATCCGCGGCCAGCTCGAAGTGCTGGCTCGGCGCGAGCGTCCCGAGGCCGCCGAGGTGCGCCGGGTAACAGGCGTGGCGCTAGCCGAGATGACACGGATCGAAAGGTTGGTCGAGGACCTTCTCACCCTCGCCCGGCTCGACGAGGAGGCGCCATTGCGACCAGTGGATGTCCCGCTCGAGTCTTTCTTGCGCCGCTTCGGTGAGGAGCCCTCCCTCGGCGCAGTCACCTTGGGCGAGCTTCCGGCGGGGACGCTACGCGCTGATCCCGACGGCCTCACCCAGGTGATCCGCAACCTGCTCGCTAACGCACGCCGCCACGCCGGACCCGAGGGAAGGGTCGAGCTCTCGGCCGTTGCGGTTGGCGACCGGCTGACGTTCCGTATTGACGACGACGGACCAGGTGTCCCGCCTCGCGAACGCGAGCGAGTCTTTGACCGCTTCTACCGCAGCGAGGTCTCCCGTGACCGAGGCTCGGGCGGCAGCGGCCTCGGCCTGGCGATCGCCCGCTCAATCATCGACCAACACGGGGGCCAGATCTGGATCGAGACATCGTCACTGGGGGGAGCGCGGGTGGCATTCGAGATCGCCGACTTCCAACCCCATTCCACCGGTTCGGTTCGGTGACTTCGCCTTTAGGCGGACTATTGGACTAGAAAAGACGAAGTCAGCCGCGTGCTAGCTGGGCACGGCGTAAACCTGGCCGCCCGATTCGATCACCTGCTTGGGGGCCAGGCCTGTTGGTGGCGGACCGGCTATGACTTCGCCGGTTTCGGCGCTGTACTCGCCGCCGTGACAGGGGCAGACGATCACTCCGCCTTCGTAGCCAACGGTGCAGCCGGCATGAGTGCAGACGGCACTGAAGGCCTTCAGGTTGCCTTCGGAGTCGCGGATCAGGATGTCCGGCGAGCCGTCGGCGGGGTCGTTATAGGTGGCGGCCTGGCCGCTGGGCAGGCGCTTGCCTGGTCCGAGCCGCACTGCACCCGCGGGCAGCTTTGAGCCGCCCGCGCCGGAGCCAGTGGTGGCACCCCCCGCCCGGGCCGCTTCCCCACCAGCCGCCGCACCAGCACCTGAGCCGCTCCCTCCCGAGCCCCCCGACGACGAACCCGCGGCAAGGCTACGAGTCGCGTGGAAGGTGCCTTTGGCCAGCGCCGAGATCCCCGCGATCGCCACCGCCATCCCGGCGAACTCGGCGAGGAGCACGCGGCGGGTCGATGTCGGTTCGGATGGTGGGCCTTCGGCCGGCCGCAGCTGGGTGCGCCGCGCTAGCGCCGGCGAGCGTCCCTCGACCAGGTTGTCGAGGGCGGGCTGGCCCTCTGCACCGGCGAGGACGAACGGTAGCCAGGCGAAGGAGAAGACGAGGTCGGGCCCGAGGAAGTAGGGCGTCGTGTGCCAGCTCGCCGTCAGGAAGAGCAGGAGGTTGAGCCCTAGCCCCCCGGCAGCCGCGACCCTGGTGAATAGACCCGCCGTCACCAGTAGGCCGATCAGGATCTCGGTCACGGCGACGCCGACACCGGCGAGCTCCGGATGCGGCAAGGCGAAGGTGCGCAAGACGAACCCACCCGGGGTGCCGGCGGCGAAGCCGTGCAGTTGGGTACCGATGTAGGTGGGAGCGCCGACGTGGAGGAAGCCGGGATCGCTGAGCTTCTGGATGCCGGCGTAGACGAAGGTAATGCCGAGGAAGAGGCGCAGCGGGAAGAGCGCTGTCGCCGGTGAGATCGAGCCCTTGCGCATCGGCGCAAATGTCGCCGCCGCGCCTAAACGCCCGCTCAGACCTAAATGAGAGAGCTCTCATGCGGTCGTTAACTGCGAATAACCGCCTCGGAGCAGCATCACCCGCTCGATGTACAGGGAGAGCACCATTACAACGCGTGCCGGGGTCGCCGGTAACTCCCGCCTCACCGGCAGCACCGCACTGGCCCTACTCCTCCTGCTCGCGGCCGAGGGGCTAACCGTCCCCTTCATCGGCCAGTTGGTCGGACCGCATGTCTTCATCGGGATGCTGCTGATCCCGCCGGTCCTGCTCAAGCTCGCCAGCACCGGCTACCGCTTCGGCCGCTATTACACGGGCAGCCAGGCCTACCGGCTCAAGGGCCCACCCTCGCTGCCGATGCGGGTGCTGGCACCCGGCGTCGTCCTCACCACCGTGGCCCTGTTCGCCACCGGCGTGGCCCTGACACTGGCGGGGCCCGAGGACGGCGGCTCGCTCAAGTTCCTGCACAAGGCGAGCTTCATCGCCTGGTTCGCACTGATGACGGTCCACGTCCTCGGTCACATCCTCGAGGTCCCAAGCCTCGCCATGCCCGACTGGCGCCGCAGCGGCGGCCGCGAGGCGACGCTTGCGGGCTCGGGTCTGCGACTTACGCTTCTCGGTGCCACGGTCGTGGCGGGTCTAACCCTCGCCCTGGCGACGATCTCGATCGCCGATCCCTGGCTCTCCGCCAGCCTCAGCGGCTGAAGCTTCGCCAACTCTTGCCCTCTTCTTCCCCCAGTGGCACGGCCATCACGCAGTAGGCCGTAGCGGGGGCTCGCACCAGTCCACAATCGTCACCCTGGCCAGGGGCGGTGCGGCTTCGGTGGAGATCGACGACTGATGGCGCGTCTCTTCAGAGAACTCTCACTATGAACTTAGCTGCGGGTTAGCGACGTACATCACTCTGAGCGCACGATCCATCCCCAAGAGGAGGAACCATGTCCACAAAGGCGAGAGTTCTAGTGGTTGCCAATCGCACGGTGGACTCGTCCGAGCTGATCGCGGCCCTGCGACAGAGGGCCGCCCGCTCCCCAGCCAGTTTCACCCTTCTCGTCCCCGCCGTTCCCCGCGGCCTGTCATGGGCGGTTGACATGAAAGCCGGGGGCCCTGAAGCAGAGCTGCGAGCAAAAACGGGCGCACTTCAAATGCGCTCCTGCGGCCTGGACGTAGAGGCAGTGACAGTCGGAGACCCAGACCCACTAGCGGCCGTAGGCGACATCTTGCTCGCCCGCCGGTTCGATGAGGTCGTCGTCTCGACGCTCCCACATGGCGTCTCGCACTGGCTCCGCTTGAGCCTTCCGCAGCGTCTGCGGCGCCTGACCGATCTTCCCGTCGTCCACGTGACGGCTCACCCCCGCCACGTTCGCGGCGGCTCCCGGCCCCGTGAGTTGGCGGGGGTCTCTTCGTAGGAGGTCGCGAGGTCCTTCAGTCGTCGACACCACCACTGTGCTCGCCATCCGAGCAGGCCACACCCAGCCAGCGCATGGTTGCCGACTCCTCATCGCCTCCTCCGCCCCGCGGTGGCGATCTCAATCGTCGATGAGGAGTCGGCTACAACCGTCTATCCGTAAGAGTCCTCTACTCGAAGTGTTGGTTTCCCGCAGAGTTGTTTGACAATGGGATCTGGGAGAACCGTCGCCGCGCCAGCGAGCCGTGCAGCGTGCCCGCCGGATCGTCTGCACTTGATTTGGCCTGACATCGGGGCCGGCGGTCAAGGTATGCGGTGTGCCCACGCCCGCCCACCGTACGCCCGGTCGCCACACGCACTGGCGCCTGGCCCGACGCCGGCACCTACTTCTGCGCGGCGGGGTCGCGGCGACACTGCTGGCGGTCGTCGGCCCCGGCCTCCTTGCCGGCCTCTCCGACGACGACCCCGCCGGGATCGCCACCTACTCGATCCTCGGCGCCAAGTACGGCTACGAGCTGCTCTGGGTCCTCGCCCTCTCGACCGCGGCGCTGATCGTCTTCCACGAGCTCGGCGTGCGGCTCGGGATCGTCACCGGCAAGGGGCTACTAACGCTTGTCCGCGAGCACTACGGCAAGCGAGCTGCAGCGCTGGTGCTGAGCGCGCTCGTTATCGCCAACACCGGCACCCTCTGCGCCGAGTTCGCCGGCGTCGCCGCAGGGATGGAACTGCTCGGCGGGATGAGCCGCTACGTCAGCGTGCCACTCGCCGCGGTCGGCGTCTCCGCCCTAGTCCTGCGTGAGAACTTCCGTCACGTCGAGCACTTCCTGCTCGCACTAAGTTCCGTCTTCGTCGCCTATGTGATCTCGGGGGTGCTTGCCCACCCCGACTGGGCCGCTGCCGCCAAGGGGCTGGCGGTGCCAGGTATGCCACTCAACCGCGAAGCGGTGCTCGTCGCCGTGGCCACAGTCGGCACGACCCTGGCACCGTGGGGGTTGGCCTTTATCCAGTCCTACGCGGTAGACAAGCGCCTCCAGGTCAAGGACCTCGCCTACGAGCGAGTCGACGTGATCGTCGGCGCCGTCCTCACTGGCGTGATCGGCTTCTTCGTCGTCGTCGCCTGCGCCGCGACCCTGCACGTCCAGGGCATCGACGTCAACGACGCAAGCGACGCGGCGCGCGCCCTGGAGCCGCTGGCCGGGAACACCGCTGCGACTCTGTTCGGCCTCGGCTTCCTCGGCGCCGCCCTGCTCGCGGCGGCGATCGTGCCGCTCTCGACCGCCTACTCCGTCTCCGAGACCCTCGGCCGCAAGGCCGACCTCAACGACAGCTTCGACGAGGCGCGCTCCTTCTACATCAGCTACGCCGTCGTGGTTGCCGTGGCGGCCGTTCTCGTCCTCATCCCCGGTGCCCCGCTAATCCCAATCCTCTTCCTCTCCCAGGCTCTAAACGCAGTCCTCCTTCTCGTCCTGCTCCCCTTCATGCGCTCCCTAGGCCGCAACCACGACCTGATGGGCGCCCACGCCCTAGGCCGCGCCGGGCGGCTAGCCACCGGCATCGCCCTAACCGTAATAGCGATCTCAGTACTAGCACTCGGCCTGCTCACCGTCCTCTAATAGAGAGGCCACCCCTTCAGAGCTCGAAGAGGGCTTCGGGATCACAAGGTCGGGGGCTTGTCCACGTTTCGAGGCTGGCCCTACCAACCCCGCCTATCCAGTTCCCTTAGGGTCCAGCACCATGAGCGTCATCGACGAGCTGGTCGCCAATAACGATGGCTTCGCGGCATCACTGCCCGCCAAGCATCTCGACGTGCACCCCAGCCGACAGCTGGCGATCGTCACTTGCATGGACTCGCGACTGGACGTCTTCGCTGCGCTCGGCCTGCACGACGGCGAGGCGCACGTCCTGCGCAACGCCGGAGGTGTGATCACCGACGACGTGATCCGCTCACTGGCGGTCTCGCAGCGGCGCCTCGGCACCCGCGAGGTGATGTTGATCCACCACACCGACTGCGGCATGCAAAAGCTCACCGACGACGGCTTCCGGGCTGAGTTGCAAGAGGCGACCGGCGTCTCCCCCGCTTTCGCGATCGAGTCTTTCACTGACCCCGAGGCTGACGTGCGTCAGTCGATCCTGCGCGTCCGCAACTCCCCCTTCCTACTCCACCGCAAAGAGGTGCGCGGCTTCGTCTACGACGTAGACACCCACCGCCTCCGCGAGGTAGCTGCCGGCGCATAACTCGTGGAGGCGGCAGCCGATGGGCCTCAAACCCCTCAATGGGGTGGGAAATCGGCCAGTCGGCCAGCTATTCGAGCTTGAAGGCGACGATCTTGGGGGTTTGGCCTGCCGCCGCCGCGAGGCCAGCCGGGGCGATCAGTATTTCGCCGTTTGCCATCACGCCAGAATTCGTACCTGCCGGCAGTTTTTCACGCCAGACGACCTGGCCCGTCTTCGCATCTAGGGCGCTAACCGATCCTTCATAGGTCGTCGCAAAGACCAGGTCATTGACGACTGTTGTCGCCCCATATGCGGGAGTCGAGAGTTTTTCGGACCACTGCACCTTGCCGGTAGCCGCGTCGATGGCCACGACTTCGCCGTCTGCTTCGCCGCCTTCGCCCACTTCACTTCCGGAGATGACTTTGCCCGGGTAGTTGACCACAGGGACGAAGACGGTCGAGCCATTGGTAGACATCGGCGCGATCACGCCCCCAAGCGTGCCGGGGTAGAGGGTCCCCACTTTGATCTTCGACGCTTCCCCTCGCATTGCGAGCAGGCCGTCATCGTCATGCCCGTTGTGCTTGCCGACTGCTCGCTGCCAGATCACCTTGCCGGTTTCGCGGTCGGCGGCTAGCACGATGCCGGACTTGCCGGCCGCGACCACGACCTGTTTGCCGCCCACCTTCATCAGGATCGGTGGTCCCTGGAAATCCCAATCGTAGAGATCATGCGGTGTCACCTGGTGGTACCACTTCAGCTTGCCCGTCTTTGCATTTAGCTTGACCAGGGAGTCTGTGTAGAGGTTTGGGCCCGGACGACTCGTGCCTGAGGGAAATTCGGGCGTCCCGGGGTACGGTGCAGGATTGCCAGTGCCAAAGTACATGAAGCCCTTTTCGTCGAAGGCCGGCGGGTACCACACACCACCTCCAGAGTTGACCTTGGGATTGCCCCAGAGGTTGTTCGGCACAGTGTTGAAATGCCACAGTTTCTTGCCGGTCTTCGCGTCAAGCGCCCAGAGGATGCCGACCCCACCACCTTCGTATGACTCGTTCGCATTGAGCGGGACGGTCGACACGTAAACCATCCCGTCGTGATATCCGGGGGCCATGTCGATGCCCTCGTGTTCATTGCGCGGGAGAACCACCGACCAAATCTGCTTGCCGGTCTTTTGGTCGAGAGCGAACGCTTCGGTCGGGGTCGCACCGAAGACCCGACCACCGGCTACCACGATCCCGTTCGGGCCCTCGTCTGGCTGTGAGTAGTTCCTCGTCCAGAGGACTTTGCCGGAATCGAGACTGAGCGCCTGCACGTTGGAAGCGAGGTCCTGGGAGTAGATCACGCCCTTATCGATGACCGGTGTCGAGGCGTAACTGCCGAAATTACTGCTACCCGGAATTGGAGTTGTCCAGGCAACCCCCAGGCTCGACACGTTGGAACTGTCGATCTGGCTACTCGGGTTGCGAGTGTTGGCCGCGTCTACCCCCGGATACCCCGAGCCCGTGAGGTTGGCACTTTCTCCGCTGGACGAGGAGCCGCAACCCGAGATCGCAACCGCCAACATGACGATCCCCGCTACGGTGAGGGCCCCCGCCCGCGCCATTTTCGGCGCACCGCTCAAATTCTTCATTTCGCGACCCTATGTGACTGCTTTATGGCTGTCAAGTTCGTCAATTCCACGGAATATCACATAGGCGTTGAGCCGCTTGAACGCAACCGTGAAGCCTCGTCGCTCTCACCAAGCATGAAGGGCTGCAGAACGCGGTTGGAGAGCAATCCGAGGGCTCCGAGATTGGCGAACCCCGGACCCTGGCTGAGCCCCGCCAGCCCAGGTATCTGCAGCCGCGGGCGCATTCCCTTCAACTCGAGGTTACGTCCGATCGGCACCTCGGTCCCCGCGGGCTGGTCCCAGACCCCTCCCACGCGGCGCTCAATCTCCTCTCGCACCCCGGCCGGAAAGAGGGTCCGTAGCTGTGCCAAAAGGTCGAAGCCAGTGCAGTTGGCGACGTACTCGTGCTCGGCGCTGACCGTTCCCTCGGGTGAGTCGTACTCGAGCCGCACGCCTTCGCCGCCGGTGGCCACACCGACGTCGGTAACGCGGCCGGTGACGAAGCGACAGCGATCGTCATAGGCGATCGCTGCCAGGCTGGGCGGGTCGAACACACCGCGGTCGGAGTGCTTAACGAAGTCGCGCCGTGTCTGCTCGTCCAGCGACTCCCATTCGACCGTGTCCGGGTTAGAGAAGACGCGGTTCTCGAGGAAGCTCTCGCCGCGGCTCATCGGCAGCATCGGGGTGTAAATCGTGAAACGGCACCTGGGTCGCAAACCGCGTAGGAACATCGTGGCGCTGAGCGCGCTCTCGCCGCCGCCGACAATCGCGACGTCACATTGGCGCTCGTCGGGTATGCGGGCGAACTCATCCCTCTTGCTGTCGCAATGAAAGACCCGCTCGGCGACCGCCGGCTCGTGCGGGAAGGCACGATGGATGCCGGGGCCGGTCAGCACCAGAGCCCCGCCAACGTGACGTGAGGAGCCATCTCGCTCCTCGACCTCGACGACCCAGCGCTCCCCATCCGGGTCGAGCGTCACCTGCGACACCCGTCCTTGCAGGTGACTTACCCCCTCGGTCGCCCGCGAGAGCACCCAGGTCAGGTACTCGCCGTAGTCGCGGTGGCGCACCGGTGGAGAACCGGCGTCGACCCAGCGGGCGTAGCGCCGCTTGCTGATCATGTGCTGTTGCCAGGTGAACTGGGCAAGTGCAGCGTCGATCGCCTCCCCTGCCTCGCCGAACTCAACGTGACTTTGGTAGGGGAAACCAACGTCCTTGATCGGCGTCACCGCCAGCGGCTCCTCGCCCGAGGTCATGCCGTTGCGGCCCTTCCAGGATGCCGCCATCTCGGTGCCCTCGATCACCTTGACCGAAAGCTGGGCAAGGCCAAGGCTGTTGAGGATGTGGACCTTTGTCGCGATCCCCGCGGCCTTGGCGCCGGCGCCGACGATTATCAGGTCATGGTCGGTGCTCATGCGTAGGCGGGGGTCCGGGGCCTGGCGACTACGAGCCCGTGCTGGGCGGGACTGAAGGCGATCGCAGCCCTACTCACCCGCTCCGAGCGCGACTCGACCGGGGTCAGCTCCACCTCCTCAAGCACGGTACGAACCACGCGCTTCATCTCCTGTTCGGCATAGCTGGCCGCGAGGCACCGCCTGGCGCCGCCACCGAATGGAATCCAGGTCGGAACCGCGGCCCGGCGCTCGAGGAACCGCTCGGGGATGAAGCTTTCCGGGTCGTCATAGATCTCAGCGCTGTTGTGGACCAGGTAAACGCAAGGGGCAACCAGCGTGCCGCCGGGAAGCTCGTATCCGCCAAGCGTCGCCGGCCTCAGTAGGCGACGGACCACGACCGAGACTGGCGGTCGCAGTCGCAGGGTCTCCTTGATTACTGCGTCCAGGTAGGCCTCGCCCTCGCCGGCGAGGACTTCCTCCTGCAGGCGTGCCAGCTTCTCGGGATGGCGCAGTAGGCGCTCGAAGACCCAGGCGAGCGAGCTCGAGGTGGGGCCGTCGGTGAGCAGGGTGAGCAGTTCGTCGCGCAGCTCTTTCTCGCTCAGCGGGGAGCCGTCCTCGTTGCGCGCCTCAACAAGGATTGAAACCGCGTCCTTGCGGCCATCCTCGCCTTCGGCGCGCCGGCGGCGTGCCTCGGCCAGCACCGCCTGCTCGACCGGCCCCATCGCTTGCCGCCAGCCGCGGCTGCGTTCGAGCCAGCGCGGGCCGAAGAGGGCGAGCTTGCGCAGCCGGCCCTCGTCGTTTACCGCCTTGGTCAGGTTCGTCAGCAGCATCCGCAGCCGGTCCAGCCGGCCTTCGTCATCGCCGAAGACTGCCCGCATCACAACCTCCTGGGTGAGCTCCTGCATGCGGGGCCAGAGCTCGAACGGCTCCCCTTCCGGCCAGGCGCGCACTTCGCGGCGGGCCAGCTCGGTCATCGCCTCAGCGTCCTCGCGCATGCGCTCACCGTGGAAGCGCGGCAGCATCAGCTTGCGGCGGGCCATGTGCTCAGGCTCCTCGCTCAACATCACAGAATGCGCCCCCAGCACCGGACGTAGGGCGATGTTCGGCACCCCCACCCCAAGGTCATCCGTATCGGCCGAGAAGACCCGTTTGACGTCTTCAGGGTCGGCGAGGAGGACCCAGGTACCCAGGTGGCGCAAGCGCAGCGTGAAGGTGTTGCCATAGCGCTCCCGGCACTGCTCCAGGAAGGGCAGCGGCTCACGCGACCAGCGCCTCGACTGCATCAGCCTGGGCATGCGGGGCCCGGGAGGCAGTTTCGCCCTCACGCCTCGCCCCCCTCTGCCGTCGCCGCCCCCTCCATCAACTCGTCCTCGAGCTTGCAGGTTGCCCCGATCAGCAGCTCGAAGAGGTCTCCGGTGAAATCGGCGGGCAGGTTGGCATCGGCGCCGCGGGCGAGGTAGCGCGCCCGCACCTCCTCCACCCGAGCTGGCTGCATCATCGGGATCCCGCGCTCGCTCTTGTAGCGGGCGACTTCTCGGCAAATCTCGAAACGCTCGCCGAGCAAGCGGGCGATCTCCTCATCGATCGGGTCGAGTCGTTCGCGGAACTGTCCGAGGCCGTTGTCGCTCACGACACCCTTCCGTTGCTCGTCGTCGTTACACGTCGTGGCTGGGCGACAGCTGAGTCATAGGGGTGTCCCAGCAGACCGGCGGCAAAGGCCTCCGCACAGTCGGCGAGGCTGTCGAGCGCGTAGCCGCCCTCCTGGACAACGCAGACGGGCAGGCCGGAGTCGGCGAGGAGGGCGCCGATGTCCCCGAAGATGCCGGGTTCGAAGTCCCAGCTGCCATGCGGGTCGCCGGCAACGAGGTCGTAACCGAGCGAGACGACGAGAGCGCTGGTATCGAAATCCTCGCGCGCTTCGTCAAGGCATTTGCCGACCTGGGCGAGGTAGTCGCGAGGCCAGGGAATGACGTGGTACTCGACCGCGACCTCGCGGTCGGTGGCCGGTTCGACCGTGCCAGACGCCAGGTTGGTAACCGGCCAGGCATGGATGGAGAAGAGGCAGACGTCCTCGAACGGCGCGACAATCGCCGCGGTGCCATTGGGGTAGTGCAGGTCGATGTCGAGAATCCCGACCGACCCCACACCGGCTTGGCGCAGGGTCTGAACCGCCGCGGCAGCAGTGTTGAGGTAGCAGTAGCCGGCGAACCAGGCCGGCCCTGCATGATGGCCGGGCGGGCGGCAGAGCGCGTAGGTGAAGCGCTCTCCTCCGGCGAGTCGCTCCGCCGCGGTGATCGCCGTGCGCACTCCCTCACGGGCGGCTTCGACCAGGCCGGAGCAAACGGGAATGTCGGGTGGCAGGCCGGGCGGAGTCCACTCTGGGATAACCACCGGCTCCTCGGAAACCTCGCCGAGGGCTTCGAGATAGTCGGGCTCGTGCAGGACGCGAAGCGTCTGCTCGACGTCTTCGCTGTCAGCATCGGCGTCGGCGGCGCGCACGCCGGCGTGACGGAGCAGCCCGCGGCGCAACTCGTCCATGCGGCGGTTGTCGTCGACGCCGGGCAGGATGCGCCCGCCTTCGAGGATCCAGTGGGCCGAGTCGCCGTTGCCGTTGCTAGCGCGCTGCTCGACCAGCAACAACTCGGCGCTCACAACTTCCTCCTCATCCGCGGCCCGAGGTGCTCAAACCCATTGGCGAGATAGAAGGCCTCGGTCGCGGCGATGTTCTTGAAGCTCTCGCGCGGCAGCCCGACCTCGACCCGGCTTGCCCCCTCCTCACGGGCCAACTCGAAGTACGCCGCCAACAGCCCCCGGCCGACCAGGCGGCTGCGCCAGTCCGGATGGACCCAGAGGTCCTGAATCGTCCCGTAGCGTCCGGGTACGTGGATCGCGTGCTGCCAGCTGGCGGCGAGGACCCCCACTATGCCGTCCTCGCCCCCCGCCTCCGCCACCAGCAGGGCACCCGATCCCCTGTCCCTGACTAGCTCAAGCGTCGCCGTCTCCAGCTGCTCCCCGGCTGGACCGCCACCGCTGAGCTCGACCAGCAGCTCAGCCACCCCGGCCGCAATGGCGGGCACATCCGCCTCCGCGGCCCGGCGCACCCACCAGTCCTGCTCGCCGGAACGATTTCCGACATCGGCCTCGGTCGGCGTCGCCTCGGTCATGCCAACTCTGTCTCCCGCGACGGCTCCAACTCGACATTCCAGTCCTCGGCCGAATCGCTGCCGGTGACCGTGCGGGCGATCGCCGCCATCGGCGCCCGCGCCTTGAGCAGGATCTCGTCGAACTCATCAACCGGGTCGGACTGCATCACGATCGCCCCACCGGCGCCGATCGTGGTCCGCCCCGGGCGCAGGACGATCGTGCGGATCACGATGCTGAGGTCCATCGTGCCGTCGAGGCCGAAGTAACCGATCGCCCCCGAGTAGACACCACGGGCCTCGGCCTCGATGTCGTCGATGATCTCCATCGTGCGCAACTTCGGCGCGCCGGTCATCGAGCCACCGGGGAAGCAGGCGCGGGTGCATTCCACGGCGCTGCGGTCGGCCGGCAGTCGGCCCTCGACCGTAGAGATCAGCTGATGCACCGTCGCGTAGTCCTCGACGACCATCAGCTCCGGCACGGCAACGCTGCCGACCTCGCAGACGATGCCGAGGTCGTTACGCAGCAGGTCGACGATCATCAGGTGCTCGGCGTAGGTCTTTTCGTCGTTGGTCAGCTCGGCCTTCAGCTCCGCGTCCTCGACCGGGTCGGATGAGCGTTTCGTCGTCCCCTTGATCGGGCGCGCCTCGACCCGGCGCTCGCGGTCGACCGAGAGGAAGCGCTCCGGCGAGGAGCTGACCACGGCGACCTCACCCAGCTTCAGGTAGGCGGCGAAGGGCGCCGGGTTGCTGCGGCGCAGATTGCGGTAGAGGTCGAAGGGTTCGGGGCTGGCCTCGGTGGAGATCTGGTCGGTGAGACAGACCTCATAAGACTCGCCGGCGGCGAGTTCGGCCTGGCTGCGGGCGATGTCAGCTAGGTACTGCTCACGGCCGCGGCCGCACTTGAAGCTGACGTGAGAGCCAGTGGGCTCGCCGAAGGGCGGATCGGTGGGCGCGGGGTCGGCGGGCGGGTCGGCGAGCACGTCGGCGACGGTCGCTTCTGCCTGGTCGAGCCAGCACGCTGCCTCCTCCTCGTCGCCCGCGGGGATCGCGATCAGGTGGGTGCAATGACGTACGTGGTCGACGGCGATCAGGCGATTGGCCAGCATCAGCACCGCGTCGGGTACGTCGGAGCTGTGCACGTTGGTGGCGCCGACGTCGGCCTTGCACTCGTAGCCGAGATAGCCGACGAAGCCACCGAGCAGGTCCGGAACCGGGCCGCTCGGGGTCGCCAGCGAGCGCTGGGCCAGCTCACGGTCGAGAACCTCGAAGATTGAGCCGCGCTTGGTCGTGGTCCCACCGCCACGATGGACACTGACCACCCCGGCGTCGACGTCGTATTCGAGCACGCAGCGGTCGGGGCCGGCACTGGTGCCGAGGTAGGAGCTCTGTGCCAATCGCGTCGGCGCGTCGGCACTATCGAGCCAAAAGGCGTGCTCCTCGGCAGCGAAGAGCCGTTCGAAGAGGGCCTCGGTTGAGGGCTCCCCTGGAATCGTCCGCATCTGCAGCTCGGTGCCAGATACCCCAGCCTTGGCAGCCCGGGCCCGCCGGGGCGCATTCTGTGGTCGCTTCGTCGCCCGCACCGGTGTCTCTTTGCGCTGGCGGGCCAAGGCGTAGAAGTTCTCGACCAGCTTGGCGCCGTGCTCAGTGGCAATCGACTCGGGGTGGAACTGCACGCCCCACAGCGGCCGTCGCCGGTGTTCGATCCCCATCACGACGCCGTCGTCGGCCCAGGCACAGACGTTGCCGTCCGGACCCATGCCGGTAATCGCCAGCGAGTGGTAGCGGACGACCGGGAAGCCCTGGTCGATCCCATCAAAGAGGCCGCTGCCTTCGTGGTAGATGCGACTGAGCCGGCCGTGCATCGCCTCGGGCGCGCTGCGCACGTCACCTTCCAGCACGTTCCCCAGCCCCTGGTGGCCGAGGCAGATGCCCAGCACCGGGATCTCGCTGTAGCGGAGGATGTCGTCGCAGACGCAGAAGTCGTGCCAGCGCTGCGGCGTCCCCGGCCCTGGCGAGAGCACGATCGCATCGAAGTCCCAGCGTTCCAGGGCGCGCCAGGAGACGGCGTCGTTGTCGACCACGATCGGCTCCTCGCCGGTGACGCCAGCCAGCAGGTGGAAGACGTTGTAGGTGTAGGAATCGTGGTTGTCGACCAGCAGAGTCCTCATCGCGTTGCCTCCAGGCCCAACCCGCGAGCGCCCTGGGCCAGCGCCGCCTGAGTCGCCTCCTGCACGTGGGGCTCGCGATCGCTCTCCAAATACCAGCGTGAAAGGTGGGCGACGTAGCGGGCGAGCGGGCTGACGTCGAGCCGCTCGACCGCCTGTTTGAGGTGGCGCCTGTACATCTCCGACTGCACCACGGCGAAACGGTAGTCAGAGTCCTGGGCGGGCTCGGCGGCGGCTGTTGTCGATCCTGCGCCATTGTGGGCTCGAGCTCGCGCCAGGTCCCAGCCCAGGCTCTGCTCCTCACGCAGCAGCTTCTCCGGTTCGAAGTCGAGCGGTTTGGTGTTGGTGTGCATGAGGAAGTAGCCGAGCGCCACCTGGGGGACGATCTGTTCGGCGGCCGGGTGCTTGTGCCGAACGTCGACCCGCTCCGGCTCGTTTTCGATCGCCGAGTCGATCCACTCGGCCAGCTCGTCAATCAGCAGAGCGTTCTTCTTGCTTGAGGAGACCGACTCGCTCTGCTTGGAGACCATCCCGTGGAAAACGTCGTGCTTGGGATGGTTGATATCGGCGCCGGCGCCCTTGGCCATCATTTCGTCCATCAGCTGGCGCCTGCAGGTGACGTGGGCGACCCACTCCAGGCCACAGACCTGGATCGAGGTGGTGCCTTCGAGGCCTGGTGCCGCCATCCAGTAGGCAAGCGCCCGCATGTGCTGGGTGGGCAGGCCGTCCGCCCGCAGCAGCGGCATTTCCTCGAGCTCCTCGCGGTCGGTGAGGTAGATCACCGCTCCGTCGGGACGGCGCTGCAGCATCCCGTGCTCGAGGCCGAGGTTCGAGAGCTCCGCCACCTCGGGCAGGAAGTCGGACTCGAAGAAGACGCGGTCGAAGGAGATGCCAAGGCGGGCAAGCGTCTTGCGCTGGCCGGTAATCACCCAGGCCCGCGTCTTTGACCAGAGCTCGATCGCTTCCTGGTCACCATCGAGGACCCGCTGGAGGAGATCGTCGGCGCTGTCGTGGTGGACGTCGACCTCGCGGGTGAGCGAGCTAGCCGGATTATCGTCGCGGCCGGTCAACGACGGCCCGGACTTGACGTACTCCGCGTAGCAAGCGCCGACGAAGTGGTCGCTCTTCTCGCCGCCCTCGAGCGAGGCCTGGGTGTGACGGCCGCTCTTTACAACGCCCGCCATCGCCTCGCCCATGCTGCGGCCGACATCACAGATGATGCTGCGCCGCTCGACCTTGCCGCCGGCCTCGGTCAGCGCCGCGCCGAGGGCGTTGCCGAGCGCGAGGTTGCGCAGGTGGCCGATGTGCAGCGCCTTGGTCGAGTTGGCGTCCCAGAAGTTGAGCGCGAACTGGCGCCCCTTGGCGAGGTCGGCGTGCAAACGCTCGCCGGCATCCCCCGAGGTGAGCGCTGCTCCGGTTCTCTCTATCCAGGAGTCGGCGAGGCGGATCCAAACCCGCTTGTCCTCACGGTCAACCGACTCGATCCACGACTCCCGCTCGATCCGCTTGAGCGCTTCGAGCGCGTCAGCGTCGTCCTCCCAGCCGCGAACCCGCGGCACCAGCATCAGGTCATAGCGTTCATCCGGCTGGTAGGGCGCTCGCGCGGCCCACAGCTGCCGCCCATCCGAATTGGAGCTGAGCTCGTCAAGCCGATCGAAGAGATTGTCCGCCATAGCTGGTGTCGGTTCCATGGGCAATGCACCAGCCGGGGCTCGAACCCGGATCTCCGGCTTTTAAGGCCGGCCCTTTGACCGATTAAGGCACTGGTGCGCTATGGGTGGAGCCCCTCCCGAGGGCTCAGGACCCCTCCCGAGGGTCCGCAATCTCCTGATCGCTCCAGAATTCCTGGGCATCCTAGCAACTCCGCGCGTACCAGAGAAGAACGCCGGAAAATGGTTTCTAAGAAGCGGATACTTTTTCGAGAAACTCCGCAAGTTCTGCGTTCAGCCGCTTTGGTCTGAGTCGCCACTCGAGAATCGAGGTCGCCTCTACTAGGCGCGCATTCGGCAGCTCGCCAGCGAGCATGCCGGAGTCGCTGAAGGGATGCAGGGGATCACGCGGATGGCCAACGATCAGCGCTGGCTGCTCAATTCCGAGCCGCTCCTGCCGGTGCGGTGCTGTCTCTCCCAACAGGAGCCCCTCGAGCACCGCTCCCGAGGGACCGGGGCGCTGACGGACCCAGTCCAATCCCATGTCGACAAGGTAATTAGTACGTGGAATCGCCGAGGTCAGGCGAGAGGTGAGCTCGAACACCGGCCGCCCCAGCCGCAGGCCGAGGAGGACCGGGGTGAACGCGCCGGCTACTGCCGGCAGGGCGTTGTCAAGTACCGGCATCTCGATGAAGAGGCCGCGAGCACGTGCGGGGTCCCGCACGGCCAGCTCGAGGGCGACGTTGGCACCCAGCGAAGTCCCGCCCACCACCGCAGCCGGCCGCTCTAGGTAGTCCAGCAACGCCGCCACCTGCCGCGCGAACAGAGGCATCGAGTAAAGCCGCAGGTCCTCGGGGCGGTCTGAGCGACCGTGGCCAAGCAGGTCGACGCAGACGACTCGGTTGCCGCGCCGCGCCAGCGCCGACGCCAGAGGCTCGAACATACGTCGGTTCATCAACAGCCCGTGGACAAGCACAAGCAGCCGCTCGCCCTCCCCATAGGAGTCGTACTCGATCCGGTGGCCCTCATAGAGGAACTCGCCCATCGCCCAATCTTGACTGACGGGCCGAACGAGCAAGGGCCGCCCGCAGGCGGCCCTTGCCAGGTGCTTGGGAACGAACGCGGGAATCGCGGCCGGGTGGGACAACGCCCGGTCTCCCTTGCTCGCCGGTGCCCGGGTTGGATTCCGCCGGGCGGCCGAAACAAGTGCGGCGCCTAGCGGCCCTGCACCTCCAGTGTCCCCTGAAGCATGTGACTCAAAATAGGACCACCTCCTTTCTCTGGTCTGCTGATTGAAGCAAATCGATCAGCGGACCCGGCCCGGCCACCAGGCGCGCTCGCCGCAGAGGTGGGTGATCGCTGGGACCAGCATGGCGCGGACGATGAAGGTGTCGAGCAGGACGCCGGTCGCGACCGTTGCACCGATCTGGACTAGCTGTTCGAGCGGCAGCAGGGTCAGGGTGGCGAAGGTGCCGGCAAGGATCAGGCCGGCGCCGGTGACGACCCCGCCGGTGTCTTCGAGCGCGACCAGGATGCCCTCGCGGGTCCCCCGCTCTGCCGCTAGTTCCCGCGCCCGCGTCATCAGGAAGATGTTGTAGTCGACTCCCAGGGCGACCAGGAAGATGAAAGCGAGCAGGACCAGGTCGAACGCTAGGCCGCTGGACCCAAACAATTCCGTGAAGGCAAAGGTGACCAGGCCGAGGGTTGCCGCGAACGAAGCGACGACGGTGAGCATCAGGTAACCGGGCGCGACGAGAGCGCGCAGGACGAGGACAAGGATTAGGCCGACGACGAGTAGAACGGCGGGCACAATCAGCTTCGTGTCGCGGGAGTTAGTCTGCTCGACGTCGTAGTTCTCAGCCGGGATCCCGCCGAGTAGTGCGCTCGGCGCGACCTTCTGCAGCTTGTCCCGGATCCCCTCGATTAGATCGGCAGCCTCTCCCGAGTAGGGGTTGCCGCGCAGGATGATCGCCACCGCGGCAACGCCGGACGCTGCCGACGGCGGGATCGGCAGGGCAAGCTTGACCGAGGACATGTGCGCTAGCCCGACCAGCGCAGCCTCCACTTCACCGAGATCAACGACCGCGGTCAGCGGCGAGCCAAGACCGGGTGGGAAGTGATCGTCGAGGACTTCGTTGCCACGGCTGGATTCGGTCGAGTGCGTTTCCCCCTGGCCGAAGCCGATCGTGCCGTGGTCGATGAGGTTGCCGAAGGCGAGGATGAACAGGCCCGCGAACACGGCGATGATGATCGTGCGGGGGTGGCGGCGAACCAGGCCCGCAACCCGCGCCCAGCGATGCCGCCTCTCCCTCGGCTCCGCCGAGCCGCGCGCCGGCCAGAAGGCACGCCGGCCGAGCAGCGAGAGAACCGCCGGCAGCAGGGTGAGGGCGGCGGCGAGCATCACCGCGATGCCGATCGCGAGGACCGGGCCGAGCCAGTGGGTCGACTCGAGGTTGGCAAGCAACAGCACCAGCATCGCCGCGATCACGGTTCCGGCTGAGGCGGCGATCGGCCGCACGCTCGCGACAAGCGCCGCCGGCAGCGAGGCCGCCGGCTCCCGGCCGGCCTCGAGCTCCTCGCGGTAGCGGTGGATCAAGAGCAGTGAATAGTCCGTGCCGGCGCCAAAGACGAGGACGAGCAGCAGCATCGTGCCCTCGGTGTTGACCGTGATCGCCCCGGCCTGGATCAACAGGTAGGCGATCCCGATCGCGGTCAGGTAAGCGGTGCCGACTGCTAGCAGCGGCAACAGCGCTAGGACCGGCGCCCGGTAGACGAACATGAGCAGGAGCAGGACCAGCCCAAGGGTCGCGATCAGGAGCGTGCGGCCGGCGTCATCGGCCACCTGCTCGAGGTCGGCAGCCATCCCGCCGGGGCCAGTCACGTAGGAGCTGAGGCCGGCGCGATGGTGCGCGGCGAGGTAGGCGCGGATCTTTGCCACCCCCTTGACCACGGCGCCACGATCGTCGGCGTCGATCCCCACGGCGACCAGCGCCGCCTCGCCGTCGCGCGAGATCGGCCCGACCCCGCGAGCGATCCGAGCAACGTCTCCAAGCGGTTGCTTCGCCTCACCCGAGAACGGGGCAAGAACCGGTGTTGCCCCCACGAGGCCAAGCCTTTCGAGCCCGTTGCCGATCCCGCCGATCGCGTTCAGGTCAGCTCCGGTCAGACCTCGGTTGCGCTCGAAAACAATCAGGACCGGAACGTCGGCCCCGCCCTTGAAGTCCCGCTGCAGCAAATTCACGGCCCGAGTCGACTCCGCATTCGCAGGCAGGAAGCTGCTCTGCCCGGCCGAGGTCACATCGGCGATCTGCGTCCGCGCCACCAACCCGGCGGCGCCAAGAGCGAGCCACACGGCAAGCGTCACCCAGCGTCCCCGCGGACCGGTCACAGCCGCGGCAAATCGGGCGACGCGCACGGCGGAAGCCTAACTTCGTAGCAGGCGGCGCCGGTACCGGCCGACCCATCGGTGACTTCGCCTTTATGACGTATATAGAGCCTGAAAAGGCGAAGTCACCGTCATCTGAACTCGATCACGCTGCGGATGCCGTCCTGGGCCTCCATCAGCTCGAAGCCGCGATTGACTTCATCCAGGCTGATGCGGTGGGAGATGAAGGGCTCGACATCGATCTCGTCGGCCAGGCAGCGGTCGATCAGCTTCGGGACCTGGTCGCGGCCCTTGACGCCGCCGAAGGAGGAGCCGGCGACACGGCGGCCGGTGATCAGGAGGCGGGGGACGATGTCGAGGGTCTCCCCCTTGCCGGCCACCCCGGCGACCGTGCACAGGCCCCAGGCCATGCGTGCTGATTCAACCGCTTGCCGCATCACGGCGACGTTGCCCGTCGCCTCGAATGTGTAGTCGGCGCCGAAGCCGCCGGTCATCTCGAGGATCGCCTCAACGGCGCCCTCGCCACCTTCGATCACGTCCGTCGCGCCCTGGCCGTGGGCCAGCTCGAGCCGCTCCGGCGAGAGGTCGACGCAGATGATCCGCTCGGCGCCCTGCAGCCGGCAGCCGGCGACCGCGCCCAATCCGACCATCCCCGCCCCGAAGACGGCGCAGGTGCTGCCGGGCTGCACCGCGGCGGTGTTGATCGCTGCGCCGAGGCCGGTCGAGAGCCCACAGGCGAAGAGACAGGCGTGCTCGAAGGGTGCCTCGGGGTCGATCTTTGCCAGGGCGATCTCCGGCATCACCGTGTACTCGGCGAAGGTCGAGCAGCCCATGAAGTGGCGGATCTCGTCTCCCCCGCGTGAGATCCGGGTGCTGCCGTCGGGGAGGAAGCCCTTGTTCTGCTGCTCGCGGATCGCCAGGCAGAGGTTGGTCCGCGGGTCGAGGCAGTGGACGCACTCGCCGCACTGGGGAGAGAAGAGGGTGACGACGTGGTCCCCCGGTCGCAGCGAGGCGACGTCGGGACCGACGCTCTCGACAACTCCAGCACCCTCGTGGCCGAGCACGGTCGGCGAGTAGCCGGAGGGATCAGCACCGGAGGCCGTATAGAGGTCGGTGTGGCAGACACCACAGGCAACGAGACGGACCAGCACCTCCCCCGCCCGCGGCTCGGCCAACTCGACCTCCTGGACCGCGAGCGGCTCGCCGAACTCCTCGAGCACTGCGGCGCGCATCTTCATCGCCGACCTACCTCGCCCCGGATCAACCGCTCTTGAAGCGGGCGGCCTCCTCCGAGCCGCCCGTCGCATCGCCCTCGCTGTAGGAGTGGGCGCCGGCACCGGCGAGCTTGCCGCCGTCGACGATCAGGTACTCCTCGCGAATCGGCCGCTCGTCGAACCAGCACTCGAGGATCTCGCGCGTCCCGGCCGCGTAGCGGGCCTGGGCTGAGAGGCTGGTACCGGAAGTATGGGGCGTCATGCCGTGGTGGGGCATAGAGCGCCAGGGGTGGTCGCGAGGGGCAGGTTGCGGAAACCACACGTCGCCGGCGTAACCGGCAAGCTGGCCGCTCTCACACGCCCGCGACCGCGTCGCGGTCGCAAATCTTGCCGCGCGCGGTGTTGATCAGGTAGGAGCCCCGCTTCATCCTGGCGAGCATCTCGGCGTCGAAGAGGTTCTCGGTCTCGGGGTGCAGCGGTGCGTTGATCGTCACCACGTCGCAGACCTCCACCATCGACTCCGCGTCGGGATGGAAGGTGACCCCCAGCTCCTCCTCGACCTCGGCCGGCAAACGATGCCGGTCGGTGTAGTGCAGGCCGACCTCGAACGGCTTCAGCCGGCGCAGGACCGCCGAGCCGATCCGCCCCGCGGCAACCGTCCCGACCTGCATTCCCTCCAGGTCGTAGGAGCGGGAGACGCAGTCGGCGATGTTCCAGCCGCCCTCGACCACCTGCTGGTAGGAGGGGATGTAATTGCGGACCAGGGCCAGGATCATCATCACGACGTGCTCGGCGACGCTGATGCTGTTGGAGTAGGTCACCTCGGCGACGGTCAGGCCACGCTCGATCGCCGCCTGCAGGTCGACGTGGTCCGAGCCGATCCCGGCGGTCAGCGCCAGCTTCAGCTTCGGGGCCTTGGCGATCCGCTCAGCCGTCAGGTAAGCAGGCCAGAAGGGCTGGGAGATGACGACCTCCGCCTCGGGCAGCTCGCCCTCGAAGACCGAGTCGGGGCCGTCCTTGTCGGAGGTGACGATCAGGCGGTGTCCACGCTGCTCGAGGAACTCGCGCAGCCCAAGCTCTCCCGAGACGCTGCCGACCAGCTCGCCCGGCGTGAAGCCGAGTGCCGCAGGCGTCGGCGTACTCTGGCCATCGTGGTAGCGCTCGATGGTCGGTACCTCATCGCGCGCGTAGGTCGGCGGATAGCCGTCGACCGGGTCGTCGTAGAGCACGCAGAGGACGTTCGCCATCGCTAGACCACCTTCTCGCTGACCAGGCTACGACCGCAATCGGCGACTGTGTCCTCGACCGGGCGGGGCGACCAGCCGAGCTGGGCTTCCGCCTTCGCGCTCGACATCTCGACCTTGCGCCCAAGCTGGCCGGCGATCGAGCGGACGCCGGAGTCGAAGATCCCCATTGCGCGGACGACGAGGTCGGGGACGTTTCGCTTCGGCACTTTCGCGGCGTCGGGGCCAAGGCGGTCGCGAAGCACCGCGGCGACTTCGGAGAGCCACTGAAACCGCGCCACCGCGATAAAGCGCTCGCCGCCGGCCTCGGGGGTGGTCATCGCCCTGATGTGCAGGTCGGCGACGTCGCGGACATCGACGATGCTGAAGCCGATCCGCGGCGCCCCCGGCATCCCCTTCAGCAGCCGCTCGACCAGTTCCAAGGAGTAGGAGCGATCGTCGCTCAGCACCGGGCCGAGGATCGCGCCGGGGTTGACGACGGCCAGCTTCTCCACCGCGCCCCGCTCCTTGACGAAGTCCCACGCCGCTCGCTCGGCGATCGTCTTCGAGCGCGTGTACGGGGTCAGCTTGGGATTGTCGGCGTCGGTCCAGTCGGCCTCGGTCAGCGGAGCCGAGGCGTGGTTAGTGCTGCCCCCAACGGCGGCAATCGATGAGGTGATGACGATGCGGTTCACCCCGGCGTCGAGGGCGGCCTTCAACACCCGCAACGTCCCCTCCCGGGCAGGCACAATCAGCTCGTCGGGGTCTTTCGGCTGCTGCGGCGGGAACGGCGAGGCAACGTGAAGGACGTAGTCGCAACCCTGCACCGCCTGCCCCCAGCCCTCGTCGTGGAGCAGATCCGCTACCAGCACCGAGAGGTTGTCACCGGCGTCGACCTCGGGCTCGAGCCTGGCCCGGACCTCAGCCTCCCGCGAGATATCGCGAACGGTGGTGCGAACCCGGTAGCCGCGACGCAGCAACTCGACCAGGCACCAGCCACCCAGATAACCCGAACCGCCGGTGACGAGGACCGTCTCCATCCGCGTGAGAGTATCCGGTATCCGATGAGCGACTTCCTGGTCAAGCGCGACGACCTTCGCGAGTGCCGCATTGCGGAGTCGGCTCCGCCCGAGATCGGGCCGGGCGAGGCGCTCTTGCGCATCGAAACCTTCGGCCTCACCGCCAACAACATCACCTACGCCGTGATGGGTGAGGCGATGTCCTACTGGGACTTCTTCCCCGCCGAGGATGGCTGGGGGCGAGTACCGATGTGGGGCTTCGCCGAGGTGGAGCGCAGCGAGGCCGAGGGAGTAGAGGTCGGGACCCGGCTCTACGGCTACCTGCCTCCCTCCTCGCACCTGCTGGTGACCCCGGTCGGCGCCGGCGAGCAGGGATTCATCGACGGCTCCCCGCACCGGGCGGCGCTGCCTTCCGCCTACCACCGCTACTCGACAACCGGGGCCGACCCCTTCTACCGTGCCGACACCGAGGAGATGCAGATGCTGCTGCGGCCGCTCTTCTTCACCTCGTTCCTGATCGACGACCAACTCGACGATGACGGGTTGACCGGGCGAGGGCTGATCGTGATCTCAAGCGCCTCGAGCAAGACAGCGATCGGCGCCGCCTTCCTGCTGGCGCAGCGGGAGGGGGTCGAGCTGATTGGTCTTACCTCGCCGCGGAGCGTCAAGTTCGTCGAGGGCCTGGGAATCTACGGGCGCACCGTCCCCTACGACGAGGTCGACTCTCTCGACAAAGGCCCCGCCACCTACGTCGACGTCGCCGGCGACGGAGCGGTGCGCCAAGCGGTCCACTCACATTTCGGCGACGAGCTTAACCACAGCATGGCTGTCGGAGTCACCCACTGGGAGGACTTCGGCTCGGGCGAAGGCGAGCTCCCCGGCCCGACGCCAAAGCTCTTCTTCGCCCCCGACCGGGTCGTCAAGCGTTCCGCCGACTGGGGCGACGACGAACTGGTGCGTCGCGCTGCCGAGGCCTGGCACCCGTTCTGCGAGTGGACCGGCAGCTGGCTCGAGACGATCCCCGGCCAGGACTTCGACGGGATCAAGAGCGCCTACCTGGACGTCATCGAGGGCCGAGTCGACCCCAAGACCGCCCACGTGATCTCGCTCACCGGCTAACTCCAGGCACCCGAAGCACTCCTGATCTCAGGCGAAGGCAGGAGAGGGACGCTCGCCCGGATCGAGCGTGAGTTTCGTTACAGGAACAAGAGAAGGTGGCGATCTGCGACCAAGGCACCTAGGCCCGAACGATAGGTCCACATTGAACTGAGGCATTACCCACGTCTCCTCGAACGCCGTCATCACCTCAAATCTGAGCGATTATCAGATTGCAACGGAATCGCTCGCTAGCCGAGCGATTCCGCTTTACCTCGAAGGGGCCCGTGCCTCACGCGGCCTCCGTCAGCCCCTCGGCCTCAGCGGGCGAACTCGCCGGGATCAGCAGCCACGCCGTCGCGGCCGCCCCGGCAAGCGCCAGCACGGCGCTCGCGATCAGCGCGTGGTGCAGCCCGTCGACGTATGACTGGGGATCTCCACCAAGCGCGGCGCCCGCCGGCACCAGCGTTCCCAGCGCCGCGATTCCCACCGCCACGCCGGCCTGGCGGAACGTGTCGTTGGCGCCCGCTGCGAGTCCGCTCTGCTCATCAGGCAATGCGTTCAGGGCGAGCGCGCTTCCCGTCGGGTTGAAGAGACCCGTGCCGAAGCTCGTCACCAGGAGCCCCGGCAGGAGTGCCGTCCACGAAGAGTCAACCCCGGCGATCAGCATCCCGGCGAGCCCGACGCCGACGAGGGCCAGCCCTGCGCTGGCGATCTTGGCAGGCGAGTAGTTCGCTCCAAGCTGCGCCGTCATCCCCGAGACGACGAAAACCAGGAAGGTGCCCGGAAGGTAGACCAGCCCGGTCTGTATGGGCGACATGCCAAGGACGGTCTGCAGGTAGAGGGTGAGGTAGAGAAACACGGCAAAGAACGATGCGGCGATTGCGAACACGGCCACCTGTGCCCCGGCAAACCGGCGCTGGCCCATGAGACGAAGCGGCAGCATCGGCTCGCGCGAGCGCTCCTCGACGATCACGAAGGCGATCAGCAGCGCCGCCGCCCCGAGGAGCGCCGCGACGATACCCGTGCTGCCCCAACCGCTCTCGTTGCCGCGCAGCAGCGCCAGCACCAGCAGGAACAGCCCGCCGATCAGGGTGACCTGCCCGGGCAGGTCGATCCGCCGGGGCGTTGGGTCGCGGCCCTCGGCGACCCAGCGGTAGGTGATCCACAAGACGGCCGCGCCGATCGGCACGTTGACCAGGAAGATCGCTCGCCAGCCGAACACGTCGGTGAGGGTCCCACCGATGAAGGGCCCGAGCGCGAACGAAGCGCCGATCGCGGCGCCGTAGGCGGCCAGCGCCTTCACCCGATCCTCGCGGTCGGGCGTGACCTGGGAGATCAGCGCCAGCGCCGTTGCGAACATCATCGACGCCCCAAGTCCCTGGACCGCTCGTGCGCCCACCAGCAACTCGATCCCACCGGCAGCTCCGCATAGAGCCGAGCTCGACGTGAAGATCACAAGACCGAGGAGGAAGAGCCTCCGACGGCCAATCCGGTCGGCGATCGCTCCAGCCGTCAGAACGGTCGCCGCGAGCGGGATGGTGTAGGCGTCCACCACCCACTGAAGCCCGCTGAGGCCCGTGTCGAGACCGTGGGCGATCGAAGACAGGGCGGTGTTGATGACGCTGATGTCGAGCATCAGCATCGCGGTCGCCAGGCAGGCCACGACGATGGTGACGACGCGGTTGGCTCGGTCAGCTCGACTCATCGGGATCTTTCTGTCAGGTAGGACGGTCCCCCAGTATCTCCGAAAAGTCCGCCTTTCCATGCGAGGGTGCTTCACGGCAGCACATCCGCGAGGCTCTGTCGAGGTACGCCTAATGGACCAGAGCATTCTCGACGAGCTCGAATGGCTGGCTAGCGTGGCGCGAATCCCCTGCCGTCCGCCTTTCGCGCTGAGCAACACAAGCCTCACTCATGGGCTACCGTGGCTCAGCCGGGGAATCCGCCCGGCGAACCCGCGAGGAACTGGAGGATGAGATGGCGTACGTGATCGTCAACGACTTCGAGGGCGGTACGAGGGAGCAGTACGACGCCACCACCGCAGTGGTGCACCCGGCAGGTGGTCTGCCCGCTGGCCAGACTCATCACTACGCCGGGCCGAGCACGAACGGCTGGGTCGTCGTTGCGGTCTGGGAGTCGAAGGAGATCTGGGAGAAGTTCCGCGACGAGACGCTGTTGCCCGCCTTCCAGGGAGGGGCGCCCGTGCTGCCAGGCCCACCGAAGACGACGGAGTTCGAGGTCGAGGTCGAGCTCTAGGGGGTACCTCTGCCGAGCGAAGCGGTTTGGTCTCGTCCGTTGCGGGAGCGCGACCTGCGAACGTCAACGCGCGCAAATCGCGCGAAGCGGCACCCAGCGCCGAACCCGGACTAGGACACGTAGGCCTTGCGCACCATGGCGGCCGTCCATTGGTTCGTGCCGTGTGCGGGGGGAACACCCTTGCGGTTCAGGAACTCGGCGATGTCGGCGAGGGACTTTCCCTTCGCGAGCTGCGTCCGGACTTGCGCCCGCCAGCCCCAATCCCGCTTGTTGCACCAAGAGTGGGAGAGTCGAACGTTCTCGGCGATGAACCTACCGCCATCCGATTTGAGCGTCGGGTAGTGGTCGCGCGAGGGCGTCCACTTGCTGCCCGGGGTCCCGACCGGATCGAAAGCGCCGCGCCCCTTGTGGTGGTAGCACTGCGGCATCTCGCACCTCAGGGCGAGGAGCTGGCCGCGCTCGGCCATCCGCACGAGGACATTTGCATTTTTCACGCCGAGCTCGCGGAGTTGGTCCGCGACCGATTTATCTGCCATGCGGCGATCCTGACACAACTGCTCTTGCGCTTCGGTCACTAGGCTGTCGCGCGTGACTGCGATGGTTGACTTGCGTCGTTTGCCGGCGCCAATCGTTCAGGCCGGGATGGGCGCTGTAGCCCGCCATGAGCTCGCTGCGGCTGTATCGGAGGCCGGCGGTCTGGGAACGATCGGGGGCGCTCGGGCACCGATCGCCGAGGAGCTCGCTGCCGCCCGGAGGCTCACGGGCCGACCGATCGCGGTCAACCTCGTGCTGCCGCTGCTTCGGCGGGGCGACGTGCAGGCGGCGGCGGACGCTGACGTGGTCGTCACCTTCTGGGGGAAGCCACGCAGGCTTGCCGGGGGCACGTGGGTCCACCAGTGCGGCTCAGTCGAGGAAGCAAGATCCGCGGCGGCGGCAGGAGCCGACGCGGTGATAGCCCAGGGAGTCGAGGCCGGCGGGCACGTCCGCGGTACCACCCCTGTACTCGAATTGGTCGAGCGCGTTCGGGCCGCGGTCAAGGTCCCAGTCCTGGCGGCTGGAGGGATCGTCGACCGACCAGATGTGGATCAGGCACTCGATGCCGGCGCGGTCGCCGCCGTCTTGGGCACGCGCTTCCTCCTCAGCGAGGAGAGCCGCGCGCATCCCGATTACAAGCGGCGCTGCCTGGAGGCCGACAGCACGGTGCTGACCGAGCTCTTCGGGCTTGGGTGGGCCAAGGCGCCGCATCGGGTGATCCCTAACGCTGCGACCCGCCGCTGGCTGGGCGACGAGTCGCGCGGGCCGCGCTGGATCCGCCTCGCCAACCGGCTCGCCACGCCACTTGCGGCGCGCCTCCCGCTCGCAGCCCAGGACCGCTGGCTCGCTGCCCAGCGGCCATCACTCCCCTTCCTCGCCCCGTCGATGGCCCTGGACGACGGACCGCCCAACCTGCTGGACTCCGGGCCGCTCTATGCGGGCGCCAACGTGACCCGAATATCGGACATTAGCCCAGCCGCGCAGATAGTCAACGAACTCACCCCGTAGCCAACACGACTACGAACGGGCATGCTGACGACGCCCAAAGCGACGGCCTTCCGTCATCCGATGTCCGTCGTCCGATTCGTGGCGACCCTGATTGGTCGGCGGCCAGCGAGAGACGCCCGCAAAGGACGAAGCCCGAGAGCTGCGGGCAACAGGATCCGCGCACCTGCTTTGCGGGAAAGGGAGGAGTGAAGTCTTCGACTCTGTCCTAGAGTGTCGCGTGTCCGGCGGTATCGAAAGCCCGTCGCAAATGTATTGCGCTAGCGCCACCCTAGCTACAGGCCGCCGGCCACTAAGCCGTCGCCATGACGATCTCGCAGTCGCCAGCTGTAAAGCGCGGGCCCGTCGACCTTGAGCTTCTCGATCGCATGGGCGATCGCAACGCGCTCCCTGGTGTCCTCGATCGCGTTTTTCTCCACAATCGCCCGTGGATGCCCATCTGACCAGCCAAGCGAACAGTGTCCGCGGAGCCACGATCTTTCCCCCGCCTGGCATCGCCCTTATAAGGGCGCGAGGGCCTGAATCTCTCCCCCTATACAGGTACGGCTCCCATCCCGCTACCGTTGGATCGATGGCAACTCCCAACCCGTGGCCCTCTGTCTCCTACGCGGACTGGCAGGAGACCTGCGACACGCTCCACGCCCATACGCAGGTCTTGGGGAAGCTTGCCGCGGAGCTGGCCCCACCTGAGCCGCAGCTCCAGCACGCCGCGCTGCGCTTGACCGCGCGGGGCTGGGAGACGGGACCGCTGCCGTCACCCGACGGCTCGGGCGCGCTCGTCGTCGCGCTTGACCTGCGCACGCATGAGGCCGTGGCCGAGCACAGCGATGGCCGGACCGAGAGCGTCCCGCTGACGCCGAATCGGGCGGTCGGGACCGTCACCCGCGAGCTGCTGGGGGCGGTCGGCAATCTCGTCGGCGCCGTCGAGATCGACCCGACGCCGCAGGAGGTGGCGTGGAGCGTGCCGCTCGACGAAGACGACGAGCACGCGAGCTACGACTCCGGCCAGGTCGCGTCCTACTTCGCTGCCGCCACCCAGGCAGCGCTCGTCCTGGCCGCCTTCAGGGCGCCGTTTCGTGGCCGGTCCACGCCGGTCAACGCCTGGTGGGGGTCGTTCGACCTCGCTGTGAGCCTTTTCTCCGGGTCGCCCGCCGACCCTCCGTCGGATGACTTCATCATGCGCAACTCGATGGACTCCCAAGAGGTCGCGGTGGGATGGTGGCCCGGCGATCCCAAACTGGGAAAGGCGGCGTTCTACGCTTACGCTCACCCGGCGCCAGAGGGGTTCGCCGAGGGCACTCTCTCCCCGGCATCTGCCCGCTGGGACGGTGAGCTCGGCCTCTATGTCCTCGAGTGGGACGACGTGCGCACCAGTGACGATCCGCATGCGTTCGCGCTCGAGTTCGCCCGCTCGGCGTTTCAGCACGCTTGCCTCGTATGTGGCTGGGACGAGGGGCTCGCCGCGAGCGCCGAAGGAACGCCACCACCGGTCGTATGAGGTCTAGAGCCCATCGTCTTGGCGATGGTTCCCAACAGTTAGGAGAGGGTCATTCAAGGGGTAGGTTGAAACAAACCAGCTGACTCGTGAGACGACCGAAGGGAAGGCGGCGATGACCCCACTTGACGGAACAGTTGCGTTGATCACCGGTGCCAGCAGCGGCATTGGGGAGGCGACCGCACATGCGCTGGCGAGCCGGGGTGCAAAGGTCGCGCTGGCCGCCCGACGCCTGGAGCGGCTGGAGCGACTTGCCGCCGAGATCGGCGGTCAGGGCCATACCGCTCTTTCGATCCAGGCCGACATCGCCGATCAGGCGCAGGCAATAGACGCCGTCGACCGCACGGTCGGCGAGCTGGGCCGCCTCGACATCGTCGTCAACAACGCCGGTGTGATGCTGCTCGGGCCGATCGAGGATGCATCCACCGAGGAATGGGACCGGATGATCGACCTCAACCTCAAGGGCCTGATCAACATCACCCACGCTGCCCTCCCCCATCTGCTCTCGGCCGCGGAGGATTCCGAGCGAGGCTGCGCCGACGTGGTCAACATCAGCTCCGTCGCCGGCCGTGTCGCCCGTGCCGGCTCCGGCGTCTACAACCTGACCAAGCACGGGGTCGGGGCCTTCAGCGAGTCCTTCCGCCAGGAGTTCACGGCCAGAAAAGTGAGGTCGACCTTGATCGAGCCCGGCGCCGTCGCGACCGAGCTCACCGACCACCTCCGCGACGGGGTCAGGGAGCAGGTACGCGAGAGCTTCGTCGACGTCCACACACTCGAGGCGGCCGACGTCGCCGACGCCATCGCCTACGCGGTGACCCGGCCCTGGCACGTCTCCCTCAACGAGATCCTGATCCGGCCGACCGAGCAGACGCGCTGAGTCTCGGGGGGCGCGGCCACACCACGCGATGGCCAGGTGCTCCCGACCCCGAAAGCCCTTCGATCAGTCACCGAGAGGCTTAAAGCCCCATCGTCTTGGCGATGATTTCTCGCTGGATCTCGCTGGTGCCGCCGTAGATCGTGGAGACGAGGGTGGTGCGAACGTGGCGCTCCATGTCGTACTCGGTCGCGTAGCCGTAGCCGCCCATCATCTGCATCCCTTCGAGGGAGATCTTCTTGGCGGTTTCGGTGACCTTGAGCTTCGCCATCGACGCCTCGCGGGGAAAGAGCTCGTCGGGGTTGGCGTCGACGCGGGCGGCGACGTCGTAGGTCAGCAGGCGGCTGCACTCGAGCTCGGTCGCGAGGTCGGCGAGGCGGTGTGAGATCGTCTGGAAGCTGCCGATCGGGCGGCCGAACTGTTTGCGCTCCTTGACGTAGGCGAGCGTGTCGTCCATCGCTCGCCGGGCCAGGCCCAGCGACTGCGCGGCGATGATCAGCCGCTCGACGTTGAGGCCGGCCATCAGCTGCATCCAGGCCTTGCCCTCGGTGCCGAGTAGGTTCTCCGCCGGGATATGGACGTCGTCGAAGAAGACGTCGTTGACGACGCGGCCGCCCATCGTGTCGATGCCGCGGATCTCGACCCCCTCGGTGCCTTTCGGGATGCTGATCATGCTCAGGCCCTCGTGCTTTGAGCCGCTGTCGTCGGTACGGCAGACGAGCAGGATGTGGTCGGCGACGTGAGCCTCGGAGATCCAAGTCTTCTGGCCGTTGATCGTGTAGCCACCGTTTTCGCGCACCGCCTTGCAGCGCAGCGCGCCAACGTCGGAGCCGGCTTCGGGCTCCGACATCGCGATCGCCTCGACCGCACCCTTGGCGATTCCGCCGAGGATTTCCTCCTTCTGGGCGTCGGTGCCGAAGCGCTCATACGCCCCGGCGGTGATCGCGGTGACGGAGAAGCCGGCGATCGGGATCTGCCCGTAAGCCATCTCCTCGAGCAGCAGGCAGAGGTCGACCATGCCGCCGCCCGAGCCGCCGTAGGCCTCGGGGACGGCGACGCCGAACCAGCCCAGCTCGGCGACCTTGGCGTAGAGGTCGACGTTATGCGGCTCTTTGCCGCCGTCGGTCAGCGCGTGGCGCTGCTCGCGGGTGCCGCACTCGCGGGCCGCAAGGTCGCGGATCGCGGCGACGAACGCCTCCTGCTCGGGAGTGAACGTAACTGGCATGGCCGCCTCCCTACGCGCTCGCGACGAGGGCGGCCCCGTCGGCATAGGTCTCGCCGCGCTCGGCCTTCTCGACCAGGGACACTGGTGGCTCAAAGCGCTCGCCGTATTTCTCGGCCAGCTCGCGCGCCCGGGCGACGAAGCCGGCCGCGCCGCCCTCATAGCCGTCGATGAACTGCAGCACGCCCCCGCTCCAGGCGGGGAAGCCGATCCCGAAAATCGAGCCGATATTGGCGTCGGCGACGGACTCGATCACGCCCTCGTCCATGCACTTCACCGTCTCCAGGGACTCGGCGAACATCATCCGCTCCTCGAGGTCTTTCAGCGAGATCTGCGAGGGATCCTCAACCGACGGGAAAGCCTCGGCGAGGCCCTTCCACAGTCCGGCACGCTTGCCCTCCTCGTCGTACTCGTAGAACCCCTTGCCGGCGAGGCGGCCGCCGCGGTCGAACTCGTCGAGCATGCGGTCGATCACCGTGGTCGAGGGATGGTCGGCCCAGGCGTTGCCCTCGGCTTCCATCGCGTCCTGGTACGCCTTGCGGATCTTCCGCATCAGGTTGAGGTTGAGCTCGTCGGAGAGCTGAAGCACCGGGGCCGGGTAGCCGGCCTGCGAGGAAGCCTGCTCGATCGTCGGTGCCGGAATCCCCTCGGTCAACATCGCGATGCCCTCGTTGATGAAGGTGCCGATCACGCGCGAGGTGAAGAACCCGCGCGAGTCGTTGACGACGATCGGGGTCTTGCGGATCGCCTTGGCGACGTCGAGGGCGCGGTAGAGCGTTTCCTCGCTCGTCTGCTCGCCCTTGATGATCTCCAGCAGCGGCATCTTGTCCACCGGGCTGAAGAAGTGCAGGCCGATGAAGTCGGCCGGGCGGCTGACGCCCTCGGCGAGGTCGGTGATCGGCAGGGTCGAGGTGTTGGAGCCGAGCAGCGCGCCCTCGGCGAGGTGCGGCTCGATCTCGGCGAAGACCTGGGCCTTGACCGCCGGGTCCTCGAAGACCGCCTCGATCACCAGTTCGGCGCCGGCGGCATCGGCCGCGTCGGCCGTGGGCGTGATCCGAGCCAGCAGCTCAGCGCCCTTCTCCTCGCTCATACGGCCGCGTGAGACCGCCTTCTCGACCAGGCCCTGCGAGTAGCCCTTGCCACGTTCGGCGGCTTCGAGGTCGACGTCCTTGAGCACGACCTCGATCCCGGCCTTGGCGCTGACGTAGGCGATCGCGGCGCCCATCATCCCGGCGCCGAGGACGACCATCTTCTTCGCCTCGAACGGCTCGATCTCTTCGGGCCGGTTGCGCGTCCCGTTGACCTCCTGCAGGTCGAAGAAGAAGGCCTGGATCATGTTCTTCGCGACCTGGCCGGTGGCGAGGTCGACGAAGTAGCGACCCTCGATTTCGATCGCGTTGTCGAAGTCGACCTGGGCGCCCTCGACCGCCGCCGCCATGATGTGGTGCGGGGCCGGGTAGTTGGCGCCCTTCAGCTGCTTGCGCAGGTTGGCCGGGAAGGCCGGCAGGTTCTGCGCCAGCTTCGGGTTGGACGGGGTGCCGCCGGGCATCTTGTAGCCGTCGGCGTCCCAGGGCTGGACCGCCTCGGGGTTGGCCTCGATCCAGGCCTTGGCGGCCGGGACCAGGTCGTCCACCGTCGGCACGACCTCATCGACCAGGCCCATCTCCAGCGCCTTATCGGGCCGCAGTTCTTTGCCCTGCAGCAACAGCTTCATCAGCGCGTCGGCGATACCGAACATGCGCACCGAGCGGACGACGCCGCCACCGCCCGGCAGCAGGCCGAGCTTGACCTCGGGGAAGCCGAGCTTCACCTTCGAGTTGTCGACGGCAATCCGGTGGTGGGTCGCGAGGCAGATCTCGAGGCCGCCACCGAGCGCGGCGCCGTTGATCGCCGCGACGACCGGGACGCCGAGCGTCTCCAGGCGGCGCAACTGACCCTTGACGACCTTCAGTCCCTCGGCGAGTTCGGCCGAGTGCTCCGGCCGCACCTGCTTCAGATCGTTGAGGTCGCCGCCGGCGAAGAAGGTCTTCTTGGCGGAGGTGAGGACGACGCCCTTGATCTCCTCCTTCTCGGCCTCGAGCCGCTCGACCGTCGCCCCCATCGAGGCGACGTAGGCGGCGTTCATCGTGTTCGCCGACTGGTTCGGGTCGTCGAGCGTGAGGACGACGATGCCGTCATCGCCGCGCTCGTAGCGGATCGTTGTGCTCTCCGTCATCTAGATCGCCTCCACGACGGTCGCGATTCCCATGCCACCGCCGACGCAGAGCGTCGCCAGCCCGTACTTGCCGCCGGTGCGGTGCAGCTCCTCGACCAGCGTGCCGAGGATCATGCCGCCGGTCGCGCCGAGCGGGTGGCCCATCGCGATAGCGCCGCCGTTGACGTTGACCTTCTCCATATCGAGGCCCATGTCTTTGACGAAGCGCAGGACGACGGCGGCGAATGCCTCGTTGATCTCGATCAGGTCGAGCTGGTCGACCGTGATCCCGGCCTTCTCCAGCGCCTTGCGCGAGGCGGGCGCGGGGCCGGTTAGCATGATCGTCGGGTCGGCGCCGGAGACCGCGGTGGCGAGGATGCGCGCCTTCGGCGTCATCCCCAGGTCGGCGCCGGTCTGCTCGTTGCCGATCGCCAGCAGCGAGGCGCCGTCGACGATCCCCGAAGAGTTGCCAGGCGTGTGGACGTGGTCGATCTTCTCGACCCAGTGGTACTTCTGCAGCGCCACCGCATCGAAGCCGCCCATCTCGCCCATCATCTGGAACGAGGGGTTGAGCTTGGCCAGCGTTTCGACCGTGGTGCCCGGGCGGATGAACTCGTCCTGCTCGAGGACGGCGTTTTCGTTGAGGTCCCTGACCGGCACCACGGCGCTGTCGAAGCGGCCCTCCTCGCGCGCCTTCGACGCGCGCTCCTGCGAGCGGGCGGCGTAGGAGTCGACGTCGTCGCGGCTGAAGCCCTCGACCGTGGCGATCAGGTCGGCGCTTACGCCCTGCGGGACGAAGGAGGTGTCGTAGTTGGTCTCGGGGTCGATCGCCCAGGCGCCGCCGTCAGAGCCCATCGGCACCCGCGACATCGACTCGACGCCGCCGGCAAAGACCAGGTCCTCCCAGCCGGAGGCGACCTTCTGGGCGGCGATGTTGACCGCCTCCAGGCCCGAGGCGCAGAAGCGGTTGAGCTGGACGCCGGAGACCGTGTCGGGCAGACCGGCCTTGAGCGCCGCGGTCTTGGCGATGTCCATGCCCTGGTCGCCGACCGGGGAGACGCAGCCGAGAACCACGTCGTCGATCCGGTTCGGATCGAGCTTCTCGTTGCGGACGAGCATCTCGTGCATCAAGCCGACGACGAGGTCGACAGGCTTCGTGCTGTGGAGGGATCCGTTGACCTTGCCCTTACCGCGTGGCGTGCGGATCGCGTCAAACACCAGCGCATCGGTACCTGCCATTTTCAAGCTCCTCTTGGTTCGAAGTCGGTTCGGCTGCCTATATGGAGCATAACATTCAGTCGTGAACGCAAGTTTCACTAGCATGACCCGTAGTGGCCACCGCTGAGACCCCCGCACGCCGCAGCCAGGCCGAGCGCAGCTCCGCCACCCGCGAAGCCCTGCTCGACGCCACGATCGCCTCCCTGGTCGAGGACGGCTACGCGAACGTGACGACGGCCGGCGTCGCCGAGCGCGCCGGCCTCTCCCGCGGCGCCCACCTACACCACTTCCAGACGCGGCAGGCCCTGGTCGCGGCCGCGATCGAGCGCCTGGCGCGGCGCCGCTCGGCCGAGCAACTGGCGGCGGCCGACCAGCTCCCCGAAGGCCGTGAGCGCGTCGCCGCCGGCCTCGACTTCATCTGGTCCAACTACGCGAGCCCCCTCTACCAAGCGGCGCTCGACCTCTGGACCGATGCCCGCACCGACCCCGAGCTGCGCGAAGCCCTGGTTGGCGTCGAACGCGAACTGGACCGCCAGACCCTCGAACTCGCCCGCCGCCTCTTTCCCGACCAAGCAGGCCGCCCCGACTTCGAGCGCCTGGTCGAGATGGCGGCTGCCGCTGCCCGCGGCCTCGCCCTCCTCGACACCCTCCACCCCGGCGACGACCGCAACCGCAAGCAGTGGGAGTTCTGCCGGGCAAGGCTGGTCGAGTTGTTCGCAAGCGCGGCGGAAGACAAGTAGCGAGGCCGACCAGCCTCTAGATTCGCCGGGCATGCGCATCTGGCAAGCCGACCTTCGGTACTCCGACGAGTGGATCGAGAATTTCGCCGCGCCCGTCCTGGCCGCTGAGGAGTCCGAGCGCCGCGGCCGCGAGTCGCACCAGGTCTGGAGGCGTCGCGTCGTCGCCAGAGCGGCGCTGAGGATCGCGCTCGGCCGTCATCTGGACCGCCCGCCCGGCTCGCTGGAGTTCGCGCTCGGGCCAGGCGGCAAGCCCAGGCTCGCGGGGGCCGGTGGCAACGAGGTCTTCTTCAACCTCAGCCGCAGCGGCGACCTCTGCCTGATCGCGATCTCAGATGATGGCCCCGTCGGTGTCGACGTCGAGGAGGTCCGCGACGTCCCGGAGCTGGCGGGCCTGGTCCGGTCGCGATTTGCGGCGAGCGAGGCCGCTGCAATTCTTGAGCGATCGGGGAAGGAGCGCCTGCGCGCCTTCTACAGGTGCTGGACCCGCAAGGAGGCCTGCGTGAAGGCGCTGGGAACCGAGATCTGGTCCGGCCTGGATAGCGTCGTGGTGTCGGTGGGCGATAAACCTGTCCTCCTCTCAGCACCCGGCGCGAGGGCCGATGAGTGGTCGCTCCTCGATCTGGCTCTACACGAGGGGTTCACCGGCGCCCTCGCGGTCCGTGGGGCCGTCGGGGAAGACCCGGGCCCTCCGATACGGCTCAAGTTCTAAATGGATACTCAAATGCGAGAAAACGGCGGTATGCTCGCCCAACCACCGATCGCACAGCTCGCAAGCCGGCGAACCAAAGACACAGACCGAAGATCGGCACTAGCCGTAGATGGATATGCCCCTTCGTACTGATTCGGCCCCCACCACCAAGTCGCAACTCGCTGATTTCACAGAATTCTGCGAGGGGCGAACCGGGCGCTCGTTTGCCGAGGCGCGTGAGCTCCACGCCTTCTCGGTCTCCGAGTACCGCAAGTTCTGGGACCTGTTCCTGGAGTGGGCAGACCCGCTCCGGGAAGGCAATCCGGAGCCGGTCTGCAGCGACGACCGTTGCGAGGACGCGGCCTTCTTCCCGAACCTGAGGCTGAACTACGCAGAGAACTTGCTCCGCAGCCGCTCGCCCGGAGACGACAAGCAAATCGCGGTGATCGCCCGTCACGGAACCGGGCCGGCGCAGCAAGTGCAGAGGGGAGAACTCCGCGAGCAGGTTCGAACGCTCGCCGGCCACCTGCGCTACTTGGGGGTGGAGGCGGGCGACCGCGTCGCAGCGATCGCGCCCAACAACGCCGAGGCGATCGTCGGCGGCCTCGCGGCCGCAGCGATCGGCGCCACCTTCTCCAGCGCCGCGCCGGACATGGGCGCCCCGGCGATCCTCAGCAGGTTCGAGCAGCTCTCGCCGAAGGTGCTGATGGCGAATTTCCGCGACGACGGCACCGGCACATCGTCATCACTCGCAGAGAAGGTCGAGGTGGTCGCGAAGTCGCTTCCCAGCCTGGTGGCAGTCGTGGCGCTCGACGACGGCGCCGAGGCCGATGGGATCTCGGTCCCCGTGCTCAGCCTCCCCGACCTGCTGGCATCCCCCCCGGTCACCCCGCTTGCTGACGGGTGGGAGCGCTTCCCCTTCAACCACCCCCTTTTCGTGCTCTTCACCTCGGGCACCACCGGGCCTCCGAAGTGCATCGTGCACGGCGCCGGCGGAACGCTGCTCGAGCACCTCAAGGAGCACCGCCTGCATGTGGACCTGCGGCCCGACGACAAGCTCTTCTTCCACACCACGGCGGCCTGGATGATGTGGAACTGGCAGCTCTCGGCGCTTGCCTGCGGTACCCCGATCGTCGTCTTCGACGGCAAACTCGAGGGTGCCGGCACCCTCTGGGAGATCGTCTCCGAGGAGGAGGTCACCGTCTTCGGCACCAGCCCCACCTACCTGCAGCTTTGCGAGGACAGCGGCTACTCGCCCAAGCGCGAGGCCCCGCCTAGCCGGCTTCGCTCGGTGCTATCGACCGGCTCGGTCCTACGCGACTGGCAGTTCGACTGGGTCGGCGAGGAGGTCGGTCCGGTTCCCCTGCAGTCGATCTCCGGCGGCACCGACATCGTCGGCTGCTTCGTGCTCGGGCATCCCGACCTGCCCGTTCGCCGCGGGATGATCCAGTGCCGCAGTCTCGGCCTCGACGTCCAGGCACTGGCGACGGAGACGACGCCAGCGGGCTCGGCGATCGGCGAGCTGACCTGCCGCAACCCCTTCCCCTCGCGCCCGCTGGGCCTGCTTGGAGATGCGGACGGGAGCCGCTTTCACGACGCCTACTTCGCCGCGAACGAGGGGGTCTGGACCCACGGCGACCTGATCGAGTTCGACGAGGACGGCCAGGCCCGGATCCACGGCCGCTCCGACGGTGTCCTCAACATTCACGGAGTCCGGATCGGCCCGGCCGAGATCTATCAGGCACTCCACGAGGTGCCCGAGGTCAGCGATGCGATGGCGGTTGAGCAGCAGGTCGAGAAGGGCTCCCGGCTCGTCCTCCTTGTGGTCCTGCGCAAAGGCGAGGAATTGGACGGTGCGCTCACCCTGCGCATCCGCCGGGCGATCGCCAGCCAGGCCAGCGCCCTTCACGTGCCTGAGCTCGTCGTCGCGGTCGACGAACTGCCAACCACGCACAGCGGCAAGCGCTCGGAGCGTGCCGGTCGGGACGCGGTCCACGGCCACACCGCCACGAATCGCCACGCCCTCGCCAATCCGGACTCGGTCGAGGCGATCGGGCAGGCAGTGACCCTGGCCGAGGCGGAGCGCAGCAACCGGGGAGAGCCGGCAGCGGTACCCCGGGACGCCCCTACTGTCGAGAGGCTGCGGGCGATCTGGGAAGCCGTCTTGGGGATCGAGTCGCTCGCCGATGACGACGATTTCTTCGAGGTCGGGGGAACCTCGCTGCTCGCGGTGCGGCTGTTCCACCTAATCGCCGAGCGGCTCGACAGGGAACTGGCGCTCTCGACGCTGCTCGAAGCCCCGACCATCGCCGAGCTGGCCGCGGTAGTCGACGACCCCTCCCGGCGGACCGGCCAGCTGGTACTGATGCGGCGCGGCGCCGGCGCCCCACCGCTCTTCTTCGTGCACTCGCTCTGGGGCGACGTGCTGGGAATGCGCCAGCTCGCCAAGACGATCCAGACCGACATCCCGATCTACGGCCTCAGGGCCCGCGGGCTCGAACCCGACGAAGAGCCACAGTCCAGCGTGGAGGAGATGGCGCGGACGTATGTGGACACGATCCGCGGTGTGCAGCCGCAGGGCCCCTACCGGGTGGCCGGTCACTCCTTCGGCGCACTAGTCGCCTTCGAGGTCGCGCGGCAACTGACCGAGGCGGGCGCGGAGGTCGAGTGGCTGGGCATGATCGACGGAGAGCTGAACACCGCCTGCCTCCCCCGAATGCTGCGCTGGCGATACCGAGCCGCGCTTCCTTTCCACCTGGCGCGCGCCGCGCTCGCCAACCCCCGCGGAGCCGTGCAAACGCTCTTCCGCGAGGTCATCCCGGGCCTCTGGCAGCGCACCGGCGGCAGGCGGGCCTCCCCGCGGGCGGCGATGACCGAGGAGCCCCCCGCAAGTTGGATGGAGGGAGTCGCCCCCCACTACCAGCGACTGGCCGGTACCTGCCTCGCGGCTTCCGAAGCCTTCCGGCCACGCCCATACCCGGGCGCGATTACCTATTTCGTGCCCGGGGTTCGCCGGTTTCACCTCTACGCCGATCCACTGCCGGTCTGGCGGCGCGTCGCCAAGGGCAGGCTGACCCTCAAGCGCGTCCCCGGTCCACACGTCGGCATGGTCTCCGGCGAGCGAGCCCCAATCCTCGCGCGACAGATTGACGAGTGCCTACGCGGCGGCGAGCTTCCTCTATCCCGGTGATGCTTTAGGCGGCGGCGCGCGAAGGCCGGTAGTGACAATGTCTATACCCCAGGCTCTAGACAGTCGTTGCTATGCAGGTGCGCGTCTACATCAAACCCGGCCTGACTTAAGACTGGTTACAGTTCAACTGCCGCTTCTTCGTATTGCACACGGAACGGTTCGTGCCGGCCAAACCGTTCGATCAACAGTGCCCTCAACTGTTCGACGTGTTCAGTGCCAACGGTCACAAGGTTGGCTTTAATATCTTCTCCGGTGCTGTTCACTAGTTCTTCGTAGCCGCCTCGCCGCGCAGCCCTCCAGATTTGTTCGTCGAGACCTTCAAGCCTGATCTGTGAATACTTAGGAGGCTTGGCAAAGCCTACGAACCGCTCTGGCGCGCACAGACCATCCCACTGATGTATCTCCCGAATGCGCGCCGATTGCCGCTTGGTAAAGCCGATGACATAGTACCCATCACGGCGTGTTCCTTGCAAATACATGCCAGCGAAAGTCCCTTTAGCGTGCGCCCTGATCCAGCGATCCATCGCGTAACCGTCATGAAGCGATGCGTCAGTTGGATACTGGTTCCTGCTCGTCCCCTTACATGCAGGTGCCGTAGATCGCCAGGTAGTAGTCGGGCTCCTCAGTGACTTGGGCGAGACCCTATCGCCACCGCCCTTTGCCACCCCCCCAACTAAGAGCGCCACTGTCGCGCAAAGCACGAATCCTATGTACAAGCTCTTAAGGCGCAAAACGTAGGTGCATCGGAGCCATGCCTGTATGCGTCAATATACCTTTATCTTGCGGATTGCCTTTGCCCGGCAATAGGGGCGCAACGCAGGTCTGGGCGAAGGTTTCGTCTGCAATTTTATTGCACCCTCTCGAAGCCAGGCCAACCGCAGTATTGGTTCCTTCGATCCACACTGGCCCTCCGCTATCTCCCTTCATAGACTGTGCGTGGAAGCACATCTCCCACTCGTGGCGACCTAGGGGATCGAAATATTTTCTCATCCAAAGAATTTTACCGCACTCCCTTCCTGCGCTTCGCTGGCCTGAGTGACACAGCCATGTGCCTACTTTTGGCATCGGTGTTGCGTCTTTCACCGCGACAGAAGCGCCACCTCCAATGTTAATGTGGTCAGGCGCCAAGAGCATCGCTTTCGCCAAGATTGCCTCACCATCTGCCGACCAGTTCGGTGCAGTGGGCTCGCGCCCCGACAAGAACGCGAATCCTAGGTTCTGGATGTCGCTGCCTCCTTCATTTTCCCGATACAGAGTTTCCCCTGGTTCGGCACAATGCGCCGCAGTCAGTATAAAGGGCTCCTCTTTACCATTGCTGAGTCGCCGATCCACTGCCGATCTGGCGACGCGTCGCGGCGAATGGCCTGACCCTCCTACAAATACCCGGCCCACACGTAGGCATGGTCTCCGGGGAGCGAGCCCCGATCCTCGCGCGACAGATCGATGAGTGCCTGCGCGGCGGCGAGCCTTCTAGCCCCTAACCCTGAATTTCCGCGGAGAATTCGGGTCCGGCCAAGGCCACTTCGCCGCGACCGAGGAAATCGCCGATAAGCGATCCTGACCAAGAGCCTTTCGAACCATTGGTTCTCTGGAAGGTGGCGGTCCCTTTGAAGGGCGCCGGAGGCGCGATGGTCGCAGATTCGATGTGGTTCTTCTTCCCGGTTGAGGCAAATGCATCAGCTTCAGTGCTGACGCTGATCGAGCGATCTATGAACAGTCTTCGGCCACGCAATTCCAAAAGCGAAGCGGTGAAGACGGCTGTATCGAACTTGGGGTAAGTGCTCGACGTGACTTTGAAAGCAGCAAAAGTAGCACCACTCGCTTGAGAGTCAGCGTGGAGGAACGTCACCCGGAGGTTAGGATGACCCTCTTCGGTTCCAGGTAGGCTGCATGTCCGTTTCGGCGTCTTGATGACCTTACCTCTGGCACGAGACGCGTGAACGGTCGTGTATGCCTGCTCTCCTTCGAATTCGACCCTTCCGACCCAGTGCCCACGGTCAACGACTTCGCCTTTCCCGTGGCAGTTTTTGGCCGTCTGAAGAACTCGCCTAGGGCCATTGGCGGAATGAAACCGCACCGAGACGCGTCCGAGCTGACCAAACCTCGCCTTGATTCTCGTCGGCGAGACGAAACCGCGCGTCGAATAGGAAGCTGACGATCCGCCATGTCTTGCCGTTAGCGAAACATCTCCTCCATTACCAAGGACGGAGATCGAGTAGCCGTTGGAGCCCTTGAGCCAGAATTCCATCGTTTGGCTTGGCTCGATCACGAAGTTGCCGCCCTTGGCGATCGCCGCACTAGGCGAAGCGAAAAGAAAAATAACCACTCCGACACCCGATACCGCCGCCCAAATTCTCATTCTCATAACGACCAGACTATTGGATATCGGCGGTTAAGGTCCTGAGTGTCGGGGCCTCGCAGCTGTCAGCCTAAGCGCCTGCCGCCACTGTATTGCTGGAAAAATATAGCCGAGTGACAGGGAGCAAAAGGAGCAGTAGACCAATCAGGCTCAAGGCGACACCCTGCCATTTAAGGGAACCCAAAATCAGGTAAGGAATAAGGCCCAGAACGTAGATTCCAACGGTGACAATCCAGACCCAGCGCACACCTTTGAGTAGGAAATAGAGCACGCGAGAATGACGAAGGGGTATAGCGCCTTTGCCGGAATCGGTCCGTGAGCTTTGACCTCGATCAACATGCCACAAGCCTACTAGCGAGCGCCAGCATTTTCCAAGACGAGCGGAACTTCATTCGGATAGCGGGACCCCAACCGACAGGTCGACGCAGCCGAGTTCACCCTTTTCGTAGCGTTTGAGACATCCGATGGCACCGAGGTACCAAGTTGCGTGTGTGAGAAACCAGCGTCTACCGAACTATGGATAAAAGCAAGAAGTGTGACCGTGGTCCCCTCACCATTGCGGCCCGAGACCGGCCTTTCTAGTCTTTCCTGCGCCCCCACAGCAGCTTGGTTGGCCACATCCCGCTGGTAACCAAGGCGCAGGCCGACACGAAGACGCCGACCGCCGCGTCATGGAATTCTCCCTGAATCAGGGACATGACACTCAGAATCAGAGTAACGGCTGCAGCCACCAGCGCAACTTTCTGAAGCAACTTCATCGACCGTTCATTATTGCAGGAAATTTCGCAACTACGGAGTTTCGTGATGTCGGGTTGCTCAGCAAATCCCGGCCTTATGAGCGGCGTAAAAACCTGTGCCGATGATACCGAGAGCGGCTCCAAATCCTTCGAGCGTCTTGCCGACCGCTTGCTCTCCCGGACTCCCACCCATTAGCCCTTTTCCAGTCCCCCAAGCAAGAGTCCCTGCTGCCCCTAGAGCCCCTCCTGCGTCCCTGCACGACTCGTGGAAAAGGCCGCTCTCGGCACCCTGAATCTTCCGCAACGCGCTGTTAACCTTTTCTTCCCAAGGCAACGTAATTGCGATTGGTCCGACGTGGGTCGTAGAAGTGTTAGCACCCTTTCGCGCTCTATTTTTCCGAATTTTCCGCATGCGCGCCTTAATATTACCTGTCATACGATTTATCTCGGCCGTCGCCCTTTTGCGGGCAGCTGCACACGCTTTTTTCGTCGAGCAGGTCCCTTCCAGGTCGAACCCGTTGACCGGATCTTGATCGGCATAGTCATAGGCATTGGCTGAGCCACCAGGAACCGGATCAGGCGTAATGAAGCGGCCCAGCGCCGGCACATAGCTCCGCACCCCCATCTGAATCACCCCAGACGGCATTTCAGCCCGCCGCTGTTTCCCGCCGAGCCATCCATACCTACCGGCCGAGCCTTTGGTCGGATTACCGAACTCGTCGAATTGGAAGGTGGCGGTCGGTTCGGTGGCCGATTTACTGAGGCTGGCGGTCGCTACGACGTCTCCATGAAGGTCAGTTAGCTGCAACACGGCTTCTTTGCCGTTTTCCTGGATAGCGCCTAGCCCGCCAAGGCCACCGATGTAGCGGGTCCAGCTGCTGCCCCGTTCGGTCCAGGCGGGCGAATCAGACGGACCGGTGTAGTGGAAGGTTTCTGCTCCTCCCAGCGAGCCGCCCATCTGAATTCGCTGGCGTTGGCGGGATTCGGAGTCGAGCTGGAACGTATTGGTGATTTCGCCTTGCGATTGGCTCGCGACCATTTCGTTACCGTAGAAGCTGGTCGTGAGAGTACTTCCACCGGCGTATTGGCTCGGCAGTTTGGTGATGCGCCCGAAACTGTCGTAGGCGATGCCTTCTCCGATCAGCCGATCGGCCGCGTCGTAGCTGTATTTCTGCGTTGTCCCCGTCGATTTGGTGTCGCAGGCGCCGCCGGCGCCAGGTTCGCGCGTGACCATCGCCGTGCGGTTGGAATCGGCATCGAAGCTGTAGGAGCGTGTCGTGCAGCCGCTGCCCTGGGGCGTTTCCTCAGCCAGGGTCAGCCTGCCTGCCTTGTCGTAGGTATAGGTCTCGCTGGAGAGCGTGCTGGTCTGGTGGAGGATCTGACCTTGCGCCGAGCGTTCGGCGGCGAATTCGAGCCAGGTGCATTTGCTCGAGCAGCCGCTGAGCTTGGTGTATTTGAGGCCGGTCGCCGCGCCCGTAGCGTCGTAGGTCGCCTGGACGGTGAGGCCGTTGGGCAGGAGCTCTTCGGTCATCGCGCCTTCGGCGTTGTAGGTGGCCGAGAAGATGCCGGCCGCCGAGTCTTCGAGTTCGGCCAGAACGCCCGATTCCGGGTCATAGCGCATCGCCTGCATCCCCTTGCCGTCGCTGGTCAGGACCGGGCGGCCGAGCTGGTCGTATTCGGTCGTGGAGACATTGCCGTCGGCATCGACGTATTCGACTGGCCGTCCCAGGGCATCATATTTCGTGGCCGTTTCCTGGCTATCGAATGAGCCTTTGGACGCCCACTCCTGCACCCGGTTGTTGCCCGCATCGGCGGCCCAGAGGTTGCCTTTGGAGTCGAGGAAGAGCCCGGAGGGGCTGGAGAGCGTGAACTGGCCGAAGCCCGAGCCCCCTTCGCCGAATTTGGCCAGGTATTTGCCGGTCGAGTCGAATTCCTCGATCCGGTTGTTGTTTTGGTCGCCGACCCAGACGTTTCCTTCGGCGTTTGCCTCGATCGCGTCGGGGGCTTTGAATTCACCGTTGCCGGTGCCTTCTTTGCCGACGGCAGTGGTGTATTTGTAGCCAGTCGTGAACTCCTCGATACGGTTGTTGCCCGTGTCGGCGACCCAAAGGTGGCCGCTACCGGCGGCTGTGTAGGCGATCGCGGTCGGTTCTTTCAGCTGGCCCGCCCCCGTTCCGGTGGAGCCAAATTTCGCCAGCAGTTCGGCCTGAGGGCTGAACTTCTCGACCCGGTTGTTGGCCCGCTCGACAACGAACATGTTCTGGCTGCCGGTCGTCGCGATCCCGATCGGTTCGGCGATTTCGCCTTCGGCGCTCCCGCCCGAGCCGGCCTGGCAGGTGTTGCCCGAGGAGGCCGTGCAGCGGTTCTTTTCCAGCGCCGTCCCGCCCGATTCGACCTTGGTTTTGTTGACGTTGGTGCCGATCACCTCGACGAATTCGCCCGCTTCGTTGAACTGCGCCACCCTGTTGTTGGCGGTGTCGGTGACGTCGATCTTGCCCGCCGAGTCGATCGCGATGGCCGAGGGCGATTTGAGCTGTCCGCCCGCCGAGCCTTTGGAGCCGGCCGAGAGCAGGAATTTGCCCGCGGCGTTGAACTTCTCGATGCGGTTGTTTTCCCTGTCGATGACCCAGAAGCTGCCGCTGGCGTCGATCGTTACGTCGGCGGGATGAGAGAGCTGGCCTTCGCCGCTGCCCATCGAGCCAAAGGCAGCGGTATAAGTGTGGCCGCCTTCGCATTCGCTTTCGCAGACGAAGTGTTGGCCGGTCGGTAGGCCCAGGGACGAGCTGTAGGTGGTTTCGACCTTGGGTACCGTTGTGCCGCCGCCGATTACCTGGCGGGTCGTTTCGCGTCCTGCCGCGTCATAGGTCGTGATCGTTTTGCGGGTGGTTTCTTCTTTGCCTCCCGGGCTTTCAATCGTTTCCGTGGGCTCGCCGAGCTGGTTGTAGGAGGGGTAGCGAGTGACGAGCAGTTCGGGCTGTCCTTTGCTTTCAGGCTGTTGAGCCGGTGTCACTCTGCAAGGCAGGCTGGCATAGTCAGGACGGAGACCGCAAGGGGGATAGACCAGGTTTTGGCCCGCCGTCCAGTAGATCGTTTTCGTCGTATGCGCGTCGCCGCCTTCGGGTTTGGCCGGCAGGCTCGTTTCGATCGGTAGCCCGCTTGTCGAGTCGTACGCAACCCGGCTATGGAGATTTAGGCCGCTGGGATCGACGATAGTTTCCGCCGGCAAGCGAAGTTCCCAGTTGTATTTGGTTTCGGTGACGCGTGGTTCGAGATCGCCTTTGCCCGCGACTTCCGCGCTGACCGTTTCCTTGGTCGGCAGGTGCGGCCAGAGTTCCCCGGCTTTGGGTTCGGGCGCCCCTTTGTCGTATTCGACCACGGTGTGCGTACGTCCTTCGGCGGTTTCGCCCGATTCGAGGCGTATTTTGTGAAGCGGGCCCCACGATTCGAGCATCTCGGTTCCGTCCGCCGAGTAGGTTGAATGAGAGTCGAGTTCGTGCGAGCGGGCAACGGGATTTTCCGACGCAAGCGCAAGCAGGCGGTTCTGCGCGCTGAGAGATCTGACCACGTTGCCATGCGGATCGGTTTCGCTTGTCGTAATCGAGTCGCCTTCGACCCCGGGAGGCGACGGAGAGGCGGTGTTGACTTCATAGCCATCGGGGTCCATGTAGCTGACAGCCGCATAGGAGTAATCGCTCGGCGGGTCGCTGGGTTCGTGGCCGGGAGGGAAGATCGCGGTGGCGTTGACCGGATAGTCCGTTTGCCCCCATGCGGCAATGCTTTCGGGGCTCATGTCATAAGGCGCGCCTTCGCCGCTGATCGGCACTTCGTAGGCGATCGTCGTTGTCGCCACCGACGGGCTTTCGAGCAAGGTGGCCCGGCTGACGCTCTTTAGCTTTCCGTCCGAAGGCGATTTGTGGTCGTAGTAGGCGAATTCCCACGGTTTTTCGCCCGGCGGGGTGAGACTCGTTAGTTCCGCGTATTCCCCGTAGTAGGTATATTTTTCTTTCAGTGCTGGAGATATCCGCGGATCCCACTCCGCGGCCAGGCTATGTTTTTTGTTGTATTCGTATTCGGCCACAACCTGGGAATTGGATCCGGTCGCGTTGTAGTAGGTGATTGATGCAAGCCGGTCATAGCCCGAGAATTCAGGGTCTTTCGTGTACTGAAAAGTGAGCGTGCGGCAACCTGGCGTCGTCAGCGCGTAGTTGCTGCCTCCGGAGACCTCTTCACAGGTCACCCCGGGGGCACTGGGGGCGATCATCATCTTCAGAACTTGGTGTCCGTCGAATGCGCCGTAGACCATCCGAGCGCTTTTGGGGCTCGCCTGGAACGAGACGGAGATTGGCAGGTATTCGCCGACGTAGCCCGATATACCCCCTTCGAAGACAGTTTTTGTTCCTTCGGATTCGGTCAGGACAAGGGTATTTTCACCGGCTTTGGTCAGCGAATATTCTTTTGCTTCTTCGGGGGCGACGTAGACTCCGCTCACCAGTTCGAAGGTGATCCCCCCGCCTTCGTTGTCGAGCACTTCGGCCCAGTCAGCCGCGGGGATTTCTTCTTCGGCCATCCATTTTTCGCATACTTTTTTGCCGCCTTCGGTCCAGCATTCTTCTTCGTAGACGGGCGGGACGGCGTCTTCGTGGCGGGTCACGACCTTGACCCATCCATTGCCTTCGGAAGCTTGTTCGACGGGAACCGAGGGCTGCCAGCTGTAGCCGAGCACCTGAGATTTCCCCTCTTCCAAGCGCTCAGTCAGCGTGGATTCGTAGGTCCTTGCGAATTCGAGGTTCGCTTCGTAGCCAGGTACCGGGATCGAGACATCGACCTGGTTGATCGTGAAGCTTCCATTCAGCATGTCGATGCTCGCCGGGCCGACCGTTTCGACCGCGTCGGTCGGCGCGCCTTGGCCCTTGGTGTCGAATTCGACGGCCACGGGCTGGCTCGCGCCGGCAGCTTTTTCTCCTCCGTCAAAGACAGCGCGGAACTTGAGTTCTTCTTCCGCGGCACCAAGCTTTTTTTCGTCTTCCGCATAGCGCTTCAAGTCGACGAACACAGATGAGGTTTCGCCGGGGTTTTTGCTCGCCGCTATCGGCCAGGACACTTCGTTACCCTGCGTGTCGAAGACGTATTTCGCGGGGATCGTTTCGAACGTCTGTGTCGATCCCGAGAATCGCGCCTGGAAGGTGACACCGGTGACGCCCCCGCCTTCGGGCGCTTCGCCCCACTTCGCCTTCAGCGTGTAATAGCTCGAAGAGGCGTGTCCTTCTTCGGGTGAGACGAGCTGGCTGGCGCTCGGCGCGTCGGGGTAAATGCCGAGGTTGAACCGCCATTTCGCCGGGGTCGGGTCGGCGGTGCCTTCGGAGACGGCGCGGGCTTCGAAGGTGTGCCAGCCTTCAGCGCCTTTGCCGAGTTTTTCGGCCAGCGGGTAGGGGGACGTGCAGGCCGCGAATTTGGCCCCGTCGAGCGAGCATTCGAAGGTCGAGCCGGATTTGTCGGAGCTGAATTCGATGTTCGGCTCTTCGTGGGAGGTGTAGGTGGGGGTCGGCGAGGTGATCGTCGTTTGGGGGGCGTTGTAGACAACCGAGAGGTAGGGCCTCAGTTCTTTGTTTTCCGCGGCGCTCGAGTTGAATTTGTCCTGGCGGGCGGTGCAGCTCGTTTCCCCGCAGGTACGCACTTTGTCGTCGATCAGCTTCATCATCGCCGGCAGGTTTTCTTTGGCTTTGGCGTATTCTTCGACGGTCTGCGTGGGCAGTGCGAATTCCCACCAGCCAGACTGTGAGCCGCGCTGGGCGGTCAGGACCTGGCCGAGGCTTTCGGAGTAGTCGCCGCCTTCGGTTGCCCAAAGGTGTTCGGCGTCGTAGCGAGACCAGGAGCCCTGCCAGGTCCAAGGCTTGGTGACCTTGCGCAGCTCGATGCCTTCCGTGTTTTTGGCCGATTCGGTTGCGTAGGCGTGGAAGCTGGCGGCGTTAACGGTGGCGGTGGAGGGAATCGCCGAGGTTTCCAGGTAGAGCAGCGTGCGCCACCAGCTGTCTTCAGCGCTTTTCAGCTGGGGCGTGTAGCCGACCAGGAGGTTGTTGCGGCCCCAGGAGGCGCAGTCGATCCAGCCCGTTTGGCCCGTTTTGCCGCCGATTACGCAGTCCATAGAGGGCCCTACGGTCATCGTCGGGTCGATCTTTACCGGCCAGACCCGGTCGGGCTGGGAGAGCCAGTCGTCATCGGGCTGGACGGTGAGCCGCCAGCGACCTTCTTGTTCCTTGCCGAGCTCGTAGTGGATCGCGTTCGAGACGGCAGGCTGGCCCGGGGCGCTATCCGACATCACGGGCGGCGGCAGGGTGACGATCACGCGGCCTTCGGGGTCGCGGAACTCGATTGCCCCGTCGGATTCGAGGCTCGGGGTGAGGCCGCTTGAGGCGCTCAGGTCAAAGGCGAAACTGGCGGACTGGGACGGATCGGCGACCTCGATGCTCTCCTTGATGCCATTAGCCAGGCCGTTGAGTTCGAAGCTGGTTTCGCCGGATGTCGATTCGTAGCTGGCGGTGCCGTCTTCCAGCTGCGCTTCTTTGGTGTCGAGTCCGAGCAGTTCGGCCGAGACCCAGTGCCCTTCGGTCGAAAGTCGAACCGGTTCTTCGCCGAGGCGTTCGGGAAGGCTGATGTCGAAGGCGTTGGACCCGTTGCTGATGCCGCCCCCTTCGACTTCTTCGAGCTGATCGCCAATCGGCTTCCATGCGCCGCTTGCGTCGCGGTAGTTGACAGGGTTGGCGAAGATCCTGGTTTCCAGGAAGCCATCGGGGAGTTCGAATGTCTGCGAGGTGGCGGTGCGCTGCGACGCCACTTCTACGACTTGGGCGCTCGGGGTGGAGTCGGCAGCTGGCCCGCTCGATTCGTCTTGGGCTGCAAGCGCTACGCCACAGCCCAGTGCGAGCAGCGTCACCACCATCGCCACAACCAACCTCATCCCCTGCATTTAACGCCTCCCCCTTCACGGTCTCGATGACTATCGAACCAGCCGGTAGCTAATTAAAAAATGAGAAGTCTATTTTGGAAAGGGCGCGAGTGTATACCACGTTTTGGCGGAAGAAATGGTGGATTTTTTTTCAGTGTGAATTTCCAGGTTTAATGGCCAAACGTCCACGGGTCTATGGCTGAGCGAAAGCACCAATCGCACAAGGCGCGACGCGAAAGTGGGCTAGCGGCCGATGCCGAGAGACCGGACTGCCGCGCGCCGGGCACCTTGCTTGTCAGCGGCGCCGGACCGTGTGAACCTGTAATCGTCGAGGTCGAAGTGGGCGCTTCGCCAGGCAACCTCTAGCGTCGGCGAGGCACGAAACGGCGCGTCGCCGTGGGAGTCAAAGTAGTAGCTGTTGGCCGTTGCGCAGGTGCCGGAGAAGAACACCTGGCGGTCGCGGCGGCCGAGCATCTTCTCGAAGTAGCGCTGGTTGGCCTCGCGGGTGACCTCTACCGACGTGGAGCCGCTGCTGCGGGCGCGGCGCAGGCAGCGGACTATGTGACGGGCCTGGTTCTCGATCAGGGTGAAGTAGCTGGCGCCGTTGAAGCCGTAGGGGCCGAGGATCATGAACATATTCGGGAAGCCGGGGACGCTCACACCCTCGTAGGCCTGGAAGCGATTTGCGTCCCACCACTGCCCGAGCTCGACTCCATCGCTGCCTCGAACCGGGTAGGGCGGCATGTTGCCTTTGTCGAAGACCTGGAACCCGGTCGCCAAGATCAGGACGTCGACCTTGTGCTCGGCGGCTTCGGTACGCACACCGGTCGGCACGATCTCCTCGATCGGGCTCGTCTCCAGATGGACGTTGGGACGATTGAAGGCGGGCAGGTACTCATTCGAGAAGCTGGGCCGCTTGCAGCCGAGCCCGTAGCGAGGCGTCAGCTTCTCCCGCACTGCCGGGTCGCGCACCTGGCGCAGGTGCCTCAGCCCGGCGCGTTCTCCTGCCTTGGCGATTGGCAGGACGCCGTGAAAGTGAGCCGGCAGCGGAAAGTTGAGCTCTACGTAGAGCTGACTCAGGACGCGCGCCACGGCCTGCGCTCCCGGAACCCGGGTAAGCAGCTGGCGGAGGCTCGGGCCGATCCGCGCGTCGGGCTTGGGCAGGCACCAGATCGGGGTGCGCTGCAGCACGGTCAGCTTCTCGACTTCAGGCGCGATCGAGGGGATGACCTGGACGGCGGAGGCACCGGTGCCGACGATCGCCACCCTGCGCCCGCGCAGGTCCTCGTCGTGGTCCCAGCGCGCCGTGTGCATCACCGTGCCGGCGAAGGAGTCGAGCCCGGGGATGTCGGGCGGCTTGGGCTGGGTGAAGACACCGGTCGCGCCGACCATGAACCGCGCGGTGACTGTCCTCCCGTCAGCGGTCGACAGACGCCAGAAGTGGTTCTCCCCGTCGAACTCCGCACCGGTGATCTTCGTGTTTAGCCGGATCCGGGAGCGCAACTCGTAGGCATCGACGCAGTGCTCGGCGTAGCCCTTCAGCTCCCGGCCCGGTGCGTACACCCGCGACCAGTCGGAGCGCTGCTCGAAGGAGAACTGATAGCTGAACGAGGGGATGTCGACGCCGATGCCGGGATAGGTGTTCCAGTGCCAGGCGCCGCCGACCCCGTCGCCGGCCTCGAGCACGACCCAGTCGTCTATTCCCGCCTGGTCGAGCTTGATCGCGGTGCCGATGCCAGAGAACCCCGCGCCAATCACGGCCACGTCGTGGTCGGGTCGCATGCCGCCAGAATAGGCCCAAATACGATCCTCGCCCCATCGCGTGGGCTAGGCTCAGGCCGTCCCCGATCAGATCGAAGGTCTCGCATGGAAAAGCACCTCTCCCCCGATCAAGCGGCGATGCTCTACGGCAATCGCTTCCTCACCGAAGACGCCCCCGACGGGCCCTTCCCGGCGAGCGGCATGTCGGCGCTCGACGCAATGCGCCTCGTCGGCGAGGAACTGGCGCTGGAGGGCGACCCAAACCGCAACCTTGCGACCTTCGTCACCACCTGGATGGAGCCCGAGGCACAGCGGCTGATCGGCGACAACCTCTACCGCAACTTCATCGACCACGCCGAGTATCCGATCTCGGCCGAGGTCGAGCAGCGCTGCATCCGCATGCTGGCCGACCTTTACCACGCTCCCGGCGAGACGACCGGCGCCCGCACCCAAGGCTCCTCGGAGGCGATCATGCTCGGTGCCCTCTCGCTGAAGTGGAAGTGGAAGGAGCGCCGCGAAGCCGCGTCGAAACCAATCGAGAAACCGAACCTGGTCTTCGGCGGCGACGTGCACGTGGTCTGGGAGAAGTTCTGCCGTTACTTCGACGTCGAGCCGCGGATCGTGCCGCTGCAGGACGGCAAGTATACGATCGGGCCCGAGGACGTGGCGCCCCACGTCGACGAGAACACGATCGGCGTCGCCGCCGTGCTCGGCACCACCTTCACCGGCCACATGGACGACATCGTCGGCATCAACAAGCTCCTGGTCGACCTCAAGGGTGACAAAGGTCTTGACGTACCGCTCCACGTCGACGGCGCCAGCGGTGGCTTCGTCTGGCCCTTCCTCTACCCCGACTCCGAGTGGGACTTCCGGCTCGAGCAGGTGCGCTCGATCAACGTCTCCGGGCACAAGTTCGGGCTCGTCTACCCCGGCGTCGGCTGGCTCGTCTTCCGCGAGAAGAGCGACCTGGCCGAGGACCTCGTCTTCTACGAGAACTACCTCGGGAAAACGGACGCGACCTTCACCCTCAACTTCTCCACCGGCGCCTCGATGGTGCTCGCCCAGTACTACAACTTCGTCCGCTACGGGCGCGAGGGATATGCCTACATCATGAAGGCGATGCAGTCCAACGCCCGCGCCCTGGCCGACAAACTCAAGGCCACCGGCGAATTCGAGCTGATCGGCGACGGCGAGGAGCAGCTACCCCTGGTCGCCTTCAAGCTCGCCGGCGAAAAGAACTACGACGAGTTCGACCTCTCCTGGCAGCTCTCGGCCGAGCGCGGCTGGATGCTCCCCGCCTACACCATGCCGCCCAACGCCGAAGACGTGAAAGTCCTGCGCGCGCTGGTCAAGCAGACGCTCAGCCGCGAGCAGGTCGACCGGCTCGCCGAGGACATCGCCACGGCCTGCGCGACACTGGAGAAGAAGGGCGGCGCCCACCCCACCGAGCGCAAGCAGGTAAAGACGGGCACCGGGTACTGAGCCTGCGGGCTTGACGAAGTCTTTACCCGATGTTCACCTGTCGCCAAGCTACGGCAGCCACCCTCGGGGTACCCAACAAGGAGGCATCCTCATGCCACAGATACTTGTAGTGACCGACCCTGCCGAGCGGGATGCGAGCACCGTCGTGTATCGAGAGCGGATCAGCACCAGCGATCTCGAGTCCGACCACTTTTCCGGTCAGCTTGTTGAGCGAGTCGGCTGGGCGGTCGTAGACGCCGACCAGATCGAGCACGCGGACGGCACACCCACCCCACCCTGAGTGCAACTGCGGTTGACTTCGCCCCGCCGCATTCCGCGGCGGGGCGAAGCGGGCGTGCTCAGGCCTGTTCTTCCTGCTGTTCTTTCTTCAACTTGGCCGCGCCGCTCACGCAACGCGAGAATGGGGTGCCTTTCTCGCCTTTGACGTGTTTCCTGCTCATTTCCTTGCAAGCTTTGGCGGGGGTGATCTTTTCGTTGTTGGCGACCTTCGCCATCGCGGTCACGCACTGACTAAACGGGGTGCCCTTCTCACCTTTGACGTGTTTTTTGCTCTGTTCTTTGCAGTGGACGCCGTAGGCCTTCGCCTTTTCCGGGGTGCTCGCACCCGGTCCCGGAGTTTTGTCTGGGGCCGGCGTGTATTTCGGGCCGTTGCTGTTGCCGTTGCCCTGGCCAGGATTGGTGGGCTGGCTGGCAATGGCCATCGCGGGCGCCGTCGCGAGGGCGAGCGCGCCGAGGACCACGGCAAACTTCGTCTGGAGCTTCATCGCGTCTCCTTCGTGTCATGCACCCCGCCTCGGGGCGCCTTTGCTTTCGTGGTGCTGAAACGGGGACTGACAGCGCCCGTCAGGCCCATTCCCAGAGAGGTAGCCCCGTCTTGGCCGGATGTTCTATTCGGGGGAGGCTTCTTCGCCACCCGCGGCCGGTTTGTTCGCGTTCCCCTGCGGCTCGGCTTCGGAGGCAGGTTTTTCGGGCGGCAGAGGCGGCGAGGTCCCTTTTTCGGGGCTGGGACTCGAGGGGTGCGGCGGCTTGGCCGGGTGCGCGGGATGTGGCTTTTGAACGTGCCCGTGGCCGCCGGCCTTGTGGGCGGCGGCTGTCTGCTGCCCATGCGTCGAGGCGCTCGGATGCTGCTTTTCGTGCCCTCTTCCATGCGGGTGGGAGAGGGGGCTGGAGCCTGCGGACTGGTTCTGGCTGCCAGCGGTGTCCGATGTCTGACCGGGCTTGGCCGCATGCCCCGCTGAGGCTTTGGTTCCCCTCGCCGGCCCTCCCACGTCGCCGGCTGCAGAGGCTCCCGCAGCCTGGCCGCTTCCAACCGAGGCGGGGCTTGCGGCTCCGGCTTGTTCTGCCTGTTCCGACCGCGACGCCTGCGGGCCGCCGCCCGACAGCCCAATGTCAACCAGGCCGCCCCGGTCCGCGGCGCCGACCCCGATCGCCGCCACCACGGCGACGGTCGCGGCACCCTTCAGCGCCGCTGAGGTGCCAAGCGTCTTGGCCGCGCCGCCGCTAAGCACCCCCGCAAGGCTGCCGCCCCCGCCGTGACCGCCCAGCAGGCTGTGCAGAAGACCAGAGGCGGCAACCGCCGGCAGCGGTGCCAGCGCAGCGAGATCCCGCTCGCGCCCCCCGATTTCCTCACGGAAGCTGCGACAACTTGGACAGGTCCGCAGGTGGGCGCGAACGTCGCGGCGGCGGGCGACGCGGCCGTCGCCATCAGAGAGCACTTTGGTCACTGTCGCGCAACTCATCGCCCTGCCCTCATCCATCTGGCGCAGGCTCAGCCGCGCCTCGTAGAGGGTTTGGCGAACCACCGTGGCAGAGGTGCCGAGGGCGGCTCCGATCTCGGCAAAGTCGAGACCCGCGAGCTCGCGCATGACCAGGGCGCCCCGCTGACGCTCGGGGAGCTGGTCGAGGTCGATGATCAGCCGCCGCAGCCGATCTCTGCTCGCTGCATCCTCCGCCAAGCCGGCGCCAGGAGAGGCCAGTTCCATGTCGAGCGGTCGCGTTTCGCGGCGACGGCGAAGCAACTCGATCGACTCGTTGTGGGCAATGCGGTAGAGCCACGGCTTCAACTCGAGCTTCCGCTCCTCGCCCGGCAGTGCCCGCAGCACCTTGACCATCGTGTTCTGCAGTGCATCCTGAGCATCCTGGGTGTCGCCGACGATCGCCAGGCAGTAGCGGTACAGGCGCTGGTGATAGCGGTCGAAGATCGCCGCAAAGGCGCGCTCGTCGCCCCCAGCTGCCCGCCGGGTGAGCCAATCGTCGGAGAGCAGGCGCGTCACCCCCGCGCCAGAGGCGCGCGGGCTCGTGGTGGCCGCCTCGCTCACGTTCTACTGTCTGCATGGGATGCCATTCGTTCAAGGTTAGGGTTAGGAACCGACTCGCTCAATCCCTAAACGGCCACGTTGCCCTGCCGTCAGTGCCTACCGGCGCCCCGCACCCGAGATAGGTCCTGACGAACAGAGGTGCGCGACGTTTTCAAATTAAGCCCGCACACGGGGAAAAAGCCGTCGAGAGGGAGAACCTAAGCGTGATGACTATTGCCGGCTCAATCTTCCTGGTCGCGGTCGGGGCAATCCTCTATTTCGCTACCAACCTGCACCTCGCCCACGTCAGCATCGACACCGTCGGCTTGATCCTGATGATCGCCGGCCTGGCCGGCTTGGTTTTGGGCTTCGTCCAGCAGGGAATATGGTCGAGACGGGTGAGGCGCGATGTCACTGTCGAAGACCGTAGAGATCCCAGGCAACCGCCTTACTAGAGAGGAACCACATGTCCACTTTGCTGATTGTGATCATCGTCGTAGCTGTCGTCGTCGTGCTGGGGCTCCTGATCTGGGCGGCCTCTCGGCGTGCACACACCAGAGAGATCGGTGAGGCCCAAGTCGAGGCCCAACACGACGACGTGTCCCACCACCGCGATCAGGCCCGTGAGGCCCGTGGCGAGGCCGAGTTGGCGGAGGAGCGTGCCAAGCGAGCGGCCGCAGAGGCGGAGCTGAACGAGCACAAGGCGAGCGAGCGCGAGCAAGAGATCGAGAGCAACAGCTAGGAGTCGCGGATGAGTGAGCTGGTCCTCGGGCCGCTGCTCCGCTATACCTCGGAAACCGAGGCCACAGTCTTCGTCGAGACCAGTGAGGCCTGCGAGGTGGAGATCCTAGGACAACGCGAGCCGACCTTCAGGGTCGAGGGCCATCACTACGCGCTAGTTCAACTAGAGGGCCTCGAGCCGGGGTCCAACTACGAATACGGAGTGGCGCTCGACGGCAAGACCCGGTGGCCAGAGCCATCTTCGGGCCTGCCACCGAGCGTGCTGCGCACCGTCTCCGGGGAGAGACCGCTCGACATCTGCTTCGGCTCCTGCCGGGTCGCCGTCCCCCACGAGCCGCCCTACACCCGCACGCAGGACGAGGATGAAGACGGGTTCGAGATCGACGCCCTCTGGGTGCTCGCCAAGCAGATGGCACGTGGCGATCGCGAGCGCTGGCCCGACCAGCTCTTCCTGCTCGGCGACCAGGTCTACGTAGACGAGGGATCACCTCGGGTCCGGGGGCGGATCCGGGAACGCCGCGGCACCACGACGCCGCCCGGCAATGAGGTGACCGACTTCGAGGAGTACACCTGGCTCTATGAGGAGAGCTGGGGCGAGCCGCTGATCCGCTGGCTGTTCGCCAATGTCTCGGTCTCGATGCTCTGGGACGACCACGACATGAGCGACGACTGGAACATCTCGCGCTCGTGGCTGCAGGAGATGAGGCAGCGCTCGTGGTGGCACCGGCGGGCAGTCGGCTGCATCGCCAGCTACTGGATTTACCAACACCTCGGCAACCTCTCCCCGCGTGAGCTCGCCGAGAGTGACCTCTACGCGCGCGTTCGCGGCAATCAGCACGCCGGCGAGGAGCTCTTCGAGTGGGCAAGCCAGATCGACTCGACCGGATCGGGCACCCGCTGGAGCTTCTGCCGCGACTTCGGTCGCACCCGGGCGATCTTCATCGACTCCCGGGCAGGCCGGGTGCTCGAGGAGGACAGGCGCGCGATCGTCGATAAGAAAGAGTGGGACTGGATCTCCGCGCAGGCCGAGGGCGACTTCGACCACCTGCTGATCGCCACCACCGTCCCCTTCCTACTCTCGCCGGGGTTTCACCATCTCGAGGCGTGGAACGAGCGGATGTGCGACGGCGCCTTGGGCCCGGTGGCGGCCAGGATCAGTGAGAAGCTGCGCCGGGCGGTTGACTTCGACCACTGGGCCTCCTTCATGGACTCCTTCGGCCAGCTGCGCGACCTCTTGGCCGAGGTCGCCAACGGCCACCACGGCGCCGCGCCTGCCTCGATCGTCGTCCTCTCCGGCGACGTCCACCACGCCTACCTCTGCGAGGTTGCCTTTCCCGGTTCCGCCAGCCGCAGCCCCGTCTACCAAGCCGTCTGCTCGCCCTACCGCAACCCGCTCGACAGCCGCGAGCGGGCGGTCGTCCGCGCCGGCTTCGGCCTGCCCTTGAAGGCCCTTGCCTCGGGGCTGGCTCACCTCGCCGGCGCGCCCGACCCCGGCATTCGCTGGCGCCTGCTCGAGGGGCCGTACTTCGACAACCAGGTCGCGAGCCTACGGCTCGACGGGCGCAGTGCCTCGATCCGCCTCGACAAGACCACTCCTGGTGAGGGCGAAGGAGATGCCCTTCAGGAGAGCTTCACGCGACGGTTGAGCTGAGTGAAACGGCGTTCAGGCGGAACGCCTACCGGGGACGAGACGTTCTGAGGCAACCCGGCTGCGGTAGTCGAAGATCCGCTCGAGATCGCGGCGGACGAAGAGTCGGTGGGCGAGTGCGCCGAGTGGCCCTAGGGGGAGCACGTAGCGAACGCGGTCGTGGATGACGGCGGCGGCCTCGCCGTCACGCTCGAACAGGTGGGTGTGTTCCCAGAGGGCGTAGGGGCCTTTAGCCTGAATGTCGACGAAGCGCAGCGGCGGCTCCCAGCTCTCGATCCGACCCTGCCAGCGCAACGGCACTCCGTGCAGCTTCAGCCTGTAGTCGAGCAGTGCACCCCGCCGCAGGGTCACCTCGCCCGGAGTAATCACTTCGAAGTGAAGCCAGGGCGGGGTCATCGGCTCCAGATTGCCGGCGTCCACGTAGAACTCGAACGCCTGCTCGACCGGCACCTCGAATCGTTGACTGCGCTCGAGGATGTGCGTTGACACAGGCTCAGTCTTACAGTCCAAAGTCGGCGGGGACTACCTTTGGTGGATCGCGGCAAGCACACTCATCGCCGGAGCGACCGGCTTCGTCGGCGCCCGGCTGGCAGCCTCGCTGGCCGGTTCGGACTCACCGGTTCGGTGCCTGGTTCGCGACCCCTCGAAAGCACACTCGCTCGAGGCGGCGGGGCTCGACCTCCACGTTGGCGACATCACCGACGCAAAGAGTCTCGTGGGGGCGGGGAAAGACATCGAGGTCGCTTACTACCTCGTCCACGCGATGGCCGGGGGCGGAGACTTCGCCAAGCGAGAGCGGACGGGGGCGCTGAACTTTGCCCAGATGGCCAAGGGGGAAGGGGTCAAGCGGATCATCTACCTCGGGGGGCTTGGCGACGAGAGCAAGTCAGAGCACCTGCGCAGCCGCCACCAAACCGCGCGCGTCCTCGCCGCCGAGGGACCTCCACTTACCTATTTCCGGGCGGCGATGGTCGTCGGCGCGGGTAGCGAGTCCTACCGAACCCTGCGCTACCTGGTGGGACGACTGCCGGTGATGATCGCGCCCAGTTGGCTACGGACGGCAACACAGCCGATCGGCATCGATGCGGCGATCGAGTACCTGCGGCTGGCCCCCGAGGTCACCGAATCGGTGGGACGGGAGATCCAGATCGGCGGCCCCGACGTGGTCTCCTACTCGGAGATGATGGACCGGATGGCGATCGTCCTCGGCAAGCGGCCACGGCGAAAGCTCCCGGTGCCCTTCATCACGCCGGGGCTGTCGGCAATGTGGCTTGGCCTCGTTACGCCGGTCGACGTGAAGGTGGCGCGCCCGCTCGTCGAGGGCCTGACCACGGCGACCGTCGTCACGGACCCTTCCGGCGCCGAGCTGTTCGACATTTCGCCGGAGTCGTTCGACGAGGCGCTGCGGCGCGCACTCGCCGAGGAAGAGGGCTAATAGAGCCTCGCGCGAGTCTCGGTGCTACCCGCTACAGCGACTGCAGGCGGGTCTTCTCGACCCGAGCCAACTTGCGCCGCGACAACCCCCAGGGCCGGGAGTCACTCGGGCTGGAACCTAGTCGGCACTTCGGACGAGGGATGGGGTGCGGGTGGGATCATTCCGAGGGATGCCAGACCGCAACACTCGCCCCCGAGTTGCGACCGCGGCGGACGCCAACACGATCGTCATCACGTTGGCGGCCGCCTTCGGCACCGACCCCCTCTGGAGCTGGGCGTTCCCGGACCCGGACAAGCGGGCCGAACAGCTTGCAACTTGGCTTGGCTTCTTTGTCGAGAGCGCACTGCCAAACGGGTGGGTCTGGATCCGCGGTGCAGGTGAGGCGACATCGGTCTGGACGCCGCCCGGCAAGACGGAGCTGAGCGCGGAGGCCAAGGCAAAGGTCGAGCCGTTCCTGTCTACCGAACTCGGCGCCCACGCGGAGGCGGTGCTGCAGGTGCTCGAGCAGTTCGAAGCGGTCAGCCCCGACGACCAGGACTTCTACTACCTGAGCTTCCTCGGCACCCACCCCGAGCATCGTGGGCACGGGATCGGAATGAGCCTGCTCGAGGCGAACCTGGTTCATGTCGACGCATACGGCATGCCCGCTTACCTGGAGTCGAGCAACCCGGCCAACAATGCGCGTTACGAACGGCTTGGGTTCAAACCGCGGAGCAGCTTCGAGACCCCAGACGGAAAGCACACGGTCACGACCATGTGGCGCGAGGTTCGCTGAATCGTTCAGTCGAAGCCGTGCGGGTGGAGGTGGTCTTCCGCCATCCGCTTCAGCCCGACGCGGTCGATCTTGCCGGTCGGGTTGAGCGGCATCTCATCGAGGAAGACGATCTCCTCGGGGGCCTTGCAGCCTGCTCAATCCGTAAACGAAGGACCAAGCTGCGACCGACCTCCTTAACTCGTTGGGCGTGTAATCAGCGCGACCGGCACGGTCAGGCCGGCGGAGCGGCGGAGGGTAGCTATGCGGCGGCCAGGCTGGATGGCGGGGCGGATCTCGCTGACACGGTCCCCGAGGCTGGCGACGGTTGCGTCGAGGTCGGGGGCGACGAAGGCGAGGCCCCCAGAAGAAGGCGGGACGGTCTCCTCCGGTCCGCTCGATCGCCTCCTCCGGCGCCTGCACGACCTCGAGGATGACCGCGCCGAGACGAAAGAAGGCCTGGCGGGGGGCGCCAGCCGGGGTCGGCTCCTCGCGGATGCGACGCAAGTCGAGGCCGGTGGCCTGGAGCGCAGTGACGGTGCGGGCGAGGTCGGAGCTGATCGCGACGACGTGGTCGATCGCGATGATGCCGTTTGGGTGCTCCGGCACTTCGGCGGGCGGCGGACGGTCCGAGTGGGTGACCGACAGCCCATCTAGCTCGCCTCCCCCGAAGTCGCGCAGCGACCAGCCCATCAGGCCCTTGCCGGAATCGGTGCCCGTGAGCCCGATACGCACGTTCCCAACCACACAGACGTCGCCGTCAACCGCAAACCCGAGCGCCGCCCAGGACTCCGGCGCGTCCCCAACCATCAACTCGTCGATCGTCACCCCCATCCCTCCCAACCTACTTCCGGTGGATCAACTGCCCTCGTCCGCCAGCAGGATCGAGAAGTGGCCGAAGTCGGCGCTGCGCACGGGCTCGCCGAAGAAACCTTCCGATGAAACCAGCGGGGCCTCGTCGCCGGCCACGGCCTCGGCGGCGTCGGCCAGTTCGCCGAGGAAGACCAGCGGCACTGTAGGGCGCAGGCAGTGGGCGGTATAGATGGTGCGCAGCGAGTCGCTCAGCTCGTCGGCTAGGCGGCGGGTGGAGGTGAGGAAGTCGCCGAAGTCGGCACCGGGCTCATAAACCAGGTGAGGGCCGTAGTAGGCCTGATCCTGCGCCCAGAGGATGCCGGCCTGCTCGTCGAGCAGGCAGATGTGGTCGGGTGCGTGGCCGGGGGTGTGGAGCACGCGCAGGACACGATTGCCGAGGTCGATCTCGTCGCCCTCAGCGAGCAGTCGGGTCGGGGGCGGCGGCTCGATCCGCCAGCCGCGCTCGCCGATCCCCTCGCCCGGCCAGGGACGCATTTCCTCGTCGGGCCCGATCAGAAAGAAGCCGCCCTCGCGGTCGGCCGCCAGCAGTCGCCCGTACTCCTCCGTCATCGCCGGCACCAGATCTGGATAGGCGCTCAGCTGGCTCGGCTCGCAGCCGGCCTCGATCCACTCCGGCCCGAGCTCGTGCATCGCCGTCTCGGCGAAGAGGTCGTTACCTCCAACATGGTCGAAGTGGACGTGCGAGTTGACCACCGTCGGCTCCTGCGGGCAGACCGTCGCCACGGCCGCCGCGATGTTGGCGAGCCCGAGCCCCGTGTCCAGCAGCAGCGCCTGCTCGCTGCCGCGGATCAGCCAGCTGTTGACGTGCCCGGGCTCCCCGACCAGCCAGACCCCGGGCTCCAGCGGCGCCACCCGGAACCACGACTCGGCCCGGGCGGCGAACCTTTCTCCCGCTTCGGTCACCCCTTCGGCTGCGGCACGATCCTGATGTAGGGGCGTGGCGACTCCCACCCGTCCGGGTAGGTCTCCTTTGCTTCGTCGTCGGAGACCGAGCCGGCGATGATCACGTCCTCACCCTGTTGCCAGTTGACCGGCGTCGCGACTTTGTGCTTCGCGGTCAGCTGCAGCGAGTCGACTACGCGCAGGACCTCGTCGAAGTTGCGACCCGTCGTCATCGGGTAGACGAGGATCAGTTTGATCTTCTTGTCGGGGCCGATGACGAAGACGTTGCGGACCGTCTGGTTGTCGGCCGGGGTGCGGTCCGCCGGATCACCGCTGACGTCCGCGGGCAACATGTCGTAGAGCTTGGAGACGGCGAAGTCGGAGTCGGCGATGATCGGGTAGTTGGGCGCGGTGCCCTGCGTCTCCGCGATGTCGGAAGCCCAGGCCTCATGCTTGTCGGAGGGGTCAACCGAGAGGCCGATGATCTTTACGTTGCGCTTGTCGAACTCCGGCTTGATTGAGGCCATGTAGCCGAGCTCGGTGGTGCACACGGGCGTGAAGTCCTTCGGGTGCGAAAACAGGACCGCCCACGAGTCGCCGATCCAGTCGTGGAAGCTAATCCTGCCCTCCGTCGTGTCCGCCTCGAAATCCGGGGCGACGTCTCCAAGCTTCAGCATCGTGGTTCCTCCATTGCGTTGGTGGCGGTGTGCATCGTCGTCAGGTGATTGAACATCATCGCCGCCGTCGCCGGGAACCACGCCGGCCAGTAGCCTGCCTGCGGAGATGGTGACCGCGGAGGAGATCGGCGAAGTCGGCGCCTTCGCTGCTCTCGACACAACCGAGCGGGAACAGCTTTCGCGCGTGGCGGCGGACATCGGCCTCGTCTCGGGCGAATACGCGGCCAACGAGGGCGACGAGCGGGCGATCTTCGCCGTGCTCGATGGCCGCATCGAGGCGGTCAAGGCCATCGACGGGGTCGAGCGCGTCGTCGGCGAGCGCCTCCCAGGAGACGTCTTCGGCGAGGTGCCGATCGTGCTGGGGACGGTATTCCCAGTTGGCTTCCGCGCGGCGGAGAAATCACGCGTAATGCGGATCGAGCCCCACGACTACCACGCAGTCGCGGCCGTGGTCCCGGATGTCGGCAAAGAGATAGGCAAGCTCGCCGGCCACCGGATGGGCGGTTCTAGGGGCCTGGAGGGCATCGCGGCAGACCCACCACCACCGCGGGCGATCGTGATCGGACACCGCTGGGATCCCTCCTGCGTCGAGCTGCGGCGCTTTCTGGACCGCAACCAGATCACCTTTCAGTGGCTTGCTCCCGAGATTCCGGACGCCGCAGATCAGTGGGGCGGGCCACTGCCAGCCGAGGAGGACTGGCCCGCGATGCGAATCATCGACGGCAAGACCGTGGTCCAGCCGCAGCTGCGCAGGGTGGCTGAGCTACTCGGCGTCGAGACCGAGCCGAGCGCGGCGGAATACGACGCAGTGATCGTTGGCGCTGGCCCCGCGGGCCTCGCCGCGGCCGTATACGGGGCGTCGGAGGGGCTGCGCACGCTGGTGGTCGAGCGCGAGGCGCCCGGCGGCCAAGCCGGCACCTCCTCCCGGATCGAGAACTACCTCGGCTTCCCCTCCGGCGTCTCGGGGGACGAGCTGGCGAGCCGGGCGCTGCAGCAGGCACGGCGGCTCGGTGCCGAGATCCTCGTCACCCGGTCGATCGACCGGATCGACACCGCCAACCGCGAACTGCACCTCGACGCCGGCGACGTGATCCGCGCACGGACGATCATCCTCGCCTGCGGCGTCACTTGGCGGCACCTGCCGATCGAGGGGTTCGACCGCCTCACCGGCAAGGGCGTCTTCTACGGCGCCGCCCGCAGCGAGGCTCCGAACACGCACGGCCTCGACGTCCACATCGTCGGCGCCGGCAACTCGGCCGGCCAGGCCGCACTCTTCTTCTCCACCCACGCGCGCAGCGTGACGATCCTCGCCCGTGGCGAGAAGCTCGAGAAAAGCATGTCGCGCTACCTCGTCGACCAGCTCGCAACCCGGTCGAACATCGAGGTCGTGTTCGGAGCCGAAATCGCGGCGGTGCATGGCGAGAGCTCGCTAGAGGAGATCGAGCTCCGCGACGCCGGGGGCGACGGGTCGTCAAGGATCGATTCGGGGGGACTCTTCATCTTCATCGGGGCCGACGCGGAGACCGCCTGGCTGCCGCCCGAGATCGCACTCGACCAACGCGGCTACGTGCTCACCGGCCCTGACCTGCGCGCGGCGGAACGCTGGAGCGCCGACCGCGACCCCTACCTGCTGGAGACCAGCGTCCCCGGCATCTTCGCCTGTGGCGACGTCCGCTTCAGCCCGGTTAAGCGAGTAGCCGCCGCCGTAGGCGAGGGCAGCATGGCGATCGCCTTCGTCCACCAGTACCTCAAGGACTTGGAGTCGGTCTAAAACGACGCCGACGGGCCGAAAACACCCCCTATGTGTAGGGATTTAGGCCCGTCGGCCGGAAATCAGGATGGGCCTAGGAGCTCGTTTAGGGTTTTGTTGCTGATCGTTGATTTGGGGTGTTCGGCTATTACGTCTGAGCCTGGACGGGCTTGGTCGTCGCGGCGCTTGATTAGGAGCCACTGGGGCTTCTCGCCAGGGCGGGTGCGTTGCAAGGCGAAGCCGCCGCTCAGCTTCTCTCCGTGCAGGACGAAGACGGCGTGGCCACGCTCGAGCGCCTCCGGCCAGGCGACCCGGCCGCCCTGCTCGTAGTGGCCGCGGTCCCAGACGATCACGCCGCCACCCTCGGTCCGTCCCTCGAACTCGTTGTGGGCAAGGTCGTGGTCCTCGACCTGCACCGCGAGCCGTTTCACCGCGGGATCCATCGAGGGTCCCTTGGGTACCGCCCACGATCGCATCACCCCCTCTACCTCCAGCCGCAGGTCAAAGTGATGCGCCGTCGCCTGGTGCTCCTGGACGACGAAAACACCGGCGCTGACGCCGCGGATCGCGAACTGCTCATGACCTTCGACCTTCAGCCGCTCGACGGCCACCTCATCAACCCGCGCACCCCGCGGCCCCTCGCGCAAGAAAGCGACCAATCCCTCCACCGACGCCTCTGACCCCTCAACGTGGACAAGGACGCTGCCGTCCTCCCCATTTCGCACCCAGCCCATCGTCCCGAGCCGCCGCGCCTGCCTCACCGTTGCATCTCGAAACCCGACGCCTTGCACCTGGCCACGGACGGCCGCCCGCACTGCGATCCCCTCTTTGCCGGTTCCTGGTGCCAGAAGCCAAAGCTACCTTGCCACCGCGTTCGCGCTGCCGATGTCAATTCCCTTTCGACAGCCTCGGTTTGCCCTGTGACCCCATCGCATAGGCGCAGCGGAAGCTCTCTGCCTTGCCCACCGGCTCGCCGCCGGCGAAGCCGCCCTGGTTGTGGTTGTCATAGACGGTGACGTAGTTGAGGGTTTCTGGGGAGGGATTGGCCGGCATCGGGGTCGGATCGGGTTCGCCCTGGGAGGAGTTGCCGCGCGAGCCGACCGTCACACCCTCCGAACCTGCCGCGTTCGCGCCTGCCGTGGTCGTGAAGAGATCGCCGCTCATCTCGCGCTTGTCCTTGATCCCTCTAGTCGGGTCGGGGAATTCTTCGGTGCCCGAGGTGGCGGGGCTGTCGTCGATCGTGCTTTGCAGCGCCGCCTTGCGTGCCGCGCCGATCAGCTGGGCGGCGCTGGGTAGCCAGCCGCCTTCGCGAGTGCAGGTTTGGGCCGCGTAGAAGTAGTCGTTCTGACCGGTGTCGGCGGGAGACACCCGATAGGGCGCCGCTTCCAGGCACCAGCTGCCGAACTTGATCGCGTTGGCGATCGGACACTGGACCTTGAGGCTGGTCAGGGCCTTGCCGGCACCGTGTTTACGGTGCCCTGAGGCCGATCGCTTGGCCGGGGCCTGCCCACTCAACGAGAAGACCAGTGCGAGGAGGGCGACAAGGAGGGCTGCTACCGCGAGGGGATCGCGGCCACGCAGCGCACTCGGAGTCGGGGTCGGGGAGCTCATCGGTACCTCCTGGTAGTCGTGGCTTGATAGGCAGGTCGAGGGCCCCGCCGGCGGCGAGGGCCGCGGAGGCCGGCCGCGGCCGCGATCGCGGCCAGGATGGCGATTGCGGGCAAGGAGGTGAGTGGGCTTCCGCCCGCGGAGGAGGACCCGTACGCGGCGAGACCGGCGCCGGCCGATGGCGTCGGCCGCAGCGCGACCATGTGATGGACGAGGTCGTAAGCCGCATCCTCTTCACGTTCGCTCACCGGAGAGGTACCGCTTGGCGGGGTCGGCTGCGCCGCGGGCACCGGGGGCGGCGGCACAATCGGCACCACCGGCGCTGGGGACACTGTCCCGGGAAAGAAGGGTGAGCTGACTATCGTCGGCGGCAATGGGGGCAGGTGGAGGATCGGCTGCGGCGTCGGTGAGGACAGAACCGGCACGGGCGGTGGTGGTGGCAGGCCTGGCTGGGTGAATTCCGGTCCCTTTTCCGGTTCCGGCGGCAGCCCAGGCTCCGGGGGTGCAATCACCTGGCTTTTGACCGGCGTCGTCCCGCACGGCCGCTGCGCGGTGCCGCCCAGCACGGTCACCTTCGCCGAGTAGGCGAGGCCGCCGGTGGATACCGTCACCGTCGACGTTCCGGGATTGAAGGCGCAAAGCAGGCCCGAGTGCGGATCGAGCACTGGTTTTTCATTGACGAGCAGGACGTTGCGAGGATTGGGTGAGCGGGGGTCGGCCGCGACGAAGTTGGCGACTTCGGGATTGGAGGAGGAGAAGGTGTATTCAGGGAAGACGCCCGAGGCGCACCTCGCCCCCTGGCACTTGGTCGGGATCGGCACATACGGGTCAGGCCTGATCGCTTCGCAGGTCCCGGGCGCGAAGTTGCCGGCGCACTCTGTCCCCGCCAAGGGGCGGCGGGCAAGCGCGTTGAAGAGCGCTTGGTGGCTGCGGCGCAGCAGGGTGCCGTCGGTGGCGTCCAGCGCCAGGGCGCCGATGTCGGGGATGAGACGGACACCGACCGGGGCGACGTTGGTGGCTTGGTCGCGCTCGCCCACGTCGATAGAGGCGAGTAGGAAGCCGCTGGCGCCGACGAAGTCGGTTTCCTGCGCCCGCGGCGGCATCAGGTAACCGATCGTGCCGCTGCCGAAGGCGGGGATCGAGCGCGCGCCAGAGACCAGGCGGTAGGCCCGATTCTGTTCGGGGTAGTCGAAGAAGTAAGCCGATGCGCCGCTCGGCGGGACGCTCAGCGCACAGCCCCCGGGGGGAGTGCCGTCGACGAGAATCGGCACCACCTGTGCGCCATCTTCAGCCGAGTTCGGCGCCCGGCCGCTGACGTCGCGATCGCCGACCACGACCGCCGGCGTGCCTTCATTCCCGGCTTCAGCGAGCTGCCCGGCCAGCCAGCAGCTCTGTTCGGGCCCCAGCGTCGGAGCCGAGTAGTCGAGCATTACCACCCGCACCGTCCCCCCCGCTCCCGCTGAGTCGAACGAGTAATAGGCCTGGACCGGCCCGGCCGGGGAGCGCGGCGCTATTCCGGGGCCGGGAGGCCCACCTCCTAGCGGCGCCCCGAAGCCGGAGAAGGCTGTCGCGAAGGCGGCCAACGATCCCTTGGCGTCGAGGTCGGAGCTGGCCGGCGCCGCGAAGGTGGGTAGCTGGCCTGCCGCCGACCCCAGTCTCCGCGCATAGGCGGCCTCCTCGCGCTGGAAGGCGAGCGGCCCGATCTCGGTGGCGAGGCTCTCTTCCGGTTCCTTACCCTCGGCGACGCTCGGACCCGTGTAGAGGAACCCGTGCAGGCTGGCGATGCTGGCGGCCTGGCCCACCGCCGCCCGCAGCCAGACGTCCGGGCCGATCCCGGTCCCAGACAGGTCAGCACAGGGGCCGGCGCACTGGGCGCCACCGGCGATCGCGAAGCTTGCCACGCCCGCTTCGGCCTGGACCGGCGACGCGGTCGCGTTGCTCGGCGGCGACGCCGCGGGGCCGTAGCGCATCACCCCTGCGGTCTGGATCGCGCTGCCCTGGAACTGCACCGAGGTACCGGTTTCACCGCCGACCGCCCAGCCCTGGCCGCCGTCGGGGCTAAGCAGCAGCGCCAGCATCGGGTCGGGGCGCCGCGGCAGGTCGTAGACGCCCTGCCCTTCGACCCGCGGCGGCAGCGGGTAGGCCTGGTGCTGTTCGTCGCGCCAGCCAGTTGCCGTCTGACGCACGACGAAGCCGCTGCTCGGTAGAGGGTAGGGAGAGGTGAGTAGCGGCGGCGAGCCGGGCGGCGGCTGGGCAAAGACCTGTTCGTTGTCGGTTGCAAGGTCTTCGCCGCCCTGACCCGGCGAGACCGCAACGACCGCCCGCACCTGGCCGCCTTCGCGGATCGCCGCCAGCGCCGCCGGGTAGCCGACCTTCCCGCCTGGCGCTTCCTGCCAGGGCGCCCCCGGGCCCTGCCGCTCGATAACCGAACCCTTCGCCTCGCCACCTTCGTCGGAGGCGATCGCAGCGCCGCCGTCGGGGAGGCCCGCGACCCGCTGGGGGATACCGAGGCCTAGCGTTTCCGAGGCGCCCTGGTCGATCTGCCAGCCCGAGCCGTCGTTGACCAGGACGCCGCCGCGATAGGCGATGCCGCCATTCTTGTTGAAGGGCATCTTGTAGGTGACGATCGCCTCGTCGCCGGCAAAGGCGACCGAGGTGAAATTGGCTTCGGGAGGGACCCCCGGCGGCAACGAATCCTGCGTCCACTGGCGCCCGTAGGCCAGCAGCAACCCCTGCTTGCCGACGGCGTAGCCGCGGCTTGGATCGCCGGGGTCGAAGGCGATCGCGGTGAAGTTGGCGCGGACCAGGTTGGGCGGCTCGGCAGGATCCGGTTCCCAGAGTTCGGTCGCCTTCTGCCAGACCCACATCGCCGCCCCGTTGCCGACGGCGTAGGCACGACTGGGTTCGGGCCAGGCGACGCCGCGCAGGGTCGGCCTAGCGCGGGCGCCGGAGCCGGTCAGCAGCGATTCGGGAATCCAACCCTGGCCGGGGAGGTAGCGGGCCACCTCGCCGTCGGCCCCGACGGCGAGCGCTTCGGAGTCGAGCGCGCCGACCGGGGCGCCGGGCTGCGCCGCGATCGCAGTGAGCGGGCGCCGGAACGGCACTGGCCACGACGCCAACTGCTCGGGTTCGGGGGAGCGAGTGAGGTGGACTGGGGGGTTCGACCCCAGCCAACCTTCGCCGGATTCTTCAAGCGCCGCCCCTTCCCCCGCACCCGCGTTGCCGCCCGCGAGCGCCTGGCGGACGAAGGCGGTGCCTTCAAGACTGAGGACCGCGCCCTGGCCAAGCCCGGTAATCGCCCGTTTGCCGTAGGGGTCGCTCGTGGCCCAGGCAAAGCTGCGGCCTTCTCCCCCCGACAGTTCCGATTCAAGCCCGTATTCGCACAGCCCCGTCGCCGTTGCAAGGTCGCACCAAGACCCCGTCAGCTTGCCCTGTGCGATGTCGTAGTAGACGGTGGCGTCGCTGCTTTCACCGGTTTCGCCGGTTTCGGGATCCACCTGGGTGAGCCGGGCGTCGATCCAGACTCCATCGGGGGTGACCGTGAGTGCCTGCCCGGCGCTGCGACCGGCAACCCCGAGCACCAGCGGCGGTTCGGGGGAAGGCTGGGGGAATTCCAGCGTCCCCTGCGCGAACAGCGAGCCGAGCGACCCTGGCGGGCCCAGTTCGCGCTGACGCCAGGCCGCTTCCCCTTCCGGGCCGCCGCCGGCTTCGCGCTCAAACAACTCAAGCCCTTCTTCGGGCGCGGCCCGTTTGGCCAGCAGCCAGGCGTTGTCGGGGCTGCTGGCGTCGATCGCCAGCACGCGGAAGGAGGTGGGCGGTTTCTGACAGGACGGGCCGGGTTCGAAGCCGATGCAGATCGGCTCCCTTTCCCATCCCGCGCCGTCAAAGTGGAGCACCGCTTCCTGGTGGATGGGGGGTTCGACCGAGGGAACGTCGAAGGCGCCAGTCGCCCCCCCTGGTTCTTCGACGGGGACAAGGAGCACGCCGTTTGACCCTTCCTCGGAGAAGAGTGACTCTCCTTCTTCGCTGTGCAGCACGCCCGGTTGGGGCTCCTCCTGCAGGTTGCCGCCAGGGTCGCGGACGATCAGCACCTGCGCCCCCGCCGCCTGCGCGGCGACCGCCACCCCACCGGCCGGGGTTGTGCGCCCGGCCAGCGCCCCGGGCACGAAACGGAGTCCGGCGATCGGCTGTTCGCCGGGGCCAAAGGGGCCCGACATCGTCTCCCAGCCGCCGGCATCGGTGTAGCGGACGATCGTCGATTGATCCTTTCCGATCGCCCACACCTCACCGGGCGCCTCTTGCGGCGAGGGGCCGAGGAACCTGGCGGCGGGGGCACCGAAGACAGGTTGGCCGACGAGCTCGCCGCCTACCGCGCCAGCACCGACCGGCCGTGCCAGCAACACCCCGGCGACGAGCGCCATTGTGAGGCCGGCGAAACAGAACAGGCTGCGTGAGCGGCTGGGCCCGTTCGTGCTCATCGTCCAGGCCCTTTCTTCCGAATCGCATGGACCTTGAGGTCGAGCTTCGAGGGCCAGTGCTTCGGATCAAGCCGCAGCCGCACACTGCGCGGCCCCTTGGCCATCGTGTAGCGCGGGGTCTGGGCGACAATCTGACCCTCGCGCCGGGCGATCAGCCGAACATGCGCTTTCAAATGCAGGACGAAGGTCATCTCCAGCAGGCTGTTTCCGATCACCCTTTGGCGCAGCTTGGAGTAGAGCGGGCGAGGGCGCCGGGGCAGTGGGTCTTCGACTATTAGTGGCGGTTCTTCCGCCGGCGGTTCAGCGCCCGAGGTGTCTTCGGGTAGCGAGATCGGCGGCACGCTGGGCAGGCTGTCGTCGGGAGGGCGGAAGGAGACGAGCACGTGCATCGCCGGGTCGGTGTCCTGCGCCAAGCCGGGGCCGAGGTGGAAGAGCCAGCCCTTGCCAGTCGCCATCCAGCACTGCCCGGCTTCGGGACAGGCGACCGGCCCAGCCGGTCCCTTGCGGCCGATCGCTTCCCCTTCGGCCGGAAGGAGGGTCAGCGGGTCCACCGTTCCGTCGGGGTGAATGCGGGTGAGGCGGGCGGGCGGGTTGGCGCCGTCGCTGGGCTCGCGGAACCCAACCCAGGCATCACCACCGCCCGGCTCGGCAGCGGCCCCGTCGATCTGATCGCCCGGGCCGAATACGCCGTCAGGGTCTTTGAGGGGGACCTGCTCGAAGCCTTTTACTCCGAGCCGCAGCGCCGTCACCATCGCCGGGGCGCTTTCGGCCCCTGCGATCGCCCACAGCCCGTCATCGTCACCCGTGAGGCGGAAAGCTTCCAGCTGGGTCGGTTCGGCCCCGGCGCCGTAGAAGATCGGTTCTTTTGTCGAGAGTGGTTCGAAAAGGCTGGGGGCACCCTCCACGATCCGGTGCAGGAAGCTTGGTTGGGGGGCTTCTTCTTCTTCGAGGGTGGGTTTGTCGCCTTCGCGCACCGCGACGCTCTCGAAGAGACCGCCTTCATGAAAGGCGAGACTCTCGACCGAGCGGGCCGGGTCGACGATTTCTGACTGCGAGGCGGTCAACGAAGGCACCGCGCTTAGCGTGGCGCCGTCCCAGTGCAGGTGGAAGGCACCAACGTTGGTCGTACCCGGCAGGCGATCACCGGCGAACCAGCAGTCGTTCGGGGCCGCGCAGGCCGCCGCGTTCAGCGGCAGGTAGGACTCGGCGACGCCGACCGGCTCAGCGTAGGAGGCGACAACCTGACCGTTCTGGAAGTGGCAGAGGGAGATGTGCTGGGGAGGGGCTTTGCCGGTTTCCTGGCCAACGGGCTGGTCGGAGATAGTCCAGAACTCGTCCGGCCCAGCCCAGGCGATCCGACCTTCGTGTCCCCCGCAGACGGTCGAGTAGCGATACCAGCCGGTGCCGTCGTAGGCGTAGAGGCCTGCCGGGTTTCCACCGTTGCCGGCGGTGATCAGCATGCCCCGGTTGGGCGCCCAGAACTCGACGTCACCAACCGGGCCGAGCGCCGTCGGGGTACCGATCCCGGGAGCTACCGGCTGCTCGGAGTGCCATTCCTCGGCAGCGGCGGTCGGCGTCGCGAATGCGACCCCAGCGAGGGCGAACAGGACGAGCAGGATCAAGTGCCTCACCGCCGCCCCCCCTTGCCGCGGGAGTGCGCGTGGAAGCGGACTTCCAGCTCGCCATGCAGCGGCTTGTCCCCCGCCCCGCGGAAGGAAACCCTCGCGGTCGCGTAAAGCCCTTCGCGGGAATGCGCCAGTCGACGGAAACGGCGGGGGAGGCTGAGGGTGAGAGGAACCGGCCCGCCCGCCCCGGCCTTGGCGCCGGTCGCGGCGAGGTGGCGAGAGGACGCCGAGGCGGAGCCAAGCGCGGCCCCGACCCGCACCCGCACCGCGCCGGCCGCGGGTACCGTCGCAACCAACCGCACGTCGCCATTGGGGAGCGAGAAGGCACTCAGCACCAGCCGCCAGCGGGGTTTCTGGGTGGGTTCGGGCGGAGGAGGCGAGATGCTTGCCCCGCCTGCAGTCGGCGGCGTCGTCAGGTCTTCGACCACGAAGGCGTCGGATGCTTCGTTGCCGTCGCCTTCGACCAGGTTCGAGGCGGTGGAAGAGAAGGCGATCAGATGGCCTCCGTCGCCGAAGGAGGGAAAGCCGGCACCGCCCTCCTGCCCCGTTCCGGTCGTCGCCAGCGAGGCTTCCCCAGCGCCCCCGGCGCCATGGGTGACGCGCTGCAGGGTCTCGGCTTCAAGGTCGACCATGTACAGCTCGACCAGGCCGAGTGACCCGGGCGGGGAACCGATCAGGTTGGGCGGCGCCAGTGGGAACCGCTGGCGGGCGGTGGCGAAGGCGAGCCGCTCCCCGTCGGGAGAGATTGCTAGCGAGTAAAGGTGTCCGTTGAGCGCGATGTAGGGTTCCTGGTTGATCACGGCCTGCGGTTCGGTCGGACGTATCGGGATCTCGGCAGTGAGCTGGTGGACCGCTTCGGCCCGGCTCAACCCGTCGCTCATGTCGACGACGAAGGCGTTGGTCGCATTAGTCGGGTTGCCGATCAGGCCGACGGTGCGGCCGTCGGCGCTGAGCTGTGGAACGCCCTCAATCCCCTGCACGCCCAGCCATCCCTGCGCCGCGTTGAATTCGGTGTTCCGGTCGGTCAGGTCCGGGAAGGGGGCGGAGGGATCCCCCGCAACGATCCGCCGGGTCGGTGCCGCCGGCCCATCGGCAACTCGGCGCCAGAGTGGCTCGTCGTAGGGGAATTCGCTGGTGCCGCTCTCCGCGGAAATCGCCGTTTTCTCGCCTGGAAGCAGGGGGACCTGGCTCTGCAGGTTGGCTCCAAGCCAGGCGACCGTGGAGCCATCGGCGCTCAGCGCCGCTCCCTGCAGCAGCGGCAGCTGTGGCTTTTCGACCATCGCTCCCCCCGGCACGGGCAGATCCGTCATCTCCCCTTTTTCAGGGTCGCGCTTGGCGCTGACCAGCGTTGTCTGCATCGTCTCGAGGTTGCGCAGCACGACCTGGCCAGACGGGGTCGGCGTCCCTTCGGTGCTGCCGCCCGGACCGCTGGTCAGGTTGGATTTGGCAGTGGTGTAGAAAGCGACCTCGCGGCCGTCGGCGCTCAGCGCGACCCGTCCGGAGGCAACCGAGCCTCCGGAGCCTTCGTAGGTCATCCCCTGCAGCGAGTTGTTGAGCGCCGAGGCCAACTCATATGTCGGCGACGACTGGATGCTCATGTCGGCGACGTAGACGTCACTGTCGTTGCCCACCCCATCGTCGATCGGGTCCAGCGGTGCTTTTGTTGTGAAGCTGACGTAGCGCCCGTCGGCAGAGATCGAGGGGGCGCTGGCGTCGGCAGCCCCTCCACCTCCGTAGGCGCTCCCGGTCGCTACGGCCGCCACGGCCCCGCTTTCGAGGTCCTTGCGGAAGACGCCTCGCAGGCCCCCGATCGTCCCCCGGAAGGCCAGATAGCGGCCATCGGCGCTGATCACCGGGGAGATCGCTTCGTCGGCCTGCTCGGTGGGACTCTTTGAAACGAGCTGGATCGGGCCGAAGGACGCCGCTGCCGTTCCCGGGGCGAGCAGCACCGCGAGGATGCCGAACAGTCCCGCAAGTCTCCAGCGGTGATCCCTCACCGGATCACCGCCTCGAAGCGTCGGGAAACCCGGTTGCCGACCTTGTCGCGGGCGCGCACGGCGATCGTGTAGCGGCCGGGGCTCGTGTAGGCGTGGTGGAAATTCGAGCCGCCGTGGTCACGCACGCCGTCGCCAAAGCTGACCGATGTAGAAGCGGTACGCAGGCCGGACTCCCGGTCCCGCACACCCACGGAGACCAGACCGCGTGCCCGGCTCACCTTCACCGCGATCCGCGGGGCGACCGCGTCGACTCGTAGCTTCACCACCGGGCTGAGCACCTGCTCGCCGAGCCGGTCGGTCGCCATCGCCTGCACCTGCCGAACACCGCTGCCGAGGAGCCGCCGGGGCGGCAGATAGCTGCGGCGGCGCAGCCCCCTCTTCACGACCCGGCCTTCGAGCAGCACCGAGTAGGTGAGACCGCCGACTGCGCTCTTCGCCACTTGCCAGCGCAGCCTTGCCTGTCCCGGACGCACCCAGCGCTTGGGCGTTTTGGCCCTGAACGACGCCGGCGGCGCGCTTACCCGCTCCGCAACGATCTCGTAGCGGCCCCCCTCTCCCTGACGAAAGCCGATCAGGGCGTCGCCGCGGCCGGAGGAGCCAGCCGAGAGCTCAGCCACCGGGCCGCCCCCGATGCCGGCAAGGAGCCCCACCTGCGCCGCACCCGAGGCGAATTCCTGGCGCACCGCGGCCACCGGCCGCCCCTGCCCGTCCAGCGCCGGGTAGGCGAGGGCGCTGCTCCCTTCGGGGCCGATGGCGGCAACAGTTTCCGCCGCTGGCTTGGCCCCCGGCCCCGGCGGGGTGGCGAGGGGGGTCAGTCCCCCATTCGCATCGACCCCCACTTGATGCACCTCGGTACCGGCCGCAAAGGCAAGGCTCAGCGCGCCTTCGTGGCCACCGCCTTTTTCGGTGGCGGCAACACCCGGAATCCCGAGCGCGCCTTGCCCTCCCTTGAAGACCGTCGAGGCACCGTTTAGCGCTCCGGAGGGAACGGCGAAGTCAGGCGGCAGGGTGTTGAGCAGAAGACGTGGCCCGCTTGCCCCCGAGCCTGCGAGGCGGAACGCCACCCGGGCCTGGTTGAGCGGGGTGACAGCGAGCGAGAAGGCGTCGGCGTCGCCGCTCACCGGCTCGCCTTCCCAGTTGGCCGGACTCGCTTCCAGTACTGGACCAGGGGTGGTGCCGAAGACACGCCGCATCCAGATTCGTGCCGTGCCAGTCTGATCTGGCTCCTGCCAGGCGACCACGGCGCCGCCGTCGATTCCGGCCCCGACCTGAGGGCCGTTCGCGGGACCGGGCGGACGCATCGAGGCTTCGGGGTTGCGGTTGATCGCGCCTAGCCGCGACCAGCGGTCGCCGTTGAGACGGGCAAGCCGGATGTCGGCCATCACGTCCCCGGGGCGCAGCTGCACGGCGGTGGAGAGGCCGGGCACGGTGAAGGTGTAGGTGATCACGCGGTAGGCGACCGTCGCCTGACCCGGCGCTGTGCCCGAAAGCGAGGGATCGACTCCGATGCCTTCGCCGACGTTCGGATCAACCAGTAGCGAGGGACCAAAGCCGGTGCCTCCGGGACCGATGTTGGCTGAGTAAAGGGCGTGCTGGACCTGACTGTGGACGGTCGCCACCCCAGTCACCCAGACGACCAGCAGCTCACCGCCACGGCCCGCCGCGATCCGCGGCTGGCTCGCTTCGTAAGGCTGGTCCCAGTCGACCCGGATCGGGGCGCTCCAGGCGCCGTTCACGTAACGACTGGCAAAGACATGCGGCACTCCGTCGACGGCCTTGGTGTAGACAAGGCCGCCGCTGCCATCGGGCGCCATCGCGGCGCCACCGAAATCGAGGATCCCGGAGGAGGGGCCGTCGACCGTCACCGGAGGGGTGATCAACGCCTGCGCCGGTGCAGCAATGAAGAGTGCCGTGGCAAGTGTCACAACAACCGGCAGAACTGACCGGGGCGTCATGCTTGTTGCTACTTCTTTTTGGCAGGCTTGATCTTGACCGTGAAGCTTGCGATTCCGATCCCGGTCACTTTCGCCTTCAGCGTCTTGCCCTTACTCAGTTCCTGCTTGGCGGGGCCGGAGAGCTTGATCTTGAGCATCGCAGAGGCCCCATCGGCAAGACCGAAGGAAGCTTTTCCAATCACGGCATTCTTGAGCTTTTTGCCTAGCTTGATCTTTGCGGTGAGTTGAAGTGTGCCGTGACAGGGGCCGCCGGCGCATGTGAGTTTGAGCGCCGCCTTGCCGCCAATGAACTGAGCCGAGCCGACAGGTTGGGCCTGGCCTACTGGCGGGGGAGGCGGAGGGATGACTTTTTCCACCGGTTTCGGTTTGAAGGTGGCGCCGACTTTTTTGGCAGAAGAGAGCGTCACTTCGCAGCCGCCGGAGCCGGTGCAAGAGCCTGTCCATTCCTTGAATTCGGAACCCGCGTCAGCCGTCGGGGTGAGGGTGACAACTTTGCCTTTTTCGAATTCGAATTCGCAGGTAGAGCCGCAGTCAATGCCTGCCGGGTTGCTGGTCACTTTGCCGCTGCCGGTACCCGCCTTGGTGACTGTCAGTCTGAATTTAGCGGTAGGTTTAAATTCCGCCGTCACTTCTTTTGCCGCGCTCATCGTCACTTCGCAGACACCGGAGCCCGCACAGGCACCGCCCCATTTGACGAATTCGGAGCCGGTGGTCGCTTCCTCTTTGAGTTCGACTTTTATGCCCGATTCGAATATGGCTTCGCATGTGGAGCCGCAGTCAATGCCTGCGGGTGTACTGGTCACTTTGCCGCTGCCGGTGCCGATTGGTTTGACCTTGAGGGTGAAGTCGATGATACCGATTGTTTTGAATTCCGCCGTCACTTCTTTTGCCGCGCTCATCGTCACTTCGCAGACACCGGAGCCTGCACAGGCCCCGCCCCATTTGACGAATTCGGAGCCGGTTTCGGCTTTCTGGGTAAGCGACACCACTTTGCCCGATTCATAGCTTTCTTCGCAGTCGGAGGGGCAGTCGATGCCCAATCCGGTCACTTTGCCGCTGCCGGTTACTTTGACTTTGAGGGAGAAGCCTGAATTTTTGTCGAATTGGGCGATGACCGACTTCGCTTCGCTCATCGTCACTAGACAGACCCCCGAACCCGAGCAGGCGCCGCCCCATTTGACGAATTTCGATCCGGCTTCGGCTTTTGCGTTGAGTTCAACTTCCAAATCTTCTGGGAATTCGTGTTCGCAGGTGGGATCGCAGTCGATACCGGCCGGCGTGCTGGTCACTTTGCCGGTGCCAGTTCCTGTCTTGATGACTTCGAGGGGAAATTTCGTTGGGTTGGGTTCGAAATACACATCGACTTCTTTGTTTCCAGTCATCGTCACTTCACAAGTTCCTGAGCCAGAACAGTCTTTGCCCCATTTGAGGAAAAAGGAGCCGCCATCCGCTGCCTGCACCAGTTTGACCACTTCGTTTTCTTTGAATTTTCGTTCGCAGACAGATCCGGCACAGGTGAACCCGCCTTGTTCGCTGCCGACGGTGCCGGATCCGGCTCCCAGCTTGTTCACGGTGAGCGTGAATTCGGGCGTGGAGCCGCTGAATTTCGCTTTGACTTCCTTCGCAGCGCTCATCGTCACTTTGCAAGTGCCCGTGCCGGGGCAGCTGCCAGGGGAACCGACAACGGTCCAGCCTTCGATTTCGGAGCCTTTTATCGTGTGCGGAGTCAGTGTAACTTCAGCACCCTCTTCGTATTCCTGTTCGCAATCGCCGCGGCAGTCGATCCCGCTGGGGACGCTGGTGATCGCGCCGCCACCGGTCTTGATCACGGTGAGCTTCCGCATGGCAACGGGGTCGAAGTTAGCTTTGACTTCTTTCGCCGCGCTCATCGTCACTTCGCAAGCGCCGGTGCCAGCACAGCTTCCTGCCCAGCCGGTGAATTCGGAGCCGGCTTCGGCGGTGGCGGTGAGGGTGACTACTTTGCCCGATTCGTATTCCTGGTCGCAATCGGAGCCGCAGTTAATCCCGGCAGGGGAGCTGGCGATCGCGCCGAAGCCCGAGCCGGTCTTTGTCACGGTGAGTTTCGGCAGGCCGCCCGTACCGACTTTCACCATCCGCGTGACGGGCAGCGGGTTGATGGTGGCGGCGCCTTCCGCTTCTTTCAGCTTCATCCTCAGCGTGACCCTGTACGTACCGGCGCTGGAGAACGTGTGTTTGACCGTAAACGCGGCAGGGGCGCCTTTGACTTTTTCTTCGCTGCCGTCGCCGAAATCCCAGTCAAGCTCCACCGGGGTGCCTTTGAACAGTTCGGGTTCAGAGCCTTTGGCGTCGAAAGTGGCAGCAACTCCTTTTTCGACCGTCACTTCTTGATTGCTTTCGCCATTGACCGTGAACGTTGCGGCTGGCACCCGGCAGTCGCTGCCACCAGCCCCGAACGTCATCACCCGATCGCCAAAGGGCGGTGATTCGTCTTTGGGACCGTAATCGAAGACGACGAGTTTTTCGCCGGTCACTCCGATCCCCGCTTCGGCCGTCTCGATTTTGCAGCGTTTTTTGACGTTGCTGCCGTTGCCGTAAAGAACCTTGGTCGTATCTTCAGTCAGCGAGAAGCCCCGAACCAGCACATTGCCGGGTTCGGTTTCTTCTTCCGCCTGTTCGATGCTCTCCTTCCAGTAGAGCGTACTGCCGTCGGGCGAGATGGCCAGTTGCGGGCCGCCCATTTTGGAAGGCGTTTTCGGCGAGAGCAGGCCCGTCGTCCAGCCCTCGCTTTCAGCCGCGGCGGCGAAGCCGGGGACCATCGCCACTCCCGAGAGGTCTTTGGGAAACTGCCAGGCACGAGTGTTCGCGGCCCCGGGCACGCTCGGGCTGCCCGTCAGCGTGTAGGTCGTGCCGGAGGGCCCGACCGCGATCGCGGTGGCCACCTTCCCACCGGCCCGAAGCGCGTTTGCGGTGTCGACGAAGCGGGCACCGGCGACACCGGTCGAGCTGATCCGCTGCACAGTGGTATGGCTTTCGGTGTTTTCCGCAAGGATGACAATGTCGTGGTTACTCGGGTCGACCGCGATCGACTGCGGTTCGTACAGCGTTTCTTCGCCTTCCGGCAGCGGCAGCGTCGCGGTGGGAGCGGGGACGAGCGTCGTCCCGCTCGGTTCGGTCGAGAAGACGAGGATGCGCTTCGCCCCGAAGGACGTCCCGAATTCTTTGCATACCCCGGTGGACGGTTTGGCGAGGTGGCAGCCTTCGACCATGTAGATGCGGTGCAGTGCCGGGTCAACCGCGATCCCATGCAGCGTCAGGAGCCTTTCGGATAGGCCCACTTTTTCGAACCGCGGAACTTCGGCCTTCGCTTTGAATTCGCCGCTGGCGGTGAACTTCTGGATCCGGTAGGTCGAACTGTCCTTTTCGTCGCCCGTGTAGACGCTTCCGTCGCTCGAGTCGACCCCGAGCATTCCCGGCAGGCGGAACAGGCCGTCGGCGCTTCCCGCTTTCCCCCACGCTTCGCCGATCTGGCCGAAGGCTTCGGCACCGGCCGAGGCAGCGAAGACGGCGACTGTCAGCGCCGTGGCGCCGATCGTCGCCAGCAGGATCGCTATCCGGCTTCGAGTTGAGATCCGGGTGTGATTCCCGGCACCGCCTTCTTGACCTCTCGTTCCGTTCATGCGGCGCATCCTGCACAGCCGCAACGAAAGAGATGTGAACATCAAGGGAAATCTCTGTCACAAAATCAATACATATCGTTCACATACATGGAGACGCTCCAAGTAACTAAGTAGTGGGGCCGGGCGACAGCCCGGCCCCACTACTCGAACCAAAATCACGAACGCAGATACCTGCGTCAGTCGATCGGCCTAGTGCTAGAAGCCGATCTTGCCCGCGGCGAATTTCGCTGCGCCGAGGACGTTGTGCGAGATCGTCAGCGAGGTGGGAAGCGGAGCGTAGAATTTGGTCGCCGCTCCTGCCTGGCCCGCACTCTGAACGATGTATTCGTTGATGTAGTCGTTCACGGTCAGCTCCTGGCCTAGGGTGAAGCCAGGACCGGAGTATTTGTTGAGCGCCAGGTCGTACGTCAACGTGCACAGCGGGTAACCGCCGCCCGTTGTAGTCGTGTTTGTCTTCGCACCGAAGACCGCCGACCAGTCGACGTTCAGCGCCGTGTGCGTTTTGGACGTCTGCGCGTTGACGGGCACCGTGTACACCGTCGTCAGGCAGTTGGCCTCTTCTTCGCCGGCGATGTCTGGGCTTGAAAAGTCCGCTTCGGCCAGTTTTGTTTTGCCGTCTTTCTGTAGCGCGAGGATTTCGGTGTTTTTACAGGTTTCTGTAAGTTCGCAAGCCGCGAGCTTGGACTCGACGTCCGGAAGCGCCGCGTAGCCGATCGCGCCTGAGGTTTCGATGACCTTTTTGACGACTTCCCCGCCGCCTTTTTCGCCAGGCTTGATGACCGCGCTCTTGGTCGTCGCGCAGCCTTCGTCTTCGGGCCAACTGACGTTGGGTTTTTTGCCTTCTCCGATCGGCTCCAGTTCCTGCCAGGTTTTTGCAGGGCCGGTGCCTTCTATGCAGGGAACCGGGTTTTTGTTGATCTGGTAGAGGTAGTTCTTGAACTGGAAGGTGGTGCCTGAGCCGTCAAAACGAACCACCCTCTTGATCGCGAAGTTGCACGCGGGGTTGGGGGCGGCCAGGTTGGTGGCGAGCTGCGACCACTTGAGGATCGTCCCGTTGAAGACAAGCTCCAGGTCTTTGTTGGTGATCACTCCCACTTCGCAGCCTGCCGGCGGGTTGGCCGGGACCGCGATCGAGGTCTGCGTGACCGGGATCGTCAGCAGGCTCGCGCCACCGGAAACGCTGGTGATGTTGCCAATCTGGGTCGTGGTGGGCGCATCATCAGTGCCGATGAAGGCGTATTTGGTGTTGATGGATCCTTTTGTGTTGGTGCTGTTCCATTCTTCCAGGCCGGCACCACTGCCTGCGGGATCGTATGTGACTTTCGGTTCTGTGCCTTTGTTGCAAATCCCGGTTTGGAAGCCCGGAATCCAGATTTTTTCGTTTGCGACTTTCTGCAGCGAAGACCCCCTGCCTTCGATGCTGGAGCCTTCGCAACTCAACGACGCCGAGGCGCTGCCGACGGAGCCGAGCCCGACGACGGCGACGGTCGCACCGGCCAGGAGTGCAGCGCGAACGCCGATCCTGGTCGATTTCTTCCCAAAGCTAAACATGGATCCTCCTTGGATCGCGTTTCCCTGCATATCGTCCGCAGGACTGGAAGGTGATCCTTGTCTTTGTCAGACCGACACATGTGAAGCTGCGGGAAATTCCACGTAAATCTATTGCAACCATCTCATTGCAAAAATGAAACAGCGATATTTCTTCCGGACAAGCCCTGGCGCGTTATCAACCTGTTTACATAGCCGCGTTGCGAAACCGAAAGCATGCTCATCTTCACCCGCTTACGCGGCTCTCCTCATGTCCAACCCCCGCCTCGCATCACACCATCGCACTCGCTCCTGGCCCCAGGTCGCCGTCGAGCGGACCCGTGAGGCATTGATCCCGATCGGGCGCTTCCTCACCCGTGACAGGCTCTCGACCTTCCTACTTCTGGCCTCACTGGGCCTCCTAATTGTTTTCTTCTCGCTGCTCGGCTCCCTCGGCTCCGAAGCAACTGGGCGCAAGGTGCCGCTCTCCTCGCTAACCCAGCTCGCCGAAGGTGACCTCCTGCGTAGTGCCACTCTGTTGGACTACGACCACCAGGTTGAGGCAGTGACAGCAGGAGAACTTGACCTCTACGCCGACTACCCGGCCTCAGATGCCGCTACCCAGCAGATCTTCGAGACCCTCTCCAAAGGAGGGGCACGAGTCTCTATAAACCCTCAGGCGGGCAAGTCTGAGCGCACTCTTGTAGTCCAGTATCTACTGCCGATCTTGATCCTGGTCTGCCTCTTCTCCTTCTTCATGCGCCAAGCTGGCGACGACGGCTCCGGCGGGATCGGTGCCTTCTCCGATTTCCGTGGCAAAGGGAAAAAGCGGAAGAAGGGCGAGACAGCTCCGATCACCTTCGACTCGGTGGCGGGTGCGGGCGAAGCCCTCGCCGAGCTACGCGAGATCCGCGACTTCCTCGATGACCCGAGCAAATACCTGACGATGGGCGCAGCCGCCCCCAAGGGGGTTCTTCTGGTCGGCCCACCTGGAACCGGCAAGACGCTGCTGGCCCGCGCTACCGCGGGTGAAGCCGACGCGGCCTTCTTCACTGCCTCCGGCGCGGAGTTCGTGGAGTCGCTGGTCGGGGTCGGCGCGGCGCGCATCCGCGATCTCTTTGCCAAGGCGAGGAAGGCGGCGCCGGCGATCGTCTTCATCGACGAGCTCGACGCCGCCGGTCGTAAGCGCGGCGCCGGCGTCGGCAAGGCAACGACGAGCGCGAGCAGACCCTCAACCAGTTGCTGGTAGAGATGGACGGCTTCGGCGGTGATGCCGGCGTCGTCGTCATGGGTGCCACCAACCGCCCCGATATTCTCGACCCCGCCCTGCTTCGCCCGGGGCGCTTCGACCGCCAGGTAACCGTCGACGTCCCCGACGTGCACGGCCGGCTGGAAATCCTCGAGCTGCATGCAAAAGGTCGTAGCTTCGCGCCTGATGTCGACCTGCTGGAGATCGCCAAGCTCTGCCCCGGCTTCAGCGGGGCGGAGCTCGCCAACCTCGTCAACGAGGGCGCGCTGCTCTCCGTCCGCGAGGGCTTTACCGAGATCGATCAGGCCACCCTGGAGGAGGCGATCGATCGCGTGGTGGCGGGACCGGCAAAGAAGACCCACATCCTGACCGAGACCGAGCGCTGGAGGATCGCGATCCACGAGGCAGGCCACGCCGTGGCAACCCGGGCGATCGGGCAGGTGGTAAGCGCCCAGAAGCTCTCGATCGTCGCCCGCGGCCGGCAACTCGGGACCGCCGCGCACATGCTCACCGACCGCGACGCGGTAATGCATTCCAGGGGAGACCTAGAACGCCACCTCGCGGCGATCCTCGCCGGCACCGCCGCCGAGCTGATCGAGTTCTCGGAGCCCTCGACCGGATCGAGCGAGGACCTCCACGCAGCAACCAAGCTGGCACGAAAGATGGTGACCAGCTACGGGATGAGCCCCAAGCTCGGCTCGGTGACAATCGGCGAGGCAGGCGGCGAGGTCTTCCTCGGCGCCGCCCTCCAAGACCTCGGCTCAGTCGGCCCTCACACACTCGACCTAATCGACGAGGAGACCGAGCGACTGGTCGACGAGGCGCAAACGAGAGCCGACCACGTTCTGCGCGTCAACTGGGCTTCGGTGCTTGAGACCGCGGGTGCACTACTGGAGCAAGAGACGCTTTCAGGCGTCGCGCTCGACGCGGTGCTCTCCACCGTGGCCGAGGTCGAACTAACTGAGATTCCGCTGCCAGAGAGCAGCTAACGGCGCCTCACTAGACCTGTGGCGCGCGCCGGGCTGAGTCGGGATTGGAGGCCAGGTATTCCGCCGCTCAGGGCGCCGCGGGCAGGTTCGAAAGCGACTGGTAAGTGCGACACGGCTCTCCCCGCAGGCCAGGGCAGGGCGGCAAGCCGGTAGGCACGCTCAGACCGGGTACGACCGGCAGCAACAGGTTCGAGGGCGTTTCTTCACCGTAGGCGACCGCCACCTGCGCAGTGCCTTCGGGTTCGGTTTGATCGAAGGCCCAGATCGGCTGGCTGCCGTTCGGGGCGGAGATCGTCACCCGGATTCGCGAGCCAGCGCGATATACGTGGCCCTCGTAATAGAGCGGGATCGTCGCTTCCACGAAGTGATCGGCCGGAAGCGGGGATACATCGGATTCACGCAGGCTCAGCACCGGCTCCAGCGGGGTGCTCTTTTCAGCGTCGAGCTTGCGCTCGTTGCCTCGCAGCCAGCCGTTCTGAACGAAGGTCTCCTTGCCGTCGGGCCTGACCTCGCTGACCGTCGCCTGCAGGTCGACGTTGGGAGTCGAGGAACGAACCCAGACGTTCACGGCTCCGGCCCCGATCACCGCCGTGTTGGCGCTCAGTGGAGCGGTGAGGTAAGAGACAGCGCTCCCCGGCGGGCTCTGTTCCCAGTGGTATTCGGGCGTAGCGGTCCAGAGGCCACCGGAGCCGGAGCCGGTGTCGCCGCTGAAATCGGTCCCCGGCAGGGCCTGCGCGTCCCAGGTGAATTCGTCGGCATGGGGCCCTGCCGGCGGACTGGCGCTGAGACCCCCGCCGGGGGCGAGGTACCAGGCCTTTGCCTGAGTGCCCGGAACCGGGAATTCACCGAAGGACTGTTCGAAGCCGGGATAGGGCCGGCCCGGCGAGAGGCCTCCGGCGCCACTGTCGAAGAGGACCCGGATCGGCTTCAGGTTTTCGAAGGCGCTCAGCGCCAGGCTGTAGGTCGGCTGTAGCTGGATGGGATCCGGGGGCAGCGTGACTCCGGGTATTCCCATCGCTTCCTGGTAGATCAACGGCGCGGCAGCATGGATCGCCGCGGAACCGAGGTTCGGTGCCTGTTTGGCGACGTAGAGCTCGAGGAAGTCGTACAAGCGATTAAAGGTCGCCGGGTCCAACGAGTCGACGTGGGTGCCGTTGGTGAAGGTGAACCACTTCCTTCGCGTCCCGGTGAAGTGCTCGGCGAGGTCGGGGCAGTGCCCGCCGGTCTGCTCGTCGGTCCACTGGCAGGCCATGAAGGTCGGCACGTCGATCTTTTTGACGAAGGTGATCGGCGACAGCGGATCGGCGACTTCGGGGTTGTAGTGGTTGTTTTCTTCGATCTTCTTGAGAAGGTCGACCGCTTCGGGGTGCAGAGCCTGGTTGTCGGCACAGGTCTGATCGCCTTCCTGGATCCGTTTGTAGGCCCATTCCTGGCCGCTGGTCGGCGACGCCGCTTCGCCGTCGTGCACCCGCTCCCGGGCCCATTCAAGCGCGAACCCGGTGTTGAGGATGCCGCCCGGATAGAGCGTCGTCTGCGTGTTGTCGATCACCGACAGCGGCGAGACCGCAGCCAGGTCCGGCGGCTGGGTCGCAGCGGTGAAGAGCTGGCTGATCCCGCCGTAGGAGATCCCCATCATCCCGACCTTGTGGTGCGCGACCCAGGGCTGGTGCGCAACCGTCTCCACCACGTCATACCCATCGAGGTTCTGCAGCGGCTCAAAGAAATCGAAGGCGCCGCCGGAGCAACCGGTGCCGCGCATGTTGACGTCGACCACCGTGAACCCCATCAGGTTGGCGATGATCGAGATCCCGTTTTCGGGTCCGGCCGGATTGGCGTACCCATACCCCGAGTACTCGACCAGCGTCGGCGTCGGCCCACTCGGCAAAGGCGGCAGTTCGACTCCGGGAAGGACTTTCGTCACATCCTGCGGCGGATGCACATCGATCGCCAGCTTGGTCCCGTCGCGGGTGGTCAGGTAGCCATACCCGCTCGATGGGATCGACTGGTTGTAGATGTCGGTGCTAGACGGCGCGGACTGCGTCGTCAGAACCTGCAGTGGCGGCGACTCTTCTCCTCCGGATGCAACCCTGTATCCATCACCTGGCGGGACTTCACGGAACAGGGCCCCGCCGAGCTCGTTGGCGCTCTTCCCGGCAATTTCATGCCCTTCGCCGTCATAAAGAGAGACCTGCGCATCCGCCACGAGGCCCGTCGCGTAGACCTGTTCGACGCTCCCGTGCGCATCGAATGATGGTGCGGTTTCCGCTGCGCTAGCGGACCCGGGCAGCAAAAGCGCGGCCAGCCCGCACCCGAACGCCACCCACAACGCGATCCGGCGCCACCCTCTCCACCCATCAATAACGCTTTCTCTACTCATAATTGGGTACTTCTACCACAACCCACCCAATCTCAAACGATTCCGTCTGCGCACTGATGGAATCCGCAAGCTTGCGAGTTCGGCGACCGCCACTCTGCGACGAACTTCGAGACCCCCCCCTTGTTTGTGCTTGGGGGCCGGTGCGTGATTAGTTCGGGTATTCGTCCTTGCGCCAGCTGCGCGGCTCCTCGGGCTGCGGCTTCGGCGTGCGATCGAGCAGGAAGTTGAAGTAGGGGGCGACGAACGGGTCAGGCGCCCTCACCGTGTAGGTGTGGTAGACGGTCCCGTTCTCGCGGGCAAAGGCGATCCAGCTCGGGGCCTCGCGCAGGCCATCTTTCAGCTCGGCGCCCACCTGCGCCGACCACTCTTCGAGCCAGCCCGGCGGGTGGTCGATCATCTCCTTCACCTCGGGGATCGTCTGGGCCTGCTCCTCTGTCATCGCCAGCCCAAAGTCGAAGGGGAACTCGGTCTCATAGGTCGAGACGTAGGGGAACTGCCAGCCCATCCGCTGCTTATAGGCGAGGAGCCGGTCGATCGGCGCACGCGAGAAGCAGATCAGCGTCACGTCGCGGTGCCGTAGGTGCACGAGGGCTCCGTCAAGGCCGTCGGCGAGGCTGCTACAGCCCGGGCAAGCGCCGAGCTTGTAGTCAGGCCCGAACATAACGTTGTAGGCGAGCAGCTGCGAGCGGCCGTCGAAGAGCTCGGCCAGGGTCTTTTTGCCGTCCTCGGTGTCGAATGCGTATTCCTTCTCCACCGGGATCCAGGGAAGCTCCCGCCGTCTCTTCTTGATCTCCTCGTTTCGCTCGGCCTGCTCGGCCTCGAGCTTCGCCAGCTCCTCCCGGGCCGCCTGCCATTCCTCCCGGGTTCCGATCGTGTGCTGAGGCATCTCCATCTCCTTCCGTCAAGCGAGGTTGCCCGACGCGGTCGAACCGGCCACCGATCCGACACTACCCCGCATCGCGCCGGAGGAATCGGGTACGACCAGGTCCGGCACATGTTCTGGGGCGAGCATCAGCGAGAGACCGATGACCACAAGCAACACGGCAATGCCGCGGTTCTTCACTGAAAGTGACGGTAGCGCCTCTCCAAGTGGGGACGCACGGCCTAGGCCTAGAGCTACCTACTTGCCACTGAGGCCCGGGTGTATTCCCCTGCCGATCGTCTGCTCGTCGACGATCTTCTGCAGGTACCCGGTCAGGCGCTTGCGGTCGGCGACGGGCATCCCCCGCGTCAGGTCCCGCTCGTGGAGCCTGGCGATCTCGCGCCCGCGGGCCAGCGTCTCCCGGCCTTTCGCGGTCAGGTAGAGGGCGCGGACCCGGCGGTCGGTGGCGTGGGGTCGGCGCTCAACCAGGCCCAACTGCTCGAGCTCGTCGACGAGGGCGACCATGCGGCTCGGGGGCACTTCGATCGCCTCGCCGATTGCCTGCTGAGAGCGACCCTCGGCGGCGTCGACGAGGTTCAACACCCGGAACAGCGCCGGATGCAGGCCGACCTCGGCGATCCGCTCGGAGAACTGGCGCGCCGCGTGGATCCCCACCTGCGAGAGGAGGAACGCAAGCGTCGAGGGGGCCTTGTCCCCCGCTATCGGTTTAGTGCCCACGGAATCGGGAAGCCTACCGAAACTTGCTTTCTGATAAGAATCGTTTCTTCCAAGAACCTTTCTGGCTTACAAGGAATTTCACAAGAGAAAGGATCGCCGCATGACCCGCCGCCTCGCCCGCCTCGCCGACATCGCCTACCGCCGCCGTGGTCGCATGGTCCTTGTCTGGATCGCGGCGACAATCGTCCTGATCGGACTCGGCTCCTCACTTGCTGGCGAGTATCACGCCGACTACAACACGCCGGGCTCTGAGTCCAAGGCGGCTAGCGAACTGACCAAGCGCGAATTCAGCGGCTACTCGGGGCAGGAAATCTACGTCGTCTGGAAGGACCCGAAGGGGGTCGACAACCCGGCAACCGAACGGCGCATGGACGCCTTCTTCTCCCAAGCCGAAAAGGTCGACCACGTCGAGCGGCGAGCGGCCGTCCGCGTATCCGACGACGGCACGATCGCGACGACGACGCTGCCGCTCAACGTGCCGGGCTGGGAGGTCAAGAAGAAGCAGGGCGAAGAGCTGATCGCCGCCGCCGAAGGGAACAGCGGCGCGGGGCTCGAGATCAAGCTCGGTGGCGAACCGATCTACACCGCACAGGAACAGACCAGCCCTGAGGGGCTCGGCTTCCTTGGCGCCGCGATCGTGCTGCTGATCGCCTTCGGCTCGCTGGTCGCCGCAGGCCTGCCCCTGCTGATCGCGCTGGTCGGGCTGGGAATCTCCTCGGGCGGCCTGATCGCCTTGCTGGCGAACCTGATCGACGTGCCCAACTGGACCACCGCGGTCTCGGGGCTGATCGGCATCGGCGTCGGCATCGACTACTCGCTGCTGGTCCTGACCAGGTTCCGGGCGGCGATGCGGTCGGGGAAGGATCGCCACGACGCGGTGGTCGAGGCCGTCTCCACGGCCGGCCGCAGCGTGCTGATCGCCGGCAGCACCGTCGTCATCGCGGTGCTCGGCCTCTTCCTCACCGGCCTCCCCTACATGTACGGGGTGGCGATCTCGGCCTCGCTCGCCGTGCTCGTTGTGATGCTCGCCTCGATCACACTGCTGCCGGCTCTGCTCTCCTACCTCGGGCCAAAGGTCGACCGGCTGCGGATCCCCTTCCTCGGCCGCAGACTGGAGAGCGAAGGAGACGGCGGAGAATCGCCCGCTGCCCGCTGGAGCCACGCCGTGCAGCGCCGACCCTGGACCGCGGCGATCGTCGCCACCGCGATCCTGCTCGCCCTTGCCGCACCGGCGCTGGGCATGCGCCTCGGCTTCCCCGACGCCGGCAACGACAAGCCGGGCACGATGACCCGCCAGGCCTACGACCTGATCAGCGAGGGATTCGGCCCGGGCGCCAACGGCCCACTGGTGGTCGTCGCCGAGCTGCCCAACCCGCAGGCGCGGACGGCGGTAGACGGCCTCGCCACGCAGCTGCGCGAAGACCCCGGCGTCGCCTACGTGGCGCCCCCGCGCTTCAACTCAGAGGGCACCGCGTCGATCGTCACGGTTATCCCCACCACCTCCCCACAGGACGCGGCGACAACCGACCTGGTCGACCACCTGCGCCACACCGTGATCCCCGATGCACTCCAAGGTTCGGGGGTGACGACCAAGCTCGGCGGCGTGACGCCGGCCCTGGAGGACCAGAGTGAATACATCACCGGTCGCATGCCACTCTTCATCATTGGCGTGGTCGGGCTCTCCTTCCTGCTCCTCCTCTTCGCTTTCCACTCACCTCTGATCTCGCTCAAGGCCGCGGTGATGAACCTGCTCTCGGTCAGCGCCGCCTACGGGGTGATGACCCTGGTCGCCAAGGGTGGTGCGTTGGGCGAACTGATCGGGATCGACCACGAAGTGCCGGTGGCGCCGTTCATGCCGGTGATGATGTTCGCGATCCTCTTCGGCCTCTCGATGGATTACGAGGTCTTCCTCGTCTCTCGCATCCGCGAGGAGTACCTGAAGGATGGCGACACCAGGCGGGCAGTAGCAGACGGCCTCGCCAAGACCGCCCGCGTGATCACCGCCGCCGCGGCGATCATGGTCGTCGTCTTCCTCGCCTTCGTCGCCTCGCCGGAAGTCTTCCTCAAGCTCTTCGGCATCGGCCTGGCGGCGGCGATCTTCCTCGACGCTACAGTCGTGCGCATGGTCCTCGTCCCGGCAGTCATGCAGCTGCTTGGCAGCCGCAACTGGTGGTGCCCGGACTGGCTCAGGAACATCCTCCCCGAGATCGAGGTCGATCGCGGCCCGCAGGTTGCGGAAGGGCGCCCCTAGCCGTAGCCGAACAAAGCCGAACCGCCACTCGGCGGCGGGGAACTAGCCTGCGGCTTGAGGGCCATCAGTGAGTCTCGAAACTGTTGTAGACGAGGGTGTCCAAGGCCATGGCCGCATAGATCTCGAACAGGCTTCGCTCAATCGGGCCGTCGAGCAGGATGAAGCGAACCTGCATCTCCGCCACCCGAGACTTGGCGCCATCGAAGTGGGTGATGAAGTCTTTGTCTTGCTCGAGAACCTCCCGATACTGCTTCGTATCGATCCCGCCCGCCTCGGCGTCGGTCTTGGCCAGGAGGAAGGCGAACGTCGCTTTGTTGTTCTTGCCGCCTAGACGCGTGTGGTTCTTGAGCCGCGAGCGCAGCTTTCGAGTCTGGCCGACGTAGATCGCTTTCTCCCCGTCTCCCCCAGCCTCATCCGGCTCGGAGAACAGGTAGATGCCCGGGGCTTCGGGGATCAGCGAATGCTCGGAGACCTTGGCAGCCGGGGCCGTCAACAGCTTCTCGAGCAGATCCGGCAGCCGAGCCACGACCGACCCATAGACCCTGATCCCGGGCTCGTGGACCTGCGGCGCGGTACTGCCAGGCATTTTTGACGGCGGTCAGCCGTTGACGGCCTTCTTCAGCTCGGCCCCGGGGCTGAACTTCGCTGCCGTTTTCGCAGCTATCTGCATCGACTCGCCGGTCTGCGGATTGCGGCCCTCGCGAGCCGGGCGGGCGACCGTCGAGAATTTGCCGAAGCCGGTGAATTTGACCTCGTTGCCGGCCGCGAGCTGAGCGGTGATCTCCTCGATCGTCGCCTCCACGGCGAGCTTCGCTTGGCCGGCTTGGAGCCCGGTTCGCGCAGCCACCAGCTTTGCCAGCTCATCCTTCGTCGTGATCGTCATCTTCATCTCCTCCTGTAGCGGCGCGAGGCTCAACCCCGGCCTACTGTCCACCGGCTTTCTACAGATCCGGGCGGGCGCTCCCTGCGCAGATCCGGCGAAGCTGACGCCCTTCTGTTTGCGGTGGACGCTCTAATACCCCGCCGGGCAACATCGCCGACCTCGCTGAGACGTCCGTCCAACAGATCCGTCGCTATGCTGGCCGGCACATCGTGGCGGCCGTAGTTCAACGGTAGAACTTCGCGTTGTGGTCGCGACAATGAGGGTTCGATTCCCTCCGGTCGCCCTCACGTTTGCTGTCGGTTCCAGGTCATCGCGCATCAGGCCAGCCGCGGTACCGTTGGCGGAATGCGCAGGCCAAGCATTGCGACCTTCCGGCCCGAGGCGCGGCCGATGGCGGCGACGGGGATACACGCCCGGGGCGCCGCCGCTGTCGGGGCGCTCGCTGTGGGCGCGGCGGCGATCGGTGGCTTTGCCATCGGCCGGCTCAGTGTCGGTCGCCTCGCGGTCGGGCGTGCGGCGGTCGGCAAGCTGAAGGTTGGCGAGCTCGAGATCGGCCGGCTCAGCGTCCGCGAGCACGCCGATCACGACGGCACTGGCGGGGTGTAGCCGACATTGACCACGCCTGGGTGGGGTCAATGTCGGATGCGCTGGCTCACGGTAGGGACGGGGGTGCTTGCCTTGGCGATCGCTCTCGCCGCCGCCAGTGCGTCGCTCGCAGTCGGTCCATACCCCGACCTCGGCCCCTGCTCGATCTTCCCCAAGCCGTCTGCGGGCCTGGCCGCCAACGCCCCGTCCCTCCCCAGCGAGGCCGCCTGGAACCAGGAGGTCTCCAAGGCGCCCGTCGCCCGCAACTCCGCCGCGATCATCGCCTACATCGACTCCCACGGCGGCGATCGCCTCCATCCCGACTTCGGCTCGCCGCGCACCTACGGCTTCCCCTACGCAGTCGTCGGCACCGGCCAACCTGAGTTGCCGATCCACTACACCGCCTACGGCGACGAGAGCGACCCCGGGCCATTCCCCGTTCCCAAGGGGGCGCCGGTCGAGGGTGGCAACCACAGCGACGGCGACCGCCACGTGCTTGTCGTAGACCGCTCGAGTTGCACGCTCTATGAGCTCTACCGGGCCTTCTTCAAGCGGAGCGGCGCCCATTGGAACGCCGACTCGGGCGCGCGTTGGGACCTCAGCTCCACCGCTCTGCGTCCCGACTCCTGGACCTCGGCCGATGCCGCCGGCCTGCCGATCTTCCCCGGGCTTGTCCGCTACGACGAGGTCGCGGCCGGACACCTCAACCACGCGATCCGCGTCACCTTCGACAGCACACGCGACGCCTGGGTCCACCCCGCCTCACACTGCGCCGGCGACACCTCCAGCCCCGACGCGCCCGCGATGGGGACGCGGCTGCGGCTGAGGGCGGGCTACGGCCTCGGCGGCTTCAGTGGTGGCGCCCGAGTCATCGCCGAAGCACTGAAGCACTACGGGATGATCGTCGCCGACAACGACTCCAACTGGTTCTTCAGCGGCAGCAGCGACCACCGTTGGGATGACGAGAACCTCGACCAGTTGAAGCGCATTCCCGGCAGCGCCTTCCAGGTCGTCAAGAGCGCCGCCCGGCCGCACGCCTGCTGACAACCAGCGGCCGTCTGCGTTCCGGTGCGCTTTATGCCAATCATGGCCACTTAAAGCGCACCAGAAGCCGCCGGCTCACTTGGTTCTGACACCTACGTGTTCAGTTGCATGTGGTGGAAGTCCGCCCGCAAGCGGGCGGACAGCTCCGCCGCGGCCTTGCCGGCGTCGTCCTCCGCCCCACTCGCGAGGATCACCTCGGTCGCGGGGTAACTCTGCAGCTGGTCTTCGGTCGCCTGCACTATGTCCTCATCGCCGACCCGCGCCTCGGCGGCGATGCCCACCTTGGCCAGCGCCGCAACCGTCGCGACCAGGTGCTGCTGAGCTCGGTGGCGTGCAGGCTCGATGTCAGAGGCCCAGCGGTCGAAGAAGCCGATCCGCGCCGGAACGAGAACGAGCATCTCGGCATCCCCAGCGGTGCCGTCGAGCCCACCCGCGACCATAATCCGGGCCACGTCGGCGGGATCCTCAACCGCACCCACCGCCACGAGGAGAACACGCCGGCGATCGTCCGGTGCTGGCGCCGAGATGATCGGCCCCCGCGGGCGCTCCCGTACCGCGATCACCACCAGCGCCACTACTGCCAGGGCACCGACCGCCATGCCCAGGCCCGGACCGGCGACGAGAAACCCGCCGACGATCGGGACGACGAGCCCAACTACGATCAGAGGCAGCTTCCAGGGAGCCAAGGCCCAAGGCTGACAGGGCATCGTGCCCCCCGGGCGGCGAGGCCACCGGCGCCCCGCCACCCGGTAAGCACGAACTAGACGCGTCTTGCGCCGAGACGGGGAAGCAGCAACATCGCCAGCCCGACGAGGATCACGATGATCCCAAGGATGTAATTGACGAGGATCGCCAAAACAATTCCAATGATTATCAGCAGTATCGATAGCTCCATACCGCCCGCTTACCCGGCAGTCGGTAGATAGAAACCCTGGTCTGCTCAGCCCCGGGTGCCGCCACCGCTGCCGTCGGGCGACCAGCCCGGACCGCGGAAGAGGTAACCGAGCTTGTGCCGCCAGCTCGTCGCGGCGCGCACGTCGCGCGCGATGTCGGCGAACTCGTGAAAGGCGACGCGGGTCGGCCGGAAGGTGCGGATGTTTTTGGTCAGCCCGTAACGCGGCCGCTCGGTCTCACCCTGGAAAGTCCCGAACATACGGTCCCAGATGATCAGGATGCCGCCGTAATTGCGATCGAGGTAGACCTCGTTGGACCCGTGGTGGACGCGGTGGTGCGAGGGTGTATTGAAGAAGAACTCGATCGGCGCCGGCAGCTTCTTGACCCGCTCGGTGTGGATCCAGAACTGGTAGATCAGGCTGATCGAGATCTGCAGCAGGATCATCCAGGGGGCGAAGCCGAGCAGCGCCAGCGGCGCCCAGAAGGGCAGCGCGGTCATCGGCGTCCAGGTCTGGCGCAGCGCGGTCGAGAGGTTGTAGTGCTGGGAGGAGTGATGGACGACGTGGCTCGCCCAGAAGACCCGCATCTCATGGTGGACCCGGTGAAACCAGTAGTAGGCGAGGTCGTCGGCAAAGAAAAGCAGCACGTAGGTCCACCACTCATCGGCCGGCATCCGCAGCGGCGTCAGCTCGTAGAGCCCGGCGTAGGCGACGAGGACAACTAGCTTCCAGACCGCATTGATAACGACGTTGCCCCCGCCCATGGCGAGGCTGGTGCGCGTGTCCCGGGACTCGTAGCCGATCAGGTCGTCGTCATCACGCAGGTACTTGAAGGAGAGCAGCTCGGCGACCAGCAGCAAAACGAAAGCTGGAACCGCGTAGTAGAGAACTTCGGCCACGCGTCCAATTTAGCGCCTAGGCCGCTCTCCCGATCAAGACGATCCCTGCGATAGAGACGCTGGCGAGCACCGCCAACGCGATGTCTGTTCGACGCTCGTTGTCTGTCATTACACCCTTAGAACACACCTCCATGCGGGGAGATGCTGTGGCATCTAGCACTCAAGACACCCTCCGAAGCCGCCGATAGGAAAAGGTCTTGGGAGAAGCCCGATGACATCGAAGCCGCCGCCGGGCATGGATTCCGGACCGGACGGAAGCTGGAGCTACAGTGCGCCCGACCAGGGCCCGAACCCCACCCCTGCACGCACCACGTCCCTCGACCCCCTCTCCCAGCGTCTGCTTAAGGCCACGGCCTGCCTCTCGGCCTTGCTGATCCTCATCGTCGCATTCGCCTGGCTTCACGGTGGCGACGAAGCGTCACTCAACCCGATCGCGGAGGCGGCGGTTCGCACCCAGGAGCAGCCGGGGTCGCGGATCGCCATGCGCGGCATCTACTCACTGCCAAGCGGCGGGTCGATGGCCATGCACGGCAGCGGCGTCTACAACGCGCAAACCGGACGCAGCCGCCTAGCGATGGAGCTGCAAATGCCCGGTGTGGTCACCCCGCTTCATTTCGATGCGGTCGGCGACAAGCAGACGATGTACATGCGCTCAAGTGTCTTCAGCGCGGAACTGCCGCCGGGAGACAGGTGGCTCAAAGTCCAGGTCGGGCTCGGTCGGTCGGCTCAAACCTCTCTTGCGAGCAACTCTGGCTCCGAAGGCCAGCTCGAAATGTTGCGCGCCGCGGGCGGGAAGGTCGAAAACCTGGGAGAAGAGACGGTGCGTGGCGTCGCGACCACTCGCTATCAGGGGACCGTCGATCTCAATCGCTACGCCGACCTGCTTCGCGAAGAAGGAAAGGTGACCGGCGCACAGGAGTACGAACAGGTAGCCAAATCGATTCCGACACCGATCCCGGTCGAAGCCTGGCTCGACGACGACGGCCTCGTCCGTCGGATGCGGATCGTGATGGAAATTCCTACCGCTACCGGCGCTCCTCCGGTGAAGATGGACCTGACGATGGAGTTCTTCGATTTCGGGATCACCCCCCAGATCGACTTTCCGTCCGCGAGTGAAACGTTCGACTCAACGTCAGATCGCGGTTCGGCAAAGGCGACACCGTCGAACCCCGAAGACTCCCCCGTAGAAAGCGCACACAACACAACCGGTCTTGGTCCCCAGAACATTCCTTTGCCGACGGGGAGATGGGAGGCAACTGGACGGGTCATCCGGGTCGCGCCGAACGTGCTCACCAACCAGCCTCCCGGCACCGTGCTCAAGCGACCGTGGGCCTTTGGCAAGGAATGTCACGGCCCCTGCAAGATCGTGTTTGCCCGCATGACGCTCTACGGACGGAGCGTGACCTCACTTGCCAGGCACGGCCGCTTCCTTACCGCCAAATTCCCCCCTGTCAGGGTCCCCTGTTCATATCCACGCGGGTCCTCCTACTCCCGCCGTCGATACGGACAAAGTCACGACTACTACAAGCTGCAGTTGTCGAGTGACGGAACGCTGATTCACGCCATCGAGTACCGACTCCAGACCGGCTGCTACAAGACAACGGACCCGCCAGACGTCACGCGCTGGCAAGCGACCCGCGCCGCCCCCTGACGACAAAGCGCGCTTGAGCAGCGACAGCGCACCGATCAGAGCCTGGGTTCGACCGATGATCGGGTGGGGATTCGCTCGGGCGAAACAGGGCCGGGGACTACTATCAGTCAAGTCTCATACTCCGTTTAGAGATGCCCCCTAGTCTCCGCTGGACGGACCGATCCGAGAGAAGAAAACGCACGTGACGTTCCTACGACGCATCTCCACCCGCCGGCTTCTTATCCTTGCCACCGTGGTCGTGGCGCTCGCCGCCGGCACGGCCGCCATCGCCATCGCCGCCGGCGGTGGCCCGACTCCGCCACCGAAGCCACTGGCAAACGCCATCCACGACGCGCTGAGCGCGCCGCCGATCGAAGGGGTCAGCGCCCGCGTTCACTTCACCGACAACCTGATCGGGGAATCGCTCCTGGAAGGCGCCGATCCACTGCTCGGCGGCGCCTCCGGCAGGCTCTGGGCTTCGCCCGACGGGCGACTGCGGCTGGAGCTACAGGCCGATGTCTCGAAGGGCAGTGCCGGCGACTTTCAGGTGTTGGTCGACGAAAAGAGCTTCACGGTCTACGACCCCGGCACGGAAACCGTCTACCGCGGCTCGCTGCCGCAGCGCCACGAGTCCTCCGACGAAGCCGGCCAGGACGAACCGCCCTCACTCGCTCGCGTGCAGGCCGGGATCGAAGAAGCGATGGAGCACGCGACGCTGAGCGGCGCCACCCCCTCTGACGTCGCCGGCCGCGCCGCCTACACGGTGCGCGTCTCGCCCAAGGAAAACGGCGGCCTCGTCGGTGGAGCGGAGCTCGCCTGGGACGCCGCCAACGGCACTCCGCTGCGGGCCGCGGTCTACGCACGCGGCGAAAGCTCGCCGGTACTCGAACTGGCGGCAACCGAAATCTCCTTTGGCCCGGTCTCCGATTCCGTCTTCGAAGCGACACCCCCACCCGGCGCCAAGGTTGTCAACCTCAACCCGACCGAATCCAGCAGCAGTGAAGGCGACGAGACGGCTCCCGTGACGGGTCTGGAAGCGGTACAGCGCCAGGCTTCTTTCCCGCTTAGCGCCCCGCCCAGCCTGGCTGGCATGGAACGCGACCAGGTGCGCCTCGTCTCAAGCGGCAGCGACGCCGGCGCTCTCGTGACGTACGGCAAGGGACTCGGCGGCATCGCCGTGCTCGAGCTGCCGGCGAAACGGCCTGCCTCCGGCAAAGGCGACGAAGCCGGCGGGCTGCAGCTTCCCAGCGTCACGATCGACGGCGCGACCAAGGGGGAAGAGCTCGAAACGCCGCTCGGCACACTAATCCGCTTCGGGCGAGGCGGCGTGGGCTACACGGTGGCGGGTTCTGTCACGCCGGCCGTCGCTAGGGAAGCCGCGCAGGGCCTCTAGCCGAGATGCCCACGGCGGCCCCGATCGAGGTCCGCGGCCTGGTCAAGCGCTACGGCGAGATCCTCGCCGTCGACCACGTCGACCTGACGGTCGAGCCCGGCGATGTCTTCGGCTACCTCGGCCCCAACGGCGCCGGCAAGACGACCTCGCTGCGAATGATGCTGGGCCTGATCCGCCCAAACGAGGGCTCGGTGCGGCTCTTCGGCCGCGACCCCCAGCTCGGCGTCGCGGCCCTCGAGGGGGTGGCCGGCTTCGTCGAGGCGCCGGCCTTCTACCCCTACCTGAGTGGCCGTGAGAACCTGCGACTCTGCGCCGCCCTCGACGGCGGCGGAGCGGCAGAGCGGATCGACGAGGTACTGGAGATCGTCGAGCTGCGCGGCCGCGGCAAGGATCGGGTCGGGGGCTACTCGCACGGGATGCGCCAGCGGCTGGGGATCGCCTCGGCGCTGCTGCGGCGCCCACGCCTGCTGCTGCTCGACGAGCCTGCGACCGGCCTCGATCCCGGCGGGATGCGCGATATGCGCGAGTTGATCCGCGACCTCGCTGCCCGGGGGATCACCGTGCTGCTCTCCAGTCACCTCCTAGTCGAGGTCGAAGAGCTGTGCAACCGCGTCGCGATCGTCCGCTCCGGCCGCGTCGTCTACGAGGGCTTGTTGGCGGATCTTCGCGACCGCGCCGGCGTCAGCTACCTGCTGCGCACCGGCGACGACGCGCTCGCCCGTCGTGTCTGCGCCGCCCAGGCTGGGATCGACGAGGTGCACGAGGCGCACCCCGGCGGCCTCCTCTTCAGGGCCTCCGGCGAGCGAGCCGTCGGGGAGCTCTCGCTCGCTCTCGCTGAGTCCGGCGCGCCCGTGCTCGAGCTGACCCCGAGGCAAGCCAGCCTCGAGGACCTCTTCTTCCAGCTCACCGAGGGCGACGGAGCTGCCGCCGGAGCGGCCCGCATGGCGGCGGCCGCCGAGGAGCTGGCCTGATGCCCCGCGTGCTCACCGTCTACCGCTGGGAGCTGCGCAAGCTGCGCGCCCAGAAGCGCACCTACCTCGGCCTCGGCGCGGCCGCGGCGGTGCCGATCATCTTCGTCACCGCGCTCGCGATCCGCAATGGCGAACCGCGCGACGTGGCCTTCGGCCGCTACGTGCACGACACCGGCCTGGCGATTCCCCTCGTGCTGCTGCTATTCGGCTCGGTCTGGCTCTTCCCCCTGATCACCGCCCTCGTCGCCGGGGACATCGTCGCCGCCGAGGACCGCGACCGCACCCTGAAGACGATCCTCACCCGCTCGGTAGAGCGCCAGCAGGTGTTCGCCGCCAAGGCGCTGGCGGCGGCCAGCTACGCGATCGCTGCGATCGCGCTCAGCGGCGCCGTCGCCCTCGCCGCCGGGATCCTTGCTTCGGGCTTCAACCCGATCGTGACCCTGTCAGGCACGCGCGTCTCGGCCTCCCACGGCCTCGCCCTGGTCGGCGCCAGCCTGCTCGTCTACCTGCTGCCGATTCTCGCCGTCGCCTGCATCGGGCTGCTGTTCTCGACCGTCTTCCGCAACAGCGCCGCGGCGATCGTCGGCACCCTGATGTTCTCGCTGCTGCTGCAGCTGATCGGCATCCTGCCCGGGCTCGGCGGCCTGCAGCCGTACCTACTCAGCACCCAGTTCCAGGCCTGGCAAGGCTTCCTCCGGGTCCCCGTCGACTGGGCGCCGATCCTGCGCGCCCTCTGGGTCTGCGCCCTCTACGCGGTGCCGGCGCTGCTGGTCGCGGCGATCGTCTTCCTGCGCCGGGACGTGGCAGGCGAGTAAGGGGGTGGGATGACTGAGCTCGTGCGCCTCTCCAGTCGCTTCATAAGGTCGATGCTCGTCGCCTGTGTCTTGGTGCTGGGGCTGTCCGCGCAGGGCACAACTGCGGCTGGTAGCCATCGCGGGGGAAGCCACGGGCGCGATGAACACAGCCGCTGGCGCCCCACGGCGACCACCCAGCCCTGGCAGTGGCAGCTCCAAGGACCCATCGATACTTCGGTCCCTGCCGCCGTCTACGACGTCGACGGCTTCGAAACGTCAAGCCGGACTGTCAGCAAGCTGCACCGGCAGGGGCGGAAGGTCATCTGCTACCTCGACGTCGGCAGCTGGGAGAGCTACCGGCCAGACAAGGGAGAGTTCCCGCGCTCGGTGATCGGCCGCCGCTACGCCGGTTTCCCCAACGAGCGCTGGCTTGACGTCAGCCGCTTCCACCTCTTCGAGCGGCCGCTGAAGCGCCGCTTCGCGATGTGCGCCCGCAAGGGCTTCGACGCGGTCGAGCCCGACAACCTCGCGGGTTGGGAAAAGGAAAACCACACCGGCTTCAAGATCACCCGTACAGACCAGCTTCGCTTCAACCGCTGGGTCGCCCGCCAGGTGCACGAGCGCGGCATGGCGGTTGCGCTTAAGAATGACGGCCGCCAAGTTCATCAGCTGATCCACTCCTTCGACTTCGCGATCGTCGAGCAGTGCTTCCAATACGACGAATGCGGCTATTACCGGCCCTTCGTTCGCCAGGGCAAGCCGGTATTCGAGGCCGAGTACGAACGACAGCCGGAGCAGTACTGCAATACCGCGCTGGTAATCGGCTTCAGCGCGATCCACAAGTCTTACGGCCTCTTCGCGAAGCCTTGGCGCCCATGTCGGTCCGCCGCCTCGCCATAGATCGACGCCGACACGAGACGCAAGCAAGATGGAGTGCCGCTCTCATCCACGCTTAAGACGGACCCTGCACTCTGCCGCGCCATGAACTCTCTCGCGCAGGCGCCCCCCAAGCCCGTCTCCCCTCCTCCGGCCAAGTCGCTCGGCCGCCAGATGCTCAACAAGGTCCCCGAGATCACCCTCTACTTCTGGGTGATCAAGATCCTCTGCACCACGGTTGGCGAGACCTTCGCCGACAACCTCAACGAAAACCTCGGCCTCGGCCTCACCAACACCAGCTACATCATGGGCGCGCTGCTGATCGGCGTCCTCGTCTTCCAGTTCCGGGCGCGACGCTACGTCCCCGGCATCTACTGGCTGGCGGTCGTTCTGATCAGCGTCGTCGGCACCCTCGTCAGCGACAATCTGGTCGAAAACTACGGCGTCACCCTGCAGACGACGACGATCGCCTTCAGCGCGATCCTGATCGCGGTCTTCGCCACTTGGTATGCGAGCGAGCGGACGCTTTCGGTCCACACGATCGTCACCACGAAACGGGAGGCGTTCTACTGGCTGGCGATCCTCTTCACCTTCGCCCTCGGTACCTCCGCCGGAGATTTCCTCTCCGAGCAGCTCGAACTCGGCTACCTGCTGGCACTCGGCATCTTCGCCGGGGCGATCGTGGTGATCGCGGTACTGCACTTCGGCCTGCGGATGAACGCAATCCTCTCCTTCTGGCTCGCCTACATCCTCACTCGCCCGCTCGGGGCCTCGATCGGCGATTACCTTGCCTCGCCGAAGTCTGAAGGCGGCCTCGGGCTCGGCACCAACCTGACCAGCTTCCTCTTCCTCGGCACGATCCTGGCTCTGGTCGTCTACTTGGCGATCTCCAAGCGCGACGTGATCTCGACCGGGGGAGTCGCAGAAGCGAAGGAGCCGCGGGGGGAGGGCGAGCCCCGCATCCTCGTCGTCACCAACAAGACCGACGCCACCCCGGCCGTGGTCGAAGCGGTGCGGGAACGGGCAATCGCCGGCCCGGCCAGCTTCTTCGTCCTCGTCCCCAATCCCTCCCATGTGGCGTTCGACCGCATCAGCGAGGACACCAGCCTGGGCGAGAAGGTCCTCGACCGGGCGCTGCCCAAGCTGGAGGAGCCCGCCGGCGGGGAGGTCGCCGGGCGCGTGGCGAAGAGCCCCAACGCCTACGACGACATCGTCGAGGAGCTAAACCAGGGGGACTACAGCGAAATCATCCTCGAGACCTTCCCCAGCCACGTCTCGCACTGGCTTCACGTGGACCTCGCCGAGCGCGTCGCCGCTCTCGGCTACCCGTTGAAGACGGTGACGGCAACTCACTGACTCCCAAATGTAGAGAGCGCGCCGAGTGTTGTTAGGGTGCCCTAATCCAACTTGTAGGCAGGCGCCTTGTCGTTCACCCAACCGCAGGCACCAGACATAGGTTTTAGCGAGCCTCTGCTGTGCTGAGTTTCAGCGACACGCCGGAGGTCGCTGTCGAACCGGCAGTCGGGTCTTGCGCCGTCACGATGTAGTTGTCAAGCAGGCGCATTCGCCATGACGGTCTTAGGGGTGCGAGTTCACCTGTTTCCCAGTGCAGGCCGGAGGTGTCAGCCCAGTCCACGGCCGACGTCACAGAGCCATTGGTCAGATCGGGTACGACGACGGGCGGGGGCGCCGGCACGGGAGCACCCGGAGACGCGAGGGCGCAGCGTAGTTCCGTCAGCCTGACCACCGTTCCGGGGGGCACCCTTGCGCCTGCTCGCGGCACTTGGGCATATGCCGATGGCAAGCAGAGGGACGCGACTGAGAAGGAAACGGGAATCGCCACTCTGAGGCCGTGATAGCGGAGCTTGGCGTAGGCCCGAGTAACGCTGGCGCCTTCGGTAACTTTGGGCACCGCGACCTTTGATTGAGGTCCCCTTTGGCGGCAGCTGTCTTGGAGCTTGACGGTCGAGAACGCAGGCGCGAGAGCTCCTGGCGCTGGTTTTTGAAGCAGAATGCGCCCCCCGGGAGGAGTCCCGGCACAGGCGTTGTTAAGGGCGGTGTATTCGGCCGCGAAGTGCCATCGCTTGAGTCGTCGTTCGGCCGCCGCCGGATGCAAGCCCTTGACGTCTGGAACCTTGACAAGGGGTGGTTCCGTAGCCACTTCGCCATCCGCCAAGGACCATGGCGGAGCAATCCCCTGGGACGCGAGCAGGGCTGTGCAGATCAGGGCTATGACGGGGTAGAGCTTCACCGGGTCTGTCCTCTATGGTAGATGATTACTATGGTTTATTTGAGCAACACGGACTACGCGATAAAAGCGCGCTGCTTCATTCGAATGGTGGGCGATTGGTCTCACCGACCATTGGCGGAGCTTCATATGACTGCCGCCCTGTAATACGGCTACGGGAGACGGAGAGTGCCTAACGAAAGCCAGCCAGACCCGCCCCCGGTGGCGGCAGAGGGCGCGACCGGCGACCCGCTTGTCACCGAGCGCGCCGAGCGCTTCACGGCACCGAGCCTACGCAACGACTATCTCTATCTGCGGGCGGTTGTGCCGGAGGACTACCCCTACCTGTATCTAGTCGAGACCAGTGGTGCGATGGCGGCACGGTGGGGACTCAGGGGCGCGACCCCGGGCTACCAGGAATGGATTCAGCAGCGTTCCGCCGGAGTCCTGGCGCAATTCATGATCCTCAAGGTGGAGGACGACAGCCGGATCGGCCTGGTTACGGCTTTCTCGGCAGACTTCCAAGACGGCCATGCTCATCTGGCCGCACTGAGTTTCGATCCGGACGGAAATTCAGTGATGATGATGCTGGGGATAGGTCTCTTTGTTGACTATGTCTTCAAGTGCTGGAGCTTTCGAAAGCTCTATCTTGATACAGCCGAGTACAACTACCCTCAGTTTGCCAGCGGGGCCGGCAAGTTCTTCAAAGTCGAGGGAAGGCTAAGGGAACACCACTATCTCGACGGCGAATGGTGGGACCACCTGATTCTCGCCATCTTCCGAGATGACTGGCCTGAGGCATCTAAGCTGGTTGAGCAGATCGGGAGCTGGCGTGACAGATAGCGGTAATGGCGCTGCTTGGAGGCGCTATATCGATGTCATCTCCGAAGTCTCTGACGTTTCAGTTGAGAGCATCCATCGGGATAGCTCGATCACGAGAGACTTGGGACTCGACTCCCTCGCGATTGTCGAGCTGGCAGTCGCGCTTATCGAAAAACTCAAAGCCGAAGGCATGGAGAAGGCGCTTGGGAGCATGGATTGGGGAAAGGTGACCGTGGGAGAACTCTTCGATCAGTATCTAGCAGTTAGATAATATCTTCTTAACAGACTAGATTTTTCGATCAATTAGGGTCAGGATCCATGCAGCGCAAGGGAACTGTTCAGTCTTCAAGGACCCTGTTGCTTCCTGGGTTCCTATCCCTCTCGGCGTATCAGATCGTCATTTGGATGCTGAGCGTATCTGTGGCTTGCTTCGGCACCCTCTTGTTGAGGATTACTCCAGCTGATGCGAACAGCTTCGGCACACGAGCCTACATCTTCACGAAGGAAGGCTCTGAAGTAGACATTCTTGTTCCGAAACTGACCCCAGCGCCGGCAGAAGGGGAGTTCGTGGTGCATCGAGTGGTCGAGCAGAGCGACTATGGCTCGGCTCCGGGCCTTGTGCAATCGGGGCTCATCCTCACATCACCTACGTGGGGGGCTGACAACTGCGGGACCGTTTCCAACTGGACGATGTACACCGAGTACAAGACGCAGGGCTCTTCCGGCGAAGTGTCCAGTTATCACTGCCACTTCTTCGGCAGCGAATCCCCAGGCAACAACGACGTCTTCTCCGTCTACCACAAGACGGCCAAAACCGCCGAATGGAACGCGATGCAGAACTTGGCGGTTGTTGGCACCTACAAGACCAACTTTGAAACTGGCTATCCGGCCGTGGGTGGAGAGATAGGAAACAACGGCTCTCCGACTTCTTCGTCGACCTCGGCCTATTACGCCAATGCCCCGGCTTGGAGTTCGTTCAATGAAGCGGGTCGGGCTGGTCAGTTCGTGATCAAAAATCCGGAAAACACCGGCATCTACCCCAATAACGCAGGTTGGACCGTGCCAAATCCGCCGACCCCGTTCACCATCACGCATTGAGGGTGGATGGGATGAGCAACCTCGTAACGAAACTGCCTCGGCCTACATGGCACCTCTTGGCAATGGCGGCTCTGGGGCTTTTGCTCTTGAGTGGGTTCATCCTGCTCAAGGATGGAGGCCAAGGAGCCTCGGCGGCGTCGACGCCGGGTCACGCCGCAATCTCAGCCGACGTACAAGCAGTCCTACCGGGAACGCGCGGTGAACTGATCACGAGTACGTCCGGCTACAACGGCGAAGGTCGAATCCTGGCTGTCGAAGTGCCCCGAGACCTGGCAGTTACTGAGGTCGGCAATCCCTATGCAGTGGCAGATGCCGCATGGCGGATACGCTTGCTCGCTGCGGATCTGGCGGCCGATGCTCCTGACGTGACGGGATATCAGCTGAGCTCAACGGGTGTGTCGCCGGCTGCTATCTCTCCAGCCGTCGTCGGCGAACTGACCGGTACCCTCCCGCCGCCTGCTGCCACCCAAGAGCTCCGAAAGCTAGGTAGTGCATCCCCCGAGGCAACCCGTGCTCAACTTGAATCCAATATCGCTGTCTTGCGGAAGGGTGCATCTGGGGCAATTGACAACGTCACGATTGAGTCTCTGCAGCTGCCCGATACAGCCGAGCACACCGCATTCGCGATCAACGTCGAATCTGGCAATGTCGCCAAGCTAAAGCCTTTTCTGGGAGATATTTTCGTAGGTCTTCAGACCGGACTTGTCGGCAGCGAAAATGCGGTGATTGACGGTTTGGCGATCGTCCTGTCTGAAGGGTCAAAGCCGATTGCAGGCTCGTGGATCGCGACGCGGGCGTTAACCGGTGCCATTCTGAGTTCCCCGGATTTTCCGATGCCCGAATCCATGGCCATAACTCTGCCATTCGCTGCTTCCACGAACGGGCCGACGCCGCAAGGAACGGCGACGCTTGGGGCTACGTCTGAAGAACCTCAGTCCACCGGATAAACGGCGCTGCCTAATCCACCAAAGTCCCGCATAGGTTCCGGAACTGGCGCATCCGCCAGCGCTTCTTTGATCTCCTCAGGGTCGCTCACCTGCTCGGCCTATGGGCGAGTTCGTCCGGGGCCACCCCAGCACCGCGTCGTCGTTTTGGCCGAACGTGCCGGGACAGAAAAGGAAAGGACAGCTCGCGACATGACCCCCTGCACATCGTCTGTTGGAAGGTCCCTGCGCTAGAAGATCGATTGCCCGTTCGGGGGTCGAGTCGAAACTTGGATACTCACCCAACTCTCATCTGAGGTTAATCTCGCCTGCCACCCTTGTGGCCATGCACGTCTTGGTCGTCGAGGACGAGGTGAAGATGGCGGCGCTGATCCGGCGCGGCCTCACCGAGCAGGGCCTGGCCGTCGATGTCGCCCCAAGCGGCGAGGAGGCCCTCGTGATGGCGGGATCCTCTACCTATGACGCGGTGGTGCTCGACGTGATCCTGCCTGGGATCGACGGCTTTGAGGCCTGCCAGCGGATGCGAGAGGATGGCGTCTGGGCGCCGGTGCTGATGCTGACCGCGCGAGGCGCGGTGGAGGACCGGGTCGCCGGCCTCGACGGCGGTGCCGACGACTACCTGACCAAGCCCTTCTCCTTTGCCGAGTTGCTGGCTCGCCTGAGGGCCCTGATCCGCCGCGGAGAGAACGAGTGGCCTGCCGTCGTCGAAGTCGGCGACCTGCACCTCGATCCCGCTACGCGCCAGGCCTGGCGCGGTGAGACCGAGATCGCGCTCTCGGCCAAGGAGTTCGCCCTGCTCGAGGCGTTCATGCGCCGCCCCGGCCACGTTCTCACGCGGCTGCAACTACTGGAGCAGGCGTGGGAGTACGACTACGAGCACCGCTCCAACGTGATCGAGGTCTACATCCGCTACCTGCGCCAGAAGATCGACGCGCCCTTCGGGACGCAATCGATCGAGACCGTGCGCGGAGCCGGGTATCGCTTGCGAAAGGACGGCGGATGCTAACCAGCTCGCCGATTCGCCTGCGCGTGACCTTGGCCTTTGTCTTGGTGATGGCTCTCGTCCTTAGCGCGATTGGCCTCTTCGTCTACCTGCGCTTCAAGGCGGAGCTCGACGCCACGATCAACGCCAGCCTGCGCTCCCGCGCCGCAGACGTTGCCGCCCTGGTGAAGGAGTCGGACTCCGGCCTCGGCGAGCGGCGGGGGAACCTGGTCGGTCGCTCGGAGAGCTTTGCCGAGGTGCTCGACCCGAGGAGCCGCGTACTCGAATCGACCGCTTCGATCGGCGGACACGTCCTGCTCACTGCCACCGAGTTGCAGCGGGCCGAGCATGGTCCGGTCTTCTTCGATCGTGGGCCACTCCCCGGCCTGCAGGACGAGTCACGCCTACTGGCAATTCCAGTCCTCGCCAACGGCCAGCGGCACATCGTGGTCGTGGGAACCTCGACCGAGGCCCGCGGGGAGTCGCTTGCCGACCTCCTCCAGTTGCTGCTAATCGGTGGGCCGCTCGCCCTCCTACTCGCCTCGCTAGCCGCCTACGGGGTCGCAGGTGCGGCCCTGCGACCGGTAGAGGCGATGAGGGCCCGCGCGGCAGAGATCTCCAGCGCCAATCCCGACCAGCGCCTGCCCGTCCCTCCCACTCACGACGAGATCGCCCGGCTCGGAACGACGCTCAATGCAATGCTTGAGCGCCTGGGCGAAGCTTTGGAGCACGAGCGCGCCTTCGTCGCCGATGCCAGTCATGAGTTGCGTACTCCGCTGGCGATCCTCAAGGCCGAGCTGGAGCTTGCTCTGCAGCAGGGACGCTCTCCTGAGGAGTTGCGGGCGGCGCTCTCCTCAGCGGCCGAAGAGACCGACAGGCTCACGCAGCTGGCCGAGGATCTGCTGACGATCGCCCAGACCGACCGCGGAGAGTTGCCGGTGCGGCTGGCGCGAATCGACGTCGCCGAGATCCTGGGCAGTGTGTCCAGCCGCTTCGCTCGACGGGTCGAAGAAAGCGGCAAGGTGTTGGCACGAAGTACGGAGCCGGGCCTGACGATTGCCGGCGATCGTCAGCGCTTGGAGCAGGCGCTGGGGAACCTGCTCGACAACGCCCTTCGCTATGGAGAGGCCCCACTGGAGCTGGCGGCCATCACCCGCAACGGCTCCGTCGAGCTTCACGTCCGCGACCGCGGATCCGGCTTCCCCGAGGAGTTCCGCGGCCGGGCCTTCGAGCGCTTCAGCCGCGCCGACGCAAGCCAGAGAATGGATGGCAGCGGCCTCGGGCTCGCGATCGTCGAGGCGATCGCCCTGGCCCACCGGGGCGAGGCTCATGTGGAGAACCGCAACGGCGGTGGTGCCGATGCCTGGCTGGCGTTGCCCTCCCTTCAAAGTGAGGACAGCTAGGCCTAAACCGCCTAAGCCTCCTCCGGCGCCAGATCTGGGTCTGTGATCACACGGACAGGCCGAGCGTGCTCATGTGGATGGCGCGGAGCGCGAGCCTCCTCGGGGGTGTCCTTGCCAGTGGCGCTCAGATAGACAACGAAGCCGGCGATCATCGCCGCTAGGACGAAGCTGACCAGGCCGGTCCCAATCCCGAGGCCGCCCCGCTCAGACGAAACCGCCAGCCAGTCGGCAAAGGAGGCGCCGAGGGGGCGGGTGACGACATAGGCGAACCAGAAGGCAAGGATCGAGTTCATCCCATAGCGCCAGTAGCCGAGCGCCGGTATCGCGATCACCGCGGCAAAGAGCAGGCCCGAGGCGAAGAAGCCGAGGCCGAAGGTGACCGCGGTCAGATCGCCCGCGGCGGTACCCAGCGCGAAGGTGGCGAGGACGGCGGCCCAGTAGAACATCTCCCTGCGCGGGGTGCGGATGCTGTGGATCGAAAGCGTGCCCTCGCTTACATACCAAGTCCTGAAGACAACGGCGAGGACGATTGCGTAGAAGACAGTCGAGGCGATGTAGGGAACGCCGAGGCCGACGTGAAGGACGTCGGCGGCCATCGTCCCGAAGACGCCGACCATCGCCACCGCCAGCCAGTAAGCCCAGGGGACGTAGCGGTCCTTTGAGAACTGGATGTAGAGGGCGATAACGAAGGCAATGCCGCCGAGCACGACCGCTATCTCTGGGACGAGATGATGGACCAGGAAGTCAGATGTCGACTCCCCCATTCCGGTCGTCAGCGCCTTGACGATCCAGAAGTAGGCCGTGACCTCGGGCACCTTCGAGAAGCGGTGCCCACTCCGGCCTTCGCCCGCGTGAGAACGTGGCCGACATTCGGCGGCGCCAGCCGACGCGGAGGTATCGAACTGTGGATCCATGTGTCTGGTCACGGCGGTGTGAAACCGCGCGGCAGGCTAAGGAGAGGGCCTAAACGCAAGATGAGAGAAGACGGACGAAAGCGCCCCCGGTTGGATTCGAACCAACGACCATCGGCTTAGAAGGCCGGTGCTCTGTCCACTGAGCTACGGGGGCGAGTGCGCCTAGATTAGGCCCTGGCAAGCCAGTTCGCGTAGGATCCTCGCGCCATGCCGAGCGTCGATGCAGCGGGGACGGAACTGCACTACCTGCGAGCCGGGGAGGGTGAGCCGCTACTGCTGATCCAGGGGATGAGCGCCACCCACCTGACCTGGGGACGGCCCTTCCTCTCGGAGCTGGAGAAGAGCTTCGACTGCATCGTCTTCGACAACCGCGGCATGGGACTCTCGGGTGAGGCCGAGCTGCCGTTCTCGATCGCCGACATGGCCGCCGACACGGCTGCCTTGCTCGACGCGCTTGAGATCGAGACCTCCCACGTGGTCGGGATCTCGATGGGCGGCATGATCGCCCAGGAGCTGGCGCTCGCTCATCCCGAGCGGATCCGCACCCTGACGATCGGCGCCAGCTACTGCGGTGGCCCCAACGGGACGCTGATGGCGCCCGAGGACCTACAGATGCTCGGCGCGGCCTATGCCTCGGGCGAGCCCGAGCAGGTCTTCCGCGCGATGTGGGAGATCAACCTCTCCCCCAGCTTCCGCGAGGATGACTCGCGCTTCGCCGCCTTCGTCGAGATGGGTTCGGCGCTACCGGCGCCCCAGCCCGTGGTCTTGCAGCAGATGCGAGCCTGCGGCGCCCACGACACGCACGAGCGCCTCGGCCAGATCACGCTGCCGACCCTGGTCATCCACGGCGACGCCGATCGCCTGCTCGGATACGGCAACGGGCGCGAGATCGCCTCGCGTATCCCCGCCCACCTGGAAACGCTGGAGGGCGTCGGCCACATGTTCTGGTGGGAGCAGCCGCAGCGCTCGGCGGAGTTGATCCGCGAGCACGCCCTGGCGCCGGCCTGAGTCCGACCCCGCTGCCGACGGGACCCAAAAAGCGTAGATATGGATCGCTTTGAGGCCCGTCGACCCGTCAGCCTTTGCCGAGCCCGGCGCACGCGGCCGGGTCTAGCTTGCCCTTGACCTTGAAGACATAGTCGGGCTCGGGTGTGATCGTCGGCTCTTCGATGATCTGTTCCAGCTTCGGATCGGTCTTCAGCCAGGCGTAGATCGGGTACCTGTATTCCGCCTCGGCGGAGTCCTGCGTGTACTGGCTGACGATTAGGAAGTCGTATTCGCCGGCATTAATCCGGCGCCGGAACTGGGCGCAGCTGGTGGCAAGGCGGTAGGCGCCGTCCGGCCCCGGCACCCCGATGTACTGAACGTCGTTGTTCAGGTTGGCGCCGTAGAAGCCGTACTGACCGAAGAAGATCTCGCCGGAACCGGCGATCCCGATCCGCTTGTCCTGCTGCTTGCGGGCGAAGGCGTAGGCTTGCTTCGGCCCACCGTCCTGGAGGAAGTGATCGACTTCCGTGTAGTGGTGGTCGTAGTACTGCACCTCCTGGGCGCGGCCGAGAACCACGGCGAGCAGCAGGACGACGCCCGAGGCGCCGACGACGATGGCGCGACTGACGCCTCGCCGTGAGCGCGCCAGTCCCAGCCCCGCCGGAACCCAGACCAGCGCCAGGGTGAGGAAAACCGTGCCGACGATGTAGCCGGGGTACCAGCGCGGCGTCGTTAGCACCGTGATCGTGTAGACCGCGAGGAGGAAGTACAGGGTGAGCCGGGCGCGCCTGTCGGGCGCACGCAGCGGCCGTGCGATCGGCAGCAGGACCAGCGCCAGGACCAGGCCGGGAATCAGGTAGCGGGTGTTGGTGAAGAACCCGGTCGGCGAGCCCTCCTGCCCGGCCGCGGTGAGCGGAGTGAAGATGTAGACGACAGCGGTCGCCAGCGCCCCCACCGCAATCACCCGCAGGATCTTGTTGCGCGAGCGGACAGCGACGTAAACCGCCGCGGCCACGGCAATGATCAGGATCAGCGGCCAGAGCGGTCCGAGCGCGTTGTCAAGCTGGGGGAAGAACCAGCGGCGGTAGATCGTCGGCTGGGTCAGGTAGTGGGCGACGGCGAAGCGCGGCCGCGGGTCGAGCGGCATCTGGTCGGGACGGGGCAGGTGCAACGGCCCGAAACCGATCTGCGGCAGCGGGTTGCCGCCCGTCTTGATCGCCGCCCGCACGTACCAGTAGCCGCCGACGAGGAAGGTCGAGAGGCCGAGCACCCAAGCGGTGGTGAGGCGCCGCCCGCGACCGCTGAAGACGATCACGCCGAGCCCGATCGCGACGACCGGGATCAGGAAGGTGAGCTTGACCGAGGCGGCGAGCCCTGCAGCGATCCCGGCGATGACCAGCGGCCGCTTGTCGAGTAGTGGCGCGTCGCGCTCAGGCGCGTCCTGCACAGCCCCCGCGTCGGGCGCTCGCCGCTGGTGCGCGTTGATCAGGAAGGCGGCGAAGGCAATTAGGAAGGCGAGCCCCATGATGTCGTTTCGGCCCTCGCCCGGTTGGGTCTCGATCATCACCCCCGAGTCGAGCACGATCGCCGCCGCCACCAGCGTCGCCGGGCCTACCTTGTATGGGCGACCGACGCACCAGGCGGCAAGCAGAGCGATCGCCAGCCAGACAAGGTTGATCAGCGGCGAGAGCCAGTCGGTCTTGAAGAGGACGATCGCGGTGCCGTGGATCAGCTCCGAGCTCTGCGGGTAAAACCAGGCTGCGAGTCGCAGCGGATCAGTGAAATGCAGGTGGACGATCGAGTGTTCCTGGGCGAACCGCGCCGCGAAAGGCATGTGGTACCAGGTCGTGTCGCCGCCGAACATTCCCTGGTCGAGGCTGAGCTGGGAGGGGAAGGTCCACTCGGCAACCGTGAAGGAGGCAACGGCGAGGGCAATCAGCAAGGCGACCGTCTGCACCTGCGGGGCGCTGACCTCCCTGCCTGCCGGCGGAGCCATGTGCCAGCCGAGCAGGGCGGCAAGAAGGCCGACTGCGATGCAGACGATGATCGTCCACCCGACCGTGAGGATGCTGAGACTGCCGAGCAGCTCGAGCGAGACGACTAGCAGCGCAACCCCAATCGTGGCGTCGGCAAGCCGCGCCAGCGCACCGGAGAATTCGGGCACGATCCAGCGCCGCAACCAGTAGCCGCCGAGGCCGACCGCGCTGACAATGCCGATGACGGCAAGGCAGCCGCCGATGTAGGAGCCGAAGGAGGGTGTCACCGGCGCGGGATGCTATTCGCCGGGCCGGGCGGCGGGACTCTAGGAGGCCGCGGCGGGGATGCGGCAGGAGACGCCGGTCCCGGCGAGGCCGCAGTAGCCGTTCGGGACCTTGTGCAGGTACTGCTGGTGGTAGTCCTCGGCGTAGTAGAAGGGACCGGCCGGCTCGACCTCGGTGGTGACCGGCTCGTGGCCGGCGGTGCGCAGGTCCGCGTCATAGGCGCGGAGAGCCATCTCGGCCGTCTCCTTCTGGGAGTCGTTGGCAAAGTAGATACCCGAGCGGTACTGGGTGCCGACGTCGTTGCCCTGGCGCATGCCCTGAGTTGGATCGTGCTCCTCGAAGAAGACCTTGAGCAGGTCGGCATAGGAGACCTTGGCCGGGTCGAATGCGACGAGCACCGCCTCGGCGTGACCGGTCTTGCCGGTGCAGACCTCCTCGTAAGTCGGGTTCGGGGTGGTCCCGCCCATGTAGCCAACCGCCGTGGTGTAGACGCCATCAATGCCCCAGAAGAGACGCTCCGCCCCCCAGAAGCAGCCAAGCGCGAAGTAGGCCTTCTCGATCCCGTCCGGGAAGGGCGGCTGCAGCGGCGTGTCCAACACTGCGTGGCGCTCGGGCAGGTCGAAGGGAGGCTCGCTGCGCCCCGGCAACGCATCCTCGGTCGTGGGCATCCGCGTCTTCTTTGAAAACAGCATCGGCATCAAGCCTACGCCCCGAACTGCATCAACTTCTCCTTCTGCCAGATAGAAAAGTTGATGCAGTTCGGATGGGAAGCGGATAACGTTGCCCAATCGGCTGCTTCGTCGTCCTCTTCGCCCTGATCTCGCCCCGGCTGGCGCTATTCCTGCTCTGGGTCTTCACCAACCTGCTCAGCCGCGCCTTCGAGAGCTGGTTTGTCCCCTTTCTCGGCTTCTTCCTGCTGCCCTGGACGACGCTGGCCTACGCCGGGATGTGGAGCTCCTCGAACGGGGTCTCCGGCTTTGAGTGGTTCATCGTCATCCTCGCCTTCCTGATCGATCTCGGCTCCTACGCGCAGAGTGGACGACGACGGGCGAGGACCGCTTAGCTCGGCACCGCGGCGACGGGGAAAGCGAGCCTGATGTGGGCCTTGGAGAGGACCATGAAGTCGCGCCGCTCCACCTCTCCGCCCTCCAGCAGCGAAACCTCGACATCGACCAGGGGGATGAAGGAGATGTCGATCCGGTTGAACGAGTCCGAAAGCCGGCTCTGGTAGCCCTGAGCGGGCAGGGTCATATCACCGATGATCCAGTGCCGGTCGGTTTCGAACTGGACCCGTTCGACCCGCCGCTCGCTTTGGCTCAGATCCCCACTCACCGTGCGACTATCGGCACATGGGCTGCGTCCCGCGAGTGAACAATCGTCCAAACCGCCTTGTATAGCAGCCGGTAACTTGCTGGAGGTGACGGATTTCGAGAAACCCGCGGATATGACGTTCAACCGGGGCCTCATCGCCGATCCGGAGGCACTCGCCCGCGACGCGGGCGCCGCGTCTTGGCTATTCCTCTGCGGTGAGGAGTTCGCGACGATGGACGGAGGGATGTCATATGCCGACGTCCAGGCGGCGGTTGCCGAGTCGGCCAACATCGTCTCCGACCCACCCCGCGTCCTCGACATGGACCTGGCGCGCCAGCACGTAGCCGCGCTGGACGAACTGCCCCGGCCGACGCTCGTGACCTGCCGGACAGGCCCGCGCTCCTCGGCGCTGGTCTACCTCTACGCCGGCCTCAAGGCTGGTGCGACCGCTGACGAAGTGCTAGCGCGTGCCGAAGATGACGGAGCGCCCTTCACCGGCTCCGACGAACTGAAGGCATGGGTCGAGCAGGGCCTCAGCGAGCTTTCCTGAACAGGAGGCGACAGTGAGCGGGTTGACGCTGGTCTTCGGTAACAGGAACTACTCGTCCTGGTCGATGCGAGCGTGGCTGCTGATGCGCCAATTTCGCATCGAGTTCGAGGAAGTTCAGATCCCCCTGCGACAGGCGGATTCGCTTGAGCGCAAGCTCTCCTACTCGCCGGCCGGGAAGGTTCCGATCTTGATCGACGGTGACATCCGCATATGGGATTCATTGGCGATTGTCGAGCACCTCGCCGAGAAATTCCCTGACAAACATCTATGGCCAGCCGACGACGACGCACGGGCCCACGCGCGTAGCGTCTCCGCCGAGATGCACTCAGGCTTCACCAGCCTTCGGTCACGCATGCCGCTCAACTGCCGCGCTAGCCGTCCTGATGCGGGCCGGGGGCCGGGTGTGCAAGAGGACATCGACCGCATCTGCGAGATCTGGCGCGAATGCCGCGCGCGCCATGGAGCAACCGGCGAGTTCCTCTTCGGCGAGTTCACGGCGGCCGACGCCATGTTCGCGCCTATCGCCTTGCGCTTTCAGACCTACAGCGTGGAGCTCGACCCAGTTGAGACGGAGTACGCCGAAGCAATCCTCGGTCTACCCACGGTCAAAAGTTGGATCGAGGATGCACGCAAAGAGCCGTGGAGCATCGCCAAGTTCGACCAGGCTTGAGCTGCATCACCTCTGCATCCCGATCTCGGCAAGGTGTCCGCTACGATTTCGTGCTCCGAAGCGGTTGGCCAGGCAAAGGGAGGCGAAACACGTGCGGTCACGACGCTTGCGAGGCGGGCAGCTCTGGGGAATGTGCGTTTCTTTCATGGTGCTGATCGCGGCCCTGGCGCTCACGGTCATGCCGGCTCAGGCGAAGGCGGCCTCACCAGTGCTTGAATTTGTGGCCCCGGGGACGGCTTTTCCAATCGACTTCACGGCCACCGGTGGGCCGGTGACCGCCGAACTGGCCGGCTTCGCCTCGGTTGTGCACTGCTCCGGCTCCGAAGGCGAAGGTGTGATCCTCGGGCCGCGATCGACCGTTTCGAACTATGTCTTTACGGGCTGCAAAGCGCAGGAAGGCCCCGATGATGGCGCCAAGTGCAAATCCGAAGGCGCCAGTGAAGAAGAAATCACGGCCGAAGAAATCGAAGCCGACCTCGTGTACATCGACCAGGCAAAACACGAAGTCGGCATGCTTCTCAATCCGAACGGCGGCGTCTACATGAACTTCAAATGCGGGGGCGAACCCGTCGAGGCAAGCGGCCCCTTCCTCTCGCCCGTCGGCCCGATCAACAAAGAAGCCACGTCCTTCACGGCGACCCTCAGCGAGTCGGGCGGCGTGCAGACCCCCAGCGAATACGAAAACGCGCTTGGCGAAAAGCGCCAGGCGATCCCGATGGGCAAAAGGGGAGTCAACCCGTTGGCAACGACCGGAGTGGAACTGGGCTTCACGATCAACACCAGCGCGTCGCTTCAGATCAAGGCCATCACAGCGGCAGAAATCGAAGCCAAGCAGCGTGAGGACGAAGCCGCGGCTGCGGCGGCGGCAAAAAAACGTCAGGACGAGGAAGCCGCGTGGCAGCAGCAGCGAGGGTACGCCAAGAAGAGGAAGCCAAGCTGAAACGGCTCAGGCGCGTCCTGCTGTCCAGCACACTCCAGCAGTGCAGGAAGGCCCAGTCAAAGCACAAGCGCGTGCGATGCGAAAAGCGGGCCAAACAGAAGTACGGAAGCGCAAAATCGCGCTGAAATCATCGGGGCGATCGGATCAAAGTGGCTTGGCAAAGCTCTTTCCACGCGTCCTACATCACGATTGCATCACGGATTCCCGCTTCGCGCCGTCGCATAAACGATGGCGCCATCAATCATTGACAGAATCGCGGGGCGCTGCCGCATCCAGGCGAACCTGGTTCGCACAGATGACCCGGAAGGCGATGTCCTCGCGGCAGCGGTGCTCGATCCCTCGCGAGCTTCGCTCGCCGATCGCGTAAGCGTAGGTGAGCAGGGTCAGCATCGAGCTCCTCGATCGCTTCATCACGACCAGGCGAGGTGGTCTTCGTCGAGCCAGTCTCGAAGGTCCGGCGGCAGTAGGAGTGGTTGGTCACGGTCGCAGGTGAAGAAGTTCTGGGCATGTCTCATTTTCTCGGCGGACACGGACCGAAAGCAGGGGGTTTGTGCGACAACCTCACGCGAACGCAGCAGCGCTTGATAGAAGGATTCGAAGACCTCGAGATAGACACTAAGCAGCTGACAAACCGTTCGATCCGGCCAGATGCCTGGTGATCAACGCAGCCTCTCGTGTCGTCGACGATTGACCCATGTCTTCGACACTTGCTGTTCGAGGGTGCCGAGGCTCGCCGCAGGGCTGAAGCTATTCAGTGCATTGGGCTTCGGTCGTGCCTATTCCTAAAGATTTCTTGCTTATTAATCCATTCCGTGGTAGGAAAGTCAAAAGCGGTCATTTGGGGAGCCATGCTCGGCGGGAGAACCGTGAAAGACGATCACGGCATCGCCGACGTGCATGGAACGGAGAACCCTTATGGACCTCAAGACCGGTTTGACCTCGATCAAGACCCTCGGCCTCGCCGCGCTCACGGCTCTAGCGGCGCTCGCACTGCTCGCCGCCCCCTCGGCGATGGCCGAAAGCACCCAGCTGTGCAGCACTGACCCGGCAACGTCGTGCACTGCGGTCACCCACGTTCATGAAACGTCGGTGACCAACGCCCTGCTGTTAAACAGCCTCGGCAACGTCAAATGCGCGGTCTTATTCTTAAGCACCTCGGTGGGAGCCTCAGCTTCTCCGCAGGTCATCAAAGGCAACCTCACCTACTCAAGTTGCCTCAGGAAAAAAATCCTTGGCGGCGAAGAAGCCTGCACGGTAACCGAAATCAACGGGCCCACCGAACTCAAAGTCCTAAAGGAAGGCCACGAAACAGCAAGTGTGACCGGCGAAGGCGAAGTGGAAGTCAAATGCGGTTCCGTGATCAAATGTGTTTATAACGGCGAAAATCTGAAAGCCACGGCCAAGGGAGCGTTATTAAGCACGCAAGCGAACGGAGAAGTCACGATCTCCGAACAGGAAGTGCACAAAGTGAGCGGCTCGCTCTGCCCATCAACGGCCAAATTAGACATCACGACGACGCCCTTAAGCGCGATCTACATCGGGGTCGGGTTATCGGCGACCACCTCGCTCTCCACCTCGCTCAAAGGCGGCGGCAAAGAAGGAGCCGAAATCAGCGTCGCCGAGGGCTCCAAAGTCAAGGACACCGCGACCCTCTCGGGCGAAAACGCCTCCAAAGCGACCGGCACGATCACCTACAAGGTCTACAAAGACAAAGAATGCAAAGAACTCGTGACCGAAGCCGGCAAAGTCACGGTCAAAGAAGGCAAAGTCCCCGATTCCGAAGAAAAAGAACTGGAAGCGGGCAAGGAATACTTCTGGCTGGCCGAATACGGCGGCGATGAAATGAACGGCAAATCGACTTCGAGCTGCTCCAAAGAGGTGCTCAAGGTCAAGGCCAACACCTCGATCTCGACCGAACTGAGCGGTGGCGGCAAAGAAGGAGCAATCGTCATTGTTCCCGAATCAACGAAAGTCAAAGACCAAGCGACTTTGAGCGGTACCAACGTCTCCGGCGCCACCGGCACCGTCGACTACGCCGCTTACGAAGACGAAGAATGCAAAGAACTGGCAAGCGAAGCCGGAAAAGGCAAAGTCGAAGGCTCCAAAGTCGCCAGCTCCGAAGAAAAGGAACTGAAAGCCGGCGCCATCTACTACTGGCAGGCCGAATACTTAGGGGACTCCCTCCACGAAAAAGCGAAAGGCGCCTGTGGTGCGGAGATTGAGATAGTCCACCCACCAACGACTCTGTGCAATGCGGAACCCGAAGAAACCGAAGGCAATCTGTACTGCCCCAAAGGTAAAGGTTTCTCTGGCGACATCGAAGGGGAATTGGAACCCAAAACAGTAGCAACGTTTGAATCCACCGAAGAACCAAAAGAAGTGATCTCGTGCTCTTCGTCGCAGATCGATGGAGCCTTCAACGAAGATGGTACGAGTCCCGAATCGGGAGGGATAACGAGCCTGTCCTTTAGTGGCGAAGGAGGTAGTCCGTGCTCAGTGACCGGCGGTGAAACGAGTGAAGTGGAAATCGAAGTTGAAGAAGGGTTGCCCCTCAATGGAACAACGCTTTCCTATCAACAGCCACCAGCGAACCCACTCATACTGGTCCTAGGACTCGATGGTGGGCGTATTCAAATAGCGGTAATACGAGGCTTTCTCAACAACTGCACCTATTCCCCCGTCAAGAGAATAATCAGTGGTGACTTTATTAATGGTGATGCGGGACCGCCTCCAACGCCGTCGAGGGTGGCCTTTGTAAACCAACTATTTGAGAGGGACCATGTGTTCTGCAATCCCCAGTTCTTAAACTTTTCTGGCAATTTCTTGGTTTCTCCAAGCCCGCCCATCGCTGGTGTCGCGCGTATCCAAAGGCCAAGGTAGGGGAGAAGGTCGGCGATTGGCTAGGTGCCAACCAGCTACCTCACGCCCATGCAGTTGAGAGGGCAAGGGAAGGCGTCCCCCTTGAACGCGATCCCAGCGCCAGCTCGGACACGCCGACCTCGGGATCACCTCGGTCTATCTACAGGGAATAGACAGCGACGAGATAGTCGGGATCGTCCACGGCAGGCGCGCTCCCGTTTTCACGCCGCTAACTGACGAGTTCGGCAAATGACGGTCCCAGAGCACGAATCGCGGTTCGAGGATGCGTTTCAATCAAGAGGCAGATCGGAATCGCCAGAGAAAGGAGGAGGAGATGAACAGCGAGCTCAAGTGGATCGCACAGACTGCGGTGGCAGCTCTCAGTTTGCTCTCGCTGCTACAGATTGGCCGCGAACGCGGCTGGCTCTAGGTCACGGCTCCCGGCCGTCATCTGTGGGCGGTCGGGGGCGGCGCTTGCATGAGGGGAAGGCGACAGCGAGCAGCTGAGTGTCGACCCGACCCGCAACGAGCCGGGCTTCTCCTTTCAGCGGAAGCAGCAGCTCGATGCAGTTTCCCACGGCCCCTCCATCTCGTCCCAGCGTCCGGTGGATGTGGCTGTCCCGGCTGGTGAACCACCCCGCACCGAGGAGGTTGGCGGTTTTCTTATCCCTCGGGAAACCAAAGCGCTACGGGATACGATTCTGCTCACAAAGCGTGAGGGGTACAACAGCCATACCCTCAGCCATGATCTGGGGACTGCATTGGCTGCGGCGATACGCGCGTCGCGCGCGAAATAGTCTGTCTATGTCAGCGCGTGTGGTTCGCTCGCCGAGACGCTCGCAACCACGCGGGAGGGCAGCCGGGTCGGACGCGCAATGCGACTCTCCGCGCTCCCCACACTGGCGGCCCTCGGTTCGGGGATTCAGGCAGACATACACATGGCAGCGGATGGCTCTCGAGTAGCGATCGAAGGGTCGCCCCTCATGAATCGCCGCCGGACACGGCCCTAAGGTCGGGTGTCGCTCACATCTCTTACAAGAGGCTCGACCCCGAGGAGGTCTGGGACTGGGATCACGTCGCGATCGGCCATCGCATCGCATCGCGCCTTCACGACTTCTCAGAGGACGCCCCGCCGTGCGACTTCATCCGGACTTCAGGCGCGAAGCGCTCAAGGAGAACCTCGACTTCAGGGAAAATATGGCCCTCAAAGAGCACGCCTTCGAGCCTTCGCCCAACCATCCGGTTGGCACTCCGGCGCATCCGCACCTATGGATCGCCAGGCCTTGACAACGGATTGGCCCAAGGTCCTAAGCTGCAGCGATGACGCTCGTCCTGGTACTCGGCAGCATGGACCAGGTCGTACAGATCTCCGCTCGCCGTCTGACCGATGGCCAGGGCAAGCCATGCGTCCTGCCCGGGTGCAAGGGAACATTCCTGGCCCTCGAGGACTCACGTCTTCGCTTTGGCGTCGCCGGACTCGCGTGGGCCGGAAAACCACACATCAGAGCGGGGACCATCGCTCGTCGTCGTAGGTAGCGCTTTTCTGAAGTGCCTCAAGACATGCCAACGCCCGATGGTCTACGTCCGTCTATCGATGTCGGCGCTCCCGCTTCGCGCGGAGGCTGTCGCACAAACCCCCTGCCGTCCGGGCCGCTCTGGACCATCCAGACATGCCCCAGAACTTCCTCACCTGTGACCGTGACCAACCGATGTTGTTGCCACCAGACCTGCGCGACTGGCTGCCAGAAGACCACCTCGCTTGGTTCGTAATCGAGACGATCGAGGAGCTCGACCTCGAGCCCTTCTATACCTCCTACCGCGCCGACGGCCACGGCCGCGCCGCCCACGAGCCGAAGATGATGCTCACTCTGCTCGCCTATGCCTACGCGGTCGGCGAGCGAAGCTCGCGAGGGATCGAGCGTCGCTGTCGCGAGGACATCGCCTTCCGGGTGATCTGCGCAAACCAGGTCCCCGACCACGCCACGATCGCCCGCTTCCGCGCCCGCCACGAGGAGGCCCTGGCCGACCTCTTCGGCCAGGTGCTCGGCCTCTGCGCGCAGGCCGGCATCGTCGAGGTCGGAGTGCTCGCGGTCGACGGGACCAAGCTCGAGGCCTCAGCGTCAAACCACTCCAACCGAAGTTATGAGCGAATCGCCGCCGAGATCCTCGCCGAGGCTGGCCGCATCGACGACGCCGAGGACGAGGTCCATGGCGAGGCTCGCGGCGACGAGCTGCCCGAGCACCTGGCAAGCCGCGAGGGCAGGCGAGCCTGGCTGCGCGAGGCAAAGGAGCGCCTGAAGGCAGAGAGAGCGGCAGAGCCAGAGCCGGTTTCGAGGGAGAGGCAGGAGCGTCTTGAGCTCTGCCGCCGGCGCCTTCTCGAGGACTGGCGGACCGAGTGCCTGGCCAACCGCGACTACGAGGCCTACCGCGCTCGTGGGGTGATGAAGGACGGCCGCCGCTTCGGGGCTCCGCCGAAGCCCTATCAACCACCAACCCAGCCCGAGGGCAAGATCAACCTCACCGATCCAGACTCCAAGAACATGAAGGCCTACCGTGGCTATGTCCAGGGCTACAACGCGCAGGCCGTGACCACCCGCTCCCAGATCATCGTCGCCGCCGAGATCGCCCCCGACGGCCTCGACTTCGCCCAGCTCGACCCGATGGTCTCAGCCGCGGAGAAAGAGCTTGAAGGCGCCGGGGTCACCGAGCGCCCCGAGGTGGTGCTCGTCGATGCCGGCTATTGGTCAAACGACCACATCGACCGGCTCCGCGAGCGCGGCATCACCCCACTTGTCGCCGCCGACGCCGACCGCAGCAAGGGGCCACGAAAAACACGCCTCGGCGGACCCTATGACTTCATGCGAAGAGCGCTCGCCACCGAGTCCGGTGGTGACCTCTACTCACGAAGGCAGGGGATGATCGAGCCGGTCTTCGCCCAGATCAAGCAAACCCGGCGCGCGGGGCGGTTCAAACGCAGGGGCCGGGCGGCCGTGCGCTCAGAATGGCGCCTGATCGCCGCTACTCACAACCTTCTGAAGCTCCACCGACACACCTTGGCGGCCGCGACCGCCTGAGTTCGGGGCTCGAAGGCCCCTATCGTTTCCCGACGGCGCCAGTTTCACCGTCCGGGTCCGGATTGGCGGGCATTTGTGCGACAGCCTCCGCAAGATACAGGAGCATGTGGTGCGGATCTTGGCCAAAGCGGCGACCACACCTCCTGTCCATCTGCATCACGGATTCCCCCGCATCGCCCCGCACCACCGCCCGCACTGCCGGAGGCGGGCGGTCATGCGGGGCGATGCGCGGCAGTGCGGGGCTGCGAATCCTCATCGGGGCGCCCGGATTCGAACCGGGGACCTCGGCCACCCAAAGGCCGCGCGCTACCAGGCTGCGCCACGCCCCGATGCGCCCAGTGTAGAGCCGCCATGCGGACCGGGCGGAGCCGGCTGCGAGGCAACCGCTAGGTTTCGCGGCGATGGCCGACGTGCAGCCCCTCAACGCCCTTCACTATGACCTCGACGCAGTCGGGTCGCTGCAGGACGTCGTCGCGCCGCCTTATGACGTGATCGACACCGCGATGCGGGCCGAGTTGATCGCGCGCTCGCCTTATAACGCCGTCGCCATCGACCTGCCGAAGCCCTATGGAGAGACCGGGCCGCAGGCGGCCGAGGGCGATCCATACGAGCGGGCGGCAAGGGAAATCGACGCTTGGCAGAAGGCGGGCGCGCTAGTCAAGGACGCCGAGCCGACGATCTGGGCGATGGAGCAGGAGTACACCGGGCCGGACGGCGCCAGCCATATCCGCCACGCGATCCTCGCCCGTGTCCGGGTCGAGGACTTCGACACGGGCCAGGTCCTGCCTCACGAGCGCACCCTGCCCGGCCCCAAGCAGGACCGCCTGGAACTGATGCGGGCAACTCGCTGCAACCTCTCGCCGATCTTCTCGCTGAGCACTCTGGACCCTTGGCCCCTGGTAGAGCAGGCGATCGAGCTCGAGTTTGACGGCCCCTGGGGAGAAGCGACGGACGCGGCCGGTACGGTCACGTGCCTTTGGCGCATCGACGAACCCGGCGTGCTGGAAGAAGTCACGGCGCTGCTTGCCGACGCCCAGCTGTTGATCGCCGACGGCCACCACCGCTACGAGACCGCGATCGCCTACCGCGATGAGATCGGTGGCGAGGGCCCGCATAACTACACGCTGATGGCGCTGACCGGCCTCGAGGACCCGGGGCTCTCCGTCTACCCCACCCACCGCCTGCTCTCCGGCTTCGCGGAGGATCCTGAGCGCCAGCGCCGCCTCGGCGAAGGCCTGCGTGAGCTCTTCGACGTGACCGAGGTGGAGACTGACCAGATCGACCCGCTCGGCGAGGAGGGGGTCGGTGTCTTCGGCCTCTACGACTCACACCACAAGCGCGCTTTCCGACTGCGGCTGAAGGACACAACCGAGCTCGACCGCCTGCTGGAGAGCCAGCCCGAGGCCTACCGCCGCCTCGATGCGGCGATCCTCGAGACCCTGGTCCTGAAGGGGATCGCCGGACTGAGCGAGGACGACATCCTCGCCAAGCGCGGCCTCGGCTACGCAAAGAGCGTCGAGGACTCGTTGCGCCTGCTCGACGAGGGCACCTACGACGTCGCCTTCATCCTGCGCCCGATTCCGGTCGACCAGACTCGCGAAATCTGCGAAAGCGACGCCAATATGCCACCAAAGTCGACCTACTTCTATCCCAAGGTTTTGACCGGGCTGGTCTTCAACCCGCTGTCCTGAGAGCCGCGGCGTAGGATCACGCCATGGTCAAGATCTACACCAAGAAGGGCGACGACGGGACGACTTCGCTCTGGTACGGGGGGCGAGTTCCCAAGCACCACGGGCGCACCGAGGCCTACGGCTCGCTCGATGAGGCCTGTTCGCAGCTCGGCGTCGCCCGCGCCCTCTGCGATGCCGGCAGCGCCGAGCTCGCCGCCGACATCCTGCGCCTCCAAGACGACCTCTTCGTCGCCGGCGCCGAGCTGGCGACAGCCCCGGAGGCGGCCGATCGACTTGAAGACGGCGTCAGCCGTACCACCGAGGCGATGGTCGCCGAGCTGGAGGCACTGATCGACCGCTACATGAGCGAGGTCGAGCTACCGCCACAGTTCGTGATTCCGGGCGGCAACCTGCTCTCCGCCCAGCTCGACGTCGCGCGCACCGCAATCCGCCGTGCCGAGCGTGGCATCTCTGCCCTGGCCGAGGCCGGCGAGCTGGCCAGTGAGACAGTGATCCACTTCGTCAACCGCGCCTCCGACCTCACCTACGCGATGGCCCGCTACGCCGACGTCGACGACCCGGCCCTCTTCAAGGGCCGCGGGAAGGGTGATTGAGTTGGGAATGGCGACTTCTTCCCGCTATGCGGCAATAACTCGACAGAGATGAAGGTCGTCGCCCGTCGCCGCACGGGTTTCGCCCACGACGTCGAGATCGAAGGTGGCCACACGATCCGCGTCGACGAGCCCGTCGCGGCCGGCGGCGGCGACACCGGTCCCTCCCCCACTCGCTTGGTGGCGGCCGGCCTAGCGGGCTGCACAGCGGTGACGATTGAGATGTACGCGGAGCGCAAAGGATGGGACGTCGGCGCGGTCGAGGTGGACGTCGATGTCGAGTACGACGAGTTCAGGCCTCTCTCGTTCACCGTGACGCTGAAGCTGCCGGCAGAGTTGAGCAACGAGCAGCGCAAGCGGCTACTGGCAATCGCCGCCAAGTGCCCGGTGCACCAGGTGCTAGCCGGCGAAACCCACGTCGTCATCTCCGACCGGGTCGAGTCACTCTGATGGACCTCGGGCTCAAGGGACGCGCCTGCGTCGTCACTGGCGCCAGCCGCGGGATCGGGGCCGAGACCGCACGGCGGCTCTGCGCCGAGGGTGCCAACGTGCTCCTGGTCGGGCGCAACGAAGAGCGTCTGGCCGCTGCCGCTGAGAAGGCATCGAGCACGGCCGGCGGCCGTGCCGAGACCCTCAGCCTTGACGTTACCGCCGAAAACGCGGGCGTGCGCATGTTTGCCGGCGCTGAGAAGCACTTCGGCGCCCTCGACGTGCTGGTCAATAACGCCGGTACCGCCCAGTGGCGTGACCTCGACGACGTCCCCGACGAGGACTGGCGGGCCCAGTATGAGCTCAACGTGATGGCGCCGTTGCGGGCAATGAAGGCCGCCATCCCAGCTATGGCCGAGCGCGGCTGGGGACGCGTGGTAAACGTCTGCTCGACCGCCGGCAAGCGGCCCTCCGCGGCGATGCCCGAGTACTCGGTGGCGAAGGCAGCCGAGCTCTCGCTCTCCCGGCTCTTCGCCGACCGCTACGCCAGGAGCGGCGTCCTCGTCAACGCAATCTGCCCCGGCCCAGTCGAATCGGAGATGTGGATGGAGCCGGGCGGCCTGCTCGACCAGTCCCACAAGATGTCGGGAGCGGCCAGCCGCGAGGAGGCCCTGGCGACCGCCGGCTCGAAGCGCCCGATCGGCCGTCTCGCCGAGGCCGGTGAGATCGCCGACGCGATCGTCTTCCTCTGCTCCGAGCGCGCCTCCTACGTAGCAGGCGCCGCCTGGTCGGTCGACGGCGGCACGGTCCAGGTCATCATCTGATGGGCCGACGGGCCGAAAACCCTGGCATAGGCGAGGATTTCGGCCCGTCGGCGGAGTTGTCGGAGTTACTGCTCTCGCCGGAGGAGGCCTACGCGATGGAGGCGCGCGGCGGGACCGACGCCGCTGTGCTGGTGCCGCTGCACGGGTGGCCCGACGAGCCGGGCCTGATCTTCACCGAGCGACGGGCAGACATGCGCCGCCACGCGGGTGAGATCTCCTTCCCGGGCGGACGCAGGGACGACGACGATGCGGACCTGATCGCGACTGCGCTGCGCGAGGCGCGCGAGGAGATCGGACTCGACCCGGAGCAGGTCGAACTGAGCGGCGCTCTCCCCCCTGCCTCGACCTTCGTCACCGGCTACCGCATCCATCCCTACGTCGGCCTCATCCCCAACCCGGCCGAACTCGATCTGAAACCCAACCCCTCAGAGGTGGAGACGGTCCTCGCCTTCTCGCTCGAAGGTCTGCGCAACGGCTACGCCATGCGCCGCCTCGTCCGCCGCGGCGTCCCGATCCACACGCCCACCTACGAGGTCGACGGCCACCTGATCTGGGGCGCCACCGCCCGAATCCTCGGCGACCTGCTGGAGCGCTTGAGCTAAACGTCTTTCTCTACGGGGATACCGACCAAGGTAGGTCAGCCGTCTCTCCCACAAACTCGACCGGGATCCGCCAGGTCTCAGAAGCGGCTTCCACCGCCGAGCGTCCCCGGGCCAGGACCGCCGCGTCGACGGAACCGCCTGCCTCGTAGACGAACCGGCGCACCGGCGTTTCGACCAAGCGTTCGAGGAAGCGCTCAAGCCGCGAACCGTGGATCGCTTCGAGGTTCTCCGCAGGGCCGACCGCCGAGCCCAGGAGCCAGTACACAGCGGCCACGTCGCCGACGAGCTCGAGCAGGGTTCCCGGTTGCTCGGGATCGGCAAGCGCCGCCTCCAGCCCGGCGGACTCGATCGCCGTCAACCCCTCCTGCCGCCGGCTCGTCCCTCGCACCGCCCAGCCTTGATCCAGCAGCCGCTCGCCAAGCTCCCGCCCGCGGCACCCGCAACCTACGATCAGTGCCCGAGCCACGCGGTTGCCTAGATCGCCCGGAAGCCTTTGCGCTGGCGCAGCTTCTCCAGCTCCTCCGCGGCAACCTCGTCGCGCAGCTCCTGCTCACTGCGTTCGGCGACCCCACGCCGCCGGCGCATCTCGTTCTGGGCCTCGAGCATCTGCTGCACGTCGTCGATCTCGTTCTGGACCTCGAGTTCGGGTGAACGGGTCGGCTTCCAGTCGAGCAGTTCGGCGTTGTTGCCGGTATAGAAGTGCTCGAGCACGAACAGCACGCCGACCAGGAGCAGCACCATCGCGACCGTACCGAGGACGAAGTACACAGGCCAAGAATACGCGCGCCGCTCCGGTCCCCTTTAATGCCGCGGGTGGCCGAGGCATACGTAGTCGACGCGATCCGCACGCCGGTGGGCAGCTACCGCGGCGTGCTCTCGGGTGTCCGGCCCGACGACCTCGCCGCGCACACCATCGCCGCCGTAGTCGAGCGCACCGGCGTCGACCCCGAGCGGATCACCGACGTCTACCTCGGCGCCGCCAACCAGTCAGGCGAGGACAATCGCGACGTGGCGCGGATGGCGGTGCTGCTCGCCGGCCTGCCGAACACCATCCCTGGCGCGACCGTCAACCGACTCTGCGCCTCCGGCCTGGAGGCGATCAACTGCGCCGCCCGCGCGGTCAAGCTCGGCGAGGGCGACTTCTACCTCGGCGGCGGGGTTGAGTCGATGAGTCGGGCGCCCTGGGTCGTCGGCAAGCCTGAGCGCGGCCTGCCTCGCGGGCCGCAGACGATGCACGACACGACCTTGGGCTGGCGCTTCGTCAACCCGCGCATGGCCGAGCTCGGCGTCTCCACCGAGTCGATGGGCGAGACCGGCGAGAACGTCGCCGAGCGCTATGGGATCAGCCGCGAGGACCAGGACGCCTTCGGCCTGCGCAGCCACCAGCGTGCCGTGGCGGCAGCTGAGGCAGGGATCTTCGCCGAGGAGATCGTCCCGATCGAGGCGCCGCGCGGCCGCGAGACGGTTCTGGTCGAAGCCGACGAGGGCCCCCGCCCCGACGCCTCGCTGGAGAAGATGGCGAAGCTGCGGCCGGCCTTCCGCGAGGGCGGCACCGTCACCGCCGGCAACGCCTCGACCCTCAACGACGGTGCCGCTTGCACACTGGTCGCCTCCGAGAAAGGCGTTGAGGAACTGGGAGCCGAGCCGCTGGCTCGAGTCGTCTCCTTCGGCGTCGCCGGCGTTGACCCCGCCCACATGGGCATCGGCCCCGCCTTCGCCATCCCCCGCGCCCTCGAGGCGGCCGGCCTCAGCCTGAACGACATCGACCTGATCGAGATCAACGAGGCCTTTGCCTCTCAGGTGCTCGCCAGCGCCCGCGAGCTCGGCATCGACGAGGAGAAGCTCAACGTAAACGGCGGCGCGATCGCCCTCGGCCACCCGCTCGGCTGCTCCGGCGCCCGCCTAGCCACCACCCTAGTCCGCGAGCTGCGCCGACGAAACGGCAAGTACGGCATCGCCACCATGTGCGTAGGCGTAGGCCAGGGCCTAGCCACAGTCTTCGAAGCGACCTAGAGCAGCTGCACGCTTCGTTGAAGGGTTTTTGGGGCTATGGCCCCCAAAATCCTTCAACGAGATAGCCTCGCGCGTCGGATGACGGCGACGCTTCGAGAGTTGGCAAGCGTGGATGGGCGGATTACGGCGACTGCTGAGGCGGTTGTGCCGCTCAAGGACGACGGGCTCTACCGCGGCGACGGCGCCTTCGAGGTGATCCGTCTCTATGAGGGGAAGCCGTTCGCGCTCGTCGACCATCTCGACCGGCTAGAACGCTCCGGGGCCGCGATCGAGCTCGCATTCGATCGCCCCGCACTCGAAGCCGAGGTCGAGGCGCTGTTGGCCGAACTCGGCGATGCCGACGGGCAACTGCGGCTGATCGTCACCCGCGGTGGACGCCGCCTGGCGATGACCGAGCCGATCCCGGCGCACGCCGAGAAGGTCAGTGTCGCCACCGTCACCTATTGCCCGAGCGTGATCCTCAACGGGGTCAAGTCGCTCTCCTACGCAGCCAACATGCAGTCGACCCGGCTTGCCAAGGCACAGGGCGCGGATGAGGCGGTGCTGGTCCAGCCCGACGGCATCGTCTTGGAGCCGCCGACTTCCTCGATCTTCTGGGTCTCGCCGCAGGGCGCCCTGCGCACCCCGGCGCTCGACAACGGCGTGCTCGAATCGATCACTCGCGACCGCCTGGTCAAGGCACTCGACGTGGAGGAGGGTGCCTGGCCGGTCGCCGACCTGCGCGCCGCCAAGGAGGCCTTCCTCGCCTCGACCACCCGTGAGATCCAGGCCGTATCCACAATTGACGGCGTCGAGTTGCCTGAATCTCCCGGTCCCCGCACCCGCGAAGCCCAGGAGGCCTTCGCCGCGACCCTCGGCCGAGAACTTCCATGACCGAACAGACCCGAACTGCATCAACTTCTCTATCTACCAGGGGGAAAAGTTGATGCAGTTCGGCAGAGAGACGAGAAAGCAGGGGTGAGATGGACTTCCAGTTGACCGATGAGCAGAGGCTGATCTCCGAAACGGCGCGGGAATTCGCCGACAAGGAGATCACGCCGCGGGTGCGCGAGAACGACCGGGCCGGCCGCTTCGACCGCGAGCTGGCGAGCAAGCTGGGTGAGGTCGGCTACCTCGGCGCGCCTGTTTCGGAGACCTACGGCGGCCGTGGCCTCGACTACCTCGGCTACGGCCTGATCGTCGAACAGGTCGGCCGCGCCGACTCCTCTGCCCGCACCGTCGTCTCCGTGCAGACCTCGCTGGTCGCGGGCTCGATCGAGAAGTGGGGCAGCGAGGAGCAGAAGCAGAAGTGGCTGCCGCGGATGTGCACGGGCGAGGCGCTCGGCTGCTTCGGCCTGACCGAGCCCGACACCGGCTCCGACGCCGCCAACCTGCGCACCCGCGCGACCAAGACCGACTTGGGCTGGTCGATCAGCGGCCAGAAGATGTGGATCTCACTCGCCAACTTCTCCGAGGTGGCGCTGATCTTTGCCCAGACCGACCCAGAGAAGAAGCACAAGGGCTTGGCCTGCTTCCTCGTCCCCACCGATAGCGAGGGCTTCACCACGCAGGAGATCCACGGCAAGCTCGGCCTGCGCTCCTCCGACACCGGCGAGATCTCACTCGACAACGTCGAGGTCGGCGAGGACGCCATGCTCGGCGAGATCGGTGACGGCTTCAAGGTCGCGATGAGCGCCCTCGACAACGGCCGCTACAGCGTCGCCGCCGGCTGTGTTGGCATCTGCGAAGGCTGTGTCGAAGCCTCGGTCGCCTACTCCAAGGAGCGCAAGCAGTTCGGCGTTCCGCTCGCCCGCTTCCAGCTGGTGCAAGAGATGATCGCCGACATGATCCTCAAGCGCGACGCCTCGCGGATGCTGGTCTACCGGGCCGGCGCGCTCAAGGACGAAGGCAAGCCGAACACGATGGAGACCTCGGTGGCGAAGCTCTATGCGACGGAGTCGGCCGTCGAGTGCGCCAACCTGGCGATCCAGGTCCACGGTGGCTCCGGCTACGTCGACGACTACCCGGTCGAGCGCTACCTGCGCGATGCCCGCGTGACGACGCTGTACGAGGGCACCTCGCAGATCCAGAAGCTGATCATCGGTCGCGCTGCGACCGGGATCAACGCGATGACGCCAATGGTGGAGGGGGCCTAGTCCGCTTGGCCGACCTGGTCGAGATCTCCCGCGACGGCCACGTCGCCCTGCTCCAACTCAACCGGCCGGAGGCGCGCAACGCGCTCTCGCCGGAGCTGATGGAGCAGGTCGCCGCGGCTCTGGAGACCTTCGACCCCGACCCGGAGGTCCGTTGCGTCGTCATCGCTGGCTCCGAGAAGGTCTTCGCTGCCGGCGCCGACATCAAGGCAATGGCCGAGCGCAGCTTCGCCGAGGCGCTGCGCCACCCGGCGGCGTCCTTCTGGCGGCGCCTCGCGGCGATCAAGACGCCGATGATCGCCGCCGTCTCCGGCTACGCCCTCGGCGGCGGCTGCGAGCTGGCGCTGGCCTGCGACATGATCGTCGCCGCCGAGAGCGCCAAGTTCGGTCAGCCAGAGATCAACCTCGGGATCATCCCGGGCGGTGGCGGCACGCAGCGCCTGGCACGGGTACTGGGCAAGCAGCGGGCGATGGAGTTGGTATTGACGGGCCGTCGCTTCGACGCCGCGGAGGCGCAAGCGATGGGACTGGTCAACAAAGTCGTCGCCGATGACGCTTGGCTCGACGAGACAATGGCGCTCGCCCGTGCCGTTGCGGAGCAGCCGCCGATTGCATCGCGACTGGCCAAGCAGGCCGTGATCGCCGCCGAGGAAACCGCCCTATCCGCCGGCCTGGAGAACGAGCGCCGCCTCTACGAGCTGGCAATGGCAACCGAGGACCGTCAAGAGGGCATGAACGCCTTCCTAGAGAAGCGCAAGCCCAACTTCGAGGGCAAATGACCGCCGACGGGACGAATTCCGGGCCTATAGGGGGTGATTTCGGCCCATCGATCCCGGTCGAGCGGATTGGGGTTGTGGGGGCCGGGACTATGGGGGCTGGGATCGCCCAGGTGGCTGCGCTCGGGGGATATGAGACGCGGCTGCATGACCCGGTGCCTGAGGCGCTCGCAACCGGAACAGACCGGCTGCACCGGGCATTGGCCAAGGGCGCAGCGAAGGGACTCTGGAGCGAGGCGGACGCGGACGCTGCCAGTGGTCGCGTCGGTGCCGCGGCCAGCCTCGCCGACCTGGGCGAATGCGACCTCGTCGTCGAGGCGGCGCCCGAGGACCTCGGCCTGAAGCGCGACCTCTTTGCCTCTCTGGCCGAGGCCTGCGGCCCGCAGGCGATCCTCGCCACCAACACCTCCTCGCTGCCGGTGACGGCGATCGCCGAAGGGGTGCCGCACCCCGAGCGGGTCGTCGGCATGCACTTCTTCAACCCGCCGGCGCTGATGAAGCTGGTCGAGGTCGTCGCCACTGCCGAGTCGGCCCCCGAGGCACTGGAGGCAACCGCGGAGGTAGGGACACGCATGGGCCGCACGCCGATCCGCGCCAAGGACAGCCCGGGCTTCATCGCCAACCGCCTCGCCCGGCCCTTCACGCTGGAGTCGCTGCGGATGCTCACCGACGGCATCGCTGACGCGGAGACGATCGACCGGGTCTGCCGGATTGGCGGCGGCTTCCGAATGGGGCCGTTCGAGCTGATCGACCTGATCGGCCTCGACGTCAACCTCAGCGTCGCCCGCTCCTTCTACGCCCAAGGGGGCGAGCCGGAGCGCTGGCGGCCGAGCACAATCCAGGAAGAGCTCGTCGCCGCGGGCCGGCTCGGGCGCAAGAGCGGCCGCGGCTTTTACGAGTACGGCGAGAGCGCCCACCGGGAGCGCGATCCTGATCTTGGGATCGAGGCACCCACGCTCGACCCGGAGGATCTGGCGAAGGTCAACCCGGCCGCGCCGGAGATCCTTCCCCGCCTGCTGGCCCAGATCGCCAACGAGGCCGCCTTCGCGCTGGAAGAGGAGATCGGCTCCCCCGGCGACATGGACACCGCGATGCGCCTGGGCTTCAACTGGCCAAGGGGACCGCTGGAGATGACCGACCTGATCGGCCGCCAGCGAGCCGCGGCGCTGCTTGAGGAGCTGCAGGCGGAGCACGGCGACGCCTACCGCCCTGCCCCGGCACTGGTCGCCGAGGCGAACCGGTAGCTGTGGCCGCCGATCGTAAGCCCGCAAGCAAACACACCGCGGCCCAAAACCTGGCGGCCGCCGCGGCGCTGCCACACTCGGACGAGGATTTCGAGGAGGCGCACCGGGGGTTGGTCGCGCTCTTCGAGCCGGCCCTGATCGAGAACGAAGACGGCCGCACGGTCTGGGAGCTGGAGAGCTATGACTTCCTCGAGGACGAGCCGCCCCCTACCGCCCACCCGAGTCTCTGGCGACAGGGCCGCCTGAGCCGCATCGCGGGGCTGTTCGAGCTGGCGCCGGGCTTCTACCAGCTGCGCGGCTTCGATCTCTCCAACATGCACGTGGTCGAGGGGCGCGAGGGGATCGTCGTGATCGACCCGCTCGTCTCAGCCGAGAGTGCAGCCGCCGCACTGGCCCTCTACCGTGAGCATCGCGGCGAGCGCCCCGTCACCGGTCTGATCTACACCCACAGCCACGTCGACCACTTCGGCGGCGCCAAGGGCGTCCTCACCCAGGAGGAGATCGAGTCCCGCCGTATCCCCGTCCTCGCCCCGGCCGGCTTCCTCCACCACGCGGTCAGCGAGAACGTCTTCGCCGGCACCGCAATGGGGCGCCGGGCCGGCTACATGTATGGGGCGCTGCTCCGTCGCGGCGCCGATGGGCAGGTCGGCTCCGGCCTCGGCCAGACCACCTCGCTGGGCACGATTACGCTGATTCCGCCCAACCTCGACATCGCCGAGACCGGCCAAGAGGAGACGGTTGACGGGGTCCGCATGTCGTTCCAACTAACGCCGGGGACCGAGGCACCGGCGGAGATGAACATCCATTTCCCCGACGCCCGGGTCCTCTGCATCGCCGACAACGCAGCCCGGGCAATGCACAACATCCTCACCCCCCGCGGTGCCTTGGTCCGCGACCCGCGCGTCTGGGCGCACTACCTCGACCAGGCGATCGAGCTCTTCGGCGAGCGCTCCGACGTGCTCTTCGCCGGCCACCACTGGCCTTGCTGGGGCAGCGAGCGGATCGTCGACTACCTCGAAAAGCAGCGCGACCTCTACACCTACCTGCACGACCAGACCCTGCGGCTGCTCAACCAGGGCCACACCGGACCCGAGATCGCCGAGCTAATCGAGTTGCCGCCGAGCCTGGCGGCCGAGTGGCACTGCCGCGAGTACTACGGCTCGATCAGCCACAACACCAAGGCGATCTACCAGCGCTACATGGGCTGGTTCGACGGTAATCCCGCTCACCTTTGGGAGCACCCGCCGGTCGAGGGGGCACGCCGCTACGTCGAGTTCATGGGTGGTGCCGAGGCGGTGCTGGAGAAGGCTCGTGCCTGCTTCGAGGCGGGTGACTACCGCTGGGTCGCCGAGGTCGTCAACCGGGTCGTCTTCGCCGAACCGGACAACCGCGAGGCACGCGAGCTGCAAGCCGACGCGCTCGAGCAGCTCGGCTACGGAGCCGAGAACGCGACCTGGCGCAACTTCTTCCTGATGGGGGCAAAGGAGCTACGCGAGGGCGTCTCCGGCACGCCGACCGCGGCGGCCCCGCCCGACGTGCTCGCCCGGCTCACGGTCAGCCAACTGCTCGACGCAATGGCGATCCGCCTCAACGGCCCGCGCGCCGCCGAGCACCACCTGCGGATCGACTGGAACGTCACCGATCCTGACGAGCAACACGCGATCACGGTCCGCAACGGTGTCCTCCGCCACCGCCCTGGTAGCCACGATGACGCGGACGCTGCCCTCGTCGTCGAGCGCGAAGCGCTCAACCAGCTCCTGCTCGAAATCGCCGACATCGGCGAGCTGGCGGAGAGCGGCCGCCTCCGAGTCGAGGGCGACGGCACCAAGCTCGGCGAGCTGCTCGGCCTGCTCGACGAGCCCGACCCCGGCTTCGCGATCGTCACTCCGGACTAGGGACGGCTTGCGCGGCTAGCAACTTCTCCGCCTCCGGGTGAATCCAGGCGCCTGCCGACGACCTTGACCTCGGGCCGAACCGGGCTCATCAGCGGGCGAGGCGGAACATCAGCTGGTCCTCGTAGCACCAGCTCCAGTCCTCGCCCGGCTGCACCGAGCGGACTACCGGGTGTCCCGTCTCGGCGTGATGGGCAGTGGCGTGCTTGCCTTCGGAGTTGTCGCAGCAGCCGATGTGCCCACAGCTCTGACACATTCGCAAGTGGACCCACTGCATCCCGAGCTTCAGGCACTCCTCGCAGCCGGCGATCTCAGCCGGTGGATCGAAGACCTCGATCGAGCGGATGTGTGAGCAGGACGGAGCCGTGCCCCCACCATATCTCAAGCAAAATCGCTACTCGGCCGATGCGAACCCATGGACCAGCCGCATCTCCGCCGGCTGACCCCGGCAGTCGCCGCCACCTGGCTTGGCGCCCTGGCGGTGCTCCTCGCTGCCTACGCCGTGGTGATTCTCGGTCCGATCGGCGATTCTGGGGTTCAGGACGCCTTTGGGCGCTGGGCTTACGACATCATCGTGCTCGGCGCCGCGGCAGCGGTACTTGTCAGGGCCGCATACTTCCCCGGCGAGCGGCTCGCCTGGCTCAGTCTCGGAGTCGGACTGCTGCTCTGGGCCCTCGGACAGACCTACTACTCGGTCGCCCTCTATTACGCCAGCCCGGCCCCCTTTCCCTCGCCGTCGGACGCCCTCTTCCTGGCCTTCTATCCGGCAACCTTCCTTGCTCTGGTCCTACTGCTGCGCAGCCGCTCTACTCGGGTCGACTCGTTCGCTTGGGTCGACGGCCTGATCGGGGCACTTGCGGTCGCCGCCGTCGCCTCGGCTCTGATCTTTCCGCCGGTACTGGCGGCGCTCGGCGGCGACACTCTCGGCGTCACGGTCAGCCTCGCCTATCCCTGCGCAGACCTGGTCCTACTGGGACTGGTGGCCGGCGCCCTGACCACCTCTCGCTGGCGCCTCCATAGCGCCTGGGGGTTGATCGCCGCAGCGCTGATCCTCTTCGGCGCCGCTGACGTTATCTATCTCTCAGTCGCCGGACAGTCGACCGAGGCACTCAACCTGGCCAGCATCGGCTGGCCCCTGGCCTTTCTCCTGCTCGCCGGCGCGGCTTGGCTGCCACACGCCGCGGTGGAGCCGGTACGGAAACGCAGCGGACGCTCGATCGTGCTGCCAATCCTGCTCGCCGCCACCGTGGTTTGCCTCCTGGCCGTTGGCAACTTGACGCCAATCGGTGCCGTCGCCATCGCACTAGGCGTCGCCTCACTGCTAGCCGTGCTCGCCCGGCTCGCCGCAACCTTCTTCCTCAACATGAGGATGCTTGCCTCGACCGAGCAGGAGGCAATCACCGATGCCCTCACCGGCCTGCGTAACCGTCGTAGCCTCATCGCCGACCTGAACCGGGTATTTGCCCAACGGGACGGGACGGCTCACGTCCTGGCCCTCTTCGACCTCGACGGCTTCAAGTCATACAACGACAGCTTCGGCCACACGGCCGGTGACGAACTGCTCAAGCGCCTCGGCACCAACCTGGCCGCGGCGACGGAGCCCTGGGGCAAGGCCTATCGCCTTGGAGGCGACGAGTTCTGCGTGCTCGCCCCGATCGGCGAGGCAAAAGTGGACGTGATCGTCAAGGCGGCCGAGGGCGCCCTCTCCGACCGCGGACCCAGCTTCTCGATCAGGGCCTCGTGGGGCAGGGTCGAGCTGCCCCGAGAAGCTGAGACCGCAGCCGATGCCCTGCGAATCGCCGACCGTCGCATGTACACGCAGAAGGGACAGCGCACCGACTCCGCCCTGAGCCAAACCCGGGGCGTGCTGCTCGGCCTGTTGCGCGAGCGCGAACCGGGACTCGACCGCCACCTTGGCAACGTGGCGAGTCTCGCCGCCGAGATGGGCCGCGCGCTGGACCTGGAAGCCGAGGACATCGACGTCCTCGTCAGAGCGGCGGAGATGCACGACGTCGGCAAGGTCGCCATCCCGGACGAGATCCTCCACAAGAACGGCCCGCTTACAGACGCGGAGCGAGATCTGATGCAAAAGCACACGCTGGTCGGCGAGCGCGTGCTGGCGGCGGCACCGGCGCTACTAAAGGTTTCGAAGGTCGTTCGCTCCAGCCACGAGCACTGGGACGGCAGCGGCTACCCGGATAGACTTACCGGAACGGCAATACCGCTCGGATCGCGCATCATCTTGATCTGCGAGGCATACAGCGCGATGACCGGACCGCGACCTTACGGTCCGCAGATGACACCAACCGCAGCGATTGCCGAGATACGGCACTCGGCAGGCCAGCAGTTCGATCCCGACCTGGTGGAGCTCTTCGTCGCGAGCGTCGCGCCCGGTGCCGCCGAGGCCCAGGAAAGCGCGGAGCCCAGGTTCTCCTTGTAGTTCCGCGGGTCCTTTCGTCAGACAGGCGACCATCTGTGTAAGGGTGGGGCCATGGAGGGTTCTGAAAACACCGGGGAGGCAATCACTGAGGAGGGTATTGCCGCCCTGCGCGAGGAAATCGAGGAGCTCGAAGGCCCGGCTCGGACCAAAATGGCCGCCCGGATCAAAGTCGCGCGCGAGGAAGGTGACCTCAAGGAGAACGCCGAGTACCACATCGCCAAGGAAGACCAGGCGCATCTCGAGACCAAGATCAAGCGCCTGCGAGAGCGCCTCCGCACCGCCGTAGTCGTCGAGGTCGACGGCGACGCCGACTCCTTCGCCTTCGGCCGCACCGCCGAGGTACTCGACGAAGCCAAAGGCGAGGTCAACACCTGGACCCTGGTTGGCTCAACCGAGGCCAACCTCGCCGAGGGTCGCCTCTCAGCAGAGTCCCCAATCGGCCGAGCCCTACGCGACGCCAAGGTAGGCAAGCCAATCAAGATCGAGACCCCAAAAGGCCCCCGCACCTTCGTAGTACAGAAACTGGTCGGCTGACGTTCGACTGTCGAGTTGAGCACACCATGGTGTGCTCAACTCGACAGTCGTCGCTAGGACCCCGGCGTCGGGGCGATCTCGGCGGGCTCACCACCCGGAGCCCAGTGAGCCTCGGGTGATGGTGGCGTGTCGCGCAGGTACCACTCGGCGTCGAGGGCGCCCATGCAGCCCGTTCCCGCAGCGGTGACGGCCTGGCGGTAGGTGTGGTCGACGACGTCGCCGACGGCGAAGACTCCACCCAAGTTGGTGCGGGTGGAGCCGGGCTGGGTGAGGATGTAACCCTCCTCGTCGGTGTCGACCTGGCCCTCGACCACCTCCGAGCGGGGGATGTGGCCGATCGCGACGAAGGCGCCATCGGTGTCGAAGTCCTCGGTCTCCCCCGTCTCGACGTTTCGCAGGCGCACGTGGTCGAGCCGACCCTTGTCGCTGGCAACGAACTCCTCGGCGACGTAGGGGGTCTTGATTGAGATGTTGTCCTGTGCCTGGGCGCGCTCGAACATAATCTTCGAGGCGCGAAACTCGTCGCGACGGTTGATCATGGTCAACTCGCTGGCGTACTTTGAGATGAAGATCGAGTCCTCCATCGCCGAGTCGCCACCGCCGATCACGATCACCTTCTGGTCTTTGAAGAAAGCGCCGTCGCAGACACCGCAGGTCGAGACACCACAGCCACTCAGCTCGATCTCACCGGGGATGCCGAGCCGGCGCGGCTCCGCCCCCATCGCCAAGATCACGGTCTTGGCCAGGTGCTCCTCGTCGCCGAGGTAGACCTTCTGGACGCCTCCGTCGGAGAGCTCGACCCGGTCGACGTCGTCGGTGACGAAGCGGGTCCCGAAGCGCTCGGCCTGGGCCCGGAACTGGGCCATCATCTCCGGGCCCATGATCCCGTCCGGATAGCCGGGGTAGTTCTCGACGTCGGTGGTGTTCTGCAGCTGCCCACCCCGCTGGAAGCCCTCGAAGACGAGCGGCTCGAGGTTGGCGCGCGCGGTGTAGAGCGCAGCGGTATAGCCGGCGGGACCGCCGCCGACGATGATCACGTTCTCGACCTTCTTGGCCTCTGTCATGTTCGCCCCGAGTCTAGTGGCGTTGCCAATACTTCACTTTGTATAGTAGCGCCGCGGTCAATCGGCAAACCCTCCGTTTCCCACGTCTGGACACGGGTGCGGAG